>TARA_R110001592_G_scaffold363371_1_pt1 | contig 523663 bp, 441 predicted proteins | sample TARA_R110001592 | Tara Oceans TARA_R110001592 (sample SAMEA4398387) | marine metagenome | biome: Polar Biome; feature: [SRF] surface water layer (ENVO:00010504); material: water (ENVO:00002006), including particulate matter (ENVO:01000060) such as... | depth 5 m
CTTAGGGTTAGTGACGTAAATCAGTCCAAGAAATTAGCCGCACCCCCGAACGTCTAACTATTGCCCAGCTGATAGAAGCCTATACGATTAACGGTGCATATCAAATGAGACTCGACGACCAAATTGGCTCCATCACACCTGGCAAGAAGGCTGATCTTGTGTTGCTTGCAGAGAACCCCTTCACGACAGAGACCTATAGCCTACATAAAATTCCGGTGCTGCAAACGTGGGTGGGTGGAAAAACTGTATACCTACATCCTGGCGAGCAGCGGAGTTTTGTTCGGTAGAGTGTCGAAATTCGGTTGCAAAAACCCGTCACCCTTCTTCAACTTACTGCAACCCAGCTCGGCATTACCCCACCCATGTTTTCGGCATAAGCTCAGTTTCGGCTTCCCCGCCCTGCCCCACCAGCAAAACCCGTTAGCTTTCTTCAAGTTACGGCCCAGGCTCACCCAAGACCATCCGACTCATAATCGGAGCGTGTGTAGATTCAAACACCTCTGGGCCCATCATTTTCTATACCTTTCATGGACTTACTAATCGATTGAGTGTCCGACTAAGGGTGCTGACTGATGGGCTGGAGTCGGTGGATGTAAGGTCAATTCATCGGCTAATCGGCGTATTCGGCAAAACAGGGCACTTGATCTCCCGCACACGACCAGGCCGCTTTCGAGCCCTGGAAGCAGTACCAAGAACGACTGGCGAGTCGTCTAGTAAATTGGGGGCCATTCACACCGAACATCAACTTTCCATCACTTTTTTTTGGCGTTAGTGGGCTATGTTGTGCATCGAAAAGCCCTAGAAGTCGACCGCTTTACCATGATCACGAATCTCTCTCATCAATCCCTCCGACTAGTTATGCCCCAGCCCCTCTGCTCAGTGGCTTGGGTGGCACTGTTGGCTGCTCTGTCCGGTCCGGCAGCCGCCCAAACCATGTCCATAGAGGAGATGAGCGCCCAGTTGCAGGCCATGCAGGCGAAGATGCGGGGCATGGAGGAAATGAAGGTAAAAATGCAGGAGATGCAGAAGGAGCTGGACACCCTGCGTGAGAGGAATGCTGGCCAGCATGCTGAGCCGGCCCCTTTGGTTGCGAGCAGCGGTGACACGGGCCGTGAGGCTGCTACGGGCAGCCCGGCCACAGAGGGGAAGCAAAGGCGGGCCCCCCTGAGGTTTACAGAGGCAGAAAGTGAAGATGTTCTCAATGAGCAGATGCCACTCGCCGCCTACGGCCGCAATGTGCAGCTCATTGATCCCGAGTTCGAGAAATCCGTACCACTGTTTGGCTCGGGCTTAAGATTTTCCATCGGTGGCTACGCCAAGACCGACCTGCTCTTTGACTTCGACGGTAACGGTGACAAGTCCCAGTTCGTGCTTGGAGATATTCCGGTAAACGACTCACCCCAGAGCGGCAGCTATAGCCAGCTGAGCATCAGGGAGAGCCGTGCGAACTTCGAGATCCGCAACATGGACTCCCGCTACAAGATCGACAAATTCTACCTCGAATTCGACTTCTACGACGGCAAGGACGAGACGAATTTCCACCTGCGTCACGCGTACATGCAGGTTGGACAGCTCCTGGCGGGTCGCACCTGGACCATCATCACAGAACTGCGCGCCCTGCCCCTCATTCTGGATTTTGCTGCCGGCGACGCCATACTGGGTGGACGCTCCGAGCAGATCAAGTGGGACGGTGACAAGATCTTCGGCATGGTCGACTGGGCGGTCGGCCTTGAATCCTACGATGATGCACGCATCTTAACGTCGCAGACTCTCGAAGGCAGCGGTGTGGCACGCGCTAACGCGCCGCGCCTGTCAGGCGGTCTCAGTTACCCCTGGGATCACGGTGTGGTCAGTGTCGGTGGAGCGCTCAATCAAGTGCGCTTCGACGGAACGGACGGCGTGGGCGACGAGTCGAAGCTTGGGTGGACCACGGTGATTGGCTCGAGGATTTATCTAGACCCGGGCAACCGGCACTTTCTCGGGTTCAATGCCGGCTATACTAGTGGCACGGTGACGGACATCATCGCCTTTGCCAATGCCGGCACACCGAATGCCGCCTTGGACGGAGACGGAAAGCTGGAGTTGGCCAAGGGTTGGAACGCCAACATGGGCCTTCACCTGGATCTCCCCGGGAAGTTTTCGTCCAATTTTCACTACGCCTACACCAAGCTGTCGGACATTCCTGACCTGTTCCCGGCGGATGAGATGGCTGAGGCCTGGGCAGCTCACGCCAACCTCATTTACGACTGGAACTCGCAGCTCCGGTTAGGCATAGAGTATATGTGGGGCGAACGAGAAATTGTTTCCGGCGATAACGGGGATGATGCGCGCCTTCAGTTCAGCACGTTCTACTACTATTAGTCATTGGAGAACAACTATGTCCACTTCACGAAAAAGTTGCGGCCACCGGGGTTCACTGCCTTTGGTATTGCTACTGTCCTGCCTGGCCGGGCCTGCTTTTAGCGAAGAACAAATGAGTGCGGAGGAGGTGGCAAAAGAACTGGCCAACCCCAATACCACCCTGGGCACCCTGAACTTCCCTATAGATTACGTCAGCTACAAGGGAGACCTGCCGGGCGCCAAGAGCCGTGAATCCTGGCGCATCGGTTTTCAGCCAATCCTGCCGTACAAACTCGGGGAAGGCGTTAACCTATATGTCAGGCCCTACATACCCATACTGTACAAGCAGCCCGTTCCGATAGTGGCCGGTGTCGATGTGTCTCCAACTCCCGGTGACGATTTCGGCATTACCGATGCAAATTTTTCTGATTCCGATACGGAACTCGGTGATATCAGCTTTGATGTCGCAATCGGCAAAACTTTACCGAGTAAAACCATTGTCCTCGGCGGCATTGTTGGAACGCTGGATACAGCCACCGACGACACTGTTGGCCTGGGTCAGACCCTGCTCGGTCCGGAGGCCATGGTGGCACAGGTGACAGACTGGGGAGTGCTGGGCGTGATGGTGAACCACCAGTGGAATGTTGCGGGCGATGATGACTTCGATACGAGCATTACCGGTGGCCAGTACTTCTACACGGTCAATCTGGGCGGTGGTTGGCAGATTCAGGGTTCTCCCACCTTCAGCTACAATCATGAAGCTGCCAGTGGCGAGGAGAAGTGGACACTTCCTGTGGGAGGCGGCATCGCCAAGACCACACTGTTCGGTAAAACACCCTGGAAGTTCAGCCTGCAGTACTGGCACTTCGTGAAACAGGCAGACGCTATTGGCCCTGACTTCCAGATTCGTTTCACGTTGGGGCCGGTTGTGCCATTGCCCTGGTAAATATTTGTCAACAAACTACATCACACCGTAGAGGAAAATTTAATGAAGCAGCTATGTACGAAGAACGTCGCAATACCCGTGACAAAATGTTTGTCTATGGTCTTTCTCGGTATTTCGCTGAGTAACTTTACGCACGCGAACGACAAGGATTTTTCATCCATGCAGATGAAAGGGGTCGAACCATTGACCATCGAGGTTGATCTCGACCCAGCGGTGCAACGGCTGTCCAGGGCTGTCCAGTTTCAAACTATCTCAAACCAGGACAGAGACGACTTCGATGTGGAGGCGTTTGAGGGATATCACAAGTTTATCGAGGAGTCCTATCCCAACGTTCACAAGACCTTGAAGAGAGAGGTGTTGGGTGATCCTCGTCCCTACAGTCTTCTGTATACCTGGGAGGGCAAGGACCCCAGCCTGGACCCGGTATTATTTTATGCCCATCAGGATGTGGTGCCTGTTCCCGAGGATTCCAGGGATCAATGGAAGCAGGATCCTTTTGCAGGAACTGTCGCTGGTGGCTACATCTGGGGCCGGGGTGTACTGGATGACAAAAACCAGATACACGGCATTCTCGAAGCAGCCGAGATGAAAATCAAGGAAGGCTGGCAGCCCTCACGAACGATTTATTTTGTCTTTGGTCAGGATGAAGAGGTGGGCGGCCCGGAAGGCGCCAAGCACGTTGCCGATGTTCTTGAAAAGCGCGGCATCAAAAGATTCGCTTTCGTGATGGATGAGTCGGCGCCACTGATCCCCGATGTGTTTCCCGGCCTCTCTGGCAACACGGCACTTATTGGCATCGCGCAAAAAGGCTTCATAAGCCTTGAGCTTGCCATGCATGGTGTCGGAGGTCACTCCTCACAGCCTCCTGAAGAATCCAACATCGGCATTCTGGCGGAAGCCATTACCAAGCTCGAGGCCGCGCAATTCCCCTACACCATCCACCCGGCTGTTCGCTACCAGTACCGCTATATGGGGCCTGAATTGGACGAAGCAAAACGCCCGATGTATGAGGCGGTAGCCTTCGGCAAGGACGGTGAAATGACGGACCAGGAAAAGGCCTTTATTGACGAGATGGCCAAGAATCAGGTCACCAGGGCCATGCTGCATACCACGATCGCTGTCACCATATTTAATGCGGGTATCAAGGACAACGTACTACCACCTTCGGCTGTCGCGGTTGTCAACTTCCGACCGATGCCGGGTGATACTCCGGAAGTAATCATCGAGCATGTTAAGAATGCAATCGACGATGATCGTATTACTATCACGGATATTTCCGCGTCTACTCCTGCCACCAATGTCGCCAATCCCGACGGCCCGGGGTATAAGATGCTCGAAAAAACTATCCGGCAGACATGGGGCAATGATCTTGTTGTGGCGCCGTTCTTCGTCATCGGCGGTTCAGATTCGAAGCACTTTCAAGCGCGACCCTTCGCGCCGGATGTTTACACCATGACGGGGATTCAGCTCGAATCGATGGCTGAATTTGCGGGTTTCCATGGTGTGAATGAGCGCATTCTGGTAGACGAATACGGCCGAACAATCGCCTTCTTTTACCAGCTAATGAATAACCTGGATTCGCTCTAGGCAAAATCCTACCGGAGTTAATTTCCGGCCACGCCATTTGGTAGCGTTTCCATCTGGCAACCCAGGTGATCCGGAAGGGGCAGTTGTCCCTTTCCAAGCGCCGCGTCGTGATAACGAGTCGGGGACCGGCTGGACACCAAAGTTTCACTATTTCCCGAGGCATATGTCTGGCGCGAGAGAGAGAACGAACGGCGGTGAGGAAGACACACAAAGGCTGCTATACAGGTTGATTTATTTTTGGCCTTTCCCTGGGTGCCAAACTATATATTCGTGAATGACGCCTCGATTGACTTTTCCTCACAGGAATTGCGATTGTAGGGGTCCACCGGTGACTTAAACTGGGTAGCCGGGCTGTACTACAGCAGCGACACCAACGACTCCAAGGTTGAACAGTAACCCACGTTTACGACCAACACCAATACGGCAAGCGGCGTACCGTTTTTGAACTTCAGCGGCGTGGACACAGTGTCCAACCAGGATTCGCAAACACAGAGAGCGTATGTGCACGGTGAGTAGCAATTCACCGACACACTGCGCCTGACTACAGGTGTGCGCTACAGCGATGACGAAATCAACTTTTATGGTTGTTCTCGTGAGCCCAGAGGTGATGAATCACTGGAAGCCTTTTTCTTCAACGTCACCCAGCTGACCGACAACGATATCTGGATTCCGCCCGGATTTGACCAGAATGGCTGTGGGACCACGATCACCAACCCCGAGGGTGTCGGTATCCGGCAGGGAGCGGTAAAAGACAAACTGGAGGAAGACTCCTGGTCCTACAAAGCGGGGCTAGACTGGTTTGTGACGGAAGATGTCATGCTCTACGGTAGTCTGAGCCGCGGCTTCAAATCCGGAGGCTTTCCCAACCTGCCGGCCAATGTCGATACGCAATATGACCCGACCTTGCAGGAGCAGCTCGATGCGGCAGAGGTCGGTACCAAGGCCACACTGCTCGATGGGACGATGCAGCTCAATGCCAGTGCTTACTACTACAAATACGAGGACAAGCAGTTGCAGGGTACCATTCTCGATCCCACATTCGGTGTCTTTCGCCTGTTGCAAAACGTGCCCGGCTCCAATGTTTATGGCGCGGAATTCGATATGCAATGGCAGCCGCTGGACGGTTTGTATCTCTCCCTGGGCGGCAGCTACGTGGACTCCGAGGTTGAGGAATACACCGGGCCCAATGCCTACGGTAAAATACTGGTCTTTGATGTATCACCGTTTCTCTTTACATCAAAGTACCAGGCCAATGCTCTGGTGAACTACGAGTGGCCCATCACAGGCAACCTCAATACTTTTGTAGGCGCTGACGCCAGCTATTCTGACGATATCAATACCGACTATGAACCCGAAAGCGGTTCCATCGACCCGGATTTTGTCATGGATTCCTACACGGTGGTCGGCGCCCGCCTGGGCATAGCCGAACCCACCGGCAAGTGGGGTGTGATGGTCTGGGGCCGGAACCTGACCGATGAGGAATACACCAACAATGTACAGAAAACGTTGGACGCCGTGGTGCAGTTCTCAGGAATGCCGAGAACCTACGGGGTGACGGTTAATTACGCGTATTTCTGAGCTTATTGGATGGTGAGGTACGAGCTCGCCTGATGGTGTATTTTCACACTCCGTCACATTCGGGTCGGGGCATTCTGTAAGTGACACTCCGATGTTGTGCGCGCAACCTGACTGCTAATAGTGATTCCTCCTTAAATAGGCGAGAAGCCCTATGTCCGAATCCGCCCCTTGCATAAAACGAGCACTCATTCTGTCCGGCGGCGGTGGCCGCGGCGCATACCAAGTCGGTGTCTGGCGCCGGCTTCAGGAAGTCGGGTGGCAGCCGGACATGGTCTGCGGTACATCTATTGGTTCCATAAATGGCGCCTTGATCGGCTCGGGCTGGGACGCTGACCGGCTTGAAGCGTTTTGGGCATCACTGGATCGAAAGCGTGCCTTTCGCGTCTCACTGTGGCAGCGGATCAAGTACCGGGTCAACCGACTGTTGGGACGACACCCGAATTTTCCGGCCTTATTGGATAATGAGCTCCTGCGGCAAACCCTATCTGAAGCGATTGATGTAGAGCGGCTGCGAGACGACCAACCCAGGGTTACTGTGGCGGCAACCAATGTCTGCCAGGCGCGTCTTGAATATTTCTCCAGCGAGCAACTCAGTGTTGCCCATGTCTTGGCCTCTTGTTCCATTCCAGTGCTTTTTCCATGGTGTGAAATCGACGGCGAGCTCTACTGGGATGGCGGGGTTATGGCCAATACGCCGATTTTTCCTGCACTGGAGGCTGGTGCCACAGAAATTTTGGTGGTACTGCTTTCGATCCTGAATCTAGAGCCGCACCGTATCAAGGAGCGGATTGGAGTGGGTTACGAGGATGCTGCGGAGCAACTGACGGGTTTTTTGCAACAACCCAGGGGAGGCTGACGGGTCAACTGGCCGAAACTGCAAAAAGCGTTCTACGAATGCATACAGAGTTACGGCGGTCAATTCAGAAAAATAGAGCTGAAAATCTATCGTCCGATTTCAGACTAGATAGCCGCGGATCCAAGCGTGCAGGGGCTAGCCACGCGCAGCCTTCATCGCGTGCTTCACGCAGCAGGTTTAAAGCGCGCTCTGTATCGCCCAGTGCAATGTATGCCGGTGCCAGCTGTGCTCGGGGGGCTCTGGGCAGTTTTGCCTTGATAGCGCCTTCCGCTAACTCCAGCGCCCGTTCTATTTTCCCTGCCTTTGCCAGTATATAGGACGCCGCGGCGCAGACGGAGGGCACGCTACTTGACAACTGCATGGCAGTTTCGATTGCCGCGCAAGATTCTTCATGCTTACCGAGATATGCCGCCGTAATACCAACGTAGCCATGTGCAATCTCATCCAGTGGGTAGGTCTGCTGCAATTCGCGTTCAAATGTCAGTGCTTCTGCAGCTCGGTCACAGCAAAATAGTGCCCAACTGTAACTATGTCGATTGAGTAGGGCATGCGGGTCTGTGTCTACCGCTCGCTGAGCGGCCACAACACTTTCCTGTGCAAGGCCCTGGCTCATGAATATCCAGGATCGGTAAATGTAGCCTCGTGAATACCCGGGGTCGATTGAGTGGGTCGCATCGAGAATCGCATGCGCCTCTTCGAACTGGCCCATCATGGTCCCGGTGAACCAGGCCAATGCGGACGTTGCCTGCACAAGCAGAGGATTCACTTCCAGAGCCCGGTGACAGGCACCCAGGCCCAACTTCAGACCTAGAGCCGGAGCGATTTCACCCCGAATGACCTGGTATATTCTTGTATCCGCGATACAGGCAGTGGCCGCGGCAAATCGGGGATCCACTTTGACTGCTTCTTCGAATAACTGAATGGCTCGAGCCTGCGAGGCAGGGCTTGGACTATTCGCCTCCCGAGCGCCTGCTGCGTAATGAGAGCAGGCCAGAGGTGTCGCAGATATCGTGTGTGTGAGCGCAGATTCGATCCCGGTGGACTCGATTTTATTCACCGCAACAGCCAGGCGGTAGCCGCGCTTGTGGGCAGTTACAATATATTGAAGACCATCTACTTCAAGCAACTTTCGGAGCGAATAGACACAACGCGCAAGCGATGCATAGGAGATGTCCTGTCGGGGCCATATCCGCTCCTCTATTTCTCGATGGCTCACAACCTGCCCATGCTCGTGCACGAACAAATCCAGCAAGGCCAGTTCCTTGGGAGGCACATGGATTATTCTGCCATCGAGAGACAGGCCCCGTTTCGGGTCAAGAACATAGGACCCAAACATGAAGAGTTCTGTATTAGCCATCGTCGATCCAATCTCTTCGCAAATGACGTCCCTACAATTAGTACGCAAATAGCGGCAATTCGGACCATTGCCTTATGAATAGGGGTCTGCTCGGTTCCGAGAAGATAGATCCCGTCAAGCTTTGATCAAGTTTCATCTTTCTATCAATGCGGCGCATTCTTCTCAATTTTTCATTTGACCCACTGTCGCCCTCCCCCGTCTACAGCTCAGCTCTACCGGCAAGGTCATCTATACCCTGAAGAAGGTATCGGCAAGTTAACTCATCCAGATTGAGGAAAACTAGCCCCCGATATCAAGCCACCGCCCTGCTCCATTCTGTGAACGCACTGGTCCTGAGATGCCGATAATGGTTAGCGGATCCCAAGTGCCTGCCCAGACTGCATAGATTCTGGACAGCAGCATGTGCAGCCGCGACCTTCTGCGTTCGGCCCTGGTTCGGAGTTCGGTTTCGAAAACCCCTTACCCTTCTTCAACTTACTACCACCCATCCGCAAACCGACCCCAGTCAGGTTCGGCATAGGCTCGGTTTCGGTTACCCTGCCCCACTCCGCCAACAAAACTCGTTACCTTTCTTCCGCTTACCGACCCAGTTCGACTCTCTCCCAGCTCCTCATAATCGGTGGGTGTATTCCCCTGGGCCCCTGGGAGAGCGTTTTTTAAGGTTTACGAACCATCATCTCAGTTGGCTAGAGCAATCGAGTCATTATCGATCGGCCCCCAGTTCGAGCCTGGGAGGCCCACTATAAACCTTTATTTTTCATAGCGTTATTTACAGCTTCAGCTCCGCACCACCTCCGCGAAACCTCAGAATCTGCTGCACTTTTATTGTTACGCTGTGGTGTATTTGGTATGGCCAGGCTGCGGAATTGAGCATCCGGCTTGTTAAAATTGGGCGTAATGTTGGGACACCAGCCGGGGTGTGTAGGTGGCCTGCTGGCGAAATGGAGCCCCGCCGTTACGGGCCACACTCCCGCTTGGCACCCTGAGACTGATGCCGGGGGGTGCCAGGCAACATGCACAATTTCGAGTAGGCACTATCAACAGTTGGCAGCCCTACTCAGGTAACTACTGCTGACAAGCACACTTAGGGGTGAGTATCCCACCTCCGCCTACGTCCTTACAGATGAAGCCTCGCCCTGGTTGCTCGCCACATTGAGTACCGACCCACTCACCAGCACAACCACCCGTAGAGGCGTCATTGCAGCGGCTATTACCAGCTGATGGGTCATCCTGGGGGTTACACCCCGCCAGAAGCAGGATAATCGCTATATACATTATTTTCTTCATAGGTCAGTCCTCGTGATTTACCAGTGAGATACCGCTGGATGATTTCTTCACGCATAGAGTGAGTGTAGACCACCTGTCGAGGGTGCGACACAGCCGGCAGATTTTTGCGAGCGGACACCAAAGACTCATCCCCTCTGGCCCAGAGTGGCATCCTCGCAGCAAATTTCGGGTGCCGCAGGGCTGTCGACCCGCGGCCAACCTCCCCGCGTAGGAGTATGCCTTCACTGTTATCAGGCCCAGGGTTGACGTTATGATGTCCTCCATGTGGACAGTAAAACGCGACCATCCCGGATCAACTCATACACTGCGCTTGCGATTCCAGGCCGGCGCCGAGTGCCTGAGCTACGGGGGATTTCTCCGCGCATTAGTCGAGGAGCGGCGTTTCAGAAAACTTGTTCAGGATGAAATGCGTGCCGCGCCTTATGTGGCTTTTCGGTGGGAAACACCGGCGCTGGTTTCTACCAATACCGAGCAATCGTTCGAATGTCTATTGCACGACAGTCCTGAGCTTGATGTTCCGGCCGACCCGACCGATTTCAAAGCCTACTTCCAAACGGGAACAGAGGTGGTGAGTTTCAAAAATCTGGGGGGTGATGCGGCCTTGATCGTACCTTGTCCCATTGCCAAATCCGCCAATTACAGCCACATTGGCGCCTTCCACCGGAGTGCACCACTTTCCCAGCAACATGCTTTCTGGATCGAGGTGGCCCAGGCGGTTCTGACCAGGGTAGGTTCAAAGCCATTATGGCTGAGTACCGCCGGCGGTGGTGTTGATTGGCTTCATATGAGATTGGATGACCGGCCCAAGTACTACCGGCACTTATCCTGGCGAAATTGGGCTCATAAGAAATGACTTAACGGCTTCTGTGCAGAGAGGCGACCAGCGAGGATATAAAGCTGTCATCACCTGCCCTCAAACCGGCAGCCGATGCTGCGGCAGCCAAAATACAAAAGCAGTACCGCGGTCGGGTTCGCTATACACATCCACCGTGCTGCGATGCAGTTCCAAAATACGCTTCACGATAGCCAACCCCAGCCCATGTCCTTCGCTCTCGCTGGCAGGCTCAGTGTCGGGCCGATAGAAGCGATCAAAAATGTGCGGGATGTCATGTGACGATATGCCCCGCCCGGTGTCTTTTACTTCGATACGAACGCGCTCGTCTTCACGGCGAATCGTTAAGCGAATACTGCCTCCACGGGGGGTGTGACGCATGGCATTATCCAGCAAGTTATCCAGCACTCGCTGAATCATGGCGATATCGGCCACCACCGTGGCACTTGAATCGGGGCACTGCGCCGTAATATCAATGTCGCGCTCATTGCCGCGCAGGGAAAACTCCTGCACGGTGTCGTGAACAAGCTCCATCAGCGGAAACTTCTCCCACTTGGGTTCAGTAGAGCTGGATTCCAACTTGGACAGCTCGAATAGTTCGCTCACCAATTCATTCAAGCGCTTGCTGTGTTTGTGAGCTACCCCCAAAAATTGTCTGCGCTGCTCATCGCTGAGATCCTCGCCTTTGACAATAAGCGTTTCGATATAACCTTGCATAGATGCCAGCGGTGTACGCAAGTCGTGCGACACATTGGCGATGAGTTCTCGCCGGGTGTGGTCCACATCTTCAAGAGCCTGTATTTGGCTCTCAATACGCAAGCTCATGTCGTAGATAGCCGTCCCCAGCTCATCCAGCTCATCTCTGGGGGGCGTGCGACCTACAACCTCCATGCGACCCTCATAGCTACCTTCGCGGTAGTTGCGCACAGTCGCCAACAAATGCTGCAAGCGTTTGGTCAGTACCGAAAATATAAGCAGCCCTATCACCACCGCAACAAACAAACTGGCGATGATAGTCTGTGCGCCGGCACGCAAGTTATAGCTGTCTTGTAATGACTCGCGCAAACCCTTGCCGCTGCCGCCGTTGAGCACGGTATATAGATACCCGGCTGGCACACCGTTAGACATTACCGGCGATATAGAAAACACGGCCTGCTCTCCCGGGTTGCGAGGGTCGTCGCCGAAGATAGGTAGTTCTGCCGATTTATCCAGAAACTGCAGCAGCGGCTGCATCGCCACCGCGTTCATTTCAACCGTGCCGTGCGGCAGGGCGTGGGACAAAATATTGCCCTGTAAATCCAGTAGATACACTTCCACGATGGGGTTAATAAACATCACGTGATGGGCCAGTTCTTTTAGGGCTGGCTGATTCACCGCGTCGTTCTCAAAAAGAGGCATGTCTTCTGCCGCATGCAGTGCGATGTCGCGATTGACCCGCTGGGTGATTTCTAGCGAATAACGCTCGCTGGTTTTGCTGGTGGTATAGAGCAACACGCCAGCCAAGGCGATAAATAAAAACAGCACGGTAAACGCTATTTTTGTGTAGAGGCGATAGTGTAGCTTCACCTTAGGCCGCCTGTTCTTCAATGAATTTGTAGCCTACGCCCCACACAGTAATTATTCGCGCAGGATGAGCTGGGTCATCTTCTATTTTGGCTCGCAACCTGTTGATGTGTGAGTTCACGGTGTGCTCGTAGCCCTCGTGGCCATAGCCCCATATTTTGTCCAGCAGCTCTGAGCGCCGGAACACCTGACCGGGGTTGCGAATAAAGTACAGCAACAGATCAAACTCGCGAGAGGTCAGTTCAACAAACACCCCGCCCAGCTGCACTTCACGCTTGCGCGAATCTACCGCCAGCACGCCGCACTGAAACAAACTCTCGGGCTCTTCATGGCGCTCGGCGGTTTGTTGCAGCTGAGACACACGTCGAAGAATGGCTTTCACTCTGGCGGTGAGCTCTAGAGGGCTGAAGGGTTTGGTCACGTAGTCATCTGCTCCCAACTCCAGACCCAGCACTCTATCGAGCTCGCTGGATTTTGAGGTGAGCATCAAAATGGGTAATTGATTGCCCTGCTCGCGCAACTTGCGGCATATTTCTAGCCCGCCTATTCCGGGCAGGCGCAAATCCAATATCATCAGATCCCAACCGGGTTTTGCCGCTTGCTCAAGGGCCACATCGCCGCGATCGACATGTAAAATTTCGGCGCCTATATCCTCCAGATGCAAACTCACTAAGGCTGCAATATCTGCCTCGTCTTCAACCAGGAGTATTCGCCATTTGCTGCCATTCGATTCGCGCGCTTCCATCATGTTTCCAGCGTCGTGGGGTAATTGAGCATTCATTTTATTATTTACAACAAAGCCCGCACGATGGCGGGCTACCTCATTAAGAGTGTCTTTCTCCGCGAAAGTTCCGCGTTGTGCCTGCCACAGTACGGGCTACTGCACCCGCATAACGGTGACTGTAGTCACCGGATTATCCCAGCGATGTTGCTGGCCAAGGACCGAACCGGAATAGCCATCTGCCGCGGTCACAACTCCAGCGTGCATAGTGACCTGATCAGCCACGTCATCGCGGGCGGCGTTAAATCCTTCCCCGCCATCGGCGGGCCCCGGAATTGTACCGGTCGCTTCGCTATTGGCCTCGGTGCCAGAATCGTAGCCTGGCGTGCGAAAAGAGCGGCTGGAACCTACCGCCAGATCACTGATATCGGCACCATTCACACCAGTGAAGGCGTCATTGGTATTAACCAACATGGTTAGCACGGTAAGACTCAATGCCGTATCGTCATCGGCCTCTACTTGCAACTCGACGCTGTCGATACCGCCTGGTCCCACTGGGGCCGCACCACTGGCTTCGCCTAAAGAATCGACGGCCTCTAATAGACCGGAGTTGTCGCCACCCTCGGCCATCAGTTCCAGTGCAGCAGTAGCCGGCATGCCCACCGTGAAGGTGTTGGCCTGCGTATCATCGAGAATAAACACCGTAATAGGTGATAGCGGCTGACCCGCAGTGAGATTACTCACCGAAATTTCAAATTTCTTGGGCGCGGCCGGCTCTGGCACAGGCTCTACCACGGGGGGTTCGACTGGTGCCCGCCTGGAGCTATCACTACACGCGGTGAGAGTGGCCACTGCAGCTATGGCCAATACAGTCGCGAGTTTTTTACCAGTTATGTGTGACATGGGTTTGCTCCTACTCGCTAACGGTAACAACAACGCGTACCACTGGGTTTAACCAGCGATGTACAAGACTGTCGATATCACTGGGGCCTGCTTCGGCATCGGTATCACCTAGAACACCGCGATGAATATGGACAAAGCCTTCCGCTTCAGCGTCTATGCCTGTGCCGCCCGTGCCACTAGCTGCGGCAACGGGTGGGGGTGCGGGATAACCCGCCTCACCTGGCGCACCGCCGCCAATAACCTCGTCATTGCCTTCGGTACCGGCATCGTAGGCGTTCACATTGAGCACATAGGTGCCTGGCGCTTCAGGAATCGAAATTGCGTTGAGGCCCATAAAACCATCGTTGCTGGGCAACAGCATCGCCACAATGGATAAGCGTGTGTTGTCCGGCGCTTCGTCGGTGTTTATGGAAACCGACGTCGATCCGCCGGGGACTAGAAGACCCTCTGCCGGGTTCGCCACGACGGTAGCGTTGATCGCGACCATATCTGCCATCAACCCGGAGATATCACCCCCTTCTGCCATGGCCTGCAAATTGGCACTGGCTGGCGTAGCGGAGGCGAATAGACTTGCGCCCGACGCGTGCGCTGCGACCAGTAGCGGTGTGAAATAACTGCCCCTCGTCAAATTGGTAATTTCGATATCGAGTTGGACGGCGTTAGTACTAGCGCTGGCTAGTACGGCGAGTGTTGCAATGAGTTTTTTCATGGTTGGCCTCTTTTATAGTGAGCGTTTTCACCATAATGGGCCTTGGAGTTTTTTAGTTATCACGTAAGTATCACGAAACCGTACACTTTCGATCACATGTTGGTCACGCCGCGTGTTGTTTGCCGAAAACCAATAGCCCCACATGACTAGGACTATTGCTTTAAATGCGGTGATGAGATCGGTACTGCCAGGCTAAACTTCGATCCGGCGAGTACTCGATGTATGGGGGGCACGGATGACTGCCCTCTTCCCTCTACAGTAATCCGTCACGCCCGTTGTATCCGACCCCAAACTCATTTTTACCGCCGTATATTGTCGGATCAGGTTGAGAATGGGGGATCCAGTTCATCGTAGATGCGGGCGGCTAGACGAAATTTTGCGGTGTTCTGGTAGCTGAGTAGCGCGGCGATGCCCGCTACACTGCGATTGGTTCCTGTCCGGTATCGCTGCCAGGTTCTGCACCCAAGAGTACACAAATTTGCATAAGGACAGGCTGAAATTTGACAGCACTCTTAGACCTCAACGCTTGGTGGCTTGCAGTTCCTCCCAGGCCCGCCGCCACAGCTTGTAAGTGGATTGATCAAAGAGGCAGACCACAAGCCGCCGAAAGTGATCAGCCCGACGGTCAAGTTCTTTTAATGCCAGGTGTGCGGCCATTGCATGGGGCATTTTGTTACTTCCAGCACCCAGTGCCGGGAAGGCCAGTTCCTGGATGTTGTGATTTGCCGCCAGCGCCAGTACCTGTTCATAGCAGGAAGTGAGTTGTTTAAGCGGGGAATCACCCCAGAGGTCGCCGCCACTCCACATAGGGGTGACGGTGTGGAGAATATACTTTGCGGGTAGCCCGAAGCCTTGCGTTATGCGGGCTTCGCCAATCGCGCACTTGCCCAACTCGCTGCAAGCCAGCACCAGTGCTGGCCCCGCACGGTCGAACACGGCCGCAGAAACACCTGTACCACGGACTAAATGCTTGTGGGCAGGGCAAACTATTGCCTCAATTTCAAGATTGGTTATGTCGCCACAAATAAAATCGACCATGGTTGGTAATATGCCCCTGTTGCAGGCTCCTTGCCGTATCACCCAATAGCAGTATAGATCGTTTTTTCAGCGATGGGCCAGCCCTGCTCTAAATACCGGGTTGCATCACCAGGCCGGGTTCGACCTAATCTGTAAAAATATGCCTGGTGATGGGGCTGACAAATTAACTCGTTTAGGCCGATGAAATCGAGCAACTGAGTATAGATAGATAGTAGGGATGCTGCTGACACAGTAACTCTCGATCAGTCGAAAGTTGGCCGTCTGTCCGGCATAGATACACTGCAAACCCAACAGATGGCACAAGAAACGGCCCGCCGGAGGCAACCTAAATTGCAAATTCGCCAGGGACAGGTATAAATAGCGGAGCGTCGCCGGCCGGTGTTCATCAGTTCACTGGCCCGCGTTCATAGACTCAATAAAACGTTCGCTTATATCACTGGCCAGCACACGCTCGAGCCTGACATCAACCACGTAGGCTTTGATCACGAGGCGCAGCAGATAATCAAAGTCATGTCGCAGTTCGACACTCACAGTGACGGGTTTTTTTAAAAACGTATAGGGTGACGTAATCGCCACCTGCCTCCCCAGCGAGCGTGCTTGTGTCACTGAGGTTGTGCGTGGTAAGTCGATATTGACTACTACCATTTCCGACAGATCGCCACTGTTGGCGTTGGATACCGCGTTTTCCAACACTGCAGAATTCGGTACCATAACCACGTTATCATCCATCGTACGCAGCCAGGTCACACTCAGGTCAAGCCGGGTCACCTCTCCGTAGTGGCCACCGAAAGTCACCATATCGCCAACTCGAAACGGCGGATTAAAAATCATCATAACTCCGGCCAGCAGATTGCGTACCCCACCCTGAGCTGCCAGGCCGACCGCCAGGCCGAGGGAGCCCAGCACGGCAAAGACAACTGTCTGTGGTGGGTGGATCAGCACGAATACGATATAGGCGACAACCAGAAACCAGAGTGTGATTCGAATCACTGGGAACAATTGCCCCATCTGCAAGCGATAGCGGGGGTAGCGCTCCATCGTTCGCTGCATGCCCACCTGCAGTATACGTAACAGCAGCCACGTGATGGCCAGCACCAGCGTCACCTTCCAAAGCAGTGTAAGGGAAAGCAATTCGATAATCTGTGGAAGGATGTCTTCGTTCATGTCGTCGGCTAGTAAAGGTAGTTGGAGTTAGTCAAATACTGGGAAATGACATTCGAATACAACGGCGATATCCGGTAAGTGATGCCGTCGGCGTCCTGTTGCTTGTCCAGCAGGCTCAGATGGTAGAGATGCTCCATCAGTAGCCAGCTCTTCTCATTTACTGAGCGGAATACCGCGCAGTGGTCCGCAACTGTCAACTCGCCATTGACGGCCACTTCAGCCAGGGTAAACATGTCATCGCTGACCAGATGTTTCAACGAGCTGAAGTCCAGCTGGACCACCTGCCGGGTATCCAGCTGCCGGGTCTCTTCGTTCAGTGTCAGGCAATCGAGAAAATAGAAAAAGGCTAAATCGGGTTTGCCCCCGCTGAACTTGTGCAGATCCACCAGTACCTTTGTCAGCATCGGTGGTACCTCCTCCGGCTCACTTTCTGCTGCACCCCCCAGTGTGCTTTCCACTGCCACTTTCGGCTCGATTACTGGCAGTAATTGTGCGGCTCTCATCCGCTCTAACAAGCAGCTACCCAGTTCTGCTTCGTTGAAAAATTGCAATTCGATACAGTCGTCGAAGTATCGCTTTGCCTGGTATAGGTAGTCCAGCCGCTGCCAGGCATACTGTTCACAGCCCAATACCCACATGTGGCGTAACTGGGTCGCGACCACCACAACGCCAAAGCAACGAACTGCCGCCTCTGCTCCCATAATACGGCTGGCCAGGAAATGGCAATTATCGATGACAAATACACGAGGTGGGAGATTGTTGATGCTGTCAACCAGCTGTTGCATGGAATCGGCCACTTGTGGGCAGCCAAGCAGCTCACTGAACATGGCCAGCGCGTCAGGCGGGTTGTAAGCACGGCGTTTCAGCGTTGCGTAATGCCAGGTTTCTTCTGGTGTAGCGTGGAAGGCAAGTTGCTGGAGGAGTGATGTCAGGCCACTACCCTGTCTTCCCGTCACCGCGATAGTGGTACTGCGGCCCTTGCGCCACATATCCAGACCAGCCAACAGACGATTAAGCTCCTGCTCCCGACCGATAAGGCGCTTATCTCCCGCCGCCAGTGGTTCCTGGGAAAAAGCTTCCAGCAGTGTGTTCTGCAGCGGTACCTGTCGGTATTGTTCTGCCCGGCGCGCCGGCCTGCCCGCGGCGAGGTCTGCGCGCAGCTCGCCAATCTCAATTGGAGTGTCTGTCGAATGCCCCAGGAATCCCAAAACGCCTGACCGGGCGCGTGTATAGCGCTGTGTCAACCAGATGAATAAAGCCCGGGATCGGATGTTTTTCATGTTGTGCCAATTCATCCTACTTTTTACTGTTACCAAGACTACAGTACAACACACAGACCAAACACTGCCAGCACCCCTGCGACCCAGAAAACCGATTCAACAAGGTTCGGCATAAGCTCGGTTTCGGTTGCAGCGTTAGTCAGGTGAAGCGGGTAACCAGTCATTACCAATCTCGGCAGATTACCATAATGCATTCCCCGGTATCGTCCCTGACACAACCAGGCTAGTCGCAATGCTGAATTGACTAAACTGTCCCCGGAATTCCCACAGGGACATTGAGCTTCCTCATCAATTGACGCTGTACTGGATATGCTGATAGCTGTTTATTTTTTCAGTGCATCTATTCGGCGTTGCAATACTTCTTTTTGCTCCCGCACGATCTCCAGCAAAATATTCCGATATGCCTCACTTGAGTATCCCGCGACAATCGTAGCGCCAGTCAAATGGTTGGTCGTTAATAAATATGTTCCTTCTTCACTGCCAAAGACTGTTACGTAATCGCGTGATTTGTCTCTGCCCGATAACGTATTCTTGAATCCATTTGTGGTCAAGGAGGTTCGAAGAGCGTCGAAACTGTCACAGACATCGCCATGCCTGGCGGCAAATCTGCAGTCTTCACTAGTCATTTTCTTCTGGCGGGTATTCTCTATCAGTTGCTCCCATTTCTGATCGTTAGGCAAACCAGAATTGTCGTAACGGCTGAGTACGCAATATAGGCCATCGTTTTTACTGCTCACAAAATAGAATATCTTGGTATCAAAATCTTCCATAATTCTGAGATGATAAATACCGTCACCAGGGAAATAGAAATCTTTGATATCACCTACAGGTAGCAATTTTTGATTCCTCACAATTTTTTTGAGTACATCCCCGGGCATGCAGCCGCGCTTACCGTCATGCACATACGCTTCGATATTTGCTGGCAATTCAGGGTAAGGCAATGAGCGTCGTTCAATTGACTCAGCGAGGATCAGTGCATCGATATCCGCTAATGCGTCTTTTGACTCAGCCAGGCCGAGCTGTGCTGATGTCGAAATCCATTTTTTTGCCTCAGCCAGATCTTTGGCGACACCTGAGCCTTCTGAATAAAGGGCACCAAGATTATGCTGCGCTTTAGCGTCACCGGCCTCGGCCGCCAAAATGTAGTAGTCAGCGGCTTTATAGTAATTTTGTGTTACCCCTTCACCACGTTCATTCATTAAGCCGATCATAAATTGCGCTGAGGTGTCACCTCCCACAGCAGCCTTCTCGTACCACTGGGCTGCTTGCTGAAGGTCGATGACAACGCCATTACCGTGATAGTACGCTTGTCCAATAAGACGCTGTGCTGCTGCATTACCTTGTTCCGCCGCTATGGTTAGCCATTTAAGCCCTTCAGAATAATTTTGCGGTGTGCCTTTACCTGCGTAATAGGCATAGCCCAAAGAAAAGATCGCTTTTGGCTGCCCGGTTTCGGCTGCTGTTTTGTTGTAGTCAAAGGATTTTTGCAGGTCCTGGGGAACACCCAGGCCAAAGTAATACAGCTGCCCAAGATTGTATATTGAATCGGGATAGCCGAGTTCGGCCGCTTCCAGCCATATCTGAGCGGCTTTCTCATACTGTTTTTCAGCTGCATACTGTAGACCCACCTGATGTCGTTCTTGCAAGCTTGTGGCACAGAATACAGTCAATGGAAATAATACGAGTAGTGCAAAAACCCAATTTATACGGCTTCTCAAATACCTGTCCCCTGGCGGATTGTTATAACGCTAATTGTATCGGCAGTTTCGCGGGTGCGACCTTCCCCGCTTGATATTACCCTTGGACAGTATGAAACACATTATTTTCCAACTGTTTAACTTGCTAACCACCGTTGCCAGGCTGGTCGGCCTGGTATCAAAGCGCAGGCTGTCGAGCCAAGTACCGTTGGTACATCCAGAGGCAATATTCCACCACTCAACGCCGTACAGAGCGTGCTAACATGGACGGGGCTGCGGCAAACGATAACAACTGATCGGGTAGCGTAGTCGCCCTATTTAGCCAATCACGGAGGCGCTGTGCGGACGATACCACCCCCCGAACCGGGTATTAGCACGCTTTATCCCCATCTGGAGCGATTCTCCATCGTCGTAGGCGGCACAGTCATGCTATGCGGTACATTGGTATTGTACGGCTGGGCAATGGATATCGAATTTATAAAGAGACTGGCACCTGCCTTTCCGTCCATGAACCCCATGACAGCGTGTGGGTTAATCCTGCTGGGCTTGTCACTTGCACTGCAGTACCGAGCTGCCGGCAGCGGTGATCTGAAAATTCCCAGTGCGCGCATGCGCATGGCTAAAGTCAGTGCTGCTATAGTGCTGATTTCTGCATTGGTCGTGACCTTTGACTCCTATTTAGATATGGGGCTGCAGGCCGATCAGCTTGTATTTTCTGAGCGCCTCACGGCCGAACTCAGCCCGATACACAGCCAGCCAGCCGTTGGTACGGCGCTTTGCCTGATTTTTTTGAGCCTGGCGCTATTGTTTCTCGACACAACGACAAAACGAGGCATAAGACCTGCCGAATTACTCGTTATCCTGGTTATGTACGTCACCTTTTTTAGATTACAGCAGTACCTCTACGGAATTGGGAACGACTACTCGGACACAGTATTTTCGGCGATGGCTTTGCACTCGGCGGCATTGTTCTTGCTGCTCGGGTACGGAATTTTCATTGCACGCCCGCGAGCGGGAATAATATCTGTAGCGATTAGTGATTATCCGGGCGCACCGATTCTGATCTGGGGATATCCGCTTATTGCAGCCGTGGAGGTTGCGACGGCCTATTTTCGTTTCGAAGGTGAAGCGCGCGGCTTCTTCAACAACGCTTTGGGTAGCGCGATAGCTACCCCGTTGAATATCTTTATCATCGGCTTACTGCTGTTATGGAGTGCCCGATTGATGCGCGATTCGGAGCTCAGACGCCAGCAGTCGGAGGATCAGCGCAAGCGTTTTTTCAACTTAAGCCTAGATCTAATGTGTATTACATCAATGGATGGCTATTTCAGGCAGGTCAATACCGCGTTTCAAATAACACTGGGTTACACCGAAGAGGAATTGTTGTCGCGTCCTTTCCTGGAGATTATCCATCCTGATGATGTGAACTCTACACTCAAAGCGATAGAGGGCCTTGGTGCCGGTCAGGACCTCACGCGATTCGTAAATCGCTACCAGTGCAAGGACGGAGCATGGCGAAGCTTGGCCTGGGCGGCCAGTGGCGTACCCGAACAAGGTCTGATATACGCATCCGCTCGCGACATTACGGAATTTTTGGTCGTCCAGAATGACCTGAATACCCGTGAAGAGGAGTTATCCATAACATTGCAATCCATCGGCGATGGCGTATTGAGCACCGATGTTAACGGCCATATAACACGCCTCAATGTCAAGGCCGAGCAGCTTACCGGCTGGACAGAAATCGAGGCTATCGGACGTCCAGCCGACACGATTTTTTGTTCGATCAATGAACAGACAGGAGAACCGGCGGTGATCCCGGTAATCGAAAGTCTGGCTAAAGGCGCAATGCGGGAAATGACCAGTCAGGGAATACTTTTGAGCCGCGACGGGGTGGAGCGACCTATCGCCAATAGCTGGTCAGCTATTCACAATCGGGAGGGTGCGGTAGTCGGCGCGGTACTCACGTTTCGGGATGTTTCGAAAGAGCGACGCGCTGCTCAGGAACTGCGAGCCGCTCACAAACTCACGCAAGCGGAAAGTGAACGTCTGGGTATGGTATTGGACGCGGTTGTCGACGGCGTCATAGGTTTTAATGCCGAGGGTGAGGTACAGTCTTTCAATTCCGCCGCCGAACGCCTCTACGGTTACGATGCGGCCGAAGTGATAGGCCGGAATATACGGATGCTGGCGCCCAAACCTTTTCAGGATGATTTTGACGAGTACCTATCTAACAACACCCGGACACAGCCACGCAAGACTCTTGGTGTTAGTCGCGAAGTCGAGGGATTGCACAAGAATGGCAAGGCTTTTCCCCTGGAGCTCAGTATCGTCGAAACAGCCGATACGGGTGAGTGGCGATTCACTGGAGTGGTGCGTGACGTCAGTGAGCGAACACGAATTATCGAAGAACTGAAGAGCGCAAGAGAGCAGGCAGAATCGGCCAATGCTGCAAAGTCGAACTTCCTCGCCGCCATGAGCCACGAGATTCGTACACCTATAAATGGTGTAATTGGCATGCTTGATGTTCTGCAGCGGACCACTCTGCAAGGCTATCAGCTAGAAATGGTCGAACTGATCCAGGGCTCGGCGGAGTCCCTGCTGACCATCATCAACGAAATTCTCGATTTATCCAAGATCGAGGCCGGCAAAATGGAGCTTCACCGCGCACCGTTCGATGTTGCGTCCAGCGTGGAAAACATTTGCGTAATGATGGATCGATTCGCTGAAAAGCTACATATTGATCTCACCGTTTTCGTCGACCCGAGTACACCTGTCAGCCTTTGGGGTGACGCCCAGCACTTGCGACAGGTTCTGATTAACCTGATCAGCAATGCGGTCAAGTTCTGCAGCAAGCGCGAGGATCGCCGGGGTCGCGTCTCGGTGCGCACAGAATGTGTACGACGCGAAGGGAACGAAGTTACCATCGAGTTTCGTGTGAGTGACAACGGCATTGGTATGGACTCGACCATGCTGGCTCAACTCTTCGCCCCATTCGAGCAAGGGAAGGCGTCTATCGGCAGGCAATTTGGCGGCACAGGACTCGGCCTGGCGATCTCGCACAACCTGACGCAATTGATGGGCGGCGATATACAGGTCGCAAGCACGTCTGGCATCGGCTCCACATTTACTGTGCAAATCCCATTCAGCATAGAAGAGAATACTCTGGTGCACACAGAGGAGAACGCGAAACTCGCCGGTGTGTCCTGCTTGGTAATTGGCCAACCAGATCGGCTGGCTCCGGATTTGGCAGCGTATTTATCTTACAGTGGCGCCAAGGTGGAACGGATCGATAGTCTGAAACATATGCAGGAGTGGGCGCGGGACAAAGAGGCGGGGAAATGGGTTAAGGTAATTGACGCTGGGGACTGGCATCCGACAGTTGCTGAAATAGATGCTGCCGCAGGCTCAGAGTCCGAGCTGACTTTGAGTGCTCTCGCGGTAGTGATCGAGCGGGGCAAACGGCACAATCTTCGGCTGAAGGCCCCAGGTGTGTTCATGGTTGATGGTAATGCCCTACCCCGGAAAACCTTATTGCTTGCGGTTGAGGTCGCTGCCGGGCGCAAATCACTGGAACAGGAGCCGACGCATGCAATTGATGCGAATCACCGAAAAATCGGCAAGTCAATCTCGCGGGAGCAGGCCATTGAATATGGACGGTTGATCCTGGTCGCAGAGGATAACGAAACCAATCAGAAGGTAATTATAAATCAGCTTGCGCTGCTTGGTGTCGCCGCAGACATTGCCAGCAACGGCCCTGAAGCGCTCGACCTGTGGCGAAATGGCAGCTACCCCGTACTGGTGACGGATTTGCAGATGCCAGGGATGGATGGGTACCAGCTAACTACCGCTATTCGCGCAGAAGAGGATGCATTCCAGCATATGGGCATTGTCGCGCTCACCGCGAATGCGCTGTCTGGAGAGGCTGAAAAATGCGCGCTCAACGGTATGGATGACTACCTGAGCAAGCCTGCAAAACTTGAGGATATCGAGAGTGCACTCAGCAAATGGCTACCGCCCCTTCCTGTACAGTCATCAAAAGCAGACCGGGAAAACCCAGCTGGGCAAACGGTATCGTTACCTCCAGGCCGACTGAACTCAACTGACCTGCCAGTGAATGTAAGTGTACTGCAGGGATTTGTGGGGGATGATCCCGAAATCCTTAGCGAGTTCCTTGAAGACTTCCAACGCAGTTCGGCATCGGTTAGCTTGGAACTGCACGCCGCGTGGCAATCTGGAGATTTTGCGCTTGTTGGAACAGCGGCACACAAATTGAAATCCTCGGCACACACTGTGGGCGCGATGAAATTGGGAGACCGGTGTCAGCAAATCGAGACCGCCGTGAGTGCCGGGCAGTTTGAGGAAATTACGGATTTGATAGGATTATTCGACCAGGCAATAGCTGAGGTGGATAAATATCTTCAATCCGACCGGAACAAACACTAGCTGTAACAGATTTATTTGGCTACACAGGCATGTGAGAGAAATAAATGTGTCCCTACTATTTTTGCTCTACCCCCGACATCCCGCTCAATCCCAGAATCCGTAGCCTTCGACCAGAAAGTCAAAGACACTCTGGTTTTCAGGTGTGAAAACACAGGTGTACAAAGGCCCTTGTTGAAAATCAGAATAGCTGTAATCCTCAGTCACCGGTGGCCCCGACACGCCACAGGTTTCATCCTTTTTCAGTGCCGGGAAACTGATAATCTCTAACTCCGGAAAGTCCATGAACCTGGTATTCCTCAGAATGAACTCGCGACCAGTATAGCGATCGCTAACGCTTTGTTCGGCCCAGGGCGTACAGGCGAAAGGGTTGGCGGAGGTGTTGAAGCCCAGGCCAACGCCCGTATTAAAAGGGTTCACGTCCTGGCAAAAGGCAAGCGCGGCGCGCAGTGGCCCAACGAGCACGGAGTAGTCCATATGTTGCGCCAGGTGTGGGGCCAGGTAGTTGTTATTAAAGCCTTGAAAACACTGCCTTGAAGAAATTTTGCAGTCTGTACTTCCTACTTTGCACGCCTGTACGAGCACCGTGTCGAGCTGCACTTTGAAGTCTAATGCCATCTGCACCTCGGGATCGCAGCTCCTCGGGTTTGCGGTCGATGGCCAACTGCGATCGGGGTATTCGCCCGATCCAACGCAACCGGTCATCCTGGTGAACACGTCGACAACGTTCTCGTTGTTCGACAGGCTTGTATAGGGTTCGATCATGAGTTGCCCAAGCTCCAGAGGTACGAAAACGCCGAATTCGGTTTCCAGGATTTTAAACCAGGACTCGAAGGACGGGACTTGAGCGTTGACGTCGTCCGGCAGTGTATAAGCAGCCAGAATAAGAGATCCAACCTGGTCTTTTGCCAGATTAGGTTGTTCGTATATGGGGAAGCCGATGAATGAATCGATTGCCGTGAGCATCTTGATAAGAATCGAGGGATTGTTCGATTGACCCCATTTCCTATTGATTTCCAGGTATCGATTGGCGTTGGTACTGCTGTTGGCCCAGGCGTATTCATATTCTTCGGGGTACAGTTTTTCACCCCCCTGTAACGATGTCACATAGAGGTTTGGCGAGATGCAGTGTTCCGGGGTAGTCTGAAAGTTTGCAACAGCCGCGGCGTAGTGCGCGGGCGTGTCGATCAGCAGCGCGCACGCCGCCGACGGCTGGTCGACGGGTTGTTTACCGCAAGGGGCTGATGGAGTACTGGAATTTGCGTCGTTCGAATTATTGTTATTCCCGCACGCCGAGAGCAATGTGGCGACGGCGAAGAGCAGAAATAGAATGCAAGGCAAGCGTCTGTATCGATGCAATAACGCAGTTAACATACGAAAATCCGATTAGCGGGAATGGCCAGGCGCCCCTGAAGGTGCACTGCTGATGGGCGATCATTGATCGTGTACAGGTGCCTGTCAAGGCGGGTTTCCTAAGGGTCAATCCTCTGACGCTACCAATCTCGGCATTCTTGCCAAACCCTATTGATCTACGAAAACTGGTACCGCACCGGCATGGATTTCAGCCCCCCGACGAAAATGGCCTGCACCCATTCCGGGTCGCTGGTAATTTCGATATGTTTGAGCCGCGGCAGTAGTTCGCGGAAGAACAGTTCTACTTCCAGAATCGCCAGATGTTGACCCAGGCACATATGGCTGCCAAAACCAAACGCCAACTGGTTCTTGTTGTCGCGTTCAATATCAAATACATCGGGCTGACTGATCGCAGTACTGTCCCGATTTGCCGAGGGATACCACAGGCAGATATTCTCGCCAGCTTTTATGGTTTTACCCTGAAACTGTTCATCCTGCGTGGTGGTGCGCATCATGTGGCGCACCGGCGATGTATAACGAATCATCTCTCTGGCAGCGCTGTTACAGAGTTCGGGGTTATCGCGCAATTTTTGCAATTGCTCGGGGTGCTCAATTAGCGCCTTCATGCCTCCGGCTACTGTGGCAGCCGTGGTATCGTGCCCGGCCGTCGCGGTGATAATGAAATAACTAATCTGCTCCAGTTGCTCCATTGGCTCGCCGTCCACCAATGCTGTTGCCAGTACCGTGGCCAGGTCGTCTCCTGGGGTTTTCTTCCTGTCCTCAACCAGCGCGGTGAAATAGGTGAAGAAATCCATCAATACTTCCAGTGCATCGTCAGGGCTGTCGCCGCGGGCCTGGCTGGGGTCAGCCCCACCAAACAATTCCTGGGTCAGCTTCAGCATCATGGCTTCTTTTTCCGGGGGCACACCGATAATGGCCATGATGACCTGCAGCGGGTACAGCAGAGAAATGTCTTTTACAAAATCACAGCCACCATCCATCGCAGCCATTTTGTCGACATACTGCCTGGCGATCGCTTGGATATTGCCCGAGAGCTTGCCGATGGGGCCAGGTTTAAACCATTCGCGCGTCACACCCCGCAACTGCTTGTGCTTGGGCGCATCCATGTGAATCAGGGTTTCCAGTCCGTTGCGAGAACCAAACTTTTCCAACAACATCTGCTCAAATTCCTTTTGCACCAGCACAGTACGGGGGTTGTTGAGAAAGCGGGCATTGTTCTGGCTGATGAACTTGATGTCATCGTACCGGGTGATCGCCCAGAAGGGCTCGTAGCTGTGGTGTTCCACATAGCTGACAGGGTCGTGTTCACGCAGGTACTCAAACAAGTCGTACATGGCCGATTCATTACCCATAATGGCCGGGTCCAATAATTCCTGGTTACGGTTCATAAACTGTTTTCCTTGGCGGCAGAGAAAGTGCCCATCGCTGAATTTTCAGTCACCAGTTTAACGTTGTGAATTCGCGCCATATTGTGAATTCGCGCCAATCTTGCTATAACGCGCCAATGGCTATCCCCACCGTATCCCCAAGTTTCATGCATGCCGTATTCGAGTACCTGGCCGCCCAGGGTATTGACGAGGCCGCTGTACTCAAGGCATTGCATCAAGCCGACAAGCAACAACTGGTGCGCAATGGGCGGGTACCGCTGAAAGACTACCAACAGCTCTTCGCCGTGGGCCAGGCCCTGACGGGAGATGAACACTTCGGCCTCAACATGGGCGCCAGCCCCATGCCACGTACCTGGGGCCTGGTATCGCACCTGGTGATGTCGGCCCCCAATCCCCTGTTAGCGATAACTGCGCTGATGAATTACTCACGCTTGCAGTTGGACTTTGCCCAGTTCGACCTGAGCGAACCCGGGGGTGAGGATCTAGTACTGTCATGGCATAGCAACACACCCCGGCGGCCCAGTCGCCATGTGGTCGAACACATGTTTGCCAATATTGTGGCGCTGGCAAACTCCCAGGTTGGCTATCCCACGTATCGTGTTCGTATCGAATTCAAGCATGACTCTGTGGGCAATGCCGCACATGTGGAGAAGGTACTGAATGCGGATGTCAGTTTCGCTTGCAGTGCCGATCGCCTTTTTGTGCCGAAACAGTTTCTCGAGCTGCAACCCCACTATGGCCAGGATGACTTGTTTCCCTTTGCCGAAGAGCTCGCCCGGCAGCGATTAATGGAGCTGCGCGGTGAGGACAAACTGATTAATACCGTCCGGGAAACCATTCTCAATCAGCTACCTTTTGGCCTGCCGAAAATCTACGATACCGCCAGGGCACTGGATATGGCGCCCCGCACCCTGCAACGTCGTTTGCAGGAACGCCAGTTGAAATACAAGACACTACTCGATGAAGTGCGCCGTGAGCTGGCCCGGGAGCTGGTAGTGAAACCTGACTTGAGCCTGAGTGAGGTGGCCAGTTATCTGGGATTCAACGACCAGAGTGCGTTTCAGCATGCCTTTCTGCGGTGGGAGGGCACGACCCCTGGTAAGTTTCGCAAGGTAATGAAAGCGAGATTGGATAGCTAGACCGGAATAGCGTGTGCTCATCGGTCATTTCTATCCATTCCCGCAAGTTAATCTGGCTTTATCCTGGCTTGCTATATCACAGTGTGTAAATTCAGTGCCTGACAAGTCGCCGCTCGCCGCGCTCGGCTCCGAGCCGCGCCTCCTGCGAGACATAGGACTTGATCTTGTCCGCCTCCTCGCGTGAGAGGTATTCCTTCCAGGCAGGCATCCCGGCACCAGCGAATGCACCGTCGATCACTATGGCTTGCCAATCAGGGACGAGCTCGGCAATGCGGTAGCGAAGATCGGGCACTATGCCCCCGCTGATGGCGTTGCCGCCGTGACATACCGCACAATAGAGATTGTACAGTTCGCGGCCTTCTGCCACTTCCTCAGGAGCTGCCATCGCCAATTCATGGGCCGGCAGAACCTGCACCTCCGTTTCAATCACCGGCAATTTGGCGGTTGCCCCAAGCTTGAACACCATCAACCGACTGATGTTGAACATATTCAGGGGGCCGCTGACAGCACCGAAAGGCAGGCCGCTCTCCCCTCCCCAACCCTGTGCGATAGCGATGTACTGTTCGCCGTCGAGTTGATAGGCGATGGGCGATGCCATGATTCCGCCTTGCGTAGGGTAGGACCAAACCTCCTGCCCTGTATCTGCTGAATACGCGTTGAAGTGCCCGGCCAAATCCCCCTGAAACACCAGGTTGCCGTGGGTCGAGAGCAGGCCACTGCCGGAATAGAAACCCCTATCTGCCCGCCAGACTTCCCGCTGGTTGGCTGGATCCCACGCGATTAGTACTCCGGACGCGATGTCGGCGCCAATGCCTGCCCGTTCTTCTATGGACATCTCGTCGGGCAGCCCGACCATCTTGTAGACATCGTAATTCGTTTGCCAGATCATGTTCCGGCTCTTCCCAGAGAAATCATCGTTGTAAACGCCACTGGACACTTTCGCCGGGATGTACACATACCCTGTGTCTGGATTGAAGCTCATAGGGTGCCAGTTGTGAGCACCACTGGGGCCCGGCACAAGGGTCTGATCTTCTCCGGTATCGCGAACACCGGGGGCCTCGACCGGACGCCCGGTCTCCATGTCCACGTGCGTCGCCCAGGTCACCGGCATGTATTTATCGGCTGCCAACAGCTCGCCTGTCTTGCGATCGATGACATAAAAGAAGCCGTTCTTGGGTGCCTGCATGATGACGTTTCGCAGCTTGCCACCCAGCTCTATCTCAGCGAGTATCATGTGCTGCGTTGCGGTGTAGTCCCAGTTATCTCCCGGCGTGGTCTGGTAGTGCCAGACATAGTCGCCGGTGTCGGCATCCACCGCCACGATTGACGATACGAACAGATTGTCGCCTCCCTCCGGGCTGCGAGTCTTCTGATTCCAGTTGGCTGCATTACCCACACCGATATAGAGCAGATTCAGTTCGGGGTCGAACGCGAAGGAATCCCAGGCGGTTCCACCCCCTTTACCATTCTCCCACCATTTGCCCGTCCAGGTGGCGGCGATACGCTCCTGGGTCGCGTCCTCGAAGCCGTCCGCCGGATTACCGGGCACGGTGAAAAATCGCCATATCTGCTCACCGGTATCTGCATCATAAGCCGTAACGTAGCCGCGCACTGACATCTCGGCACCGCCATTCCCTATGATGACCTTGCCATTGACTACACGGGGGGCGCCCGTAATTGTGTAGGAGTCGACATCGTTCAAGCGTGTGTCCACTTCCCAGACGACACTGCCGGTATCACGATCAAGTGCTCTAAGCCGCCCATCGAGGCTGGCCGCATAGACGTTCGCCCCCCATAGCGCCACACCGCGGTTTACCACGTCGCAGCATGCATGGCGGCCATAGTCCTTGGCTACCTTCGGGTCGAAGTGCCAGAGCAGGTTGCCCTTGCGTGCGTCATAGGCAAGCACGTGCCCCCATGACCCGGTGACATAGAGCTTGCCGTCGGCCATCAATGGCGTTGTTTCAATTCCGCGCTGTGTCGGCAAATCTGCGTACCAGGCAAGGCCCAGGTCCGAAATAGTATCGTCGTTGATCTGGCTTAACGGACTGAATCGTTGTTCGCTGTAGGTTCGGCCATGACTTAGCCATTCACCAGGAGTGGTGTCGGCCTTGATGATCCGCGCGGCGTCGACGACTTCCACCGGAGTCGCACTCGGGCCGGCCACTTCCACAACAGACTCAATGGTAACCGAACGCTCGGAGCAGGCGATAACTGCACCTACCACAGCGAAATAACCCACGGAACGCACAATTCTATCCAGCATTATATAATCACCTCAGCTATTCATATTATGCGGCTAGCATAAAGGCCACAGCGCAGAAAACCTAGTAGCCAGGGCATAAAGCGGAATAGAATAATGAATTACTGCGAATGGAAACGGTAACACCGGTGGCCGTAAATACTGAATCAGAGTCATTCCTCTGGCACGACCAAAAAAAACAGCTTACTCAGGATGCGGGCCACCGTGGTAGGCGAGCAAGCCGCCGTCTACAGCATAGGTTCCACCCGTGCAGTAACTGGCCTCATCGCTGGCCAGAAACAGCATCATATTGGCAATTTCTTCCGGTCTTGCATAACGCCCCATGGGCGCAGCTACGGCAAACCCTTCCATGACTGCCGCCGGATTGTCGGGGCTTGCTTCGGAGTGAAGTCCTCCCATCATTGACGTGTCGGTTAAGCCAGGGTGTACCGTATTGACACGGACTCCCTTCTTGGCAAATTCAATGGCAGCATTTCGCATGATACCTATCACCGCGTGCTTCGATGCGGTATACGGCGCAGAATTGTAATATCCAGAAAAGCCCTGGGTAGATGACGTTATAACGATACTGCCGCCGGTACGCTCGAGCATTCTTCTTGCTGCAGCCCGCAGTCCATACCAGACTCCCTTCTGATTGACGTTAATAACACGCTCATAAGCGTCATCTGTATATCCAAGCAATCCGGTAAGCTCGCCAAACAAGCCTGCGTTCAGGACCACAGCGTCGAGCCCACCAAATTGTTCTATCGCCTTATCCATCAGGGCTTCAACTTCAGCTTTATCAGTTACATTACACGGGAACGCAATCGCATTATCGCCAAGCCGATGTGCAAGCTCTGCCAACTGTTCGCCCGCGAGATCGCTGACTACAACTTTAGCTCCCTCACGAACAAATATCTCCGCTGCAGCAGCTCCAATACCGCCAGCCGCGCCTGTGATCACTGCAACCTTATTATTTAGTCTACTCATTTCAAAATTTCCTTCTCTATTCAATCGAAATTGCATTTTATCAGTTGTTACCATGACCGAATCGCTTCCCATTCTCAAGACATTCCCCAGCTTCCCATTGCCGCGTGATCCGTAAGCTTCTGCCACACATCGCCTGCTGCAGCAGCTATACAAATTTCATTTTCTACATAGGGGCCGCCAGGATTAAACCCGGATAGCGACCACAGTGGCTTTCTCGCGTTTAAAATTTCTACGCTGACACCCTGCGGGTCATTGACGTACATCACCCGCATGAATCGCAGTGATGGCCTCTGGTAGCGATAGTGAGCCGCCAAAATCCTTAAGAGAGAACACACCCGCCAGGATTCTGAACTATTGGCTGGATGCTAGCGAAGAGTTACCCCTCGTCTTGCTGTGGACATCGGGTGGTAAGGGGTGGCAGTTGTATCTATTCAGAAGCAGATTCCACCAATTTGACCCAGTTGGGCTGTCGGAAATTGACAAAAATAATGTCGCCACCAAACATCTTCAGGCGCTGGCGTGATCGTTATCCTGATGTGCTAGGAAGCGCACGGACCGGCGTAATGCACGGTCCGGCAGCACTTTCTCACTGGTAACCAATACCGGGTAAAATAATATGGGATTACTGCTCAATATTGATAATGGTGGCTCCTTTACAGACGCCTTCGCCACAGACGGGGAACGGGTAGCGCATACCAAATCCCCCACCACTCCTCACGATCTCGGCCTATGTTTTATCGAATCGCTTGAAAGACTCTCGCGTGAACTTTATGGGGAACAGGATCTTGCTCGTCTCTTGAGCGAGACCGATCATCTGCGCTATTCCACGACCTCTGGTACCAACGCGGTGGTAGAGCACAAAGGCTCTCCCGTAGGTGTAATGGTGGCCGCGGGGCAGGAATCATCACTCTACGATGCCTCTGGCAACATTGCCCAAACCCGGCTCTGGCAGGCCATGGTGCCAGTATCTCCGGTGGCGTTGAGTTTTGTTGACGGCGGCCTGGACGAGGGGGAGTTGATGAATGGTTTCACGACATTGATAGCGAATGGCGTGGCCCGTGTTGTCGTGGCGTTGCCGACCCCGGAGCAGGAGCAAATGGTGAAAGAGGCAGTGCTGGAGCGCTACCCGCGACACCTCCTCGGGGCTATACCCGTGCTGTTCTCCCACGAATTGGTGCGCGACGAGAACAATGCCCGCCGTCTCGTATCAGCGGTGGTTAATTCCTACCTGCACTCGGGTATGGAGCACTTCCTGTATGGCGCCGAGCGCATCACCAAAGAGCATCACCTTGCCAGCCCCATGCTTGTCTATCGCAATGACGGCGATTCGGCGCGCGTGGCAAAAACCACAGCGATCAAGACCTACGGCTCTGGCCCTCGCGGAGGTATGGAAGGCATGGTTGTTTATGCTGGAATCTATCAGTCCGGCACCATGGTCGGCATGGATATTGGTGGCACAACAACAGATGTTTCGATGGTTATTGATGGCTCACCGACCGAGCTGGCCTATGGTCTGGTGGGCGATGAGGGCATAGCATCTTCTTTCGCAATGGGTGACATTGTCAGCATTGGCTATGGCGGCAGCTCTATCTTCCGTGTAACGGACAGCGCCATAACGATTGGACCGGAGAGCGTTGGCGCCGCGCCAGGCCCGGCATGTTTTGGAAGGGGGGGCGCTGAGGCGACGATAACCGATGCCCTGTTGTTGGCAGGTATAATCGATCCCGACAATTATCTGGGCGGGGAACTGAAACTCGACAGCAGCCTGGCTGAGGAGATTATTCTGGAGCAGATAGCCAGGCCTCTTGGGCTGTCCCTTGAAGAGGCGGTTGACGCTATGATCTCTGCTTACGAGGGCCAGATTGCCGAAAATATTCGCGATATGACCGTTGCCAGGGGGCTCGACATGGCGGCCGGCGACCTGCTCGCTTTTGGCGGTGGGGGCCCGATGAATGCCTGCGGTATCGCTGAGATAGCAGGCTTCAGGCGGCTAATAATTCCAGCTTACTCCTCTGTTTTCAGTACATACGGCATTGGTTTCAGTGATCTCTCTCATCACTACCGGGTGCCCGCCAGTGAGGTCGTGGCGCTTGGGGAGGCGGTGGCAATCGAGCAGATGCGCGCCCGCGCCCGCCGAGATATGTTTGGCGAAGGCATTGCCGAGGGGAACTGGGTCGAGGCTATTGACGTTAGCGGCTCCCTGAATGGGCAACTAATTGCAGAGGCGTATCGCGAAAATGCCCTGGCCGAAATGTCCGCGGACCTGGAAGATGCGGCCCTGCGGCTGACGGCAACCCACCGCCTGGACCACCTGAATATAGCTGCGGCGGGTGGATCTGATAGCAGTGCTGCGACGCCTGTTGGCGAGGCGGTGATCAATCTGAAAAGTGAGCAGATCGCCGTACCAGTTTATTCATTGAAGGCATCGCCCCCAGGGGCAGGGGCGCAAGGGCCGGCCCTGTTTCGCGATGACTACCTGACCTGCCTGATTCATAGCGGTTGGTCCTTTTTCGTATCGGCCAACGGTGACCTGATCGTGGAGAGGCAGTAATGAGAGAAGATAAGACAGCGATGGACCTGCGTGACGTTACCATCGAAGACGGTAATGTGGCGATCACTGAATACCTCTCGATTGATCTTGAGAAAGAGACCTGGCATTGCCGTCGTTGTAATCAAGACCTGGGTAGCGCACGTGGCCCGTACAAGGAGTCCCTGCTGGTATACGAGCGCGAGCCCAGCGAAATTCATGATCCGGTGATCGACCCAGAAAAATACGACTTCACCTACGCCCCCGACCCCAAGTGGTGCCGAATTATTGAGTACTACTGCCCGCAGTGCGCTACACAAGTTGAGGTGGAGTATTTGCCGCCTGGTCACCCGCTTACGCTGAATGACCTGATTCTCGATATTGACAGCCTCAAAGCACGCCACGCGGGAGGCAGGTCATGAGGAGAGTGAGTGTAGATATAGGCGGCACTTTTACCGACTGTTTCCTGGTGTACGACCAGCATCGAGTACAGGGCAAGGCGCTCACCACCCACCACAACCTGGCCTCAGGGTTTATGGCGGCACTCGAAGACTCCTGTAGGCAGCTCAAGGTGAGCGTTGGTGATGTGCTGTCGTCAGTGGACGCTGTGCGCTATGCGACCACTTTGGGCACCAACGCCCTGATAGAACGTAAGGGTCCCGCAGTGGCTTTGATTACCACATCCGGCTTCGAGTTCTCGACGTTGTTGATGCGCGCCCGGGGTTATGGCGACGGCCTGAGTGATGCTGAAAAGCAGGACCTGCCTGGGGCCTCGCGCCCGGAGCCTATCGTGCCACGCTCGATGATAGAAGGGGTAGACGAGCGCATTGACTACAAGGGCGAGGTCGTTTTTGAGATAGATGAGGACAATGTTCGCGACGTGGTGCGGCGCCTGGTCGATCGCGGCGCGCAGGCTTTTGTCGTTGCCACCGTAAATTCCGTGGTAAACCCGATAAACGAGAAGGCAATTGAACGCATTGTTCTCGAGGAATATCCCAGTCATATGCTCGGCGCTATTCCCATTGTGCTGTCCCATCGTGTGGCTGGTCGCAAGGGCGAATATGCCCGTACCATGTCAGCTATCCTGGATGCATACCTGCACGACCAGATGTACCACGGACTGGCCAGCCTCGAGAGCGTGCTGCGCAAGAATGAGTATAAGAAGCCCATGCTGGTTGTTCACAACAGCTGTGGCATGGCGCAGATGAGTTCCACCCACTCATTGCAAACTATTCATTCAGGTCCCGTGGCCGGCCTGGAGGCGACCGACAGCCTTTCAAAGCAATTTGAAGAGCCCAATATGATAGCAACCGATATGGGCGGAACCAGTTTCGATATCGGGCTGGTAACCAGTGACGGGGTCAAGTTTTACGACTTTAACCCGGTAATAGATCGCTGGCTTATCAGTACCCCGATGACTTATCTGCACACGCTGGGAGCCGGCGGTGGCTCGATCGCCCGCTTCGACAGACTCTGGGGTGCAGTGGAAGTGGGCCCGGAGAGCGCGGGCTCCGATCCGGGGCCAGCCTGCTATGGCCGTGGCGGTAAGTTCCCCACCACCACCGATGCCAATCTCGTACTCGGTTATCTGGATGAGAAAAGTTATGCCGGTGGCAGTATCAAGCTCAGCAAGCGCCGCGCCGAGCGTTCTATTCGCGACCATATCTGCGAACCCACCGGGCTCGGCCTGGAGGAGGCTGCGCTGGCCATTCGCCGTAAAGTGGATGCCAATATGGCCGATGCCATCTTCAAGGAGGTTGCGGTCAAGGGTTATGATCCGCGCAACTTTACTTTACTATCCTACGGCGGTGGTGGCCCTTTGCATGCCTGTGGCTACGCCAGCAAAATCGGCATCTCGCGGATTCTTATTCCACCTTTCAGTGCGGTGTTTTCCGCTCTGGGCGCAGCGAGCATGAATCAGCTTCATATCCACGAGCGATCCCTGTACTTAATGCTTTATGATTCCCTGAAGCGTGAGGTTCTCCAGGATTTTACTGAATTCAATGCCACGGTTGACCTGCTCGAGGCACTGGGGCGTGAAGATTTGCTTCGCCAGGGAGTCGACGCCAGAGACATTCAGTTTCGCGTTGAACTGGATATGCGCTACGGCAATCAATTGGCGCAGACAGCGGTAGTCAGTCCTGTAGACCGCATAGAGTCTGACCAGGATGTGATGACACTCCTGGATTTGTTCAGCTCCAATTATGAGCAACGCTTTGGCAAAGGTAGTGCGGCACCCGAAGCAGGTATTCGCGTCAATGTGATTCGTGTGGTGTCTTTCGTGGAACACGAGCCAGTCAAGTTGGAAGCCAGCCACGCCAGCAATGCCACTACGGTCGCCGCGGTGAGTTCCCGGGACTGCTGGTTTGACGGTGCTCAAGGACCAATTGCTACCAGTGTTTACAATGTGGTGGATATGCCGGAAGGTGCCAGCATTGACGGTCCTGCACTAGTCGAAACTCTACACACAACTTATCTCGTCTATCCCGGTTGGTCGCTGACGATGGGCAAGCAGGGCTCCGCCTGGCTTGAACAGCGCAACACCAACTGAAGAGGGAATTCGTATGAATAAAGCAAATGTGCCTAGCGAACGTAGTTTGATAGAGCAGTTTCTGGATGACAATGTGCTCTTCCTGGGCCCCGATCCCGAAATTATGGCGGATCACAATGTGTCCACACCCAATGAACGGGAGATTGCCGCCACAGAGGCCTGGAAGGGGCGTACAGACGAAATACACCTGATTCGAAACCGCTTGCAAACTGCCTGCAACGAATCCTTCGACATGGTGGAGCAAATGGGTGCTGCACCTGGCGCGAAATGGGGTGATCTGATTGCGGGTATTTTTTCATGCCAGGGTGACCTGGCGATGTCCAGTGCAGGAGGCGTACTGATTTTTTCTGTACTGGCGCAGCACCCGCAGAAGTTCATCCTGAAGTACTGGCAGGATGATCCGACAGTGGGTGTTCGCGATGGCGATATCTTTATGCACAATGACGCCCGGTACGGGAATATCCATAATACCGACCAGAGTTTGTCCATTCCAGTCTTTCGCGATGGCGAGATAGTGTGTTTTGTTGGCGCTATCGTCCACGAGGGTGAAAACGGTGCCTGCGAACCAGGCGGCATGCCCGGTGGCGCCGAGAGTCCCTACGACGAGGGACTAAAAATGTCGCCCCTGAAGGTTGGCGAAAATTTTGAGTTTCGCAAGGATCTGCTTACCTTCCTGCAGAACTCAGTGCGTGAACCAAAGTTGCAGCTGGAAGGCATGAAATCAAAGTTGCATGCCTGTCTTCGCATCAAAAAACGCGTGGAGGAGGTTATACAGGACTACGGAGTTGATGCATTTCTGGCGACAGTTCGCGGTACATTGACAGATACCGAAATGGAAGTGCGGAAGCGTTTAAGGACGTGGCCTAATGGCAAGGTGCAAAGCAATGCATTTGCTGACAGCACTCTTCGTGAAAATGTGCTCATTAAGATCCGCTGCGAAGTGAGCAAGCAGGATGATGAACTGATTATTGACCTGCGAGGTTCCTCACCAGAATTTTTGAACCGTGCCAATAATACGGTCCTCGCATCTATGAAGGGAATGCTGGCCCAGTTATTCCTGATGTTTGTGTGGCCCGATCTGCCGCGCAACCAGGCGGTATTTGCACCTATCAAAGTGCTTACCGACGAACGTTCGACACTAAACTGTTCACCGGAAGCACCCAATGCCCAGAGCATGATGACTTTCTTTCCGGCTTTCACTGTAGTGCAGAGTGCCATTCCCAAGCTGTTGTATGCCGCCGGATATCGGTCAACTGACATTATCGCCTGCTGGTACAATATGATTACCACCTTCGTTTACGGTGGAGTCAGTCAGCACGGCGAATTCGTCGGCAATGTGTGTGCCGATCTGAACGGCATGGGGGGGGCAGCGCGGGCTACTCGCGATGGCGAACACTCCATTGCGCCAATTTTTGCATCGATGGCCGATATTGGCGAGCAGGAACTTATCGAAGAAGAAGTGCCAATGATGAAATTGGTGCCGCACAAGGTGATGGTCGACAACTGTGGTTTCGGCAAGCAGCGCGGCGGTCACGGCTACCAGCAGATTGCCACCCATAAAGATACCAAGGCCTGGGGTTATATGGTCAATACCATTGGCGCCAAGTTTCCCTCCACCTATGGCATCTTTGGTGGCTATGCGCCGGGCTGCTACCCACTGTGCAAGGTGAAGAATGTCAACGTGTTTGAAGTGATGAAGGACCAGCGCGATCTGATGCGCTTCACTATCCAGGACATTATGAATGAGCAACCTTTTCCAGACGCCACCTACAGCACTCACCATGCGGGGCTGCAGTTCGAGATGGGAGAGCCAGGTGAGCTTTACATGATCACCCAGGGGGGCGGCGGTGGCTACGGCGATGTACTGGAGCGCGACCCTGCTGCGATAGCCAAGGACTGGGCTGATGGCATTATTTCGAAGCGCACAATCCAATCTATCTACCATGTGGTGATGGATCATGATACCGGTGCTATCGACCTCGACGCTACGGATAAGGCCCGTGCTGCGGAGCGCAAGGCCCGATTGAAACGTGGTAAACCCTTCAAGGAATTCGCCGCCCAGTGGACCCGTGAGACGCCGCCGAAGGGGCTCCCTTTCTATGGTAGCTGGGATGACCCAACCGTTATATACCTCGGAACTCCCGATAAAACCTGCCCTGCCGACGCTATCGAACCAGTGATGATGCCCGATCCAAAGGATGTGGAGATCGCTGCCTTAAGGGCTGAATTATTGGCGCTCAAAGGAGCGACAGGGAACTAACGTGGCAGGTTTGGTTAAAGCCTGGCTTGAAGGGAACTCGCGGCAACTGGTCTGGCTCGCGTTCGAAGACTATGCACGAACCGTGTTCGGTAATAATCATGCCGCCTGGTACACCGAGCCTATGCGCCATGTCGCGGGTTTGGTCGATGCCAACAAGGTGCTTGGCTCCCAGGTAGTCGGTTTTGACTTTGGTGCGGTGTTTGCCGCCCACGCCGGATTGGCGGCTGATTCTGAGGGAGCCCAAAGAATTTCTGCACTTCTGGATGATGCTTCCGTCAGCACCTTTTGTGCCAAAGCGATAGCTGCCATGACCCATCAGGTGGATGCGACCTGCGATGTAGTGCTGCAGTTGCCATCGCCCTCGCGTCTTTTGCTGATACTGGGAGAGGACCCGTCCAATATCAACTTTGACATGCTCGACGACGCGGCAAGTGCTCTCGCAGAGCTGCTGCGCGATTACGCCGGAGCACCAGTCGCTGGTTTGGTTTTGGCATTTATCGATAACGGCATTGATCCAGGTGATGAGGCGGAAGCATGTGAAGTTCTGCAGGGTGTGGCTGCCCACTATGACTGGTTCTTTTCTTTGCGCATGGAAACAACGGATCTTGCCGAAGGACTCGCAGATCTAACTGCGAGGCTTCACTTGTTTCCCACAATCGAAGCGGAAAAGCCAGATGATGCGGGTACTCGCATCGGCGGCGGCCTGAACAGGCATTTTTGGGTTGACGGCGTTTTGCCGGCAAGTTCTGGCTGCTGCCTCTATGGCGATGTGCCAATTGACCTCGCCCCCAAGCTCATAGCGGAAAGAGCTGCGAGCCTGAGACGCAATGATGCTGATTAGCTTGCTGGAAACGGCGATCCCTTGCTCCAGCAGGCCGTTGAAGATGCCGGTCTATTACTGTTGTACACCCTGGTGATTCCTGTAAGCGTAATCACCGGTTTTCTGGGTAGTGGCAAAACCACGCTGATATCCCGACTCCTGCAAAGCCCTGATCTCGCTGATACTGCGGTGATAATCAATGAATTTGGCGAGACCGAGCTGGACCATACTCTCATCGCCGCCAGCAGCGAAAACATTCTCAAACTGATGAACGGCTGCATTTGCTGCACCATCCGGGAAGACTTGGCGTTGGAATTACGTAATCTGTTTCACATGCGCGCAGTAGGCGACCTGCCGCGTTTCGACCGTGTATTAATTGAAACCACTGGCCTGGCAGACCCGGTTCCGATAGTGCACACCCTGATGGCCAATACTGAACTGCGCAAGGCTTACCGCATGCAATCGGTAGTGACGTTGGTGGATGCCCTCGCCGGTGAGAGGACTGTTGCAGACCAGCCGGTTTCCCGACGGCAGGTCGCCATTGCTGACCAGGTTCTTGTCACCAAGACTGACCTGGTTGAAAAAGAGGCAGCAGAGCCGCTGCTATCGACCCTGAGAGAACTCAATCCCTCGGCAAATCTGATAGATACTCACGGTATGAGCGTACCCGATCTGCTTCCTGCAATATTCTCGGGTAATTTCTATCCCGGCAAGGGTAGGGCCGATGAAATAGAAAAGTGGTTGGGAGCAGGACATCACAGGAGCGATAGCCCGGGCCATGGAACGGGAATCCAAACCTATTGCTTGCAGATAGACGGCCCAATGAGTCTCGCGGAAGTCATTCTATTTTTTCAGGACCTGGTCAATTTCCAACCCGATAAATTGTTGCGGGTAAAGGGCCTGCTATCGGTGGAGGGGAAGCCAGGCACTCCAGCGGTGGTGCACTGTATTCGCGACAAAGTATATCCCCTGTTATGGCTGGATCACTGGCCAGATAAGACCGTGCAAACGCAATTGGTGTTTATCACAGATGGTCTGGAAAAATCTGCAGTAGAAAAAATCCTGCGCTCGGTTCGAAGCAACTGAATTTCCGTTTCGGAATCTCGCCTGCCCCGCGCCCGTCAGTTTGCCCTGAACCTTGACCCGTTATAGCCCCAGCCAGCAAGCATTCATGCGTCAGGCAGCCCGGTGAAACCTTCTTCCAGGGGTACCTTAATACTATTCAGGGCGATACAGACCATGGTGTATTGGCCAATCGTGAAAACAAGATCGAGCATTTGCTGGTGGGAAAACTCCGCAGCCAGTGCGCCCCAGGTTGTAGTGGAGATTTCCATGGCGGCATGGATGTCGTCTGCAGCTTGCAAAATGAAGCACTCCAGGTCATTCAGTTGGCAAGACCCCGGTGTTTTTTGAACTGCCAGAATATCCTGGTCGGTCATCCCGATACTTTTGGCTATCTCGACATGGTGCGCCCACTCGTAATCGGCGCGCTGATTCCAGCCGACCCGCAAAATCGCCAACTCCCGCTGGCGCGGTGTCAGGGACAATTCGGGGCCAAGAATATACTGGGCGAACTCACCCCAGGCTTTCAACAACGCCGGATTCTGGGCAACTGTGCGCGCAACATTCAGCGTGCCCAGGCGAGGCTCCATCAACGCGGGGGCCACAAGCGGTATACGGGGTGTCTCAGTCATGCCTGGGAAGCTCCTCTTCGAGGTTGAAAGTTGAAGGCGTTGGTATGCCCATCAGCATACCGCAACCGCTGTGGAATCCGCCACACCACCAACGCCATGTTCTCCACACTGGCGTTCCAGAACTGTGAGCAACCAACCCCCATTAGTTCCTGCGTTGACTTACTTTTGGTGTTGGACGGGTTCCGGATTGTGGTTAGCGCTCGCCCTTGCGCTCACTGTTGGCGCGCTTTCAAATTCGCTGCTAAAGTTAAAGTGAGTGTCCTTGTTAATTTCTGTGAGGCTTACCATGAGTAGTAGGCTGAGTTATTTCCAGACGCTACGAAGAGAATTTGTTTGCCCGCTGTTGCTAATCTGGACCGTTATAAGCCCGGCAGGCTGGACAGCTGCTGTACTCGAAGATTGCTCTGCTGACGGTAGTGCAGTTTTGGGACAGGACCTACCACGTATTCGCTCCTCCCGCGTGCGTATGCTGTTCGCCGACCCTTCTGCCGCGGCTTCGCGCTTCCAACCCTATGCTTTGATGTCAGCGCTGGCCTATGGCGAAGACAAGAACTGCGGACACAAGCCGAAACTGACCCCAGAGCAACGCAAGCAACTCGAAGAGTATCTGAATGCCAGCGTGGGGAATGGGTCAACATGGCAAAGGGTACCTGAGGTAGAGCTAGCCGGTTTATGTGAAGATGACCTGGGTCTTTATTATCAGGTATGGCGTCGTGAGGCATTAGCTGCCACAGAAGTCGTTTTGGCTTTTCGCGGCACCTGGGGCTGGAAGGATTGGCAGTATGGCAATCTGCGCTGGGCTACCCGGTTTCTTCCGGGTGAAGATCAGTACGAGCGTGCCCGCAGCTACTCAATACAGGTGATAAACCACTTTGAAGCCCTGTCCGAGTCGGAAATGGCCAACCGGCCAGTTCGCTTCTACTCGACGGGTCATTCCCTGGGCGGCGGCCTGGCTCAAACGGTATTTTATCAGAACCCTGACAAGTACCTTCAGGTGTTCGCCTTCGACCCAACGCCGGTTACGGGCTTCACCGACCAACCGAAGGAAATACAAATGGCCGCCTGTGCCTGCAGAGAACTACCCGAAGGTACGCCCCCGGGAGAGACCGGCATCTACCGGTTTTATGAGTCCTACGAGGTATTGGCCAATTTGCGTATCTGGCACAAATTGATCTTCAACCCACATCGCCACATTCACGAGGTACGCTTTGCCTTTGACGAATCGGCCAACATTGTCTCGCAGCACTCCATGTACAATCTGGCCATAAACCTGGTGAAGGAATCGAACAGGAAGCCAACTTCAGAATATGCCATGCCATGGTATACCGGCCAGGGAAGTGACTGTACGGAAAAATTTGAAAGCTTACACCGGCAAAGTTGTGAAGTTTTGGTAGACGCTACTGACTGGAACTTGTGCCCGCCCTGAGAGATCGTTTTGAAACAACCCAGCTGAATTACACGCGAGCAAATATTGAGATGAATTCAATGAATTTATAATGGATTGCACTCGGATATACGTGGATATATTATATCCATGTATTGTCAAACCGGAGCATCTTTATGAATAACACTACCGAAACATTAGTTGTGATTGGCGCCGGCTTTGCCGGTTACTGGGCTGCGCTTGCTGCTCGATATGCGGCAGACTCCTGGGAGCAGGAATTATGTGTTCGGGTCGTCAATCCAACGAATTTTATGACGATGCGCCCCCGACTTTACGAAGCTGATCCAGCCAGTATGACAACCCCCTTATTACCGTTATTTGACGTCGTTGACGTGGAGTGGGTGCCAGGCACGGTTAGCAAAATAGACTCGACCAACCATCTGTTGACGCTGGAGGACGAAACGCGACTGTCATTCGATTCACTAGTGCTGACAGCGGGGAGTCAATTCTCGCCACCTCCCATCGAGGGTATAAAAGATTATGCTCATCAAATCGAAGACCTGGGTAGTGCAGTGGAGCTTGAGCAGTGTCTGAAACAACTGGCTGAGGATCGGACACCACTTTCTGTTGTCATTCTCGGCGCTGGTTTTACAGGCATTGAGCTGGCCTGCGAGTTACGATCCCGGCTAGCCCTGTTGGGCAATGAAGCTTGGGCGACTGAAGCTGAAATAACACTTCTCGATTCCGCCGATGTTGTCGGCACGACACTCGGTAAGGGCCTGGAGGACAAGCTGACAGCCGCACTGGAAAAATGGAATATAACTATTTATCTGGGCAGGTCTATACAGAAAATCACCAAGGATCAGGTAGAGCTTGATGATAGCCTGCGACTTCAGGCTAACGTGACTGTCGCCTGTGTAGGATCAAGGGCAAACAGGCTAACCGAAACCCTGAGTTCCGAACTGGATAACAAGGGCAGATTGGTGGTGGACCAGTATCTTGCTGTGTCTGAAACGATTTTTAGCGCCGGCGATTGCGCCAGCGCCCTGGCGGATGGTGAACACCGTGCCTTGATGTCTTGTCAGCATGCGATGCCGATGGGCAGATTTGCAGGATACAATGCGGCAGCGGCCATATTCGGCAAAAGCCCGATCCACTATAAGCACCCAAGCTACATTACTTGTCTCGACCTTGGCCCAAACAACGCGCTGGTCACAAGAGGCTGGGGGCGTGCCGTCGAAACGTCGGGGGAGACTGCCAAACAGCAGAAAGAGTTTATCAATACTGTTCTCATCTACCCGCAACTCGATACTCGTGAGAACATGCTCGCTGCGGCACGGCCTTTAGTTCCCGAGTACTGACTCGGAACTCGCCAGAGTTTCATTTACGACAATTCTATTCAGTACGAGAACGAAGAGGCCCAGGCAAGATGAAACTATCCGAGACAGTAGAATGGAGTCTTCATGCCTGCGTGACACTGGGGCTACTACCCCCAGGCGGTGCACTTCCCGCAAAAAAACTCTCGGAATATCACGATCTGCCCAAAGCTTATCTCGCAAAAGCGCTACAACAACTCGCATTGGCCGGTGTGCTCATATCTCTGGACGGCAGATCCGGAGGTTACAGGCTCGGTCGCGCTGCGGGACAGATCACCGTGTTCGACATTGTGGAAGCTGTCGAACCCAGGTCCAGATTGTTTGTGTGCAAGGAAATACGTCAGCGTGGCCCCTGTGCGACTGAGTCTTGTGAATACACAAACCGTTGCAACATTGCCCGGGTCATGGACCAGGCAGAGGAAGCGTGGCGAGCTGTGCTCAGGGAAACGACGCTACAGCAATTGCTTGATCAGACACTCAAGGACGCACCTGACAAGGCACGGGAAAAATCATTGACCTGGTTTGATGAGAAGGTAAATTTCAGGGCCGAGAAATAGACTTTATCAAATGGAATTGCGGAGACAGCTTCCTTAACTCTAGTTTTCGGGTCAGGTTTCTTTCTATTGAGAGTCTGGGAAATTCCCGAAATTCGCAAATTCAGACAGGAGTTATCTCTCTAACCTTTACTTTGCGCAACCATACAGGTTCCGTCCGTGCATTTCACTAACAATGACTCCTTGTCACCGCAGCCCAGCAGCCAGGATTCTGTTCCCGCCTTTTCCTTGAGAAACGACACGGATTCCTCACAGACCATAGCACTGGCAACACCCTTTACCTGATCCAAATACTGCGGCTGGTACATCGAGCCATCAACCTTCGACCCATGCTCACCAGAGGTTGCCGGCAAGGTGGACAGAGTATTGGACGGTTCAATAGGCTCTATTGGAATCACGAAGCTGCGAGGATAGTCACGGTGTTTGTCGGTTATCGCATCAGTAATACCCAAATCTAGAAAGACCGCAGAGGCTACGATTTTTGCTCCTACTGTTGAGTCGATTGATCCCTGTGTAGTTCGTCCGTCATCAGTAGTGCAGCTGTACTTCAGCGCATCATCCGACCTGCGAATCATCGGTGTTGCTGGTACATCAACATCCCAGTTGCCACGTTTGTTATGCATTACGCACTTAGCTTTAGAGCCGTCGCCCATCGAAAAGGATACTGGAACGTTCGCATCATTTGTCAATGTTGCACACCCACTTAACACTAAGGCGATCGTCAAATTGGATGCGAGGAAAGATATTCTGGCCAAAAGGTGGACTCCGGAAACGGTATCAGGATTGGTTTGGGCGCGCATAGTGACGACTATCGAAATGCACGTCAAGGCGATAGTGACTCTATACTGACTAATTCCCGGTGTATTGTGAGAATAACAAACTGTCATCACCTGTGGACAGAGCTCAGATTGTAGCTAGAATAATTATCAATATAGATACAAAACATGACTGCATCGATGCCGCTATAGACATATTTTTTGCAGCAACAATAACGCTTCGGCGCCTCATTTCACAAACAGTCTGTCAGTGGAGAGTCATATGGCCAAGATCACTCACCCCTACCATCCGATAATCTATGTCCGTGGCTACGCAATGACAAAGTCGGAAATCGAGGCTACGGTCGCCACTCCGTACATGGGTTTCAATCTGGGTGCAACGAAGATTCGACAAGACTGGTCCGGTAAAGTCAGACGACACATTTTTGAGTCGGCTCTGATTCGCCTCATGAAAGATTATGGTTACTCCGACGTTTACTCAAATGGAACTGAAATTGAGGGCGAAATATCAGCCAAGAGCGTGGTTATATACCGCTATTATGAACAAGCAGACCATGATCTTGGCACCGGAAATGTTGCTTCTATTCCCGATGCGGCGAGTGGACTTAGCGACCTCATCAGAGCAATGAGAAACCAGGTCTGCGCAAAACAACCGGAATTAGTCGGAGATTTCAAAGTCTATCTGGTTGCACACTCCATGGGCGGACTGGTATGCAGATGCTTCCTGCAAAACGACAAGATCGGAGACAAAACAGCCAAAGCAGCGGTAGACAAGGTGTTTACGTATGCGACACCCCACAACGGTATAGAAGTGGCCGGCATCAATGTACCCGGGTTTTTGGACGTGGGGGACATAGATAACTTTAACCGGAAAGAGATGGCAAAGTACCTCGGCCTGAAGGGCCAGCCCAAACGGGTTGATACCCTGAACAAAAAGTTTGATGCCAATAGATTCTTCTGTCTCGTCGGCACCAATAGCGGAGACTATGACGTTGCCAAAGGGCTTTCAAGCAAGTTGGTCGGCGAAATGAGTGACGGGCTTGTCAGGATTGAAAATGCTGCATTAGATGGCGCTCCTCGTGCGTTTGTATACCGCTCCCACAGCGGGCCGTACGGCATCGTCAATTCGGAAGAAGGCTACCAAAACCTCACCCGCTTTCTTTTTGGCGATGTACGGGTTGATGGGATCCTGGAGGTAGAAAATCTGCCTCTACCTCCATCAGTAAGGAAGGCGCTAGACTCCGGCAAGGACGTCAAGGGATCTTACTTTTTTGAGTCAACCGTGGTACCTAGAGGCGCCATTACTTTTAAACTGACAGAGAGGAAGAAAGAGACTTATAGCGCTATATTCAGAAAGTTTGACCAGATGATGAATGTCGAAAATGTAGACGGGTTGGATGAGCCACGCTCACCATACCTTTTCTCAGTATTCCTGGACACACGCAAAATCACCATGGGACGGACCATTGTCTTCAGTGCAGAGGTCATTGTCTCAAGTACCGATTACGTCATAGATGGGATACTATTTTTCGATGAGCATATAGAGGGCGAAAATCTTTTCAGGAACACCATAACCATTAGGGCTACTGTTGATAGCGGTTCATGGAATGTACGTTATGTTATGTCTGACGACAACTGGAGTGAGAACCGAGGACGTGACGTTGAGGAGGATGATGATGGTTGGTACATCCCCCTATCTTCGCAAAAGGGTTTCAAAGCCAAGCTGAGGCTAAAGTATCAGAATTGGTTTTAGCCAGAATCTACTCTAGACAATCCACATGGTCATATTGACAACAGTTAATACGATTATCAAAGCATTTAATGCGAGTAACGCTACGCTGGAGTAGATCAGGTGTCAGAGAAATACATTTTCGAATGCATTTTTTCTTACGCCTGGAATCTCGTTTTCGGTCCAGGTTTCTATCTCCCCAGTGTCCGCCAAGTTCGCAACTTCAAACTGTCCCCAAAATCCCCCATGTTATAGTAGAACAAAATACGACATGGAACTTAGCCCCGTGACTGTAGACGACCCCCCCCATCATCTATCGGAATCAGCGGTTTCCAGCGTACCCCCTATTGATAATAGTCATTTCCGATTCACTGTCGTCCTGGATGTTTTGGTATACGCGAGTCTATTTTGGCGAGACTACAGTGTGCCCGGTCAGCTACTCGTCGCGCACTATATAAGCTTTGTGGCCATTAGTGACATTGCAGGAATATTTTTACCCCCAGACAAGCGCCATTGGTTCAACCTTTTTCGTTTTATCGGTGGCGTGTCACTGCTAGTGTTGGTGGTGGCGCTGGCTGGCAAAGGTCTGAATAGTGAGATGCTGGCGGTTACAGTACTTAGTGTTGTACTGCTTACTGCGCGGCTTTTCCAAAGTGGTTTTCAGATTAAGAAATATGGCCCTTGGCTAACGCATCTTCGTCATTATCCCGAATATGCAATGGACTATTTTAAATACGCCAATCGATCCAACCGAATGGCTCTCGGCTATCTTGCCATTGCGTCAGGGATGTTGTTTTTTCCTCAGCTGGCTTACTGGACACACTATAACTCGGGTGAGACTCGCCTGGACGACATTTTGACCGGCTTCCAGGCGCAGTCGGGGATACACTTCGCCCTTAAGTTATTGGTGTTTGAAACACTGATCTCAAACCCTGCAAAAAAGTGTCTCGCACGAGGCTTGATCGCGCTACTTTTCGTATTGCAGTGGCCATTTATGCTGCCCATGTTTTACCTTGCGCCACTCCCAGTTGTTCACGCTGTTGTCGAATGTTTTGAAATCTACCTGGCGGTGTTGGCTTTTAAATCTTGGCAGGAGCCGATTTCAGGCCTGGTGACTACCGCAAAGGCTGACCAGGTGACGATTGAATGAATCACCTCATCCCTGGATTTCCCCTCAGGACAAAACAAGTGTGCTGCACCCGTTATGGTTCAGCCATCCCCCATAGGAGCAGATATGTCTGCATCACGTAAATTCATGACACTCGCGCTGATCGTAATTGCCCTGGCGTTATTGTACCCCGGCGTCAGCCAGCCGATTCTCACTCTCAGTGGCACTATCGAAAAATCGAAAATTGCCGAACTGGGAATTGAAATAGTCGCCGGGCCCGATGCTGACTCGCAGACCCGGCAGATGCTCTCGGCCATTTCCAGCTTATTCGGATTCGACCAGATTGAGGGGCAGCTATTGGTTTATACCAATACGCGCTCTATTTGGGGAACGGTAGAGTCGCTGGCTGCTTCCGGAAATATGCTGGTCGCGCTGCTGATTGTGTTCTTCAGTCTACTGCTTCCCACCTTCAAGCTGTTACTGCAGGCAATGTCCCTGCTCATTACCCGCGTGGACTTTCGCAGACCACTGCTTTCTCTGAACGCGGCCCTGAGCAAGTGGTCGATGGCGGATGTATTTGTGATGGGGCTGCTGGTAGCTTTTCTGGCGGGTAGTTCCTCTGACCAGACAGGGGATATGTTAATCATGCACGCCAGTCTGGGAACAGGCTTTTACTATTTTCTTGCTTATTGTCTGTTTTCGGTGATGGCCGGCTCGATACTGCTAAAGTCGCCATCTGGGGAAGTCGGTAGCGTCCGGAGCGAATAGCCTTTGAGGATGTTTGGCTGCCATGTTGATACACTGGGCACACCGGACGGTAGCAACTTTGTCGCAATCGATCAGCAACTGTTACCGAAATAAACTGTAATCTGAGGACCTGCCAACACATGGCAATAAACTGGTATCCGGGCCACATGCACAAGGCCAACAAGGAGATGACCAAGATCCTGCCCGATGTGGACCTGGTCATTGAGCTGCTGGATTGTCGCCTACCCTACAGCAGCCAAAACCCTGCCATCGCCAAGCTTGGCAAGAATAAGCCCTGCATCAAAATACTCAGTAAATCTGACCTGGCAGACCCTCTCGTGACGCCACAATGGCAGGACTATTTTGAGCGTACCGGTTCAGTCAAAACCCTGCTCACCACACTGAACCAGGCTGACAAAGCACAAAAGCTCCTGCAGTTAGTGCACAAGCTGGTCCCGCGGAAGTCAAAATCACGCTCACACATCCTGGCCATGATTACCGGCATCCCAAATGTGGGAAAATCCACCCTTATCAATGCCGTGGCAGGCCGCAAAGTTGCCAAAACAGGCAACGAGCCGGCCATCACCAAGGGGCTGCAAAAAATCCGTATTAACGAAGGCCTTATATTTCTCGATACCCCCGGCATTCTATGGCCCAAGATACACAACGAAGACAGCGCCTATAGGCTGGCGGTTTCAGGCGCCATCAGGGACACTGCAACGGAGGTTGAAGACCTGGCCTTCTATTTGAGTGGTTTTTTGCTGCAGCACTACCCACAACTTCTGGTAGATCGCTACGACCTTGATACCACCCCCAACAGTGATGTGGAATTTCTGGAGCAACTGGGCGCCAGACGTGGCTGTTTACGGGGCGGCGGGGGTGTTGATCTGGAAAAGGTTTCCACCATTCTGGTAAATGAATTTCGAGCTGGCATGTTAGGGCAGATCACCCTGGAGACAACGGCAATGATCCAGGCTGAAGAAAAGGCCATGGCGGAAAGACAAGAATAAAACAGTGAACCCAACTCGTCCGGATATTAATTTATGGCGTTAAACCCTAAGGGCCGGAAGGACTGCTAAAGCGCTCCCAGCGGTGATGCCTGACAGCCTGATTTCCCTGGCTGGTTTAATATTGTGTCCAATTGATTGATTGATCCGCTGCCTATCAACTGCTTATTGCCAAGCTGGGTATGATGGATGCATCCAAATACGATAATCAGGCAGGCTGGCATGACCACACGTTTTTCGCTATTGATGCGGCTTTTCTACCCACTGATTCTGGCCCCTATGCTGGCGGCATGTTCGGGCGATAACAATAACAACAACAAAGGTACCGAGCCCGAGTATCTGCCGATTGCAAACCCCGTGCTGTCACTGCCACCCGATGTTGGTGGGATAAACCTGCTGGCGGAAAATTTTGACCTGCAAGAGGTCGGATACCAGCAGTCCGAATACTTTCTTGAGGGCACAGCGTCTGCCTATACCAATCTCAATGAACTGACCGCGGATGGCCTGTGGGAGGTAGAAGTGGCTTCGGAGGCAGAATACAAAACCCGCATTGTGGTCAACCGCCCCATAGACGCGGCAGATTTCAGTGGCGATGTATTGATCGAGTGGCTGAACGTCACCGCCGGCTTCGAGACACCCCCCAGTTGGGGCACCGGACAACTGGAGATGCGCCGCGGGGGCGCAGTGTGGGTCGGTGTATCCGCGCAAATCGTTGGCATTGAGGGTAGCCCCAGCGGTGGCCTGCCCCTTCCCCTGTACCTGAAGGCTGTCGATCCTGAACGTTACGGAACGCTACTGCACCCCGGTGACAGTTTTTCCTATGATATTTTTTCCCAGGTAGCACAGGCAATTCGCAAGCCCGAGGGCATAGATCCCCTGGATGGCTTGACCCCACAGAAATTGATCGCCTATGGCGAGTCACAGTCAGCCGGCAGATTGGTCACCTATGTGAACGCGCTGCACCCACTTTACAACGCCTTTGACGGTTACATGGTACACAGCCGGGGGGATGGCAGTTCCGCGCTTGCCCAGGCCCCACAAACCGCCATTCCAACACCAGGTGCCGCGCGGATTCGCACGGACCTGAACGTCCCTGTGATGACCTTCGAAACCGAGACGGATGTGTTATTGCTGGGCTATGCCGCCGCACGCCAGCCCGACACTGACCTGATTCGCACCTGGGAAGTCCCCGGGACCGCGCACGGCGATTACTACACCTTTGTCTCCGGGCGCAACGATACGGTGGGCGATGCGGTCTTTGCCTCGGTCGTGGAGGAACGCTCAGTACTGGGATTCATCAACTGTGACAAGCCCATGAACAATGGTCCGCAACATTATGTGTTCAACACCGCAGTGCGCGCGCTGAATGCATGGGTAGCAGGTGGTAATCCGCCACCGGCCTCACCCCGCCTCGAGTTGAATGACGACGAATCCGATTATCTGTATGACAACCTGGGTAACGTAATGGGCGGCATACGCACCCCCTATGTTGATGCTCCCTCGGCGGTTTTGCGCGGTGAAGCCAACCTGGGAAACAGTTTCTGCTTTTTGTTTGGCACCACCGCACTCTTCAGCGCTGACCAGATGGCCAGCCTGTATGTGGACGAGGCCGGTTTTGTCGCGGCAGTGACCGAGGCGGCTGACTCGGCCGTTGAGGCGGGGTTCCTGTTGCGCGAAGATGCCGACGCAATAATTGCCTGGGCGCCACAGCAGTGGCGTTCACAAGCCGGGGGCTGACGTGAGACGCCATTGCCTGTCGGCTTAAGCCTCAGGGATTTTCGAGGCTGTCTGCCACCAGACGAGACAGCGCCCGCAATCCTACCGGCAGGGTACTTTCATCCACGAAGAACATTGGCGAGTGATTGCTCGGCGCCGTGCTCGCGTCCTGGCCCACCGGCGTCGCGCCGAGGAAGAAATAGAAACCCGGTACTTGCTGCTGGAAGAAGGAGAAATCCTCCGCACCGGTCACCAGATCAGACACGCTCACATGCTCCGCACCCACTACATCGTTCAGCACTTTCACGGCCCGCTCGGTTAACACTGGATCATTAATGGTGACCGGATAGCCAAATTCCCACGTCACCTCTGCCCTGGCGCCCTGGCTGTCGGCGATCGTCGCGACGGTGTGCTCCAGGCGCTGCTTGATGTCCTCGCGCATCTCCGGATCGAAGGCACGTACCGTACCCAGCATTTCCACGTGGTCGGGAATGATGTTGCCGCGTATACCGCCGTTGATTCGCCCCACGGAGATCACGGAGGGCGCCTTTGTCACATTGACCTGTCTACTGGCGATGGTCTGCAGGCCGAGCACTACCTGGGCGGCCGTCACAATGGGATCAATACCGCCCCAGGGCCGCGAGGCGTGGGTCTGCCGCCCCCAGATATCGATCTGAAAGCCGTCCGCACTGGCCATCAGCGGACCCGAGCGATAGGTGATCTCGCCGGCGTTGCCCGCTGACCAGACGTGCAGGCCGAAAATCGCATCGGGCTTCAAGCGTTCAAACAGCCCTTCCTTGAGCATCAAAAAGGCACCGCCCTCTTCGCCCTCGGGTGCGCCTTCTTCGGCGGGCTGGAATATGAACATGATTGTGCCGGGAACCTGCTCGCGCAACTCAGCGAAGATGGCAGCGACTCCCAGGCCCAGGGCAATGTGGGTATCGTGACCGCAGGCGTGCATAACGCCGGTGTCCGCGCCTCGGTACTCGCCGCGAGCCACCGACTTGAATGGAAGATCGCTAACCTCTTCTACCGGCAGGGCGTCGATGTCGGCACGAACGGCAATCACCGGCCCGGGCTTGCCGCCTTTGAGGATACCCACCACGCCGGTATGTGCGATACCGGTCAGGACTTCCATGCCCATACCTTCCAGTGCAATGGCAATGGTCTCAGCGGTCTTGAACTCGCGATTGCTCAGCTCGGGATGCTCGTGGAAGTAGCGGCGCCATTCCAGCACCCTGGCATCAATTTCCGGGGCCAGCGCATCCACACTGTCAGCCAGGGAGGGCTCGGCCACTACCACCGTAGGGCTCAAAGCCAATAACAGGCCAAACAAGGCAATCAATCGTTGCATGGTGAAACACTCCTCAGGGCATGAATCCTGACAAAAGGTTGCCGGCAGTCTGCGGGGGGCTGGCCGGGTGTAGCTGGTGCTGACAGATAATAGCCTAATGCAAGTAGCGGGCACCAGATGCCTGCCCAGGCTGTGTCAGCGCCAGGCGAACACCGGCTGCTCGTAACTGGAGACCCGTGTGGGTCTGCCGAAGATAGCCACTTCCCTGAATTGGTAGAGTACTGCGGCTGTGGGTGCATAAATACGCGTACCGCCAAAATGCATCGACAGCACGGGCCTGTCACTTTCGGGGATTGTTTCGAGGTGGGGTGAGTCGCTGCGGGACAACTCACGGAATGTAAACGGGTGGATGGCCGCCACTTCATCCGGGTTGGGTGCAAGCTGATCAAAGTCAATGTCAGCCCACAGCACTACCGGTGTTATCAGGTAACCGGAGCGGGTCTGGTAATCATCCAGCACACCTACCACGTTGGATTCGCTTAGCTCGAGGTTAATCTCCTCGTGCATTTCTCGCAGCGCGGCCTGTATTGCATTCTCGTCACCGTCTATTCTGCCCCCCGGCAGCGCCCACTGCCCTCTGTGTTCCCTGAGCGTGCCGGCGCGCTGGGTGACGATGACGGCGCACTCACCCTCATGCTCAAATACCGTAACTGCTACTGCGGCAGCACGCAGCCTGCGCTCGCCCTCTTGCCGGTCCTGGAATCGATGCAAATTGTCGCGAACCCGGTTCCGGGTGGCTGCTGTGAAGCGCATGCTTTCCAGTGCTTCCATGAGGTATGATTTTCGCTCTTAAGTTATTGCGGCTTGGCCCTCTCAGCATACTGGTACTATCACGGATTGGAAAATACAGGGCGACCCAATAGAGAATTCCAACATCAATGAATATTGATGGAAGAAGCATTGCCGCTGATTATTCGAATTGCCTATTGCCGCCTGAATTGCGAATTCGCCAGGGACAGGTTCAGCCGGTGAGCGGGTCCAGGGCGATATCCACCACGCTGCGGCCGCTCGCTAATGCCGCGTCCACTGTGGCGGTGCGCGCACTGAGTCGCGCAGCGCGAACCGCCCCGAGTTTGCGCGCCTCAGTCGGTCCCCGGTCGAGCACGGTGCGCACCGCTACTCTGACCGGGCTTGCCCTGAACAGATGTTTGCCATGGCGGCGCAGGGCTTTGGGGTCTATCTCGAATCCCAGGCCGGGCCGGGTGGGTAGAGGCAACCAACCCCGGTCATGTTGCCACGGTTCAAGCAGCAGGCCATCGCGGCCCTCTGGTACCCATCCGGGCGGGTCATAAGGGTATTCCAGCAGCTTCTGCTCCCGGTGCGGGTATGCCCCGAACAGCTGCAGGTTGATGGCGAAACCGATGCCGTTGGTCCACGTGTGGGGGCTGTACTGGGCGCCAGCGGCCTCAATTTGCCGGATGATCTCCCAGGTCGCGGCGATGCCGCCGGTAAAGACCGCGTCCGGCTGGTAAATGTCATAGCAGCCCCTGGCCAGCATCACGCCGAACTCGGGCAGGCCCTGGTTGTTCAATTCGCCCCCGCTGATAGGAACCGGCGAGGTTTGCCGAAGCTTGACGATATCGTCATAGGCGTCCATGGCCAGCGGCTCTTCCACCCAGGAAAAGTTGGCATCGCCCGCCGCCTCGCAGAAGGCGATAGCGCGCTGCAGGTCCCAGCGAGGGGCGTCGGCGAGCACCGCTACCCGCCAGCCCTGGTTGGCGTCTACCCCCAGTTCTACCTCATCGCCCACCGCACCGCGGGTATCGCGGATATGGGCGATATCCTGCTCCAATGTGGCGTCGTGCACCCGCAGCTTAACGGCTTTGAAGCCCTCGTCCACGCGCGCAGCTACCTCGTCGATTCGGTAGGCCGCATCCCTAACCGAGCCGGTGGAGGCGTAGAGCCGGACTTTACCTGGTGTGCCGCCCAGTAGTTCGTAAACCGGTTTGCCGACAGCCTTGCCGATAATGTCCCAGCAGGCAGGTTCAAGCCATCCCACCCGCCAACCGAGGTAACCCATCTCGCGGATTCGCTGGCGAATGCCGGGGATGTCATCGGCGCGCTCGCCCAGCAAGTAGGAGCCCAGCAGGTTGCCGAGCCCGGCCAGTTCCTTGCCCATCGACTGCACCGCACTATAGCCCTCAATACCATTGGCGGTGACCAGGCGCACCAGGGTGAAGCGGTTCTCACGCTGGCGCATCCCCGGGATCCAGGCCGGGAGAAACACATCGTCCAAGGGGATGCTGACATACCACAGGTCAATTCGGGTGATTTTCATTGGGCCTCCAGGCCTCTATCGCTTTAATCCCCCAGCCACGCTTCCAGATACGGCATCAACTGGGATAGCAGGGGCTCTGCCACGTTGGCGTTCACCTGCTCGAATACGCTGACCGCAGTCCAGACGCTGTAGTCCTCGCTGATGGCGGGGAGGTTGTCGGAGTAATTCACGTCCAGCACAATCGCCTTGAACTGGCTCTCGCCATTACTCCAGGGCGACCAGGCCGGCTGATTGCCACCGTTGGGATCACCCTGGCGGATGAAACTGCCCCAGTAGTCAACCATAACGGATGCCATGGCTTGCCGGCTGGACGCATTGCCCTCGTTGTATAGCAGGTCCCTGAATTCAGCCAGCAGGAATGTGTCCCAGTTGCCAAACATGAAGGGCAGCTCTGCGCCGTGGTGAGCACCACCTGTAGGGCCGAAAAACGAGGGCAGCGGACTGTTACCCTGGGCGTCGGGAGAGCCCCAGTTAAAGCGGTAGACATAAATGCCAGGATAGTCGTCCAGAGACCGCAAGTGCGTGGCGATATTGTCGGCGCCGGAAACCCGCCACAGGTCACTGACGTAGCGGCCCACTACCTCCCGCAATTCGTTGCTGGCATCGGGCAGCTGATTGAACCCGGCGGGATTGGTATAGAGCTTGAATTCGTCCTTATTGGTGCCAATCAGCAGGGGAACCTTGTTGGGGAAGTCACCGCTCTCAAACAGGTCATAGCCAGCCCTGGGCAACACGTGGCCGTCGCCGAAGATGGCGGCAGTGCCGGGGTTGTTGCGGATAATTTCCTCCGCGCTCTTGTCGCGCAGGTAGTCTGCCAACTCAGGGTCAGTCAACGGGGCGGGCGTTACGCCTTCCAGTGCCATCAGGTTATCCAGCAACGCCCCTGCGCCTGCGATAGCTTTTTCAGTACTGGTGACCTTGCCGCCGGCACTTTGCACAATGGCCTTGTGCAGCAGGCCCGTTGCCTGTGGCGCCAGCAACAGCGAGAGCACGTCGGCTCCACCGGCTGATTCGCCGGCTGCGGTCACATTATCTGCATCGCCGCCGAAGGCCGCGACGTTGTCCTGCACCCATTGCAGGGCAGCGACGATATCGAGGGTACCGAAATTGCCGGAATTGTCGTTGGCGTTACCGTCCTGCAGCGGCGGGTAGTACAGCCAGCCCAGGGGGCCGAGCCGGTAGTCGAGAGTTACCACCACGATATTCGCCTGGGCGGCCAGACGGGCGCCGTGGTACAGCGGCCAGTTGGCAGATTGCCAGACATTACCGCCGCCATGTATCCACACCATTACCGGCAGGTCACGCTCCTGGCTTTGCGGCCGCCATACATTCAGGTACAGGCAGTCCTCCTGGCCTACATACTCGCCGAAAAAATTAACCTGGGGGCACTCGATGGCAAACTCCCGGCTTTCCAGTGGTTCGGTCCAGGCGGTTGCGGGGCGTGGGGCTTTCCAGCGCAAAGCGCCAACAGGCGGCTCGGCATAGGGAATCCCCAGCCATTCCCAGGTGCCGGCCCGGTCGCTGTCCTGGCCGACAATGGGTCCGCTGACGAGGCTCACGGATGCTCCCAGCTCAGGAGGCGGTGGGTCGGCCGGAAAAATAGCCGTATCTTTGTTGCCGTTGTTGCCGTTGGAGCAGGCGGCAAGCAGCAGGAGTGTGTAAATCAGCAGGGCGGGACGGATTGACATAATCACCATATTCCTTTTCAAATGGGAGCCTGCTTCTGTGCAAAACACCGCCGGACTGATATATCCATTGACACCCTGTCGGCGCTGTCCGCTTGTAATCTACTTCAGTATACCCGAACACCGATTGTCGCATCTTTTACCTGGTGGCGAGTGGTTCCAGCCCACGGAGCCCCGGTGATGAATGGCGCATCAACCACCACTGCAGTTACGGACAATGACGCCCGGTGCTTGCTGCGCGGCGAATATTATCGACTTCTGCTTGAGTCTGATACTGTGACAAGCAATCACCCCAATTCACAAGTCGCTGCGGCATTATCTGCACCGAGACTTTGGAAAACCAGAAAGCTTAAGCGCCATCATGATTAAAAAGGATATAAATTTTATTAGAGATATTGCTCTTGAACAGGAAAGTAGCGCCCCACTCAACGCTTTCAGATTAATGAGCTTAGTTAGGAAAAGACGTCCTAATGGGCGCCTGATCAATAAAAAGCACGCGGAGCTTCGCCGCAAGTTACTTTCATTGCATATTCCAGGGGACAATAATGAGTCCAGAAAATCCTTAATCCTATTTTTTTGTCGGCATACAGTGGCATTCCTGCGCAACGTATTCCACAGATTTAGCGATAATGCCTCTGTCAGCACTCTAACTATCATGGAATTTGAGGCTCTAGCAAAAACCGCGCTCGCGCTTGAAAAGTGCGATCCCATGAGCTCATATAAACTCTGCCGATTGATTAAGACATACCATCCTGTAAGCCGTCTAATTAATGGGAAAGAAATAGAACTTCGCGAGAAGCTATTTGGCTATATGCTCACTGCTCGCGAAGATGGCACCACCGAAAGATTAAACGCGGTAGTAATTGGTTCTGTGATTGCCACGACAATGGAAATACCGTTCCGATTTAGCTGGGCTACTGAAGTTGGGGCGGTGAGAAACTCTCTTAGCTCGGTCAGCAACCAGCTTCCTGATTTTTTCCGAACTGATTTTGTGAACAAATTCTACATAAATTTTGAGGAGATGAAGAAGTACCAATTCACGGGTATTAGCATCCCGCAGTGCGAATTTTGCTCTAGCCTCAGGCTTAATAAACCAATTACTGTTGCGAAAAAAGAAAAGGCTTTATCAAAATATTTGAATTTCAGCCCTTCAGTTCGAATTAGTTCGAAGCTATCTATATCGCTAAAATGCGAAATCGCCAACGCTTTTCGTAATATCTTGAGCGATGACTACTTGAATCTATTGCCCAACTTTCAAGCAACGTTAGGACACTTTCTAGGCATTCACTACCGAGGTGGGGATGTAATTTACGGAGATTACAGACATGGCCAGCATGCTGTTGGTGGAAAATCTGCACCAATGCCCATCATTGAAGACCTAATCAATAATCACAAGGACAAAAATATACTGCTATTTGGCACTCCAATCGGCGACACGCAGAGAGACCTGGAGTATCTCAATGATAAATACAGCAATGTTTACCTTTCAACAAAGTTCTCGAATCACGACCATGATCTTGTAATACAAGATTCTATGATGATGTCATGTTGCGATTCACTAATCGCATATAGTCGTACAGGTGTAGCTCGCCTGGCGGCATTATTTAATCCAACTTTAAGCCGGACCTCTTTTGAGGATATTTATTCGAACGAAGATTTCTACAGGCTCTGTTTGGAAAACATCGAAAATGATAACTACAACCCCATACAGCGATCATATATCAATGTACGTGCACTCGCTCTTAGCGATGAGCTGGCTGTAGCACAAGGCACCAAAGATTTATTCATCTCAAATATTCAAAGGCTGGACCCTGAGAATAGAATGCGCTGGCTTCACGAACGGCAAGCCAAATCCATCTGACTCATAGTTGGTGGGTGCATGCGACCCCCGTCATTCCTTCCCTTCCATCTTTGCCTTAAGATCGGCAAAGGGATTATGGGTTGCAGGTTTTACCGCTGTGTCCTTTGTACGGCCATAACGCACCAGGTTTTCAAACTTGGTGTGTTCTTCGTCGTGGCAATAAATACACAGCAGCTCCCAGTTGCTGCCGTCATTGGGGTTATTGTCGTGATTGTGATCGACATGATGTACGGTAAGCTCCGATAGATTCTTCCTATCAAATTCCCGAGCGCAACGCCCGCAAATCCACGGGTATATTTTTATAGCACGCTCTCGATAGCCTTTTTCACGTTTAGCGTTGTATTCAAGCTGCTCGGCACGCGCTTTTTCGAAGCCTTTGGATGATGGCTTTACAATGGTCATGGCGTTCCCGCCCTCTTTATATAACTAAATTTCTGCAATATCACCCGACCCACTATCGCCATACGCCACGGAAAAAAAATAGCAGGGATTTGACAAATTAGAGTCCCGAAATCTGACGAAGCGAGTTACTACTATGTTATCTATCCTAGCTTAACGATAGTCATTCCACCAATTACCCGCCTTGATCCCAAGGCCCGCCAGAGATAATGCCTTCTTCCATGGATCTTCACAAAGATTTCGCCAATGTCGCTATGGCCCAGGTTGAGCCTGTAGTATAGCCAAACGACGAAACTGTTAAGATCGAACCGCAAACTCTGAGAGAATGGAAGAGGAATGCGATAATAGCTTAGGCATGGGAGTTCCAATGGTGTCCATTGATAACGAGGACGCGCTGCGCGCACATTATCCACCGAAATCGAGGATTGTCAGCCTGAAATGTCTGCCGGCAATAGACGAACACATTGCCCGGTTCATTTCTCTGTCACCCTTCCTGGTTATCGGTTCCAGTCATCCTGATCGCGGCACAGACGTCAGTCCACGCGGCGATGCGCCCGGTTTCGTACAGGTGATTGACAGCCATACAGTGATGATCCCCGACCGGCCCGGCAACAACCGCCTGGACACGTTTTCGAATATTATTGTCAACCCGGAGGTAGGGCTGATATTTTTTATACCCGGTGTGGAGGAAACAGCGCGCGTGAACGGCCGTGCGCAGATCGTGACAGACGCGCCAACCCTGGAAACATTTGAGGTAAACGGAAAAACGCCGCGAGCTGCGATTCTCGTTGAAGTGCAGGAGGCCTACCTGCACTGCGCCAAAGCGCTTAAACGGTCAAAGCTCTGGCAGGACGATTATAAAATCGATCGCACAGACCTGCCCACGCTGGGCAAAATGGTGTCCGACCAGATAAAGGGTGAGATTAGTGCAGAAGACGCCGAAGCAGGTGTCCAGGCAAGCTACCGGGATCGCATGTGGTAGGCCAGGAATGGAGCACGGTGCTGATACTTCACTCACCGATTATAGAACTCCGGGCCTGTTAAGGTGTCAGTATCTTAGAAACTACATGTCTTTACATAAATTTACCCTTGTTCGCCGGGAACTTGGGGATAATGAGGTAATATACGCACACATATTTACCACGCTGCCCCAGTCAGGTTCACTGCTGATTTAGACAAGGGCACCGCCAACTCAGTTCGGATAACTATCGATGCAAAACACATGGGTGAGACGCCTGCTGCCGCTGCTGGTTCTGGCCGCAGCTGCGGCAATTGCGCTGCTGTTGATTAACAGCCGTTCCGAGCTGCCGCGCCGGGAAGGCGTTGCCACGGTTCCCGTGGTAGAGATTTTGACCGTCGAACCCGGGCCGGTGCCAGTCACAGTGAACTCCCGTGGAACTGTTGCCGCCAGAACAAATATCGAGCTCATATCGGAGGTCTCGGGCCGGGTTGTGGAGGTCGCGCCCGAATTTGTGGAGGGAGGTGCTGTCAGTGAGGGCACCGTGCTATTGCGCATAGACCCCATCGATTACGAAGTTGCCCTGTCGGTCGCGCGCGCCGCCGTCGCCAGTGCCAAACTGTCCCTGGCGGAAGTACAGGTGCTGGTTATGCGCGCCTCCATCGACGAAGCCGAGGCCCAGGTGGAGGCTGCGCAAGACAAATTGCGTCAAGCCCAGGCGGACCTGGCCAATACGACTATAGCGGCTCCCTTTGACGCAATCATCGACACCAAACACGCAGACCTCGGACAGTATGTGCAGGCGGGATCGGCGCTTATGGGGCTGCTAGGCACCGCCAGCGTAGAGGTGCGATTGCCATTGCTGCCCGCGGACGTGCCTTTTGTTCGCTACGGGCAGTCAGCGGACGGCAGTTGGCCGATGGCGACCCTCACAGGAAGTTTTGGTGCCATTGAACGCAGCTGGCAAGCTCGCCTGGTTCGCCTGGAGCAGCGTGTTGACGAGGAGACTCGGGTGTTTTACCTGGTTGCGGAGGTCATCGCTCCCTACGACACCGCAATACACGCCTGGCCTCTTTCAGTAGGTCTCTTTGTACAGGCACAGATTCTCGGTGGAGAGCTTCCCATGGCAACCCGCATCCCCCGATCGGCGCTGCATGGTGACTCCGTCTACCTGGTGGATCAGGGCAGTGTCCACAAACGTCCTGTCACAATATTGCGCCGGGAACAGGATAGCGTCATTGTCGGCGAGGGTTTGTCCAGCGGTGATCAGGTGATCGTGTCGCGCCTGGATCTCATGGTGGAAGGCATGCCTGTGACGGTGCAATAGGATGCAGCCCATGCAGGAGCGCGGTGCCATTGCCTGGATGGCAGGCAACCCGGTTGCCGCCAATTTACTGATGCTGGTCGTCATGGTCGGCGGCCTGGCTTCGCTGTCCAACATGACCAAGGAAGTGTTTCCTACCTTCCCGTCTGAGACAGTCACTGTCACTGTGCCCTACCCCGGTAGTTCGCCGGAGGAAGTGGAAGAGGGCATCGTCCGCAAGATCGAGGAGGCTGTTCAGGACATCGTCGGGGTGGACGAAATCTACTCGGTTGCCCAGGAGGGCGTGGGTGTAGTAACCGTGTTGCTTGAGCCGGGCACACCCATGGCCAAGGCCCTGGGCCAGATCAAGTCCAGAGTTGACGGCATCTCCTCTTTTCCCCGGGATGCGGAAGAACCGGTGGTGGATGAGATACTGCGCCGGACCCGGGCGATGCAACTAACCCTGTACGGCCCCCTGGAGGAGTTTCAGCTCAAGGAACTGGCGCAGCAGTTGCGTGATGAGGTGTTATTACTGCCGGGTATCACTCAGGTAACGCTTAAAGGCGGCCGAGACTACGAAATTTCTATTGAAGTTTCCGACACGGCCCTGCGTCGCTACGGGCTGACTTTTTCCCACGTGGTTGCCGCGGTGCAGGCGCGTTCACGCGATTTACCCGGTGGCAAGCTGCGCACTGACACTGGCTCCATTACCCTGCGCTCGGTCGGGCAGGCCTACAGCGGCGAAGAGTTTGCCGACCTGACACTGATAAGCCGCGACGACGGCACCAGAATATTGCTGGGCGATGTGGCCACGGTGCGGGATGCCTTTGAGGACCAGCCCGTATTGAGCCGGCTGAATGGCAAACCCAGCATTACCCTGGAGGTTGACCGGGTCGGCGATCAGGATGTGCTGGCGATGACCCGTGAATTGCGAGAATTTGTCGAGCGTAAACAACTGGATTTACCCCCTGGGGTGGAGTTTACCGCCTGGTCTGATCGCAGTACGGTCCTCAAGGGGCGCATTGAACTTATGCTCAAAAGCGCTGTACAGGGTGCGATTCTGGTGCTGATCACACTGGCCCTGTTTCTCGATCTGTCGCTGGCGTTCTGGGTGATGCTGGGTGTGCCCTTCTCTGCCCTGGGCGCTCTGCTGGCGATCAACCTGCTGGGCTTACCTGTCTCCATCAATGTCATCTCGGTGTTCGGTTTCATCCTGGTGCTTGGGATGTTGGTAGATGACGGCATTGTCACGGCTGAAAGTGCCTACGCCCAGCTTGAACAGGAAAACGATGGAGCCGACAGCATCGTCCGGGGTGTGCGCAGAGTGGCGGTAGCGACTATCTTTGGCGCTCTCACCACGATGATTGCATTTTTACCTGCCTGGTTTTTGAATGAGGGCTTTGCCCGCATACTCACCCACATAGCGCCCATCGTGGTATTTTGCCTGGCCTTTTCACTGCTGGAAACCAAGCTGATACTGCCCGCTCACCTGCGTCATATTAAGGTCGGTGGGCAAAAGAAAAGAACAGGCTTGCTGGGGCGATTCACGGCAATACAGCAGGCCTGTGCTGGCGGTTTGCAGCGCTTTGCCAACACTCATTACCGGGCAGCGCTGGAGTGGGCGGTGCACATGCGCTACACGACTTTGGCTATCTTTGTGGCCGGGCTGATAATTTGTGTGTCGCTGATACCGGCGGGAATCGTACGCTTTGTGTTCTTTCCCAGTGTGCCTTCCGATCAGATCAACATCACGCTCAAGATGCCCCAGGGCACGCCCTGGCAAAAGACTCACGACTACACCCTGCTGATCGAGGAAGCGGCAAGGGAGATGGACGCACGCTACCGCGAGGAGACCGGTTCCGGACAGGGAGCGATACTGGAGTTGATGTCTTTGTCAGTCGAAGACACAGAGTCGAAGCTGACGGTGGAATTGGTTCCCAGTACCGAGCGCAATATCACCTCGGTTGAGATGGCGGTCTGGTTGCGCGAGAGCCTGGGCGAACTCAGCGGCGTGCAGTCGCTTGTGTTCGATGCCAATGCCGGGCCGGGTGGGTCCGCAGTCAATGTTGAAATGTCCGGGCAAGATCTCGACGCCCTGCGCGGCGCTGCCAGTGAGCTGAAGGCCGCACTGGTGGGCTTTGAGGGCGTATCTGACATCAGGGACAGCTTCGATGCTGGCGGGCCCGAGCTGGATATCAGAGTGACCCCTGAGGGAGATGCACTGGGGCTGGGGCAGGTAGAGCTTGCCACACAGGTGCGCCAGGCATTTTTCGGCGCCGAAATACAGCGCCTGCAGCGGGGCCGCGATGAGGTGCGCGTTTACGTGCGTTTTCCTGCGGAAGAGCGCGCCACGGTGGAGTCCTTGCACTCCATGTGGATCGATGTACCAGGGCGCGGCAAGGTCCCATTCGCGGTGGTAGGCGAAGCCAGGGAGCTTACCGGGGTCAGCGTCATCAACCGTTACAATCGCCAGCGTGTGGTAAACGTGGAGGCGGATGTTGACAAGGCCCGCATTGAACCCGGCGCCGTCAACCAGGAGATTACCAACACACTGCTGCCCGAAATCCTGGCGCGTTACCCCGGGGTGACAACTCGCCTGAGTGGCGAGGCGGAGGAGCAGGCAGAAACGACTGACTCACTGCTTCTTGGCATGATTGCCGTGTTACTGATGATTTATGCCGCGCTGGCTATTCCACTGCGAAGCTACAGCTTACCGATGCTCATTATGTCCGTTATTCCCTTTGGCATTGTGGGGGCGATTCTGGGGCACCTGATCGTGGGTAGCCCGGTGAGTATGCTCTCTGCCATAGGCATGCTTGGCTTGACCGGTATTGTGGTAAACGACAGCCTGGTGATGGTGGACAACATTAATGAACGCCTGCGCTCGCAAGCAGAGCACTGGCGAGACGCTGTGATCAAGGGCGCCGTACAGCGGTTTCGGCCCGTGGTATTAACCTCGGTAACAACGTTTATGGGGCTGTTACCCATACAGCTTGAGACCTCGCTGCAGGCACAGTTTGTCAAGCCGATGGCTATTTCGGTTGGCTTCGGCGTGTTGTTTGCTACCTTCGTAACGCTGCTGCTGGTTCCCGTACTCTATTACATTGGCCGCGATATCAAGGCACTATTTGTCAGCGCCGCACCCGAGCCGGGATAAGCAGCGCAGTGTAGATACTGCCACACATCCTCTATGCAGCGATGCGACTCGCCTGGATAAGGATATTGCGCGGCGTGAGATGCCGTTCGCAAAATTCGCCAACGACCACCTGGTAGCCATTTTCCTCAAGGTATAAGGCGCGATCCAGAGCCAGCCAGAGTTCCAGCGGTCGCTGGAAAAGCTGCTGCACCAGCTCCATTTGTTGCAGCGCCGGCAATCGGGCCTCAGCCTGCAGCAGGCAATCGTCTATTTGTACCGCGCTGGCCGGTGGCAGACCTTTCCTGTCGATCGCCCAGTGGATGAAATCGGTAAAACTGCCGCCCAGATATTTACGCGGGATAGTCGGCAGCGGAAGGTAAGTATCCTCCTCGCGCAGGCTGCGCTGCAGGCAATCGAATGCCAGTCTCCAGCGCAGTTCCAGGGAGCGAAGGCGGCTGGCGCGCGCGCCACCGGTAACTGTCTCCCGCAGGGGAATGTGCAAATCTGATTTATACAGCCGTAGGCCACTACGCTGACCCGCAATCGACAAGGGTGTATAGCGCTCCTCGTCAATAAGGTAATAGCAGCAGGGTACTACGGACACGGCCTGCCCTCCTCGCGCCACAACCTGCTGCAACAAATGCATATGCAGTTGGCCGCAGGCGTGTAGTGCCACAGTGTGACTTTCGGCCGACAGCAGGCCATCCAGTTGATCCCGGAATACATCGCAGTGGTGGAATGTCATGGCAACACCGGCGCGTGCAGCGAGCTTTTCACCCGCCTTGCACAGTGCCGTTTGGCGCTCCAGGCTGTCTACGCTGGTTGCTCCGTCGGCGGCCAGTAGCCTTCCGAGGTGCCCCTTGCCGCTGCACCATTCCACGATCGACTGGCCTGTCGGTACCAGGCCGGCAAAGGCAGTGATCTGATCCCACTTGCGCCTGCCAACCCCGTGTTCAAGTTGCCGACCATTGATGATACTTCGGGGCTGTAACTGCGGTAGCTGGCACAGGCTGTGGAGCTCGCCCGCCACGGGTATCCACCGCTGCAGGAAAAGGCGCCGGCGATTAGCGTCGCTGATGTAACTGGCCAGTTCGCCCGATGGCAAATCGATCAGCGCCGTGTGTAGAGTCGGTGCCTGTGATTGCCAGCGGCTGTGTATGGTGTGGAAAGGCTGAAATTGCCACCACTGGCGATATTCCCGGAGTAGGTCATCCAGTCGATGGAATGTTTGAGCCAGCATCTTTGTCACTTTTTCTCTTTGCCAACGCGGAGCGGTAGTCTAACGTCACTGACCGCACTGGCAAGCTAACTTCCTGAATTCAGAATAACCCAGCCCCGGATCCAGAATAAGCGAACGCGCATTCTCCACTGGTGATCTCTATCACGAGGGGGCAGAGCCAGATTTCGCCGCAGTGCTGACCATAACGCCCTGCTCGTCCATGACGATTTTATCCCCCAGAATCTCTCTGGCCTCCCTGAAACAGGCCACGGCGCGAGGCACCCCGGCATAGATACCCACCGCATGGATGATGGCGCGAATCTCCTCAATGCTCACTCCGTTGGTAATCGCACCGCGACAATGCAAATTCCACTCATGCATATTACCCAGCGCGCCGAGCATCGAAAGATTCATCATGGAGCGTGTCTTGGCATCTATTGCAGTATCAGCCCAGCCGAATCCCCAACACCAGGAGGTCATCGCTTCCTGAAACGGCCGTGTAAATTCATCTGCCTGAGCCAGAGAGCTCTCTACATACTCTTCTCCAAGCGTTGCCTTGCGCTGCGCCAAACCTTTGCTAAACAAACTGTCGTTCATAAGATCTCCAATCATTCCATTAGATGCCGATTCATCAACTGCCGGCCAGATTTATCCCATATCACACGGCGTGAGCTCCAGTTCCACAGAAATCTGCTGCTAACCGAAACCCCGCTTATCAGAAAATTACCAAGGTAAATCCGTTTTGCATAGGCAAATTTCAGGCGCTACCGGGCACATCCGGGAAGCGCAAATATAATAGTTGCATTAGCTTTGAATCAAAGCTATTATTTTTTTCAGTGACGACTTACCGAAACACTCGGAGAATACCTTATGACCACGGATAACAGCCCAAACCCCATTTTGGCCGCCCGGCCGCAAAGCCATTTCGTCGAAGCCGGAGGCCTAAAGACGCACTATGTTGAGAGCGGGGTTGGCACACCCACTATTCTAATACACGGCGGGGGAGCTGGCGCGGATGGTTGGGGAAACTGGCGCAACTGCCTGCCGCTGTTTGGTGAGTCCGTGCGCGCTATGGCGATTGACCTCGTAGGGTTTGGTAACAGCAGCAAACCGGATCCGGCCACCTTCGTATACTCCCAGGATGCACGCGACCAGCAGTTGGCGGACTTTATAGAAGCACTGGATGCCGGCCCGGTAAACCTGGTGGGAAACTCGACCGGCGGTCTCACAGCTATTGGCGCGGCACTACTCAAGCCCAACCTGGTCAACAAGGTAGTACTGATGGGAAGTGCCGGAATCGAAACCGGCGTGATAGCACCACTGAAAGCACTAACCGAATACGACTTTACGCCAGCCGGCATGCGCCGCATTATTTCAAGCCTTGCGAATCCCGATTTTCCCATTGAGGATGACCTGATCACCTACCGTTATCAGTTGTCAATTGACCCTGAAGTCCGTGCCGGATACAGCGCCTTCATGCGTTGGATCGGCGAACAAAATGGCCTTCATCGCCCAGAGGAATTTATTGCCCGGCTCAAGCACAAGACGCTGGTTGTTCACGGCAAGGAAGACAAAGTCGTACCGCTATCCAGTGGGCTACGACTACTGGAATTGATCGACAACAGCTCAGGATATATTCTCCCGCACTGTGGCCACTGGGCTATGATGGAATACTCTCAGGCATTTACCCGGGTCACTCTGGACTTTCTGCTGAACGACTGAAGCCATAACGAGGGTCTTTCAACATGAGCATAAGCAGTCTCGGCTATGTCGGTCTCAACGTCTCGGATATCGATGGCTGGCATGCTCTTCTCACTTCGGTATTTGCGCTGGAACGGCGCGATAGCGACAGCCTCCACCAATACCGTATGGACACCTGGTCACAACGGCTATCCCTGCACGCCGATACCGGCGATGGCATCGCCTATGTCGGTTGGGAAGTCACAGACGAGCAGGCGGTTGACTCGCTCACCAGGAAACTGGAAGCTGCAGGCGTTCATGTTGAGGCGCTGCCTGCAAAAGAATGCAGTGAACGCGCAATGTTAGCTGGGGTATGGTTTGTCGATCCTGTTATGGGTGTGCGGCACGAACTCTTTTACGGCCCCACCATTCTGAGTGAGCAATTCGCGCCCGCCCGACCGATGCAAGGCTACATCACGGGCGATCAGGGGATGGGACACGTGGTGCTGATGACCTCGCAGCAAACGGAAGCCGTTCACTTTTTTACCAATGTGCTGGGTTTTAAAGTATCCGATGTCATGGACTTTGGCGGGGAGGAATGGGGCGGGTATTTTCGCCACGTATTCATGCATTGCAACTCCCGCCACCACTCTCTGGCCATCATGAGCCCGCCTACCGGCGATGCGGAAGGCAAGCTAAACCACCTTGCGCTGACGGTACAATCCTTTGATGACGTGGGTTATGCCTATGACATTGTACGCCATCAAAAAATACCCGTATTAATGACCCTGGGTAAACATGTGAATGATCTGGCCACCAGCTTTTATGTTGGCACCCCTTCCCAATCGGCAATTGAGATGACCTACGGCGGCATAAGCGTGGGGGAAAACTGGACAGTGAAACACTACGATGACACGAAAATATGGGGGCACCATCTCTACCTGCCGCCCCGCCCCCTGGCTTAGGTACAACACCTGCCGTTAATAGAACACGCTGACAGACAAGGAATGTAACATGCCCCGAATAGCCCCCTTGCCAGCCTCTGTGCTGGACGATAGTCACACTCAATTACTGGACAAACTTAATGTGCTGCTGGGCTTCGAATGTAACGACTGGCTTACCCTGGCGCATGTGCCGCCGCTGATGGCCAGCGCCATGAGCCTTTGTTCCAGTGCAATCGACGCAGCTGAGGATTGCGGAGAGGACCTCCGTTGGCTGGTGTGCTTTGCCTCTTCGCGCGCTTTCGGTTGCCAGTACTGTGTCGCTCACTCTGCCTATACCGCCACTCGACTCGGCGTGCCCGAAGCCAAACTGCTGGACATCGACCAATACGAGACCTCAGCGGCCTACTCAGAGCCAGAGCGCGCGGGTATTCGGGTTGCCATCGGCATGGGGACCTGCCCTACCAGCGTAAAAGACGCGGATTTCGACGAACTGCGCAAATATTTTTCAGAGTCACAGATCGTGGCGCTTTGCGGGCTCTCCTCCATGATGGGCTTTTTCAATCGCTGGAACGACGCGATGGCAACCGAACTGGAAACCCCTCCTAAAGAGAACGCGGCTCTACTGCTGTCCTCCACCGGCTGGTCAGCCGGGAAGCACGAATAGGATCAGTAGTATCCGGGCTATTCTCTATAGATGTTCAGTTTTGCTGTCCTGGGATGCCGACTCAACGCTGGCATAGCGCCCTGCCCTCCTGCCGGAGAACACGCAATCGGATATAGACAAACCACTGACATACGTGTTCGATGCGACACCTATCGCATTGCGCCCCGCTGCATATAACTTTGGGATGGTACCGCCATCGATACTTATCACCTGCCCTGTATTCTCGGCAACCGCCAGGCCACCCAGAGATATGGTGGGGAAAAAGTAGGTCTTACTGGTCACCGAAATATCGAGGGCATAGAAGGATGCGTCGACCAGGGGCGATAGATAGTCCACGTGCTTGGCGAATCGGGTACTCTCTTTCCCTTCAATCGCACGGTTATAATGCTCAATCGAGTCCTTCAGCCTGTCAGGCTGCATTTTGCACTTTACCGCCAATTCCTCCACCGTTTTTGCCTTCGTGGCACCGAAAAGCAAACTCAGCAAAGCCGGCGCACACTGCGTGCGAAATAATTTACCCGGCCCGGGAAGGGCCTGCCGCATGGCCTGCCAATAGAGCTTTCTATCGAGAATAATAAATGCCCTGCCGTTATTATCTTCGACAACGTGGTAGCCAATCTTAGCGCCGTAGCAGTCTTCAGACACAATTCTTTCGCCGAGACCATTGACGATAATACCTTTGGCAAAGGCCGAGGGAGGGAGGATATTGAGCCAGGCTGAGATATTGTCCATTCGCTCCACCCTGCTGCCAACGGATTGACCCAGCCGGATGCCACTGCCATTACAGCCAATACTGCCTAGCGGCGCTGCATTAATATATTTCGGCGCGTGGTAGGCAACCATGTCCCGATTGTGGCTGAAACCACCAGCGCTCAATATCACGGACTTGCTAACACCAATAAGAATACGTTCGCCATTTTTCTCCAAAATCGCATCGGCCTCCCTGGCAAGTTTCAACGCCCGTTTCGGAGACAATAGCGTCAGCGTACTGGAAAACTTCCGATTAATTTTCGCCAACCGTCCCATGGCTTTGGGATTTTCGGGCAGTTTGAGTAGCTCGACACCGATAATTTTCTTGTCCTGGTCCAGTACCAGCCGTCGAACCTCGCTGTAACTGTACAGTTTCAGCCCCCTGGTCAGCGCAGATTCTTTCAGGGGAGTGAAGAAGTTTGGGCCGGAGAGGCCTTTGCCAACGGCTCTGTGCCCACGTGGGGCCGGTTTTGCCTGACTGGAATAAGCTGGTTGCAGCTCGTTACCGGAATAATAGAGGAAATATTTGTCGCTGGGATAAGAGGTTTTTACTGGACATAAGGCCGCGGAAAATTCGACGCCATATTTTTCCAGCCATTTCAGGTTGTCACTGCTACTGGTACAAAATTCACGGAGAGTATCCTCCGACACCACATCCTGTGCCTCCAGCTTAAGATAGTTGTACATTTCTTCAGGTGTATCCTCAAAGCCGGCCTTTTGTTGTTGCTCCGTCCCGCCACCACCGTAATATACGCCACCAGACATGGCGGTCGCACCACCACCGCAAAACCGATCGACAGCCGCTACCTGAACATTCTGTTCAAGCGCCTCAAGTGCAGCGCAAACACCTGCCCCGCCCAGCCCCACAACCAGCACGTCAGTAGTGTCATCCCAATGTATTGTTTCACTCTTTTGCACTACCAGAGGGGCTTCGGTGCGAGAGTGCCAGTGTGGGCTTGATGGATCCATAAAAATAAACCGTTGGTAAATTCAGGAACTGCCCTGCCCCGTTATATGTTTTGCGGCGAGGTAGGCAAATGTCATTGCCGGGCCCAGGGTTGACCCCGGCCCGGGATAAGTTGTCAAAATGCCCGCCGCACAGTTACCGGCCGCGTACAAACCCTGTATCGGGCTCGCATCTTCCCGCAGCACCTGGGCATTTTTATCTATTGCAATTCCGCCCTGCGTGCCGATGTCGCCAGGGTCAATTTTCATGGCATAGAAGGGTGGCCGTAGCACTGGAGCAAGACAGGGGTTGGGTTTTACAGTGGGATCGGAATAATAACGATCATGAAGCGCCTCGCCACGATGAAAATCGAGATCTTTGCCGGTTTTGGCATAGGCGTTTACTTTGCCTATGGTCGCGGCGAGCCCACTTTGATCGACACCGATACATGAGGCCAGTTCAGATATGCTCTCCGCTTTAGTCAGAAATCTATCTTCGAAGTATTTTTTGGGTATTAAAAAATCCGGCCACATCTTGCCGGGCAAGAGCGGTCCAACGATATAGTTCTTGCGGTGTCGCTCATCGAATATCATGTAGTAGGGTGCTGGCGAACCACCATTGCCGTGCTCTTTGTGCAAAGCCCTCATAAACATCATGTAATTCTGTGATTCATTGGCAACCCGGTTTCCGAGAGCATCAACTACGAAATTTCCCGGTAGCGACTTTTCAAAGATACTCATTCGGGGATATGTTTCCCCCGGAACGCTGATGGTTGTGCTCCACCAGGCATTGCTCATCAAGCGGCTGGCTGCGCCGATCATTCCGGCGGCCTGTAAGGCATCACCCGTGTTGCACCGACTGCCGCCGCTCCACTCAGCATTCGTGGGCTCAGGAAGGTGTTGCTCGCGCAGTGCCTGATTGTGTTCAAATCCCCCCGAGGCCAATATCACAGCTTTACTGACAGGGATAAACTGCGGTCGACCTTCCTTTTCTATCTTTGCGCCAACTACTCGACCGTTTTCATACACCAGGTCGACGAGCTTTGTGTTTAGCCAAAGTGGAATATTGCGCTTTATCATCGATAGCCTGAGGCGCGCAACACCCGCCGCGCCCATTGTCAGCCGCCTGGTTTGCGAGCCCCGCACACGCATGGGCAGGTCGACAGCGTATTTTACTGCCTCTTTCATAACAATGGATTTCCACCCCGGGAGCCGGCCCATTAAATAGTGCAATTCTTGCTGGGTGAAATGCAGCCGACCGAAAACCTTTACCATCGGATTGGGTGGGGTCTGGTCCCGGAAAACATCACCAAGTTTGGTCGTGGATATGGGAGACGGCTCCATTGAGCGGTGGCCGGATTTCGCACCACCCGCATCGGAGAAGTAATCGGGATAGGCCCCCAGACTTTCATAACGTACATCCGTATGCTCATGCAGGAAATTGACCATCTCCGGGGCAGCCTTGAGATAAGCCATCAACATCTCGTCGGAAGTCTCGTCCTCCGGAGTTGTCTCACGCAAATATTGGAAGGCTTCCTCCAGTGAGTCAGTTGCGTCAGCCTCTATTGCATACCGGTTACAGGGCACCCAAACACCGCCACCCGACATGGCACTTGTGCCGCCGTACATACGGTCTTTTTCAATCACAAGCACATTTTTTGCACCCATGATATGAGCACTAAGAGCGGCTGTCATTCCACCATTTCCACTGCCAACGACTAGTACATCGACGTCAAGATCACTCACAAAAAATATCCCATATTATTTTTCTAGTGGCATGAAATAAATTCACGCTGTACTACTCGTTAAGGAATTCCAGACACTCTCGATTAAAAAGTCCGGGATATTCCACCATCACCCAGTGCCCGCATTCGGTCAGCATGACAAAACGGGTATGTTGACAATTATTCAGCATCTTTGTTGCACCGCTAACGGGACAGAACAGATCGTTCATACCCCAAAAACCAAGAATCGGACAGGACAGTTCTGACAACTGTTGAGTCTGGTCGGGAACGCTCAGCGTACTCAACACCTCCCTGGGCTGCTGCTTCATTACCGCAAAGCGCTCATCAACTATGTCATCCAGCGCCCCTCCGAGAATACAAGGATTATGGAGCTGCAGCTTTAACAGATCCTTTAGGCTACTACGATCCAGGCCCGCGTCGCTCAGGAAACCAGACATCATGGCCTGGATACCCGGCATTTTCCTGTACTCATCGATGTGCTCGATTCCACCCGGTGCCATTAGTATCAGTCTGGATATTCTCTCGGGCCAATGCAGCGCTATATGTATTGCCACAGCCCCGCCAAGGGAGTTGCCGACAAGGACACAGTTTTCTACACCGAGGACATCCAGAAACATCACCAGACTATCAGCGAAAAATTTCAGGTGGTACTCACAATCAATCGGCTTACTCGAATAACCAAACCCCACAAGGTCAGGAACGATAGCCCTGTAGCCAGCGTCGGCGAAAACCGGAAAGTTGGATTTGAAATTACTGTAACCGCTCGCTCCCGGACCACTCCCGTGAATAAATACCACCTCTGGGCCAACACCCGCTTCGTGGTAGTGAATATTCAGACCGCCTTCGATCTCACAAAACTTTCCTTCAGGTAATGCCACGTAAGATTTCCCGTTTAGCTGTAGTGATCAAATAAAGTAATCCTGACTTTCCAGTCCAAGTCGAATTCCACCAAAATTGTGTGCGTACTTGTCTGGAACATTGGCGACATGTGCCCTCGCCGCATGGAGATCGAGGAAACGCCGGACAACCGGGCTGGCCAGATAGATGCCCCGGCCGCCAAGATTATGCTGTAGCCTGGTAACAGCCTCTGCACATACCTCCACCACGACCGCGGAGTCGTAGCGGAATTTCACCCGCTCATCTATTGAATTAGGTGTCTCGTTCTCCGCCGCACAGTACAAGGCGTCCATATTATGGAACAGCGTTCGCTGCAAACTGTCTATCGCGCTTTCTACTTCGGCCACAAGCGTCTGTGCTACCGGATCATGGACTGTAGCTTTATCAGAAAAAGACGGAATCCGCTTGGCAGCAATCTTCAGATAATCATCCAGCGCCCCACGAGTGGCGCCGATTGCTGATGTAGACACTGATCGGACAAAAATCTGCGCCCAGGGAATGCGATATAGCGGGCCGGAATTAACCTCGTTACCGGGGTTCTGGCACATATAACCATCGACGAGCTTGTGGGTGCGGTAATCGGGTACGAATACACTGTCAACTACGATATCGTTACTACCCGTTGCCTTGAGGCCAAGCACCTCCCAATTATCTGCGATGCGGTAGTCTTTACGAGGAAGTAAAAACGTACGCATCTCCGGCGCACCGGTTTCGCTGATATCTGCCGGTATCAAGCCACCCAGAAGAACCCAGTCACAATGCTTACAACCACTGGAGAATGACCAGTGGCCACTGACAGTAAACCCGCCCTCAGCCTTTTCAATCTTCGCTGCGGGCTGGTAGGACGATGAAACCAGGGTACTGTCATCCGTTCCCCACACCTCTTCCTGCGCTCTTTCGTCAAACAGCGCCAATTGAAAAGGATGGACACCTATCACGCCGTAAATCCATGCGGTGGACATACAGGATTCAGCCAGCGCCATTTGTACTTTAAAGAATGTACTTGGGTGCATCTCGTAGCCGTTCCATCTTTTTGGCTGTAAAATTCGGAAAAGCCCCGCATCCGTCATCGCGCGGACTGTTTCCTCCGAGACGTTTCTGGCGCTGTCCGCCTCATCTCCACGCTCCCGTAAAAGTTGCGCTATTTCTCGCGCCCTGGCCAGCAATTCGTCGGGCGTTGGATTATCATCTGCTGCTTTGGCAAAATTCATTATGCTTCCTCAAATTGTCTGGTGGTTGTGTTCACAGCGATCCTGATTACGACACTTAGCCATCAGACAGTAAATTCACGGCGGGTAGACCATTTTTCCGGTACCTTTTCTGCGTCTATATAAAACTGATCGTACCATTGCCTCAGAACATTGATCGGCCCATCTCCATCGCAAAGAACCGGGTTATCTACGCGTGTTTTTGACTCCCAGATCGCCACATCCTGGTCAAACGCCTGTTGTGCAGCAAGGACATACTCGCGATGTGCTTCCCTGTTCTCTTCTTCACTCATACCTTCGATCTTTTTTATCATCACACCGAAATACAGATTAAAGCTGTTCAGATCGATTGGCACGTGTGCATTCATCCATATGGAATCCACTTTTTGTCCGTTAATAGTCTGTTTCATATCGACAAACATAACTGCCGGGCCGTAATAAGTCGCCGTGGCGTCCATTACCTGTGATTGATCAAATGTGCTCTTTTCGTCGTTTCTTCCTTTCATGATCTGCGTGGCTATGTGGCCTTCAAAAATATTCGTAAATTCAAAGGCAGCCGAGTGGTGCACCGTTGCAAAATGCGCTACATCGGAAACGTTATCAATCAGTTCCCTGCAGTTGGTCGGGATCGGGCTTTTGCGAACAATCCAGTCTGTCCACTCCTTCGATCCCGCGACACCCAGGTCAGGAATTGTCACCCCCTCCTCAGGAAGGTTATTTTCCGGATCATGCCAAAGAAAGATCATGTTATTCATCTGCATGGTTGGCCACTGTTTGATTCGGGCCTTCGCAGGAATGCGCTTTGCATAGGGAATATCGTCACAGAAACCATCGGGGCCCCAGCTCCAATCGTGAAACGGACAGCGAACAGAATTGCCGTCCAGGCAGCCCTTACTCAGGTCACCGCCCATATGTGGACAATACCCGTCAAGAACATTTATCTCTCCGTCCTCGCCGCGGTAGGCCACCAGTTTCGTGCCAAAACACTCGAGAGACTTCAAGTCACAGGAGTATTCCTCAGCCAGGCCTATGTAGTGCCACCCCCTTGCATATCGGTCCGGGATGGCCTGGGCGACAATCTTCGCTATCGGTCGCGCCGCCCTGTCATCAAGTGTCACGCTCATAACTACATACTCCTCTGCCTAGACTGGTAAAAATTATTGATTAACCGTGAGTTTTCAGCGAATCCGACAACGATCCCGGGGAGCGGCGCAGATTCCCCGTTCGGTTTTCTGCCCGGCTGTACTTTGATTAACTTATAATTCGCAAATTCGGTAGCGGTTTCCGCTCACGGTCGTTTCGCTCCCATAAATTGGGTACTCCCGGGTCGGTTCTATCGATTACTTTCTTTAAAATTTTCTTTAAAAGACCCGTCTCGTCCAATCCCAGATAATCTTTCAGGCGTTCCTCCATATGCTCTGACAGTGCCAAAAGCCTTTTAGTGGAATCCCTCCCGGTATTCGTGATGTATATGTAGTCTCCATCTTCAAAATGCAGTATCTCGATAAAACCCTGCTCATGCATTTGGGCTATCTTTTCGCTGGTGGGGGTATGATTGGTGTGTTCCAGGCAATTCGAGAGATTCTCAATTGTCCGGCCATCGGCAATGGACAAGAGTAAGAGGACAAAGTAGCCATCCTCATCCAAACCGGCACTCTCGATTTCGATTTTGAGCGGGCCATTCAACTGGAAATGTGCGCGGGCCAAAAGGTACGGAAAAAAGTCTTTGTTGAAACCTACAGGCTTGGGGGTGGATTCGAGTATCTGCATATCAGCAGCCGCCGCTATCTCAGACTCCAGCAATATATTGCGTCCATTTCTGAATGCGCCGCGGTAAAATAGCAGCGCAGGCATATTGGATGTTTCATAATCGATCACCTCTCCCACAAAGATGAGGTGATCCCCGCCCTCGTAAGTAAAGGCCGTTTTGCACTGGAAACGCGACGAGCAACCTGAGAGTAAGGGTATATTTTCGACACCTACATCAAAGGGAACACCTGCGAATTTGTCTGACCCGGATTGGGAGAACTGTTTGGAAATGCCTATTTGATCACACGCCATAATGTGTACTGCAAAATGCGTGCTTTCGGTAAATGCATTCAGGCAATTTGCGGATTTACTCAGGCTCCACAGGACCAGAGGCGGATTCAGGGACAGAGAGCTGAAACTGTTTACTGTTAAACCCACCGGTCCGCTATCGGTGGAGGTAGTGACAACCGTTACTCCAGTAGCGAAACTCCCCAAGGCCTCTCGAAAACTCGACTCACTCACGATTTTTACACCCTACTCATTGTCTGATCTGGCCATGTATTTTCCACACAACTCCACGGCGAATATCCATATTTTCCATAATCACATACTGCAATTACGAACTGTTACTTGATTTGTGCTCACATTTTGAGGAAACAGCGCCAGGTAAGACTTTGAGCAAAACGTGAGCCTGTATGGAGTTCAACTGATCCAGCTAAAGACGTAATAATTCAGCAGCTTAAACTGGTTGGTCTACAAGGAGTCGACATGAGAGTTACTAGCCTGGGATATGTTGTAATCGAAAGTACGAATATTCAGCAGTGGCGCGAATTTGCTACGCAGGTACTTGGGCTGATGGATACCTCCAAGCCCGGTGATACAAATCTCTACCTGGCCATGGATGAGCGCGAGTTTCGCATAGTTGTCGTGCCTGGCGAGAACGATAGACTCCAGTCATCTGGATGGGAATTACCAGATAAAGAAAGCTACGAGTCAGTACTGGATAATTTGGCCACATCGGGGTTTCAGGTTACGCGTTGCGATAAAGATCACGCACTTCTGCGCTGCGCCACGGCCTGCGCGCTCACAAAAGACCCGGATGGCAACCAATTGGAGCTCTACTATGGGCGGGTAAACACTTACAGGCGCTTCGTATCCCCGCAAGGCGTTTCGGGATTTGTAACAGGAAATATGGGCCTGGGCCATGTCGTACTACCCACGCCAAAGCTGGGCGATTCCCTCGAGTTTTACACAAAGCTCCTGGGGTTTGAACCAACAGATTATATGGACATTGTGTTATCTCCGGATCAACCCGCGATCGGATTACATTTTCTGCATTGCGATAACCCCCGGCACCACAGCCTTGCCTTATTCGAGGCTCCACACCCGGCTGGACTGATACACATGATGCTGGAGGTGGAGAATATTGATGAAGTGGGCTATGCGTTGGACCGTTGCGCCGAACAGGGTATTCACATTACCGCCTCCATGGGCCGGCACGTCAATGACCGTATGATTTCCTTTTATATGCGCTGCCCGTCAGGGTTTGAAATAGAATACGGATGTCACGGCTGGCAAGTAGACTGGAACAACTATGTACCTACAAACAGCAAGTTACAGAGTTTCTGGGGCCATAAGTTCGACTTCCCGCAAGTCTGAATACCGAACGACCCGGCTGCCGTTTGCACCCCCAGGTAGCGCTAAAAAAATCAGCTTATTGCTTTCGGGATGACGAAAATATGCCAACGACAACTACTTGGTAAGATACCTCACCATCATCCCGGACAATTCATCAACAAAACTCGCCTCGGATGTCTCAGGTAATCCGCGCGTCAAAAATTGAATACAATTACTCGTAATTGCATTGTCCATAAGGAATAGCGCCAGCTCCAAATCCTCTACCGACAACTCCGTTGTGTGCTGTTTAAGATAATTGAGGTTAGTCGAGAAAGTGAAGTGTTCCGTGGTTAGTCTGGATTGTTGATCCTCGAGCCGGGGCATCTCGTTGGGAAGCCGTAACAATACGAACTCATACTCTCTGTAAACGGACAACAGCTCCCGGATCATTGCGGGAAACATCACTGCAATAGGCTCACCCATTAAATCCAGAAGTCTTGATCGCAACTGGGCTGAAGCTCTGGTCACCCTGTCCTCAATCAGCGCCTGGACGATCATGTCCTTATTGGGAAAGTAATGATAAAGCGTCCCGATACTTACCCCGGCCACCTCAGCAATATGATTGGTCGTCAGGGACGCATAACCCTTCGTCTGCAGAATGCGCTCGGCGGACTCGACAATGGAGTCCAGCGTGACCTGGGCCCTCTCCTGCAGCGGTCGCTTTCGGTCCGCACTCTTTTCCTTCGCCACCCTAGCCATTTATTGCCTTCCTTATTCTGATAGACTGCATGATTCTGGCATTCTATCAAACACGATAAAGGGCCAGAGACAAGCTGAGCTGGCCGAATATATCGTAAATTCCATGTCATATAAACCACTTTACGGCTGCAAACTCTCCCCACCACCCCCTATGCGCTCACAACCATCATGCTCCATTCCAAACATGAGCCCCTATCGAGCTGTGTGTGAATCATCCTGATGGTAGTTTTAGAGGCTGAGGCTATTCCAGAGCGTATGGCCCCGAGAAATACCAGGTGTAAAGAAGCGCTGTCTGGCGGAAAAATTGAACCGTCTACAAAAAACTATAAATTGAATTGGTGTAGGAGATAACAATGCATGCTAACAATCTTCGATGGCTGTTGGTAACAGCCATTCTTACTGAAGGTACCTCAGCCGCGCTTGCCCAGCAGCCCGCCAGCGACCGACCAGCCGTACTTGAAGAAATTGTAGTGACGGCTCAAAAACGGGACGAGAGCCTGCAGGATGTTCCCATTTCCATGCAAGTGGTCACAGGAAACGCCATTTCTAATATGGAAATGAGCGATTTGTCGGTAATGGCGCAGCAGCTACCCAATGTGTCGATGAATATGGGGACTGTCTCGAACAACATCTATATGCGCGGCGTTGGTTCCGGCGGCAATGGTGGATTCGAACAGTCAGTCGGCACATTTATCGACGGTGTCTACCGCGGGCGCTCCCGCCTGTCTCAATCCCTTCTTGTAGACATCGAGCGCGTGGAGGTCCTGCGGGGTCCGCAGTCCATCTATTTTGGCAACAACTCTATCGCTGGAGCTTTCAGCGTGACCACACGCAGACCAGGGGATACGCTCGAAGGATATGCGAAGGCCTCCTATGAATTCGAAGGTGAGGAGCCGGCCGTCGAGGCCGCAGTGGGGGGGCCGTTAACCGAGAATGTGGGTTTCAGGATAGTTGGCCGCTACTCCGATCTTGATGGGTATCTTAAGAATCAAAACACCGGGAACAATGAGCCGCAGATCAAAAACGAATTTGTTCGGGGCTGGCTGGACTGGGATATCAGCGAGAACTGGCAAACCTCTCTTAAAGCAGAGTACAGTGAACAGAAAAGCAAGGCACCCTATGCGGCGCAACTGGTTGGTTGTCCGCCAAAAGAGCCTTTCGCTGCAAGTAGCGCCTGCCTGGTTGCACTGGCAACCGGGACAGAGACCCGGTTCAACGATACCCGCAGTAGCATCCCTGGCGAAAAGGGTAAGTTAGACGGCTCAGAGTTTGTCTGGAATGTTGACGGTACCTTGAGCAATGGAATTGGCATCGCGAGCACCCTGGCCTATTCGGAATATGACTACTCCATATCTGCGGATACTTCTGGCATACCGATACCTTTCTTTCAATACTCCGCACCTGAAGATTACGACCAGACCAGCCTGGAACTGCGACTGACATCTCCTGATGATTCAAGACTGGGCTATATTTTCGGTGCGTACTTTCTGGATTCAAATCTCAAGCTTGATGATTACCTGGTATTCTCCCTCCTGGACTCGGTCATACCGGTGGCCGCTCCCGTGTTAAACCCTTACCTTCCACTCGGTAATGCGATAAGACTGGACCAACAGGAAGATCAGAAATCCGTTTTTGGCGCCGTGACCTGGTCGTTTACAGAGAGCCTGTCCGTGACTGCCGGTGTGCGTTGGATAGATTCGCAAAAAGACGCCACGCAATCAGCTACCAACGTAACCGCCACTAACCCATTTGGCGGCTCCGACGGAACCGAAGTTCCAGACGCCTTGCAGCCGCTGGCAGGCGCCTTCACCGCGACTACCCAGCATAAAACGAAGGCCAGTGTGTCAGATAATGACACTCTGCCCTCGCTGACCATTCGCTATGCGCCCAGTGATGCCGTGTCCTACTACGCGACAGCGTCACAAGGGTTCAAAGCGGGCGGCTTCGATGCGGTAGAATTGACCGGTATCCCTGATAATTTGACTTATGGGCCTGAAACCGTCGATGCATATGAAGTGGGCCTCAAGTCTCTCTTGTTTGACAACACACTGTCCCTGAATCTGGCTGTGTTCCGCAACGACTACGACGACCTGCAGCAAAGCGCTACTCAGTACACTGACACCGCGGCTTACATATCGGTGACAAACGTTGGCGGCCTACGATCGCAGGGTGTCGAGCTGGATTCGACCTGGCAGATCAACGAAGAATGGCAGCTTACAGCGAATGCCGCCTATCTCGATGCCGAATACGAGGATTACGAGAACGCCGGATGTAGCTCTTTGCAGTCATACTATCAGCCCGAAGGGTGCGTGCAGGACTTGTCGGGTAAAGCTCCGCCTTTCTCGCCGAAATACAGCGGCAGTCTCGGCCTCTCTTACGACACGCCAATAACCGACACCCTGGAGTTCAGCGGTAATCTGATCATGTCGCTTTCCGATGATTACTACCTGGATGCCACAAGAGATGAGGGCCTATACCAGGACGGCTGGCAGACATACGACCTTCGCCTGGCCATCTCTGACGCCAGCGAAACCTGGGAAGTGGCCGCCATAAGCCGGAATCTCACTGATGAAAAAATCCACACGAACGGCAACGCCGCCATAGCCACTCCGGGCTCCTACGCTGTGACAATACAGCGAGGTCGCACTATCTTTCTTCAGGGCAGATATAATTGGTAGGAGCGATTGGCACTAGTGCTTTACGGGCTCGTTCCGGGCCCGTAAATACTTTATATTGATTCTTTCTCATATGCAGTGGGATGGCACACCCTGGAAAACAATATGACTGAACCACAAGCAACTGCCTTACAAAACCTGCTGGACAAGCAGGCCATCCGGGATCTGGCGCAGTTGTACTGCAGGGCAGCTGATCGCCATGACGTTGAGTTGATGCGATCGCTCTACCACCCCGATGCGATGGATGACCACGGTGAAATGTTTAAGGGCCTGGCTGTGGACTTTATGGCCCAGCTACCCTCCATCCTGAAGAGCATGGACATTCTTCACCACAACGTCACCACCCACAATATTGAATTGAACGGCGAGCACGCTGAAGGAGAAGTCTATGTTCTCGCCTTTCATAAGGTGAGAACGGAGTCCAGCACATTCGACCTGCTGATAGGTGGCCGCTGTTTTGATAAGTACGAGAAGCGGAATGGTTGCTGGAAATTCAGCCATCGTGCCGTGGTGGCCGACTGGACCAACGCGGCTGAGCCCTCGGCAGTCAAACTGGATCATCCAATGCTCGCTGGCACCTATATCGGAACACCGGGTCCCTCCGATCCATCCTACACATTTTTCGAGGGATTCCAACGGACAAAACAAGAGGCAGCAGCCAGGTAACTGAAGCTTCAGCATTCGCACCGCGTATAGCGAGAACAGGAATGGCTTTGAATGAAAATCGGGTAGTAGTGGTCACCGGTGCCAGCCGCGGGGCAGGCAAGGGAATCGCCACTGCACTGGGCGCTACTGGCGCCACCGTATATGTCACCGGGCGCACCCGGATTGAGGGCGGGGCCGCCCTCCCGGGCTCGGTGCAGGCCACCGCCGACGCAGTCACCGATGCTGGCGGTAGGGGTATTGCGGTCATCTGCGACCACGCCGTTGACACACAAGTGGAGGCACTGTTTGCCCGGGTGCGCGAGGAACAGGGCAGGCTGGATATCCTGGTTAATAACGCCACGGTGCTGCACGATTCGCTTGTCCAGACTGGCCCCTTTTGGGAAAAACCCCTTGATCTGGTGAACATTCTGGATGTCGGATTGCGAAGTCACTATGTTGCCAGTTGGTATGCGGCGCCACTGCTTCTGGCCAGTGACGCTGGCCTTGTGGTCAACACCTCTTCCTTCGGCGGCCGGATCTACATGCACGGCCCCGCTTACGGCGCGGGCAAGGCAGGCCTGGATAAAATGGCGCATGATATGGCGGTGGATTTCAGGCCCCATAGGGTAGCTGTAGTAGCCCTGTGGATGGGGCTGCTGGCTACCGAGCGCACACAGAAGATTTTTGATGAGGAACCGGACAAATACGCGGGAATGGCGGAGACGGCAGAGTCTCCGGAGTTCAGTGGTCGGGTGATCGATGCACTGGCCCGGGATCCGCAGCTGATGGCAAAAAGCGGAAAGGTATGGATTGGCGCCGAACTGGCGCTGGAGTATGGCGTGGCCGATACCGATGGTCGGCAGCCGCTGTCACCTCGCGTACTCTTTGGGGAACCCACTGCATTCGGGGACGCTATCGTAGAATAGCGCCGGCACCCCCGCATCCTGGGGTGCTCGAGTTGTCCGAGCCGACAATTTAGTCCTTGAAGGCACTTTCCAAAAGTTTAACCCGCTGTTCAATCATTGGAAACCACTCGGGATGAGTTACAACATAGAGCTTGTTGTCCCGAACAGCATCCAGAACCATCGCCGCGACATCCACTGGCTCTATCATTCGGACAAACGATTCGTCCAGACCGCCCGGAACGGGTGCGGTCTCTGCCGTAGCACTGCTATCGGGGCGGTTCCGTTCGCTTTCAAGTATGCGAGTGTTCACGGCACCAGGGCACAAGATAGTAACTCCGATCTCCGTCTGTGCCAGTTCCTGTTGCAGTATCTCCGACATACCAATCAGTGCGTACTTACTGGCCGTATAAACGCTGCCAACAGCTTCTATCGCCACCAGGCCGGTAAGCGATGCGGTGTTGACGATATGCCTCGCCCCTCCGGCCTTTAACATCCCCGGAAGGAAAGCGTTGAGTGAATTTACCGTACCCATAACATTTACAGACATTACCCAGTCCCAGTCCGCTTTTGTGCTGTCTGCAAATGAACGGTTTATACACACTCCGGCGTTGTTACACAGTAAATGGCAATCGCCGAAGGCCTCACGAGTAATGTCAGCCAAAGCCTGAACTGAGCCCTCGTCAGCGATATCCACTTGCACAGCAAGCGCCTTTGCATCAAACATCTCTAATTCCGCAACAATGCTATCGGCCGCCCCCTTATCAATATCCGCTACAACGACTTGCATGCCCTGTAGCGCACATGCTCTGGCGAGAGCCGCACCAATGCCGCTACCACCACCGGTAATAACCGCTACCTGTTGTGATTCTATCTTCATATTTTTATACTTCCAGTCGATAATTTTCCATGGACAAAACCATCGGAATTCTTCGATTCAGTCTCAATCCAATCACGCCGAATGCCTTTCAATATTGACCGGTATACTCGACATTCGCACCATCGCGGTAATATTCTCCAGGTCCCTGCTGGAACTGATCAGTGAATTGACGGAAGTCCCAACTTTGGCAGCGTCAGATTCATCACTGGTACCGGCATAACCATGACTTATGGAAACGACACCCTGGCGAACGGTTTCATCTGCCTCAGCAATCGCGTGAACGCTACCGTGATCTGAAACAAGACTTACCACAGTACCCGACGAAAAACCGTATAACTCCATGTCTGCTGGGTTCATCCAGGCGGGGTTGTAGGGGTATTTTTTCCTTGTCGAGGGCAATTGACCCACCACGGTGTTCATTACATTACGGTGTCTTCTTACCGTCAGACGATGGGTAAAATGCTGACCATTGCTCTCGTAACAACCGTGGTTCACAACTTCCTGTCTCACCTCCAGTAATTCGCGCTTGACATCATCGGGAATGATGTCAAATTTTCCTGTTGCTTCCGGCCTCGCCGGTTGAATGTAATGTGTGGGAATATCAAATACCTTGCCACTTGCGTATTTTTTGATCTCTTCCAGTGGAACTATTGAGTCCCTTGTCATTGCATTCAGAATCCCCTCTGTTGATGGCGTATTTTCCATATCCAATGCCACGCCGTTGAGCATGAGGGGAATACCCAGGCGCCTGGCAATACCCCAGTAAATATACCAGTCGTCAACAACTTCGCTGTTTTCAGGCGGATTCATAATGGGCTTTGCATACTGCGCCCAGGGTTTAACATAGATGGGAAAGCCCATGAACGTCAGTGGAAGATCGTGCCGCTCATACATCATCTTCGTGGGTAATACATAATCCGATTGTTGTGCCGTGCCTGTCATAAACGGATCGATTGTCACCAACAGCTCTAGCGACGCCAGTGCCCTGGAAAATTTCTGCTTATCCGGCATTGAAATCGCCGGATTGCCTGATGCATTGATAAGAGCTCGTATCTGCCCCTCGCCAGGAGTGAGAATCTCGTCCGCAAGCGTTACGCTCATTCTTTCGCCAGCAAGCGAAGATGCGCCAAAGATACGACTGCCTGCCGCCTGCTCCCAGGAACGATCGGGCGGAATAACTTCTGCGTAGCGTGGATAGTCAGGAACCCAGGGATTAATATCGGTATATGATTCACCTGCGCGGCGAAAGCGCCCGCAGACTACATTGATCACTTCAATCAAGTGATCGGAAAGGTTCCCGCGTGGGGACATAAGCGGTCCGGTAGCACCGAGGGCCGGGCCGGTCTTTGATTCACAGGCAAATACTTTTGCAGCCTCATGAAGCAGCGATGCTTCAACCCCCGTTCGTGCTGAAACATAGGCACTATCAAAGGCCTGTACCACATCCCGCAGGGTTTGTAAGTCCCCCGCTGCAAGGTGTTGCGAACAGAATGACGCATCATGCCAATCGTTGTACAAAATAATATTCAGCAAACCGGCCAGTAATGTCGGGTCCTCACCGGGATAGGGTTGTAAAAAAACATCGGCATAACGCGCGGTCTCCGTTCTGCGCGGATCGATGACGATTACCTTGAGACCTCTCGCCTTTTCCTTCTGGATTGCCTTGGTCGGTGCAGCGACGAGTCCATGATTGGTGGAGTGTGACACCAAGGAATTATTACCAACAAGCATCACAGCTTCGGACCCGGTAATCAGGTTTCTACCGGCGCCCCACATACCCAACCGGAACGGCGTCACCATTTTTGCCGGCTGATCAATCGTCATGGTGCTGAAGTAACTCGTAGAATTTAGCGCCCTCAACCATTGTGGGAAAAGGGAAAAGGTGACGTGATTGTAAACGGCCCCGTTGCCAGAGAACCCGGCAATTGCATCCGGGCCATGCCGATCGATGACTTTTTGCATTTTCTCGGCAATTTCATCGAGCGCCTGCTCCAGGGCGATTTCTACATGAGTTCCGTCAGGGCGTTTTTTCAGCGGATGCAGCAAGCGCGCCTTGCCATGATGCAATTCCTCGACCTGCAATCCCTTAAAACACACGTAACCTTCTGACAGTGGGCTTTCTTTATCGCCGACCACCCTAACGACCCGATCATGCTCATCGAGCGTCATGCGTAAACCGCAATGGGCAGGGCAAATACGACAAAAACTCACTTCTTCACGATTACTCATAGTGGCTGCTTCGCCTAGAGACGTTCAATAATAACTGCAGGCGCCATTCCACCGCCGGCACACATAGTCACAAGACCAAACTGCTTGTCCTGTCGCTCCAACTCGTCCAGCACAGTGCCAATCAAAATAGCCCCTGTCGCGCCAATCGGGTGACCGAGCGCTATCGCCCCACCGTTAACGTTGATTTTGTCGCGATCGATACTCAGGTCGCGAATGAACTTTTCAACAACAACTGCGAAGGCCTCGTTGACTTCAAACAAATCGATATCCTGAATGCTCAGGCCCGCCTGCTTTAACACCTTTTTCGCAGCCGGTACCGGGGCATTTAGCATCAAGATGGGACAATCTCCCATATTGGTAGATGCCACGATACGCGCCCGGGGTTTCAACCCATTAGCCTTTGCAAAAGCAGGGGCTGCGAGTAACACCACCGCAGCACCGTCCACTACACCAGAAGAATTTCCGGCATGGTGAACATGATCAATTACCATGTCGGGGTACTTTCTCAGCATCAATTGGTGATAGGTAATGCCTGTGTCGTCTAGGGGTGAGTGCATTTCCGCGAAGGATGGTCGAAGCTCCGACAAGCCGGCAACTGTCGTGTTCGGACGTGGGTACTCATCCCTGTCCAGCGCCAGGATGCCGTCTTCCCGATAAACGGGAACCAGACTGCGGTCAAAATAGCCGGACTGTATCGCATGATCTGCACGGCGCTGGGACGTGACTGCCAGGTGATCCAGCGCGGCGCGATCGATGTTCTCCAGTGTTGCTATAGTATCAGCGCAGAGCCCCTGGTGGGTCTGGGGATGCAGTTCACGCAAATGCAGGTTATTCTGATCCAGCAATGGCAGACGCCCAGTCAAGCGGTCCCTGGCGGACATCTTCTCCGAACCGCCACTGATAACCATATTTTCCAGCCCTGCCATGATAGTGGCGGCCGCAAAGTGCATTGCAGTCAGACCCGAACTGCAAAATCGATCGAGGGTAACTGCACTGGAGCGAACGTCATATCCGGCATCAAGGGCCGCCATGCGCCCAATATTGCCTGCTTGCTGCCCGCCTTGCGCACTGGTCCCCCAAATGACATCGTTCACTTCACCGGTATCGATGCCAGTTCGCTGTTGCAAGGCTTTGAGAACGGTGGAGCCCAGATAGTGCGGGTGAATATCGGCCAGAGCACCCTTGCCAGCTTTGCCGATACCGCGAGGTATCCGGCAGGCGTCGATAATCCAGGCTTCACTCATTGTCAGTCTTCCGTGCTGGTAAAATGGTAAATTGGCTTAGCAGGCCGCAATCGATTAACCCTGGCTTGGGCTAATCCGGCGCCACTTCCATTAACTCAATGGTATTTCCGTCGGCGTCTTCGACCTGTGCGACGCGAGTACCCGGGCGTAAAGTCATCACATCAACCGGAACCCTGAACCCCGAGGCCTTTACCGCAGCCACGGTTTCATCCAGATTCCCTATCATAAGCGTGATATAGCGTAGCCCTGTCTGGCTCATAAACCCGTCAGTTGAGGCTTTCATTGCAGGCTCGCTTTCCGCTACGACAATACGCAGCGTGCTTTCACCGACTTGAAATCGTTTAATAATACCGATCCCGTCTATCGCAAGCTCACCCGCCGGGGGTAAACCAAGCACTTCACCATAAAACTTGACCGCAGCCGCCTCGTTGCAGGTGACCAATCCGGCGTCAAGACAGGACCTCGTAAGCTCGATACCCATTCTATTTTTCCTCTTGTAAAAAGTGCCTATCTCATATTGGCTGAACACCCGTTGCCATAATCGTTATTGCACGTTTCAGGGCGACCAATTGGATTCCTCTCGATTCCAGGGGTTGTCATCCGCATCCACGGGCAACGCGCATCGAACTTCGCATTCGGAAGCGACCTTATCTGAACAGCCCAATGACAATGCAAGTTCCACCCAGCCACATTCCTGATCATCCCTGAGCACCCCGGTAACCACGCCCTTTATGACAATGTGTGAACCCGCGTAAACGGGTCGTTTCATCCTGAAACGCATTCGCGCCAGCCTGCACTTCGATCCTGCCCAGTCATACAAATACCTTTCAAAGAAGGCGGCCTGAAGCTGGGTATTCATGAATATATTCGGGTGACCTGCTTCTTCGCGCGCGTAGCTTACATCGTGATGCAGCTGCGAATAGTCGCGATTTGCCAAAGCCCCGGCAATTACCGCCGTACTGGTTATGTCAAAATGTAAATCAGGCAGCGCGGCGCCAACGACCGCCTCTTCCAGCGTTAACGATCGCACTACGGCTGCTCCTTGCTGTATGCGAAAAAATTGTAGATATCAATACCCACCAATTGCGCCGACGGGTTCCGGTACTGCATTTCGATCGTCCAGTAGCGGCCTATACCCAAATGCGTGCTGGCAACATCACTGACTGTTTTTAAGACCTGCCGGGTATTCAGGACTTCTCCAATTACTGCAGGCGCGTAGAAAACAGTTTCAAAACTCGCTACCAGTGAAGCCGGATAGCCGAAGAGGTCTTTCAGGTCAAAATGCAGCTGTAAAGCCCGGATACTATGTCTCCTTTCAGGCTCCCATAACTCCGGGCGCCCCCATGCGGCAAGCAGACTTGATGGAGCGACCTGCTTTCCCACGATAGACTCCGCAACTTCACTCGACCAGAACACCGGATTGCTATTTTGCACAACGGCGCACATCGCTCGAATAAGTGTTTTGTCCACGGCAATATCTGCATCAGTGCAGTACTGCGGCTGGTCAATCAGCCGTGCAACTTCAGATGGCAGTGCACTGTCGCCCTGTTCAAACAAGACCTGCTCCTTTCACGCAAATACCTCGTCGGCGATACACTCTTCCAGGTAGGTCGGGTCCCAGTGAAGCAACTGCAGGGACTTGGCACGACGATAGTACAGCTGTGGGTCTGCCTCTAGCGTAAAGCCCATGCCCCCGTGTATTTGTATGGCGGTGACTGTGGTGCGGCGGAATACCGCTGTGCATTGTAACTTGGCCATTAACGCGAGCTTGCGGAAGGGTAACTCATTGTCAAACGCCCAGCAGGCCTGATACACAAGATACCGCACCCCCTCAATCTCCGTCGCGGCATCCGCAAGATAGTGAGCTATCGACTGAAACCCGCCGATCGGCTGGCCGAACTGTTTGCGCTCCTTGGCGTACCGGACGGTGGTCTCGAGCATTTGCAGCGCTCCGCCAACGGCCTGCGCGGAGATAGCAAGCATGCCTTCCAGCATCACCTGGTCCCAGTGAAGGCGAATATCTGTCGCCAGGACTGACTCGCTCACCGATAGCGTAATATCCTGGAAATCGACTGCGAACAGTTGTTCATTTGCCATATTGGCCTGCGGGCGCAGGCTATCCATGACCTTTTCAGCCGGCACAATCAGTGCCGCCAACTTGTCCTCCAATTTCGCAATAACCAGCAAAGCATCGGCCCTATTGGCCAAGGGCACCAGTATCTTTTGTCCGGACAAACGAAGTTCGTCGCCATTATAAATGGCGATAGTATCGATGCGATCAATGCTGGAGTATGCATTGGTCTCCTGCCACGCTGGCACAACTATGGACTCTCCGGACGCGACTTTTTTCAGCCATTTGGACTGCGGATTGGCCAGGGCCATTAGCCGGGCGGAGAGCAGAGAGCTGGCAAAATGCGGGGATGGCGATAGTGAGCGGCCCATCTCCTCGTAAGCAACGGCACAATCGACTGCGCCCAGTCCGACACCACCGTATTTCTCATCCACACGAAGACCACAAATACCTGACTCCGCGAGTTTTCTCCAGAACGGTGCGCTGAAGCCGCAGCCGGCGTCCTCCAAATCCCGCAGAACCGAAAGATTGGAATACTCATCACAAATTTTTCGCACAGTGGCGCGCAACATGTCCTGCTCTTCAGTAAAATTCAGATCCATAGCGCGACTTTCTCCCTGCTCTTCTTTTACTGGCAATATGCTCTGGATATGCTTTCGCGATTCCGTAGCGTCCTAAATTTCTAGCGATGTTATTCCAAGCTGGCCACACAAGGCGTGAGCTACGGCAACCCTAGACCGCGACCCGCGATAATATTTTTCTGGATTTCCGAAGTCCCACCACCAATGGTGTCTACGACCGTGGCACGATACGACATCTCCCACTTACCGTTCATTGGGGCTTCCGGCACACCGGAGCTGAGAAGTCCCAGAGGGCCCAGTGTGTCCAGCGCAAAGTCAGTCATCCGTCGCCCAAGAACCGTGCTGTACAGCTTGAACATGGCCGCCTCAACCGTTGGCACGTTATTATTCATGGCACTGCAAATAACCCGGCGCTGCAACATCTTTGCGACTTCCACTTCGCTGCTCAAATACGCCATACGACTACGAACCACCGGCATATCTGCCAGAGGTACATCATCTCGAGTGGTCATTTTGAGCATTTCCACCAGAGCATCCAGCTTCACCAGCAGCGGGCTTATGGTGTAGAGGGTGAACCGCTCGAAATCCAGGGCCTCACAGACGTACTTCCAGCCCTTATTGACTTCACCGACCAGGTAATCATCAGACAAAGTCACATCGTCATAGAACACCTGGTTGGTTCGATGGCCCCCCATCGTCTTTATCTCGGTGATGGTAATACCCGGATGATCCAAAGGTACCAGGAAGAGACTGATTCCTTTGTGTTTCGGCACTGACGAATCGGTTCTGGCCGCCAACCAGCACCAGTCGGCAAAGTGCGCAGAGGATGTCCACATCTTTTGTCCATTCAACACCCAATGATCGTCACGACGATCCGCGCGCAACTTGAGTGAGGCGAGATCAGAGCCCGCCGAAGGCTCTGAATAGCCTAACGCGAACTCGATATCTGCATTGAGGATCTGGGGCAGAAATTCCCTTTTCAACTTTTCAGAGCCATGGGCAATAATCGTCTTCCCGATGCAGCCCACGCCCTTACCGATCAGCGGAGCTCCGACACGGGACAGTTCCTCATTGAGCAGATAATCATAGATGCTATCTTTGCCCTTACCGCCATATTCTTCAGCCCAGGACATTCCCAGATAGCCCGACTGTCCCAGACGTTTTATAAATGCTCGTCGTTCCGGCGTATTGGCGAACCAGGAATCAGACTCACGGTCTGGATCCATATTTTCAGCCGCATCAGGGTGCAACTTCTCCTTCTCGAGAAATTGCTGAACCTGCTGTAAAAATTCTATCTCATCCTCTGAAAAGTGAAAATTCATCGATCGACCTCTTCAACCCGCTATACAAGCTAGCTATCAGCTTTTCAAACTTTCCAGATTCCTGCTAATCGTCTCTGGGTCCGTCCCTTTATGACCCCAGATGTCCCCTTCAACGAATTCGTTCGCTGTCCAATGTTCATCGATTAGCAGTGGATCACAACCGATCTCCACTTCGAAGCCGAATGGGCTGGACATATAGAAGGAAAGCATTTGGTCATTGACATGCCGGCCCAGCGTGGAGGTGACCGGAATATCCGCTGCGGTTACGCGATCGAGACACGCGCCCACCATGTCTATATCAGACACTTCCAGCATCAGGTGATGTACTCCCACTGCGCCACCCACTTTCAGCAGACCGATACTGTGATGACGGGTATTACAGTGGTAAAAATTCGCAGAATTGGAACCGCCGAAAGCTATATAGTCGCTCAGCCTGAATCCAAGCACCCGAGTATAGAAATCCTGTGATTTTTCAAGCTCAGAAACCAATAGATTGACGTGCCCTATGCCGTTGGCGCCCGCGACAAAGCGCACTCCCAGAGGCGACTCAAACTTTCTATCTATCGTTGGCCCATAAAATAACTCAATGGAATTTCCCTCAGGGTCGCGGGTATAGGCTATACCGGTTACCGAACGACTCCGAGCCTGCTCTGGTGTCCCCATATCCGCCTCGACGCCGGCGGCCTCCAGCTCTCTTACCGCTTCCTCCAACTCGATTTTACTGGCCACCTCCAATCCAAAATACAGCAACCCGGCGTTCTCTTGCGAAGGGTGAATAGCGATACGCCATTGCCAGTCGTCCATTTTCAAATAGACAGCTCCGTCACTGGAGATACCGGTTCCCCCACTCGCGGGCCCCGGACCTATAACAGGCACGCCCCAGTCCTCACCTGCACAGGCCCGCGCTGGCATCAAGCCCAATATGTCGGTGGCGTAGGAAAGCCAAACCAGCGGATCGGGCGCGCCAAACCCCGCATAGCCCAAACTACGAATCTGCATAAAAATACACTCCTCAGGTTTAGAACTTGGCTAAACTTTATGCAAGCACACCCATACCGCGCCGAGGCGTTGAATCCGTATATGCCTGCTTATTGGCTGGCGGGTGAATCACTGGCTTAGGCAGATTGTACGCAGCACTTCCGCTAATCTTCAAATCAGTTACTGCTCGCTTTTGCAGACCTGCGATAAAATACAGTATCGAACGGTGTTATTATTTTCAGCGCATTTTGACGATGAGGCGATCAGACACCGACCATGAAGAGCGATAGCGAAACTCCCGATGACCATGTCCTGTCTTCGATCACAGACCGGGTTCTGACGATCACGCTAAACAGACCGGACAAACACAATGCTATTACTTACCCAATGTACGAGTCACTGACGAGACTACTGACAGACGCGGACAAGGATTCGACTGTTCGCGTTGTGGTATTAACCGGGGCTGGTGAATTCTTCACCTCGGGAAACGATGTGAATTCGTTTAAATTCGGAGCCGGGCTGGCCTACAACGAAAAACCCTCTTTCCACTTTATGAACACCCTCGCGTCCTTCAGTAAACCGGTTATCGCCGCAGTAAACGGTAATGCCATTGGCATCGGAGTTACCCTGCTTTTACACTGCGACCTGGTTTATGCAACTGACCGCAGTCGCTTCAAGTTGCCCTTCCTCTCTATGGGCTTCGTACCTGAGTTTGCTTCCACGCTGCTCCTTTCAGCGTCAATCGGCTATTCAAAAGCCGCTGAGCTGTTGATGATAGGCGACACCTTCACCAGTGGGCAGGCCGAGACACTGGGATTCATTAACCAGGCGACGACGGCTGACAATTTGCAGGATTTGGTACGCAGTCGCGCCACAAATCTTGCATCAAAGCCACCGGAGGCTGTGCAGACCACTAAGCGCCTTATGAAAAAGCATGCCAATAGCCTGGTGGTCTCAACCATAGATGAGGAGGCCCAGGAGTTTTCAAAATGCCTTCAAAGGCCGGAGACACAAGCGATAGTTGCCAGCTTCCTGAATAGAAGCAATAACAAGGCCGGAGCCCCGGGTACGGAAGCCTGAATACCACTTACGGCGCTCCCGCAATACCCCGCTTCAACTCCCGCAGCTGTAAACAGCCGAAAAAAGCGGAGTAAGGCCAGCAGCTTTTCTCCCGATGTTATCCGAATCTGGATACTTCTCACCAACGAATCGTCCGTATATGCAAAGAAGCGCTGAAGTACTGACGATTTTTTCGGTGATCCGAAAGCGAGTTTATGTTGAGCAACTCCCATCGTACGATTCGCTCAGAAATAATGTCATAGTCTTGGTCCCGCACAATAAACCAAGTGTGTCCAATCCAGCGACGGTATCCACAGCCCCTGACCATGAAAAATGATTCACACCTGGCCGTCTGGCTCGCCGACTCCACCGATGAATACCATGCAGCCCCGACGGTAGGTGAAGTGCTGTCACGCAGCGCCTCCTTATGGCCAGATCGAGAGGCCGTTGTTTATAGCTGCCAACCAGATATCAGGGAAACCCGCTGGTCATACCGAGAGCTCAATGAGATGGCTGAACAATTCGCCTCCGGCCTGTTACAACATGGATACACACCCGGCGACAGGATCGCCGTATGGGGCCCAAATCATCCCGAGTGGATTTTGCTTGAATACGCGCTTGCAAAAGCAGGTATGGTTATCGTTGCGATCAATCCTCTTTACAAGGAAACCGAACTTGTCTATGCGTTGAATACCAGTCAGGTTAAGGGGATCTTTCATGCCGACAGGGTTGGAAAAATCGCACTTGAAAACATTATTGAGACCGCAAAACCCAGGGTGCCCTCACTAATCGGCGCACACGCTTTTTCCCGCGCCATCGTAGACTTTTGTTCGCAGAGCCGGCCCACGGACACACCGGTTACGGTCAAGTCCTCTGATGTATTTATGATCCAGTATACTTCCGGAACTACGGGCCCACCCAAGGCTGCGCAGCTGACGCATGGCGCGATTACCCATACCGCCAAAGCTTCCTATCGGCGCTGGGGAATAGAAGAAGGGAGTCGAGTATGTCATGGGTTCCCACTGTTTCATGTCGGGGGCTCTGGTAACTCCACCCCCGGGGCGGCCATTACGGGTGCGACAACACTGCCACTGTATATATTCAAGCCGGAAACAACCCTCGATATTCTCGAGTCAGAGCAATGCAGTGGCTTTATCGGTGTGCCGACAATGTTGACGGCGATGCTGGAGCATCCCTCATTCGCGTCACGCGACCTCTCCCACCTTAAATATATCATCGCTGGCGGCTCGCAGGTGCCAGAAAATCTGTTGCATCGTTGTGAATCCGAGTTTGGCGTGGAGATGATCAACTGCTATGGCCAAACTGAAACCTGTGGAGTTACCAGCTCTACCAGATCTTCCGACAGTACATACGCAAAAAGTCAGACCAGCGGCAGGCCCCTGGACGGCGTAAGCGTCAAAATTGTAAATGAGCACGGCGAAATAGCAGCACGAGATACTCCCGGACAGCTGAATTATAAGGGTCCCGGGATTATGTTTGGTTACCTCGATGACGAAACCAACAGGGAAGTCTTCAGCGCGGACGGTTGGCTTCAAACAGGTGATCTTGCCAGGATGGATCATCAGGGCAACATCATTGTTGTCGGTAGGTCGAGGGAAATGATTATCCGCGGTGGCGAAAACCTCTCCCCCGCTGAGATAGAGAACTATGTTCTGGAACACCCCGACGTCGCTGACATTGCCGTTATTGGCCTACCAGACTCCAAATATGGAGAGGTGGTATGTGCGGTAATTCGCCCCCGGTCCAACGACCACGCCACCCCTGAACAGATACGTGCCTGGTGCAGCGAAAGGATTTCCCGGTGGAAAGTCCCTGAATATGTCGTGTTTGTTAACGTATTTCCCACCACACATTCTGGCAAAGTTCAGAAGCACTTACTGAGAGAGCAAATCATTGCTTCTTTGGGCGAAAACGCTCTAACACCCTGATTTATTACTGTAGATTTTCCATGGAGAACGCCTTATGAATTACGATAAGTACGAAGCGCTTAAAATATCCAAAGCTGACAAAATACTGACGATTACTGTCAATCGTCCCGAGGTCAAAAATGCGATCAACGCGCAACTACACCAGGAATTTCACACCATCTTCAATGACGTAGGCGATGACGACGAGGTTGATATCGTCATACTTACGGGCTCCAACGGTGCATTTTGTGCCGGCGGGGACCTGGACATGTTGCTGGCTATGCACGGCGATCCGTCTGTCACCAGCGTGGCAATTCGCAAGGATCGCCAGATTCAACATGCGCTGCTGGACCTCGAAAAACCCATTATCGCAAAGGTCGTGGGCCCGGCCATCGGATTGGGCTGTTCCCTCGCTTTATACTGTGACTTTATCTATGCCACTCCGGACGCTGTGCTCGCTGACCCTCATGTGTCTGTGGGCCTTGTGGCGGGAGATGGCGGTGCTGTTATGTGGCCGCAACTCATAGGCTATGCCCGCGCCAAGCGCTACCTGCTAACGGGAGATCCGATTACGGGAAAAGATGCGGCGGAGATGGGGCTTATCACCGAGGCTGTGCCAGCTGAAGAAATCGACGAAGTGGTAGAGAAAATGGCCAGACGACTTGCCAACGGTGCTACTCATGCCATCAAATGGACCAAAGCCGCAATTAATGCCGGGCTCAAGGTCAACGCCGGGCCGGTCATCGAGTGCGCCGCCGGCTTTGAGAATATCACCCAGCTTCTTGACGATCATCGAATAGCGCTGGAGGCTTTCAAAGAGCGAAAGAAGCCGGTCTTTACTGGAAAATAGTCACAACCGGGGAATTGGAGACAAGAACGCCCGCAGGTGAGCGGGCAAGCCCAATTGGTTTCAGGCTCGGATCACTCCCTCTAAACTGACCGGAATAAACGCATTTCATGATAAAGACCTTTGATTTTGAACCGCTTGAGCTACCCTCTGATGTCGTTGAGTTACGACATGAGGTGAGGCAGTTTTTGCAGGAGACTTTGCCAGATTATTCTCCGGCTCAACGGGCCCGATCCTGGATGGGTTTTGATGTTGATTTCAGTCGCGCACTGGGCAGCCGCGGCTGGATTGGCATGACCTGGCCGAAAGATTATGGCGGCCAGGAGCGTAGCACGCTGGAACGCTATGTCGTTATAGAAGAATTGCTCGCCGCTGGTGCGCCAGTGGGCGCGCACTGGATCGCCGACAGGCAAAGTGGCCCACAAATGCTGCGCTTCGGCAGTGAGGCCGCTCGCAGACGCTTCATCCCGCCTATTACCAGAGGTGAGATGTTCTTCTGTATCGGTATGAGCGAGCCGAATGCGGGTTCCGACTTAGCCTCGGTAACCACTAGCGCCCGGCGGACGGATGGGGGCTGGATAGTCAACGGGGCAAAAGTCTGGACGACCATTGTGCACAAGGCCCACGTTATGATAACTCTGGCCCGCACCAGCGAAAAAACGGACAATCGCCATGCGGGCCTGAGCCAGTTTTTGATTGATCTCAATTCACCGGGGGTCACGAGGAGACCGATCACTGACCATGTGGGTGAAGCGCATTTCGGAGAGGTCTTTCTCGACGATGTTTTCGTGCCTGACGACATGCTGCTCGGCGAAGAGGGGGAAGGCTGGTCACAGGTTAACGCCGAGCTCTCGCTGGAACGCAGTGGGCCAGAGCGTTATCTGAGCAGCTATGAATTACTCGTTCAATATATTGCATCCATTGAGAAAAGCCCCACGGAACTCGAACTCGGCCTCGCCGGCAACCTCGCATCGGACTTGTGGACCATACGGCAGATGTCTCTATCGGTATCCGGGAAACTGGCCATAGGTGAACCGGCTAACCTGGAAGCTACAATCGTCAAGGATCTCGGAGCCTGCTTCGAGCAGCAGCTGCCTGCTAGTATTCAGGCTGTGGCCAGACCGTCAACTAACCCCTCTGAAAAAGACGATTTGCACACGGTACTGTCTTATCTACTGAAGGCGTCACCTTCCTTTTCACTGCGCGGTGGCACCAGGGAAATTCTCCGAGGCATCATAAGCAAAGGAATTGGCCTGAGATGAACGAGCACACACGCATTCTGGCCGAGACCGTGGATCGCCTTTTCCGCGATCTTATAGCCGATGGGCAACCGCGCATAGAGCACAGTAGCAAACCAAAATCCATGTGGGATTCCGTGAATGAACTCGGCATCCCCAATCTATTTCTACCCGAGGAACAGGGTGGTTTCAACGGTAGCTGGGAAGAGGCCTATGCTGTTTTCAGTCTGCTGGGATATTACGCTGTCCCTATACCGGTTGGGGAAACCATAATTGCCAAAAAGCTGCTAAAGGACTCAGAATATAGCCTCTTCGACGCTGCTATTGCGCCAGGTTCGGCCCGGGAAGCAAGTATAGAAAAAGACGACACAGGCCAACACTGGTTCACCGGCACCATTTGTGCGCTGCCCTGGGGCAGGTTCTCCCAGTCAGCCCTGATAGACTGTCGCCATGGGGACGTGGAATACCGGGTGCTGGTCTCGACAGATTCAGCCGTTACAACCCAAGAGGACAAAAACGAGGCTGACGAACCGAGGGATTTTCTCCAGTTCGACCGTGCGCCCATCTGTGAACTACAACAGGTTGACGGCGATTCAGCCGCACTCTTCATGGGCACCGCGCTGCTAAGAACCTGCCAAATGGCTGGCGCCCTGCAGGCGACTCTGGAGCTGTGTGTACAGTATGTGCTGGAACGCAAACAGTTCGGCCGACCGATCGGAAAGTTCCAGTCTATACAACATCAGCTGGCTATACTGGCTGAACATTGTGCTGCTGTGGATTGTGCTGCACAGTCAGCGTGTCGGGCTTATGACAAGGGAAATGCCCCTTTCGAAATTGCCGCGGCCAAACTACGCGCTAATCGCGCTGTCGCAGAAGCTACTTCCATAGCACACCAGGTGCACGGCGCAATCGGGTTTACCAGGGAACATTCGCTTCACTACTATACGCAGCGCTTGTGGTCGTGGCGTTCCGAATGCGGAAACGACAGGTATTGGAGCGAATTCCTGGGGAAAATGGTAACAAACGAGGGCCACGAACATCTGTGGCCCAATATGACAGCCAGAAGTGATGCCAGGGTATCAAATACATGAAAAAACTTCCGAAGCTAACTGACGCCTTACTCGAGTTCGATGATGGTGTCGCGACCTTATCTTTTAACCGCGATGATGTCCGCAATGCCCTCACCAGCACGGCATTAATTGAAGACCTTCTGTCGGTTAATCGATGGATTAATGAGGATCAGGACGTAGCTACGCTGATTATAACGGGTAAAGGCAAGGCGTTCTCATCGGGTGGCAACGTAAAAGACATGCACGACCGTGTTGGCCTGTTTTCAGGTACCCCGATTGAAATCCAGGATAAGTACCGGCGAGGCATCCAGAAAATCGCACTGTCCATGTACAAATTGGAAGTGCCGGTTATCGCAGCGGTAAATGGCGCCGCAATCGGGGCGGGGCTGGATTTGGCCTGCATGTGTGATATTCGGCTTGGCTCCGAGTACGCCAATGTCGGAGAAACCTTCGTCAATCTGGGGATCATCCCAGGTGATGGGGGAGCCTGGTTTCTGCCCCGCGTCATCGGAATGCAGCGCGCCGCGGAGATGGCCTTTTCTGGCAGAATTGTCGGGCCGGAGGAGGCCAGGTCAATAGGACTATTTCTCGAAGTCACCACGGCAGAGAATCTACTTCCTCGGGCCAGGGAAATGGCGGCCGGATTTGCCAGTAAGCCGAGAGAGGCACTGCGTATTACCAAACGTCTGCTTCAGGCTGGACAACGGCTGCCTTTACCCGATTTCCTGGACTACTGCGCCGCGCAGCAGAGCTTATGTCACACCAGTGATCAGCATCACCAGGCTATAGACAACTTCCTCAGCAAATAGCGATCATCCCACACAGACGCGGGCTTTTATCGGTGGCCTGCCGCCCGCGACTTTGTGGGGGTAGTGTAAGAACTATTTCGTAAGATAATTCACGACCAGAGATACCATTTCACTTACGAACTCATCTTCCGACATCTCCAACGGGTTTGTCTCAATGTAGACATCGATATTGCTGATCACAGCATTCTCAACAAACAATAATGCTGTGGGCAAGTCCTTGCGGGTAATCTCGTGTTCGTGTTGCTGCAGAAAGGCAAGATTCGTTGATCGAGTAAATTTTTGCACAGCCAATTGACTTGCATGCTCTCTTAAATCCGGAATTTTGTTGAAAATGCGCAGTAGTATAAATTCGTTTTCCTGATAGGTCGCCACAAGCATACGAATCAAATTAACCATGGACTCTTCAAGTGGGTCCCCCATCAAACCATGCAGTTGCTTTCTCACTTTGTTAGCCGCAACAGACACCGTCTCTTCAACGAGAGCCAACACTATCGCTTCTCTATTGGGAAAGTACTGATACAGCGATCCCACACTTACACCGGCCACCTCGGCAATATGGTTCGTTGTGGCGGCCTCGTACCCATCTGAAATAATAATTCTCCGAGCACCTTCAATGATGAACTCTACCGTTGACTTTCCCCGGTTTTGTGTCGGCTTTTTTCGCCGCTTGTAACTCTCTGGCTTATTATCTTCTTCCATCTCTAGTTACCAAATACTTTACTTGCGATATCACACCAAAAAAATAAAGTCCGCTTCCAAACATCGTTAAGCTGACCGTATTCTAGCCAGCAAGCGAACCACCCTTACTGCAATAACAGCACCTCTGAACCTTACCACCAACCACGGCCAATGAGAAATAGGGACGGGATTTAGTGGTGAATATCAAAACGCGGCCGCCACACCAGTACCACTAGTCGACGCGATCAAGTGCATAAACACTATAAACCATGGACATACTATTTTTCCCAATCGTGAACAGGCCATCACCTACAATCGCAGTTTCATTCAACCACAATAAGCGCTCGGCGTCGGTTTCCACGCGCCCGGTAGACAAGGGGCCTGGCACTTTTCCGGATGCGTGCTTGGCCAAATCGATTCTCGCAATGTACTCAACATACAGAAATTCGCCCCGGTCGGTCTCGAACATAATGCGGATCTCTGGCTCAGCTATTCCCGTGGTGCCCGCCAGATAGGTGCCATTTGCCCATCGAGATGTGGCATTGAAAAGACTACACTCCCATGTCACCGATCTCAGCTCGGTAGCCGTTCTCTTGCCAACGGGCCCGCAGGCAACCTCGTATTGGTTGGTAGGTATTACCGTTATCTTCCCCATAGGTTTTAGTACAAGTGACATATCCAATCTCCTCTAGCATCCATCAATATTCATGTATGCAATGGTTAGTGAAAATTCCATAGCTAGGATCTTAACAATAGAGCCCCATTCGGAGTGCTATCGCAACTGGTCACCAGACATACTGACGCATCGGCGACTTGACTGGTCGATTCGCCACGTAACTGTCGAACGCCTTCAGTGATCAGGTTCAGGCCGTGAACGTAGGCATCAGACAGGCTGCCTCCAGAAGTGTTAACCGGAAGATTGCCCCCTATGGAAAGACCATCATCTGCAACATAATCCGCCGCCTCCCCGACTTCACAAAAACCATAGGCCTCAAGTGAAAACAGGATCAAAGAGGAAAACGCGTCATATATCTGCGCTACATCGACGTCCTTTGGCTTGATATCAGTCTGTCTCCATAAATTCCTGGCTGTTACCCAGGAACTACTTTTCAACGGATCTGGACCATGGTAATCCGACATCAACTGATGCTGCCGACTCATGCCCTGGGAGAATGCGTTTATAAAAACAGGCGGTTTCGGGCAGTCTGCAGCCCGGTCGACACGGACCATAACCAGGGCCACAGCGCCATCGGTCTCAAGACAGTTGTCGTACAGGCACAGTGGGTCTGAAATCATTCTCGCATTCATATAATCTGCGCGATCAAGCTTTTTGCCGTACATAATGGCCCGGGGATTATTGTTGGCGTATTTGCGCAGTGCCAGCGCAATATCCGCCAGTGCATCACGCCCGACGCCATGCTCGTGAAAATAGCGACGCGTCAATACGGCTATCTCATCGACAGGCCGCATCAGGCCGCTCGGACGCGACCACTTCCAGTGGTCGGAGATTACGGAAGCCGTTTTAGCCCAGACACGCTTGGCCGGATCGCTTCGTTTTCGGGAACGCCAAACAACCGCCACATTTGCCACGCCGGTAGCCAGAGACAGTGCAGCCTGGCCAACCGCAGCAGGCCCGGCCCCCCCGCCGTAGGGCACCTGGACAAAGGAGTGAATGTCGCCGAATCCCAGGTTTCTGGCAATCTCAAATTCTGGTGTATCTTCCCACGTATAGCTGGCCATCGCGTCGACTTCAAGCGGGGCTATCTTGGCGTCGTCCAGAGCCGCCTTGATGGCACTACAGGCCAATTCCAGTTCGCTACTTTCCAGACACTTTCCAAAATCAGAATGTCCGATCCCAACGATCGCCACCCGGTCACTAAACGTATTATTTGTAGTCATGAAGGGTTCAGGCGCTCATGTAGAATCCACCACTGATGCTTAAATGCTGGCCAGTGATGTACGATGCCATATTTGAAAGTAGCATGCAGGTCGCAGGTGCAACGTCCTCTGGTGTTGAAAATCTGCCTAAAGGTATTTGCTTGATGTACTGATCCCGAAACCTGTCCTCTCGGATTGTCTCCGTCATAGCAGTCTCAACCAGACCATAGCAAACACTGTTAACATTGATGTTGTGCCGGGCCAGTTCTCTCGCTGCCGACATAGTCAAGCCGAGTACGCCTGACTTCGCGGCGCCGTAGTTGATTTGCCCCATAGTACCTCTGCGACCGGCGTCTGAAGAGACATTGACGATACTACCGGGATTGGAATCTCCACCCCTGGCCTTTTCAATGAAATGTTTAGCCACGGCCTGCAGACAGATAAACGCTCCCGTCAAATTAACATCAACGACCTGTTGCCACTGGGACAGCGTCATTTTGTGAAGCATCGCTGCCCGCACAATACCTGCATTATTGATCAAGCCATCCAGCCGCCCGAAATCGCTCACAATACTTTCAACGGTTGTGTGGACAAATTGTTCGTCGGCAATATCACCGGCATAAGCTCGAGCTCTTTCGCTACCAATGACTTCTACGGCTTCTGCGAGTGCCACAGCATCAATATCCACCAGGGCCACTCTGGCGCCCAGTTCCACCGAGCGCTGCGCCAGAGCCCGCCCGATACCCTGCCCTCCCCCGGTAATCATTACCACCCGTTCTTCCAAAGATATTGCCTGGTCCACCGTAGTACTCCTTGATGTTGTCGATGACTAGTAGCGGCCCAGCAATGTAATGCTGCAGACGTTACGATTGGGAAAGCCGCCAAGATTGTGTGTCAAACCGAGGCTTGCATCTGCCAACTGTCGCCCCCCCGCCCGCCCGTGCACCTGGAGATATATCTCGTAAACCATGCGCAAGCCACTGGCACCGATAGGGTGCCCGAAACATTTGAGCCCGCCGTCGATATTGCACGGTATAGCCCCATCGCGATCATAGCGCCCATCGAGTATATCCAACCAGGAGTTCCCCACATCGGAAAGCCCCAGGTCCTCCATTGTCACCAGCTCGGTGATCGAAAAGCAGTCGTGTACTTCTATCAGATCCAGCTCCTCGCGAGGGTCCACCACGCCGGCCTCAGCGTAGGCTCTGTTGGCCGCGACTCTGGTCGTTTTTGTGTAGCTGCCGTCCCAGCTGTCATGAGACATCTCGGCGCCATCACTGGTAGCTACCTGAGTCGATTTAACGCTCACCAGCTGGCCAGATATCCCAAGCCTTTCTGCCATTTCAGCTGTGGTTACAATCGCACAGGCAGAGCCGTCGCTGACACCACAACAGTCAAAAAGCCCCAATGGAAACGCGATCATAGGAGCCTTAAGAATACGCTCTTTGCTCACAGCGTTACGAAGATGTGCCTTGGGGTTCAACATGGCGTTCTGATGGCTCTTCCAGGAGACGTGCGCCATAGCTTCCTTGAGCTTTTCCATAGAGACACCGTGCCTGGTGGCGTAGGCAGTAGCCAATTGGGCGAAGGAGCCCGGCGCAGTGACACCTGGATACCACATGTCTTCGAAGCTACCCTTGGTCCGCTCCGGCAGCCCCCCGTAGCCAGTGTCTTTCAGCTTTTCGACTCCCAGAGCCAGGGCAATGTCACTACCACCAGCGGCAACAGCATAGACTGCGCCGCGGAGAGCTTCGGAACCTGAAGCGCAGAGATTTTCTACCCGCGTCACCGGAATATTGGGTAAGCCCAGGGCCTGGGCCAGAGAAATACCGGATTTACTCAAGCTCTGCTCATCATGAGACAGGCCAAGCCATGCGGCATCTATCTGGTCCCGCTCAATGCCTGCATCACCCAATGCCTCTTTGAAAGATTCGCAAATCAGATCATCAGCGCTCGCCTCCCAATGCTCGCCAAAGGAAGTGCAGCCCATCCCGATGATCACGACTCTATCTTTTATTCCTTTTGCCATGCTGTGTCCGAATCTGTTTGCTGCCAATGTCCCATTGCGCCAGGCGCAACCACCGATTACGGGACAAACTTACTCGTGAATACCCTCTGCCAGGAACAGCTCAGTCGCCACTCCGCTTTGCTTTCGCAAATCAATCATGGGGGCATAGTCGGGATCCCGATACCAGGCATGGGCGTGGTCATGGGAGGGGAACTCGATCAAAACCATAGCGGAGGGTTCAGAACCAGAGCCTTCAAGGTGGTCAATCGAACCGCCCTTTATCAGGTATTTTCCACCGTGTTTGGCTACCAGTGCTTCGGTGACAGACCGATACTGTTTGTACCATTTCCAATCCTGAACCTTCAACTGCCCCACAATATATACCGCCATAGGACACTCCATGATTATGAATATCGCTCTATCCTAAGGCATTGCGGTATTCAGTTAGAACTCGTATTCGGGAATCACCATGGCGATGAACAGTACACATGAAAAACGGGTCTCATTAGCGAAAACGAGTTAAACACGAGTAACTATCCGCAGTAAGATGCCTGTCAACCAGTATTCCCCAACGGGGAACGCAACCACACACCCGGCATAGCCCTGGATCAATCTTTGGCTTTAACGGGCGGGTTCTTGTGCTAACGATATCTGCGAGGCCATATGGATAGTAGCTTTAAAATGCCGATTACCCGTACTGTATTCTCTGAAGAGCACCATCAGTTCAGGAATACGGTACGTCGATTCATGCAGGACAAAATTCTTCCAAATATGGAAAACTGGATGGAGCAGGGATTTGTCGATCGCGATGTCTGGCTAAGTGCTGGCGAGCTGGGACTGCTTTGCTGCACGATTCCCGAGCAATATGGGGGCTCGGGTGTAGGCCGAAAGTACAGCGCTATCATAATCGAGGAGCAGCAACGGGCAAACGCCATGGGCCCCGGCTTTGCCATGCACTCCGAAATCGTGGCCTCCTACATCAATCGCCTCGGCACAGAGGAGCAAAAAAGTACCTGGCTGCCCAGGATGGCCAGCGGCAAAGCCATAGGCGCTCTTGGCATGACAGAGCCACATGCCGGATCAGATCTGAAGCAGTTAAAAACCAATGCACGCATTGATGGGGACGAATTGGTAATCAATGGTTCCAAGACGTTTATTACAAACGGGTATCTGAGTGACCTGATCATAGTGGCCGTCAAGGAAGACTCTTCACTGGGTGCAAAAGGCATCTCACTGGTAATCGTGGAGAGTGACCGGGAGGGGTTTGCCAGGGGCCCCTTGTTAAACAAGGTTGGCCAGAAAGCCCAGGATACCTGCCAACTCTTTTTTGACGACGTACGTGTTCCGATCACCAACCGATTGGGAGAGCCTTGCCGGGGCTTTGAATACATGATGCAGGAGTTATCCTGGGAGAGAATGATTATCGCGATTCGAGCAATCGCCGGTGCGGAGGTCGCACTCCAGCAAACCGTAGATTACGTAAAAAACAGGCAGGTTTTCAAACAGGCACTTTCGGAATTCCAGAATACCAAATTTAAACTTGCGGAATGCAAAAGTGAAGTTCAGATAGGCCGTGTCTATATAGACAATTGTATCGAGCTGCTGGAAACCAACAAGCTTGACCCCGAGGCTGCTGCGATAGCCAAGTGGTGGTGTACGGAACTGCAGAATCGCGTACTGGATACATGCGTGCAACTTCACGGTGGATACGGCTACATGCTCGAGTATCCAATCGCTCGCGCATGGGTAGACGCCCGCGCCCAGATGATTTATGGCGGCACCAACGAGATCATGAAGGAGATTATCGGTAGGGCCCTATAGACGACTTATCGCGCAACCGACATGGGTCTTGCCTATGGGCAAGCCCAGAACCACGGCAGACACCGGAACTTCTTTAGTTCCCTTACACGAGAAATATGTAGATGACTGATTCTGACAATTCCCACTCAGCTAGTAGCGCGTTTCCAGAAGGCATTACTGTAGTTGTCGGCGGAAGTGGCGGTATAGGCAGTGAAATATGTACAAAGCTTGCCGAAGCCGGCTCTGACGTCGTATTAACCTACCGCAACAACAGAGGCAGTGCGCTGGCCGTGGTTGAACAGGTCTTGTTGATGGGGCGTCGCGCGGAATGTTTTCCCGTGGCGATCGAAGATGCAGAGCAGGTGGATGAATTCTTCACCAGCCTCATTGCAAAATACAAGAGAATACACACTGTGGTAAACGCCACGGGGTCCAGTATTCCCATGCTATTCATCAACGACGTTCCCGCAAGTACCTGGCGTGAGGTCATGAACAACGATGTCAACGGGTTCTTCAATATCGTACAGGCATCACTGCCACACTTGCGTGACCAAGGCGGGTCCTACGTAGTCATCGGCACGGCCGGCACAAAGAGGTGGCCCACTCGAGACGTTCTTTCGGTAGCACCCAAGGCCGCGGTGGACGCGGTGGTAACCGGCATAGCCCGAGAGGAGGGAAGATTTGGGGTTCGCGCCAATACGGTAGCGCTGGGCCTTATCGACGCTGGTTTGTTCAGGCGCCTGCGGGGCTCGGAGTATAGTGAGGAGTATGTAGAGGCAGCTATTCGGAATTCATCCCTGAAGCGTCTCGGCACCGCCGGCGAGGTCGCTGATTCGGTAGTGTTTTTTGCCTCCAACAAAGCAAATTTCGTGACAGGGCAGACTCTGGTACTCGACGGTGGTTACAGTCTGTAGAGACCGTAAGCACATACCCCGACGCAGATCATGCCGATATAAGGAACGGATCGCAGACAGGTGCCACGCTACCTTCTGGTCACGCCGTTTGAGAAGCTACTTTTATTGGTACGCAGGTGAAGCCCGAAAGAAACTCACCGTAGGCACGCCCGCACTGGTCTACCAATACTTTGTAATCCCCAACGCCATCAAACAACTCACGCAATGCGGTTGTTCCCATCAGTGTCGCCATGTGCATTCCAAGGCATTTGTGCCCACCCGCGCCGAAAGAAATATCTCGCTCGGACTCACGGAATATGTTGAATTTTTCAGAATCCGGGAACTCTGCCTCATCCCGATTCGCAGATGCGTAAATATAGAGTAACGCCTGGCCTGCCTTGATTTCTTTGCCGCCCAGCTCGAAGTCATTCACAGCGCGTCTACAGAGCATATTCGTAGGCTGGTCGTAGCGAGCAGTTTCCATGAACAACTTATCGACCAGGTCCAGGTTTGCCAGCACAGCGGCTTTCTGCTCAGCTTCCCTGTCCAGATAATACACAGCCCCGGTGCAGACATTGGGTGTTGTCCCGGACCCAACCGTTAGCATAACTATCAGGAAATTCACCATTGCCTCGTCGTCAGCTTTGACCCCGTCGATCTCTGCCTCCAGATACGCTTTGGTCTGACCTTTGGCGAGTTCAGGATTAGCACGCAATTGCTGAACATACTGTTGCAGGCTTCCCCGCAATTCCATGCCTGCTTTCAGATTCCGCTCGGACACAGTGCCGACCTGCCCCTTTTCTCGATGCATTGTCTCATCTATCAAATGCCGCCAGTGTAAAGCGTTTTCTACCGTGAGGCCGAGGTTGTATCCCGCATTGATGGAGATAACCCGGCAAAAATACTCCGAATAGACATCGAATTCGCCTTTCTCTAACAGTGGTTTGAGCACTTCACGGCATAAATCTCTGAATCGATCTTCATGCTGAACAACAGACCCCGGCGTATACTCACCACGCAGTACTGACCTCCACTTCCGGTGCTCCCTGCCATCCATGCTGGTAAACGTATGCGGCACCGGCTCACCCAAAAGAACATTTACCAACGGCTGCCCGTCGGTAAAGGTGATATCTTTTTCATGCAATATGCTGGCACTCCAAATGTCGTCAAAACTTGTCAGCGCCCACGCGTTGTACTTCTCTATAAAGTGAGGCCCATCCTCTTTGCGCAAATGTTTGTATACCGAATGAGGGTCACTCATCGCCTCGTGCGAAAAGGGGTCGTAATCATATGTCATGGTATTTCAGGCTCTCTCACCAGATTAGGGAATTTGACAGGCTGACGCTCACTATCAGGATAAGCGCTGACTTCACACTCAAGCGAGTGTCTCGATCGTACATCTGGCCTGTGTCGATAACACTAGCATCAGTCCCGCTCGCTCACAGCTCACAAAAGCTCATATTCCTGCTGGTGTGCCCACCCATGTGCCTATCGAACACACGGTTCTACTCGGCCGCTTTTCCTACGGCTCAAGCAGGCAAAAAAAGACCGGCGCAAGGCCGGCCAAACTGGACCAAATTTCGCCTATTTTGGCAATTTCAAACGATTACAGATGTTGTTTTTCTGTATTGCGGAGGAGCCGCCGAGTATTGGCATAACCAGAATATCGCGCACATAGCGCTCCATATCAAAATCCCCTACATATCCGTAAGCACCCATCACTTCCTGACATTTCAGCACGATCTCACGCGCAGTCTCAGACACGAACAGCTTCGCCATGGACGTTTCCACTGTGGCGGGCAGGTTTTGATCTATAAGAAAAGCCGCCTGATATGTCATAAGCCGACAAGCCGCCAGTTTCGTCTTTGCCTCGGCCAACATATGCCGAATCGATTGGAACGAACATATCGGTTTACCGAACTGGATGCGCTCCTGTGAATAGGCCCAGGCGTCGTCCACCGCGGCCCTGGCGATACCCAATGCCATGGCCGATACCTCAACTTTTTCTATATCAAGACCAGGGCCCGCTAACTTTTCCCAGCCTTTATTCCAACCCTCCTCTCCACCTACAATACTGTCTACCGGGATCTCCACATCGGAAAAGCTCACATCATAGGTACCAGCACCCTTCAGGCCCATCGATTCCTGCGGTTCCAGCAACACGCCCGGGGAAGTGGGAGGAATCAGAATAATTGAAAGGTTTTTGTACTTTTGGTCTGTCGGGCCCGTTCTGACCAGTGTGTAGATATAGTCTGAAATGGCGGCACCGGAGCAGAATCTTTTGCTGCCGTTAACGATCAGCGTATCGCCATTGCGGACCGCTGAGCTTTTGACACTTGCCAAATCGGCACCAACGTCCGGCTCTGACAAGCCGTAAGATAACATCAGCCCCTCTCCAGCCACTCGCGGTAACAGGGATTCCTTCTGTTTCTCACTGGCAACCTCCCCCAGGTTGAGACCAGCATAGCAACTGGACTGTATATAGCCGCAACCAACCGACATGCTTCGCGAACACAATTCCTCGATAACGACTGCTGTCGCGGTGATATCCTTGCCGGTACCACCGTAGGCCTCTGCTACGGTCAGCCCCATACAACCCATCTCCACCAGCTTGTCGTGAACATCCCGTGGAAAATAGTTTTCTCTGTCCCAACGCTTTACCAGATCTCGCGGCATCTCCTTCTCGATGAAGCTCTTCAGGCTGCTGCGTATCATAGAAATCTGTTCAGACTCCTGAAATTGACTCATGATTGAACTCTTCCCTTGCTGCAGTTATTACGATTCATTGGCAAAATGATGGTAAACCGGGATGGTATTTAACTTAAACTCGCATTCACGACTTACACCACCCATGATCAGGAAAATGTCATTTTTTTCTCGTTTCTTCTGTTCGAATCCCATACGAGTTTAATCTGAGCTTCATATCGGTTAAAACTTACCGCGCCTTGAGCCCATTGTGACGGACTTGATCTTGGAAGAACTGTCTGGATTGCCCTTTATGCATGACCGAAAAAAATCAAATAGACCAAAAACCGGTATTACTTCGGTAGGTGCCTATATTCCGAGATTACGTCTCTCCCGCGAGGCCATCGCGGAGGCAAACGCCTGGGCGAATCCCGGATTGAGACAGAGGGGAAAAGGCGTTCGAGCCATTTGCTCGCACGACGAGGACAGCCTTACTATGGCTGTTGCCGCCGCCCGGGCAGCCAGAACTCTAAGCTCTGAATTCGCGCCAACAGGGCTTCAATTCGCATCCACCACCCTGCCGTTCGCAGATCGTCAAAATGCATCGATCATCGCCGACGCCCTGTCACTACCAGAATCCCTGTCCACGACTGATGTAACCGGCTCACTGCGCTGCGCTACAACAGCCCTCATAACGTCATTGAACTCAGCTGATGATCGACTCATAGTGGCAGCAGACAAACGCAAGACTCGTCCAGCCAGTTCTCTGGAGATGACCATTGGTGACGCAGCCGCAGCGATAGAGACCGGAAGTAATGAATTGCTGGCTGTCTTTTTGGCAAGCCACTCACTCTCGATTGATTTGACCGACCATTACCGCGAGGCGCACTCGGAATTTGACTACCAGCTGGAAGATCGCTGGGTGCGCGACGAGGGCCATCTTAAGATTATTCCAAGAGCGATTAATCATCTTCTTCAGGAACTCAGTTTTGATGCAAGTGAGATCAATCACTTTATTGTGGCAGGGCCAGACCATAAGACCGCCACACTAATCGCGGATCGCTGTGGCATACCGGCTGACGCGGTGAGTAATAACCTTGCGCTGGAGTGTGGTCATACAGGGTGCCCACATCCCTTTTTGATGCTAATTCATGCACTTGAATCGGCCCAGGCTGGAGAAAAACTTCTTGTGATTGGCTTCGGCCAGGGCTGCGATGCCTTACTCTTCGAGGCGACAGAATTGGTTGACCGGCTCCACGCGACGAAGCCTGTGCAGACTTTACTTGACGGCGGCGTGGTTGATTCGAACTATCAGCGTTACCTTTCGTTTAACCATCTCGTGGAACTCGATTGGGGTATGCGAGCAGAGCGCGACAACAGAACGGCGCAATCTGCATTTTTTCGCCACCGCAAGGCGATGACCGGGTTTATCGGTGGCCGATGCGAGTTCTGTGGCACCGCGCAGTTTCCCAGTAGCTCGATCTGTGTTAACCCTGACTGTCGTCGCCCGGGGCTTCAGGCGGACGAGCCCTTCAGCGACAAGCAAGCGACTGTTAAGTCCTATACCGAGGACTGGCTGGCGCACAGCTATAACCCACCGTTCAAGTATGGCAATGTGCGCTTTGAAGGGGGCGGTGTAGTGATGATGGAATTCGCCGATTTTTCAGCAGAGGAGTTAGTGGTTGGAGCCCCGGTAAGCATGCAGTTTCGCATCAAGGATGAAGACAGCAGGCGCGGGTTCAAGCGCTACTTCTGGAAGGCCGCGCCGATAGCAGGCCTGCATAACACAATAGGGGGCTCTCCCAAAAATGGCTGAAACAATTTCCGCCGAAGCTGTACGAGAAATGATTGATCCCGGGAATAGAGTCTTTATCCAGGGCGGCGTGGGTGAACCCGCAACAATCGTGTCAGCGCTAAAAACAATGCCAGAAGGCAGAGCTTCAACAGCGGTTAACGCGGTTGACTACGTCACTGTATCAATCCCTGGAATCAACAATAGTGTTGTTCCGGGGAAGCTTCCTGAAGGCTCACATCTCACTACCTTCTTCATGCATCCCGGCATCTCTAGCGGCGAAACGGATCCAGGTGTTAGCTTTCTGCCTATGCACTACAGGGATATATATCGCTTTCTTCACCAGGGTGAGCGCTTCGACATCGGGATAATTCAGGTATCTGCCCCCAACGAGGCAGGGCTTTGCAGTCTCGGCGTTTCAGTGGATTTTACACCCGCCATTCTGGAAAGGTGCGATCGCCTCATCGCGGAGGTCAACCACCGTATGCCGGCTCCACCGGGGTCGCCGACACTGCCTGTTTCAACATTCGACTTTTTGGTAGAAGCGGATTATCCAATTCCTGAAAAGAAAGACTCAATTCCTGGCAAGACTGAGCTGGTTATCGCCAGCAACATCGCAGCCTTGATCGATGACGACAGTTGCATCCAGATTGGTATTGGTAAGCTACCCGGCGCGATACTTAGGCAACTCAGTAATCACCGGCGCCTCGGTCTGCATACCGGATTAGTCAGCAACGAAGTCCGTGATCTTGTGGATACGGGAGTGGTTACAGGGGAATCAAAAACTATCGATCGCCGCACACACGTGGTCGGAATGGCCTGGGGCAACTATGCCTTCTATAACTGGCTGGGACGCCAGGAAAACGTCAGTTTCAAACCTGTCAACTACACGCATGACATCAACGTTTTATCCTCTCTGGACCAATTTGTTTCGATTAACTCGGCTATAGAAGTTGATCTCTACGGACAAGCTAACGCCGAGACTGTGAATGGACGTCAGGTGAGCGCTTCTGGCGGACTCGTGGATTTTGTACGCGGTGCACGGGCTTCGAAGGGTGGCAAGTCGATCATTGCGCTGCCCGCTAGTGCGCTAAGAGGCCAGACGTCCAGGATAGTCCCTGCCCTGCCGGGAAAGATAACCACATTATGCCGCACCGATATCGATCACGTGGTCACCGAGTACGGCACGGCGTCCCTGTTCTCGAAATCTACCGAGGCCCGGGCCAGGGCACTGATAGATATAGCGGCCCCTGATTTTCGAGACCAACTTTGGCAAGAATGGGAGCGGAAATAGCAACGGCAAAAAATGCCTGTTCAGCTAACATCTACCGACATAATTTTCACTACGTCCCCGCTTCCGTTACTGCCAGTTTCGCTGAAAAAGGCCGCCAGCAATTCGCGCTGCTGCTCTGCCGCCTCCTCTATAAACCGCTCCTTTACCGCGCCATAACCGCGAATATGCTCCGGTACCGAGGCAATTTTTACTGCGAGCGCGAGATTTTCCCCGCTAAGTCCGGGCAATAGCGACTCAATAGTCTGCCGGTACTCAGTGATCATCCGGCGCTCCAGACGGCGATGCTCGCCGTAAGAAAACGGATCCAGAAAAGTCCCCCTAAGCACCTTCAATTTGGCGAGCACGCGAAAGGCGTGCATCATCCAGGCACCAAACACTCGCTTGGGATAACGGCCAGTCACGGGATTACTTCCTCCCAGTACTGGCGGCGCCAGATGGAACTCCAGCTTCAGGTCACCCTCAAATGCCTCACCTAATGCCGCCATAAGCTGGGGAGAACTGTGCAGGCGTGCCACCTCGTATTCATCCTTGTAGGCCATGAGCTTAAAGTAATAATTGGCCACAGCCCGGGACAGATCCTGTGTTCCGGGACAAACCTCGTACTCTTTCGCCATGACCTTTTGTACCAGCTCCCGATATACCACCGCGTATTTTGCATTCTGGTAAGCGCCAAGCTCGGTCATCCTGCCTTCAAGCTGCGCTTGCACGGTACCCACTGCCTCCTCGCCTCCGGGAACGTCCTGAGCGGGTGCTGCCGCCGCCAGAACCGTCGCTATATCTACCGCGGCCAATCTGCCCCAGGCCAGGCTCCGAAGGTTCATTTCTATCGAGACACCGTTCAGCTCGATTGCCCGATTAATCGATTCCAGGGTCACCGGTAGCCACCCTTTCTGCAGCGCATAGCCCACAAGGAACATATTTGCTGCCACTTCGTTGCCCATAAGCGCCATTGCAATTTTGCTGGAAGGCACAAATTCAGCATCGCCTTTGGCCAGTAGTCCGCCGATGCGTGAAATCATCTGATCGGCTGATAAATCGAGATCCGGATCCGTTGCAAAATCGGAGGTGGGTGCAACGCAGCTATTGACTACAACCCGGGTCGTTTTCGCAGTCATTTTCCCTAGCACTTCCTCACTGGCGGCAACAACGATATCGCAACCAAGCACCAGATCTGCCCCGGTAATCCGTGTGGCAAAAATATCTTCCTGCCTGTCAGCCACTCGGATATGGCTGGTAACCGGTCCATTGCGCTGTGCCAGACCGGCGACATCAAGCACCGAGCAGCCTTTGCCTTCGAGAAATGCCGCCATGCCGATCATTGCACCCAGAGTAACCACCCCTGAACCGCCGATACCGGCTATCAATAAACTGAAGGGGCGCTCGGTATCTGCGCTTGCCGGAGCGGGAAGACCGGCCAACCTGGCTTCGAGCCCCGCTCCCAGCCCCGCATCTTCCCCAATTAGGCTCCGCTTCCTGGGTGTTCCGCCAGTCACAGTAATGAAGCTTGGACAATAGCCTTTGGTGCACGAAAAGTCCTTGTTGCAAGCCGACTGATTGATGCGCCGCTTGCGCCCGTACTCCGTTTCCACCGGTTCGACGGCAATGCAGTTGGACTGGACGCTGCAATCTCCACAGCCTTCACAGACACGCGGGTTGATAAATATTCTCTGATCCGGATCGACAGCTTTACCCCGTTTCCGTCGACGGCGCAGTTCGGTGGCACAGTGCTGGTCATACACCAGCGCCGAGACGCCCACAATGTCCCGCAGCTCCCGCTGCACGACATCGAGTTCATCGCGATGATGGAGCGTCACACCGCTGGCGAAATTTTGCCCATCCACACGGTAGGTTGCGGGATCTTTCCCCACCACAGCGATACGTCCGACACCCTCCGCCTCGAGCTGGCGAGTAAGCGTATCGACCCGCATTTTTCCTTCTATTTCCTGGCCGCCGGTCATAGCGATGGAATCGTTCACCAGGATTTTGTAGGTTATATTCACCCTGGCGGCGACGGCGGCGCGAATGGCAAGCAAACCGGAGTGATAATAGGTGCCATCGCCCAGGTTCTGGAATATGTGTTGCTGCGCGGTAAACGGGGCCATACCAATCCAGGGCGCGCCCTCCCCCCCCATGTGGAACAGCGTGGGCGTACGCCGCTCGGGCAGGAATGTCGCCATACCGTGACAGCCGATACCACCGAAGGCCATACTGCCCTCCGGAAGATTGGTGGACGTATTGTGGGGGCAGCCCGCACAAAAGCTCGGTTTGCGATTCAGGCTGGCAGCTGGCACCGGCAGCTCAACCAGGTTGCCGGCAGCCCGCGATGGCAACCATGCGTCCATAGCGTCGGGCAACAGACGCCGCAGCCGCTGTTCCAATATTCGGGCCAGCTGACGGGGCTCAAGCTCACCGATCTGACTAACCAGAGGGTTGCCACTTTCATCGCGCTTACCAGTCAATACCGGTCGGTCTGCCAGATTCACGAAAAGGCTGGCCAGTTGCTCCTCGATAACCGGCCGCTTCTCTTCAATGACCAGTAATTCTTGATAGCCCCGGGCGAATAGCTGAATATTTTCAGGTTCCAGGGGCCATGGCATGGCCACCTTGTACACACCGACACCAAATTTGAGACAGGCCTGCGGGTCCAGTCCAAGCTCAGTCAAAGCCTGCATCACATCCAGATAGGCCTTGCCCGTGGTCACAATACCCAGTTGACGCTGCCCAGGGTTCAGTATCACCCTGTCCAGGCCGTTGGCTCGAACAAAGGCCTGCACAGCTGGCAGGCGCTGTTCGAATTGACGCGCCTCCGCAATCTTCGGCGGCGTCATGGCGCCGGTGGCGTTGAGACCTCCAGCGGGCAGTTCGTGATCCGTCGGCACTGCGACCTCGAAACTCTCGAGATCCACACTTACCGAGGCGGAACTCTCGATAGTGTCAGTGACACACTTCATTCCAATCCAACAGCCGGAGTAGCGCGACAGGGCGAAACCGTACAAACCGAAATCCAGATAATCCTGGACACTGGAAGGATTCAGATAGGGCATGCCGAAATGGATAAATGCATGGTCGCTCTGGTGCGCGATGGTCGATGATTTTGCGCCATGATCGTCCCCCGCGAGCACCAGCACCCCGCCATGCTTGGCAGACCCCGAGTAGCTGCCATGTTTGAGGGCGTCACCGGAGCGATCGACACCCGGTCCCTTGCCATACCACAATGCAAACACACCGTCATATTTCTGCTGCCCGACAACAGCCAGCTGTTGTGAACCCCAAACGGCCGCTGCACCAAGGTCCTCATTGATTCCCGGCTGAAAGTGAATGTGATGCTCTTCGAGTTCCGCATGGGCTTGTTTGAGGGCCGTATCGTAACCTCCTAATGGAGAGCCGGTGTAGCCGGAGATAAATCCCGCGGTATTGAGACCCTGAGAGTAATCCAGCTCCCGCTGCATCATCGGCAGCCGTACCAGTGCCTGGGACCCACTCAGATAGACACGCCCCTTCTGACGGCGATAGCGGTCATTCAGCTCGTATCCATCGTCGCTGTTATCCAGTGTTTCCTGGCCTGAACTTCCCGTAGTCATTTTTTCATTTCCCTAAACACTGTTATCACCAGGTACCCAACAGGGCAGTACCACATCGTCGCTATAGCGCCGAAACGCGACCTTCACTGGCAAACCGATCGCAATCACGTCAGGGGCTATAAGTGTCGTACCCACAATCCGCAGTAACGGCGATTCCTCCAGCGCCACCAGCCCGACCACGTAGGGCAGCATTTCTTCAAAGGCGGGCAATAGCGGCGGCGACGGCATCGCGAAAGACCAGATTATTCCGCGTCCGGATACCGGCTTCCAGGCACTCGACTGTGACTGGCAAGTGGGACACATCGGGCGGGGTGGAAAACGCATTTCACCACAGCCCGAACAGCTTTGAATGAGAAGCTCCGAGCGCTGTGTGCCCGCCCAAAACGGCGCATCGACCGGATCGTCCGTCGCCGGCAGAGGAATACTTGTTAGCATCTGGGTGCCCTGTTTTTCACTGTATTATCCTGGAGTTCGACGCAATGGGTATGACTGGGCTGCTTCATGCGCGGTAAAGCAGTTTCCAATTGAAAGATACAGCCGGCCTGGCCTGTCCCACGACATGTATGGCAACAGCTATGGTCAGCATCACTCCGCCCTTGGCCTCCTCAGCTGCACTGATGCGAGTGCGGCCCTGCAACATCGATCCCGCCGGCACGGGGTTGACGAACCGCACTCGCTCCAAGCCATAATTGAGGGCCGAGCCGTGGCCGACGATGGTGTAGTCTGCGCAATTTTTGATAATTGTGGCCATAGACAGCACCAGGAAGCCGTGCGCTATGGCCTCACCAAAGGGCCCTTCGCTGCGCGCACGGTCGACATCGACGTGAATCCACTGCCTGTCACCTGTCATATCAGCAAATTGGTTGATCATTTCCTGCGATACCGTGACCGACTCGCTCCACGGTCCGTAATCATCTGACACCATGGCTGCAAGAGTGCCGAGGTCGTCGAATCGAATCTCTTTCATTATATTTCCTGCGTCCGCAGTAGGCCGATACACCGGAGCCTACATCCTCCTGCAGCTGCCCATTGCCGGCACAGACTATTCAGCACCTGATCAGCGTGCATAGGGCTTATATGGCTGCCAACGGGGGGTGCGCTTCTCACCAAATGCACGCACGCCTTCATCGAAGTCACCACCTTCACTATTTTCAATAATAAGATCCCAGGCATAATCCGATGCGTCGGAAAGACTATGGTCCTTCGCCGCCCATATCGCCCGCTTTGTCCTGGCCATCGCAGTAGGTGAATTTTCCAGCATCATCGCGGCAATAACGAAGGCACGATCTAACAGGCGATCCCGCTCTACCACTTCACCCACCAGCCCGCATTGCAAGGCGCGTTCGGCGGACATGTGATCTTTGGCACCAACAAGGGCCATACGCAACACTGCCTCTATCGATATTCGCCGCGCCAGGCCGACGGATTCCAGCCCGGACACCAACCCAATGTTGACGTGGCTGTCAAAGAACACGGCATTGTCCGCCGCCAGCACGATGTCACTGTCAGCTACGAAATGAAGCCCGCCACCATTCGTGAGCCCATTCACTGCACAGATCACTGGCTTCCAGACAGCGTTTTGACGTGAGGTCCACTTCATGCTCGCCTCCGCCGCAGCTTTCGATGAGAGATCCGGTTCGGGCACATCGTCAACATCCGCACCACTACAAAACGCCTTCGATCCAGCTCCGGTAATTATCGCCACAATAGCTTTCGGATCGTGCTCGAATGCCGACCATACCTGTGGCAACTCTCGGTTCATAATGGTATTAATCGCATTGTGTCGATGCACTCGATCCAGCGTGATCAGTGCCACTCCGTCGTTAACACTGTACTGGATGGTTTCAAGGTTCAATAGTTCTACCCCTGCCTCTAAAGTTAGTGAGTGCAATCGAACTTAGCAGACGGCGATTTCAGTTTTTACTCGCGTTGCCTATCATCCTGGCGTCGCATTCCATCCGTAAATTGCACAAGGAAGCGTGCGAAGATCCTATTTTTTGTCGAGTTATTGCCTGAGAGTGAGCAGCGAAAAAACTTGAATGTGGGAGGCAGCTTTACCACCCCAATCGGTTTCACGAGAACATGGGGGTTTAGCGACAGTTATCGCCAGTTATGCTTTAACCAGGCGAGTGCTTACAAAACAGGGGTCGAATCGAATGTTTGAGCACAGGGGCCACTTTGCATTCGAGCTATTTCCCGCGGTCCTTGAGGGTCGGAATTTAACCGGGCGAGATTTTCTGCTGTACCCACTAATTGCTTGTTACAAGCAGCAACCTAGCTATTTTCAACGTCTTTTAAGCGCAAACGATGCTCCAGAATAAGTAATGCGCGATCCGTACTGACAGTCAGTTCTTTCATTAACGTACTGAAACGCTGAAAATCCTTAGCCGTCAATGGCGCAAAATGCTCATCGTTAATATCCCCCTGTATAATACTCAGTTCCCGCAATAGTTCCCAGCTGCGGTCAGTAAGCCTGAGGTTGACACGACGACGGTCCTCCTTACTGGTCTCCTTGGTTAATAGACCCTGACTAACCAGCTTCCTGGTTTCTGTCGTCACAAATGTTCCGCTCAGGCTCAGGTGCTCTGCAATCTCACTCACACCAACGTCCTTGTCGCCCTGCAAATGAGCGATAGAAATCAGAATCGTATATTGCACCCCGGAGAGACCAATATATCGAGCGTAACCATCGCGAATTGCCTCCAGCCGAACAGAGAATGCGAGTGCGTTATGCACCATCTCGCGAAACTGGCTGTCTGTGCCATCCACCAGTAGCTCTGGCCGGGTAACGGTCATTGGCACCTTTGCTTTACGCGTTCGACTACTTGCTGGTGCGCTCCTGCCTTTGTTGACCTTTCCTGTCATCCCTTGATTCTCCGTCGACGTTTAGTAACAAGTGCCCACTACTTATAGCTAGCCATTATCGTCCATCCTGGCTGCATCGGCCAACATTCCGCACTACCGGACTAATACCAGTCAAATAAAAGTTTTCCTCTTTCCTTGACATATACATAGCGAGTAAATAATATCTTTGTAACAAAGCTTTTATTGGATTATACCCTAGAAGATATGAAGATTCCAGCACCCGCACCCGCCATTGACCCCGCAAAATTTCGCCAGGCGACAGGCCGTTTCGCGACCGGTATTACCGTGGTTACGGTAAGCGAGGGTAGCGTAGCCCGCGGCATGACTGCCAACTCGTTTGTGTCAGTATCTCTCGATCCACCGCTGGTGCTTGTATCGATTGCCAATACCGCAAACATGCACGGCCTGATCAAAACCAGCGGTCGCTACGGGGTCAGTGTACTGTCCGTTGAGCAGCTCTCCCACTCAAAGCTCTTTGCTGGTAGTCAAGTGCCGGCACTGGACCTCGACTTCCAATTACTGGCCGGGGTGCCAGTACTTGAGAACAGCCTCTCCACATTTGCCTGTGACCTGCACCAGGAAATTATCTGTGGTGATCACACCCTCTTTGTGGGCCGAGTCCGCGAGCTCGAGTTTCGCAACGCAGAGCCCCTGGTCTATTTTGCCAGCGCCTACAAGGAACTGACCGGCAGCGATGAAATGTGCTGTCACTGATAGCTGAGGAAGGAATTATGTTGTTAGCAGGAAGCGGTGATGATACTCGCGGCGTGAAGACAGGATCAGACCATATAGCCAGCCTGAAGGATGGCCGAACGGTGTACCTGAACGGCGAGGCGATTACGGATGTAACAACGCACGATGCCTTTAAACGCTCGGTAAACTCTACGGCCAGGTTGTACGACCTGCAAGCCAGCCCGGAGCATATAAACGCGCTTACCTTTGAGTCTCCCACCAGTGGTGGCCGGGTCAATATCGCCTGGCAGCTGCCTGCCAACTATAATGAGCTGGTCAAGCGGCGCGAAGCACTGGTTACCATGGCAGAAATGCACGCCGGGTTTATGGGAAGGTCTCCGGATCACCTGGCGTCAGCGCTGGGTGGCCAGCTTATGGGCCTCGCGGCTTTCGAGGAATACTCGCCGGAGTATGCCGCAAATTTTCAGCGCTACTACGAATATATTCGCGACAACGATCACGCCTTGACCTACGTCATTATAAACCCCCAGGGCAACCGTGCCTCTGACACTTCAGAGCAGGAAGATGACCTGGTAATGCGCGTTGTGGATGAGGATGATCACGGAATTACCGTACGAGGTGCCAAGATGCTTGGCACCAGCGCAATCATGGCCAACGAGGTCTTTGTTGCCAACCTTCAACCTCTGAGACCGGGGGAAGAGCGCTACGCTACATCATTTGCACTACCCATGAATACCGAGGGGCTTCGTATCGTTTCGCGTAAGTCTTATGAACAACATGCCGAGACGACCTTCGACAATCCGATGTCTTCGCAATTCGATGAAAACGACGCGCTGATTTATTTCGAGGATGTGCGAGTCCCCAAAGACCGTTTATTCATCAACCAGAACGTTGAGATGTGTCGCAAGCAATTTCACAGTACACCCGGCCATATCTTCCAGAACTACCAGTCCCAGATCCGTCTGATGGTCAAGCTCCGATTCCTGGTTGGCGTCGCCCATAAGATCGCGGAAACTATTGGCACGGTGGGAATGCCGCCGGTACAGACTGTGCTCGGAAAACTGGCTTCGGAAGCGGCCACCGTCGAAGCGCTGGTTAGTGGCATGGAGGCTTCGGGAAGCCAGTATGGAAACTACTATATTCCCAACAAGCACATGCTTTACAGCGCTCAGGTCTATACCCAGGAGCTGTATCCAAACTTCGTCAACACCATCCGCGAACTGGCCGGCGGCAGCCTGATAATGCTGCCCGCCTCCGCCAACGATTTCGGCAATGAAACAGTGTCCCGGGTCATTCATAAAACGCAGGTAAGTGCCGGCATATCACCTGTCGAACGAGTCAAACTGCTGAAGCTCGCATGGGATGTACTCGGTTCCGAGTTCGCCGGTCGCCACCAACAATACGAAATGTTTTATGCCGGGGCGCAATTCGTTACGCGCGGGCACAGCTACCGCAACTACGATTGGGGAGCTGCCGGAGCGCTGGTAAATAATATCCTGGGCGGTTATGCGCTAAGCAACACAAAATAATGCCCTCCCCCATCCTCAGGGGGGGGCAATCTCGCACAGATAGCTGGAGTGGTATCCATGGAAGTTCGCAAGCTGTTTACGGTAGTGGAAGATATTCTAAAGGAGGGCGGCATACCTGTTGATCCCCCCCTGCGGAAAGTTGCTGTAGTGGCAATTATTGACAACCCCTACGCAGGCAAGGCATTCACAGCGGATCTTTCGGCCGCTATTGACGCAAGCCCCTCACTGGGCACGCGTATTGCCCGGATGGGGGTGGCTGCGATGGATGATTATGGCATTGAAAGTTATGGCAAGGGAGCGGTGGTTGGCACCAATGGCGAGCAGGAACACGGAGTTGCCATGCTCACCACTGTTTATGGCAACGCACTACGTGATGCTATCGGTGGCGGTGTAGCCTGGATATCTTCGGCTACCAAACGGGCTGCCCCGGGCGCATCCATAGACATACCCCTGGCACACAAGGACGCGCTCTATGTACGCTCGCACTACGATGCAATGTCCCTGACGCTTCCAGACGCTCCCCTACCGGACGAAATCGCTGTGATTTGTTGTTTCTCGAACAGGGGGCGACCAAATCATCGGGTGGGTGGCCCGTCTGCGGATAATATCATTGGCCAGGACGGCTTGCGCTGAACGTGAACCCGGTCAGGGAGAAAGAATCAAAATGAAATGCGTAATCCGAAATATTGCCTGCATTGTCAACGGTAGCTGGAGCAGTCCGTTCACCGAGGGTGACAGTATCGCCACCGAAGACGGCCTGATCAGCTATATTGGCTCGGAACTCCCCGCACTTGTTGCTGAAGCGGATGTCGTTATCGATGCAGCTGGCGCCACTGTCACACCCGGTTTCATAGATAGCCAGATTCACAACACCTTCGGTGATTACACTCCGCGGCAGCGCACGGTGGGCTTCCTGGAAAGTTATCTCCACGGGGGCACGACCACAGCCATCAGCGCTTCCGAAGTACATGTGCCCGGCAGGCCGAAAGACCCCGAGGGGGTAAAAGCACTTGCAGTTGCAGCGCAACGCTGTTTCCAGGACTACCGCCCCGGCGGCATGCGAGTACATGCCGGCTCCATCATCCTGGAACCCGGTCTGGTAGCGGCAGATTTTGAGGAGATACACGCCAAGGGCGTCTGGCTCGCCAAAGCGGGCTTTGGTGCGGTGAAAACGCCCTTTGAATATGCCCCGATGGTACATGCGGCTCGAGAGGCCGGCCTTATTACCACCGTCCACACCGGCGGAGCCTCTATTCCGGGTTCCGGTGCTATTACCGGCGATCACCTCCTGGCCATGAATCCACATGTCTCATTCCATATCAACGGTGGTCCTGTCGCCATGCCGGATGAAGACTTCGAGCGCGTGATACTGCAAAGTGATATTGCCCTGCAGGTGTGTACCGCGGGTAACATCCGCACCATGATTCTGTGCGCCCAGTTAGCGAGAAAGCACAATGCCTTTGACCGCTTTCTGATCGCCACAGACACACCAACAGGCAGTGGCGTTATGCCCCTTGGAATGCTCTATAGTATGATCAACCTGTCGACGCTAACTGATTTTCCACCTGAATGGATGATCGCTGCGTCCACTGGAAACGTCGCGGATATCTATAAATTGAATTGCGGCTATCTACAGCTTGGCCGGGATGCAGACCTGGTTATTATTGACGCGCCGGATGGGGGCACCCAAAAAGATGCACTCTCGGCAATGGCCCACGGCGACATGATCGCCGTGGGAGGTGTTATCAGCGACGGCGTACCGCGCTTCATTGGACGCAGCCGCAATACGCCACCTACTGTCAGAAATATTCGTATCGAACGCTGCACCTTGCCATATCAGTTTGAGACTGGCTCGCATTAAAGTTCTCTACATGAGGATCGCATCATGACAGCTATTTCGAATTCGCCTACCAGTGCTCGCTACGGCACATTGCTTGACCCGGGGCTGGCGGAGGACGTTCTGGCCCATCTCGGGTTCTCCAGCTTTCCCGAACCTGACCTGCAAAGCCTGCACGCCATTTATAGAGCCTGGTCCCGTGGGGTCGGCTACGACAATGTGCAGAAACGCATCTATTTTGCCGAGGGCGGCACCGGTCCCTTCCCGCTGACAGACCCCAACGATTTTATGCGCGCCTTTCTGCGCCACGGGACAGGCGGTAGTTGCTGGGTGGTTGCGGAGGCCTATTTTGGCTTGTTGCACCATATCGGTTTCGAAGTGCGGCGCGTAGCCGGGCAAATGCTTGATTGTGACGACCCGCTAAAGCCCAATCACGGTACCGTTTTGGTCACCCTCGATGGGGTCGAGTACGCTGCGGACCCGAGCATGGTTGGCGAAGAGGCCATCCCTCTGCTGAAGGGCAGGCCGTCACATGCACAAAGCCCCATCCATGGGCTCTGGTCGAATGGCGACGGCAACTACTGGTGGCGACCGGGCCACTCGCGGGTCGCCATCGAGTACGAGACCCAGTTCGACCCCTGTAGCTATGACTACTTTCTCGAACGATACGAAAAAACCAAGGAATTCAGTCTGTTCAATACCGTGCTTTACGTGCGACGCAATTTTGATGACGGCATCCGCACTATTGGCCGGGGCAATTTGATCCATATTGATCTTGCAGGAACCCTGTCAGCCGAACCGATCTCAGGAGTAGCACTGACAAGCTTACTGGTGGAGCGCATGGGCCTGTCCGAAGAGATAGTGAGCAAGCTCCCACCCGACGACGGTGGCGCAACATTTGGTGAGGTTAACTAGGAAGATGAGCGTAAATAGAACATGACCGTCAACGGCGATTTTGACTGGAACCATCTCATCCAGGAGCAGCGCGTACACCGCGAGGTGTATACCAATCCCGAGCTATTCGGGATCGAGATGACCAAACTCTATGGCGGCCTGTGGACTTACCTGTGCCACGAATCAGAAATTCCGGATGCGGGGTCTTTTCGGCGCAGCCGTCTGGGCTTGCGCGAGGTTATCGTCAGTCGCGACAAGCAGGGGGATATTCACGCCTTGTTCAATCGCTGTTCACACCGGGCGGCATCTGTTTGCAGCGAGCAGGCAGGTTCCACCGCGCGCTTTGTATGTCCCTATCACGGCTGGACCTACGGCCTGAATGGTGACCTGCTCGCGGTGCCCTATGCGGACGGTTATGGCGACGGCTTCGACAAAAGCACTCGTCACCTACCGCGCGTGCCACGGGTGGAATCATTTCACGGGTTTATTTTCGGCACACTGAATATGGCCATGCCCACCCTGACCGACTACCTGGGCCTGGCGGGGGACGTGCTCAACGACTTCATCAACCGGGCACCCAACGGCAAACTGGAACTGAGCGCCGGCGCATACCGCAGTACCTACCACGGAAACTGGAAACTGGCCTGGGATAATGCGGCGGATATGTACCATGTATTCTTCGCTCACCGCTCACTGGTCGAAATGACCCGCAGTCGCTACCCCGAGGGCGATACCGGCGCCACTTACGCCGCGAGGCCAGACCAGTCCCCGATCTACTCCTACTACCTGGGACAGGGGCACACCTACTTGCATCACCGCCCGGGTATGGGCCCCTCAATTTTTGAACGCGCGCGACCCGCCCCCGGCTCGGAGCTCTGGGCCGATTCCCTGCGCCGCTCTATGGGCGAGGAGGCCGCTGCCGATATGCTGGAACGGGTGCCTGGGCAAGGTATGAACCTGAATATTTTTCCCAATTTGATGATCATCGCCTCACAGGTTCAGGTTGTCGAGCCCGTCAGTTTTGACCGCACCCAATTGACCTGGTACGCAACTACCATGACCGACGCACCGTTGGAGGCTAATGTTTTACGGATGCGAATTGCGGAAGACTTCCCAAACTTCGGCGAGGTCGACGATCTGGAGATGTTCGAGCGCTGCTGGCAGGGACTGCAGATACCGGAAGCCGAGTGGATTGATTGCTCGCGTGGGTCTGACGTGCCGCTAGCGGAGATCATTGCCGAAAATGGCGCGCACAAAGCACACGGAACCCTGGAGCACGCCCTGCGCGGATATCTCCAGGCTTACAAACACTACATGCAGCAAGACATGAAGCTGCAGGCAGGCTGAAAAGACCAGGTAAGGGCAGTCACATGAAGAAACTCAGCGCAGCGGATTTACAGCTGACCAACGATTCAAATTATCTTACGGATGATTTTTATCTGGCGCTACTGCATGACCGCGACGCACTCGCCAATAATGGTCCTTGCACAGATACCGGTCTCGTCCTGGAGTGCACCGCCCTGCTGAATTACGAGGCGCGATTGCTGGACCAAAAACGCTATCGCGAATGGCTGGATTTATATACGCCCGATGCTATTTACTGGGTTCCCTATGATGACCAGGCGGATGTTCGTACCCACGTCAACCTTGTCTTTGATGACAGACGGCGGCTGGAGGATCGCATCCTCAGGCTGACCAGTGGTCATGCCCACACCATGACTCCGCCGAGAAATTTTCAGCATGTAGTTTCCAATGTTGAAGCCTGGGATATGCCGGACGGTAGACGCAGGGTCCTGGCCAGTCAGGTCACCTACGAGCATCGCCATGGTCACGAAATAACGCGGCATGTTTATCGTACAGACCACACATTGCGCAAGAGTGAAGCGCTATGGAAAATCGCAGTAAAACGCTGTGTATTGCTCAACTTGAACTCCGCGATGGAACCACCCACTCTGCTGTAATAAAAATAATAAAACCTTTGCAAAAGCTTTTATACAAAGGTATTTTAAAAACCGTAAAAAGCAATATTCTCCCGGGAGGAGATGGCAATGAAAGACGTTTCCAGTAGTATCCCAACGAAGCCCAACAAACTTACCACAGCAGTCAACCTCGGGTTGATGTTGCTAATGATGCCCACTGCCGTGGCTTTTGCTCAGGAGAGCAAATCCGTCACGCAGGGCGCATTGGAAGAAGTAATGGTAACTGCCCGCAAGCGCGAGGAAAATCTGCAGGACACGCCGATTTCTATCCAGGCCTTTACCGCTGCCGGGCTGGAAATGCGCAACATCACGGATATCTCACAGATTGGCGAATTCACCCCGAATATGGTTTTCGACCGGGCCGCAGCCATTGGTGGCAGCAACTCTTCTGCCATTGTTTATATTCGAGGTATCGGTCAGGACGCGGGCATTCCTACTATTGATCTCGGCGTTGGTACCTATGTGGACGGTGTCTACCTGGCGCGTTCGGTTGGCGGGGTATTTGACCTGGTTGATGTCGAACGTATCGAAGTACTGCGCGGCCCGCAGGGCACGTTGTTTGGCAGGAATACGATTGGCGGCGCGATCAGTGTAACCACACAGAAACCCAGCGCTGAGTTCTACTCAGATGTTAAACTGAACCTGGGCTCCGATGATCTTGTGCTTGGCCAGGCATCCCTCAACGGCACCATCATGGACGGACTCTTCGGTAAGGCTTCCGTGCTGACACGGCAGCAGGACGGTTATGTGAAGCGCCCCGACGGTACCGATATGGGCGACGACGACGTAACCGCAGGACGGGTCGCATTGCGATGGGAGGCTTCTGACACCCTGTTGGTTGATTTTGCCGCGGATGGCACCCGCAGCAATTCCAACGGTGCTCCCTGGACCCTGGTAGACGTTGAGCCCAACGCACCTTTCCCGCAATTTTACAACGCCTTCCTGGTGCCACCTTCGGAGGGTTGCTTTGTACCACCACCCGCGGGACCGGGTAGTACCAACAGTTCCAATCCTGCCTGTTATAACCGGCAGTGGATTCCGGACAGCGATTCAAAAGACTACAGCGGCATGAAACCCAAAGACAAGCTCGACCTGTGGGGCGTCGCCGGCACAGTGACCTGGGATTTCAACGCGAACATAACCCTGAAGTCGATTACCTCATACCGCGATACCAAGAGCGACTTCAACCTGGACCAGGATCACTCGCCACACTCCGTCGCCGAAGTGGCCAGTCACTCAACGCAAGATCAGTTTACCCAGGAACTGCAGCTACTGGGCACGGCATATGACGGCGCGCTCAACTACATAGTGGGTCTGTACTATTTCGAGGAGAGCGGCGATTATCTGGAAACCATCAACTTCTCTCCTGTCTATTTTCGCTCAGGCGGCTCCATCGACAACGACAGTGCAGCCGCCTACGCTCAGGCCACCTACGATTTTAACGAAAAGATAAGCCTGACACTGGGAGTGCGTTATACCGACGACACCAAACGCTTCACCCCGGACCAGGAGGTTCTTTCCAACAATAACGACAAGGTGCCACCGTTCCTGGTTGGCACTGGGCCGGGCATGGTGCCGCCCATGCCTCCGCCCGGCACGCCCATTCTCCCCCACAGGGAAGAACAGATCGATACCCAGGAGACCTCACCCCTGGTGTCTCTCAGTTACCATTGGAACGAGTCTTTAATGTATTACCTCAGCTACTCGGAGGGCTTCAAGGGTGGCGGGTTTACCCAGCGGGTATTCCCGCCGCAAGACACCATTCCGTCGTTCAAACCCGAGTATGTGAACGTCTACGAAGTGGGATTCAAATGGGAGACTGAGGATAATCGCCTGCGCCTGAACGGCGACTATTTTTTCAGCGACTACAAAGATCTACAGATCGTCTCACAAGCGGAAACCGTGGCGCCGATAGTGCTCAACGCAGGCAAAGCCAGAATCCAGGGCTTCGAGCTGGACTTGCAGGCTGTTCCGGCCATTAACTGGTTGGTAGAGGGCTCACTGGGCTACCTGGACGCAGAATACACCGATGTAGATCCCGGCACAGGCATAACTGAAGATGACTCTCTGGTGAAAGCACCCAAGTGGTCGGCGTCGGCTGCACTCACTTACACTTTCACACTTGCCAACGGCGACAGTATCAGTCCTCGGATCGACTACTCCTATCGCGACGACTACTATAACAATGCGATCAATTCTGAACCACTGAAGCAGGATAGTTACAGTCTTGTTAACGTGGGCATAAACTACGAACGCGCCAATGGTGACTGGCACATTCTCGCCTACGGTAAAAATATCGGTGATGAAAAATATATATCCGCAGGCTATTCGGAACAGAATGGCCCCACCTCGAACCTGGGAATATCAGAAGTGGTTCGGAATCGCGGCACTGAGTGGGGTATTAGCGCCAGCTACCGGTTCCAGTAAACACAATTGCAGGACGACCTTACCCCTTGTGGGGCCGGCGTGAGACCCGGCCCTTCTTTTTCATCGGGTTTCCTACCCGGGCCCCGGCTGACGCAACCACCTACCGGTTCAGGCACTCTTGACGGCCTGTGTTTTGCGATCAAGGACAATATTGACGTAAAGGGCACAGTAACTGGCGCCGGTAATCCGAGCTGGGCCGCCACCCACCCGGCGCCTACAGCAACCGCGCCCCTGGTTCAGCAATTACTCCTGGCCGGAGCAACACTGACGGGAAAAACGGTTCTGGAAGAGCTCGCCTACAGTCTTGTGGGCGACAATCGCCACTTTGATACCGTCCGCAACGAAGCGAGCCCGGATCGCCATACCGGCGGCTCATCGAGCGGCAGCGCCGCAGTCGTCGCGGCGGGCAAGGCAGATTTCTCCCTGGGTACCGATACAGCCGGCTCTATCAGAGTCCCCGCCTCCAATTGTGGTCTGATTGGACTACGCCCAGGCCACGGTGCCCTGAACCCTCGTGGCATCGTGCCGCTCGCACCCAGCTTTGATGTTCCCGGCTGGCTGGCCAGAGACCCGGCGATATTCTGCCGGGTCGGCGAGGTGCTCCTGCCACCCTCCAGTACGCCGAGGATTGAGAGCGGCATTCTGCTGGAACCCGCTTTGAGGCTTCTGGACTCGCATTACAGTACTCATTTTTGCCAGGCCTTGCAGAGCCTATCTATCGATGTCTGCGGCTCGTCATCCAACATCCGTCACCGGGATTTTGACCTGCCGGAGCTGGCCGAGGCGCTCCGGGTCTTACAGGCCAGAGAGGCCTGGCAGCAACTGGGAGAATGGGCAGCAAATGCAGCACCGGGAGCAGTGTCGCCGGATATCGATGCACGAATTCTGAGCGGGCGGGAGGTCGGCTCACAGGCTCTGCGCACTGCGACCGACCTGCGAGAGCGAGTTCGCGACGAAATGCATGAGCTTCTGGCTTCCTGCGGCGCACTGGTCATGCCCACCGTGCCCTGTCCGGCACTCCCGCTGGCATCGTCGGTACAGCAGCGGCAAGAGTATCGCAAACGCATTGTCCAGCTCACGTGCATCGCCAGCCTGACCGGCCTGCCCGAGATAAGCCTCCCGCTGATAACGACCGGAGGCATACGGATGGGTGTCTCCGTGCTAGGCCCACATGGATCAGAGCGGGCGCTTCTGACGCTGCTGAAGGACAAATAGTAGTGAGTCGTCGTCCCCGTAGTGATTCCCGCAGCCATAGGGATGCCCGCGCCCAGTAAACAGTTTGCCACCTCGCAAGAGTGGCTATCCCGTAACTGTACCTTGAAACAACTTCCCGCTAATATCTGACCTGCATCCAGGCGGCACAGCCACGGGGCACAGAGCTCGAAATTTGGAACTGCTCGATAACTGCGTTACTGTGCGGGGCTCTCAAACGCGGTATGGCACAGGTCAAATCGCCGGACACGAAAACAATAAGCAGGAGAAGATAATGAATTCAGCAACCAAGCAGCTTGACGCCCTGATTATCGGCGCCGGCGTCGCGGGGCTTTACCAACTCCACATGTTGCGCAATCAGGGCCTCAATGTCAGGGCTTACGATGCGGCATCCAGTGTTGGCGGCACATGGTATTGGAACCGTTACCCGGGTGCCAAATTCGATTCCGAGTCCTACATTTATCAATACCTGTTTTCCGAGGAACTCTACAAAAACTGGAGTTGGAGTGCGCGTTTTCCCGGTCAGCCAGAAATTGAGCGATGGATGAACTATGTAGCCGACAGCCTGGACCTTCGCAAAGACATCCAATTCGACACCCATATTGTCAGTGCGCACTACAACGAAGCCAGCAAGCACTGGACTGTGACAACGGCCGACAATGAGGTAATTGAAACCCGGTTTCTGGTGACCTGTTGCGGCATGCTCTCCGCCCCCATGCAGGATCTGTTCCCAGGGCAGGATTCATTTAATGGCGAGATTTTTCACACGGCACGCTGGCCCAGAGAAGAGGTAGAGCTGCAAGGCAAGCGCGTTGGCGTAGTGGGTATCGGAGCGACGGGCATCCAGGTCATACAGACTATTGCAGACAAGGTTGACCAGCTGGAAGTATTTGTGCGAACTCCTCAGTATGTTTTACCCATGCGAAACCCGAGTTATGACGAAGACGATGTCGCCGCCTATAAGGCCAGGTTTGAAGAGCTCCGGGACAACCTGCCTCACACTTTCACCGGTTTTGAGTATGTGTTCGAAAATACATGGTCAGAGCTATCGCCAGAAAAGCGCCTGGAAGTGCTGGAGGAAATCCACGCGGATGGTTCATTGAAATTGTGGCTTGGTTCCTTCGAGGCACTGTTCTTCGAAGAGCAAGCCAGCGCCGAGATTTCAGAGTTCGTGCGAGGAAAAATGCGTGCCCGCTTAAAAGACCCCGAGTTGTGCGAAAAACTGATACCCACCAAATACGAATTCGGGTCTCATCGCGTTCCGCTTGAAAGCAATTATCTGGAAGCCTATCTCCGCGACAATGTTGAGGCGGTCATGGTGACCGACAACCCCATTACACGGGTTGTCCCCGAGGGCCTGGAGTTGGCAGATGGCACGGTTCACAAACTGGATGTCATCATACTGGCAACCGGTTTTGATGCGGGCACAGGAGCGCTCACCCGGATTGATATACGCGGCCGGGACAATCGCTCCCTAAAAGAAGATTGGGCAAGAGATATTCGTACCACCATGGGACTTCAAATTCATGGCTATCCCAACATGTTCACCACGGCTATCCCGCTTGCTCCATCAGCCGCGCTCTGTAATATGACAACCTGCCTGCAACAGCAAACTGAGTGGATAAACAAATGTATTCAATACCTCCGAGACCACGATCTTGAGGTGATTGAGCCGTCTCGGGAGCTGGAGGATAGCTGGGTTGCGCATCACGATGACACCGCGGGAGCGACGCTTATCTCACGTACCGACTCCTGGTATAACGGCTCTAATGTTGCCGGCAAACCCAAGCGAGTCCTGTCGTATACAGGGGGCGTGGGCGCCTACCGGGAAAAATGCGATGAGGCCACCAATAGCGAATACAGTGGTTTTATAAAGGCTTGATTGAGGCAGCTTATGTTGAATGAATTTCAGGCTGAGGCAGATTCAATTCTGAAGGCCGTGGCAACGAACACACCAAACGTCCCCGGTGTTGTTGCCATGGTCACCGATCGCAAGGGCACCATTTATCAGGGCGCGGCCGGTTACAGAGATATCGCAGCTGGCACCCCCGCCGCCACCGATGATGTTTTTGCCCTGTTCTCGATGACAAAAGCCATTACCGGTACAGCCGTATTACAACTGCTAGAGCAGGGCCTGCTCGATCTCGATGCTCCTGCAAGCGACTACGTACCCGGAATCGGTGACCTGCAGGTGCTCGAAGGGTTTGGGCAGAACGGTGATCCTATTCTGAGACCGCCCAGGCAAGCCATTAGCGTTCGCATGCTAATGCTGCATACAGCGGGCTTCGGCTATGATTTCTTTAACGACAGCTACAACCGGCTTGCCCAGGAACACGGGCAACCCAGCATCATCAGCGCAACCAGAGAAGCACTGCTCACTCCGCTGCTGTTTGATCCTGGCGAGGGCTGGGAGTACGGCTCAAGCATCGACTGGTGTGGCCAGATCGTCGAAGCGATTACGGGGAAGCGCCTGGGTGAAGTGTTCCAGTCAAGAATTTTTGAACCCCTGGGAATCACAGATACCACGTTCGAGCCCGACGAAGCCTTGCGCCAGCGCATGGCGACAATTTACGCCAGAAACCCTGACGATAGCTCACTGGCACCGCTGGAGATTGAATTGCCGGCCAAACCTGAGCTGCACATGGGTGGGCACGGCCTCTACGGTACGGTTGAAGACTACATGCGTTTTATTCGCATGTGGTTAAACGACGGCGAGGGAGAATTTGCCCGGGTGCTCAAACCTGAAACCGTGAAGATGGCGGTAGAAAACCAGCTGGGCGACCGAAAATTGTCACCGTTTAAAGGCGTTATTCCGGAGTTAGCCAACGACGCGGAATTCTTCCCCGGGCAAACCAAGTCCTGGGCACTGACGTTTATGGTGAACGATGAGGAGGCACCAACAGGTCGCCCTGCCAAGTCGCTGGGCTGGGCCGGGCTCGCCAATCTGTTTTACTGGATTGATCGCAGCAATGGCTACGGAGGAGTCTGGGCAACCCAGATTTTCCCCTTCGGCGACCCTGTGTCTTTCGGCGGATATATGGATTTTGAAACCGCTTTTTACCGCTGCGGGCAGTTCGACAAGCAGTAAAAACCACGCTGAAAAGTAATTGCGGGCAGATGCCCGCAGATCAACCCTCGGTTTCAATCAACTCCACCCAGGAACCGAGGATATTAAGCTGTGCTGCCATCAATTTGATACAGACCAGCAGTGGCACAGCAATCAGGACTCCAATAGGGCCCCACAGCCAGCCCCACACCAGTAACCAGAGAATCAGAATCAGCGGATTGAGCCGCATATGCCGGCCCAGAATGGTGGGAGTGACAAACTGAGCCTCGACCAGGTTGATCGCAAAATAGGCGGCGGCAGGAAGCAAGGATGCCCAGTCCAGCCCATACTGTACGATCCCCGCGATACCAAGCATGCACATGGCGACAATCGTGCCTATGTAGGGAGCGAAGTTCAGCAGGCAGACCATGACTCCCCAGAGCAACGCGTCATCCACTCCCATGAGCCAAAGGGTTAAGCCGGTGAAAAAACCTAGCCCAGCATTAATCAGGCTCACGGTAAGAATATAGCGCGATAGCTCTTGTCTGACCCTGCCAACCAGGACCATCGCACGCCGCTTATCGCGCACCTGGGGAAACAGCTCTATACCGTGGGTATATAGGCCCGGCCCGAATATGAGCAGGAACAGAACCAGAATTACCCAAACCATAAACTGCGCAATTATGTAGGGGGTAGCTGCGAGCAGAGAGATGAGGACCTCGATACCCCCCTTTTTGACGCTTTCCACCAGGGCACTGTCGCCAGCGGTTTCAATCGGCGGCGCGACTACTGGCTCTTCATCGTCGCGAAACCATGCAAACAATCTGAAACCTGAATTTTTAGAGGCGGAGTCTTCAGAAGGAGAGACTTTCGCTGCAACGTCGTGCCCTGGATCGAGTTTCTCGCCAAAGTCATCCAGGTGTTCAGTCAACTCGGCCGAAAGTTCAGGCACCCGTTCCATCCACTCTTTTACTGGCTCTGCCAGTTCAATACTCAAGACTATAAATGGCCCGCCTAGCATCGCCATCAATAGTACAGCCGATAGCGACCGAGGAATTCGAAAACGTTTGAACATGGATACCAGAGGGCTGAGCAATAGCGAAAACAGCAGTGCCACCACAATGGGCATGAGAATCGTTTTGGCAAAATACAGCGTGTAGAGCGCCGCCAGGACCAGCAGCCAGTTCAGTACCAGCGGTATTTTTCCAAACCGCCGGATTTTTGGCCCAGCGGGGCTCTCTCCCACCGGAGCATTATCTTCAATAACCTGGTCTGGAGAAGTCATTACTGTAATCCTTCGGATGAAATCGAACCAGGTGTCAATCCGGTCAAAGCGAGAATAGAACAAAACCGATGCCGAGATTGGCACAGTTTCTGCATCTTAAAAAGGGCAGGCGCTGGACACTTACGAGAGCAGTAATGGGGTTCGACGCCGGAGGCCATTGTGATCACCACTAATCGAGATGAAAAGGAAAAGAAATGGATATTTTACGGGTACTTCTCTCAATTCTGCTTCCGCCATTAGGCGTGTTTCTCCAGGTCGGCATCGGTCCACAATTCTGGATCAATATCCTGCTTACCTTACTGGGCTATATCCCCGGCATTGTTCACGCAATCTGGATAATCGCCAGACGTTAATACCCTTGCAAACAAAGCCCCCGTCCGGGGGCATTCCTATCCCTCAGGCCGGTACCTCTCCCCAAAGACAGGTACCGGCCAGTATTTCGTTTCCCCCCCACAACCGTCTAATAGGTCACGTCAGGCAACTGGCTAACCGGACGTGCCGATGTTTTGGCTTTAAGCAGCCGGCGGCTGGAAAGAAACGTCTACAGGGGATCCGGCCGGCTGCTGGCTCTGCAAGTAGTCGGGCAGACGCCTGAACAGCGTGGACAGATACGATACCAGTGCCAGTTCCGCAGCTTTTCGGACTGGCCCTTTGGCCTGCGGCATTTGCGCGCTCTCGCCATTGCGAGAACGACTGGACGGGCCCACAATTAAGCCCAGTAGCCCCCCGGTCACAAAGGCGACACCGAGGGTGGAGGGCCTGCGACAGACCGCCAGTGTGTCTTGCTTTACAGCCTGCTGGTGATACTGCATAGCGTAACGGCGCTGACGCAATCGCTCACACATTGCGTTGATTCCCGCTTGACGCTTATTCAATCTCATCACGACTCGCATCCAGCAACTGACTCCTGAGCCCGGCAAAGTACAGCCTCTTGGTAAGCGTGCGCAGCAGCATGAACAGACCGGCTGCGATGACCGCAGTGCCCAGGCCGCAGAGCAGAATAACTGTCGCCGCCGGGATCCCCTGGGGAAGGAACAGCAGCAGCAGTGAGACCATGAGCAAGGTCAGGGTCATAATGGACGCCACAGCAAACAGCAGCATCGTCCACAGCGACCATTTGAACGACTCCACCGCAAGCTCCAGCTCCATGAACGCCAGTTCTCCGACGTCGCGCAGCTGCTGCCTGGCTTCGCCGAACAGCTCTGAAGCGTGCGCGATAACCGTCTCCAGTGATGCCGTCTCCGGCACGCGAGGGACCTCTGCGTCCACTGGCGCCGACTCAGGTAATACCGGCTCAATAGCCATGACCGGCCTACCTCCGCATAATCACGGCCAGCAGGTAACCGGCGGCCAGCGCAATGCCAACAGACTGCAGTGGCTTTTCATGCACATAGTGCTTAATCGACGACAGGGCCTCCTCGGAGTAACGCTGTGCCTCCCGTGCTGCATCTCCAGCCGTTTCACCTGCGGCAGCCCTGGCCTCGCGCAGAGCCTGCTCTGCCTTTTCCAGATTAGCGGCTGCAATGTCTACGGCAGAGTGCGCCGCAGCCGCCGCTTTCGCAGTCGTGGTCGCCTTCGAAACGTTTGAGTCACCGGTTATTTTCTGATCAGTTAGGGAACTGGTATTAGTCATAATCTCTCTCCAAAGAACAGGGGTTAATGCAGATGTACCGGAGGTAGCCCCCCGATACAGTCACTGCAGAGGCGGGCTGCAATGCAGCCGGAAGCTTTCACTAAGAAAAAACCTAGTCCGTCGCGTCTTCAATCTTACGCTTGGCGTCCTGTGCGGCCTCATCTACTTCTTCGCCAAAATTTTCCACCGGGCCATCCTGGTCACAGCCAGAGAGGCCCAGCATGCTGACCATACAGAAAAGCAATATTGCTGAAATCTTTTTTGGGGTGGTATCCATTTTCCTTCTCCTGTTTCACTCAGTCAGTGCTGAGCATTAGCAAACAATGGGAAAGCCAGCTCTCGTTACATTTCCGCGCTGACAATCGTTCAGCCTGGGAACATCCTTAAAATGGTGCTCAGGACCTGGTGTTTCCGATGGCTCGCAATGTATATAGCAAATGCCGTGCCAATGAAATAGACAGCGTGGTTGATTTTGCCGCCGGATGACACGCCATCCTGTAAACGCTGGACAAGTGGATAAACGGACGCTGTCTGGCAATGGGATCAATGCACCCCATCGGGAATCAATTCAGGTAAGAAGGAAAAAACGCATGGTAAGAGTTACAAAAGCCAGCGGGGGAAAGACAGAAACCCTCGCAAAGCGCTCGAAGAACAGGCTGAGACACTTGCGGTTGTGTTCATCACGCTCGACTTACCGGAGGCAGCCTGTGTTATAGATCGTCACCGTGTTCCCCTCGTGTAAATGTTTCCGATAGCCGGTGTCATTCTTTCAAAATACCTGAGCATAGCACCCCTACCGACTTTGCGGACGCCTTTTCCACAGCCAGTTGCAAGGCCCGCATACGGATAATTTATTCAGTAAAATCAATGGCTTCAGCCCCATAGCGCTGCCCGGTGACCGGTACAAATTGAAAGTTGGCACGCATTTCGCTTTGTACTTGTTGTCCGCCGGTATTCGTACCGGCCACTTTAAAGGACTAATTGTTCAGTCAACACAGGAGTACACCATGAAGAAACTTACTGCCGTTAATGCCACATTTGCCGCCTTGATCACCGGATCACTAATCACCACCGCTGCATACGCAGGCGAGCCCACCGACGCAGCAAAGGTCGACTCGCATAGCAACGTTGCCCAGTTGGAAAGACAGACAAGCGACGCCTGGCGTGAAGGCAAGCTGGATACCCTGTATCTGTTTAACCGCCATCTCAACAACTTCACCATCGATCCGGAAGTCCGGGGCAGCACTGTGATACTGACGGGTAAAGTTGAGTCAGATGTCGACAAGGAACTCGCTGAGCAGCTGGCACTTGGCATGGATGGAATAACCGAGGTTACCAATCACCTTGTAGTTGTGCCTTCTGAAGAGGCCAGAGAAACTGTCTCAAACGGAGACAGAGAATTCTCAGACCAGGTGGAAGACGCCACCCTGACAGCAGAAGTGAAAACAAAGCTTCTTACCAATGGCGAAACGAATGGCCTGGCGATCAATGTCGACACCGCCGGGCGTATGGTTACGCTCACCGGTAGCGTGAAATCGGCCGCGGAAAAAGCACTTGCGGGTGAAATCGCCAAGAATGTCGACGGTGTAACCGAGGTAAACAACAAACTGGAAATCAAGAGCTAGGCGCACTATTCCAGTAAATCAATTTAGAGAGGAGATCAGACTATGTTGTATTGGGCATTGATGTTTTTAATCGTCGGTCTTGTAGCCGGCGTACTCGGCGCATCCGGAGTCGCGGCGATCGCAGCAGAGATCTCCTGGGTGTTGTTTATAGTGGGGATCATCCTGGTCGTTGTGCACCTGGTCACAGGTCGCAAACCACCCATTTAGAGGGTCAGCAAACCGTGACCGAGCGCCCCACCGGGTAGCCCGGTCACGCAAGGCGAGACCCGATAAGTCTCCGCTGTACAGCGGCACACGTTTGAAACAGAAATCAACGAGAGGAATACAATTTATGTCTTTAATGGAAAGCATCAGCAATGCGGTAGAAACCAAGATCGACGAACTGAACAAGCAAGTCGAAGCCGAGCAAGCAGAGGCGGAACGCAAGATGGCTGCTGCAGAGAACGAAAAGGCCAAGGCCGATATCCAATCGGAGGTAAAGGCCAATATCAAAGAACTTCAGGGCAAAATCGAGGATGTTAAACAGCGCTTGAGCGATGCCAAGGAAGCCGGCGAAGACGGCCTCAAGGATATTCGTGACAGTTTGATCTAAGCACAACCGGGGCCCAGTGCAGGGCCCCTCTTCCCGATCGCAATCGCCTGAGCCACGTCCAATCAGCGGTTTGTAACAGCGGTTTGTAACCGGGACATCAGATTAGCAGGCTCAATACCTGCTGGTGTAAAGTGTACTGCAGTTTCGGGCGGCTACGCATTTACTGATGGCCCTGACATTCTCACATCACCGCAGACGCTAACCGGGAGAAAGATGAAGAACCGGCTACTTTTACTCTGGGATAAGCTACAAACAAGCATCTGGCCCATTCCGGTCCTGTTCTGTTTGATTGGTCTCCTGGTAGCAATGCTGGCCCTCGCAATTGAGCGTGATTACTGGGCGTGGGCAACCGGGTTTAATCCATTGCTGATGCCGGTAGCGGCGGCAAGGGAAATACTCAGCCTTATTACCGCCTCAGTGCTTAGCGTGGGCGGTGTCGTATTCTCCATGTCCATGGTGGCGTTAACGCTCACATCTGGGCAATACGGACCAAAAATCCTGCGCCAGTTTCTCAGCGACAATAACAGCAAAGTAAGCCTCGGCATGTTCATCGGTACCAGCCTCTATTGTCTGGCTGTACTGGCCAGCTATGGCGACTACGACAAACCGGGGCTCACCGTTTTAATCGCGCTGTTACTTACGCTGGCCGCATTGGCGAGCTTTATCAATTTTATTCACTCTATTGCCACGGATTTACAGGCGGACAAAATTGTCGAGCGGATAGGCAGCAACCTGCGGCAGTCTCTGGAGGTGTTTGCCAGGGCTGAAAACCTCCCGGCGCGCTCTGAGGACGTCGCTTCATGGCGCCGCAAGGCGAGGGGTTTAAAAAAAACATCTATCACAGCTGCCAGCAAAGGCTATATCCTGACCATTGACTATGCAGAAATTGTTCAGTGGTGTGAAGAGCATTCATACACCGGCATGCTGCGGGTGAGAGCGGGCGACTTCCTGCTTCCCGGAACCTGCATCATGACGCTCTATAGCAGCGAGGAGCCGGTAGCGGCGGAGGATGAAGAACAACTCAGGAGTTTTGTGCAAACCGGACCTTTGCGCACTCCACTGCAAGACCCGGAATACCCGATCACCCAACTGAACCAACTGGCCGCGCGAGCACTGTCGCCCGGGATAAACGATCCGGGAACGGCGGCAACCTGTATTGATTGGTTCAGCATGGCAACCGCCCGCATCATTGATTGCGACCTGCCAGGCAAGGTTCTGTTGAATACCGACAAGGAACCTGTACTGCTGGTACGTTTCACGGATTTTGCCGGAATACTGAAGGCATTTTACGCCCCGGCAAGGCAGTTTGCTGCCAGCAATATCCCTGTTCTGATGTCCCTGCTCTCGTCATTACTACGCTTGTCTGAATTGACCGACCGTCCCGACAGATTGCGAGAATTGGTAGCAATAGGCCAACAGCTTTCCGACACTATTGAACACTGCGGTCACGCGGAATATGACCTGCATGGCTTCAGGCAGCGATACGGAAAGCTAAAGGCACTCTGCGCGGTATTGGACAGCGACAATGACATCGCCCAGCAATAAATTGGATATAAAAAGCAGAGGGCCCCAATCGAGATGATGAAGCTGATGCCAAATTTTTTCAGGCAAACTTTCACACATTACAGCAAGTGGCCCAGATCGCTGATCCACTTGTTTGCTACAGTGTTGATCACTCTTGCAGTTCCCGTTACTGCAGATAATGTGGCCGACACAACAACGACCGCCGTGATTCCCGTTGCATCCGGCAAGACAACCGACCAACAGATTAGCCGACGCATGGAGAGCATTGTAGCGCAACTGGAAAACCTCAGCTCTATTAAGGTATCCGTGAAGGAGTCAGTCATCAGCCTCTCCGGAGACGTGGCCAATGAGTCAGCCGCTGAGCAAGCCATAGATATCGCCAGCCGCATTGAGGGTGCGATTGCGGTCGAAGATAATATTACGCGAACACTGGACCTGGAGAGCAACCTAAACCCGCTGATCGTCTCTATCCGCAACAATATTGCGCAATGGATACGCGCCTTGCCGCTCATATTGACGGCAATTGTGGTTTTTGGCCTGGTGGTATTTCTGGCCCACCAGTTGGCCAACAGGTCATCGTTGTGGTCCAGGCTGACACCCAACCTGTTCCTGGCGCAATTGCTCGCACAGGCAATACGCGTAGCTGGAGCCGTACTGGGCCTGGTCATGGCGCTGAACATATTGGGTGCAACTGCGCTTATGGGGACCATTCTCGGCAGCGCTGGCGTGTTGGGACTGGCAATCAGTTTTGCCGTGAAAGACTCTATGGAGAACTATATCTCCAGCATTATGCTAAGCGTCCGCCAGCCCTTTCGCGCCAGTGATCATGTGGTGATCAATGAGCATGAAGGTATTGTGATGCGCCTTACCACACGCTCGACGGTGCTGATGACCCTGGACGGCAATCATCTGCGGATACCCAACGCAACAGTCTACAAGTCGGTCATTACAAACTACTCAAGCAACCCCCAGCGTCGCTTTGACTTTGTACTGGGGATAGATGCCGAGGATGATCCCGCCGATGCAATGAATGTTGGTCTCGATGCTATCAGCGAACTCGACTGGGTATTGGCGGAGCCACCGCCACATGCCATTATTGAAACGGTGGGTGATTCCAATATTCTCGTTAAGTTCATGGCCTGGATCGACCAGCGTGACGCCGATTTCGGGAAAGCCCGTAGCCTGAGCATCAGGGCAGCGAAGAATGCCCTGGAGGAGAGCGGCTTTACGCTACCGGAGCCCATTTACCGCCTGCGCTTTGACGGTGGTCAGGCAATCTCCATTACCAACGGGAACTCCGCGGACGACGGCGACCGCGGTGAGCCCACACCGCTGGCATCGAGTGAATCGTCATCGGAGGACTCGCTACCCAGGAAGACAGCATCGGCTGACGCAGATCAGGACGTGTCGCCGGAAAACCATATGACAGAACAGGTTGAGGCAGAGCGGGTACTGGCAGGGGAAGAGGACCTGCTTGACGACTCTCGTCCTGTTGAGTAAATAGCGAAAGCTAAAGAGGTTCTTCGGTTTATTGGGCAGCGAGAATAATCTCGCTCTCCGATGATCCGGACATCATCGGCAGTCGCCCCCGGCGACTAACCGGTTCCATCGTGCAAAAGGAGGAGAATATGAGTTTTAAACTGCCTGAATTACCCTACGCAAAGGATGCTCTGGCACCCCATATTTCCAGTGAAACGCTGGAATATCACTATGGCAAGCACCATAAGGGCTATCTGGACAACTTGAACAAACTGGTGGCGGACACTGAGTTCGAGGACAAGCCCCTGGAGGACGTTATAAAGACGGCCGAAGGTGGCATGTTCAACAACGCCGCACAGCTCTGGAATCACACGTTCTACTGGAATTCGCTCAGTCCAGAAGGCGGCGGGAAGCCGTCCGGCGCGATCGCAAAGGCCATCGATGCCTCCTTTGGCTCTTTTGACAAGTTCAAGGAGGAGTTCACCAACAGCGCCAAAGGAAACTTTGGTTCCGGCTGGACCTGGCTGGTACAGCGCGGCGACGGCAGTCTGGCCATAGTGAATACCGGTAATGCAGGAACACCAGTGACCGACGACGACCTGACGCCACTGCTTACTGTCGATGTTTGGGAACACGCTTACTATATCGATTATCGCAATGCCAGAGCCAAATACCTGGATGCCTTCTGGGCTCTCGTTAATTGGACATTTGCAGAAGACAACTTGAGCTGACCGCAGGCGGCACTCCCCGGGGTGAGTATCACGTAATCACCCCGGGGCAGTTACGAAATTCACCGGGCCGCCAAATGACGCTTCAGTTCCAGCCTCTGATGGTGCAACAGGTCATTGCCCCAGGGCCACCGGCTCTGTTGCAATGCTCCTGGGGTTGATCAATATCTTGGCGTGGGTTTCCGGGTCCTGCAGTGCTGTGAAGGCATTGTCCACCCCGGCGAGACCCACTTCCCCGGTTAGCAGCGGGGCACAGTTGAGCTTGCCGTTAGCGATCATATGTACGGTGTCACGAAACTCCAGTGGCGTGTGGCTGAAGACGAAACGCAGATCGATTTCCTTCATCACCGCCAACGCAGGTTCGTAGCGGTCCACCTGCATACAAACGCCAACCACAACGACGCGAGACATCAGAGGAGCGCCGTCGATAATTTGCTGCACCACACCCGGCAGACCCACACACTCAAAAATAACCGGTCGCGCCGGTGCCTGGCCAAGCGCCTCGGCCACTCGCCAGACGTGCCACCAGGGCAAGGGCAAGGGCAACCTATCAAGCTTTTCGAGGGTATCCAGCGCAAACGCCTGCAGCTTGGACTGATCCATAAAAAAACCGAATTCCTCCCAGCTCGAATAGGGAGAAGTCGTTGCCGGATCGATCACCACATCGGCACCGCAGTCCAGCGCCAACTTGCGGCGACCACTGGAAAAGTCACTTGCCACCACCGTACGCACACCTTTCGCCTTCAGGGCGCAGATGACCGCCAGCCCTACCGGGCCACAACCAATCACAATCGCTACATCTTTTTTGCTGATATCACTGCGGCACACCGCGTGCCAGCCAACAGCTGCAGGTTCGGTCAACGCCGCCATATCCGATGACAAACCGTTGGGCACCGGAATCAAAATCGATTCCTGTAACAACATTCTTTCGGCATAAGCGCCAGTAACGCGCCTGGACAGGCCGGGATTATCGATAACATTGCCAGTACGCAACATGGGTTGCGCCACCACCCGGGTACCGGGCTTGAGTTTACGATCACTACCTGGGCCGTAGTCGAGCACCTCGCAGCAGAACTCATGGCCGAACACCACCGGGTCACTACTACTGGGGAACTGGTCGCCGGCACCCACCCGGCTCGCCATGGCTTTCATATGATCACAGTGATGGCGCAAGTGCAGATCCGATCCGCAAATGCCACAGCGCAAAACTTCCAGTAAAACCTGCCCCGCTGCGGGAATGGGCTCAGGTAACTCTGTGAGAGTGAGTTCCTCATTCTGACAGACAACAGCTTTCATAATTGAGTAAATCCTTTGATGAGTAGGATGCTGATATTTGCGTCGCCCCGGTGTGTCGTTCACAAGTCACAATAATTATGGACGGCTTGCACCACAGCTTTGGCGATCACTTCGGGAGCGCATCCCTGATGCTGATCGTATTCTCGCATTTTTGCGAGAGTCTCGCCTGACACACTGAACGCAACCACCCGCCCGGTGGCGCCCGGATGCCGGGGCATTAGCCAGTGACCTGGACCGCTGCGACTGTTAGTCTTTTCCGGCTGAATATTTTGAGGGGATACCAATGATTATCGTAACTCGTGCGTTACTGCTGCTCGCGATTAGCGTGTTTACCGCTACCGCCAGTGCCGACTGGATAGCCAACAGCAACGTGAATGCCATGGTAGTCCTGCAGGCCCAGGCCGAATTTCAGCCGGAAGAGATGGCACGGGCCGGTCTAACTGAGTACGACGGGGATGTAATAGACCTCAAGGCAAACTATCGGGCGCGCGAGACGGCGACAGACCAAATGTTACTGGCCAGGTTGAACAAGCAATTGCCCGAGAAGCAGGACCCCAGGGTGCGCCAGGACCTGCAAATCATGATCCAGTCATTAGAAGACAATATCGAGAGCCGGCGTGTAGAAGAAAAGCACCTGCTGCCCTACTACGATATCCACGGCTTCCTGTTCTCCAGTTTTAATGCACTGCTTGATCCAAGAAACGACAAGGCACGCTATGCCAGTGCGCTTGAGCGCCTGCGCAAATACAACGGCAACCACGAGGGTTATACCCCGGTTACGGAGCTGGCCAGGGCGCGCAGCGTTGAACGCTTCAATGTGCCAGATTTGCTGGGGCCCTTTCGCGGGGAAATAGAGACGGACCTGGCCGATGCACCACGCTATATCGCCGGAATTCGGGCATTATTTGAAGAATCCCAGCTGCAGGGCTGGGAGGATGACCTTGCATTGCTTGAAACCCAACTGGCCGAATACAGCGTATGGTTGCAAAGCGACATGCTGCCTCGCGCCCGCGCGAGTAACCTGCTGCCGCGAGAAGTGTACGTCGACAACCTGAAGAATTACGGTGTTCGAGCCGCTCCGGAACAGTTGATCAAGGACGCGCAGTACAGTTATCAGCTTATTCGCAATGAAATGAAAGCACTGGCGCGAACCGTCGCCGAGCAGCGGGGCTGGGCGGACCAGAGCCTGCTCAGTGTTCTGCAGGCGCTCAAGCGGGAGCAGATACCCGCTGACCAGGTGCTGCCCCTGTACAAAAAACGGCTTGCCCAGATCGAGGAGATCATTCGGCGCGAGGATGTCATTACTCTGCCGGACCGAAGCGCCTCAATTCGCCTGGCAACTGAGGCTGAATCCGCCGCCATCCCGGCCCCTTTTATGAGCCCGCCACAACTGATCAACAATACCGGCCAGTATGGAGAGTTCGTATTGGTGCAAAGTAATCCCGCACTGGAGGGTGGCGCGGTTATGGATGACTGGAGTCACGACGCGGTAATCTGGACGCTGACCCTACACGAGGCCAGACCCGGGCACGAACTGCAGTTTGCCAGCCTGGTGGAAAACGGCACCTCGCTGGCCCGGGCCCTGTTTGCCTTCAATAGCGCCAACGCCGAGGGTTGGGGGCTTTACGCCGAATTTATCATGCAGCAGTACCTGCCGCCTGAGGCTCAACTGTTCTCCCACTTTGCGCTGGCCTGGCGGGCAGCACGGATGTTCCTGGACCCCATGGTCAACACCGGGCAGCTGACACCCGAGCAGGTGGTCGAGTTCCTGACGGGGCAGCTCGCCCTGTCGCAACCAATGGCAAGCTCCGAGGCGGACCGCTACGCCTTTCGCGCACCTGGCCAGGCAACATCCTATTACTATGGCTTCAGAAGCATTCTGGGCCTGCGCACCGAGCTTGAAATTGCCCTGGGCAACAACTTTAACCCGCGGGAGTTTCACGACTTTATCATCAAACAGGGGCTGCTACAGCCCAGCCTGTTGCGGGAGGCTGCACTGGCGCATTTCCTCCGCGACGGCGACGAGAAACAGAGCGGAGACTAGCAGCGCAGGGCCAAAGATAAGACGGCAGATAGCTTTCATAGAGGGTATCGGCCGGGTTTTCGTTCGCTACGCCCCTACTGAGGAATAATGGCGCGCACCAGCACATCCGGAGACAAGACTCTTGTCGCAACGGCGACACCGCCCTACCATTCCGCTATGCCTGAGTCACCTGAACCAACACTGCGGAAAATCATCCATATTGATATGGATGCCTTCTTTGCCAGTGTCGAACAGCGCGACCAGCCCGACTTGCGCGGCAAGCCTGTGGCGGTGGGAGGCAGCGCCGCGCGGGGCGTGGTAGCGGCGGCCAGTTACGAGGCGCGCGAATTTGGTGTGCGCTCAGCCATGCCCTCTGTTACTGCCAAACGGCTATGCCCGGCGCTGATCTTCGTACCTCACCGTTTCGACCAATACAAGGAAGTGTCGCGGCAGATCCACGACATATTCGGACGCTACAGCGATCTGGTGGAACCACTGTCCCTGGATGAAGCTTATCTTGATGTAACGGCGGACAAGGCAGGCATTGGCAACGCTGTGAAAACCGCCGAGCGTATCCGCGCAGACATAGAGACTCAGACTCATTTGACGGCGAGCGCCGGTGTGAGTTACAACAAATTCCTCGCCAAGATTGCCTCTGACCAGAACAAACCCGACGGCCTGTGCGTAATCAAGCCGCATCAGGGTCCGGATTTTGTCGCGACGCTCCCGGTAAGCCGATTTTATGGCGTGGGGCCCAAAACAGCAGAACGTATGGCAAAGCTGGGCTTGCACCTGGGTGCCGATCTGCGTGCACAGGATATGGCGTTTCTCACCGGGAAATTCGGCAAGATGGCCGGCTACCTGTACCGGGCCTGTCGCGGTATTGATCACCGCCCGGTGCGCGCCGACCGCATTCGCAAATCAGTCGGGGGGGAACGAACCTACTCGGAGGACCTGTTTGAACCCATCCAGTTGGAACAGGCCCTGGAGCGGATTGTCGACATCGTTTGGGAGCGTATCGAGAAAAACAAGGCCAGGGGCAGAACCGTTACCCTGAAGGTGAAATTCCAGGATTTCAGGCAGATCACCCGGGCAAAATCCGAGGAAAATTATGTTGCCGATAAACCGGCATTTGCCGCCATCGCCCACACTCTGCTGAGTGCTCTGCTGCCCGTACCAAAGGGTGTACGTTTATTGGGCCTTACCCTGTCGGGCCTGGAGACGTCACAAACGGCAAGTATCAAGGAAACCCCGGCACCCTATATTGCACCGCAACGAAGCTTCGATTTCTGAATTTGGCGCGGGCGCAACAGGCAATATCAATTGCCTGAATTGGCAGCATCAAGAAAGTCCGGTTTTTCACCCCCACCGTGCACCGTGAGACTGGTTCCGCTGGCGGAGCCGCTCAAGGGGCCGGAAAGATAGAGGCAGGTATTGCCGATATCCTCCGGGGAAGCCATGCGTCCCATTGGAATGGTGGCGGCTACAGCCGCTACACCGGCTTCATCGCCGTAGTGCAAATGCGCTTGCTCGGTCCTGACCAGGCCTACGATGATGCTGTTAACCCGCACCTTGGGTGCCCAGGCCAGCGCCTGGGATTCGCCCAGCTTGAGTAGGGCCGCCTTAGCCGCACCGTACGCGGCGGTTCCGGGAGAGGGGCGAATTGCACTGACGCTGGAAATGTTCACGATACAGCCACCCGTGTCCTGGCCTTGCATCACTGCATTGGCCGCGTTGCTAAAGTGCATGGGGGAGATCAGGTTCAGCCCGATAACGCTCTCGGAATATCGCGCTGATGCTGTGGCCGCGTCCTTGAATGGTGTGCCGCCCACATTATTCACCAGCACATCGAGGCGTCCGAAACGGTCGATAACGAAACGGACACAGTCTTGGATCTGGTCCGCATCCTTTACGTTACAGGTAGTAAACTCGGCAATGTTATCGCCATGCGCCGGCATCTCTTCCGGTGCGCTCCGGCTACAGATCACGACAGTGGCACCTGCCGCGAGATAACACAGGGAAATACCCCGCCCAACGCCTTTGCCACCCCCTGTTACCAGCACGACCTTACCTGTGAAATCCAGCAAATCATTCATGACGCGATACAGGTCCTTACATTTTAGTGGGCAGGGCCATTCATGGTAATCGCATCCCGTGCAAACGGCCAGACACGCCGGGCAGGACCCATGGCAAATCTGGTAGACTGCCTGCTTTTGACGCGGCTCAGTATGATTTCCTGTCATGACCTTTAGCAACGATGCGAGCTTTGATGTATCCCCTGGCGACACCCTGACGCGCCTGCGCGCCGCGCTGCCGAGTCACTGCCTGATTACCAGCGGGGAAATGCTGCGCCCCTACGAATGCGATGGACTCGCTGTGTACCGGGAAACGCCGCTGGCGGTGGCGCTGCCGGAAACCGAGGCACAGGCACAGGCCGTGCTGCAGATGTGCCACGAGCTGGGTGTACCGGTGGTACCAAGAGGCGCGGGTACCGGTTTGTCAGGCGGCGCATTGCCCCACAGCCAGGGCGTGGTGTTGTCACTGGCCAGGATGGCCGCCATCCTGCACATCGACAAGTCCGCGCAGACCGCCGTAGTGCAGCCGGGTGTGCGCAACCTGGCCATATCGGAGGCGGCCGATCCCTACGGGCTGTATTACGCTCCGGACCCGTCCTCACAAATTGCCTGCACCATAGGGGGTAATGTGGCCGAGAACTCCGGCGGTGTGCATTGCCTGAAGTACGGCCTGACAGTGCACAACGTGCTGCGGGTGCGGGTGCTGCTGATGACCGGTGACATCGTGGAACTCGGCAGCGAGGCGCCGGACTCTCCCGGGCTGGACCTGCTGGCGCTGATCATCGGCTCCGAGGGGCTGTTGGGGGTGGTAACCGAGGTTACCGTGAAGCTGCTACCGAAACCGGAATGCGCACAGCTGATCATGGCCTCTTTCGATAGTGTCAATGCCGCCGGCGATGCCGTGGCAGCTATCATATCCGCAGGGATCATACCCGCTGGTCTGGAAATGATGGACAAGGCGATAACCGCAGCCGTGGAGCCCTTCGTCAAGGCCGGTTACGACCTCGACGCCGCCGCCATATTGCTGGCAGAATCCGATGGCACCCCCGCCGAAGTCGCGGCGGAAATCGATCGCATGGAACAGGTGTTACGCAACAGCGGTGCACGCGCCATTGAGATTTCCGCCAGCGAACAGCAACGCCTGCTGTTCTGGGCTGGTCGCAAGGCCGCATTCCCCGCCATCGGCCGCATCTCCCCGGACTACTACTGCATGGACGGCACGATACCGCGCAAGCACCTGGGGGAAATGCTGACAGCTATCAATCTCATGGAATCGAAATACGGCCTGCGCTGTGCCAACGTGTTCCACGCCGGTGACGGTAATCTGCACCCGCTGATTATGTTCGACGCCAATATCCCGGGTGAGCTGGAAAAAGCCGAGCAGTTTGGCGCTGAAATACTGGCCTTGTCCGTTTCTCTGGGCGGCTCCATAACCGGTGAACACGGCATTGGCGCGGAGAAAATCAACCAGATGTGTATTCAGTACAGTACCGATGAACTGGAGAGCTTTCACGGTATCAAGCGCGCCTTTGATCCGGCTGGACTGCTCAACCCCGGTAAGGCCATTCCGACACTGCATCGCTGCGCGGAGTACGGCGCGATGCACGTGCACAAAGGGAAGATACCTTTTCCCGAAATCCCGAGGTTTTAAGCATGCCGGCAACTTTGCTGCGGACAATGACTGACTATGCTTGAACAATGGCAGGCGCAAATCGCGCAGGCCGGGCGCGAGGGTTCTGTGATCCAATTGCGCGGCGGCGGCAGCAAGGCCTTTTATGGGCAGGAGCCCCATGGCGATGTGCTGGATACGCGCTCGCACACAGGTATCGTCAACTACGAGCCCACTGAACTGGTGATAACAGCTCGCGCCGGCACACCCCTGAAAGAACTGGAAGCGGTGTTGGCCGAACAGCGGCAGATGCTCGCCTTCGAGCCGCCGCATTTCGGCGACGCGACCGTGGGTGGCTGTATCAGCAGCGGCCTTTCCGGGCCGCGCAGAGCCAGAGCCGGGTCCCTGCGGGACTTCGTACTGGGGGCGCAACTGCTGGATGGCAATGGCAAGCGGCTGAATTTTGGTGGCCAGGTAATGAAGAATGTTGCCGGCTACGATGTCTCCCGCCTGTTGGCTGGCAGCCTGGGTACACTGGGTATCATTGCGGAGGTTTCACTGAAAGTACTGCCCGTGCCGGACTCTGAACAAACTCGTGTTCTGGCCCTCGGGCAGGCCGAGGCCATCGCTACAATGCGCCGCTGGGCGGGGTTGCCATTGCCCATCTCCGCAACAGCCTGGCACGATGGCGAGCTGCGGGTTCGCCTGTCGGGAGCAGCCAGCGGTGTGGCCGCGGCGGCTGAGCTGGTAGGCGGTAGCACTTTGCAGGACAAGCTCGCACAGCAATACTGGCTGGCGCTAAGGGAACAGCAATTACCCTTTTTTACACCGGGCGCGACACCCTTGTGGCGAGTTGCCCTGCCGGCCACGGCGCCCGTAATGGCGATAGATGGCATGCTTCATGACGACAATACCCTGCTGGAGTGGAACGGCACCCAGCGCTGGATACGCAGCGACGTGCCGGCAGTCACGCTGCGCGAGATGGCGAAGCAGGCAGGCGGCCACGCCACGCTGTTTCGCGGGGGCGACAAAACGCAGGGGGTCTTTTCGCCACTGCAGCCCGGCCTGTTGGCACTGCATCAAAATCTGAAGCGCGAATTCGACCCATCCGGTATTTTTAACCCCGGCCGCATGTACCCGGTGATCTGATGCAGACGCAACTGGCCGACTTCATTGCCAACACACCCGAAGGCAGGGAAGCAGACGCCATCCTGCGCAGTTGCGTGCACTGCGGTTTCTGCACCGCCACCTGCCCCACATACCAGCTGTTGGGGGACGAGGACGACGGCCCACGTGGGCGCATCTACCTCATCAAGTCGGTGCTGGAAGGCAATGAGGCCACTGCACTAACCCAGTTACATCTGGACCGCTGCCTCACCTGTCGCGCCTGCGAAACCACCTGCCCCTCCGGCGTGAATTACCACCGGCTACTGGACATCGGGCGCGGCGAGGTGGAGAAGCAGGTGCCGCGGTCACTGTTCCAGCGAGCAGTGCGCTGGCTGCTGCTGACTATCATGCCGAGAAGGTGGCTGTTTTCACCCCTGATGAAAACAGGGCAATGGCTGCGTCCGCTTATGCCGGTATTTCTCAAGGAAAAAATTCCGCCCCGGACCACCGTGCGTCCGACACCTGCCGCCAATCGACACAGCCGCAAGATGCTATTACTCGAAGGTTGTGTGCAGCCCGCCATGGCACCCAACATCAATACCGCTACCGCCAGAGTACTGGACGCTCTCGGCATCAGCCTGGAGCCTGCCCCCGGTGCGGGCTGCTGCGGCGCCCTGCGCCAACACCTCAACGCTCAGGAAGCTGCCCGCGACGATATGCGCCGCAATATTGACGTATGGTGGCCGGCGCTCGACACAGGTGCAGAGGCGGTGGTGATAAACACATCGGGCTGCGCACCCCAGGTAAAAGACTACGCCACGCTACTGGCTGACGACCCCCAATACAGCATGAAAGCAGAGGCCATCAGTCGCAGCAGTTTTGATATTGCCGAGATACTGCAGCGCGAGCAGCAACAACTGCTGGAGAAACTGGCTGCGTCCACGTCACGCTGGACAGGGCGCAAGGTTGCCTTCCAGTCACCCTGCACGCTACAGCACGGCCAGAGTATTACCGGGGTAGTAGAAAGCCTGCTCACTGCAGCGGGATGCGAACTGGTCCCAGTAGCTGACGGGCACCTGTGCTGCGGCTCGGCAGGTACCTATTCGATTCTCCAGCCAACGTTGTCGAAGCAACTCAGAGCAAACAAGGTTGCAGCGTTGTCCGCAGGTCAACCAGCGGTGATTGCTACGGCCAATATCGGTTGTATGAGTCATCTGCAACCCGCCGTCAAAATTCCGGTGCGCCACTGGATAGAAATTATAGACGAGGCGTTGACAGGGGCGGCCTGAGCCTATGCCACGCCCTGCAGCTGCACTGCGCTGGCAGGATTGTGAAAACGGTGTAATTGCGCTACCCGCAGCTCACGGTACTGCCGGATTGACTCCGCTTTAACCGGGCCGTACCCCCGCACCTGATCAGGCAGCGATGCACATTCCACGGCGATAGCGTGGTTCGATTCAGTTAAACCACCAGTGAGCTGCTCCAGCATGGATCGGTAATCAACAATCAACGCCCGTTCCTCACGGCGATCTGCAAGTCGACCAAACGGGTCCAGTGCGGTACCGCGAATACATTTGAATTTTGCCAGCAGATTCAGCGCTGCCAACATCCACGGTCCAAAGGCACTCTTTTTCGGCCGGCCCAGCGCATCAAGCCCGCGATTGAAAATGGGCGGTGCCATATGGAAGGTTAACTGGTAGTCGCCTTCAAATGTTTCGCCCAGCTTTTTCAAAAAATCGCCATCCGTGTACAGCCGCGCCACCTCGTATTCATCCTTGTAGGCCATCAACTTGTAGAGATATTTGGCCGCGGCTTCGCCAAGCGCTGTGTGGCCAGGACAAGCCGCCTGTTCACGATCTCTCACTGCCGAAATCACGTCCCGATACTGCTGGGCATATTCCGCATTCTGGTAGGCCAGCAGCAGGCCACTGCGATGCTCGATGAGTTCGTCCAGAGTTTTGCTGGCTGGGGCAACTGCAGTGAGCCCCGCCGTCTGCACCACATGCTGCGGGTCTTCTGCTGCTATTCGCCCCCAACACAGGGCACGGCTATTTTCCTCGATATTCACTCCGTTGATTTCAATGGCCCGCAGCAGGGCCTCGAGGGCCACCGGCACCAGCCCCCGCTGCCAGGCATAACCCAACAGAAAGACATTGGAGTAAACCGTATTACCCATAATGCGCTCCATCAGTTCATTGGCACGCACAGTCTCCAGTCGATCAGGCCCTACTGCCGCCTGTAGCGATGCAATGCGCTGGTGCATATGAATATCCGCATTGCGATTCTGTACGAACTGGCCGCTGGGTATCTCGCTGTGATTGACCAGCACCCGGCTACGATTTTTGGCCAGCACACGCACACAGCGTGGGTCGGTACCCACCACCACATCGCAGGCGACGACCGCATCGGCGCGACCATCGGCGATGCGCACCTGGTGCAGGGTGCCAGGGCTTTGGCCAATGCGTATGTGGCTGATCACCGCCCCACCCTTCTGGGCAAAGCCGGTAAAGTCGAGCACGCTGGCGCCCTTGCCCTCAAGATGCGCAGCCATGGTGATAAGTTGGCCCACCGTCACCACACCGGTGCCACCAATGCCTGCCACCAGCAAATCGAAGTTATGCTCCAGGGAAGGTAATGCCGGCGCGGGCAAAGCGGCAACCCTGGCATTGAAATCATCGGTTACTTCCAGTGCCGCGCCTTTTTTCAGGCGGCCACCTTCCACGCTGACAAAGCTGGGACAGAAGCCCTTTACACAGGAAAAGTCCTTGTTGCATGAAGACTGGTCAATTTTGCGCTTGCGCCCCAGTTCAGTATCCAGCGGGTAAATAGACAGGCAATTTGACTGCACCGAACAATCGCCACAGCCCTCGCATACCGCGTCATTGATGAACATACGCTTGTTGGGATCGGGGTAGGTTCCGCGCTTGCGCATACGGCGTTTTTCCGCCGCGCAGGTCTGATCGTAGATGAGCACGGTAACCCCGGGAATCCCGCGTAACTCGCGTTGCACGGCATCCAGGTCGTCCCTGTGATGAAACGTTGCGCTATCAGGAAACAGGCCTTTGTCGCTGTATTTTTCCGGTTCATCGCTGAGTATGGCAATACGCCTGACACCCTCGGCACGAACCTGGTTGGCGATGCCCGGCACGGTGATAACCCCATCGACCGGCTGGCCGCCGGTCATGGCAACGGCATCGTTGAACAGGATTTTGTAGGTGATATTGGTGCCTGCGGCCTGGGCCTGGCGGATAGCCATATAGCCTGAGTGAAAATAGGTTCCCTCACCGAGGTTCTGGAAAATGTGTTTGTTACCGATAAACCGCGACTTGCCTACCCAGTTGACGCCTTCACCGCCCATCTGGATCAGCGATTCGGTATTCCTGTCCATCCACGAGGCCATGAAATGGCAGCCAATACCCGCCAGCGCTTTACTGCCTTCAGGTACTTTGGTGGACGTGTTATGCGGGCAGCCAGCACAGAAATACGGCGTGCGCTTAACATCGGTGGGCACGTCGATATTCACCTGGGTTGAGGCGAGTTCAGTCAGCTCGCTGTCAAAGCTTATATGAGGAAACTCATGCGTGATGCGAGCGGCAACAATCGGCGCCAGTAATCCCGGAGACAACTCGCCGGTCCAGGGAATGAGCGCATTGCCCTCCTCATCGTACTTGCCCACCATGCGGCTGGGTTTGTCGCTCTGGTAGTCATACAGGGCTTCCTTCAATTCGCTTTCAATGATGCCGCGCTTTTCCTCAACCACCAGCACTTCATCTTTGCCCCGCAGGAAAGCGCGCGCGCCCTCCGTTTCCAATGGCCAGACCATGCCCACCTTGTAGATATCGATACCGAGTTCCCGGCACCGCGCCTCGTCGACACCCAGCAAGCGCAGCGCCTGCATCAGGTCCAGATGGCCCTTGCCGGTGGTGATGATGCCGAACTTCGCCTCGGGGATATTGTAAATGGCACGGTCGATAGGATTGGCCCGCGCAAAAGCGCGCACCGCATCCAGCTTGGCAACCATGCGCGCCTCCACCTGCGGCCCGGGCAGATCGGGCCAGCGGTAGTGCAGGCCGAAATCCGGCGCTTTATAATCCTGCGGTTCGGTAAATTCCCGGTAGGATTCGAGCTCGACCGAGGACGCGCTCTCCACCGTTTCCGAGACCGCCTTGAAGCCCACCCAGGTGCCGGAGTAACGCGACATTTCAAACCCATACAGCCCGTACTCGATATACTCCCCCACGCTGGCCGGGTTAAGCGTCGGCATAAAGAATGCCATGAACGCCACGTCGGACTGGTGCGACATACTGGAGGAGACACAGCCGTGGTCATCTCCCGCCACTACCAGCACGCCGCCGTGAGGTGAACTACCGTAAGCATTGCCGTGCTTCAGGGCATCACCGGCCCGGTCCACGCCGGGACCCTTGCCGTACCAGATGGAAAATACGCCATCCACCTCGCGCTCCTGTTCGCTCTCCACCTGCTGTGTACCCAATATCGCTGTGGCAGCAAGATCCTCGTTGATTGCCGGCAGGAATTGGATGTCGTGCTCGTCCAGAAACCTGCGGGCGCGCCACAGTTCCTGGTCGTAGGCGCCCAGCGGCGAACCCCGGTAGCCGGAGATAAAACCCGCGGTGTTCAGACCGCGTTGCCGGTCGCGCATGCGCTGCAGCATGGGCAGGCGTACCAGGGCCTGGGTGCCCGTCAGGAACACCCTCCCCTGCTCGCGAACATAGCGATCCTGGAGGTCGTAATGGTCCAGTGATGTGTTTTTAGTTATATCGTTCACAAACAGAGCTCGGGTAGGCCGCAAGAATCTTTACTCTAGCTGAGTCCCGGAGAAATGTGCTTTCGTATTTACGGCAACAGCAGACCCAAAGGGAATAATATTCGAATTATATCCGTATATTGTCAATATTCTTTCTATATTTAGCACAGCAGGGAAATAGATCGTACGAATATCCACATGTTGGAAACACTGCAGCAGTACGAGTGCATCCGCATACAGGCCCCGGCTGACCAGCGCGTTTACTCCCGGGAGGCTGCCGTCAGATGACACAGGCACCGGTCGAGACTGGGGCACTCGGTCCAGGCGCTACAAGTCCTGTATGTGCAGCACCACCTTACCCCGGGTGCGGCGGCTCTCCGACCGATGGTGGGCAGCGACCGCCTCTGCCATTGGCATAACGTCAATCTCAGGGATTTTGAGCACACCCTGCTGCACCAGAGCCACCAGGTCGCCCAACATGGCGCCATCGGGACGGTGGTGGAGAAACTCTGCCTTGATATTGCGCTCGGCTATCTCTGCCATGTCCGGGGGTTCGTTATTCATGTAGGCCACTGCCCCACCCGTCCTGGCCAGACGAATCGCGTCCTCGGCTATCTCATCGCCCAGCAGCGCCTCCAGCACCAGGTCCAAGCCACCGGGTTCCTGTGCCATGATCACGCTGCGATAGTCATCTTCCGTGTAGTCTATGGCCACGTCAGCACCCAGCCCTGATACATAATCGAAATTGCTTTTGCGGGCCGTGGTGTAAACCCTTGCGCCAAGGTGCTTCGCAATCGGGATGGCGATACTGCCGACACCTCCGGCACCGGCCTGTATCAATACACTTTGCCCGGGCTGCAAATTACCAAACTCGGCCAGCGCCTGCCAGGCGGTGAGACTAACCAACGGTAAGGAAGCGGCCTGCTCAAAACTGAACTCGGGGGGCTTGCGGGTAATGGCCGTGGCATCGATGGGTGCATACTCTGCGTAGCTGCCGTGCTGAATGGCCCATGTGAACGCCAGGCCCATCACTTCATCGCCGACCTGCCAGTTGCTGACACCCTCGCCAAGCTTGACGATACGGCCAGCCATATCCCACCCGGGTACTACGGGGAAGGTCCTGGAAATATATTCCTGCAGTTCGCCGCTGCGCAGTCGGCGGTCGATAGGGTTGACCCCGGCAGCGCAGACCTGGACCAGAACCTGCCCGGGGCCCGGCTCTGGCACGGGAAGCTCGCCAACTTGCAGCACTTCCGGCGCGCCGTGCTCATGATAGTAAACAGCTTTCATTGTGTAAGTCCCCTGCATTACGACTGACGGACCGCTGTCCGAGTTAGACGACGAGCATAGCAGTTTTCTGGCAGACCCTTACGATGGGTAGCCGGTAATGGCCCTGATCGATTTGTACAGCGGTTCTAACTTGCCATAGAGCCTGGAGTAGACCTCACTGTAAAGTTGGTCGTAAATACTCACGTTTGCGGGAATCGGGCGGAACAGTTTACCGGGGTGGGTCATCCGGGCCACAGCCGAGGGGTAATCGGGGTACAGCCCCGTGCCGACAGCGGCGTTGATTGCTGCACCCAGGCCGGATGTCTCGAATGTATGGGGCCGCTCGGCCGTCAGGCCAAAAACATCTGCCGTAATCTGCATGGCCTGGTCACTCTGGGAACCGCCACCGGATACCTTCAGTGTGTCGATTTTGTAACCGCTGCGCTTTTCATGGCGTTCGCGGCCCTCGCGCAGGGCATAGGCCAAGCCCTCGATAATCGCGCGATAAATATGTGCACGGGTGTGGACATCGCCAAAGCCGATTATGGCACCTTTCGCTTCCGGGCCGGGCACACGCAGGCCGGGAGACCAGTAGGGTTGCAACACCAACCCCATGGACCCGGGCGGGACCTGTTGCAGCAGTTCATCGAACAATGCTTCTGCCGGCAATCCGCGCTCGGCTGCCAGGCGTTGCTCGGGGTGGCCGAATTCCCGCTTGAACCATTTCACCATCCAGTAGCCACGTTGCACTATAGTCTCGGAGTTGTAAGCGTTCGGTATTGCGGCGGGATAGGCCGGTACCTGCCGGATTATCTCCAGATAGCGGCTACCAACGGTATTGTAAGTGGCGGTGGTGCCGTAACTCAGGCTACCTGTGGTGGGGGTCAGGCAACCGGAGCCCAACACTTCGCAGGCTTTGTCGGCACCCGCTGAAATCAAACGCAAGCCGGCGGGTATGCCAGTCTCACGAGCTGCCTGTTCAGTAATCTGGCCCAGCAGCCCACCGGCGGGAACCAGCTCAGGAAGTTGCTGCCGGGTGATGGGCAGTGCTTTCCATTTCCAATCCCGTGGTCCACACCATTGCTGGGCCTTGAAGTCGAAAGGAAGGTAACCCACCTGGCTGGCAACGGAATCGACATATTTACCCGTGAGTTTGTAGCTGTGGTAACCCGACAGCAGCAGAAATTTCGACGTTTTCTCCCAGACTTCCGGTTGCTGGGCGTTGATCCAGTTTGCTTCGGCCTGCGAGCGAAACGACCGCACGGCGGGCCCCGCCCCCGCCAGGGTGAGAACCGGTCCCCACCCACCCATGCCGGGTAGCTGGTGTTGCTCGCGCTGGTCCAGCCAGCTAATGGCAGGACGCAGTGGCCTTCCCTCCCGGTCGAGGTTGACCACCGTGGCGCGCTGGGTGGTCAGGGCTACCGCGCGAATAGCCGATTTCGGGAACTCCAGCAGCGGCCAGAGCTGCTGGCAGGCCTCACACAATTTCTCCCAAAAATACTCGACATGCTGTTCCGCCCAGCCCGGTTGTTCAGAAAAAAACGGTTCAATCTCTACCTGGCTTTTTGCCAGCAGTTGACCTTCCGGATCAAACACCAGAGCGCGAACGCTCTGGGTGCCATTATCGATCGCCAGCAGGTAGTTTTTATTCTCGCTCATGGTCACCGGGGCGCAGGCAGGTAGTAGTGCCGGGCCCATATTTCGCGGTAACGGGCAAGCTCTGCCTGCCAGCGGGCGCTGTCCCAGTGCAATTCCTGCGCGCAGATGGTTTCCAGTGCCGGAAAAATAGCTTCGCCACCGCAGGGCAGTAGCGAGCCCAGGCGAGTGCGGCGCAGCAGCAGGTCATCCAGGTGAACCACGGACTCATTGCGTGCCGCCCAGCGACATTCCGCCAGGCAAAACTCCGTACTCGCTATTTTCGCCCGCTCGGATTCATCGGTACCCTCGAACAGCCTGGCGGCATATGCGCCGTAGCGCCCCGCCAGACGCTGGGCCCAGCGCTCATCCGCAGTGCCAATATCCTGCGCGCTTATATCGGGGACAGTAAACACGGTTTCGTCGGGCTCTTGCAGGTCCAGGTTTCCCAGGGTGCCAGTTGCCGCGCTGATCGCATCCAGGGCAATTTTGCGAAAGGTTGTCAGCTTGCCGCCAGTGACGGTAACCAGGCCCTTATCCACCCAGACGGCATGATTGCGTCGCTCTTTGGATGGATCCTTTGACTTCTCCGAGCCGATGACGGGGCGCACCCCCGACCATGTCGAGATAATGTCATCCCGGGTAATGGCGTGCTGGGGAAACTGGCCGGCAACAGCCTCCAGCAAGTAATCCAGCTCACTGTTGCTGATTGTGGCTTCGGCGCCCGGATCCTGATCATGGTCAAGGTCAGTGGTGCCCACGACGGTAGCGCCTTCCCAGGGAAACGCGAAAACAGGGCGTTTGTCCCGGGGGTGGAATATTGTCAGGCAATCGTGCACAGGCAAACGCGAGTGCGCCAGCACCAGGTGGCTGCCGCGCAGGGGCCGCACCCGGGTCTCCGGGTTGACCTCCTTGCGCAGAGTGTCAGCCCAGGTGCCGGTGGCATTGATTACCGCCCTTGCTTTCAGCCCCACCCGCTCACCGGTTTCAACATTTACCGCCACCACGCCATCTACCAGGTCATTGGTTCTGAGCAAGCTCTCAACTTTCACATAATTTCCGGCACAGCTACCTGCCGCAATAGCCTCCTGCAGGATACGCAGTACCAGTCGGGCATCATCTGTGACGGTGTCGGTGTAATAGCAGGCACCTTTGAGCCCGTCGCTGTCGATTCCGGGAAAGCGCTGCAACACGCCGGCGCGGTTTAAATAGTGATGGTCCCTGATACCTGCCATCAGGTCATAAAATGCCAGCAGCAGGCTGAACGCCACTCTGCCGGGAAAACGGCCCTTGCGAACAGTGAAATAGTAACCCATACGATCTATGAGGCCCGGCGCCTCTCGCAACAACCGCTCCCGCTCCTGCAGTGATTCGCGGGTGAGCCGTATGTCGCCCTGCAGAATATAGCGAAGGCCGCCGTGGACCATTTTTGAAGAACGACTGGACGTGCCCCAGGCGAAGTCGCGTTGCTCCAGCAACAGCGCTTTCAGGCCGCGCCGGGCCGCTTCACGCAAAACACCCGCACCGATAATACCTCCGCCAACGACTATCATGTCCCATTGCTGGCCACCTTGCTGCAACTGTTGCCACAAGGCGGTGCGCTCAGTAAAACTCGGCTGCAATGTGCTCATTGTGTTAATGCCTTCTAAAAGATCCTTGTGACTGGTGCCGGGTAAATGACAGCGTCAGGGCAGTAGTTTGCCCGGATTCATCTGCCCGGCGGGATCAAATACCTCCACCAGGCCATGGATTGCCGCAATACCCAGCTCGCCCTTCTCCGCCGGCAGGTATCTCGCGTGGTCCCTGCCGACACCGTGCTGGTGGCTGATAGTGCCACCCAGCTTGACGATTGCCTCCGCCCCTGCCGCCTTGAGTTTTTCCCAGCGGGCGTAGGTTTGCGCGTAATCGCTGCCACAGCGGAAAATGTAGGTGGTATATACGCTGGAGCCCTGCGGGTAAATATGGGACAGGTGGGTGAATACATGCACCGTCTCCTTTTCATCTTCCAGCGCAGCGGAGATGGCCGCTTCCATAACCGCCGGCGCAGCAGGCACGCTTACCCAGTCAAGCGCCGTTTCCATCGTGTCCACGACGAAGCCCGCCTCCCACAATCCGTGGCGCAGATAGGGCGAACGAAACCGGCTGTGTTCCCATTTCTTACCCAGCAGAGCCCCGGTGCCCACACCGCCATGGCGTCGCGCGATGCCCCTGGCAAGTGCCAGTGCCGATTTGCACTGCGCCCTGGAGCCGGTGACGCCGAGGGTAAACATGGTCTTGTTGTCGCCGGCCCCGCGCAGGGCCAGGTATTTCTCCAGCAGCGTGATCGCCATACCGCTGCCGGCGAGCTTGAGCTGGGTAAAGGTCTCGATGGTATTGCTAAGGCGCATCATTGACAGCTGTACCTTAGCCTGGGCGATTTCCCGCAGGGCCTTGTGACCGGAATCCCAGTCGGGAAAGAAAATCACATGGAACGATTCCTGCTCCGGTAACGGTGTGATGCGCACCTTCACCTCGGTGATAATACCCATGCGCCCTTCACTGCCCATGAACATTTCCCGTACGTCGGGTCCCGCAGAGGATGCGGGAAAGGTGGGGATCTCCAGTGTGCCCTTCAGGGTCTCGATACGACCGCCGGCAAACATTTGTTCGATACGACCATATCGCATTGACTGCTGGCCGCTGGAACGACTTGCTACCCAACCGCCAACGGTTGAAAGCTCCCAGGACTGCGGGTAATGGCCCAGGGTATAGCCCTCGGCTGCGAGCAGTGACTCCACCATAGGCCCCGTCGTACCGGCGCCGAATGTGGCGATCTGGCTTTCCCTGTCCAGCTCCATAAGCTGGTTCATGCCGGTCATATCAATGGTCAACACAGGGCGATCACCCGCTTCGGGATTGATATGCCCGACAACAGAGGTGCCTCCGCCATAGGGGATCACGCTGAGTTGGTGTTGCTCTGCATACTGCAGCAGCGACTGCACCTGCTCGCTAGTCTTTGGGAATGCTACACCGTCGGGAAAGATGCCGAAGTCACCGCTGCGCATTGCCAGCCAGTCGGGCAGGCTCTGCCCTCGCGCGTGGCGCAGCCGATCCTCGGCATCCAGGCTGACCAATTCATGGGGCTGTAGCCGGGATGCGGGCACCTTCGATATGACCTGTTCCAGCGAGGCATCAGGCAGCCGTGTCGATGGGCCAATTATTTTTTGTAGGTAGGCCAATGCTGAGGCCTTTAACTCCAGGCCCAGGTCGTTCTGGTCATCACCCCAACCGTTCCATTGTTTCATGTTATTTCCCCGCTGTTGTCCACCGTGCCGGATATTGCAGCGGATATATCATCATAAGCCCCCTAAAGTCGTAAAGGACAGGTATTGCGCAGATTGTTGACGGTGATCAAGTCGGCCAGGCTCCACTTACATTTTAATGATCTCAGTTAAGCGCATAATTTCTAATAACTGCTGGCTGTTCATATGAGATTATCACCAGCCTCGCTTATCGTGGTGGCAACGACCTGCCTGATGTGCCTGGCGACTTCGCAGGCGGATTCTCTCCGTTATGCACCCGTAATGCCACTGGCGCCGAAATCGCTGCTACTGGATATCACAGAGGCTGGCACTCGCCTGGTGGTTGCCGGTGAGCGCGGCCATATCCTGTATTCCGACGACGATGGCCAGCGCTGGCAGCAGGCCATGGTGCCCACCACCCAGATGCTCACCAGCGTATATTTTCTCAACAGCCAGCGCGGCTGGGCGGTCGGGCATGATGGACTGATCCTGGTCAGTGATGACAGCGGCGAAAATTGGCGTATCCAGCGAGATGGTCTGGCGGTTCAGTACCAGACCAATTTGGAATTGCGCGAGGTGGCCCACCGACAGCTCAAAAATCTGCAGCAGCGCCTTGAGGCGGCGGACCCGGAAATCCGGTCACAGCTTGAACAAGACCTGGAAGACGCACAGATGAACCTGGAGGATGCGGAGTTCGCTCTGGCGGAGCCGACATTCACAGCCCCCCTTATGGACGTGTGGTTCCAGGATGCCAGTCGGGGCTGGGCAGTGGGCGCCTTTGGCACCCTGGTGACTACCGTTGATGGTGGGCAATACTGGGTCAACAATGAAAAGGTGTTGGCCAATCCGGATGAGCTCCATCTCAACACGATCACCGGCGATGGCAAGGGCCGTGTATTCGTCGCTGGCGAGGGCGGCGTCATGTTCCGCTCTCTGGACGGAGGCAGGAGTTGGAAAACGCTGGAACCGTTCTATGAAGGCAGCTGGTTTGGTGCCGTTTACAACGCCGGGAATGACACCCTGTTCATTTTTGGGCTGCGCGGCAACCTGTACCGCTCCAACGACTTCGGCACATCGTGGAAGGCGGTATTCAATGACAATACCAGCACCCTCGCCGGAGGCAGCGCTTCCACCGGCAATCCAATCGTGCTCGCAGGCGGAGCGGGTGCCGTGTTATTCAGCACTGACGGTGGGCAGTCATTCCAGCTCACACTGGTAGAGGATCGCCTTGGCCTGAGCTCCGGCCTGGGTCGCGACGGAAAATTGATACTGGTCGGGCAGGGCGGCATCAAGGTCCGCGAGGTCGCAGACCATGCATATTGATTCAGCGGATGCCAACGCTGAACCTCTCCACACCTATCATCCGGGCGAGGAGGAGGCCCTTCTCGAGCGAATAATTTTCTCCTTCCGGCCCTTACTGCTTATCGTATTCCTGTTTGCGACGGTGTTTTTTGCCTATCAGACAGCCGGGCTGAGGCCGGACGCCAGTTTTGAAAAAATGATTCCGATGGAACATCCGTATATCCAGTCCTTCATGAAGCATATCTCTGATCTCGGTGCTGCGGGAACCACGATTCAGGTGGCCGTGGAGCACACCTCTGGCGATATTTTCGACCCGGAGTATCTGGATCTGCTACAACAGATCAACGACGAAATATTTTATTTGAAGGGTGTAGACCGCAACCGGATGCGCTCGTTGTGGACACCGAATGTACGCTGGACTGAAGTAACCGAAAAGGGATTCGAAGGCGACAAGGTCATCGATTCCGATTACGACGGTTCCGAGCGGGCCATGACGCAACTGCGCCGGAATATTCTGCGATCAGGGGAAGTGGGCCGACTTGTTTCGGACAATTACCGTTCCACCATTGTGCAGACACCCCTCATAGATACCGACCCAACAAGTGGCGAGCCCCTGGACTATTGGGAACTATCGCAGGCCCTGGAAAAAAACGTCCGGGAAAAATACGAGCAACTGTCTGTCGATAGCAGCGGACAGCCAACAGTAAAGATTCACATTATCGGCTTTGCCAAGATCATTGGCGATCTGCTCGACGGTATCACCGCGATTGTCACCTTTGCCATTATCACCCTGTTAATTACCTCCGTGCTGCTATTTCTCTATACCCGCAGTCTGCGCGGCACACTGTCGCCCCTGCTGTGTTCAATCATCGCCGTGATCTGGCAACTGGGCCTGCTGGCCAGCCTGGGGTATGGCCTCAATGCATATTCCATACTGATTCCTTTTCTGGTCTTCGCAATTGGCGTGAGCCATGGCGTGCAGGTAGTAAACGCCTTCCTCGGGGAAAGTATCGCCGGGCACGCCAGGCAGGACAGTGCCAGGCGCGCGTTTCGCGCGCTCTACATACCGGGTATGACGGCGCTGGTCTCCGACGCCATCGGTTTTGTCACCATGGTGCTGATCCCCATCCAGGTGATCAAGGATCTGGGCATTGCCGCCAGCATAGGGGTGGCTGCTGTCGTGCTCACCAATCTGGTGCTGCTACCCATTATGATGTCTTATATCGGCATTACCAAAAAGACGCTTGAACACCACCGTAAAGCCCGCAGCAATGATGTATTGCGTGATACCGCCTGGCGCTTGCTCGCCCACCTGGCCAGCGCCCGGGTTGCGCGGGTATCCATCGTGGTGGCCGCCCTCGGTTTCGCTGTCGGTATCTACGGCGGGCAGTACCTGAAGATAGGTGACCTGGATCCCGGTGCGGCAGAGTTGCACGCGAATTCCCGTTACAACCTCGACAATCAGTATATTACCGACAATTACGCCACCAGTTCCGACGTTCTGGTTGTCATGGTGGAAACAGCTGAAGAGGCATGTGCGCAGTACAAAAACCTTGAGCTCGTCGATCGCTTTACCTGGCATATGCAGAACGTGCAAGGTGTAAGCTCTGCCATGGCCGCCTCCGAGGTCTCTAAAATGTATGCCGCGGGCTACAATGAGGGCAACCTCAAATGGGCCACCATCAACCGCGACCAGCGACTGCTGGGCTCCACTTTCGACCAGATGCCCGGTGCGTTAATGAATACAAGGTGCAGCCTGTTGCCAGTGGCCCTGTTCCTTACTGATCACAAAGCGGAAACATTGCAGCGCGTGGTTGACAGTGCCGAGGCATTCGCCCAACTGAACCGGCAGGAAGGTATTCACTTTGCCCTGGCTGCCGGGAACGCGGGCATCGAGGCTGCCACCAACCAGGAAATTTCTACTGCGCGAACCCGGATGATGCTGCTGATCTATGGTGTCGTGAGCGCACTGGTGCTTCTCAGTTTTGCATCCTGGCGCGCCATGGTCTGCATTGTGGTGCCGCTGGCACTGACCTCCTTTCTCGCCCAGGCGCTGATGGCCTATCTGGGCATTGGCGTGAAAGTGGCAACCCTGCCCGTCATCGCACTGGGGGTTGGCGTAGGTGTCGACTACGGAATCTACATCTACAGCAAACTGGATTCCTTCCTGCGCCGTGGCATGGGAATTCAGGAGGCGTTTTACAACACACTCACCACCACCGGTGAAGCTGTCAGCCTGACCGGCGTCATGCTGGCGGTAGGTGTTGCGACCTGGATCTGGTCCCCCATCAAGTTTCAGGCGGATATGGGATTGCTGCTCACGTTCATGTTCCTGTGGAATATGGTGGGCGCCTTATGGCTGCTGCCAGCCCTGGCCCATTATCTGATCAAACCGGAAAATATTAAGGGGGAACACTATGAACGTACAAGGTAAATCGCCCTGCAGACCACTTATAAAAACGGCACTGACCGCTGCCCTTGCGGTAGCTGCATCAAGCGCTTTCGCCCTCTCCTTTGAGTTTGGTGACGATGAGTGGCAACTCGACTGGGACACAAACGTGGCCTACACCGCCCAGTGGCGAGTGGCGAAAAAGGACGGTGACCAGTTCCGTTACAAGGATACTGGCGACCTTGTGGCCGACAGCCGGGCCTATGCCGTGCTGATCAATGCCAATGACGGCGATAACAATTTCAATCGCAGCCTGGTACAGAACAAAGTATCCATCGTAACCGAGATGGACCTGATGTGGCGCGACTATGGCCTGTTCGCCCGCGGCCGCGCGTTCTACGACGATGTGTACGACCAGCATACCAACCAGAGCCAGCAGGATTACCTCACTTACAACAACAGCAAAAACTTCCCCAATGGGGACACGGGCTTCAAGAGATTCCCTAGCGATACCGTTGATGAGCATCGCGACCGTATCGAAATGCTGGACTACTTCCTGTACGCCAACGGCGAGCTACCCGGTGAGCGTTTATTCAACCTCCGGGTTGGCAGCCAGGTAATCAATTGGGGCGAGGCCACCTTTACTTCCGGAATCAACGGCCTGCAGAATCGCGCCGACCTTATCGCCCGCAACACGCCGGGTGTGGAGGTCAAGGAAATTCTGTTGCCCACAGGCGCAATTTACGGCCAGGTCGACGTCATACCCGATCTCACGCTGGAAGCGTATTACCAGTATGAATGGAAAAAAACCGAACTTAACGGAGTCGGCAGTTTCTTCAGCGACCGGGATTTCCTGGGACCGGGCGCGAGGAACTTCCTGATTCCCGTGGGACCGAATCCGGATGCCATCACGGCTGTTCCCAGAACACCCGACGAAGGCGCCTCCAGCAGCGGCCAGTGGGGTGCGGCCCTGCACTGGATCGTGCTCGGCGATACGGATATTGGTCTGTACTACATCAATGCCCACAACAAATCCCCGGCCTACCGGATCAACTATCCAGAGGGTGCATTTTTTCCGGATTCCTACACCATCGTGTACTTTGAGGACATTCAGGGTTACGCCGCCAGTTTCACCACGGTGTTGGCCGACACCAATGTACAGGGTGAAGTATCTTACAAGACCGATGTGCCGGTGGTGCTGCAAAACGGTGACCCGGTGGATGGTGACCTCACCTCCTACCAGCTCGGGGGCTCCTACGTATTCCAACCGACCGCCCTGTGGGACGACGCCAACCTGACATTTGAACTCGCCGGTGCCTACGTGAATTCACATGACAGTTCCGAACTGCTTTACGATGATCACGGCACCGTTATAAACCTGCGGCTGGAACTGGCCTACCTGAACGTGGCTCAGGGGCTGGACCTGAAAGTACCCTTGTTTTTCAGGCGCGGACTGGACGGCAATATTCTGGAGAGCGAGATGGTGGAAGACTCCTCTGCGGTCAACATCACATTCCAGTTCATCTATCTTAATAACTTCACCGCATCATTGGGCTATTCCAATTTTTTTGACGGTGGTGAAAATACCTATATCAACGACCGCGACAACGCGTCGGTGAATTTCTCATACAGCTTCTAGGACAAATAAGAGGGCCGGAAATATGCGTCTAATTATAAGCACCGTAACTGCATTGGCACTGTCGCTGTCCGCCGTTGGCGCGACAGAAAAAATGTCGCCAGAAAATGTTGCCCGCCTGGGCAAGGACCTGAACCCCATCGGCGGCATCAAAGCAGGCAGTGAGGACGGATTATTACCCGCATGGACAGGTAGCGTTGTGGGCTTGCCGGAAGGCCTGCAGTGGGACGGCCCGGGCACGACCTACCCCGATCCCTGGCCCGATGAAAAGCCCCTGTTCGTCATAAGCAAAGATAACATGGAACAATATCAGGACCGCCTGAGTCCCGGGCAAATCGCCATGTTCGAAACCTACCCGAAGACCTTCCGCATGCCGATTTACCCCGGTCATCGGGAGTTCGCCTTTTACCCGGAATTTTATGAGAAGGTTGCTTACAACGCTGAAAACAGCGCATTGGTTAATGACGACGAAGGCATCGAAGGCTTTGTGGGGGGGGCCGCCTTCCCGGTGCCAGCAACAGGACCTGAAGTCGTTTGGTTTACCCGTACCACCGGCGCTTATGAAACAACAGACGGTGAATACAGTGACATCGCCGTATTCCCCAATGGTACCCGATCCACACGTCGCTCCAGGTTTCTCCAGGAGTCCCCCTACGCCAGTCGAAACAACCCGATTAACGCAGAGTACGCGTATCCTAATCTGGGCGAGTTTGCAGGGTACATCATGACCTACGTGACACAGCCGGCCAGGGACAAGGGCCTGATTACCGCTGTTCTGGAACCCTACGATTACGCCAAAAATGCGCGTGAAGTCTGGCGCTATTTGCCCGGCTCCCGCCGCGTGCGGCGCGCGCCTACAGTGGGGTTCGATACCCCCGATGGCCCCGGCGGCCTGAAAACCGTGGATGAGGTGCGCGGCTTTAACGGCTCCATGGAACGTTTTGACTGGCGATTGCTCGGTAGAAAGGAAATTTTTGTGCCCTACCACAACTACCGGTTTGATGAACCCGGCCTCGGCTACGATGAGCTGTTGACAAAATTCCATGCCAATCCTGAATACATGCGGTATGAACTCAAGCGAGTCTGGGTGGCCGAGGCCACCCTGCGGGAGGGAGAGCGACATATTTATGGCAAACGTCGCATATATGTGGACGAGGACACCGGGTTCACTCTCATTACAGAAAATTATGATGGGCACGGCGAGTTGTGGAAAGTGGTGCTGACCAACAGTATCTACGACTATGGCGGCCAGGCCTATGCGCGACGTGCGCAGATGTACCACGACCTGCGTGCGGGTGCCTACATCGCCGAGCGCCTGATCAACGACAGCGCCCCGATGTTGTATGACGTCAATCCGGCTAAAGGACCCGCCTATTTCTCACCCAGCAACATCCGCAAGCTCGGCAAGCGCTAGTGAAGCAAAAGTTCGAACGTTTTCAGCGACAAGCGTTGAGCTGCCGTTCAGCAGGTAGCAAGAATATTTACTCCAGCGAAGTCCCGTCGAAATGTGCTTTCGTAGTTACAAAAAAGACAGCCTGAAAGAAATAATATTTGTAAATTATCATTATAATAATAATATTCTTTCTATTTTCAGCGGATTAGAGCAATGGATCGCACGGACATTCGAATTCTGGACATACTGCAGTATGACGGCCGCATCAGCAATCAGGCCCTGGCAGACAAAGTGGGTATCTCAACGGCGGCCTGCTGGCGACGGGTTCGCGCCCTTGAAGACACGGGCGTGATCTCCGGCTATGCGGCTATCCTCGATAGAAAGCAGGTCAATCTGGGCCTCTGCGCTTTTGTCCATGTCACCCTCTCCCGGCACGTACAGGAGAGCACCAAATCCTTCGAAACAGCGATTCTGCGACGGCCTGAGGTGCTGGAGTGCTTTGCCACTACCGGTGATGCAGACTTTATTCTGCGCGTGATCACCGCAAGTATTGAGTCACTGGATGCCTTTCTTGAAGAGTGCCTGTTCGCGCTGCCACAGATATCCCAGGTTCGCTCCAACATCGCTTTGCGCGAGCTGAAATTTGAGACTGCACTGCCAATCACAGCCGCAAATTGACCGTCAAGGTGGCAGTCATTGCCAAAAACAAGCGATCGGGCAACTTTAGCTGAGAGGAATCGTGCTCGCGCGGCCTGATTCCCTTATCATAGCGCCTCACAGCAAGCACCCCGGCACTCACCAAAAAAGACACGTCACTGTTGAACCAGGAAGTAACACATACTCCAATGATGCAGCAATTTTTGCGCATCAAGGCCCAGCACCCCCAGGACCTGCTGTTCTACCGTATGGGCGACTTTTACGAGCTTTTTTATGACGATGCCAGAAAGGCCGCGGACCTGCTCGATATCACCCTCACCGCCCGGGGCAAGTCCGGCGGCGAACCCATCCCCATGTGCGGCGTACCCTACCACGCTGCGGAGGGCTATCTCGCTCGCCTGGTAAAGGCGGGGGTCTCGGTGGCCATCGCCGAGCAGATTGGCGACCCCGCTACCAGCAAGGGGCCGGTTGACCGCCAGGTCGTGCGGGTGGTCACACCAGGTACACTTTCCGATGAGGCTCTGTTGGATGACCGGGTAGACAACCTGTTGCTGGCGGTATGCCAACGGGAACAGCACTTTGGCCTAGCCTACCTGGATCTCAGCAGCGGGCGATTCCGGGTACTGGAAGTAAGCACAGAAGAGGCCCTTGCCAGCGAGCTGCAACGACTGAACCCCGCGGAAACCATTTATGAGGAAACTATTTTTCTGCCGCTGATCACAGCCCGCCCCGGCGCACGCAGCCAACCTGCCTGGGAATTTGATTTTGACAGCGCCGAGCGTGCCCTCAACACCCAATTCCAGACCCATGATCTCAAAGGCTTCGGCTGCGAGGAATTGACCCTGGCCATTGCGTCCGCAGGCTGCCTGCTGCAATACGTCAAGGATACCCAGCGCGCAAACCTGCCCCACATTCGCAGCATCAGCCACGAGAGCCGTGCGCACAGCGTCATTATGGATGCGGCCACCCGCCGCAACCTGGAAATTGATATCAATCTTGCCGGGGGTGAAACCAATACACTGTTCTCTGTTATGGATCGCGGTGTCACCGCCATGGGCAGCCGTCTGCTGCGACGCTGGCTACACAGGCCACTGACCGACGTACCCACCCTGGAAGCCCGCCAGCTTGCGCTGGGCGCCCTGTGCGGCAATTACGACTATGAACCGGTGCGCGCTGCGCTCAAGCCTATAGGCGATATGGAACGGATACTTACCCGGGTAGCCCTGCGCTCGGCGAGACCCCGCGACCTGACACGCTTGCACAGTTCGCTGGAGTCACTGCCGCAGCTGCGAGCCGCACTTGCTTCGCTGGATTCCGAGCGCCTGCGGGAACTGGTCCGCGTCAGCGGCGACTACCCTGCGCTCTGTGATCTGCTGGGAACGGCTATCAAGGAAAACCCGCCCGTCATTATTCGCGATGGCGGTGTTATTGCCGACGGTTATGACGAAACCCTGGACGAACTGCGCCTGCTCAGCAGTAACGCCGGCGACTACCTGTTGGAAATCGAACAACGCGAACGGCAGGCCACAGGTATATCCACTCTGAAAGTAGGCTATAACCGGGTGCACGGCTATTACATCGAAATCAGCCGGGCACAATCGGAACGCGCTCCCCCCGAGTATATCCGCCGTCAGACCCTCAAGAATGCCGAACGCTTCATCACCCCGGAGCTGAAAGAGTTCGAAGACAAGGCACTCTCCAGCAAGAGCCGGGCCCTGAGCAGGGAGAAGGTCTTGTATGAGGAGTTGCTGGAGCGCCTGAACGAACAGCTCGCCGCGTTGCAGGATACGGCGGCGGCGGTCAGTGAGATTGATGTACTGGCCAACCTCGCGGAGCGCGCAGACACACTCCGCCTGTGTCGCCCCGTGTTCTGTGAGGAGGCGGTGTTCGAGGTTAGCGACGGTCGGCACCTGGTGGTAGAACAGGTGCTGGAAGAGCCTTTTATCGCCAACAGCACCCTGCTCAATGATCGGCGGCGCATGCTGCTGATCACCGGGCCTAACATGGGTGGTAAATCCACCTATATGCGTCAGAATGCAATTATTGCCCTGCTGGCGCACATAGGCAGTTATGTGCCGGCCTCAGCGGCAAGACTGGCTCCCCTGGACCGCATTTTTACCCGCATAGGCTCCTCCGACGATCTCGCTTCCGGCCGTTCGACTTTTATGGTTGAAATGACCGAGACCGCAAATATCCTGCACAACGCCACACCTCGCAGCCTGGTGTTAATGGACGAGATAGGCCGCGGCACCAGCACCTTCGACGGGCTCAGTCTCGCCTGGGCTGCTGCGCTGGAGCTGGCGAGGTCGGTGCAGGCGTTCACCCTGTTTTCAACACACTATTTCGAATTGACCAGCCTTCCTGAGCAGTGCTCCAACATGGCCAATGTTCACCTGGACGCCACCGAGCATCAGGACCACGTGGTGTTCTTGCACAACATTCAGGAAGGCCCTGCCAATCGCAGTTTTGGGCTGCAGGTAGCCAAACTGGCGGGGGTTCCGGCATCTGTGCTCGATACGGCCCGGGCAAAGCTTGCAGAATTGGAGCGGAGCAAACACCAATCTGCGGCCAGCGCAGTACAATCTCCTCCTCCCGCGCAAGTGGATCTATTCAGCAGTGCCCCCAATCCCGCCGTTAAAGCGCTGGAAGCGCTGGACGTGGACGGCCTGACCCCACGAGAGGCACTGCAAAAACTGTATGACCTGAAGGGTCTACTGGGCTGAAAATACCCTTCAATTTACCGCTGCGGACGGGTAAACTGTCGCCCCTCCCGGAGGACGCCCCCGCGAGACCAGCAATAGCTACAGAGGCTTTTCAGGAATGACATTTGTTGTAGGCGAAGATTGTATCAACTGTAAACACACAGATTGCGTGGAAGTTTGCCCGGTAGACTGTTTTTACGAGGGCCCGAATTTCCTGGTGATCCACCCCGATGAGTGTATCGACTGCGCGTTGTGTGAGCCCGAATGCCCGGTAGACGCCATCTTCTCGGAAGACGAGCTGCCCGAAGACCAGGCGGTATTCCTCGAGCTGAACGCCGAGTTGGCTGAGGTCTGGCCCTGTATTACCGAGATGAAAGAGTCGCCACCGGATGCCAAAGAGTGGGAAGGCAAGCCCAATAAGCTGGCTTTGCTGGAGCGCTGACAACCCGCGCAACCGGCATTACCAACAGCCCTGCAAAGTTATCTTTGCGGGGCTTTTTATTGGCTTAACAAGCCCGCTCGCAATGCAGCCGCCTGTTCCTTCACGCGGCGGATATTATCCGGCCCCATACGCAGCAGCTGCTTCTGCAGTGGTGTTAATTGCTCCAATTGCGGGTCCGCGTACTGATACATAACCGACTTGCGCGTCAGGGCGATGGGGTCCTCGATTTCCGGTGTCGCCAGTATTCTGTCCAGCACCCGAATAACCGCGTTATCGAAGTCTTCAGCGGGAAGACCCAATTGGCTATAGGCCTGCTCGAACAGGGGACGCATGGTGTGAAAATTGTTTACCAGTGCCGCACTGTCAAGAGTGGCAATAGCATCGGCATAATTATCGTAACGGGCATAACCGGCCGGACTCATGAACATCTGCTCGCCCTGCGTCTCTACAGGGAAAGCACCTTTTGGTGGATCCAGGGGCAGGAGCTTGCGCAGCACCAACCCGCGGCTAAACCCATCGATCAGAGCCGTTCCCTGCTGGATAAGGTTTTGTTGTTGTTGCAGCTTTTGCAGTTCAGGACCGGCACCCGCCGCTGCCAACTGCTCCCGCGCCATTGCATCACTTTCTGCCAATGGTGGTAGTGCCGGGGGTGCAGGTGCAGGCAACTCCTCTGGCAACTCGGCAACGGGTGCTGGCAGCGGGATATCCTCGGCGGGCGGCAGCGCAGATTCGACCACCACTATTTCTTCTACAGCGACCGGCTCCGGCTGCATCTCCACCGGCTGTTCCTGCGAGGACTGCCACAACACGTATGCCACCACGACAATCGCCACTACCAGCAACAATTGCTTCGTTGGAAACCCGCCACCCTTGTCGTGACTCTCGAGCCTGTCTTCCCGTGCTGCCTTCATCGCATACTCTCCCGTTATAGCCCGTACATACTGGCGCGCTAGCAACGCCAGATTTTAACTGTACAGTAGCATAACAGAGCTAATCAGAATTTGATCAAACTGGCGTCGCAGTTTGTTACCGCAGAGATTGGGTCTCCCCTACTCCTGGTCGCCCTTGCGCCGACCGCCTCCGGCGCGGCGCTCTGGCTTGCCGGAGGCCGTATAAAGTTCGCTGCGCAACGCGGTAGGCGCGCGTTTGTCACTCTCACTATCCCGGCGATCATCAAAATGCATAAACTTGCACTGGCAGTTGTTGGATGTACAGTCTGCCAGAGGAAGCTGGGGCAGCTCTGCAGGCAGAAATCGTTTATCGGCCAGTGCAAGCGCTTGCTGGCAAGCACCTGGGCCGCTGATCACTGATACCGCGTGGTAGGCATTAGTGCCCGCGGTGACCGCTTTCGCGCGGTGCAATCTTTTTGGCCCTGAAGCCGTTCTGGCAGCAGGTTTCGCCGAAGATCGCAAAAAACGGAAAACCAGGATCGCCAGAACGACCACAACCAGTAAAAATAAAATCTTCATCAATATTCCCCGCTACTGCGAATGTCATGCACGCGCCTTATTTTATCCATATAGTAGTCGAGCTGTTCTTCATACCCTAAGCAAAAAGTACCATTACCGCAGATTCGCAATATTCATTTTCCAGATCGCCGATCGCGGGCTAGTATAAGACTGGAAGATTGATCGCAGTGCCGGACGCTGCACCCCACAAGCCACAACCACTCACCACGGCGCGGCAAAGGAGAACAAGTACATGAGTATTTTGAAAAAACTGAAGGTGATTACCGCTGCATCATTGCTGGCAATATGCTGCGGAGTTTCCACACCGCTGCTGGCCGAGACGGTCGAGCAGAAAGTTCGCATCGAGGTATCAAAACTGGATGGCGGAGATTGCACAGTACAGGCTGTGTTTAAGGGAGACCATGACAACTGCGACAACGACAATGCCAAAGGCCGTGCAGATTGCAGCAAGGATACCGGCTGCGTTTGCACCCGTCAGGAAAAGCACGTGAGCTGGCAGATCGAAGACAAGCAGTCCTTCAGCATTGTTTTTGATCAGGGCAGCCCCAACCCTTTTGTCACCAAGGGCAGTCACGAGTGTAACTTCAAGAGCAACAAGAAGGGCAAGCTGCGCTGCAGGGTCAAGGGTAAAAATGTGCCCAGGGGGGACTACAAGTACTCCATCGTGGTACCTGAGTGCCCGGCGATTGAGTCACATATCAAGATTTATTGAGTCCTGGTCGACAATACCGTAACCCGGTGCACGACCTGATAGTCGTTCCGGGATAAACTTTCGCAGATTTTGGCGCCGGGATAATATTTAAGGCAATGAAGTGAGCATTGGCATTGAAGTCCAGCAAAGCAAGCACCGGGCCGTGGAAATTCTCGACCAGGCCTTCCACGATGACCCGGTAATGAACTGGATGTCCAGCCATCCGGAATTTCGCCGCACTTTCTTTAGTATCACGCTGCCTGGCTTTCTGGCAGATGGCCTGACCTATATAGAAGCACAGGGTCGTGGCGCGGCTGCATGGCTGGGTCCACAGCGAAAACTGGATTGGCCAGTCACTGCCAGTAACCTCTGGCAAATGTACAAAGTTTGTGGAATACGCGGCTTTATTCGTTTTGGCCTCAGCGGTTTTACCACGGCAAAGTTTCACCCGGGCGAGCCGCACTATTACCTGTTCCTGATCGGCACACTACCCGAAAGCAAGGGGCAGGGCGTCGGCAGCGCCCTGATGGCCCAGGTGCTCCGCAAATGTGACGATGAGAACATGCCTGCCTACCTGGAAAATTCCAAGCGCGAGAATCTTGCGTTTTACCAGGGGCACGGCTTTGAAGTGGTCGACAAAATTCAGTTTGCCCGCTCGGCCCCACCGGTGTGGCTGATGTGGCGGGAACCGCGCCCAACCATTTAGCGCCAGCGGACAGATCCCTCAGCTCTCGACAAAGGCCCGCTCGATAACATACTCCGCCGCCTCACCGTGGCGCGCCTCACGCAGGCCTCGACTATCCAGCAGCTCGCATATTTCCTTGAGCATCGTGGGGCTGCCACAGATCATAAAGCGGTCGACACCGGGATCGATAGGCCCCAGCCCCACATCTGCTTGCAACTTGCCGGTGCGCAGGAGGTCAGTCAATCGGCCATTATTGCGGAAGGGCTCGCGGGTGACGGTCGGGTAGTAAATCAGTTTGTCGCGAACATCCTCGCCCAGGTACTCGTGGGCAGGCAGGTGTTCAGTGATTAACTCCCTGTAGGCAAGCTCTTCCACATGGCGACAGCCGTGGGTTAGCACTATTTTGTCGTACAGCTCATAGGTTTCCGGGTCCCGGATAATACTGAGAAAGGGGGCCAGCCCCGTGCCCGTCGCAATCAAATACAGGTTTTTGCCCGGTAACAGGTTGTCCTGTACCAACGTGCCGGTGGCCTTGCTGTTGACCAGCAATTCGTCGCCAACCTCAATAGATTGGAGCTTTGACGTGAGAGGGCCGTCGGGCACCTTGATACTGAAGAACTCCAGTTCATCCTCGTAATTGGCGCTTGCCAGGCTGTAAGCCCGCATTAGCGGCCGCCCTTCCTGCTCCAGCCCTATCATGGTGAAGTGGCCATTCTTGAAGCGAAAGCCCTGATTGCGCGTCGTTTTAAAACTGAACAGGCGATCGGTCCAGTGGTGAACCGAGGTGACCTGCTCTCGCATAATGCTTGCCATGTCGCATACTCCGGGTGCGGTAATCGATGGCGCACAGTCTACGGACATTATCTATATCAACAAAATGGATTTATTTGATATTATAAATCTGTTTTAACGATTAAGGATGACAGATGCGCTACAGTTTACGCCAACTGGAGGTTTTCCTGGCCACCGCCCACCATGAAAATGTCACCCGGGCCGCCAGTGAACTGGCCATGTCCCAGTCTGCGGCCAGTGGCTCCCTGAAAGAACTGGAAGACCAGTTTGGCATACAGCTGTTTGACCGGGTGGGTAAACGTCTTCAGTTGAGTGCACTGGGTCGGCAGTTGCGACCACAGGCAGAAACCCTGTTGGGCCAGGCCAGGGCATTCGAGGCTGAGCTGGCCGGGGACGACGCGATGGGGCGCCTGAATATCGGTGCCACCATGACCATTGGCAACTACCTCGCGGTCACGATGATCGCAGATTTTCGCAAGCGCTACCCCGGTGCCGATGTCGCTTTGAATGTCGCGAACACAGAAACTATCGCGGCTGGTGTCGCCGGATTCGAGCTGGATATGGGCATGATAGAGGGGGACTTTCACCACCCCGACCTGGAAACGCTGCACTGGCGCGCCGATGAGCTGGTGGTATTTGCAGCACCCGGACACCCGCTGGCAAGCAGCACTACACTGACAGACCACGATCTGGTATCGCTGCCCTGGATTGTACGGGAGCGGGGTTCCGGTACACGCCAGGCTTTCGACAGGGCGATGCACGGCCTGCTACCCGACCTGAATATCACTATGGAGTTACAGCACACAGAAGCTATCAAGCGTGCTGTGGAAGCCGGGCTGGGCGTTGGCTGCCTGTCACAAATAAGTCTGTCTGAAGCCTTCAAACGCGGCAGCCTTGTGCCCCTGCGGGTACCCGGGCGGGATTTTCATCGCGAGCTATACCTGATCACTCACCGTAAGAAATTCCAGGGACTGGCGCTGCGGCGCTGGCTGGAACTGTGCCAACAGAGCGCCTGAATAACTGCCCTACAGCGGGTGCAAACGCACCGGTAATGTTTTGTAGCCGCGCACAAAATTCGAGCGCACCCGCTCAGGCTCACCCACAACCTCCACCCGACTGAAGCGCGCCATAATCTCTTCCCACAGGATACGCAGCTGCATCTCCGCCAGTCGATTACCCATACAGCGGTGAATACCGAAGCCAAAGGAAATATGGTGACGGGGATTTTTGCGGTCGATAATAAACTCGTCGGCCTGCTCTATCGCCGTTTCATCGCGATTGCCTGAGATATACCACATCACAACCTTGTCGCCCTTGCGAATCTGCTTACCGCCGAGTTCAATGTCGCGTGTCGCGATGCGCCGCATATGGGCGAGTGGTGTCTGCCAGCGGATGATCTCGGAGACCATGGAGGGAATAAGATCGGGATTGGCACGCAGCTTATCGTATTGCGCCGGGTTCTGATTCAGCGCAAATACACCGCCAGTGGCGGAGTTACGCGTGGTGTCATTACCCCCCACAATCAACAGCATCAGATTACCCAGGTATTCCATGGGGCGGTCCACAATGTCTGCCGTGTTGGGATCTCTTTGTAGCAGCGAAATCAGATCAAAGGCATTTTCCCTGCCCTTGCGCTCGTGCCATATGCCCGTGAACGTTTCCAGGCACTCCATGAGACCCGCGATCTGCTCTTCCAGAGACACTTCACCGCCGGACATTCCGGGAGATGCCGAGGCGAGGTCAGACCAGTAAGTGAGCTTGTGACGATCCTCAAAGGGAAAATCGAACAGGGTCGCCAGCATCTGGGTAGTGAGATTTATAGAAACGCGGTCTACCCAATCGAAGGTCTCGCCCACGGGCAGACCGTCAAGAATCTCCTGCACCCGGCCGCGGATCAGGCCCTCCATTGCGGCCAGGTTTTGCGGTGCCACCACCGGCTGCACAGCACGGCGTTGTATATCGTGCTTGGGCGGGTCCATGGCGATAAACATTTCAACGGGCAAATCGTCAGGGACGTTGTCTATGGCAATTGTCGGCTCGGAGGAAAATCCGTCGTGATTGCTGTCGACAGCCACAATGTCCTCAAAACGCGTGATAGACCAGAAAGGACCAAAGGCACTATTGGCCTGGTAATGGACGGGATCTTCCCGACGCAGCCGTTCAAAGAAAGGCCGCCAGGCATCCTGTTCGAGGAGCCGCGGGTCGCTGACATCGATATCTTCCAGCGGCATTGTTAACGCATCGGGTAATTTTTCTGCCTTGTTCATTTCAATACTCCTGGTTTCGACTTACATCTGGTACTCAGGCATGCGCACCACCATACCATCGAGCGCATCCGTGACCTCGATTTGGCAGCTGAGCCGGGATACCTCAGTTCGATCCGGCCGCATACCCAGCATGGCTTCTTCCATGGCATCCGCCTCTCCGGTGGAGGGCAGCCAGGTCGCGTCCACGAATACATGGCAGGTTCCACAGGCGCAGGCGCCGCCACAATCGGCATCGATGCCTGGTACAGCGTTATCAATGGCGTTTTGCATCAGCGACTTTCCCACATCGGCGTCTATCGTATGGCTGGTGCCGTTGTGTTCGATAAGAGTGATACTGGGCATAGATTTATCCTCGAAATAGTTATAACCCAGTGTAAATGCTCTCGGTACGATGGGGAGGTCTTTTATTGACACATGGAGGTCATTTTAAGACAATAACGCATGGACGCAACAACGCCACCCATTTTTATTACCAGCAACTACTCCCGCATACTCGCTCGCGAATTACATCTGCAGGAACGGGAACTACCGCGCCTGCTGCAGGGAACGGGGCTGACCCAGGAGGTATTGCTACCCGGCGATGAAACCCGGCTCAGCGGAGCCCAGCAGCTGCGTATCATCCAGAATGCCCGGGATATCAGTGGTTCCCCGGAGCTCGGTTTGCGGATGGGCAGGCAGTTACAACCCGCCACCCATGGGCCCATCGGCTATCTCGCTCTAAGTAGCCCGGATCTCATGACCGCCCTACTGGCACTGCGTGACTTCCTGCCGCTGCGAATTGCCATTGCCCAATTGGGACTGGAAATGTCGGAACCCTGGCTGAAGTGCTCGCTGGAAATAAGAGTCCCTGCACAGCCAGACGACAAGCGCTTACTGGCGGAATGCTTTGCCCTCTTAATGCAAGCTGTGGTGGAGTCTGTGCTGGGTAAGCACGCTGAGGGCGCCCGATTCGAGTTTGAATATGAGGCTCCATCCTACTGCAATTTGTACAAAGACTATTTTCACCTGCCTACCGATTTTTCTTGTGCCCGAAGCCAAATGCTCATTCCCATAGAGCTGGCGCATGCAGCCAACACCGCCAACGACCCCGGCTCCTATCGTCTGGCACAGGACCTGTGCCAGAAACTGCTGGATGAAGTGCCAACCAATTCACTGTCCATGAGCAACCGGGTGAGGCGCTTACTGTTATCCATGCCTCCCGGGACAGCCAGTGAGGAGGGCATCGCCAGGGCGCTGTTCGTAACCAAGCGCACCCTTGCCCGCCGGCTAAAACATGAGGGCACGGGTTATCGCAAAATCCGGGAAACACTTTTTGCAGAACTTGCAGCCCGGCACCTACGCGAAAGCGACTTGAGCGTGGAGGCGATTGCCGCGCTTTTGGGCTACCACGACAGCGCCAATTTCCGCCGGGCCTGCCGCCGCTGGTACGGTATCAGTCCGCAGGAATTACGCCACAGTCAGAGTCTGGATTCCAATGCTACCGGTATTTCTGCCTGACATCCGTCGCAATCGGAAAACAGTCAACGCATAGCGCAGGGCTGAGGCTTCATTCACGGCGGCTACCTCTATGCAGTCGCCATTCCCTACCTGACGCAACTACATCTGGAACTCAGGGAGCCGCACCACCAGGCCATCAAGCTCTTCCGTTACGTCGATCTGGCAACTCAGTCGCGAGGTCTCAGTGCGATCCGGGCGCATACCCAACATGGCCTCTTCCATAGAATCGACCTCGCCGGTAGCAGGCAACCAGTCGGCTTCCACAAATACATGGCAGGTACCACAGGCACAGCCGCCACCGCAGTCGGCATCGATTCCCGGCACGGCATTATCTATAGCATTCTGCATTAACGATATACCGGATTCCGCGTCTATAGTGTGAGACGTCCCATTGTGCTCGATGAGGGTGATTTTGGGCATTCCGTGCGCTTCCTTGAGTGGTAAAATTGCGAGTGTAAAACCAGCGAGCCCGGCGATGGCTAGCCGCAAGTTCCTCGACAGGATAGTAAGAGGGCTATTTTAGCAGCCTGCGAGAATTTCTCAGGACACTTCTGCACTAGCTCGTAGACGGCGAGAATAACCCCGGTGAGGGTCAGTTGAATAGGGAATCGCTACTGAGGCCATTGTTTTCCATAATACCGCGCAGGCGACGCAAAGCTTCCACCTGTATCTGGCGCACGCGCTCCCGGGTCAGGCCGATCTCGCGACCCACTTCCTCCAGGGTACTGCTTTCATAGCCCCGCAGACCAAACCTGCGAGATAGAACTTCACGCTGTTTTTCGGACAATTCGTCCAGCCAGTCGGCGATACTCTCCTTGATGTCACTGTCCTGTAACAGTTTTGACGGGTCGCACTCATGGGTGTCGGCGATGGTATCCACCACCGAGCGGTCTGACTCCGGGCCCACTGGGGTATCCATGGAGGTCACTCGTTCATTGAGGCCCAGCAGGCGTTTCACATCCGCCGCTGGCCGATCCAGCATGTCGGCGATTTCTTCCGCGCTGGGTTCGTGATCGAGTTTCTGGGTCAGTTCGCGCGCCGCCCGCAGGTAGACATTGAGCTCCTTCACCACATGGATGGGCAGGCGGATGGTGCGGGTCTGGTTCATGATACCGCGCTCGATAGTCTGCCGGATCCACCAGGTGGCGTAGGTGGAAAACCGGAAGCCGCGCTCGGGGTCAAATTTCTCGACGGCGCGAATCAGGCCCAGATTACCCTCCTCAATCAGGTCCAGCAGCGTCAGCCCGCGATTGATATAGCGGCGAGAGATCTTGACCACCAGGCGAAGATTGCTCTCGATCATCCGGCGGCGGGCACTGTCATCACCCTTCAAGGCCAGACGGGAGAAGTACTTCTCCTCATCAGCAGTGAGCAAAGGCGAGTAGCCAATTTCGTTGAGGTATAGCTGGGTGGCATCGAGTGATGTTTCAACCCGACCGGCGGTGCGGGCCTTGGCCTTGTCAAACGGGTCTGTTTCCGGCGTCTGTTCGGCCGGAGATGCCGGTTTGGTGACAGTTTCCAGCACTATACCGGCACTGTCATCGGCTTTAACTTTGGGGCCTGCGCGCTGTTTGGAAGCGCTCTTGTTACGGGCTGTTACTGCAGGCGCAACCGTGCCCGATTTTGAATTCCTTTTCACGCGGGTTACTTCCACTTCCGTGACCCTCTTTGTTTTTGTATTACGAGAATCCGGGGTATTTCTCGCCGGGTTAACCAGATTAACCCAGAGGGATTGGAAATTACAAGTCGTCGGGGCGGCTAATTTGAGATGGGGAATGACCCTTTCGGGTCGGGCACAAGGTGGCGCGCCGCTGGCGGTATATCAGCGCCCAGGGAGTAGGTTGAGTGGGTCTATGGGCTTGCCTTCCTTGCGAATTTCGAAATGTAGTTTCACAGTATCGGTGCCGGAGTTGCCTTTCTCCGCGATGATCTGGCCGACGCCAACAACATCTCCCTCCCGCACCAACAGCTGGCTGTTATGCCCATAGGCGCTTATGTAGACGTCGTTGTGTTTGAGGATAATGAGTTCACCAAAGCCCACAATGCCGGTGCCGGCATAGACGACAGTGCCATCCGCGACCGCGTAGACCGGGTCACCCCGCTCGCCGCCGATATCAATGCCCTTGTGTACGCTGGGGGAGTAGCGCCGTGTAACACTGCCGTTGGACGGCCACCGCCATGACGTGACCCTGGCACCCGGTGTGGGCACCCGGCCAGGACGCGGCTCTGCGGTCGGCCTGGGAGCTGTAGCTGGCGCGGGGGCCGACGCTGTCTTCACTTCGGCTGTAGCTACCGGAGGCGTTGACTCGCCGGCGACTGCCGACGACGGCTGGGCGGCGCTGGCGGACGGCGCATCCGACACCACGCCAGGCCTGCCTCCCTGATAGACCGGCGAGGGAGGCATGGCCACCTGGCTCACAGGAGGCCCTGCAATACCCGGTACCGCTGTGACGATAACCGGGGAAGGTGTGTAGGACTCTGGCAGGCCCGGACTGCCGGATACCACGGGTGCTGGGGTTCGTGGCGGAGGTGACACGATGAGGGGGGAGGACGCCACCTGCCACAGGTAGAGATGCTGGCCCGGGTAAATAATATAGGGGGCGGGTATGCTGTTCACCTGCGCCACTTTGCGATAGTCCAGCCCATAGCGGAACGCGATGGAGTACAGGGTATCCCCACGCTGCACCTGGTACAGCTTGACGGCTGAGTTGCTGCCCCGGCGGTCCTCCACCGGCGCTCTGCCGTTGCTGCCACAGCCGGCCAGTGATAAAACCAGCAGGATGCCAATAAGCTTGATAAAAACGTTCATCTTGGGCCGCTGAGCCGGGCCGATACTGCCGGGCCAGTTAACTGCGCGGGTTACCTCCCCAGCTGTAATCGATTAACCATACCAGGGCAAAGCCCAGCGTCATCAGTACAAGACACAGGCCAACAGCGGGCTCCTGCCCGGTGAACGCCAGAAACTCCGCCGGACTTACCGGCACCTGCTGGGCGGGCTTAAGCTGCCCATGACTGCCCGGCACCCAGGCCAGCACGTGTTTCCAGGGCCAGACGATAGCCAGGGAACCGAACAGAAAACCGGTCAATAGCGCCATGGTGGCCTGGTGAAAACGCTGCAAAAGCCAGTAGAGCAAGCGTGAAAAACACAGTAGGCCAGCCCCACATCCAAGGGCAAACACCAGCAGGAACATGAAATCCAGCGACTTTATGGCCACCAGAACCGTACTGTACATGCCCAGCAGAACCAGGATGAAACTCCCGGAGATTCCGGGCAGAATCATGGCACATATCGCGAGGAAGCCTGCCAGAAAAACCCCCGTCAGGCCAAAGTGCATATTGGCCACCGGCGCCAGGGCAATGAGCCCGGCAATCACCGCTCCCGCTAGCAGGGAGGCCACCCGCGGCACGGTCCAGCCCTCTACTTGTCGCAGCAGAACCACGGCCGAGGCGAGGATGAGCCCAAAAAAGAAAGCCCAGAGTGGCACTGGATAGTTTTCCAGCACCCAGGAAATCAGCCGCGCCAGAGACACAATACTGGTGCCAATACCCAGCAGCAGGGCGAGCAGGAAACCCCCATTGACATGCTGCCACGCGCCCCTGATATCAAAGCGCAGTAACAATCGAAGAAACGTCAGGTCGAATGCCCGGATACTGGCAAGCAGTGTATCGTAAATGCCGGTTATGAAGGCAATCGTACCGCCGGAAACCCCGGGCACAATATCTGCGGCGCCCATCATCACCCCGCGCAGGAAAACACCGCCGAATTTCATGTCCTACCTCATCGTGCCGGGACGCAGCGGCACGAAATTTACCGCCTCAACTATCTCCGTCTCAAATCCCTCATGGGTCCGGGTAACCACCTGCAGTTGCTGACTCTCGCGACCGACGGGGATCACCAGGCGACCGCCGGTGGCCAGTTGCGTCAGTAAATCCTCAGGAATTCGCTCCGGGGCTGCGGTGGCCAGAATGCCATCGAAAGGCCCCCGCTCCTGCCAGCCCATGCCACCATCGGCGTGATTCATATGCACGTTGCGCAATTTAAGCTGGCGCATACGCTGGCGGGCTTTTTGCTGCAGCGACTTGATACGCTCCACGCTGTACACCTCGGTCACCAGCTGCGCCAGAATAGCCGTCTGGTAGCCAGAGCCGGTACCGATTTCGAGAACCCGGTGGCGCGGGCCCTGCGCCAGCAGTAGCTCGGTCATTCTGGCTACAATATACGGCTGTGAAAGAGTCTGTTGAAAGCCGATGGGCAGTGCCACATCTTCATAGGCCCGGTGCGCCATCGCCTCGTCCAGAAACAGGTGCCTGGGGGTACGGCGAACGACATCCAGTACTTTCGGGTCGCCTATGCCCTGCTCCATCAGTCTCTGGATAAGACGCTCGCGGGTGCGCTGTGACGTCATCCCGATGCCGTTCACGTCGACCCTGTTCACTGCCCTTTTCACCCCTTTATATCCTCTGGCCTACCCTGTTCAAACTGCACAATCTCCGCTAACAGCGCCGTGGCGTAACAGCCAGCACCGAGGGCAAAATCCAGTTGCAGGGCGCCATCATCACAAAACTGCCAGCAAAAGTCATCAGCCAGCAGGCGTGTCGGGCGCCAGGCAAGCTCCAGGCCCTGGCGCTCGAGAAAATCACACAGCGCCAGGTGCTCTGCCAGTGATTCCCGCTGCTGGAGAGCACGCTCTGGAGAGGCCGGCGAGACACCTCGCCCCCACATCGGTAGGCCGGGGTGAACATCGCCACTGCCGGCCCGCGCCCGCAGTTCGTCATCGACAGTGCCACAGACAAACTGGCTGCGCGTGCCCTGCAAAATGCATACATCGCCATCACTCAGGCTATTCCAGCTACCCGCAGCAACTCGCTCGGCCAGCAAGGTGTTGAACAAATAGGCGCGCAGGGCCGAAAAATAGAACCCGCGCTTGGCGCGGGTCAGCCGCTGGCTGCCCCCCAGCGCCCAGCGGCGCGCCTGCTCCAGCGTGGCGCCATTGCGCCCAAAGCGTTGCGCACCAAAATAATTGGGTGCGCCCTGCCGCTGTACCTTCTGCAGCCGTTGCTGCAGCAGTTCATGCTCCCCGGTAACTGCCCGCAAAACCAGGCTGAAACGGTTGGCTCGATGCACTCCCCGCCGGAGCTTACGGCTGTGGCGACCCCGCTCCAGCAGCTTCACGTCTCCGGCTGCCTCCAGCGTCTGCCAGTCGGGCTCTTGCCGCCCTGCCATGCCAATACTGAACCACTGCCGCGTCACTGCATTGCGGTCTTTCAGGCCGCTGACGCCGATATCGCGTTGCGGCACACCACTGGTGGCAACCAGCCGCTGCAGCAGTTCCATGGTGTTAAGATTACGCTTCTCCAGGTAGAGAAAAACATGCTCGCCCTCGCCGGACAGGTCGAAGCCCAATTCCTCACTGACCGTGAAATCCTCGGGCCGACAACGGATCAGGGCCCTGGCGGGCGGGTCTCCCCAGGCGCAGGGCCACGACATCGTCATGGCGCCGCTTGCAATAGCACTACCGCATGTGCGGCTATTCCCTCTTCCCGGCCGGTGAAACCGAGTTTTTCTGTGGTAGTGGCCTTCACATTTACCTGCTCTGTGGCAACTGCCAGGTCCGCTGCCAGATTCTCTCGCATCGGGTCTATATGAGGCGCCATGCGCGGCACCTGCGCAACCAGCGTCGCATCGAGATTGGCCAGGCACCAGCCGGCTTCCCGCACCAGGCTCACCACCTGCCGCAACAAAATGCGGCTATCAATATTCGCATTGGCGGAATCGGTGTCGGGGAAATGCCTGCCAATATCGCCCTGCCCAATGGCGCCCAGCAGCGCATCGCATACTGCATGAATCAGCACGTCGCCATCGGAGTGAGCCTCCAGGCCCCGGCTGTGGGGTATATGTACACCGCCCAGCACAATTTCCGTACCCGGCCCAAAGCGGTGAACATCATAGCCATGACCTATACGCATGACAGCACACCCCAAATGACTGGTGGGCTCACGACTCAGCCCCACGGCCGAGATACCAGGCTGCAAGCTCCAGGTCAGCGGGCAGTGTTACTTTCAGGTTCTGCGACGAACCCATGATCAGTTGCACCCGTTGGCCAGCCAATTCCATCGCCGAGGCCTCATCGGTGATCGACAAGCCCTGTTTTCTGGCGCCTTCCAGCGCAGCATGAAGCTGCCCCAGGCGAAACATTTGCGGCGTCTGTGCTCGCCATAAACGGCTGCGATCAAGCGTGCGCAGCACCCGGCCATCATCACCAGCCTGCTTGATGGTATCGACCACAGGCTCTGCGAGAATGCCACCGGTATCGCTGGCGCAGACGCTGTCGATAAGACGACGCAGCTCCGGCACACGCAGGCAGGGACGGGCCGCGTCGTGCACCAGCACCCAGTCATCAAGTTCAGCTTGCAGCAACAACGCGCCCAAGGCCGCCAGTACTGAATCGCTGCGGTGCGCGCCACCGGTGACACGCTGCACCCGTTTGTCATCGAACACCGCCAGCTTGCTGGCGCGGCTGTCATCGGCATGCAGGGCAACGATTACACCATGCACTCGCTCGCAGGCCAGCAATGCCCTCACACTGTGCTCGAGAATAGTGCTACCCGCTATTTCCATGTACTGCTTGGGCAGGTCAGAATCCATCCGGCTGCCGGTACCGGCAGCCGGCACAACGGCCCAGCAGCGCTCCAGGGGGCCAGTCATTGCGTCTTATTTCCTGCGGGAACAGATGAGGTGGTGGCGGCCGGAGGGTTTTCTGCGGACGGCTCGGCTGTAGCGGGGGGTGCATCGACAAACTGGTAGAACGTTTCACCTTCACGAATCAGGCCCAACTGCTCCCGGGCGCGCTGCTCCAGCCCTATGTTACCGCTTTGCAGGTCCAGCACCTCACGCTCCAGCGCAGCATTACGCTGCTGCAATTGTTCGTTAATACGTGCCTGCTCCTCGATCTGGCGCTCCAGCCGATTGCGCTCCGCCAGACTGCCATCGGCTATCCACAAGCGGTACTGCAGTACCAACAGTATGAAAATCAGCCCTGCGAGTAACCAGCGCAAAGGTCAGCCCTGGCGGGAGAATTCCGCCATTCCACGGTAGGGTGCCCGGCCGCCCAGCTCGGCTTCGATTCGCAACAGCCGATTGTACTTGGCAACCCGGTCAGAGCGGCACAGGGACCCCGTCTTGATCTGGCCCGCGGCCGTCGCCACCGCCAGGTCGGCGATGGTTGTGTCCTCGGTCTCGCCTGAGCGATGGGAGATCACTGCAGTGTAGCCGGCAGCTTTGGCCATGGTGATGGCGTCCAGGGTTTCCGACAGGCTGCCGATCTGGTTGAACTTAATCAGGATGGAGTTGGCAACGCCCTTGTTTATGCCTTCCTGCAGGATACGGGTATTGGTCACAAACAAGTCGTCCCCTACCAGCTGCACTTTGTCGCCTATCTTGTCGGTGAGTATTTTCCAGCCTGCCCAGTCCGATTCGTCCAGCCCGTCCTCGATCGAGATAATGGGGTGGGCCGCAGCGAGTGCCGCGAGGTAATCGGCAAACCCTTCACTATTGAACTGCTTGCCCTCGCCAGCGAGGTCGTACACACCATCGCGATAGAATTCGGAAGCGGCACAATCCAAAGCCAGTGTGATATCAGTGCCCAGTTTGTAACCTGCCTTGCCCACTGCCTCGGCGATAATCTCCAGGGCAGCCTCATTGGACGGCAGGTTGGGGGCGAAACCGCCCTCGTCTCCCACCGCGGTACTCAGGCCTCGCCCCGCCAACACCTTCTTCAGGTGGTGGAAAATTTCAGACCCGGCGCGCAGTGCCTCGGTAAAGGTGGGCGCTGCAACGGGTTGAATCATAAACTCCTGTATGTCCACATTGTTATCCGCGTGCTCGCCACCATTGAGGATATTCATCATGGGGACAGGCATGCTCAGAGAGGAGCTGCCGTTCAGTTCGGCAATATGCTGGTACAGGGGGATACCGCGGGCCTGGGCCGCTGCCTTGGCGGCGGCAAGTGACACGGCGAGTATGGCATTGGCACCAAATTTCGCCTTGTTCTCTGTGCCATCGGCGGCAATCATCAGGGCGTCCAGCTCGCGCTGTTCTGCGGCGTCACGGCCCAGTAACAGATCGCGGATGGGACCGTTAATATTACTCACTGCCTTCAGCACGCCCTTGCCCAGATAGCGGGCGTCATCACCATCGCGCAACTCCAGCGCTTCCCTGGAGCCGGTGGAGGCTCCGGAGGGTGCGCAAGCCGCACCCACGTACCCGGACTCCAGCGTGACCTCTGCCAGTACCGTTGGGTTACCGCGGGAATCCATCACCTCAAAGGCTTGCACGTTCTTGATGTTGCTCATTACTGTCACTCCGTGTGTTTCGCGTATCTCGGATAGTTGGTTAGGGGGCTTATGCCTAGGCAATGTCCAGATTGGGCAGGGATTTTACCAGATCGTCCACAGCCTTTACCTGCTGCAAAAACGGCTCAAGCTGTGCCAGCGGCAGTGCGCTGGGACCGTCACAAAGCGCCTTGTCCGGCTGCGGATGTGCTTCAAGAAACAGGCCAGCCAAACCCACCGCCATGCCGGAGCGGGCGAGATCGGCCACCTGCGAGCGGCGACCACCGGAGGCGGCACCACCGGGATCCCTGCACTGCAGCGCATGGGTGACATCGAAAATCAGCGGCGCGTCACCGCAGGACTTCTTCATTACGCCAAAGCCAAGCATATCCACTACCAGATTGTCGTAGCCAAAGTTACTGCCTCGCTCGCACAGCAGAATACGATTGTTACCGCACTCGGCAAATTTCTCGGCCACGTTGGCCATCTGCGACGGGCTGAGGAACTGCGGTTTTTTGATGTTGATAATGGCACCTGTGGCGGCCATGGCCTGAACCAGGTCCGTCTGCCGCGCCAGAAACGCGGGCAGCTGTAAGATGTCGCACACCTCAGCTGCGGGTGCCGCCTGTTCGGGAGTGTGCACATCGGTGATCACCGGCACGCCGTAGGTGGCTTTTACCTCTGCGAGAATTGACAGCCCCTCTTGCAGACCGGGCCCCCGGTAGGAGTGAATAGAGGAACGGTTGGCCTTGTCGAAGGAGGCCTTGAATACGTAGGGAATACCCAGCCGCCCGCACACCTCCGCATAGTGCTCGGCAACCTGCAGGGCAAAATCCCTGCTCTCCAGCACGTTTACCCCGCCCAGCAGTACGAAGGGTGCGGTATTGTCGAAGCGAATATCCCCCAGGATGACGGTCCGGTCAGTCATGGCTGTACCTCTGTATCTGCTGAATCAAAAAAGCGAAGCCTAGGCAGTATTTTCTTGCGCATGGGCGATGGCAGCACCGATATAGCTGGTAAACAGCGGGTGGCCGCCCCGTGGGTTTGAGGTAAATTCGGGGTGAAACTGGCAGGCGACAAACCAGGGATGTCCCGGCAACTCGACCATCTCAACAAGCGAGCGATCGCCCGACCAGCCCACAATGGCCATACCTGCATCGCGCAACTGGTCGACGTAATTATTGTTGATCTCGTAGCGGTGGCGATGGCGCTCCATTACCGTTTCCTTGCCGTATACGGCCCTCACCTTGCTGCCTTCCTCGAGATGGCAGGGCTGTGCACCCAGGCGCATGGTGCCACCCAGATCAGAGCTCTCATCGCGGGATTCGGTTTTACCGTCCGCTGTCTGCCACTCGGTAATCAGTGCCACGATGGGGTGTGGGGTGGCAGCATTCATTTCGGTGGAGTCCGCGCCTTCCAGGCCACAGACATTGCGGGCGTATTCCACCAGCGCCACGTGCATACCAAGGCAAATACCCAGAAATGGCACCCTGTTCTCCCGGGCGTAACGCACGGCGGTAATCTTGCCTTCAACACCGCGATCGCCAAAGCCGCCGGGAACCAGGATGGCATCCACCCCCTCGAGCAGGCCGGTACCGTTGCGCTCGATATCCTCGGCGTCGATATACTCTACCTTGACCTTCGTCAGGTTTTGCAAACCCGCGTGTTTCAGTGCCTCATTCAGAGACTTGTAGGCGTCCAGCAGGTCCACATATTTGCCCACCATGGCCACGCGTACCTGCCCGCTGGTCTCAGAGAATTCTCTCGCAACCACGTCTTCCCAATCCGACAGGTCGGCTTCCGGTTTGCACTCAATACCGAAACGTTCCACTACAAAATCATCCAGATTGTGGTCGCGCAACATGCCGGGAATGCGGTAAATGGAATCGGCATCCAGCAGCGGAATGACCGCCCGCTCCTCCACATTGGTAAACAGGGATATTTTCTTGCGGGCGCTCTCCTCGATGTCGACAGCGCAGCGACAGAGCAGAATATCCGGCTGCAGGCCGATGGAACGCAATTCTTTAACCGAGTGCTGGGTGGGTTTGGTTTTGATTTCACCGGCAGTGGCGATATAAGGCACAAGCGTCAGGTGCATCAGCAGGGCGCGATTGGGCCCCATCTCCACCTTCAACTGCCGGGCTGCTTCGAGGAATGGCAGGCCTTCTATGTCACCTACAGTGCCGCCGATTTCAACTATCGCGACTTCGGCATCGCCGGCGCCCCGGATAACCCGGCGCTTGATTTCGTCGGTGATATGGGGGATGACCTGTACCGTGCCCCCCAGGTAATCCCCCCGGCGCTCCTTGCGCAGCACCGTGTTGTACACACGGCCGGTAGTAAAGTTATTGGAACGCTTCATGGTGGTATGGGTGAAGCGCTCGTAGTGACCCAGGTCCAGGTCGGTCTCAGCACCGTCCTCGGTGACAAAGACTTCACCGTGCTGAAAAGGGCTCATGGTACCCGGATCTACATTGATATAGGGGTCGAGCTTGAGCAGAGTAACCTTGATACCCCGGGCCTCCAGAACCGTTGCCAGAGAAGCCGCAGCGATTCCCTTGCCAAGAGACGAAACCACACCACCTGTGACGAAGACGTAACGCGTCATATAAGCCTTTTACTATGCTGTATTGCCAGACAAAAAACGCGCACACAACTCCCGGGGGGAGTAATTTCGATAGGTGCGAGTCCTGCGAAAAGATGGGAAGTCAGGCTACCAGAAAGCTGCCGCCAGCTCAATCTAAAGCAGCGGTGATGTTACGCTCCCAGCGCGGTTGCCACAGGACTTCGCCGGGGCCCGCTGCGGCGGCCACCCGGCTACTCTCGCACAACCAGAGGTCGCCCACAGCGAGTAATTCGCCCTCCAGGTAAAGCAGTGGCACGCGATCCCGCCACCAGGGCGGGATATCGTGCTCCTGCAACAGCTTTTTAAGGCTGGCGCTGCCCGGCCTGCCCCGGAGTCGACACCGCTCACCCCCCTGTCGCCAGGCCAGCTCAAGCTGATCTGTGGGCCCGAGTCGAATGCCTTCGGTGGCCGCCGGCTCCAGCCAGAAACGGCCGAGGGAAGCGGGCAGGCTGACGACTTCGCCGGTACTCACCGGCAGGGCTGTCGCAGGTAAATCTTCGACAGTACCGGGTAACAGGTATATCCCGCCCCGATAGCGCTGCAATGTGTATGCACTGCAGTGCAGTCGCGGCCTGGACTGCTGCGTCACCTGGGTCAACTGGCGCAGAAACTCCGCCAGGGTGCTCTGGTCGGGGGGAGGCAGGCCCTGACCCTGCAGCCAGTGGCGCAGCACCAGGGCAGAGGCCTGTGTCGAAGGTGTATCAAAGTGGGACAGGGCAATCCCGGGGTCGCCCATACTGCTGAAGAGTGTAGCCGGCATCGACACCATCTCCGCGATTTGCCCGGCGGCGGCAGCGATATGCTCGCTGGCGCGGGCTACGGTCTGGCGATAACCCGGCCAACGCCGGGCCAGCAGCGGCAGCACCTCGGCACGCAAAAAATTGCGGTCCATAGCGATATTGCTGTTGCTTGGGTCCTCCACACAGCGCAGTTCGTGGCAGGCGGCGTAGTCTTCCAGCGCCTGGCGTGGTGTTTGCAGCAGCGGCCGCTGCAACCGGCCACAACCCAGCGGACGACCCGCAGGTATCGCCGCCAGACCCTGCACCCCCGCCCCGCGCAACAGGCGCAGGAAGAATGTTTCCACCTGGTCGTCGGCGTGATGAGCCAGGAACAACACGTCATCGGCCCGAAGTTGCGCCCCGAAAAGGCTGTAACGGGCATCCCTTGCGGCGGCTTCCAGCCCACGCGAACCCGCCCGAACGTCGGCCCGCAGGCACACCAGCGGAACCTCCAGCTGGCGGCAAACGGATTCGCAATGCGTCTGCCAGCTGTCCGAGGCGGCCTGCAGGCCGTGATTTACATGGATAGCGCTGAGGGGCGGGGCGAGTGTATGACTCTCACACCAGCGCTGCAGCAGGTGCAGCAAAACCGTCGAGTCCACGCCACCGCTGAAGCCAACATACCAGTGCGGCGCCCCTAGAAGGGGCTCAAGATCATTATCGAGAATACTGTGATCGAAAGGTAGGCCGGCCATTATCCGGTAATGGTTTGCGACACCACCCTCAGTTACCGTAAGACATCAGCCGCTGGTAGCGCTTGGCCAACAAATCCTCCAGTGGCAGCTGTTCGAGATTGTCCAACTGTTCAATCAGATGGGATTTGACGCGCTCTGCCATCAACGCCCGGTCGCGATGGGCGCCACCCAAAGGCTCTGGAATGGAGGCGTCGACAATACCCAGTTCCTGTAACACCGAGGATGTCACCCCCATGGCAGCGGCCGCATCCGGAGCGTTCTCGGTGCTTTTCCAGATGATATTGGCACAGCCTTCCGGAGAGATTACAAAATAGGTCGAGTACTGCAACATCACCAGATGGTCACCAACACCGATGCCCAAAGCGCCGCCAGAGCTGCCCTCCCCGATCACCACGCAGATGATAGGTGTGGCAAGGCGCGACATCACGGCCAGATTGCGGGCGATGGATTCGCTGATGCCCCGCTCCTCGGAATCGATACCCGGATAGGCTCCGGGAGTGTCTATCAGGGTGATCACCGGCAGCTTGAAGCGCTCGGCAGTCTCCATCAGGCGCAGTGCCTTGCGATAGCCCTCGGGCTTGGGCATGCCGAAGTTGCGCATAACCTTGTCTTTTACCGAGCGGCCTTTCTCCTGGCCAATTACCATCACCGGGCGCCCATCCAACCGGGCTACACCGCCAACAATGGCCTTGTCATCACCAAAATGCCGGTCGCCATGCAGTTCGTCGAATTCCTCAAATACCAGCGGAATGTAGTCCAGGGTATACGGCCGCAGTGGATGGCGGGCCACCCGGACGATATCCCAGGGGCTGAGATTGGAGTAAATTTTCTCTGTGAGCTTGGTGCTCTTCTCCCTCAGGGTCTCAATTTCCTCGCTGATATTGATTTCATTGTCTGTGCCGACCAGACGCAGCTCCTCGATCTTCACCTCCAGGTCGGCGATCGGCTGTTCAAAGTCAAGATAGTTGGGGTTCATGTGGCACAAAGCTCAGCTGGGGGAATACAGCCGACAGTGTACAAAATTAATTCCGCGCCGACCATCCGCAGCTGTGTATGCGTTAACCTCCCTGGTAAATTCGCACATCCCTGAACTCCGCCGACTCGTCCAGGTCCGGCAGCGTGCAGCTGACGCGGCTGCAGATGTGCCGGTATTGGGGGTGGTGAAAATTCTTCACCCGGGAATCGGCGACCAGTACTTTGTCGGCCCGGGCAGTAAAGCGCGCCAGCCAGGGCAGGTTGGCCCGGTCGTAGAGCACATCGGCCACAATTATCAGGTCGATATGGCCGTCAACCGCAAGGAAATCGTCTGCCAACGTGATATTCGCGCCACAGCGGCTGGCGTTGACACGCGTGGCGGCCAGCGCCAGCGGGTCAATATCGCAGGCGATGACCTCGGCTGCACCCGCCAGTGCTGCTGCGATAGCGACGACCCCGGAGCCACTGCCAAAGTCCAAAACACGCTTGCCCTGGACCCACTGTGGCTGCTCCGTCAGGAAGCTGGCCAGCACCTGCCCCGAAGCCCAGCAAAACACCCAGTACAGCGGGTTATCCATCACCCGCTGCACCGCCTCCGGGCTCAGCTCACCCTGGGGATAATCGCCCTGCAGCAATAACAGGCGAATGCCCGGGGTTGCGGGCAGTGCTGTCTCCACCAGCCTGGCACCGGGAAGAATGTGGCGGAGCGACTCCTCCAGTGTTGTGGCTCCAGACATAAACGTTTCCGCATTAGGGATACAATCCGGCATGGTAGCACCGGTCGACCCGCCGGATGCATGGCCCCGGCATGGGCCTGTGCCCAGCTCTTCTATACAATAGCCGCCCATGGAAACAGCACCTCCCTACCTCGTGCCCCACAGCCAGGAAGAAATCCGCATACTCCACGCGGATAATGACCTGTTACTGGTGCGCAAGCCCGACCTGCTGCTCAGCATCCCCGGCCGCCACCCGCTAAACAAGGATTGCCTGGAGACCCGCCTGCAGCAGCGCCACCCCAGTGCGAGCATCGTCCATCGGCTGGATCTGGACACCTCGGGCATCATGGTTATACCGCTGAACAAGCCCACCCACGCCCATATCAGCCGCCAGTTTCAACTGCGGCAGGTGGAAAAGAGCTACCACGCCATCGTGTACGGATTGGTCACCCAGGACAGCGGAGAAATTGACCTGCCCATAGCAGCGGACTGGGACAACCGCCCGCTGCAGATCATCTGCCATGAACGCGGCCGCTCGGCGCTCACCCGCTTTCAGGTACTGGAACGCGGATTCGACCGCACACGCGTACTGCTGACACCGGTCACCGGTCGCAGGCACCAGTTGCGCATTCATATGCGTGAGCTGGGTCACCCCATACTGGGCTGCGATATGTACGCCCACCCCGAGGCGCTGGCCATGGCATCGCGTCTGATGCTGCACGCGTCCACCCTGGCCTTTGAACACCCGGGCACGGGAGAGTGGCTTACAGGTGAGTGCCCTCCGGACTTTTAGTGCTATACCACCTGACTATTTGGGATCAGTGCCAGACATGCACCCTCACAGGTAACTGCACCAGTCACTCCAGCTTCCTGCGTACAGGGTGGCATCATCCCGGCCCAGCACAGCCAGCGAAAACAGGTTGACGCAGGCGGTGACACCGGAGCCGCAATACACCACCAATTGCGGCGCATCCAGGGCATCGCCCCAGTGCTCGCGTAAAGCGGCAGCATCGCGAATTTTCCCATCGTCAGAGGTCACCCCCTGCCAGGGCCGATTGATGGCACCGGGGATATGCCCCGCCACCGGGTCTATGGGTTCCTCCAGCCCCTGGTAGCGCCGCTCTTCCCGCGAGTCCACCAGCATTGCACCCCGACCTTGCAGGGCACGCAACCCCTCAATATCGCAATACCCGGTGAATTGGGCAGCCACTGGCTCCACGCTGGCTGCTACCCGGGGCGGTGTAACTTCGGGTATACCACCGGCCGCCAGAAAAGCCTGATAGCCGCCGTTCAGCAGCCGCGGAGGGCGGTAACCCAGGCCCCGCATCAGCCACCACAGCCGGGCTGCACCAGCAAACCGGGAATCGTCGTAGGCAATCACCTCGGTATCCCGCTTTACCCCGTGCCGGGCGAGCAGCGCGGCAAATGTGTGGGGATCCGGTAGCGGATGGCGACCACCATGCTCTGCCGTGTCTCCCGACAGGTCCCCATTCAAATCGAGAAAATGTGCTCCCGGAATATGGCCCTGCAGGTATTGCGTTCGCCCGAATTCAGAATCCGCCAGGGAAAAGCGGCAGTCGAATATGGTGGCCGACGATGACGCCATCAAGTCCTCTGCTTCTATCAACATCTGCGCAGCCATCAGGCCCTCCGGGTAGCGGTAAAAATGACAGTAAAATTTAGCATTTCTTAAGAGTAGGCGAGCGGCGAAAAATTCACTAGACTTCTCTTACGTAACAAGTGAGATGGCGCTGTGGTTACTACCACCCGAACAGCTTCGCGGTTGATGATAATCGCCCAGCCCAACTGCTCTGCCAGCTGGCAAAGCAATAAGTTGGTATTGCTTGCTATCTCCATCCCCTCGCTCACTTTCGCAATCGCTTTCGCGCTGAAAGGTGCATGGCCCATTGTGCCTTTTGCCGGCATTGAACTACTGGCCCTGGGTTCAGCACTCTACTACGTCAATCGCAAGGTGCAGTACCGCCACGTCATTACATTGAGCGACAACAGCGTCTGCATAGACAAGGGGTTTTACCTGCCCTCACAGAGCTGGAAATTTCCCCGCGAGGGCACGGACCTGGCCATAGTACCGGAACAGCACCCCTGGGACGGACCCGAACTGTCCCTGCAGCGCACCGGAGAATCCGTGAGCGTGGGCGAGTTTCTCAATCGCGACGACAGCCTGAAACTCGCCGACCTACTGCGGCAGGAAATCCGCGTGGGCAGTTACAGTGTCATTGGCAAACGGCTGTTCTAGGTTCACGACTTACAATTAAGGCCACACCTGGCTGGGCACTAGATATCGCCAAAATCCCCGTGGCGCCCCCTGCCCTCGGCAAATCGGGTAGCACCGGTAAACGTTTCCCTGCTCTCGATGACCTCCATGCCGCGACGAAACTCGTTCTGCAGCGCCTGATCCAGTGACATCCCCCACTGTTCGCACGCGCTGAGACGGTCTGAGCGCAGACATTTCTGGGGATACCGGCACAACAGGTCGGCCAGGGCTACCGCCTCGGTCAGCACCTCCCCGTCCGCCACCACCCGGTTGGCCAGCCCCATTTGCAACGCCTCCTCAGCGTCCACAGCACGCCCTGTCAGGATAAGATCCATTGCCCGACTGTGACCGATCAGGCGCGGCAGGCGAACCGTGCCACCATCGACCAGCGGCACGCCCCAGCGCCGGCAATACACACCCATTACGGCGCTGCGCTCCACCACACGCAGGTCACACCACAGGGCCAGTTCCAGGCCGCCGGCCACTGCGTGCCCGGAAATAGCCGCTATCACCGGCTTGCCGAGCTCCATGCGCGAGGGGCCCATTGGCCCATCGCCGTCTGGCGACAATCGGTTTGTGCCCTCTTCCGCCGCCACCGCTTTCAAGTCTGCGCCGGCGCAAAACGTGCCGTAGGCGCCGTGCAGGATAGCCACATCGCTGTCCGGATTGGCATCAAATTCTCTGAACGCCGCCGCCAACTCGCTGGCAGTAGCGCCATCAACGGCATTGCGCACCTCGGGCCGTGACAAATGCACTATGGTGATGCGATCCCTGATTTCTGTCCTGATTGAACTCATTCCACAGCACCTCTTTATTATCCAATTAGTGGGCCAGTGTACCCCACAGTGTTCCCTCCGCCACGCCGGGCGGAACTGGACGCTACCCGGCCCAGACCCTATGATCAAAACCAAACCACACAATAGATGCGGCGCTGAAATGATATTGAAACTGACACTGCTTACCACCGCAACGATGCTACTTGGGGCTTGCTCAGAGCCGCAAGACACACTGGCCACTAAAGCGGCAGCGCGCCCCTCAGGCAATTTATTAGCTGTGAACGAGGAAATACTGACACTGCGCACTCCGCCCAACGCCGAGCGGAATGCCTACTTCGGCGACCTGCATGTACATACCGGTTACTCGTTTGACGCCTACGTTTTTGGCAATACCACGCTGCCGGATGACGCTTACCGCTACGCCCGGGGACAGGCTCTGCAGCACCCCAGTGGCTACAGCATACAATTGCAGGAGCCACTGGATTTTTATGCGGTGACAGATCACGCCATGTTTATGGGGTTGGTCAGAGAAGCGGCAGATACGCGCTCGGAGTTTTCCCGCTACCCCGTGGCTGAACCGCTGCACAACATCAATGCCTGGTACAACATGAATGACCTCAGCCTGGCAGCCCGGGCCAGAAACTTCGCCAGTTTCCTGACGGACACAATTGCAGAATTGCTCGATGGCGGTATCGACCCGGCAGTGGTAGAGGCTGTGACCAAGTCCTCCTGGAAAGACAGCGTTCGCGCCGCAGAGGAAGCCTATGTACCGGGCACCTTCACCACCTTTGCTGCTTTTGAATACACCTCCTCCAGCGATGACAGGGGCAATCTGCACCGCAACGTAATCTTCCACGATACCGAACGCCTGCCCGCCGTACCCTTCTCTCGCTTCAACTCACAAAACCCGGAGGGCCTGTGGGACTGGATGGACAAGCTGCGCGCACAGGGCATAGAGAGTCTCGCCATTCCCCACAACGCCAATGGCTCCAACGGCCAGATGTTCAAACTGACCGATTGGGCCGGCGACCCCATGGGAGATGACTACTCCATCCAGCGCATGCGCAATGAGCCGCTGGTGGAAATCACCCAGATCAAGGGCACATCCGACACCCACCCGCTGCTGTCGAAGAACGACGAGTGGGCCGATTTCGAAATCGCACCCTATCGGGTCGCAACCCAGCTCTACAGCGAACCTGCGGGCAGCTACGTTCGGGATGCTTACCTGCGTGGCCTGGCTCTCGCCGCCGGCGGGGTGGTTAATCCCTACAAATTTGGTGTCATCGGCTCCAGCGACACCCACAACAGCGCCACCTCCGCTGAAGAGGACAACTACTTTTCAAAAGTGGGCATGCTGGACGGCACGGCGGAGTTGCGCGGCTCGGTGCCGGCATCTTTCGTGGCGGGTACGGTGCTCAAATGGCGCGCACCCCAGCTACTAAAGCAGGTAGATGGCAGGGATTACATGGTGGGCGGCGCATTCGAATTCTGGTCCGCCTCGGGGCTGGCGGGTGTCTGGGCCGAAGAAAACACCCGGGAGTCGATCTATCGAGCCTTGCGTCGCAAGGAAACCTTTGCCACCAGTGGGCCGCGAATAAAGGTGCGGTTTTTCGCCGGCTTTGACTATGAACCAGGCCTGCTGGACAGCCCCGAATTGGTGACCGCCGCCTATCGCGATGGCGTTGCCATGGGTGGCGATCTTCTGGCATCCGCAGAGGATGAACCCACCTTCCTCGTCTGGGCAACGGCGGACCCCAAGGGCACGGCGCTGCAGCGTGTGCAAGTCATCAAGGGCTACCTGGACAATGGCGAGCACCGGGAGCGTATCTACGATGTGGCCTGTGCAGACGGTCTGCTGCCGGATAGTGCAACGGGGCTTTGCCCGAACAACGGTGCACGGGTAAACGCGCAGGACTGCTCCACCACCGCCGGTGTTGGCGCCGGGGAACTAAAGGCACAGTGGCGTGACCCGGACTTTGACCCGGCCCAGGACGCGTTTTACTACCTGCGGGTATTGCAGAATCCTACCTGCCGCTGGTCAACCTGGGATGCGATACGCGCCGGTGTGGAACCTCGCAGTGACCTGCCGGTGACGATACAGGAGCGCGCCTGGTCATCACCCATATGGTACCGCCCGGCAGAAGAACTTGCGCCAGAAGCCGATGTTCCAGCAGCGACAGCCATGTTAAAAGGCGGGTTCTAACCCGCCATCAGAACCGGGCTGTATGAGTTACAGCGCAGGAATACGCAGACTCTGGCCAGGGTAAATCTTGTCGGGGTCTTTCAGCATCGGCTTATTCGCCTCGAAGATCACCGTGTATTTACCCGCCGAGCCGTAGTGCTGTTGCGCGATCTTGCCCAGAGTGTCACCCGGCTGCACGGTGTAAAAAGCTGATTCACTCGACGCAGCGGCAGCGGCAGCGGCTGCGGCCGCAGCTGGAGCATCCACCTGTAACTGGCAATCCACTTGCGCAATACCGCTCTGGTTACCCGCGCACAGCACAATTTTTTCCAGGGCTTCCTGGCTGGGCGCAGTACCGGTCAGGGTCGCAGTATCGCCGCTGACCTTGACCGCGATTTTTTCGCCGTCAATATCCAGCTGCGACACCATATGTGCAATATTTTGCTGGCGCAGTTGGGCCACACGCTCGGGTGACACCTCAACCGTTGCAGTTGCATCCTCATTGGCTGTGCTGCCCAGGATAGTTTCCGTGAGTTTCTCGCCTGCATCGGCTACAAAATCGAATAGTCCCATTGTTTAGCATTCTCCTGTCGTCGGTTTTCCGGCTGTCAGAACATTTTGACCGGACCTGTCTCTGTCCACCTGTTGTTCCCCGGCGGCCCAGACACTATAGCCCATGAATAAGCGGATGCAACGGCGCTGTACGTCGCCACCGTTGCGGGCATTCTACTACGCGACCCATGCAAGCCTAATCGTCGTACACATCGATCATTTTTGCGTCGACACGAAACGGTAGCCGATCGCAAAAGCCCGAATCCAGGGGCAAATCCTGATGCCGCCACAGGGGTTCCCAGCAACCGTGACTGGCAAGCAGTGCCTCTGCGGTGCTCTGATCAGCGGGTGCCAACACATTAAAATGGTCGCGCAGACGCTGCAGGCACCACACGCGATACTTCGACCAGCGGGCGCCCCGGTATCGGACCCCGTCGATCTCCGCATCGAAACGCTTTTTTTCGGCTTTCACTGCATCGACATTGGCACATTGATAAGGCAGGTACTGCCTGCCGATCTCGTCTAGTATCGGTCCCCAGTCAGCAGGCACACCCTGCAACAGGGAACCTGATCTGTCACCCAGCCGGGTATTCCACAGGCGCGCAGTCCACTCCCAGACAGCCGGGGCCTGCTGCCGCATGATCTCTGCGGGCACCGGGTCCAGCCCGAAATGACGAAAAAACGGACCGGAGAACCCGATATCCGCAAGACTGGGCCTATCTCCCAACAGGAATGGCCGAGCGCGAAAAATCGCTTCCAGCTGCTCCAGAGTACGCAGATAAATCGCCTCCACACCGGCCACCTGGCCCGCAGTGATACCGTCTCCTGTGGTATAGCCGCTGCGCTGGCGCCGGGTGATCACCAGACGTTTCAGGACATTGGGAACCGGCACACCCTCACCAATCTCCGCGGCGAGATGGTTACCGGCAAACAGTGCTCCCTGTTGATAGAACCAGCGATAGTGCATCGCCGGGCGCCACAACCATTCATCAGCATAGTCTTCCAACAGCAGGCTGAAAAATCGTTGCAGTGGATCCCCAGGTATTACCGGGTTTTCGGGAAACTCGCTTTCAAACCACTGAATAATAGGTGTGGAATCACTCATCCAGCGGCCATCAGCGAGCTGTATCGCCGGCATCTGTGTCGAACCGGTGTTCTGCTTGACAGTATCGGCATGGTACCGGGAAGTTAGGGCCTGCAGCCGGTAGGGCATGCCACGAACCCGGAAGTAGTTTTCCAGTTTGCCGGTGAAATAGGAAATACTGGAACCGTATAAAGTAATGGGAAATATCGCGTCAGTTTTCATGCCCAGTGGGCTCCCCTGTCAGGTAGCTCGTGGAGGCTAACCTGGTCGCGTCAGTCGAGTTGAGAGGCCGCGCTGGCGCACTGGTGCCTGTGGTGGACTGGGATCCCATTGAGGCCAATCGGCAAGGCTTTAGTCTTTACGGCCATCTATCTCGATAAAATTACATTCCATGGCTGATATATATCAATGCAAGAAAATTACGATATTACTACCATCGCCACCGTTGCGTGAGTGGTTATCTGCCGCGCTTCTTATTTGTTCCATTTGTAGAAGGAGATTACGATGTCATTAATACCACGAGATTCGCTATTTGATCTGGATAATTTGTTTAATCACTTTTGGAGCCCAGCAGTGAGTAAGGAGATGACTGCTGACTTCTTTTCTCCGCGAGTTGATATCAAAGAGAAAAAAGGCAAATACCAAATCACTGCTGATCTACCTGGCGTGGATAAGGACCACTTATCCGTTACCCTGGATAATGGAGTATTGACGATTGAAGCCAGTACCGAAGAGGAGAAAACTGAGGAGGACGATGGCAATGTCATTCGTAAGGAGCGACGCTCTGGAAAATTTATGCGCAGTTTTAACCTCGGTTCCGGTGTTAAGGATTCCGATATAAACGCCAAATTTAAGAACGGTGTATTAAAGTTAACCGTGCCGAAGGCAGAAGAACAGGTTGTCGAACCGAAACAGATTGAGGTGAAATAACGCGCCAACGGGGCTGATATATCAACCTCTATCGCAGTTAACTTTTTGCTGCTGTGGGCCTACCGTCTTTGGTTATTCAATACGCATAAAGCCCCAGCAGTATTTATCGGGTAAAAAACATCTTGAGGCCCTGTACCGGGGCAATTGGACGATTGGCCCCGCTTCCGTAAATCAGCTGGATAAGTTCTGCCAAAACCCATCGTTTCTATGCTGGCCTTGTGGGTGCAGTCGCAGCTATCTGGCTGTTTTTTGCACAATTTCGACTGATTATCAGCAGTGCTTCAGGTATCATCGCCGCCATTCGAAACCACCCGCTGTCCCGCATCCGACACACCCAGTAATTTTTAAGGTGCTATCAGCAGCACAATTGAGCAAAACATGGCGAAATCTGACAACAACCGTATTGGCTTTGTAAGTTTAGGGTGCCCCAAAGCACTGGTGGACTCAGAGCGCATACTCACCCAGCTAAAAATTGACGGGTATGACATCGTACCCAGCTACGAGGGCGCCGACCTGGTGGTGGTAAACACCTGCGGTTTTATCGACAGTGCCAAGCAGGAATCACTGGACGCCATTGGCGAGGCCATCAGTGAGAACGGCAGAGTGATTGTTACCGGGTGCATGGGCAAGGGCGATGACGCCCGCGCTATCCAGGAATTACACCCCAAGGTACTGAGTGTTACCGGGCCGGCCGCCTACGAGGAGGTGGTGAGCGCTGTGCACCAGTTCGTGCCTCACACCCAGGTACACGACCCGTTCGCCGACCTGGTGCCGCCACAGGGCATCAAACTCACCCCCAGACACTACGCTTACCTGAAAATTTCCGAGGGCTGCAACCACCGCTGCAGCTTCTGCATAATACCGTCCATGCGCGGCGACCTGGTCAGCCGCCCTATAGGCGATGTAATGGAAGAAGCCGAACGGCTGGTGCGCGCCGGTGTCAGGGAGCTGCTGGTGATTTCCCAGGACACCAGCGCCTACGGTATCGACAGCAAATACCGCACCGGGTTCTGGAACGGGCGGCCGCTGAAAACCCGCATGCAGGATTTGTGCGAGGCGCTGGGTGAGTTCGGTGTGTGGGTGCGCCTGCACTACGTTTACCCCTACCCCCATGTGGACAAAGTGATTCCCTTGATGGCGGAAGGCAAAATCCTGCCCTATCTCGACGTGCCCCTGCAGCACGGCAGCCCGGAAGTGCTCAAACGTATGAAACGCCCGGCGGCGGCGGAAAAATCCCTGGAACGCATTCAGCGCTGGCGGGAGATCTGCCCGGACATCACGCTGCGCAGCACCTTTATCGTGGGCTTTCCTGGCGAAACTGAACAGGACTTCGAGCAGTTGCTGGAATTTATGCAGGAAGCGCAACTGGATCGGGTGGGCTGCTTCCAGTACTCACCAGTGAAGGGCGCGGCTGCCAATGACCTCCCGGACCCGGTGCCTGAGGAACTCAAGCAGGAACGCTGGGACCGCTTCATGGCACTGCAGCAGGACATCAGCGCAGCCCGGCTACAGGCAAAAATTGGCAGCACTGTCGAGATCCTGATCGATAGCGTGGACGAACAGGGCGCGATAGGACGCTCCAGCGCCGACGCGCCGGAAATCGACGGCAAGGTTTACCTCGACGGTATTACCGATCTCAACCCCGGCGACCTTGTCGAAGCGGAGATTACCGCCGCCGATGAATACGACCTCTGGGCTGGCTAGCTGAAACCTGTGGTGATCGGGAACAGACCGTGAATCTGCTGCTATTCACCGCGGCCGATCGTCTTGACGATCAGCATATCCGGGTGACCGGTCGACGGCTGCGCCACCTGCAGCAGGTGCTCGGCTCCACCATCGGCGATGAGCTTCGGGTGGGGGAGCTGGATGGCCTGACCGGCCTCGGTCGTATACTCGATATCAGCGATCAACAGGCGACACTATCGGTTGAACTCAACGAGGCGCCGCCATCCAAGCTGCCACTGTGCCTGGTAATGGCCCTGCCGCGACCGAAAATGCTGCGCCGTATTATCCGCAGCGTCGCTGAGCTGGGTGTTTCAGAGCTGCACCTGATACATTCCTACCGCGTGGAAAAAAGCTACTGGCAGACACCCGCCTTACAGGACGACGCCCTTCATGACTACCTGCTACAGGGCCTGGAACAGGCCCGTGACACGGTACTCCCGCAGGTGAGCTGCCACCGCCGCTTCAAACCCTTTGTGGAAGATTCCCTGCCGGCAATGACCCGGGCCAGACACGCCCTGCTGGCCCATCCGGGAGATTACCCTCCCTGCCCCCGCGCGCAACAGCGCGATACTTTGCTGGTAATAGGGCCGGAGGGCGGCTTTATTCCCTACGAGGTGGCGAAACTCGAGAGCGCGGGCTGCCAGCCGGTGTCACTGGGGCCACGTATTCTGCGGGTGGAGACTGCCCTGACCGCGCTACTTGGACGACTGTTCTAGGGTGTTATTCCGCCAGGAAAGCTAAATCACTACCGATCCAGCACAATCTCCCCACCGGGATGCGCCGCTCGCGACTGGCACAGAATCATCGATTCGCGCCGCTGGGCTGCGGACAGCACGAAGTCGCGATGTTCCACCTCCCCGGACAGCACCCCACACTTACACACACCGCAGATGCCATCGGAGCATTTGAGATCCACATGCACCCCCGCTTCGACCAACGCGCGGGCGGCGTCCTGCTCAGCGGACACCTCGATCCTCCGTCCCGAGCTCTGCAATACCAGGCTGAAGGCGTGATTTTCATACTCCGGCACCTCCGGAGCGGAAAAATACTCCCGGTGCAGCGCCTCCTCCGGCCAGCCCTGCTGTTGTCCCGCTGTCAGCACCGCATCCATATAGCGGTCGGGGCCGCAGGTGTAAAGATGGTCTCCGGTGCGGTAGTCGTTGAGCACTGACCCCAGGTCAGCCCTTGTCCCCTCTGTCGAGAAATGCAGTTGCACCTGTTGCGACCAGGGCACACCGGCCAGGGTTTCAAGATAGGCCGCGCTCTGCCGGTCGTGGCAGGAGTAATGCAGGCGGAACTCTGCACCCACAGCATGCAGGCGGTGGCCCATGGCGAGCAGCGGGGTAATGCCGATGCCGCCGCCCATCAACAGTATGCGGGAGGCCGACTCGTCCAGCGGAAAATGATTGATGGGGCGGGACACGACTACCCGTCGCCCCTCATTAAAGATGCGGTGTAACAGGGCGGAGCCACCGCGGCCACAGTCCTCGCGCAGCACGGCGATCTCGTAGCGGCTGCGGTCGGCCGGGTCACCGGCCAGACTGTACTGGCGCATGAATTCCGGGGCCACCACCACATCCAGGTGAGCACCGGCTTCAAACGGGGGTAGTTCCACCCCGCTAGGACTCGACAATATATAGCGGCTGGTGTCCGGGGTCATCGCTTCTACCTGCGACAATACCAGCGACAATACCGGCGCGGCGCCCTCGGGTAAATGGTATTCATGGGCCAGGTGCTCGGTGTCACCGGCCGCCAGCCGGGCCTTGTACTCTTCGGGACCAATCAGGGCATCGTAAGCGGCGATACCGGCCTCCCTGTCCATTGGGAAGGGGAAGGGATAGGGCGGTGGCGCCAGTGGCGCCGGGTACACCGCCAGGGTCTGGTCCTCGAATTTCAGCTCCAGTTCGGTCTGTAACTCCCGCGCCGCGCTGCCATGGGATGATGGCTGGTAGGGGCCTTCGTCCACCATCTCCAGGTCCCACCACCAGCGCTTGACCGGGTTGATACTGCCGTGACCCAGGCGGTCGTCAAGCGCCGCCAGCTGTTTCGCGGCCGCGGGCATATGACTGGCCAACCAGCGAAAGGGAGCCTCGGCGAACAGACCCTCCAGGTTCCAGGGGCAGGTTTTCATGCAGCGCCCACACATGGCCCCGGCGGCCTGGGTAACCCTGTAAGTCGTGCATTTCTGGCTGTCGGATTTCCAGATCTCGTAGCCGTTGAACATCTTCTTGGGGCCCGCTGTGATGGCGCCGGAGGGGCATTCCCGGGCGCACTTATTGCACTGTTCGCAAAAGCTCTGCAGACCGAAGTCGATGGGCCGGTCGTGCGCCAGCGGCATGTCAGTAGTGATGGCACCCGATTTCAGCCGCGGCCCGAGAAAGGGATTGAGTATCACCTCGCCGATGCGGCTCACCTCCCCGAGGCCGGAGAGCAGTAGCAGCGGCGGTTGCAGCACCTCGCCGTCCATTACTGTGTGCACCCGTGCGCTATAACCCAGGTTGCGGATCTGGTCGCCGATAATACCGCCGAGCAGGGAGAAGCGCAGATACGCCCGCATGGACTGGGAACAGGCGATCCAATCGTCCCCGGAAGCGCCCTCCATAGTTTCGTGCCCCTGATCGACAATGACCGAGATGGCGTTGGGATGGTAGGCGGGCAGGGGTTCTCCGACGGCGTCGTGAGAGTAATAGGCCCAGTCAGGGCAGCGCGATATGCCCACCGCGTCGGCGCCCAGAAAATACAGGGCGGCCTTGATGTTCTGCGCATTGCGCGTTGCATCTTCCGTACCCGTCGCTGCGCGCGGCGCCACGGGCCCATCCTGCAGTAGTACGAAGGCACCCAGGGGGCGGCGGGCGGCGAAACTGGTGGCGCTCTTGCGCACGTAATTGCCGTTGCGCGCCCCGTCCTGCACCTTCTCCCCCATGTCGCCGAAAATTGCCCGGGCAAACATATCGGTGCGTTTGGGCACCCGCGGAATCCTCGGTTCGTCGATCAGGGTGGTGGGCGTGTCAACCCGCCGGCTGTTCTCGAAGGGGTAGGCGCCGTCCACGTAGCGGCGCTTGCGGTAGGCCAGCTGATTGAACCGGTTCTTCGCAAATCCCATACCCAGTTGCCAGGCGGGGCCGTGACTGTTCCATCGCTGCATCAACCCGGCTACCGCCAGGGGCCGGTCCGGGGCAATTTCCAGAGTGGTGGTCACCGCGCACACACCAAAGCGTCTGCCGGTGTAGGGGTTTATCAGCATCGGGCCATGTGCGCCCTGCTCCACCAGCGCGAGCCCCGCCGCCACTGCCAGCTTGTTCAGGTCCACGTCGGAACAACTTTCCGAATGCCCGCGGGCCTCGTAACCCAGCAGGCGGATATAGTTGGAGAGGATTGCCGCGGTCTCCGCGGCGCGCACGCAGGTGCGCTGCGCCATGCTGTCCGCCAGCCATTCGCAACCCGCCTCATCGGCACCCGGCTCCCTGGGGTGTTCTACCAGAAAAACCAGGGCGTGGCTGTGGTGAGCCACTGACGTCGGCGGGGCATTCATGGATTCGCGCAGCTCAGCCATTATCACGTCGATGCCTGCGGCGAGGGTCTTGGTCTGCTGCGTACGCAACAGCTTCGTGAGGCCGTCGATATCAGGGTTGGCAATGGGCTCGGGCAGGAACATCTCCGCGGTCAGTTCACACACACCCACCTGCGAGGCGTCCTGATAGTAGCCAAAGGATTTCAGGTGCCGTGCCCGCTCCTGCAGGTCGTCGGGAATCACCGCTCTCTCTTTCTTCACCATTCCGTCGCGAATAGCGTCCAGCATGGCCTGGTAGCGGCGCATGGCGTTTACCAGGCTGGCCTTTTCCTCCCGGTGAAAAGACAGGGCCTGCATTGGCGGCACCGCAGACAAGTCCACCGGGTGTTCAGCGCGCGGCAGGCGCTCCAGGGGATAGGGGCCCAGATGGAAGGGACGGTGCTTGTAAGAGAATAGGCGCATAATCAATCATTCATTATCTTGAATGTGGATACTACCGCAAAGGTTGTAGCAAACCAGCTGTCGGCCTGAACAAACGCGGACTGTCTTTTTGTGACTTCGCTTCTCGAATGCAATTAATTGACGAGGGTCAAGGCTTCCGGGCAGTCCCCGGGCTAACGTAGCGCAGATCAGGCACTACATAGCTACGAGGAATCAGGCATGCTTACCGTCGCGGAAATTATGACCCGGGAGCCCTATACTCTGGGACCCGATGACACGCTGGCCACAGCGCGCGAATTGCTGGCCGCCCACCATATCCGCCATATCCCCATTCTCAGCGCACAGAAAACCCTGATCGGCCTGGTCTCACAGAGAGACGTTCTGGCGGCTGCCGATTCCTCCGTTTTGATTCCTCAGGGCGAGCCCTCACACGAGCACTGCGTGGCCCTGTCTGCCATCATGACCTCACCCGTGCAAACGGCAAACGAATCCGCCAGCCTGCGCGGTACCGCCATGCACCTGCAAAAAAACAAGCTGGGTTGCCTGCCAATAATGCGCGATGACGAACTGGTTGGTATCATCACTGACTCGGACTTCGTCGCCATAGCGATACACCTGATGGAACAACTCGAAGCGGCCGAATCGGATGAAGACGAATTCGACGCAGAGGCCGACCGCCTGGACTAAAGAGGTTTTCGCTAGGCGGAGATGTTTGACACGCCAACGGGGCAGCTGACACCAGTGCCACCCAGGCCACAATATCCGCCCGGGTTTTTTGCCAGATATTGCTGGTGATAATCCTCGGCGTAGTAAAACGACGGGGCGGGCAGAATCTCGGTAGTGATGGCGCCATACCCCGCCTTGTTCAGGGCGTGCTGAAAATCGCGTTTCGATGCCTGCGCCTGCTCGGCCTGGTCTTCGCCGAACACATATATTCCAGAACGATACTGGGTGCCCCTGTCATTGCCCTGGGCCATGCCCTGGGTGGGATCATGCCCTTCCCAAAACAGCTGCAAAAGACTGTCATAAGACAGCACTTCAGGGTCAAAAACGACCAGAACAGTCTCATTGTGGCCTGTTCGCCCACTGCAGACTTCCTGATACGTGGGATTAGGTGTCACCCCCGCAGCGTACCCCACAGCAGTGGTGAAGACACCCTCCTGCTGCCAGAATATACGCTCCACACCCCAGAAACAGCCCATGCCAAACATGGCCTGGCGCAGATGGGCAGGGAATGGCCCCTGCAGCGGATTGCCGTTGACGAAGTGGGCAGTGGGTACCGCCATGGCTTGATCGCGCCCGGGAAGGGCTGTAGCCGCGGTGGGTAGCTGCGTCTTGTTGGTACCAAAATCAAAAATGCTCATAAGCACAGTATAGCGCCACTGTTCAGAAAAAGAAGATTCGGAATGATATGCCTGTGCAGGGATCACGGCTCAAAACCGGCCCCTTTCCATTCCAACAGGCAAAGGTGTAAGCTGAAAACATAAAGCGGGCCGGGAACTCCAGCCATAATAGTATTGTCATATAAAAAAATTAAACTAACTCCGATCAGAAAAGAGTGGCAGCAAAGACCTGCCGCACCCATCGGAGCAACGAGAAATGGTAACGAAATGAACACATTGAAATTTGATCCAAGCGAATTGTGCAGCCGCAAATTGTGGGAACTGGTCAGCATGGAAACCGAAGAACAAGTCGGAGAAAGGGAACTGAAAGAAGCTATAGCCGAGTTGGCCACCCGTCGTCACTATCTGGAGCAGCTGCAACAAATGGGCGCTATTGAGAATAAGTCGCCGGGAGCCTGAGGGCACCTTATACGCCGCGCAAGACTAGATGCCCAAACCACCCGCCCGCCGGTCATCGGCACAGGATATAGACCGCTTCCTGCAACAAAGCAAAACCATCACAGAGTTTGTCGCCAAGCAGCCGCGACTGCTGTTTGCGATGGACGCCACCGCCAGTCGCCAGCCCACCTGGGACAGTGCAAGCCATGTGCAACAGGAAATGTTTCGCGCCGCGGGCACGGCCAGCACACTGGCTGTGCAACTGGCCTATTATCGGGGGTTTCACGGCTTTTTCGCCAGCCCCTGGCTGACAGACAGCGATCGACTGGCACAATTAATGGCCAAGGTTCAATGCGAGGGCGGGCACACCCAGATCGCCCGTTTGCTACGCCACGCCCAGACCGAACACGGTAAAATGGCGGTTCGCGCTCTGGTGTTCATCGGCGACGCAGTAGAGGAAAGCCCGGAAACACTGTGTGACCTGGCGGGCCAGTGCGGCCTGCTGAAACTTCCGCTGTTTCTGTTCCAGGAGGGGCGAACCCCCATGGTGGAAGAAACCTTTCGCCGCATGGCCAAACTGAGTGGTGGCGCTTATGTCCGTTTCGACAGCAGCAGCGCTGGCGCTCTCGCCGCCTTATTGGGTGCAGTAGCCCGCTTCGCCAGCGGTGGACGCGCGGCACTTGAGAACAGCAGCGGGGACAGTGCTAGACTGCTGCTCCAACAACTGAAACCCTGAGGCTGCTGTGCCCCGATTGATACTCCTGCTGGCGATAGCCATCGTTCTGTACATTATGTACCGGCGCGTTCAGACCGTGCCGCCGCACCGCCGACGCACCGAATATATCAAGTTGGCGCTGGCTGTTGCAGTGGGCATTGTGCTGATACTGACGATAACCGGGCGTATGCACTGGCTTGGCATTGCAGCGACCGGTCTGCTGGTGGTTGCCCGCCAGCTGCTGCCAACGCTGATTCGACTGTTTCCCATGCTGGCCTCCAAACTGGCACAGGGCACCCCCGCTTCCGGCGGAGGGCAGACCTCCACCGTGGAAACCACCCTGCTCCGCATGCAACTGGCGCACGACAACGGTGGCCTGGAGGGAGAAGTCCTCAAGGGCAGCTTTGCCGGCTGGCGACTGGCAGATATGAGTCGGCAGCAATTGGACCAGCTAATGGCCTACTGCCGCCGGGAAGACGAAGATTCTGCTCGCCTGCTGGACAGCTACTTGCAGCAACGCTTCCCCGGCGAAGAGCCCTTTGGCCAAGACCAGGGCAATACCCACAACAATGGGGATATGGATCGCAAGGAAGCACTCAATATTCTGGGCCTGAAAGACGATGCCGGCCGGGAAGAGATTGTTGCGGCGCACCGCAGTCTGATGCAAAAACTGCACCCGGATCGGGGGGGCAATGATTACCTGGCCGCCAAAATCAACCAGGCGAAGGACTTTCTACTCGGCTGATGCGCCGCGCCGGGTACGCGTCTCGCCACTGGCAAGGAGTAACGGAAATGCTTAAACTTGCGCCCACATTCAGGACACCCTACCGCCATGACTGAAGTATTCGTTATCCGCAATCAACTCGGGCACTACTGGGGCAAGGGCAAGGCCTGGGTCGATGGCTCACAGCCGAAGCAGGTAATGCGAGCCACTCATCGGGATGAAGCGCTAAACACCTTGTTTGAACTCAGCTCAAAAGACTTTGAACTGCGCGGTGATGTCGTGGCAGCCGAGCTCAGCGAGCGCCGGGAACCGATTATCGAAGCCAGCCAGATCCCGCTGCCCATGGAACCCGAGTCTGAGCCTGCTGCAGACACGCCCGACGACGATCAGACAAGCTCAGGTGAAGCCACAACAGATACTCCGGAGGCCGGAGAACCCGTCTCCTGACCATCGTTTCGATCCGGTGCAACAGCACTTGAAATAAACGGCGACAGCACCATATTCTTTCTATAGCTCCGCACACCCCGTGTGGGGCCAACTTTGCGGAGTGAGTTAAAAGCGATGAGAATTCTGCTATTCCTCGGCACCAACCTGGCGGTGCTGGTGTTAGTCAGTATCGTATTCAACCTGCTGGGGCTTCAGGGCATACTCGCTGCCAACGGCGTGGACCTGAACCTCGGCGCTTTACTGGTGATGTGTGCGGTGTTTGGCTTCGGCGGTTCACTGATCTCCCTGTTCCTGTCCAAGTGGATGGCGAAGCGTAGTACCGGCACCAAAATCATCGAACAGCCGAGCAACCGTGGGGAAGAATGGCTTATTAACACCGTGCGCGAGCTCTCTGAGGAAGCCGGTATCGGCATGCCGGAAGTGGGCATTTTCCCCTCCCAGGCAGCCAATGCCTTCGCCACAGGCTGGAACCGGAACAGCGCTCTGGTAGCGGTGAGCTCCGGCCTGCTGCAGCGCTTTCGTCCCGAGGAAGCGCGCGCAGTAATGGCCCATGAAATCGGCCATGTGGCCAATGGCGATATGATTACCCTGACGCTGATTCAGGGTGTAGTGAATACCTTTGTCATGTTTCTTGCGCGCATCATCGGACATACGGTGGACAGGGTAGTGTTCAAGACCGAACGCGGATATGGCTTTGGCTATTACGCGGTGACCATCGTGGCCGAGCTTGCGCTGGGCTTTCTTGCAAGTATGATCGTATTCTGGTTTTCCCGCTGGCGGGAGTACCGGGCTGATGCCGCAGGGGCAAGCCTGACCACTAACGGCCACATGATCGCGGCACTGCAACGGCTGCAGCAAGAGCAGGGTCTGCCTCAGGACCTTCCCGGCGAGCTGACGGCCTTCGGCATCAGCGAGCAGCTCAAGCAGGGTTTTTCCGGCCTGTTTCGCTCTCACCCGCCACTGGAAGACAGAATCCGGGCACTGTCCCAACAGAGGGGTTAGCTCGCAGCCTACTTAATGCAGTACTCGCTCATGGGTATCACGTCGATGTGCTCGAAATCGATAAAGCGGGCGCAGCTTTCCAACATCGTGGTCATACGCTGCTGTAACAGCCCGTCATCTCCACCGGTAGCGTAAAATGCGTGGTCAGAGGCCATCGCCTCAGGCGGAAAATTCTCCTCGACTATGGCGTCAAAGGGCAACGCGTGCTCGTCCAGTTCCCGCACAACCGCGTTCTGGCGGTAACCAAACGTTGCTTGGGTTTCAATGGCGATCGGCGTATGACTACCCTGCCAGATTGACAGCCATTCATCCCTGGCGAGCTTGGGGGGTTTGCGCAGGAACACGACCTGGCACATCCCGAAAACGCGTTCTCCCGGCAGTGCCGGATGCCTTTGCCGGCTTGCCAGTGGTTCCGACTCCTCTACCAGATAGCCACTACGGCGCTCAACGCAACCGTCGATCAGCGGCTCCCAGTCAGCAGCCGCGCCGGCCGGGTTCACCCAAAGCGATAGCAGCGCGCCGGGTAGCGGTTGATGCGTTGCCATACGCCGCATCGCGGCGCTGGCCACCTCGCTGTCTGCCACTGCCAGACGTATACCGTGCAACGACTCCAGCGCGGCCAGTTGTGGTGACAACTCTTTCAGCAGCGCATCGCGAAAGTCATCTCCAGTCTGAGTCGGGCGCTGCCACAGGGCGTAGAGTCGCTTTTCCACTGGTCTGTCCGCTGCGGCCGGGCTAGCTCATACCCTGGGGCGGGGTGATGGTGGCGCAATTATCGATTAGCATTTCGGAGCCGTTGACGAAACTGGACTCGTCGGAGGCGAGGTAGAGCACCAGGTTGGCTATCTCCTCGGGGTCACACATATTGCCGAAAGTGCCGACCATATCCAGGTCTTCCTGGGTGGCGACATCCTTGCCCAAGGCGACCTTGACCACCATGGGGGTTTTCACGCCGTCGGGATGTATGGAATTACAGCGAATACCGTTTTTCTGCTCCTTGCAGTACATGGCAATGCTTTTCGTCAGAGAGCGCACCGCGCCCTTGCTGGCGGTATACGCGGCGACAAAGGACTGGCCGTGAATGGCCGCCACAGAAGACATGTTGATAATCGAACCACCACCGGATTTTGTCATCACGGGTATGGCGTGCTTGCAGCCGAGGAACACGCCCTCGCTGTTAACCGCGTTTATCCTGCGCCAGTCGGCCAGTTCGGTGTCCACTATATTACCCAGCAGAATCATACCGGCGTTGTTGACCAGGATATCCAGGCGGCCAAATTTAGCGACCGTAGCCGCGATTACGGATTTCCAGTTGTCCTCGTCGGTGACATCCAGACGCAGAAACAGGGCATTTTCACCAATAGACTCAGCTATCGACTCTCCGTCTGCCTCGTTTAAATCAGCGATCACTACACGAGCGCCCTCGCGCGCCAATAATATGGCATCCGCCTTACCCATGCCGCTGGCTCCGCCTGTGACAATTGCAACTTTCCCGGCAACTCTACCCATGATACCCCTCTCCCGATTACGCCAAACAGCTCAAAACACCGCGCGACAATATGTAAAATACCAGCGCGGCAGTTAAGCAGAAGCGGTGTCACAGCTCAAACCCTGTCGGGCCAAATGCTCTTCAGGACTAGACACTTGAACCACGCGGATACTCGCCACTGCGTTTTTTAGCAGGTATTCTGTGCCCTCGCGACCGGATGAACCCACAGGAGGCACCCATGAACCAGCCCACTAACACCCAGGCGCAGAGCCGGCCAGGCCTGATTAACTGGCTGGGTTACCTCGCCATTACCCTCCTCCTGTTGCTACCCCTTGCCGTATTGACGGTGCGCGCGGGTGCCTGGCAACAGGGCTTGCTGTTGTTCGCGCTCGCGGCTGCTGGCGCGGCTATCGTGCTGTTACTGGGCGCACTGCTGATGCTACTGCCCCGCTTTGCTCCCTGGCGCAAGGCGATAGGAGGGCGTCTTTTGTTTGCTGTGCCAGGCGCCTTGATACTGCTCTCTATCCTGGGCTCAGGCAGTTATCCGCGCATCCACGACATTTCCACCGATCTGCAGGACCCGCCGGTATTTACGGCGGCGGAACAACAACGCGGTAGCGACAGCAACAGCCTGCAAACAAGCCCGGAAACACTGGTTTTGCAAGCGCGGGGATATCCCGAGCTGGCAACACTGGTACTGGCCGAGCAATACGAGACAGTCTTTGACCGTGCTGTACAAGTGGCCACCGCAATGGGCTGGGACATCTACCTGCAGGATCGCAACGCCGGTGTGATTGAAGCGGTTGACACAACCGCGCTGATGGCCTTCAAGGATGATATTGTGATACGCCTGCGCACCAATGCGCAGGGCACCCTGGTTGATCTGCGCTCGGTGTCCCGCGTGGGAATCGGCGACATGGGGGCCAATGCAAAACGCATAAACGCCTTCCTCCAGCGCCTGCAGGCGGAGTAGGAGGTAGCACACCAATGAACCTCAGCTCCCGGTTACTCGGCGCCCCAGCGCTTTTCCTGTGTTTGCTTTTGATTGGCAGCGCGGGCGCTGCCGCCGAAGTGGACTATCTCAGCTTCGCCACTGACGATGAGGCCAATAGCACCGAGATATTCAGCAAAGCCAGCCCCGCGGTGGTTTATGTCACCAACACTGCGCTGCGCCGGAATATTTTCAGCCTCAACGCGCAGGAAATACCGCAGGGTGCCGGTACCGGTTTCGTCTGGGACGAGAGTGGACTGGTGGTGACCAACTTTCACGTTATCGCCGGTGCCCACAAACTCACAGTCACCCTGCAGGACCGCAGTGAGCACGATGCCGAGGTGATTGGCCTTGCCCCGGAAAAAGACCTCGCAGTGCTGCACATCAAAGACCCCCCGGACAATCTGGTCACCCTGCCGCTGGGTGATTCCTCGGAGTTGAGCGTGGGTCGCAAGGTACTGGCCATCGGCAACCCCTTTGGCCTGGATACAACGCTCACTACCGGTATTGTCAGCGCGCTGGGGCGGGAAATTCAGGCGCCCGACAGCCGCCGAATTCGCGGGGTGATACAAACAGATGCGGCGATTAACCCGGGCAATTCCGGTGGTCCACTGCTCAATTCACTGGGGCAACTGGTTGGTGTAAACACCGCCATCTACAGTCCCAGTGGCGCCAGCGCGGGAATAGGCTTTGCGATCCCGGTAAATACGGTTAAAGAGGTGGTACCTCAGTTGATCAGTTATGGTCGCATACTGCGCCCCATGATTGGCGTTGAATTGGCGAGTGATCGCTGGGTACAGCGCTACAGCATAGAGGGCGTCCCGGTGGTACAGGTTTATCCCGGCCTGCCCGCTGCCGCTGCGGGTATGGTGGGCGCATATCGCGGCCGGCGCGGCGAGGTCATACTGGGCGATATTATTGTGGCAGTGGACGGCTCACCGGTGCGCAGCAACAGCGATTACTTTGACGCTCTGGAACAATTTTCCCCCGGGGACACCGTGACAATCCGCACTCGCAGGGGAAAAGAGACCCGGAGCTACAAGGTCAAAGTAATTGAATCGCAGTAGAGTGCATGCCCGGTGTGCTGGCCGATAGATAAAATTCAAAAAATGACGACAAGCAGAATAACCACAACAGCAAAAACGGCTACCCACTTATAGAGGCTCTGCCGCGTGGGGAGAGGCTTTTTGTGGCGATTCTCCTCCATCACCAGTCTGGCCATCAGAGCATCCGCGTCCCCTGCGCCCAAACGCTCGGGTTTTACCTGGTCCACACCATGTGGGGCAGCGCCCGCCGCCACCCGCAGGGAATTCTGTACAATTCTGTCGGCTGTTCTCTCCGCGCCCTTGAGAGCTTCAAGCAGGCCCATCAACTGTTGGCGATCTGCCGCTGGCATTGCGCTCACTGCAGCGACGTCATCCGCGCGCAGGCTATAGGCATTGCCATTTATAACGACTGTAATTGCAGACTCTTGCATAAACCTGTGTCCGGTAGAGAGATTAGCTCAGCGTACCGCCATCGACCCGGATATCCTCACCTGTGATATGAGCGCCATCCTCTGAAGTTAGCATGGCGATCACACCGGCGACGACTTCCGGGCCACGCGCCCCGGTCGGGGACACCACCCGGGAGATAAGCTCAAAGTCCATTGTTTCAGGAAACACCACCCCGTCGGTCATGCCTGTTGTTATTTCTCCCGGGCACACACAATTGGCACGCACTCCACGCTTGGCATATTCGATCGCGATACTGCGAGTCATCGCCAGTACTCCGCCCTTGCTCGCGGAGTAAGCCACACCACAGGGCAGCCCCGACAAAGCCGCGGTGGAGGCCGCGTTGACAATACTGCCTTTGCTGGCCAGCAGGTGAGGTATAAGCTCCCGACACAGCAGCATGGTACCGGTAAGATTGATGTCAATAACCTTTTGCCACTGACTCAGTGTCAGTTGCTCGGTATCATCAAAGCGCAGCACGCCGGCCATATTTACCAGCGCATAGACTGAGCCATAGGTCTCAACGCAGGCGGCCATGCAGTCTCGCACTTCGTCCTCGGAGCTGACATCACAGACCCGCCCGGTGGCCCTCCCGCCCTGAGCGAGGATACTTGCGACGGTTGTGTCCACGGCTGCCGCGTTCAGGTCAACACAAAACACGGCGCCACCCTCTGCAGCTATCCGCATGGCACTGGCCTGGCCAATACCACCGCCAGCGCCCGTTACCAGAACCGTCTTGCCCGCAAAACGCTGCATGAATTACCTCGCATTAATGTTTCCGACAGAATGCCGCCACCGGGGGAAACGGTCAACACGATTGTGAGCAGTCGCAAAATCACACCTGCCATGTACCGCAAATTGCCGCTGTGAGACTGACATATTGAGCCGTGTACTGCTAGCATCGCCCTAGCGGTTGCAGGCGCTTTATCCGCATCGGATACGCTCGTACCATGTAGCACATACTGTGGCTCCGTATGTTTTCAGACGGACGGGGGCGCCGCACTTTTTGGCTAGCAATACACAATGAGGTTGAAATGGAAGCAGCAGACAAGATTAAGGTCATTGAAAGCTACGTGGAGGCCTTTGACAGCGGCGACATCAGCATCATCCGCGATATGTATGCCGATAATGCCAGCGTAGAGGATCCTGTCGGAAGCCCCGTGCACGAGGGTATTGAAGCCATCTGTACTTTCTATGAGGGCGCTCTCGCATCCGGGGCCAAACTTGCCCTGACAGGTAAACCCTGTTGCGCTGGCAACGCAGTGGCCTTTTCTTTTGCGGTGACAATGCCGGGAATGTTGATCAATGTCATCGATGTCTTCGAATTTGACGAACAGGGCAAGGTCGCCAGTATGAAAGCCTACTGGGGTCCGGAAAATCTGGGTTAGGATACAAGGAAGAGGCCTGCGCCATAGCAAATGATGGCATGCCAATGCCATCCTGACCGCAGGGGCGCTATAATCCCCACACGGAGGTAACCCATGTTTGCATACACCACACCGCTGATCGGCGGGTTGATTATTGGCGCCACTGCCGTCGCCCTGTTGTTATTGCTGGGGCGAATCGCCGGTATCGGCGGCATCGTCTGGAGCGCAGTATCCGCCCAGCCGGACAACGCCTGGCGCTGGCTGTTCATAGTAGGGCTTATAGCTGGCCCGGTGCTTTACCATTTACTCACGGGGGTCGCCAACCCACAACCCAGTCCCCTGCCCTGGTGGCAGGCCGTTGCCGGCGGATTGCTGGTGGGTTTTGGTGTCAAGCTGGGTAGCGGCTGCACCAGTGGCCACGGGGTCTGCGGCATAGGCCGTCTTTCGCCACGCTCGCTGGTAGCCACCCTGACATTTATGGCAACAGGCATCGGTACCGTCTATGTTATTCGCCACTTACTCGCGGGGTACCTGCCATGAAGGCTATCGTGGGCTTGCTTTGCGGCCTGGCTTTTGGTGTAGGCCTGGCCATGTCGGGTATGACCGACACCGCCGTGGTACTGGGCTTTCTTGACGTTACCGGCCAGTGGAATCCCGACCTGGCCTTCGTGATGGGCGGTGCGGTACTGGTCACGCTAATTGCCTTCAGGTTCGTTCTCCGGATGAAACGCCCGCTGCTCAATCCGCGGTTTTCACTGCCCAAAAGCTCGGTTATTGATGGCCGGCTGCTGGGCGGTGCCGCCATCTTTGGCATTGGCTGGGGTGTGTATGGCTATTGCCCCGGCCCGGCACTTGCCGCGCTAAGTTATATGGACGACAAAACGGCCATGTTTGTGGTGGCCATGCTGGTTGGCATGGCGCTGGCAAACAAAGCCGCGCCAGGCTGATTGAATCCGACTCGACACTCTTGTGTAACAGAGTGTTGCAGCGGGTCGCTTCTTGCTAGACTCGGGGCATGGACGCGCCCCTGATCACCACACTTATCGCTGTCGCCCTGGTGCTGGTGTATATCATGGCCATCGTTTCGGCGCTGGAAGTGATTATGAAAGCCCGCACTTCTCAGGGCGCTGTCGCCTGGACGATTTCCCTGCTAACACTGCCCTATATTACAGTACCCCTGTACCTGGTGTTCGGGCGCAACAAATTCGATGGATACCTGGAGCAGCGCGACGAAATTGAGCAGGAGTCATTGCGCCTCATTCGCCAGACCAGCGGCCTGATCGAACAACATATCGTTCCCGTGTCAAACGACACTCCCCTGTATGCAAGCCTCTTTAACCTGGCGCGAATGCCAGCCACTACAGGCAACAGGGTGCAACTGCTGATCGATGGCCAGGACACTTTTGACAACCTGCTGGAAGGTTTGGCCAGCGCCGAAAAATTTATCCTGTTCCAGTTTTATATCATTCGAGACGACGGCCTGGGCAGGCGCCTGTGCCGGGTTCTGGCCGACAAAGCGAAAGCGGGTGTGAAGGTATTCGTGCTGTATGACGAAATCGGCAGTCGCCCATTTGCCGGCACCCGGCTGTACAAACAGATGCAAATGACCGGCGTAAATGTCGCACCCTTCAACACCACACAGGGAAGGCGGAATCGCTTTCAGCTCAACTTCCGCAATCACCGCAAGAATGTTGTAGTCGATGGCAAGTATGCCTGGATAGGCGGCCACAACGTTGGCGACGAATATCTAGGGCTGAAAAAACGCATCGGCCATTGGCGCGATACTCACACCCGCCTTGAAGGCCCCGCCGTGCTGGGTGCAATGCAGGCCTTTGCCACCGATTGGCGCTGGGCTGCACGCTCTGCCATGAACATAGAGTGGGCGGTCAGCGCCGATAAAAAGGGCGACAGCACCGTACTGGTTTTTCCCTCCGACCCCGCCAGCGAATACGAGGAAGCCGGCCTGATGTACCACCAGGCAATTGTCTCTGCCAAACGGCGCATCTGGATTGCCAGCCCCTATTTTGTTCCCGACCACGGTATTGTTGCAGCACTGCAACTCGCCGCCCTACGCGGTGTCGATGTACGGGTTTTGATTCCGGATGAGCCTGACGGCCCGGTTGTCGCTATGGCTAATTGGGCCTATACCCGTGACTTGTTGCCAGTCGGCGTGAAGGTGTATCGATACCAGGGCGGCTTTATGCATCAGAAAGTGCTGCTGATGGACGACCACCTTGCCGGGGTAGGTACCGCCAATTTCGACAACCGCTCATTCCGCCTGAACTTCGAGATTACGCTGCTGGTACACGACCCGGCCTTTGCGGCCCAGGTAGATGACATGCTGCAGGCCGATCTGCGCCGCAGCCGGCAGGTCAGTATGGAGGAGATCGAGAATAAACCGGTGTGGTTTCCACTCGCCATGGGCGTCGCAAAGTTATTTTCGCCGGTACTATAACCGGGAAAACGGCAATTCCGTTGCCATTCCTGCTACAGCCTGCAAGCAGAATTCCAGCTATCCGAAAACCCCTACAACGAAAATAACCAGTAACGCGGGCGGCACCACAAACCGGATCAGGAAATGCCAGACCTCATAGCTCATTGAGTTGAGTGTGGTTAGCTCATCGCGACTGGCAGATTTTTTCATCGCCCAACCCGCAAACACCGCTATCATCAAACCACCCACGGGCAGCAGTACCTTGGTAGAGAAGTAGTCGAGGACATCGTTAAAATTATTGCCGCCCAGCGTGAACTCGCTTATCAGGTTGTAGGACAGGGCGCTGATCACACTCAAAATAGCGATCGAGCCGATGACCAGCACCGCGCTCTTTTTGCGGGGAATACCGAAGCGCTCCTCCACCCAAAAATTAACCGACTCCACCAGCCCCACCATAGATGTAATACCGGCAACTGCCAACATCAGGAAAAACAGGATGCTAAAAGCATAGCCGCCAGGCATTTGGGCGAAAGCCACCGGCAGGGTATGGAAGATCAGGCCGGCACCCTCTGCCGGGTCCAGGCCATGATGGAAAACCGCCGGAAAAATAACCAGGCCAGCGAGCACCGCAACGGTGGTATCGGCCACTACTACAATCAGTACAGACTGGGAAATGGATATGGAGCGGGGCAGATAGGAACCGTAGGTCATCATTCCACCCATGGCCACGCCGATGGAGAAAAAAGCCTGGCTGACTGCTGCCAGCACTGTAGTGGGCCCGATCTTGCTGAAATCAGGGGTGAAAAGCCATACCAACGCTTCCTCAAAACCACCGACAAAATAGTTGTAGCCGGCGAGACCCAACAGTAATACGAACATTAACGGCATCAGGAAGGTAACGGCTCGCTCAATGCCGTCTTTAACCCCGGAATAAACAATGAAACCGGTTATCGCCAGACCCACCAGAGTCCAGAACACCATGCCGATGTTGTCACCCAGTACTGCACTGAACTGTGCGCTTGCTTCGGCCCCGTTCACGTCGACAAAACCTGTAGTCACCGCCTTGAACAGGTACCAGAGTACCCAGCCAACCACCACGGCATAGACAATTTCAATCGTGTAGGCCGCCAGCAGGCCCATGCCACCTACCCAGCCCCAACTGGGCGAGCGCGCGCTTTCCCGGGCGACGTTTACCATTGCCTGGGGAGGGCTGCCCTGCCCGCGGCGGCCAACCATAAGCTCAGCCATTAATATGGGAACACCGATTCCGAAGGCGCAGGCGAGGTAGACAAGTACAAAGGCCGCGCCACCGTTTTCGCCGGCGACATAAGGGAAGCGCCAGATATTTCCCAGGCCGACGGCGAATCCCACCGAGGCCATCAGGAATGAAAAACGCGACGACCAATGTGACTGAGAGCCACCTGCTGCAGACATATTTGTAATCCCGACCTTTGTTATACGCGCAGTCTACACAAATAACCGGGGGGAATCAGCCGACACCCCGACCGGAATTCACACTGCCAGTGGGCGCGTCGCCTGTTCCAGCCAGTCGCAATCAGCGCCGTCGAGCAGCGGACCGATCACCGTCGCAACCCGCTGGTGATAGCTGTTCAGCCAATCTCGCTCCGGCCCGGTCAGTAGCGTGCCGTCAATCAGACGCAAATCAAAGGGCACCAGCGTTATAGCGTCGAACTCCAGCATTGACTGCTCTTCACCAACACGGGTGGACTCCTGCACCACCACCAGGTTTTCACAGCGTATACCGAACTCCCCATCGCGATAATACCCCGGCTCATTGCTGACGATCATTCCGGGCCTCAACGCGATGGTATTAGGTGCCTTGGCGATACGCTGCGGCCCCTCGTGGACACTCAGGAATACCCCCACACCGTGGCCTGTGCCGTGGTCGTAGTCAAAACCTTGCTGCCACAGGAACTGCCGGGCGAGTATGTCCAGTTGGGAACCGGTGGTGCCCGCAGGAAAACGCGCAAGATCCAGAGCGATGTGCCCCTTTAACACCAGCGTGAACATGTGACGGATATCGTCACCCGGATCACCAATCGCCACGGTGCGCGTAATGTCAGTAGTGCCGTCGAGATATTGGCCGCCGCTGTCTATAAGGTATACGCTGTTCATCGGCAAGCGAGAAGTTGCTGCCACATTGAGATGATTGTAGTGGCACATGGCCGCATTACTGCCGGCAGCCGATATGGAATCAAAAGACACCTCCTGGAAATACTCGCCTTTCGCACGAAACTCCAGAAGTTGCTCAGCCAGTTCGTTCTCGCTGTGCAGGCGGCCCGCCGTTACTTCGCTATCCAGCCATGCCAGAAATCTCACCTCCGCCACCGCGTCACGAATATGCGCGTTGCGACTGCCCTCCACCTCCACCGCGTTCTTACAGGCCTTGGGTAACAGCACGGGATCGCCCCCGTCCAGCAGCCTAGCGCCCCCCTCTTCCAGTGCCAGTTGACTCCAGGCATTAGCGGTATCCGGGTCGGCAAGCACTATCCGCCCCCGAAAACCGGCAAGCACTGCAGCAGCTTCGGATTCGGGCAGAACCCGCAAACCCTCTCCCACATGAGCCTCAAGGCCCTCCGGTATCCGACCCGGCTCAGCCAGCAAGGTCACCTGCCCGTCTGCCTCCAGCAGGGCCAGAGCCTGCACTACAGGAAGTTTCGGTATGTCCGTGCCGCGAATATTAAGTAGCCAGCTGATTGAGTCGGGGGCAAACACAAGCGCTACTTCCGCACCCTTCTCCGCTATTGCCGCGCCGATGCGCTGGCGTTTGGAGAGGCTACTTTCACCTGTAAATCGCTCTGGCAGTAATAAGGCCTGACTCACTATCGGGGTGGGGCGATCTTGCCAACAGGCGTCGATAAAATTGCCTTGGCAAGCCAGCAGTTGCAAGCCGTGCGAGTGGAGAGCCGTCTCAGTATTACGGTACCAGCGCAGCGGATGCATGCGCGTGTCACAACCCACCGTGGCCCCGCGCGGCAGGTTGGCCGCCAACCACAGGCTGTGAGGATCTTCGCCGAAGCGGCAGTACTCAAAAAGTTCAGGCGACACTTCCTGGCGCACTTGCACCGTGTAACGCCCATCCACAAAGATTGCCGCACGCTCCAGGGTAAGCAGCACAAACCCGGCCGAGCCGGTAAAGCCGGACAACCAGCGCAGACGTTCATTATGAGCGGGGATATACTCGCCCAAATATTCATCAGCCCGCGGAACGATAAGAGCATCGCAGCCCGCGGCCTTCATTTCCTTGCGTACAGCCGCAAGGCGCTGCGCAATCTCGTCCATCACATTATCCCCCCGATTAAGAAAAACGCCAGTGTACCCGAACTTTCAGGACAGACCCGATCACGGTGTAAACGGTGACAGCCCGGGCTTACGGGTCAGGGAAGCAGCCAACTCCCGTGCCGCCTGCAACTTGGCTCGGAACTCGGGATTGCGTGCAGCGCTGGCCACCGGTTGGCTGGAAAACCACACCATGACCGTGTCTGCGCTGCGATTGATATAAATGACCTGACCGTGAATGCCCACGGCGCAGTACTCGCCTTTATCAGCATCGAGAATCCACCACATATTGTGATAGGCCGCCCACGGCTCTTCGCCATACTTGGCATTGGCCGCCATATTGGCCGCAACCTTATCGCTGACCTGCAGCGACGTGTCTATCCACTCGGCAGGTATGACTTGCTTACCGGCAAACTCTCCTCTGTCCCGGATCATCATGCCAAAGCGCGCGGCATCCCGCAGGGTTGTATTCATGCCGGCGGTTGCAACGGGTATCAAAGCCCGGTCCACAGCCATGTAGGCATCGTGTTCGGCGCCGAGTTTTGCCCACAGGTGCTGCTGCACGTAGTCCTGCAATGTCTCGCCGCTGATTCTGGCGACAAGCCAGCCGAGCAGATCGGCATTGCTGGAATTGTAATCAAAGGCAGCGCCAGGCTGAAGTGCAGGATCCGGCTTGATAAAGTGCACCAGAAAGTCCTGCACCCCGTATACCTGCGCATCATCCGGTTGCACATCCGCCGCTCCTGGCAGCCAGCCCAAATTCAAAGCCGGGGCGTAAAGGAGGGCGAAATCGGACTCCAGGTCTGTGTAGTTTTCCTTGAAATCGATAGCGGTGGTATGGTCCAGCACCTGCTGGATGGTGACACGCTCAAAACCACTGCCTTTCAATTCCGGGATATATTTTGCAGGCGAAGCACCCAGGTCTACCTTGCCCTCGGCCACCAGCAGGCCAAAAACAGTGCTCACCAGAGACTTGGTCATAGAAAACCATATGTGATGGCTGCGCTCGTTGAAGTCGTGAAAATACGCCTCATGCAACAACCGACTCCCCTGCATCACCAGCACACCGTCGGCATAATTGGCCTCAAACAGAGCATCAAAGCTGAGCTCATTGCCCTGTGCATCGCTGAACAGACGCTCGCCAATCTCCGGCCGCAGCGGACCCGGCAGGGGACGAATGTCCCCCTGTCTGGGTATCATCACGGTATTGAGTACTGCATCGGCATTGCGAAAAGCCCACATGCTCATGGGATAGTCGCGATAATTCGCCATGGTTACCTGGGACTCTCGCGTGGGAGGAATACCCTGCATCGGCGTAACGGCTGCCTCATTCCCCGCCGCGGAAAATGAGGCAGCAGAACCAGCGAACAGAGCTGCCAACAGAATTGCACGGGGGATATTCTTCATTCGGGATACCTTGTTTGCACCGCAGCCGCTCAGCCTGATTGGCGAGGCTCTCAGGCCGCCATGGGTTCAAAATCTGCTTTGGAAATACCGCAGTCGGGGCACTCCCAATCCTCGGGCAGATCCTCAAAGCGAGTGCCCGGCGCTATATTATCCTCGGGCAGCCCCTCGGCCTCATCATAGATGAAACCACAAATCACGCACTCCCACTTTCTGTAGTCAGTATCACTCATTGTCTGCCTGCTCCACTTTTCTGATTGAAAAATATTTTCTGCGTGAACTACGATCTAGAAATCGCCACTCAGTTTAAGGCGATATCCATTTTCCACGGGTCGCGCCACCAGGCTGAGTGCCTGTTGCAGGCGCCCGTCCAGGCCCGCCTCATTTTGCACGGTGATATCGATACCATATGACCTGCCCTGCAGCTGAACTGAACCCTGGGCGGTAACCTCTCCGGCCAGTGTCAATACCTGCCCTTGCAGAGCGGCATCGGGAGCCTGGGCAAAATCCAGCGCGTAGCTGCCAAGAGGCAACGGCCCACTCGGAGAATTCCATGCGCCGTTAAGCCAGACCAGCCGGCCCTTCCCCTCCACTGGCAGGCCGCCTCTCAGCACAAGATACTCCGCCTGTACCTGGAGAACGCCCGCCAGCTCGACCGGCGCAAACTGACTGAGCAGGTCTGCGGGAATAGTCGCCTCCAGCGCTGCCAGGTCGACATCCTGTCCGCCGCGCAGAACCAGCTCTGTGTTGAGGCTCTGGCTACCCCAGTCCGAATCGAGGGAGATGCGGGGCGCAAACCGGATCAGGGACCAGGGTTGCAAGCGCCACTTCACCGCACCCAGGTGCAGAAAACCACCGGGGGTTCGCACCAGGCAACGGCTGGCTGTGCCCTGCCAAAGGGTGCCGCTAAACCCCTGCATGATGACCATATCTGAAGGCAGTACCAGCCCCAACAAACGCGCTGGCGCAGTGGCCAGCAAACAACCCAGCAATAGAAGAGCCAGGGCGAGCGCCCTGAGTGTGCGGGATTTTGGAATCATGTCTGGGCTATTCTAATGCTGACGTTGACACGGCCGGAGTCACCGGCCCGGGTGATAGCAACCTCGGTTACCAGCAAGCCCTCGCGATTCTCTACCTCGTCCAGCCAGGCCAGCAGGTCATCGAATATGGCATTTTCCAGGCGCACCTGGATATCGCCCCGGCTATTGGGTTGCAGGCGACTGACCTGAAGATTGTAGCGGTTGGTGGACTGATTCACCAGGGAAGTAAGATTGCGCTGCGCACTAATGGCACCACCGCCGGCGCGCAGGCGCGTGATTTCTGACACCATGGCATCAACACGTTGCAGGCTCTCGGCGGTGGCCTGGTTTTGCACCGTTAACTGATCTCGCCGTTCGGCCAGCGGCACCCAGGCCAGCATGTACAGGAGATACAAACCCAGAGCAAAGCCCAGCATCACCAGACTGAGCTGCTCTCGCTGGTTGAGCCCCGCAAACCATTCCTTCAAGATTTGTCCCCCACCCGCAATCGAGCCCGCACCTTATCGCCCTGGGTACTGCTACTTTCCATAACGGCCTCCAGGCCGGCTTTATTAATGTCGGCGCGCACACGCTCCACCGCCTCAAAGTCCGACGCCAGAATGTTCATGCGCATTTCACCGCCGCTATTGTTAAAATTGTAGTTGATGGTATCTATCGAGGTGCCCGTGTTGCCCGCTATGACCCCTCCCACCTGCTCCATAAGGTGCACAAAACCACTGGCATCACCGGAACCGCGCATGGCGGTGAGTTGCCGTTCCAACTGCGCTTCTGGTTTTGGCGCATTACCCCGGGGGTTCACCTGCCGGTAGCTGGCTTCTACTGCTGTTCGCAAGGCCAGGTTCTCCTGCGCCTGGCTGCGATAATCACTGTAGGTTGCCACCCATTGCAAGCCGAAAGCCAGGGCGAGAAGCGCCGCTACCGCGCGCCACTCCTTCCACCATCGCGCCAGCGGCAAGCGATTGGCAAAGCGCCCCTGCAGCAAGTTCAGGGATGGTCCCGGTGCTCCACCCAGCAGCAACGCCGAATATAGATTGCCGCGGCGCCACTGGACACTTTTCTGCAAATCATCGGGCACCAGAGCGGTATCCGCATCCTGATCGCTACCATATAGTATTACTGCATCGGGCAGCGGCTGCTCCAACTGCAACCCTGCCAACATGGCGGGCAACATGTCCCGCTCCACCGTGAAGCCGCCACACTGGTCAAAACGCACAATCGCTTCATCGCCCTCCAGTACGATGCACCATTCACCCTGGCTCCAGGGCAATAGCAGAGGCTCTGGCAGCCACAGCCTGATGCCGGGAAAATCAACTAAGGCATCCTGCCACGCCTGCATTTTGGCGGCGCTGCAAAGCGCGACCCCAAGCTCAAGCTTGCCCAGCGGCACACTGGCGAAATGCAGCTGATCGACATCCTCAGCCACCCGCTCCTCCAACATGAAGGGCAGCGACTTGCCTATATGCTTTTTTTCTTCAGGGGTAAAGGCAAGCCGCAACAGGCGCACATCGGCTCCCGGTGCCGCGAAGCACGGCGCGCTACGCTGTTCAGCAACCAACGCATAGAGGCTGTCACGCGCCTGCTCATCATCCAGCCAACGCGGTTCCTCGCTCGCGCCAGGTGCATACCAGGCCAGGCGGCCGTTTACCAATCTAATGACGGCGGTATTTTGCACTGGTCCTTGTCCCCCCTGTTTTCCAGGCTGTTATCCATGATGCTGTTGCCCCGGGCGAGTGCCAGCACCTGACGCCCACTGCGTTGCAGCACACTGTACAAGCGCATCCTCCGGTCGGCAACTTCCACCTCTGCCGACAGCAGAAAGTATGAACTGCTCTCACCCAACAGTTGCTCGGTCTCCACCATCTGTTCCCGCTTACCCGCCAGGACCGCAGTGTCAAAAAAAGCGTCCATATCGGCAAACCCGGGGCCCGGCGACCTCTGTTGTTCAAACAGCGCTGCCCCGTCGGCCACACTAAGAGGGCTGAGGTCGTCGTCGGCATTGAGCGAGCGCAACACCATACTGCCGGCAGTGTGAATGTTGAGTTTTGCCGACTGCTGCGGCCACACGGTAACCCAGGGTTCCAGTGCCCAATACAACTCCGGCGTTATGCCCGCAACCGCGCGCAATTCGCTGACACTGGCCATGGCTCTGTTCCCTGTCCGATAACCCGGTGTCTGGCCAAAGTAATAATCGTCCTCGGCCCCATCGAAGGCAGGTACAGTATCCGCATCCAGCCAGTCGGTGACTGCCTCCGTAATGACGCTCGCCTCCTGCACACTGAGTTGCGGCTCACCCAGCGCCTGCAGCAGCCGGATGAACTGGGCCTGTGCCGGTGTAAAGCGAGGCTTATCCGTCTGAGAACCACTGTCACTCTCCTGCCGCTCAACCCTCGTCGCCAGGCCATTCAGGTTGAATCTTCCTTGCAAATCGCGCAGGCAGCCGGTCATCCAGCCACCCTCGTCCAACGGATAGGGGGTGGGCGGCACCTGGGCCCATGGCTCGAGGGGCATCAGTAGGTCATCGCGCGGGCTGTCCTGATCTTCCATGTCGTAGTCCGCCTGCAGCGCCATGGCTGCCAGCGCCTCTGCCCCGCGCAAATAGGCATTGGCCTGCTCTGCCACAAGAATATTGGCAGCGCGTTGATAAAATCGGTTGAACTCAGACTCCATGGCGACCGCCAGTGCGGTACACAACGCGAAAACCAGCAGCGCCACGATGAGGGCGGCACCCGATTGGGCTCGCGGTGCAACGGGTTGAGGACCACGCCCGCTTCTCGCACCCGTGACTCTCTGGCTATAGCGGTGGCAGGGCATATATTCTCCTGAGCTCACCCATGTCTTCGAGTTGCAGCCTGAGCTCCAGTGCTGCAGGCGGCGGAAGGTCAATATCCGGGGCACTGGTATCCGCTACCCAACTGGCCTCCCAGCCCCGGGTATCAACGGTCAGGCCCCTGCCCTCGCGCTCCACCCTGGCCAGGTCACCCAAAAACACCACTTCAAGTACCTCCACGCCCTCCAGCAGCAGCACTTCTTGCGGCTGGGTATCTGGCGCCCGATCCAGCACAGGATAGGAATCGCGCCACAATGCATCGTCCTCCACCCGATAATTAACCCGTTGCAAATTGCTGCGTGGCAAGCCGTTGGGGTTATGCCACCCGCCTCGGGTGAAGCTCAGCGCAAAGCGCGCTGCTGCCCCGCCGGCCATGGCGGGCTCCGTCTGCCCAAATTCATCGCGCACTGGGCGCGGTACAAACTGGCGTAGATCACGGCTGATAATCATCCAGGCCCGGTTCAGCTCATAGGTGCGTTGTGCTGTTACCCGGGTACTTTCCACAGCCTGCATCGCAGTGGAGAGACTGCTGTAGGCCACGGCCGCAACAAACGCGGTAATCGCCAGGGCGATCAGTACCTCAATCAGCGTAAAACCGGCACTTGACCTATTCACCTTCTTCACTCGCCGCCAGGTCTGCACCCAGATCCGCCGAGAGAAATGCCACCAGCGTATACAGCGCTGTCTCACCCCGCTCCTCATCTACCGTTATGTCGATCTGTATACGGTAAAAATTGTTTGCCTCGGTGGGCTGACTTTCCAGCCACCAGTACCAGTCTCTGTCAGCCATGGATGCCATACCGCTGTCCTTGCCTTGCAGCAGGCTCTGGCCTGCAGTGGACAGGATACGCAATTCCTCGAACTTATTGGACGCCACCATCTGGGCGATAGATTTGTCACGCAAATAGCCGGTGGCGTCCACATGCTGGTAAAGGGTGACCAACAGGGCCGGCAGCGCTACCGCCACCACCGCCAGTGCCACCATCACTTCCACCAGCGTAAAGCCGGCCTGCAGTCGCCTCTTTAGCGGGTGGTTCCCGGGAAGACGCGTTGTGCCATTATTCATCCTCCGGCGCCTCGCCCCGCGGCAACACTTTAAAGCGCCCCAACAGATCCCATTCCACTCGCCATAACAATTCACCCTTGTCCTCGCGAATAATGTCGATAGTACCCGCAGTGGTCTCGCCACTTGAATAAAACACCACCTGGGGCGCAGCATCTTCCTGCACGCCATCCAGGCCGAGTTCTGCAACGGGGGAGTCCTCCAGAGCGAGCCGTATTTCCAGGCCCGCCGGCAACGTCTGCCCGGTAAAGACGTTCTTGCCGCTCTCGGGAACTTGCCAGCCATCCAGTCGTCGCTCGCGCCACCCATAGCGAAATACCGTGTCGCCGTCCACATCATCCCGTTGCAGCAACAAGCCGTAATCCCGCCCCATCATCTGCGCCTCGTCCAGCGCATAGCTGGCAACCTCCGCCAGGCTGCGTACCTGGGCCTGCAATTTAATGTCCTGTCCGCCGGAGTTGACTGTCAGCGAGGCCAGGGATGTGACCAGCACAATCACTATCAGCGTAACCAGCAGTTCCAGCAGGCTGAAGCCCGCCTGGCGCAGCCCCTTCACAACGGCTTATTCCTCCTCGCGCCAGTTACCGATGTCCTCATTCTGGCCTTCTCCACCGGACAGCCCGTCTGCGCCCAATGAATAAATATCAATCTCGCCGTTTTCCCCGGGACTGAGATAGAGGTAGGGCCGCCCCCAGGGATCAAAAGGCACCTCTTGCAGGTAACCGCCAGTCTTGAAGTTGCGCGGTTCCGGGTCGAGGCTGCTGGGTTCGACCAGTGCCTCCAGGCCCTGTTCCGTCGTAGGGTAAACGTAGTTGTCCAGGCGGTAGATCTTGAGTGCTGTCTCGATCGATTTGAAATCAGCATAGGCCTTTTGCACCCTCGCCTCGTCCGCGCGATTTAGCACCGTGGGTGCTACCACGCTGATCAACAAACCCATGATCACCAGCACTACCAGTATCTCCACCAGGGAGAATCCGTGCTGAGTTTTTGCCATAGTTTTCATAAAGTCATTTCACCATTGTATTGAGATCAAAGATTGGGAGCAGTATAGCGAGCACAATCGTCAGCACCATGCCGCCCATAAAAACCACCATCAGCGGCTCGAACAGGCTCATCATCGTACCCAGCGTCATTTCCAGCTCCCGCTCCTGGTTCGTTGCTGAACGCTCCAGCATGGTATCCAGTTCACCGCTGGCCTCGCCGCTGGCAACCATATGCACCATCATCGGCGGAAAGTGACCGCTTTGCTGCAGTGCCCGGTTCAGACTGCTGCCCTCCTCCACTCGCTCGGCAACCACCGCAGTGTCCGCCTGCAAGACCAGATTCGTGAGCACCTGGCCGGCTATGCGCAAGGCCTCCAGCAGCGGCACGCCACTGGCCATGAGGATACTCAACGTCGAGGCGAATCGCGCCGTATCGAGGGCAATAAGCAGCCGTGACAACCCGGGTATTCTTAGCAGAAAACCGTGCCATCTTCGTCGACGCTGTCGATTGCGCAACAGCCAGCGCGCAATGAAAATTGCCGCTACTACGGCCACCAACAGCCAGACGCCATAGTCCCGGAAAAAATCGCTGGCACCGATCAGGCCCCGGGTCAGCAGGGGCAGCTCTTTCCGGCTGTGAGCGAATATCCCCACCAGTTCGGGCACGACAAATACCATCAGGGCCACAACAACGGCGATTGCCACACCCACAAGAATAAAGGGGTAAATCATGGCCATCTTTAACTTCTGCCCGGTGTACTGCCGCTGCTCGGTGTAATCCGCCAGCTGTTCCAGCACAGGCCCCAGAAAACCGGCATGCTCTCCTGCCTTTACCATGGCCCGGTACATCTCGTTAAAGACGTGGGGAAATTCTCCCATGGCATAGGCCAGCGTATGGCCCTCGGCAACCCGGGAACGCACCTGTAACAGGGTACCCTTAATGCGCGGGCTGCGACTTTGTTGCGCCGCGGCCTGTAGCGCCTCATCCAGAGGCAGATTGGACTGCACCAGCGTAGAGAGCTGGCGCGTCAACAGCGCCAGGTCACCGGTGCCGATACTCCGGCGCAACAGCGGCATTCTCCAGCCGTTGGCGGCGGGCTCCGGGCGGTTGGCCACGGTCACTTCCACCGGCCGCAAACTCTGGCCGCGCAATTGGGTACGCACCTGCCGCTCGGAGTCGCCCTCAAGTACGCCGCGGACCAGCTTTCCATCCGGGTTGAGCGCGCGATAGCGAAAGGCTGTCATGATTTAATCCCGCACTGTCAGGCGACCGCAGTCACCCTCAGCACTTCTTCAATACTGGTTTCACCCGCCAGCACACGGCTGCGGCCATCTTCATCGATACCCGGATAACGCTGGCGCGCCTGCGCCAATATAGCCTGCTCGCTCTCGCCGTCGTAAATCATCGCGCGCATCGTGTCGTCCACCTCGATCATCTCGTAGATGCCGGTCCGGCCGCGGTAGCCACCGTAGTTGCAGTGCTCACACCCCTTCGCCTTGTAGATTGTGGTCTCGGGCGCATCCTCGGCAAGGTGCAGTATGTCCCGCTCTGCCCTGCTGGCCGCCGTGGGTTCCCGGCACTCGGTGCACAGCAGGCGCACCAGGCGCTGAGCCATCACGGCCAGTAGGCTGGAGGACAATAGAAAAGGTTCGATACCCATATCTTTCAGTCGTGTGATGGCACCAACAGCGGTATTAGTATGCAATGTAGACAGTACCAGGTGCCCTGTCAGTGAGGCCTGCACTGCGATCTCCGCCGTCTCCAGGTCGCGAATCTCACCTACCATTACCACGTCGGGATCCTGCCGCAAGATAGCCCGTAAACCGCGGGCAAAAGTCATATCCACCTTGGTATTCACCTGCGTCTGCCCCACACCCGGCAACATATATTCAATCGGATCCTCGATGGTAAGAATATTTCGGCTTGCCTCGTTGATATGCGAGAGGCCGGCGTACAGTGTTGTCGTCTTGCCTGAACCGGTGGGACCCGTCACCAGAATGATGCCGTGCGGACTGCGCAGGAACTTCTGGTAGGCCGTCATGACGCGTTCATTCATCGCCAACTGGGACAGCTTCAACTGGCCAGCGGCCGTGTCCAACAAACGCAAAACCACTCTCTCGCCGTGAGCGGAAGGAATAGTAGACATGCGGATATCGACCGAATGGCCGGCAATCTTGACTGAGATCCTGCCGTCCTGCGGCACACGTTTTTCCGCTATGTCCAGCCTGGCCATAACCTTGAGGCGCGACACCAACAGGGGCGCCAGCATTTTCTTCGGTGACAACACTTCCATCATCACCCCGTCGATGCGATAGCGCACGCTGAGGCGGTTTTCAAAAGTTTCGATATGAATATCCGAAGCCTTATCCCGCACTGCCTGGGATAAAATGGCATTGATCAACCGAATAATAGGTGCATCGTCTTCCGCCTCCATCAGGTCGCCGGTCTCCGGAATCTCGTCCGCGAGCCTGCTCAGATCAACATCGGCTCCAATGTCTTCCGCCATCTGCACCGCCGCATTATTGTCGCGCTGATAGGCCAGGGTAAGACGGCGTTGGAAATCGGTGGCGGAAACCTGCTGCAGCGCAAAAGGCTTACCCAGGTAGCGCCGCATTTCCGCCAGCACCTCCAAAGAGGGAGTTGCCTGGTGCACGACGATGGGTTGATCGTCACTAAAATCCAGCAGCACACTGTTCTGCTGGGCATAGGTGAATGGCAGGCTGCGCGGCCCATCGGAGACGCTGTCAGTGACCGCTTCAGCGGTCAGTGCCTCTGTCACTAGGGGCTCTCCGGTGTTTCTTCAGGGGTCTCTACCTTGATCTCGTCCAACTGTTTCAACTGTTCCTCCCACTCTGGCAGCATCGGGATCTGGTCGTCATCCAGGTAGAGCAGACCTCTTTCCTTGCGCAGCGTCTGCTGATCGCGAATGTATCGATATTTTTCGGCAGTGGCACCGGCGAGATCGTTGTTATCGCGGATAATGGTAGGACGGATAAAGATTAGCAGATTGGTTTTGGTGACCTTTTCTCCATCGATGCGAAACAGGCGGCCCAAATACGGGATGTCCCCCAGCAGCGGTACCTTCTGAGTGGCGTCCTGCACATCGTCTTTGATCAGCCCGCCCAATACCACCACTCGATTGTCCTGGGCCAATACCTTGGTTTGGATCTTGCGTTCATTGGTAATCAGGTCGGAGGCAATCGCCGATATGCCGCTGATGCTGGACACCTCCTGCGTGATATCCAGCACCACCGAATCGCCATCGTTGATGTGTGGTGTCACGGTAAGTGTGATGCCAACATTCTCACGCTCAATGGTCTGGAAGGGATTTTGTGCGCCATCCCCGCCCGCCCCGGTGCTGGTAAAGGAGCCAGTGACAAAGGGTACGTTCTGGCCCACGGTAATATAGGCCTCCTGATTATCAAGGGTGAGGATACTGGGAGTGGACAGAATGTTGGAGTTGCTCTGCTCCTCCAGTGCAGTGAGAACGACCGCCATGGTCAGGCTGTCGCTGACCTGCCCCCAACCCATGGTAGTGCCGCCGGTATTGGCCAGTGCACCCGCAAGGCCGGCGAGGCTGATATCGTCGGTATCATCGTCTGGCAGAATGCCTTCGGCGATTGTGCGCGCAGTGGCGTCTGCCGCATTGATATTACTGCCAAAGGCACCGCTGGAGTCTGCAAACAGCCACTGAAGGCCCAGGTCCTGGCCGTCGATGACTTCCATTTCCACAATGATGGCCTCTACAAGCACCTGTGCCCGGCGGATATCGAGACGATGGATAACCGCCTCTATCGATGCCATCTGGTCGGTATCAGCAGTAATGATAAGGGAGTTGGTGCCCTCATCTGCCTCGATAGTGGCGGAGCTGTCCGTCCGGGCTTTCTTGGCGCCCTCACTGTTGTCGAGCCGGTTAATGTTTTGCATGACCCGAGTAAGCACATCGGCTATGTCGCCGGCCTGGGCATATTGCAGGTAAATGACCTTCACATTTCCGCTCTGTTCAAGTGGGGTATCCAGATACTTCAACAAACTCCGAATACGTGCGCGTTCCAGCTCGTCACCACTGACCAGAACACTGTTGGTACGGGCATCTGCCACCAACAATACTTCCGACTCGCCGCCGCTCTGCTTGGCTGCGGATTTGGCCAACTGATCAAGCATGGACACCACGTTTTCCGCCACCGCGTAGCGCAGTTTGATAATATCTGTCTGCTCTACGGCGGACTGATCCATACGATTGATGATGTCGCGGATGCGATCAATATTGGAGGACAGATCGGAAATAATAATGGCGTTGCTGGGCGCGTAGGCGGCCATATGGGCCTGCTGTGGCACCAGCGGCCGCAATACCGGTATCAGCTTTGCCGCCGAGATATTATCGAGCTTGATAACCTCCGTCACATACTCGTCGCTGGCCCTGCCAGAGGACCCGTCGCGCACCTGTACCGGTGCGGAGCGAGCATCCTTGTTCTGGATAACCCGGATCACCCCGCCGGAACGCACCGCGGTATACCCGTGCACCTCCAGAATGGATAGAAACAGCTCGTATAACTCGTCGCGAGACACCGGCTTGCTGGACACCACCCGGACCTTGCCCTTGACCGAGGGGTCAACAACGATAGTCGTGTCGGTCGCTTCCGCCACAAATTTGATCAGTTCCTGGATATCGGTTTCTTTCAGATTTACCGTGAAATCCTGAGCGATCACAGCACCGCTCACAACTGCAAGAGACATAAACGCCGCAAGGAGAGCACCGCGGACTGATCGGATCAAGACTTTCACTTAGCTATATCCCTCTGTGCTGGTTCTGCTTCGAGTACAGGTGCATGACTATGGTTCCTGCGCGTCACCGAGATTCACACTTACGGTGACCGGCTGGTCATCTCGCTGCAGCTCAAATACAGCCTCGCTGGCGGAGCGCATGGTTTGGTAAAGACGAATGGCATTGGCCGGATCGTTGAGCGCGATGCCATTCACACTGGTAACCAGGTCCCCCGAACGGAAACCCAGCAGTTTAAATTGATCCTGTTCTTTCCCTGGAGCGATGCGGTAGCCCCGCAACTCGCCATTTTCCCTCACAGCACTGACAGATACTACATCCGCCAGGGCCTGTGGGTTCTGATACAGACGATCTCTGTATGTGCGCGCCAGGGCTGAGGCATCGCCACCCCAAGCTGCAGTTGGCGCCTGCTGGGAGCGACGCTGGGGCGGCGGTTGCAACGCCAGCTGAGAATCCAACGAAGAGTCGTCAAACAGTTCCAGTAATTCGTAAGTCCCGCCGTTATCCAGCACCACCTGCCGTGGCATCACCTTGGCCAGCGTAACCCGCCCGGACAAGGGCAGCTTATCTTCAACCGCATAGATATCCTGCTTTGATTTGTGCTCGATCACGGCATAACCGAGCCCCTCCTCGGAGGATGCCAATACACCCCGCAGTTTCAGGTCAAGGCGGGTTTCCCGGGCGCCCTTCTCGATACCATCCCGGCTGGAAACTGTGTCGATATCGACCTCCGCCACCTGTGCCGCCGGGCCCGCTGCGCCAACCTCCCCAAACAGGTGCCAACCCTGCAACTGACCGATATCAACGGGGTCATCGCTGCCCGAGGTAACAGCAAGGCTCACAGGATTGATAACCCCGGCATCTGCGGGGAGAGATGCATCGCCAGCGGGCAGCAGTGCCCATATCAGCTGCGACAGAGCCAACACCCCCCAGACTGCAAATAACACCCCAAGCCCGTGCCGCAGACGGCGTAAACGTGCGGGCTGGGCAAGGGAGCGAACCGCGTTTTCCAGAGCCTCGCTTGCACGCCGCGACGCATCATTGGAATTACTTAGCCATTTGGCCGGCAAATCGCACTCCCGATAGTTACCTGTTACCCATCACGGGTTTTGACTGCACCCGATTATAGGGGGCGCAGTTGAAAGTTAAAACTGCACTGCATGTAAAACAGGCCTCAACCGCCGTGCGAAAGGCGGGTTTATTGTGGCAGGGGCTGTCAGGCGTCAAGAGACTGATAGTAGTCGGACAGAATTTTTGCCACTTCCGGACGGGAAAACTCCGGCGGTGGCGCGATACCCTTGCCCAACATTTCCCGTACGGCTGTTCCGGACAGCAATACAAAATCGTCCTTTGAATGGTCCGGCACATCACACATCATCACCACTTTATTCAGCTTCTTGCTGTAGGCCGTGTGGTCAGCGCGGAAAATTTCCAGCTCCAGCGCGTGCGCGGGGACCTCATCATCAAAAATCGTCTGGGCGTCAAAGCCGCCGTAATAGTCTCCCACGCCGGCATGGTCACGACCCACAATCAGGTGGGTACAGCCGGAATTCTGACGGAACACCGCATGCAATACCGCCTCTCTGGGGCCCGCGTACAGCATATCGAAGCCATAGCCGGTAACCATCACTGTGTTAGCCGGGAAATACACCTCCACCATCTTGCGGATAGACGCGTCGCGCACATCGGCGGGAATATCACCAGGCTTGAGCTTACCCAGCAACATATGGATCAGAATACCATCGGCTTTTAGCTGTTCCAGGGCCATGCGGCACAACTCCTCATGGGCCCGATGCATGGGGTTGCGCGTCTGGAAAGCCACCACCTTTTCCCAGCCGTGCTCGGCAATTTCATTGCGAATTTCCACAGCGGTGCGGAACGTGTCCGGGAAGTCCGTCTGGAAATAGGAGAAGTTCAGTACCTGGATTGGTCCGGACAACAGCGTTTGGCCAGCCTCGTTGAAAGTGGCTACCCCTGGGTGCTTGGGATCCAGGGTGCGGAAGATTTTCTCGGCCATAAACGCCATCTGGTCGTCGGTAATGGTTTCAACCGCCTCGACATCCATTATGGCCAACACGGGATTACCCTCAACATTGGGGTCGCGCAGAGCTATTCGACTGCCCGCAATAACACCGCTTTCGCTGGTTCGATTCAGGATCGGGATGGGGAAAAACAGGCCGTCTACGGTATACATCTTTTCAGCGACGCTCAGGGCATCGGCCAGGTTCATGTATCCCGTGAGCGGATTGAAATAGCCGCCACCGAGCATGACGGCATTGGCAGCTGCGGCTGAGTTCACCAGCAGCGAGGGCAGCGATTCAGCCTCTTTTATCAGGGCATGGCGCTGTTCAGTGTCATAGACAAAAAGCGGATTAAGTTCGTCAGAACCGTGGGGCTTGATCATGGCTGGCTCCTGCTCAGGAATTAATGATGCCGCGCTCGCGCAGCGCTAAAAGAATGTGCTCTACTTCCTCGGCCAGGGTCTCCTGGTCGGAGTGCAAGTGTATTTCCGGCTTGGGTGGCGCTTCGTAGGGGTCGTCGATACCGGTAAAGTTCTTGATCTCCCCGGCACGGGCTTTCTTGTAAAGACCCTTGGGGTCGCGACTCTCGGCGGCCTCCAGCGAGCAATCCACGTAGATCTCGATAAAGTCCATGCCCGCTTCTTCGTGCAGCGCTCGCACCTGATCGCGGTCGGCAGCGTAGGGGCTGATGAAACTACTGAGGGCAATCACACCGGAATCGACGAACAATTTCGCCACTTCCCCGATACGACGAATATTCTCGGTTCTATCCTCGGCGCTGAAACCCAGGTTCTTGTTAATCCCCATGCGCACATTGTCCCCGTCGAGACGATAAGCCAGCACACCCATTTCGCTGAGGATACCTTCCAATTCCACCGCGACAGTACTTTTACCGCTGCCGGACAAGCCGGTAAACCACAGGGTTGCACCTTTGTGCCCAAGTATTTTCGCCCGGTGTTCACGTGTGATATCACCTTCGTGCCAGTGCACATTGGTCGCCTTCTGTTCTGCCATGATATGTATTCTCCAGTCTTGATTCAGATTCGGGTGGTCGATTACACGGCCTCTGCGTGCCAGCTGGTCGCCGCCGCCTGAATTTTACACGACAGGCGAGGAACTGTTTGTTACAGGCTGGTCAGGGAAGGCAAGGTCTCAACCGGATCGCGCTGGGATTGTACCACTTTCGCGCCCGGAAACACCTTGAACACTAGATATAGTGGTTGAGCAGGGATAGCACCAACATCACACCTACCAGAGGCAACAACCAACGCTGCAACTGCTGCGCTCTCGCGGAATCGGCGGGCCCTGAAAAGTGCTTGGATACCACCGCGATAAGGGCGACCCCGGCAAATATCAGTACCAACAACACCAGCAGGTTCATTTTGGCGCGGGCACCAACCGATACACTTCCGGAATCTGCTCTATGCAATCGACAGAACAATTCAGATCTTTCAGCAACCCGTCCTCAAGACTGTAAACCCAGCCATGCACCGTGAGAGACTGGCCCCGCGTCCAGGCGTTCTGGGCAATGGAGGTGTGGCAGACATTGGCCACCTGGGCGATCACATTCAGTTCACATAGCAGGTCGAGCTTGTCTTTCTCATTCGCCAGAGCATTTATTCTCGCGTGAGACTGATGCAACACATCCTTGATATTGCGCAGCCAGTTATTGATCAGTCCGTTATCCATATTCTCATAGGCGGCGCGAATACCACCGCAGCCATAGTGGCCGACAACCACGATGTGCTTTACCCGCAAAACCTCTACGGCGTACTGCATTACCGTCAGACAATTAAGATCGGTATGGACAACCATATTGGCGACGTTTCGATGCACGAAAATTTCGCCGGGCATCATATCGACAATCTGGTTGGCGGGAACGCGACTATCGGAACAGCCTATCCAGAGGTATTCCGGGTTTTGCTGGGCTGCGAGCTTGGCAAAAAAACCGGGGTCACTGGTGCGAACCTTGTCGGCCCAACGTCGATTTTTCTCGAATAAGTCCTCGAGCTTCCTGGGATTGCTGTCACTCATTTCAACGTTCTCAGACTATCAGCGTACTCAGCCGGGAAAGCGTGACGCGGTTCCCCCCTTTGGTCTGGGACAAGGCCAGCCCCTTGCTCGCAACGTTTTCCATTTGCCTGGCGAGATGGGGCATATCCACTGCGGGAAACTGCTGAGGCTCCCAGGTGACCAGACCGATACTGATAGTTACCTGCAGAACCGCGCCACGGCCATCGTCCACAGCAAAACCCTCGATATCATTTCGCATTCGCTCGGCTATTTCCTGACCGAGCATCTCTCCGCACGCGGGAATAAGCAGGGCAAATTTGGAGCGAGAGAGCCGCGCCAGCATATCGGTGGCCCGCAGGTCAGACGATATGCGCTCCGTGACTTTTTTGACCACAAACTGACCGCTGCGCTCGCCGTAGTGGTCATACAACTCGTCAAATTCGTCAATTTCCAGTATCAGGATGGTCAGCGCCTGGTCGGCGCGGCGGGCCCGGGCAATTTCCCGGGTAATGTCTTTTTCAAATCCCCGCAGGTTACTAATTTGAGTGAGCGGATCAAGCATGGTCAACTGGGATACCTGCTGGCGTGACACTGCTCCCTTGAAACAGGAGGAGATCATGGTGGCCAGGTGAGAAATCAACTCCTCTTCCTGCTCTCCAACAATCAGTGTGTCATCCTGCAGGCCGAGGTGCAGACTGCCGATCATACGCCCGCTATCTGTGAGCGGCATCAGCAATGCATAGTCTATCCCCTGCTCCGATTTCAGCACCTCGAACATGCGCGAATCGGTGGGGTCAAGTAACACCACGTCCGGCTCCAGCTCGTAAAGCTCCTGCATCACAAAGGCATCCTGATGCAATTGCAGACTGTGCCCATAGCGCTGACCGCCGACTATCAAATCGGCCAGTATGTTCTCCGGATCGTATAGCCAGAGCTCCGCAACGCGAAAGGAGAAATGGCGGGGCATACTGACAAGCAAAATTTCCAGCAGGGCCTGCAGATCGACGGCACTCAGCAGCATATGCTCCAGCTGCTGGGTTTGCAGGTACAGGTATCGGTTAATCGTGACAGTTTCAGCAAGGCGACGATTAAGTACCTCGCTCCTGGACTCAACCGGAGGTGCCCCCTGGATCTCCTCACCCTGCCCGCTCGAATCCTGATCCTCGACCATCTGCACCATCCACCCACTTCGCGCCGGGCTGCAAATCGCGCCCGATCATCAATTTTGTTGGCAACCAAGTGTAAGCGCCCTATACTGGCGATGCAAACCTGGGGGTGGCCCGAGCAACAGTATTCGGGCCTGAGACACTAAATGGTGAACCCTTTGAACCTGATCCGGTTAATACTGGCGTAGGGAGAGGTGTCGCCAGATTGATTTCCCCCTCCATGCGTCCCGCCGGTCAATTATCCAATGTCCGTTGTGAGGAGCATTATGAAGTACCCCATTTCGCTATTTTCCATCGCTTTGTTGGCGGCAACACCTGTCGCCGCAGAAACCCGTGTACTGGAAGAGGTGATCGTTAATGCGGAGCTGCGCTCCGCACCCCTGTTGGATCAGGTGGGCAGCACCAGTGTCATCAGTGCCCGGGATATCCGCGAACGGGAAGCCCAACATCTGGAGGGCGTCCTCGCACTGGCACCCAACGTCAATTTCGCCGGAGGCACCTCGCGCGCGCGTTTTTTCCAGATCCGGGGTATAGGCGAGCGCAGCCAGTTTCAGGAACCACTGAACCCGTCGATAGGCCTGGTCATCGATGGCATCGACTTCAGCGGTCTGGGTGCTGCCGGCACCCTGTTTGACGTGTCCCAGGTAGAAATACTGCGCGGCCCACAGGGCACGCTGCACGGGGCCAATGCGCTGGCGGGTCTGATCAACATCCGCTCGGCAGCGCCAGAGAGTGAGCCCAGCCTGCGCCTGGAAGCCAGCGCCGCTGAATACAACAGCTGGTCCACTGGCATTGTGGGTACAGGCCCACTGATCGACGATCAGCTACTCTACCGTCTGGCGGTCAACCAGTTCAAAAGTGACGGCTTTATAGACAACGATTACCTCGGCCGCAGCGACACCAACGGCCAGGACGAAACCACTATCAGGGGAAAACTGCGCTGGCTGCCCGGCCCGCGGGATACCATCGACTTGACAGTCCTGTATGTTGATGCGAACAACGGCTATGACGCATTCTCCCTGGATAACACCCGAAACACGCTGTCTGACGAGCCCGGCAAGGATAAACAGAAGTCTACGGCCCTGGGCCTGGAGTGGCACCGGGAGCTGGACAAACTGCGCCTGGAGAGCTCGGTTACCGGCGCCACCTCGAACAGCAGCTACAGTTTCGACGAGGACTGGAGCTTTGTCGGTATCGCGCCCGGTTGGGAGTACTCTTCAAAGGATCAATACAAGCGCGACCGGGACAGTTACAGCGCCACAGTGCGCCTGCTCTCGGAAGAAGACAGTCGCATATTCGGAGACAGCACTGACTGGGTGGCCGGCCTCTATTACCTGGGTGACCGGGAGCAATTGCACCGGCAGTACACTTACCTTGAGAACGACTTTCACAGCAACTATGACACAGACACTTACGCTCTGTTCGGACAGCTGGACACACAACTGAATGATCGCTGGACCTTGATTTCCGGCTTGCGAGTTGAGCGTCGCTACACGGATTACGACGACAATAATGGGGTGGACAGCAGCCCGGACAAGGATCTGTGGGGCGGCAGGCTGGCACTGCAGTACACCATAGACAATAACAAAATGGCCTACGCCGAAATATCGCGTGGTTATCGCGCCAACGGCGTTAACGCCAACATCCTCGCCAGCATCGAAACCAGCGATGATCCAGAGGTAGGCGCAGAGCTGCGGGCACTGCAGTTTTTTGACGAAGAATCTCTCATCAATTATGAGATTGGCTTCAAGGGAAGCCTGCTGCAGCAAACCCTGCAAACCCGCCTCGCGGTGTTCTACATGGACCGGGACGACCAGCAGGTTAAAGGCTCCCTGGTCATCCCGCGACCCGATGGCAGCACAGCGTTTATCGACTACACCAGTAACGCCGCCAGCGGCAACAACTACGGTATGGAGTTGGAACTAACCTGGCTACCCACCGATGATCTGATGCTGTTCGCAAACCTGGGCTTACTGAAAACAGAATTCGACGAGTACATCGACGCCGACGGCAACGATCTGTCCGGACGGGAGCAAGCGCAGGCGCCGAAGTACCAATACGCCGTGGGTGGACACTATGATTTCGGTGCCGGCTTTTATTTGCGCCTTGACGTGGAAGGCCGCGACAGCGCGTACTTTTCCGATCGACACGACCTGAAGTCGCCCTCTTACGATCTGCTGAACGCACGAGTGGGATACAGCAATGAGCAGTGGTCCATAGCCCTGTGGGCCCGCAACCTCACGGATGAGAACTACTATGTCAGGGGCTTTGGTACCTTTGGCAACGACCCGCGCAAAGAGTATGCCGTGGAGCCCTACTATCAATACGGCGAGCCCCGGGTGGTCGGGGTAAGCACAAGCTTTACTTTCTGAATCAGGAGCCAGACATGAAACTGACAGCCGAAATGAGCCTGTACCCACTGCAGGAAGAGTATATCCCCGCCATCCAGGGGTTTATCGACAGCGTGCGCGCACACACAGACCTGGAGGTCATCAGTAACGCGATGAGCACACAGATCTGCGGTGATTACACCCGGGTGTTTGAAGTGGTCAGCGAGGCATTGGCAACCAGTACCCGTACCTTTGGCAAACAGGTACTGGTAGTGAAGTTTATTCCCTGGGAGCTCGAATTAACGCCATGAGCGAACAGGGCCTGGCGGACTCGCTGCTGCAGGCTGCCCAGGCGATGACTTTCTGGGAAGTCGCTGCTGTGATACTGGGCATCGCCTACCTCCTGCTTGCGATGAAAGAGAGCCTGTGGTGCTGGTACGCGGCATTTATCAGCACCGCAATTTTCCTTGTCTTGTTCTGGGATGTTGGCCTGTTAATGGAATCCGGGCTGCAGGTATATTACCTGGCGATGGCGGTATACGGTTGGTGGCAATGGCAACGGGGCGGCGCAGCCCATACTGAGCTGACCATCTCCAGCTGGGGGGGCCGCCAGCACACGATTGCACTGCTGGCGGTACTGCTTGTGTCCACAGCCAGTGGCGCACTTCTGGCACAGTTCACCAATGCCGCACTGCCCTACCTTGATTCTTTCACCACCTGGGGCAGCATTCTCACCACCTGGATGGTGGCCCGAAAAATCCTGGAAAACTGGCTGTACTGGCTGGTGATCGACAGTGTTTCCATTTATCTTTACCTCGACAGGGAGTTGTACCTCACCGCTCTGCTATTCGCCGCCTACCTCATCATCGTATTGTTCGGATACCGCAAATGGTTACTGCACTACCGGGCAACATCCGGCTAAAACTTGATCAAACTCTCGTGCAGTGGCAACACTGGGATGTCAATCCACCCCTGCCGCGGGCACCTGCTGTCGTCTCTATATTGGGTGCAGGTCTAAGCAACTTCAGTGTGTTGGTCGAAGCAGGCCGGCAGTTTGTGATACGTATTGACGGTATCACCCCCTCCGCACACGGCTTAAACCGCCAGGGAGAATGGCGCACCCTGATCGCAGCTCACCGCGCCGGCCTGGCGCCCCGGCCCTGTTACTTCAACCCTGAACTGGACAGCCTGGTGTGCGACTACCTCACACCCGACGAGCAACAGCCTGTGGATGTCAACGAGATAGCCAGGCTGTTTCGAGGCATCCACCAACTGCCCGCCAGGCACCATCGACTGGACCTGGCAGAACGTATCCTGAGTTACGAGAAACGCCTGGCACATCGGCACCCGGAGCGAACGACACAACTGGCGGCATTCAGGCGCGGAGTGTCCGAATTACTGGATTCCACTGATAGCGATCGACAGCCGTTGGTGCTATGCCACAACGACTTACTGCGCGCCAACCGTCTCTGTAGCGGCGGCAAACTGTACGCCCTTGACTGGGAATACGCCGCCATGGGCAGCCGCTGGTACGATCTGGCGGTCGTTGCGGCCGGAGATAACCTGGAGCCTGCAGCCATAGAAAAGTTGCTGGAGGTTTATACAGGCAAACCGCCAACTGCAACAGAACTGCAGTTTATTACGCGATACGGCTGCCTGTATCGCTATCTGGAATTGCTGTGGTATCTGGTACAGGACTACCCCGCTCTCGAGTACTGGCAAATTCAGGAAAAGTTGGAGCAATTAAGTGAAAACCTCTACCAGGCCGGAATTTAAGATAAGAAATTTGGCGCATCCCGGCGATCTACACCTGGTTGAAGGCCTGACTTTGAGCACAGAAACGGTAAATCGGGTAACAGCCGCTAATCCCGGAAATTGGTAAACTGCAACGGCACCCCAATCTCTGCTTTGCGCAGCAACGCCATTGCACTCTGCAAATCGTCACGCTTCTTGCCGGTTACCCGCACCTGATCCGCCTGGATCTGCGCCTGAACCTTCATTTTCGCCTCCTTGATTTGCTTCACGATGGTCTTGCACTGGGCGCTATCGAGACCGTTCCGCAGCACTATTGTCTGCTTCACCTGTTTTCCTGTCGTTACCATCTCGCCGCAGTCCATCGCCCCCGGATCGATATCGCACTTGATCAGTGCTGAGCGCAACATATCTTCCATCTGAACCACCTGGAACTCGGCTTCCGCGGTAAGCACCACAGTGTGCTCCTCGCGTTCAAAGGATGCCTGCACCCCTTTAAAATCGAAGCGATTGGTCACGATCCTGCTGGCCTGGTCCACGGCATTGGTAAGCTGGTGCAGATCTACTTCCGAAACGACATCAAATGATGGCATAGTGCCTCTCCCTCTACTCGGTTCAACAACTGGAGCTACATAGTAATGAGCTGCAGCAAGTTTACAATCCCGTACAGCGCAGTCGGCAAATGAGCGCCGCTCACTGGCACGTGCTGGGCGCCGGTGCAATGGGTTGCCTGTTCGCCAGCAAGCTGCAGCGCGCAAATTGCCCGACCACCCTGTTGCTGCGCAGGGCACCCACCGCAAAGTACACGACCGTCAATATTGAAGAGGGCGACACCCAAACCAGTGTGCGGTTGCAGCAGTCGGCTGCTACCGACCCGGGCTCCATCGCTTTGCTACTTGTTACCACCAAGGCGCAGGACGTGTGTGCCGCTGTCCAGTCAGTGGCCCACCGGTTGAACGACTCCAGCCAGGTATTGTTGCTGAGTAATGGACTGGGCTTCGGCGACGAGTTACGCGCAATCCTGCCCGATCTGAAACTATTTTTTGGCACAACCACAGAGGGCGCCTATCGTCTTGCTGAGCAGCATATTCGTCACGCCGGCCACGGCCTCACACGCATCGGCCGGGTTGAAAATTCCACACCCCCGAGCTGGTACGAGGCCTGGGCCGAGGCAGTGCGCCCGAGTATCTGGGATAACAATATTGAACAGGCACTGTGGCTCAAGCTGGCCATAAATTGCGCCATCAACCCGCTCACAGCCCTGCACGGCTGTTGCAACGGGGAGCTGGCAGAAGCGCCACTGGCAAACCAGGTGCAAATACTTTGTCGGGAAATTATGGCTGTCAGTGCCGCCGCAGGTTTCGCCGCAGTCACCGGGGACCTGCCGCAACAAGTAGCAGCAGTCATTCACAGCACTGCTGGCAACCGCTCGTCGATGCTGCAGGACGTCACAGCCGGGCGCGGTACTGAAATTGAGTATATTACCGGCCACCTGCTGCACCATGCGAAGATTCACGGCATAGCGGCAGACCACAATGCCGCTCTCTACAGGAGTATTGTAAACCTTGGTCACTGAAACACTACTAACGGGTGCAGCGCTGGCACCAGTTGTTCTATCCGCAGTTGCCGTCATCGCATTGGTCGCTTGCGACCAAAACGAATTTCGAGCCGGTCGCTATCTATTCAAACCACTGGCAGCGGCCGCATTTGTCTGGCTCGCCTGGGAGATGGGTGCGACGGAATCGCCCTACGGGTGTTGGTTGCTGGCGGGGTTAATGGCATGTATGGCAGGTGACCTGTTGTTGATGCCAGAGGGCGAGAACACCTTTCTGGCTGGGTTGGTCGCGTTTCTCTGCGGTCACCTGCTATTTGCCATTGCTTTCCTGCAGCTGCCGCTCAATTTTTCTGGCCTGGCTGCCACGGCGATCCCCGCCGTAATTCTGTTGGTTTTCGCGAACAAGTGGCTGCTTCCGTGCGTAGCGAAAGACATGAAGCTGCCGGTTCGCGCATATATGCTGGTGATTACAGCGATGCTGCTGTGTGCGGGAATGACCGTCGGTCAGCCTGTGTCCACGCTGATAATCCTGGGCGCCTGGGGTTTCGCGATATCCGACCTGGCAGTAGCGCGGCAACAGTTCGTCCAGCCCAGCCGCTGGAACGGCTTGTGGGGCACACCGCTCTACTTCCTGTCACAAATGATATTGGCTGTCTCGATCTCACAGACCTGATTCAAGGGAACAGCGCCAGCGTGGTGCTGCGTACAATGTCACTCCATTGTTGTTCCGACATATCGGGAAACAGCACCGCCTGCTGATTGGATTGCTGTCCCTGCCAATGCCGGGTAGCTGCGAATACGCAGAACAGGTCCAGGCAACGCAGTCCCAATTGCAGCTCCTGAGTGGGGAGAGTCGGCTCTCGCAACGCCGGGTCTGCGTATAAAGTCGTGACTGGAGTTGCACCGACCGGGCCGGTTACTCGCAACGGTCCCAGCTGTTCGCGCATGGCTACAGTCACCTCCTCTACCAGCCAGCGACTGGAAATTTCCGCAGGCATCTGCGCACCTGCCGCGACGCGCAGTACCGGCGCAGCGATGTGCACGCTGGTTTCTGCAGGCGGCAATGCAGCTACGAAATAAGCTATACCAACTGCAGCGCACATAGCTGTGCCCACCAACGGCCAGCGCCAGATGCCTGCGCCTGTTCGCCACCCACCGGGCTCAGTAGTCCCTGCGACACCCAGCGTAGAGCGCCCCGCCCTCCCCAGGCCAGCAGGTATATCAGGCGGAATATCATCGGCAGATTCCGGTCGAAAGCAAGGATGGGCCTCCTCAAATAGCCTGTTGCTGGCAGACAGGGGAATGGTGCGCGCTACGCGGCGCAGGACCTGCCGCACAACGCGCGTACTTGATGGCCTGTCCTCGGGCTCTTTTTGCAACAGAGAGGCCGTCAGCTGCAACAGTTCCTCCGGTAGTGCTGTGTCTGCGGATACCTGCTCCTGCAGCGGTGGGGGCTCCTGCTCCAGCAGCGCCCGCCCGTCCAGACGCCCCTCGCGACAGAACGGCGATACCCCGGCAATCATCCGGTATAACAGGCAGCCGAGGGAAAACAGATCCGAGCGCTCACTCAAAGGCTTGCTCAGATATTGCTCCGGTGATAATGAAGAGAGACTACCGGCCTGGGCACCAGCGGTGGCCGCTCGCCCGGCAATGCCAAAATCGGTGAGCTTCACCCTGCCATTGGCAGTAATGAGTACGTTCGCCGCCTTGAGATCACCGTGCACGATATGCTGCTGGCGAGCGACAGTAAGCGCGCCGGCAATGTCTGCACAGATTGTAAGAATACTGGCCAGTGACGGCAGCACGGAGGCGAGGAATTCTTCAAGGTCACAACCTGGAACATACTCCATGACCATCGCCAGATGCTCGCGACTTTCGATCACATCGTGAATTTGCACCACCTTCGGGCTCTGGATACTGGCAATAAGCTGCGCTTCTCGCAGCAAGCATCTGCGCGCAGAGCGGTCCTCCGGTAACGGATATATCTTGATCGCTACCCTGCGGTGCAGCCGCTTGTCATACCCGAGGTACACTGCGCCCTGACCGCCGCGGTTGACCAGCCTCAGTATCCGATAGGGCCCAACCCTGACATCACTCGACATCTGAAATAGTCTCCCCTGGCAGCCTTAATACCAAGGCAGGCTTGAGTCTCTCAGGCGCGAGCGAAGACCGCTGGCAGAGACCTTCAAATCCATGGCGGCCGCGCGGGCGTCGCCCGCATGCTGCGCCAGCGCCTTTTCCAGTTCCGGCCCCGGCACCTGTCCCGCTAATCTGTGCCGGGGTGATTCGCCCATGCGCCTGTAGACCGCCTGGCGCGATACGCCCAGCTGGCGAGCTACGTTGGCCACCTCGTAATCGCTCTCCCGCAGAATACTGTCAAACTCCTGTTCATCGATCTCCCTGATACTGCGACGAGGTGCGCTTAGCGCGCTGCCACTCACGGTTGCCGAAGCAGCATCTGCTTGCGCTACGGCAAGCTTGATCGTGTCGGGCAAGGTAAGTTCTTCCGCACTGGCCACCAGTACCTGCCCGGCAAAGTTAGCCAATTCGCGAACATTTCCCGGCCAGCGGTAGCCCAAAAAAGTATGAAAAAGTGCGGCCCAGGCGGCTATTTCCCGGGCCGCAGAGCGCTCACCTGGCAACAGGTCTGTACAGGCCAGTTGCTTCGCCCGGGTGATCAGAAAGTGCAATAGCAACTCACCGATATCTTCCGGATGCTCTCGCAGTGGCAGCAGATGGATTTCCCCCTCACCCAGGCGATGGCGGAGAGCCGCCTTGAAGTCGCAACTTTCTGACTCCAGCAATCCATCGGTAGCAGATATTATTCTGACATCAACCTTTTGGATCGCGCCGCCAACCAACTGGATTTCGCGCTGCTGCAATGCGCGCAGTAGTTGCGGCTGTACTTCGACAGGAGTGTCGCCAATTTCATCCAGAAACAGAGTGCTGCCCTGCGCCTGGGTAAAATATCCCTCACTCGCTCTGGTGGCCCCGGTAAAGGCACCCCGCGCGCTACCAAACAGGGTTGCCGCTGCCAGGCCAGCGGGAATAGCCGCCATATTAATACTGAGCATCGTACGGTCGCTGCGGTGACTGGCGGTGTGGATGGCGGCTGCAACCAACTCCTTGCCCGTGCCTGTTTCACCGCGAATCAATACGTCCAGGCCACTACCCCCGAGACGCATAACCTGCTCGCGCAGGCCCGCCATGTAGGCGCTGCTACCCAGCAGTTCATACGGCGCCGGGGTGGCCTGGTCAGATGGCATTTCAGGCGTGAGGCGCAACAGAAGGACAACACTGTGCCCCAGCAGCACGCGCACACCTTCGCGTAGATGCGGGCGTGACAACTCTACGGTTTGCCGCAGTTCACGCCCCGCGATACGGCAGCGACTGGAATCCGGTAGCCGCCTCACCAGCAACCCATCGCCGCAGCCGCTCAGGGATATCGCCTGCCGACTGACATGCCCCTCCCCCAACGGGATCGCAGCAGCCCCGCCGCCTCGACAAAACGCTGGACTGCGACGCCCGAGGACCCACGATTGCGAGGCGGCCAGGTCCGGAATTACGGCCCGTTCGCCGATACGGCGGGTATCCGGATGGAAGACAATGGTCAACACAAGTTGCAGCTTCCGAATGCCCGCGGGCAATTCAGCCGCCAGTGACGGTAAAGTCAGGTCTTCGTCAGGGCTTGTCGGCATGGGCAAGTAGCTGCATTTGGCTTTTTCCACGAAGAATTCGCGGCGGCTTCTATGCGACGACAATTCGCCACAAGGCCCCCACTACAAAAGCTTAGCAGTTGATGGAAAAAGTGCCCTGTTTTGGCAGGTCGTCAAAAAACTGATCTAGAACAGCAGCACCAGTAGCGAGAGAACCACAATCCAGCAGACAGCGCTGCGTGACAACAGAGCGTCGAACTCACGATTTTGGGCTGCGGCAACCGGCCCAAATTCATTATCACCCTCGCCAGGAACAGCCTCGGTCGGACCCAGCGCAGCCAGTCCAACGGAGTACAGTACTGTCCCCGCCTCAGCTGTCAAAGCCTGGAAGGCGGCGAGCAATGTTGTCCGGCTGCCCATAAAATCGCCAGTGAGCGCGAAGGTTGCTGCGAGCAACCGCGCCGGCAGCCAATCAAACACAAACAGCCAACGCCGTGCCAACTCCGGCTCGAAACTCCCTCGACACATCTGTAACAGACGGTACGCCAGGGCGCCGCCGGGTCCGAAGAGCACAAAATACAACAGCACCGCGAACCAGCGCTGCAGGCCTTCGTACAATAAGCCGCGCTGAATGATGGCGTGAACTTCCGGTGCGGTTTCAGGTGTTTCGGCTTCCACTTCGTCTTCGTCCAAGCCCTCGCGGGCTGCCAGGTAGGCAGCTTCAAAATCGCCGGCGTATGCGTGGCCGCGATAGCGCCCCATCGCGGCCTGGAAATCCCCCCTGCCAAAAGAGTAAAGCAACAGCAACGCTGCAAGGGGCAGCCAAATCAAGCCGAACAGCAATGGTTGCACCAGATCGAGCACAACGACCAACAGCATGGACGGCAGCAATATCAGTAGTGCCAGGCTGATGCCACTCGAGAGTCCCCAACCCGCAACACGGGTTTGCCAACTTCCAAACCAGCCATCGGCATGCACACGCTCCGCCGTGCCCCAGGCCTGGAGTAGTACAACTGCGATTATGATCGCCAGAAAAGTCACCATTAATCTCCTGTTCCCGCTAGCAGGCTGCGGTATTTATGCCACTCAAAAGCCGGGCCCGGGTCTGTTTTTCTGCCCGGGGCAATATCGCTGTGGCCAACGATGCGGCGGTTACTCATACTACTGTACTGAGCAAGCACAGTATTGCTCACCGCTGCGAGGGTCTCGTACTGGGCCTCAGTGTAGGCCTCATCGTCGGTTCCCTCCAGCTCAATACCGATGCTGAAATCATTGCAGTTATCCCGCCCGCCATAGCAGGACTGGCCCGCATGCCATGCCCGCTGGCGCAAATCGACAAACTGCACTACCTCTCCGCAACGGCGAATCAGCAGATGAGCGGAAACCTGTGCCCCGCGGATTTCGTCGAAAAAAGGATGTTCATCCCAGTCCAGGCAGTTGGTAAACAGGCGTTCAATACAGTCTCCGCCATACTCTCCCGGTGGCAGGGAAATGTTGTGTATAACCAGTAACTCGGGCTCACACCCCTCCGGGCGGGGACCGAAATTGGGTGAAGGCGCGTGCCGTGCCGGTTGTAACCAACCTTCGGTAAGAGTGAATGCGCTGTGTAGGGTATTTGACGCCATGCGACATCATAGTCGAGAGGTAGCAATACACTCAACGCCCGGGTTCATTAACAGGCAGGCACACGAACTGCTACAATCGCCTCCCCTTACATACCCAACCTCATGCCCCATGACTCAGCCACAATCAGAACGAAGCAAGCCCGACAGCAAGTCCATCCTCGATAATGTACGCGCTGCACTGGCAGAAGACATCGGCAGCGGTGATATAACCGCCGCACTTGTCCCCGACACAATACAAGCCAAAGCGAGGGTTATCACCCGGGAGGACGGAGTGCTGTGCGGGCGCGCCTGGGTAGATCAGGTATTCGCTGAACTGGATTCACACATCTCTATCGAGTGGCAGGCAGACGACGGCGATGCGATTGTCGCAGATCAACTGTTATTCACTGTGAGTGGGCCAGCGAGGAGCTTGTTGACCGGAGAGCGCACTGCGCTGAATTTCCTGCAACTCCTGTCCGGCACGGCCACGACCTGTCACCGCTACGCCACCATGGTCGCCGATACTGCGGTAAAACTACTGGACACCCGCAAAACCATTCCCGGATTGCGACTGGCACAGAAATACGCAGTCACTTGCGGTGGCTGCTACAACCATCGTCTGGGGCTTTATGATGCGTTCCTGATCAAAGAGAATCATATCCACGCCGCCGGTAGCATCGCCAGGGCCGTACAGGCTGCCAGGCAACTCGCGCCCGGAAAGCCTATAGAAGTGGAAGTTGAGAGCCTGGCAGAACTGGAACAGGCTCTTTCCGCCGCATGTGACAGGGTAATGCTGGACAATTTTTCGCTGCAACAGATGGCCACTGCTGTCAGGCTCAGCGCGGGGCGGGTCGAGCTGGAAGCCTCGGGCAATGTCACCGATCAGACCCTCAGACCCATTGCAGATACCGGCGTGGATTACATATCCATAGGCGCCCTGACCAAGGATTGTCGGGCATTGGATTTGTCGATGAGACTGCTATAAGAGCGCGTGTTTACTGACAATTACTGCATTATTGTCAGCGTAGATGTAATCCCCGGGGGCGATTGATACGCCACCCACGCCAATTGTCACATCCCGCTGGCCCACACCCAGCTTTTCGGTTTTGAACGCACAGCGACCCAGAGCCTGGACACCAATTGCGGTTACTGCTATCTCATCGACATCGCGAATCGCGCCATTAATAACCAGCCCCGCCCAGCCATTACCAGCGGCCTGTTCCGCCAACATGTCTCCCAGCAACGCCCGGCGCAGAGAGCCACCGCCATCCACTACAATGACCCGGCCCGCTCCCGGCTCCGCCACGCACTGCTTCACCAGGGAGTTATCCTCATGGCATTTAATGGTCACCGCCTGCCCACAGAATTGCTTGATAGCACCGTAACTGGTGAACTGCAACTCGATAGCCGCCGCATCCGGGTGTGCGTCCGTCAGGTCGGGTGTGGAAATGGTCGTCATGGATTCAGCTCCATCCTAAAGTCGTTGGCAATTCTAGTAAGCGCGGTATAATTTCCGCAATCAATACGTAATATTATCATCATTCGCCAAGTGAATACGGAGCACCCCCTGAACATTAACCGTATCGACCTGAATCTACTGGTCTATCTCGATGCCCTGCTGCGAGAGCGCAACGTCACCCAGGCCGCAAACCAGCTGAACCTCTCGCAACCCGCCATGAGTAACGGCCTGCGGCGCCTGCGCGACCTGTTCGACGACCCCTTGCTGGTGCGCACCAGCGAGGGCATGACACCCACTGAGCGCGCGCTGGAACTGGAGCCAATAGTGCGCGAGGTACTGTCCCGGATCGACAAGGCAGTGCAACCGCGTTCCGAGTTTGATGCCGGTAATGCCCACAGGGTATTTCGAATAATGGCCAGTGATTACGCCGAGTCCACGCTGTTTCCCAGCGTGCTGGGCAAGCTGCGCACGCTCGCCCCCGGGCTGACTCTTGATATCATGACACCCAGTGACGTGAGTTTCCTGGACGTGGAACGCGGCAAGGTAGACATGGTGATCAACCGGTTCGATTCCATGCCCCAATCGTTTCACCAGATCCATCTGTGGAATGACACTTTTACCTGTGTGCTAAGCCCGGAAAACCCGGTACTGAAGGACTTTACGCTGGAGAACTATCTCAAAGCCAACCACGTCTGGGTCAGCAAGACAGGGATGGGGGTAGGTGTAGGGGTGAACCCGGGTGACGTACAACGCCTTGGCTGGGTAGACCTTGCGCTCAACAAGCTGGGAAAGAAACGCCAGATTCGCGTGTTTACCCGCCATTACCAGGCCTCCATGACGCTCGCTGAACAAAACGACCTGATCGTGACCCTGCCGACCCGGGCAGCCCAGTTGAAGCGGGATAATCCCCGCGTGGTACTGCGGGAGCCGCCTCTGGACATTCCCCCACTGGAACTGAAAATGGCCTGGAGCCCCCTGCTTCAACACAATCCCGCCAACAAGTGGTTGCGAAAGCTGATTGCGGATACCGCCAGAGAGCTGGACGACAAGGCGCCAACTCCCTGAGCCTTTTAATCATCCGGCGACCCCGATCACATTCACACCGGGAATGCTCACGATAAAAACGATAAATTAGCTAAATTAAGGTGCTCGCCCTAGAATCTGTATATTTCCCCGGCGCAGCTGACGCCGACCATTTTTCCAAAGGACTTTCACGATGACTGATCGTATCCAGCGCGGTGGCCTCCGGATCGCACCTGTTCTCTGCCAACTCCTCGAAGACGACATCGCCCCGGGTACCGGTATTTCGCCGGAGCAATTCTGGCAGGCGCTGGAGGGCATTGTCGACAGCCTCTCCCCGCGCAACCGCGAGCTGCTGCAAACCAGGGATGCACTGCAGACCAAAATCGACAGCTGGCACCACGCCAACCCGGGTGCTGGATACAACCGCGCGGCCTACAAGGCGTTCCTGGAAGAGATCGGTTACCTGCTGCCAGAAGGGGAAGACTTCGCCATCGGCACTGAAAACGTGGACGAAGAAGTGGCAAGCCTGGCCGGCCCCCAACTGGTAGTGCCAGTAATGAACGCCCGCTACGCCCTGAACGCAGCCAATGCACGCTGGGGTAGTCTATACGACGCACTGTATGGTACCGATGTCATACCAGAGGATGACGGTGCCCAGCGCGGTGGCGCTTACAACCCCGTCCGCGGAGACAAAGTCATCGCCTACGCCAGGGACTTCCTTAACCGTCATTGCCCCCTGTCCACCGGCAGCCACAGCGCGGCCAGGTCGTACACGGTTGTGGCGGGTAATTTGCAGGTAGTGCTGGCCGACGGCCAGATCGGCTCGCTGGCAGACCCCGAGCAGTTCCGCGGCTATACCGGAGAACCCAACGCACCTACCGGTGTTTTGTTGCGCCACAATGGCCTGCACCTCGAAATCCAGATCGATCCTGCCAGCCCGATTGGCAGCACGGACGCTGCCGGCGTGAAAGATCTGGTGCTGGAGGCGGCATTGACGACCATTCAGGACTGCGAGGATTCCGTCGCCGCGGTAGATGCCGAGGACAAAACAGTGGTCTATCAAAACCTGCTGGGACTCATGCGCGGGGATTTGTCTGACACTTTTGAGAAAGGCGGCAGCAGTCAGACCCGGCACTTGAACCCCGACCGGGTATTCACTTCTGCGACCGGTGGCAAACTCACTTTAGCCGGCAGAAGCCTGATGTTCGTGCGCAACGTGGGTCATCTGATGACCAACGACGCCATTCTGGACAGCCGCGGAGCGGAAATTCCCGAGGGTATAATGGACGGGGTCTTCACCGCGATGATCGCGCTGCACGACCTGCGCAAGAGCGGTGATACCAACCGCAATTCCCGCAAGGGAAGCGTATACATCGTCAAGCCAAAGATGCACGGGCCGGATGAAGTGACATTTACCTGCGAACTGTTTGACCAGATTGAGGATGCCCTCGGGCTGCAGCGCAATACCCTCAAAGTCGGCATTATGGATGAGGAGCGGAGGACCACCATCAACCTGAAAGAGTGCATACGGGCAGCGCGCGAACGGCTTGTTTTTATCAACACAGGCTTCCTCGATCGCACCGGTGACGAAATCCATACCAGCATGGAGGCCGGTGCAATGACTCCCAAGGGAGCCATGAAACAGGAGCCCTGGATCAATGCCTATGAAGATTGGAATGTGGACATAGGCCTGCAGTGCGGGCTGCTGGGGCGCGCACAGATCGGCAAGGGCATGTGGGCCATGCCCGACCTGATGGCAGAGATGATGAAAACAAAAATCGGCCACCCCCTGGCGGGCGCCAGCACTGCATGGGTGCCCTCACCCACCGCCGCTACCCTGCATGCCATGCACTACCACGAGGTAGATGTGGCGGCGCGGCAAGCGGAACTGATGCAACGCCCCAGAGCGTCGCTGGACGATATCCTCAGTATCCCCCTCAAAGGAGCCGCCGGTTTAAGTGCAGAGGATATCCAGCGGGAACTGGACAATAACGCCCAGGGAATACTCGGCTACGTTGTACGCTGGGTGGAGCACGGCGTTGGTTGCTCCAAGGTTCCCGATATCAATCATGTGGGGCTGATGGAAGATCGGGCCACACTGCGTATCTCAAGTCAGCACATCGCCAACTGGTTGCGCCACGATGTCTGCAGCAATGCTCAGGTCAGAGAAACCATGGAGCGAATGGCGGTGGTGGTGGACCAGCAGAACGCCAGTGACCCTTTCTACCAACCTATGGCAGCAAATTTTGAAGAAAGTGTCGCTTTCCAGGCCGCCTGCGACCTGGTATTTCTCGGCCGGGAGCAACCCAACGGCTATACCGAGCCCGTTCTGCATGCCAGACGCAAGGAAGCTAAAGCGAAGCTAAACACCTGACAGAACAACGCAGGTCACTGGTGGCCTGCGTCAGACTCCTTGTACTGGAGATTGGTCAGTTGCTCGGACAAGAGGCCCATCAGAAACACGATAACGCCGGATAGAAATAGCAGTGTGGACATATTGGTGAAGCGCCAGGAGCCACTGGCAAGCGTCGAGAAAATATAGTTGGTCAATCCCAGCCCCGACAGTAATACCGCCATGGGAAAGTAGATTTTGAGAGGCGAGTACAAGGTACCGATCTTGAAAATAATCAGGAAAAACCTGATTCCATCACGCACTATGTTGATATGGCTGCTCCCCACCCGGGGCGAGACCTCGATCGGCACAAACCCCACAGAATATCCGGCTCGAAAAAAAGCCATGGTGGACGTTGTCGGGTAACTGAAACCGTTTGGCAACAGGTAGAGAAAATCCAGAAACTTACCGCGGTGAACACAACGAAAGCCCGAGGTTAAGTCGGGAATTTCCCGGTTTACCATCCAGCCTGCAAGCTTGTTGTAGAAGCTGTTGGCACTCCAGCGCGCGATGCTGGCCTGGGACGACAGGCCGCTGCGAGCACCTACCACCAGGTCATAACCCTCTTCGACCCGCTGTAGCAAGTGCTCGATATCTGCCGGGTTGTGCTGGCCATCGCCGTCCATAAACACGATGTAGTCACCGCGTGCGGCACGGGCTCCGGTCTTGATAGCTGCGCCATTGCCCTTGGAATAGGGGTGTGAAATAACCCTGACCCCGTGCTCTTCAGCGACCTGAGCGGTGCTGTCACTCGAGCCATCGTTCACCACGATCACCTCGACTTCAGGGTACATCTGTCGCAGCGTTGGCAGGAACCTGGCCAGGCCCTCTTCTTCATTTTTGGCCGGGATGACGATGGAAAAGTCCAAGACTAATTCTCCAGATACAGTGACAGAGTTTGTTGCTCACCCACCGTCAATTTCCCCTCTTCCTGTAATTGCATCAGCTGGGACCTGACCGCATCGGCGGCGTCCACTTTACCCAATGCCGTGACAAAATGCAGCTTCATCAACAAGCCCTGGGCATTTTCGGGAGCGGTACGCTGGAACAGCTCGATGTAAGCCAGTGCATATTCCCATTGATTCAGCGCATTTTCGAGCAAAGCCAGTCCGAGGTATATATTCGCTGAGGCTGTGGCCGGCGAATCCTGCGCCAGGAATATTTCTCTCATCCGATTGGCGAAGTGTAGCCGGTCGAATTTCGGACAGGCATCGTCTTGTAGTAAATGCACCATAGCCTGGAGCGTCACCACCGAAGCGAAGGGCCGCCCTGGACTATCGGTGCCAAGACTGCTGATTTGCTCTGACTCTACCGACTGATTCGCGATACAGGCCAGTGCCAGATCGCGTATATCGTGATCGCCGACTCGCTCTCCAGCCACGCTCACCGCAAAAGCCCTGGCAGAATAGTCCTGCGCCGCCGCAATCTCTCCGAGATTTGCCATCTGTACCGCCATATCGGCATTGGCGCGAAACGAGTTTGGATGACCGTTCAGATGGCTCAGAATTAGCAGTGGATGGCTGGACCAGATATGGACCTGTGAACCGGTTAGACTGGCTAGCCACAGAACATAACAAGCGAGATACACCAGCAGGGGTGCCTTGAGCTGGGGCCACTTTTTCACCAGCGCAGAGAACACCACACCCACCAGCAGGAACAGGCCTATGCCCGGGAAGTAGTTACGGTGTTCGAAATAGAGTTCCAGCGGAAACACTGTGGACTCGATACTGTGTCCGACCAGAAACCAGGCAATACCGAGCGCAAAGTACCGGCCCCAACGCCAGAACATCAGAATGAACAGCAGTACGGCCATGCCACACCACGCCAGAACGGCATACAACGTTGAGGCCGGCTGGAACAACGAGGTCGAGACAACCACATCGTCGTGATACAGCCCCATGGGAAACACATCCGGTGCATAGAGCTGGCAGACATAATCCCAAACAATTCGGCTCTGTGTCAGCAGGCGTTCAGCCATAGTGAAGTAGCGATTACCAAAAGATGCCGACAGCCTCTCATAGTCCGCGAAAAACGCTATTGCAACACCGAGCCCGCCGAGAAATATCAGCCCGGTTGTACCCCGCTTGAGCCAGCGTATTTCGTGACCATGTGCATCGACAAACTGAAACCACAGTGCCTCAATTAGCAGCAACACCGGTATCACGACAATGGCGTTTTCCTTGGAAAATATGGCCAATAGGACACTAGCAAATATCAGGAAGAAAAGCGCGATTGAAAATTTATTCCGCGACAATGTCTCCCGCCAGTAGAGGTAGGAAATACAGGCAAGCAACATAAACATCGTTGCCAGCATTGCCATGCGCTGCACTACATAGAGCACCGTACTCACGAGTACTGGAGACAGAATCCATGCGGCGCCCAGAACTACCGCCAACCAGGGATAACCCGGCACTTGCAAGTGGCGGAACAGCAACCAGAAAAGCCATACCACAAGTGCGCCATTTAACAGGTGAAGCACTATATTGACCTGTTTACTCACTGCCAAACTGCCGTCGAGGAACAGTTTCTCCAATACAAAACTGGCAATGGAAACAGGCCTTCCAAGCGGGCCGGAGGTATCACCACTGACATAGTCCCAGGCGAATTCCGGATGATTTTTGAGATCGCTGATCACTGCCACGCTGCTGGCGTCATCCAGCAGGGCCGGCCCTGCCTGACCGGGCCAGTAGGCCCAGCCACCCATTAGCAATACCAGCACCGCAACGGTCATCGCCCCAGTAACAGACGCTCGACTAGTCATGTGACGGCGTCGCACTCTGGTCAGACAACATAAAAAGTGCCTTCAACTGATGAAGTCTGTAGCGATTCCTGTCGTGGAGCAGCCAAAGGCGGGCATAACCATACATACTGGCCGCGTCCCCTATCTGTGCATATTCGTACAGCAGGTAGTAATAGGGCCAGGACTGGCTGGGGGCGACTTCTTGAGCTTGCTGCAGTAGTGGCATAAGCTGCGCAGATTCCGCTTTCAGTGCAGACAGATACTGATAGCGGTATTCCAACACATTCAGCGATGCGGGATATCTCGCGGATAACTTGTCCAGCAGACCGGTTACCTTCGCCTCGCTCGCCAACTCGCCATCCGCCGAGAGCATTTCAAACAGGATGGCAAGAGCGCTCCAGTCCGAAGATTGCATTTTGCGGGTGGTCAGCAAGTCATCAAGCTTGGCCAGCCAATCAACCTTCTCCGTCAATTTGGGAAAGTACTGGTTGTCCAGGTAAAACAACATCACCAGGGCCGCAACATCCCTGTTATTGGTCTGGTACATCCGTTCGAAATAGTGTCGCGAAAGCAGCAGCGATTCGTTCTTCTCACGCTGGCTAAGCCCGCGCTGCTCAGCACGGCGGTAATGCCGCAACAAGGCATTGGCGTAAAAGTAATTGGACCTCGAAGATTCCGGATGTTGCTCCAGATTGATGCGGCTCAGTGTCAGTTCGTCTGTCCAGCTGTCAACCCGAATAAGCAGTAGCAGAGCAAGAATTGCCAGGCCGCCCGATACCGGGTACCAGACATTGAGACTCTCACTGCGCACGGCCGGGAGGACAATCGCCGAGGCTATCGCCAGACATACAAACACGCTGGGCAGGTAGTTGCGATGCTCATACACCATCTCGAGTGGAATAACGCTGGACTCCATACTGTGGCCGACCAGGAAAAACAGTACGGCAAGCAACACAAGGGGGTAACGCTGCCGCAGCAGAAACGCCAGCAGTAGTAACGCTATCCAACCGCACAGCGCTAGCACTGTAGTAATGGGTGCGAACAATCCACTCGACAGGGGAATATCGTCGTGCTGGAAACCCATGTCATTAATATTGGGCACGCAGATCCACCCCAGGTAGCGCCACAGCAAACGAAGCTGCGTCAACAACCGCTCCTCAAGGGTAAATTCCCGCCCGGAAAAACCGGCCTCAAGACTCTGCGGGCTGACAACAAACAGCAGTACCACCGCCACCACGGGCAGGACAAGCAATGCCCAGCCACTCAGTCGCAGCAGGCCACTGGTACGGCCCGCCCAAACACCGGCAAAGACACACACCTCCAGCACAATAATCAACCAGGGTAGTAGAGCGCCATTCTCTTTCGACAATGCTGCCAGAGTAGTCAGCAGTAATAACCAGAGCCCGGCCGCCATCAACTCACCGGCAGAAGCACCTCGCCGGGCCCAGCGCTGGCGATAGCACACAAAAATATACAGCCCGACAAGCACAAACAACGTGGCCAGCTGAGCCATTCGTTGAACCGCGTAGAGCACGGTGGCCACATGCAGGGGATGCAGCAGCCAGATAGCGGCTGCAGTAATCGCGACAAGGTTTTGGGTGGAGCCGCCGCTACCGATATTCAGCGCACGCAGAACCGCTCGAAACAGGAAGTAGAGCAGGATAGCGATAGATAAATGAATGGCGAGGTTTATCGCCTTCAGACCAAACGGGGAAAAATCGCCCACAGCAGCGTAATGGGCGGCAAAAGTCAGCATGGCAATGGGACGACGAAGCGGACCGGAGGCTGAACTGAAAGCCGCCGTCCGCCAGCCATCAAACGAACTACCATCTATCTGAACTAATTTATTGGACGTCAGTGCCGGCTTGTCATCGAAAAACAGCGGGCCCGGCAAACCTGGCAGGTAGACAATCAGCCCGGCAAATAGCACCAGACCAGCAAGGATGATCAGGCTATTTGAGGTTCGCATTCGAGTCTTTTACCGTCTCATATCCGACTTTACAGCGCCACGCGGCAATCACAATAAAAAAAGCCCGGACAAGCCGGGCGGTAAATCACCTTGGTCGTATTATCCGCGACAGTTCGCAGGAAGATACTTTGCAGCCAGACCATCCGTTTCACCGGGCTTACAAACCCACTTGATCCGGTTACCATTGGCTGTGAGCCCCGACAACTGGACGCTATAAAATGTGTTTGCAGTGTTATTGGGGATGACCTGTGGTTGCACTGTCGCTGTCAGTCTGGGTAAGCGGGCACTTGATTCATACTCCAGCGAGGCCACAATATCCGTGTTAGGGTTAGTGTTGATGCCAGCCCCATCCGCATCCTCTGGTAAATAAGTATTCGCCGAGTAGTATTCCGCGATAGTGGTCTTCGCTTCTGCCAGTGTCACCATGGCCTCGGAAACCTTCGCGCGCACGGTGTAGTCCTGGTAAGCCGGCAGCGCGATGGCCGCCAGAATGCCAACGATCGCGATAACGATCATCAGTTCGATAAGTGTAAAGCCCTGTTGCTTCTTCTGAATGTTCATTGTGCTATCCCCATGATGGATTTTTGCTTAAATATTGGCTCGGGCGTGTGATTAGCAGCATGAACCAATGTATGCAGAGTATATTCTGCAATCGACGTGCCAACCTCATCGATAACTTTACTTATTGAAGGTTTGTTTTTTAAAATCAATACGTTACTTGATACACAATCTGTGTCGACGGCATTTTCTCCCGAGCAACCGGCCACAAGCATATAGCCTTGACCCGCCACAAAGTGACAATTTTTGTCCACTTCCTACAATTCTTCTCACTTCCAGCCCCCGGCATTCTAACCTGAGGTACCATTGCGGTACATTCTCTCCCGCTGCGGGCGTTCGCTCCCATACGGTCAGACTTTGCTCCCGCGGCCCCCTCGGGCACCGCACAATAATCCAAATTCAGTCAATTAGCCTTGCCAGACCCCTAGGAGTGGGGTCCCGGGGTGGTTATACTTCTTCTTATAATGAATACAAGGCCTTAAAATACCAGCGACACACAGGGGTTAGACCAGTACCTGCGGGAGCAAGCACATCTGCGGGTCTATTTGCGCGAGCAGTAAACCGGTAGTAGGGGCACAGCAAGGATGAACGAAAAGGCAATAGGGCAACTGAGCGGATTAGCCGGGCGGCTTGTAGCCGAGGGCTTGATTAGCGCGCAGGCCGCTTCTCAGGCGCAAAAGGATGCCTCGATGGAGCGTATGCCCTTCGTCCAATACCTGGTTGAAAAGAAAAATGTGGATGGCCAGCGGCTCGCGGAAGTCGCTTCACATGAGTTCGGGGTACCCCTGCTCGATTTAACAGCCTTTAACAGCATCGCAATGCCAGATGGCTTGGTCGAAATTTCCCTGGTAACCAAACACCACGCCCTGCCACTCATGCGCCGCGGGAACCGCCTTTTTATCGGTATTTCCGACCCCACTAACCTGGCAGCTCTGGACGAAATCAAATTCCACACCGGAATCAACACCGATGGCGTACTAATTGAAGATCGGGCGCTTACCAAAGCCATTAGCAAGTGGGTGGATGCACAGGATCAGCTTGAAGACGGGCTGTCAGAGTTGGACTCGGCGGATCTGGACGATATCGATGTCGCTGCGGTAAACGAAGGCGGCGAGGGAGAAGATGGAGCAACAGGTAATGATAGTGTCGACGAGACACCCATTGTCCGTTTCGTAAACAAAGTGCTGATCGACGCTATAAAGCAGGGCGCGTCCGACATACATTTCGAACCCTACGAAAAAAACTACCGCGTGCGCTTTCGCACCGACGGCATCCTGCGAGAGGTGGTAAAACCGCCAAGAAACCTCGCTCCTCGACTATCCGCACGCCTCAAGGTTATGTCCCAAATGGACATTTCAGAGCGTCGTATGCCCCAGGACGGGCGCATCCAGATGAAGCTGTCGCGCAGCCGGGCCATCGACTTCCGCGTTAATACCCTGCCAACGCTGTTCGGGGAGAAGATTGTCTTGCGGATTCTCGACCCTACCAGCGCACAGATGGGTATTGACGCACTGGGTTACGAGCCCGAACAGAAAGACATGTATATGAGGTCGCTGAATCAACCCCAGGGTATGATTCTCGTCACTGGTCCCACGGGGTCGGGTAAGACCGTCTCGCTATATACCGGCCTCAATATACTGAACACACCCGAACGGAATATTTCCACGGCGGAAGACCCTGTGGAAATAAACCTGGAAGGTATCAACCAGGTGCACGTGAATGCCAAAGTCGGGTTAAACTTTTCCGAGGCTCTCCGCTCCTTTCTGCGCCAGGATCCGGACATCATTATGGTCGGCGAGATCCGCGATCTCGAAACGGCGGAAATCGCTATCAAGGCAGCCCAGACAGGTCACCTTGTGTTGTCTACCCTACACACCAACAGTGCAGCAGAAACTGTAACCCGCCTGCTCAACATGGGGGTTCCCGCGTTCAACGTCGCTTCATCCGTCAGCCTGATCATAGCCCAGCGCCTGGCACGGCGGCTGTGCAAAGAGTGCTGTACTCCGCTGGACGATGTACCCCAGGAGGCTCTGCTGAAATTGGGTTTCACCGAGGAGCAGCTGGCCACTGCCACCATTAAGCAAGCGGTGGGCTGCGCACAATGCCACGAGGGCTTCAAGGGCAGGGTAGGTATTTACGAAGTGGTGCGGATAACCCCGGCCATCGCGAGGATCATCATGGAAGAGGGCAATTCCATCCAGATTCACGAGCAGGCGCGAGCGGAAGGTTTTAATGACTTGAGGGCATCGGCCCTACAAAAAGTGGCACAGGGGCTGACAACGCTAGAGGAAGCCAATCGCATCACGGTAGATTAAAACAAAATCGAGTAAAGAGCCGGGGATACCAGGCACAGGGGCAAAACGATCATGGCAACAACTGCAACCCGAAACGACATATTCACATGGAGCGGCACGGACAAGACCGGCCGCACCAGCAAAGGCGAAATCCGTGCGGCCAGCCCAGCCATGGCCAAGGCGCAATTGCGACGACAGGGCATCAAGCCAAAAAATGTCAGGAAGAAGTCCAAGCCCTTGTTTGGTGCGAGCGGAAAGGCGATCAAACCGGCCGACATCTCGGTGTTCACACGACAGATGGCTACCATGCTGAAAGCGGGGGTACCGCTGGTACAGAGTTTTGAAATTGTTGCCGAGGGGTCTGAAAAACCCAGAATGCAGGAACTCGTGAACACCATCAGAAATGATGTGGCTGCTGGAGGCGGCCTGGCACCATCACTTGCCAAGCACCCCCGCATGTTCGACGACCTGTTCTGTTCTCTGGTGGCATCGGGGGAGGACTCGGGAACGCTGGAGGTCATGCTCGCCAGGGTGGCCACCTACAAGGAAAAAACTGAACAGCTGAAAGCCAAGATCAAGAAAGCCCTGACCTACCCCATCGCTGTTGTCGTGGTTGCTATCGTGGTCACCGGTATCCTGTTGATCAAGGTTGTGCCGCAGTTCGCTGAAACTTTCAGAAGCTTCGGATCTGACCTTCCCGCCTTTACCCTGTTTGTGCTGGGCATCTCAAACTTTGTGCAGAAGTGGTGGTTTGTCATATTACTGATGATAATTGCGGCGATTTTTGTCTTCAGAGAAGCGAAAATACGTTCGGTTAAGTTTTCCGAGCTTTTGGACAGGGTGGCATTGCGCCTGCCGATATTCGGCTCGATCGTACACGACTCAGTGATCGCGCGTTTTTCCCGCACTCTGGCGACTACCTTTGCCGCCGGTGTCCCACTGGTTGATGCACTGGAGTCCACCGCGGGTGCGGCCGGCAACTCGGTGTACGCCAAAGCAATCCGCCAGATCAAGGATGATGTGACGACAGGTTCTACGCTGTATTCATCCACCAAGGCGACGGGCCTGTTCCCCAATATGCTGCTGCAGATGATGTCTATTGGCGAAGAATCCGGCTCCCTGGACGAGATGCTGGACAAGGTTGCCAACCACTATGAGGAGGCCGTGGACAATGCTGTGGACAGCCTCAGCTCTCTCATGGAGCCCATGATTATGGCGATACTCGGTGTACTGGTGGGCGGCCTGATGATAGCCATGTACCTGCCCATCTTTATGCTCGGTTCGGTAGTCTAGCCCAATATTCGAGAGAAGCAGCCTGATGCTGGACGTCTTCAACCAGATCGATTGGCTACTGCCCCTTTGCCTGCTCTCACTGGGGCTGGTGGTGGGTAGTTTCTTCAACGTTGTCATCTATCGCCTGCCGTTAATGATGGAATCCCGCTGGCGCCGGGACTGCTGCGAGTTGCTGGAGCAGGAGCAGGAAAAAGAAGCCGCACCCCTCACACTCGCAACGCCGAATTCGCACTGCCCCCACTGCGGCACCGGCATCAAGCCCTGGCACAACATCCCTGTACTGAGTTATTTGATGTTGCGCGGCAAGTGCGCCTACTGCGGCGCGAGAATCTCACTGCGGTATCCTTCGGTGGAACTGGCAACCGGTCTGCTGACGCTGTCGCTGGCAACCGTTTTTCCCATATCGGCAGCTCTGCTGGGCGCGATCGCATTCACCTGGGCCCTGATCGTCCTGACCATGATCGATGTGGATCACACATTGTTGCCAGACGATATCACCTTACCGCTTTTGTGGCTGGGCCTGGTGTTTAACCTCTCCGGCACCTTCGTCAGCCTGGAAGAGGCTGTGCTGGGTGCCATACTCGGTTACCTGCTGCTCTGGAGCGTGTACTGGCTGTTCAAACTGGTAACCGGCAAGGAGGGCATGGGCTACGGCGACTTCAAACTGCTGGCCGCCCTTGGTGCATGGCTGGGTTGGCAAGCTCTCCCTCTTATCATTTTACTGTCATCACTGGTTGGCGCTGTCTGCGGGATTATGTTGATGGTTGCAAAAGGCAGGGGGCGTGAAGTGCCGATACCCTTTGGCCCCTACCTGGCCGCTGCAGGCTGGATATCACTGATGTGGGGCGGGGAAATCACCAGTATCTACCTGCGCGCTACAGGCTTGAATTGATGACTTTCGTGGTCGGCGTTACTGGCGGCATCGGCAGTGGTAAATCTGCCGTCACCCGGTGTTTTGAGCGTCTGGGAATTGCCGTCATAGACGCGGACGTTGCAGCCAGGGTTATCGTTGAACCTGGCGGTGCTGCTCTGGCGGCAATCGCCGGGCATTTTGGCAAAGATATTATCCTGCCAGATGGCGCCTTGGATCGAGCAGCGCTGCGCGAACGCGTATTTTCCGACGCGGCAGAGCGGCTGTGGCTGGAGCAACTCACACACCCCTTGATTGGTCAGGAAATACGTGACCAACTGGCGGCCGCAGAATCGCCCTACGCCATACTCAGCTCACCGCTATTACTGGAGACCAGTCAGCGGGAGTTGGTGGATTGTGTCGTGGTCGTCGATGTGCCAGAGGAGGTTCAGTTACAGCGCGCCGCGGCAAGAGATGGCAATAGCGAAGATCAGATACGTCGTATAATGGCAGCGCAGATGCAGCGTGAGCAGCGACTGGAACTGGCTGATATTGTGATCGATAATGCCAGGCCACTGGCGGAACTGGATGGCGTTGTCGACGAGCTCCACAAGGAATTTTTGCTGCGCGCAGAGCAGCACCGCTAGCTCACACTACCCCATCGGCGAGAAGCGTGCGAATGGCGGCGATAATGGGTTCATTCGCGGCGGGAAAGCGGTATTGCGACAAGGCCTCACAAGGCACCCAGGCTAACGGCTGGTCTTCAAGCCCCACTGCTCTACCAGAGAACTCCCATACCACGTGCACATCCAGATGCACCTGCTTATCGCCATAGTCGTGTTTTACCTCAAGCAGGGGGCTGGTGCGGGCGAGTTCAATACCCAACTCTTCATGCAGCTCTCTGGCCAGTGCCTGTGCGAGGGTCTCTCCCTTTTCTACTTTGCCACCGGGAAATTCCCATAGGCCACCCTGGTGACTGTCAACAGCCCGCCTGGTAATCAGCACCCTGTGAGCGTCATCGACTACGACACCTACGGCGACATGAACAACAGACATGTCAGCTGCGATACTCGGCATTTATACGCACGTAATCGTACGAAAAGTCCGTCGTCCAGACGGTGCCACTGGCACTCCCACGGTTCAGTTCAACGCGTACCACAATGTCCTCTGGCGCCATTGCAGCAACACCCTGTTCTTCCGTGTAACTGGCCGCGCGACACCCTTCACTGGCAATCAGCACGTCATTGAGATACACGCCGATACGATTAACATCCAAATCTTCCAGGCCCGCCCGGCCAATGGCCGCCAGCAATCGGCCCCAATTGGGGTCACTGGCAAATAGTGCTGTCTTCACCAGAGGTGAATGGGCGATGGTAAACGCCACATCGAGACACTCTTGTTCCGCGTGGCCACCATTAACCTGCACGGTGACAAATTTGCTCGCGCCCTCGCCATCACGCACCAGCCCCTGCGCCAGACTCAGGCAGATCTGTTCCAGGGCTTCGCGCAGTGCCTGATAGAGCGGTGAAGCGGTGTCCGCCGGCGGCGTATTTCCAGCCGCACCGGTAGCTACAAGCACACAGGCGTCATTGGTCGAGGTATCGCCATCCACAGTGATGCGATTGAATGTGGTGTCCACCGCTTGTGCCAAAAGCGCATGCAACTGGCCCGCCTCCACCGCCATATCCGTCGCCACATAGGCCAGCATGGTTGCCATATTCGGCCGGATCATACCGGCGCCCTTGGCTATTCCGGTAATCACGTACTCCTGGCCAGCTGCACTGAACTTCAGCGAGTGGCCTTTCGGGCGCGTGTCCGTTGTCATGATTCCCCTCGCGGCCTCTGCCCAACCATCAGCTGTCAGCGCTTCGAATACTGCCGGTACTGCCGCCTGGATCACTGCCACCGGCAGAGGCTCGCCAATAACGCCAGTGGAAAAGGGCAACACGCTTTTTGCATCCATCGCAGCGAAGTCTGCGACAGTAGCGCTGCAGGCCCTGGCGGCCGCGATTCCCTGCTGACCGGTACCTGCATTTGCATTGCCGGTATTGGTCAGCAGGTAACGGGGCTTGCCAGCACAGCTTTGCAGATTGTCCCTGGCGACTATCACCGGTGCAGCGCAAAAAGCGTTGCGGGTAAATACTGCAGCAGTGTGAGCTGTGCTGGCCAATTCCATAAGCACCAGATCCGGCCGTCCGGGCCGCTTGATGCCCGCCGAGACAGTCCCTAGACGAAAACCGGGGACTGGATAGAGTTCGCCCAGCTTGTCATCACCCACGGCCATATCAGTCAGCTCCGATCACAGCTTGCCGTGGCACTGCTTGTACTTTTTACCACTGCCACAGGGGCAGGGTTCATTGCGACCAACCTTGGGCTGATCCCGGGTAAAGGTCTGCGGCGTTGCTGCTGCCTGCCCCTCTTGCTCACCGTCACCCTCGGCGGGAGCGGTCAAACCCGAGGCCTGGGCGTGTTGAAAGGCAAGCTTTTCACGCTCAGCGGCTTCGCGGCGCTGTTGCTCTATCTGTTGGCCCTCGTCCTGGCGCTGGATTTGCACATGGCTCAAAAACTTGACCACCTCACTTTTGAGGCTTTCCAGAAGTTGTTCGAAAAGCTCAAAGGACTCCCGTTTGAATTCCTGCTTGGGGTTCTTCTGGGCATAGGCCCGCAGGTGAATACCCTGGCGCAGGTGATCCATGGTTGCCAGATGTTCCTTCCAGAGTGTATCCAGAACCTGCAACATGATCTGCTTCTCGATCTTGCGCATCCCCGGACCCACGTCCTCACATTTTTCGTCATAGGCCGCCTGCACTGCGGCACACACCTTCTCGCGCAAGGCTTCCTCATGGAGCTGGTTATCCTCCTCCAGCCATTGGCCTATGGGTAGGGATGTAGCGAACTCCGCCTCAAGCTGTCTCTCCAACCCGGGAACATCCCATTGCTCCTCTACACTCATGCGTGGGATAAAGCTGTCGATAGCCTCGTTTACCACATCGCGGCGAATGGCGGTAATTGTGTCTGATACGTCAAGCTCTCCGAGCAGGTCATTGCGCTGCTGGTAGATGATCTGTCGCTGGTCGTTCGAAACATCATCGTATTCCAGCAGCTGCTTGCGAATATCGAAGTTGCGCCCTTCCACCTTGCGCTGGGCCTTCTCTATCGCATTGGTCACCATTTTGTGCTCGATCGCCTCACCCTTTTCCATACCCAGGGCCTGCATAAAACCCTTGACCCGGTCCGACGCAAATATGCGCATCAGGCTGTCTTCAAGCGAAAGGTAGAAGCGGGACAATCCCGGGTCTCCCTGGCGGCCGGCCCGGCCCCGCAACTGGTTGTCGATGCGCCGCGATTCATGGCGTTCAGTACCCAGGATGTGCAGGCCACCGGCCTCCAGCACCTGCTGATGGCGCAAGCGCCACGCCGCCTCGATCTCTGCCCGTCCAGCCTCGTCCAGGTCGCCAGCATTCTCAAGCTCTGCCTCGAGGTTACCCCCCAGTACGATATCCGTGCCGCGGCCCGCCATATTCGTCGCGATGGTAACCACACCCGGCCGTCCGGCCTGGGCGATAATCTCCGCTTCCTGTTCGTGATACTTGGCGTTCAGCACCTTGTGCTCAATTTTCGCCTTGCGAAACCGTGAGGAAAGCTCTTCCGAGGTTTCCACAGAGGCGGTACCCACCAACACGGGCGCCCCTTTTTCCATGCATTCCTTTACGTCCCCGACTATGGCGTCAAATTTTTCTTCCTTGCTCAGATAAACCAGATCATTGAGGTCCTTGCGTTGCTGTGGCACGTTGGTGGGAATCACCAGCACCTCCAGCCCGTAAATCTGGCGAAACTCGAACGCCTCGGTATCAGCGGTACCGGTCATGCCGGACAATCTTCGGTAAAGGCGGAAATAATTCTGAAAGGTAGTGGACGCCAGTGTCTGGCTCTCGCTCTGGATGGAAACTCCTTCCTTCGCTTCTATCGCCTGATGCAAGCCCTCCGAGAGGCGGCGCCCGGCCATGGTGCGACCGGTGTGCTCGTCAATCAGAACTACCTGCCCATCCTGCACGATGTACTCGACATCCTTGTTAAACATGATGTGCGCCCGCAACCCCGAATACACATGGTGTAACAGGTTGAGATTGGTAGCGGCGTAAAGACTGTCGCCTTCCTCCAGCAACTTTTCCTTTATCATGAGCTCTTCTATGAACTCGTGACCAGCCTCGGTAAGCTCTACCTGCCGTTGTTTTTCGTCTACGGTGTAATGGCCTTCCTGCCCCTCTTCATCAGCTTTCAGCAGAGGTACCATTCGATTAATGCGTTTATACAGTTCCGAGCTGTCCTCAGATGCGCCGGAAATTATGAGCGGGGTACGCGCCTCGTCAATCAGGATCGAATCGACCTCGTCCACAATGGCAAAGCCCAGATCTCCCTGCATGCGATCCTCCATGGCAAAAGCCATGTTGTCCCGCAGGTAGTCAAAACCGAATTCGTTATTGGTCCCGTAAACGATATCTGCGCTGTAAGCAGCGCGCTTCTCTTCCTGCGCCTGACCGGAACGAATGACCCCCACTGAAACACCGAGAAACTCGTATAAGGGTTTCATCCACTGGGCATCTCGCGTGGCCAGGTAATCATTCACCGTAATGAGGTGAACGCTGTTACCGGCCAGCGCATTGAGGTAGGCAGGTAGGGTCGCAACAAGTGTCTTACCTTCCCCGGTCCGCATCTCGGCAATTTTGCCCTCGTAAAGGGCCATACCGCCGATGAGCTGGACATCAAAATGCCGCATACCCAGCACCCGCTCGCCGGCCTCCCGGGCGACCGCGAACGCCTCAGGCAGTATTTTGTCCAGCTCTTCCCCATCGGCTATGCGCTGTTTGAACTCGGCGGTTTTAGCCGCCAGCTGCTCATCGCTTAGCGCTTTTATGTCATCGGTAAACGCATTGATTTTTTTGACGACCTTGCCCATGCGCTTCAGTTCGCGGTCATTGCGGGAACCGAACAGTTTCTTCAGGCTATTGCTTATCATCGTATTTCACTTATTGGCATAGAGAGATTCGCCGGGGCAGCAGCCCCGACGCAGATTACACTTGGGAACTGAGAGCTACCGCTGGGTCCGGCGCACGTAACTGGAAGGGTCGACTGAACGGCCGTGCTTGTACACTTCGTAGTGGACATGAGCACCAGTGGATCGGCCTGTTGAGCCAACCAGGGCAATGGGCTCACCCTTGCGAACGATATCGCCAGGGGCTACCAGATTTTCCTTATTGTGGGAGTAGCGTGTGACAAAGCCGTCACCGTGGGAGACCTCCACCATATTGCCGTAACCGGATTCACGCCCGGTCCAGCTGACCACCCCTGCCGCAACCGCCAGAACTTCGGAACCGGCCTTGCCGGCGAAGTCGATACCATTGTGCATCGACCTGCGACCGGTAAATGGATCGGTACGCATACCGTAAGCGGAGGATATCCAGCCCTTCTCTATTGGCTGGCCGGACAACCAGACAGAATCCGCAAATTTGCGATTCTGGAACAACGACTCCAGGATGCCCAGTTGCTGTTCACGATTACCCAAACGGGCCTCGAAACTGGCCAGTTCGCCGCTGAGGTCTACGGAGCTGAAGTCGACCCGGAACTCTCCCGCCAGCGGACCGCCGACAGCGGGAGCCTGACTGAAGTCAAACTCGCCATCGCCCAGATCTGCCATGGCAGTAAGGTGCTCGCCCAGCGCGTCCAGCCGGGTCATCCTGGCTTGTAATTCTGCCAGATTTACCGTCAACGCCTGGAATTTGAGTTCGGCCTTGTTCTGCAGTGCCTCCAGCCCACTGGATTGCTGATCCAGGCCTTCCTGAATCGTGTCCAGAGCAGCGCCTCGCAGCACACTGGTTTCGCTGCCCTGCCCGGCCAGATAGCCAATGGCCAGCATACCAAGGGGGAAACCCAGGCAACAGAAAGACAGAAGAGCACGGGACCAGCGCCCCAACTCGATAGAACGGGAGCCCCCGTGCTTGCCGCTAATAAGAATTACTTTCATTTAATAGTGGTAAGCAACAGTTTGGCTGGCGACTCTGCCACAATTACCGTAAAAAATCTACTAAACAGCCCAGAGTGGACACCCTCGAAGCCGTTTACACCTGGCTCGCTGTAGCTGGGCTCATCGCATAACAAATCGGTGCCGGGGCATGCTCCCCGAAGGTCACCATCTCCCAGGCATCCGGCTGCGAGATAAGTGCCCGCAAGGTGGCATTGTTCAGTGCATGTCCCGACTTGTAGGCGCGAAACTCCCCCAACAGACTGTGACCAAGCAGGTACAGGTCGCCCACGGCATCCAGCACCTTGTGCCGCACAAACTCGTCTTCGTAACGCAGGCCGTCCTGGTTGAGAATGCGGTAATCGTCCACCACGATGGCGTTATCGACACTACCGCCGCGGGCAAGGCCCCGGGACCGCAGGTACTCTATCTCGTGGATAAAACCAAAAGTCCGGGCACGACTGAATTCCTTGATAAATGATGAGGTGGAAAAATCCAGCTCCGCATGGGCGGTGCGATCGCGAAACACCGGATGATCGAAATCGATAGTGAATGACACCTTGAACCCATCAAAGGGCAACAGGCTGGCCACTTTGTCACCGTCTTCCACGGTAATCTTGCGCTTGATGCGAATAAATTTCTTGGCCGCGTGCTGCTCAATCACGCCCGCTGATTGAATCAGGAAGACGAAGGGCCCGGCACTGCCGTCCATAATCGGTACCTCGGGCGCACTGAGGTCAACAAAGGCATTATCTATCCCCATACCCGCCAGCGCCGCCAGCAGGTGCTCCACGGTCGCCACCCGCTCGGTACCCGACACCAGCGTGGTAGAGAGCGTGGTATCGCCGACATTCTCCGCACAGGCGAGCAACTCCAGCACCGGATCGAGATCAGTTCTGCGAAAGACTATGCCGGTATCAACAGGCGCCGGGTGGAGAGTCATATAGACCTTCTCACCCTTGTGCAGGCTGACACCAGTCGCCTTTATCGAGTTACGCAGTGTGCGCTGTCGCATCCAGTCCTCTCCCACCCAACTGTCACCACGGGCACAAGGCCGCGGTGGACGCGACAGCTTGCTACCTAATCGGCCTGGCGACGTAAAAAGGCCGGTATATCGAAGTACTCCTCGCCACCGGCCTCTACTGCCAGCGCTTGCCCTGATCCCCCGCGACGCGATTTACGCATGGCCGTGGGCCGCTCAAATTGAGCGTAGTCAGGCTCGTTTTCAACGTCAACACTGGCAGACTTGGGCGCACTTTCAACAACCTGCAAAGGTGCTTTTGCCGCTTCACTACCCAGCCCTGTCGCAACCACGGTCACCCGCAGCTCATCTCCCATAGCGGGATCGATTACGGTGCCAACAACAACAGTAGCATCTTCCGACGCAAATTCCTCAATCGTGTCGCCAACCTCGGAAAACTCACCCAGAGACAGATCGAGACCAGCAGTGATGTTGACCAGGATTCCGCGTGCTCCGGCCAGATTAACGTCGTCCAGCAGCGGGCTATTTATTGCTCTTTCCGCCGCCTCGCGTGCGCGATTCTCGCCCTGCGAGCTGCCGGTACCCATCATCGCCATGCCCATCTCTGACATGACAGTGCGTACGTCGGCAAAGTCCACGTTGATCATTCCGGGCCTGATAATCAGATCCGCAATGCCCTGAACCGCACCCAACAGTACATCATTGGCTTCTTTAAAGGCATCCAGCAGACTGGTATTTTTTCCCAAAACCTCCAGCAATTTTTCATTGGGAATAGTGATCAGTGAATCCACATGCTGCTGCAGCTCCATTACCCCTTCAGCGGCAATTTGCAGTCGTTTTTTACCCTCGAAAGGGAAAGGTCGCGTTACCACCGCAACGGTGAGAATGCCCATCTCGCGAGCAATTTCCGCCACTACAGGCGCGCCACCGGTACCCGTACCGCCACCCATTCCAGCGGTAATGAACACCATATCGGCACCCCGCAGAGAATCGGCAATACGCTCCCGATCCTCCATGGCCGCCGCCCTGCCGATTTCCGGATTGGCCCCGGCACCGAGACCCTTGGTGATATCGCCACCAAGCTGCAACACTGTCTTGGACTGAATGTCCGACAGTGCCTGGGCATCGGTATTGGCGCAGATGAAGTCGACACCTTCAACATTATTCGCGATCATGTGCTTAACCGCGTTGCCACCACCACCGCCTACTCCGATGACTTTAATCACGGCATTTGACGGGACATTCTCTATCAATTCAAACATGGCCTTACTCCCCTTGGTATAAATGTGCCGCACTCACGCACGACGTTCTGCTACTAAATAAAAAACTCGACTCACCACCACAACAACTAAAAATTACTCTGCAACCAGGCCCGCAGCCGGCCGAATAAACTCTCACCGCTACTGCTGGACTTACCGGAATTACTCGTACCACCGTCCTGATAATGCTCAGCGCCGTACAACAACAGTCCCACGCTGGTGGCGTAGATCGGGTTGCGTACAATGTCGTTCAAACCCTGTACCGTCTGCGGGTAACCCACTCTTACCGGCATATGAAAAATCTCCTCAGCCAGCTCCACTACGCCCTCCATCTTTGAGGTGCCGCCACTCAACACCACACCGGCCGGGACCAGGTCTTCATAACCACTGCGGCGTAATTCGGCCTGAACCAGAGTGAATAGCTCGTCGTAGCGCGGCTCTACCACCTCCGCCAGTGCCTGCCGGGATAAATCCCGGGGCGGGCGGTCACCTACACTTGGCACTTTTATCGTTTCGTCAGCCCCGGCCAACTGGGTGAGTGCACAGGCGTACCGAATTTTAATTTCCTCGGCGTGCTGAGTGGGGGTACGCAGCGCCATGGCAATATCATTGGTCACCTGGTCGCCAGCGATAGGGATGACTCCGGTGTGACGGATGGAACCATCGGTGAAGATCGCGATATCCGTGGTGCCACCGCCGATGTCCACAAGGCAAACCCCAAGCTCGCGCTCGTCATCGGTCAACACCGCATAACTTGAGGCCAGTTGCTCGAGGATGATCTCTTCAACTTCCAGGCCACAGCGCCGAATACACTTCTCAATATTCTGGGCTGCATTGACGGCACAGGTAACAAGGTGGACCTTGGCCTCCAGTCGCACCCCGGACATACCCATTGGCTCCTTGATGCCTTCCTGGTTATCAATGACATACTCCTGCGGAAGAATGTGCAGGATTTTCTGGTCCGCCGGTATCGCCACGGCCTGTGCTGCATCGATCACCCGCTCAAGGTCCAGCCCGTAAACCTCGCGGTCCTTTATCGCAACGATGCCGTGAGAATTGAGGCTGCGAATATGGCTGCCGGCAATACCCACGTATACGGAGTGTATCTGGCAACCCGCCATCAACTCGGCTTCTTCCACCGCACGCTGGATCGATTGCACAGTGGACTCGATATTCACCACTACACCTTTCTTCATTCCCTTGGACGGGTGCGAGCCAATACCGACTATCTCGATACCCCCCTCAGGCCCGATTTCCCCGACGATCGCCACGACCTTGGAGGTACCGATATCCAGGCCGACGATCATTTTTTTGTCCTGTACGCTGCCCATGGCAGTGTTTCCCCCCGACCTACTTGTTATCGACTTATAGTCCCGCTACCTGGGACGACTCTTCGTTAAAGGCTACCGCTATCCCTGTTTCGTAGCGTAAGTCCACTCGTACCACTTCGGTGGCTCTGGCGCCCAGTTCACTGCGATAGATTGCGACGAACCGGTGCATGCGCTCCAAAAAGTCCTCACTGCCAAGCAGCAACTGCATGCCGCCCTCCAGCACCACAGCAACCTGGCCGCGCTCGTCAACCGCAAGCTGGGCGACGGCAAGATGCAGCGGTCTCAGAATTTCCACGATGCGCTGGTAGCCTGCCACCAGCGCCTTGGCGCTGCCCTCGGGTCCGCGTAACTGCGGTAGCGCCTGCCACTCTTTGCTGGAGCTGGAGCGAAACACCTCCCCCTCGTGATTAAGGAAGTCACTCTCGCCCCAGCGGGCGATCGGCAACTGCTCTATCACATGAATTTCCAATGCATTTGGCCAGCGGCGCTGCACTGTGGCCTGGTAGATCCAGGGCAGTTCTTCCAGTTGTGCCTGAATGCGCTGCAAATCTGCACGTAAGAACCCTCCCACCAGCGCCGGCTGTACCATGTCCTGTACAAGATCGGTACGGGTATGTTCCAACTCCCCCGTCACCGTAATGTGCTGTACGGGAATAGACTGCAGGGTGATGTAGGCCTGTAGCGCGGCAACCAACACCACACCAGCACCGGTAACAATGATCAACCGATTGAGCCACGCCGATGGCTTGCGCTGCGGTTTCACTTCCGGCCCTTTGCGGGTTGCGCCCTGCGCCGCATTGCGACCGCGGGACGGCGATCTTCCCACCTGTTTTGCCTGCTTGGTCATACGCATGCTAACGCCCCCCCTCAAGACTCAACTCGAGAATACGGGCCACCAGCACGTCAATGTCCATGCCCGCAGCTTTAGCCGCCATGGGCACCAGACTGTGTGATGTCATGCCCGGCACGGTGTTCACCTCCAGCACATAGAACTCCCCTGAGCGACTGCGCATCAGGTCCACCCGGCCCCACACCTCGCATCCCAAAGATTGGAACGCTCGCAGGGAAAGGGCCGCCATCGCGGCTTCGTCCTCCGCAGTCAGGCCACAAGGACACAGATAACGGGTTTCGTCCGACTGATACTTGGCTTCGTAATCGTAAAATTCGTTGTCCGTTTCCAGGCGTATCGCCGGCAGCGCCCGGTCGCCGAGAATGGCCACTGTGTACTCTGGACCGTCAATAAACTGCTCCGCAAGAACACCCCCGCCGTATTGGCTGGCGACCCTGTAGGCGCTCTCCAGTGCTTCTGCGCTCGCGGCTGAGGTCATTCCGATACTGGAACCCTCGCAACTCGGTTTTACAAAGACCTTCCCGAAGCGGTCGATTACCTGCTGCCAGTCTGTTTCAGCATCGAGGCGGACAAACCCACTCGTAGCCAGGCCTATGCCCTGCCACAACTGCTTGCTGCGCAGCTTGTCCATGGCCAGGGCGGAGCCGAGTACGCGTGAGCCAGAGTAGGGAATACGCAGGGCCTGCAATGCCCCCTGCATGCTCCCGTCTTCGCCGCCCGGTCCATGCAATGCTATAAAAGCGAAAGACACGCCCTGTAATTGCGCCATCCAATCCGGCTCAGCAGAGTCGACAGGGCGCACCTTGAAGCCCCGCGCCGCTAGCGCATCAATCACGGTTTGGCCACTCGACAGCGAGACCTCGCGCTCGGCAGAGTTTCCGCCCAACAGCACAGCCACCGGCTTATCGCGCAAAGCGTCCAGACTCATTCCGCCGGCCCCCGCAAAAAATCCATGGCTGCCAAATCCTGCGCGAGACGACCGATATTGCCCGCCCCCTGTGTGATCACTACGTCGCCCTCCTCAACAATGCCACTCAATACGGCGGGCACATCCTCGACTTGCTCGACGAAAATTGGATCCAATTGCCCGCGCTGGCGAATGCTGCGGGCCAGGCTCCTACTGTCGGCTCCCGGCACCGGGTCTTCACCTGCGGCGTAGACATCCAGCAGTAAAAGCACGTCACAGCGGGACAGCACAGCCACAAAATCCTCGTAGAGATCGCGCGTCCGAGAATAGCGATGAGGTTGATAAATCATCACCACCCGCCTGTCGGGCCAGACCTGCCGCGAGGACTCCAGTGTGGCGCGAACCTCAGTCGGGTGGTGACCGTAGTCATCGACCAATTCGGCAGTTCCCCCGGCGAAGCGCAATTCCCCCATCCGGGTAAACCGTCTACCAACGCCGGCAAAACCCACTAGCCCGCGCTGTATCGATTCGTCGTCCAAACCTTCGTCGCAGGCCACTGCCGCGGCGGCGGCGGCATTGAGGACGTTATGCGTGCCGGGCATGGCCAGATTCAGCGCCAGCGCAGTCTGCTCCCCCGGGCGATGCAGTACAAACCGGGTAGACACACCCTCTCCCACCACGTCCGCTATTCGATAATCAGCGTCCTCGGCAAAACCGTAGGTGATCACATGTCGCGAGACATCTGGCAGCATGTCGCGAATCACCGGGTCGTCAACGCAGAGCACCGCGACACCGTAAAATGGCAGATTGTGCAGAAACTCCAGAAACGTACGGCGCAGCACGGAAAAATCACCGCCGTAGGTTTCCATGTGGTCCGCCTCAATATTGGTAACCACTGTAACCATGGGCTGGAGGTGGAGAAAGGAGGCGTCGCTCTCATCCGCCTCCGCGATCAGGAACCGGCTGGCACCCAACTGCGCATTAGTGCCCACACTGTTGACCAAACCGCCAATCACAAACGTGGGGTCCAGACCCGCTTCGGCAAAAATGTTGGCTACCAGGCTGGTGGTGGTGGTTTTTCCATGAGTGCCCGCAACCGCTATGCCGTGGCGGTAGCGCATCAGTTCTGCCAGCATTTCCGCACGCGGGACCACAGGAATGCGCGCTGCTCTAGCCGCCGCGACTTCAGGGTTGCCTTCATCCACGGCGCTGGAACTGACCACAACGTCGGCTCGACCCACATTACTCTCGGCATGGCCGATATGGACCTTGATACCCTTGGCCTCTAACCGCTGCGTGACGGGGCTGGTACGAAGATCGGAACCGGAAACTTCGTAGCCCAGGTTAACCAGCACTTCGGCAATGCCGCTCATGCCCGCACCACCGACACCAATCATGTGAATGCTGCGTATCCGCCGCATTTCGGGCACAGCATAGACATTCCGTTCAACGGCCATGGATCAGCTCCTCGCAGCAATCACTTACCTGCGCCGCGGCATCCGGCGTCGCTACTGCGGCGGCGGCACTCGCCATGCCCGCCAATATCTGCGGGTGTTTTAGATACCCTTGTAGTGAGGCGGCAACAGCATCGACGGTCATGTCCGCCTGACGCAGCAACATGGCGGCGCCACAGCTACTCAAAGAGCGCGCATTCGCTGTCTGGTGATCATCGATCGCCTGGGGCAAAGGCACCAGAATTGACGGGCAGCCCATGATGGCCAGCTCCGAAACAGTCAATGCGCCAGCCCGGCACAACACCAGGTCCGCCCAGCCATAGGCCGCTGCCATGTCTTCTATAAAAGGGTCAACCCGCATCCCTGTTCCCAGCAGCTCACCATAATTCTCGCGAACACCAGCGACATGCGCATCACCCGTCTGGTGCCATACTTCCAGTTGCTGCCCGTCACCGAGAATTTTCCGCACAGTAGGCGGCAGAATTTCGTTTATAGCCTGAGCACCCAGACTGCCACCCAGGACCAGCAGTCGCAGTGGCCGCTGACCGGTATAATCGTAGTGCCTGCCGGCCCCTGCCTGCACCAGCTGCCGACGCACCGGGTTGCCCAATACGGTGATTTCAACCTGTTCTTTGAAGGCACCGGGAAACGCTGCCACGACCCGGGCGGCGAGCGGAGCCAGCATCCGATTAGTGGTACCCGCCACAGCATTTTGCTCGTGAATCAGCAGAGGTTTGCGCAGCAGCCATGCGGCCACACCTGCCGGTCCGGCGACATAACCGCCCATACCCACAACGCAACGCGGTGCCAACCGATGGATCAACCAGAGCGCTTTTACAGAGGCAAGTGCGAGAAACCACAGCGCAGCCACCTTGTCGGAAAGGGACTTGCCGCGCACACCTCTTACCGGTAAACAGTGCAGCGTGATACCCGCTTCGGGCACCACCCTGTGCTCCAGCCCGCGGGCGGTACCCACCCACTCAACTCGCATTCCACGATCCAGCAACTCCCTGGCCACTGCCAGTGCCGGGTAGACATGCCCACCGGTTCCACCGGCTGTCATTAATACCAGAGGGGCGGTCATCGGGCCTTCCTCGGCAAGCGATTGTCGCGGTCGATGCGCAACACCATCGCGAGCATGCAACAGCACACGATCAGGCTGGTACCGCCGTAACTGACAAATGGCAAGGTGAGACCCTTGGTCGGCAGCAGGCCTGAGCTCACCCCCATATTCACAAACGCCTGTCCGGAAAATACCAACGCTACCCCGTAACACACATAGGCACCGAAGGGGTTAGCAACCGCAAGCGATTTGCGCCCCGCCCAGAGAATGCGGCCGATAAGCCCAACATAGAGTGCGATAAGCGCCAGCGCCCCGACAAAGCCGGTTTCCTCTGCCCAGATAGAAAATACAAAATCGGTGTGCGCCTCGGGCAGGTAGAACAGCTTTTGCACACTGTTGCCCAGACCCACTCCCAGCCACTCGCCACGACCGAACGCAATGAGTGACTGCGTGAGCTGAAAGCCGGTATTGAAAGGGTCTGCCCACGGGTCGGTATAGGCTGTCAGCCGCGCCAGCCGGTAGGGCGCGCTCACCACCAGCACCAGCATGGCTGCCAGGGCGCCACCCAGTACCAACAGAAAATGCCCCAGCTTTACACCAGCAAGAAACAGCATGCCAAAAGCACTGCCGGCGACAATAACGGTGGCTCCGAAGTCGGGCTCGATCATCAACAATAGTGTGGCGGCGAACAGTACCGCCATGGGCTTGAGAAAGCCCTGCCAGTGGTTGCGAACTTCGTGTTCCCTGCGCACCATATAACCCGCCAGATATACCACCATCGCCATCTTTGCAATTTCGGAGGGTTGCAACGTAAAGGGACCTAAGGGCAACCAGCGCTGACTACCGTTAACCTCGCGACCAATCCCAGGAATCAACACCAGGATTAACAACGCCAGTGCAACGAAAAGCCAAACCCAGCCAGTATCCAGCCAGAATTTGGGCGGCACCCGGTAAATCATTGCTCCGGCGCCTACCGCGAGCAGGAGATAGACAAGGTGGCGCTGTGTATGGAACCAGGAGTTCTCGTGGTGCCAGTCGGCATATTCGATTGACGCAGAACTGATGACCACCAGACCTACCAGCAACAGCGCCAGGCCAAGCAGGGCGAGGACAGTGTCCGGCGCGATGGCAACAGCGGTGGTGGGCCGATAGGCGCTCATGCCTGGCCCTCCCGCAGGTGTTCTACCGCCTGACAGAATACTTCACCGCGGTTAATGTAGCCGGTGAACATATCGAAGCTGGCGCAAGCAGGTGACAACAGCACAACATCACCAGGGCCAGACTGCGATGCCGCAGAACGCACGGCCTCATTCATGGAGGCGACTATGGTCACAGGTGCATGATCTTCGAGTGCGGCCCGCATCTTTTGTGCATCCTCTCCCAACAGAATCACGGCTTTGCACCGGCGGGCAACCGCGCTCTGCAACAAGCTGAAATCAGCACCCTTGCCCTGACCGCCGGCGATTAACAAAATATTGTTCGCGTCGCCAAGGCCGTTAAGCGCAGCCAGGGTCGCGCCAACATTAGTGCCCTTGGAGTCATTGACGTAACTTACACCCCCTATTTCAGCTACTTGCTGACAGCGGTGAGGAAGACCGCTGAACTGCCGCAGGGTCAACACCATGCTCTCCATCGGGATTCCCGCGGCGTGACCGAGCGCTAGGGCGGCGAGTGCGTTCGCCACGTTATGGCGTCCAACCAGGCCGAGCTCGTCGCTGGCCAGGATAGTATCGAAACCGTGACATAGCATTTCCCCGGCCTCAGTTTGACGTAGCCCAAAGCCTCCCAGCTCGGGTTCACCCATACGCCAACTGATCACGTCCACATCGCTTGCAAGCAATGGAATCGTGAGCGGATCATCGCGGTTTACCACAGCTTTGCGACAGCCGCGGAATATACGGTGCTTGGCCTGGTGATAGCGGGGCATGGAGCCGTGACGATCGAGATGATCCGGACTGACGTTCAGCACAGTCGCAACTTCCAGCCCGAGATCACCCGCCCGCTCCAACTGAAAACTGGACAGCTCCAATACATAGAGGGTGCGCGCCGGATTCAGCAGATCGAGAGCGGGGGTACCGAGGTTGCCTCCCACTCCCACGTTCAGACCCGCGTCCCGCGCCATCTGTCCCACCAGTTCGGTCACGGTCGATTTGGCATTAGAGCCGGTAATCCCAACCACCGGCGCGACAGCCTCCCGAACGAACAGATCGATATCGCCTATGATGCTGACACCAGCGTCCCTGGCCTGCTCCACCACTTGCGTATCCAGAGCAACCCCGGGGCTCACCACCATCTCGGTGGCACCAGTCACCAGTTCCACCGGGTACACACCGGCATAAACGGCAACATCCGGCATTTCCAGGCGAAAAGCCGCCAGTCCCGGAGCGTCGGCACGCGTGTCAATCACAACGAACGGCAAGCCGCGTCGATAAAGATGGCGCGCGCAGGACATACCCGTAGCGCCGAGGCCGACGACCACGCGATTTATGCTGCTTGCAATCACACCCTGTGACACGCTCTGCACCACTCCCTTAACGCAACTTCAATGTGGCCAGCCCGAACAGGACCAGCATCACGGTAATAATCCAGAAACGCACTATTACTCTGGGCTCTGGCCACCCCTTCAATTCAAAGTGGTGGTGAATGGGAGCCATACGGAATATGCGCCGCCCGGTGAGCTTGAATGAAGCCACCTGCAGAATGACCGACACGGTTTCCAGCACAAATACGCCACCCATGATAAAGAACACGATTTCGTGGCGCGTGATGACCGCGACCGTTCCCAACGCTGCACCCAGAGCCAGGGCACCCACATCCCCCATGAATACCTGGGCGGGATACGTGTTGAACCAGAGGAAACCCAGCCCTGCTCCCGCGATGGCGCCGCAAAAAACGGCCAACTCGCCGCTGCCCGCCACGTAGGGGATATGCAAATACTCGGAAAAGTCCGCGCGCCCGGTGAGGTACGCGATGATGCCAAGGGCTGAGCCCACCATCACCGTAGGGAGTATCGCCAAACCGTCCAACCCGTCAGTCAGGTTGACCGCGTTACTGGCACCGACAATGACAAAGTAGGCAAGCGGGATAAACAACAAGCCCATACTCCAGGCAAAGTCCTTGAAAAACGGCACGTACAACTCGGTAGTGACCGGCGTATCGAAAGCGACATACAGATAGATGGCGGCACAGAGTCCCGCCACTGACTGCCAGAAAAATTTCCAGCGCGCGGGCAGACCGCGAGAATCCCTCTCCACGACCTTGCGGTAATCATCCACCCAGCCAACAGCACCAAACACAGCGGTAACCAGTATGGCCACCCACAAGTAGGGATTACGAAGGTCGCCCCACAGCAAGCTGGCAATGGCGATGGCCACCAGAATCAGGGCACCCCCCATGGTAGGTGTTCCGGCTTTGCTGAGATGGGTCGCAGGCCCGTCATCTCGCACCGACTGACCCACCTGGTAATAATTGAGGCGCCGAATCATCGTCGGCCCCACCAACAGCGAAATAGCCAGAGCAGTTCCCACCGCAAGAATGCCGCGCAGCGTGAGGTACTGGAACACCAGGAATACTTTGTTGAACTGAGCCAGATACTCTGCCAGAAATAACAACATGCTCAGCTCTCCCCCGCTGGCGCTGGCGCCAGCAATGCGTGCAACATCCGCTCCATGCGAGCACCACGGGAGCCTTTAACCAGAACTGTATCGCGCGCCTCGAACTCGCCTGCCAGCGCAGCAATCGCACTGTCGCAATCTGCAAACCACGTGGAACCGGCACCGAATACCTCTACCGCGGTTTCCAGTTCCGGGCCAACCCCCCAGAACCGCTCGATCCCCGCGTCTCGCGCATACTCGCCAATTTCCCGGTGCAATTCCTCGCTCGTTGGACCCAGTTCGCGCATGGCGCCCAACACCAGTGTGCGCCGACCCTCACAACCCGCCAGCATAGCAATGGCGGCGCGGACCGAACCCGGGTTGGCGTTATAACAATCATCGATCACTGTGGCACCCGAGGGGGATACTGCCGTAGAAAGTCGTCCGGCAGTCGGCTTTACCGTTTCCAGTCCCGCCCGAATCTGTATCAGGTCCAGCCCGCAGGCTATGCCAACAGCCGTCGCTGCCAGGGCGTTGACCACGTTATGTACACCCGGCAGCGCCAGGGTCACTGGCATCTCTCCCGCCGGTGTCCGAGCAGTAAAACTGACACCCTTTACACCCAGCGCCCGCACATCCCCGACCGTTATCGCTGCAGATTCTTCCAGGCCAAAATCAATCACTGACGCCGCGCCAGCCCGTTCGCGCCAACTCGCAGCCCAGGGAAGATCAGCGTTGATCACCGCGCAATCACCTGCGCCCAGCCCGTCAAAAATTTCACCCTTCGCTGAGGCAATGTCTTCGAGCGAGCCAAACCCCTGCAGATGAGCGGGCATAACCGTTAGCAACAGCGCCACCGTGGGGCGACCGAGCTCACATAACCAGGTGATGTCGCCAGCCTTGCCGGCACCCATCTCCACCACCGCGTATTCCACGCCCGGCTCCAGCGCAAGCAGCGTCAGTGGTACACCGATCTCGTTATTGAAATTACCCTCGGTCGCAAGGGTTCTGCCTTTTTGTGCAAGCACTGCACGCACCATATTCTTAACGGTAGTCTTGCCACTGCTACCGGTGATCGCCACCAGCGGCCCGTTGTACAAAGACCTGTTGTAGGCGCCAAGCAGCCCCAGCGCACGCTGGGTATCGACCACCTGCAATCTGCTTGAGGGTCGATCGCAGACCTGACTCACCAACGCCCCTGCGGCATGCGCGTCAGCAACCTGCCCGAGAAAATCGTGGCCGTCGAAATTTTCGCCTTTTAATGCAACGAACAGATCGTCGGTTGTCACCGCGCGGCTGTCCGTTGTCACGCTTGAAAACGTCCGGTCCGGGCCTATCAATTCAGCCTGTAGAGGCTGTACAAGTTCGGACATTGCCATGGCGCGCATCATGAGCTTGCTCTCTGTGACAGCGCCTTGAGCGCCTGCTCTTCATCGCTGAAATGATGGCGCACGCCTTCAATAATCTGATAATTCTCATGGCCCTTGCCGGCAATAACCACACAATCACCCGGGCTCGCTTCAGCAATTGCCATCGCGATGGCCTGGCTTCTGTCAGCGACCAGTGCAAAGTTACCGCTGCACCCTGAGGTGATATCCGCCAGGATAATTGCAGGGTCTTCGCTGCGGGGATTATCGCTGGTAACAACCACCCGATCGGAAAACTTGCTGGCAACCCGCCCCATAACTTGCCGCTTCGCCCGATCGCGGTCTCCGCCGCAACCAAAGACCGTCACAAGGCGGCCGCTCACATGATTCTTCAACGCCGACAGTACCTGCTCCAGCGCATCTGGTGTGTGGGCGTAATCAACCACCACCTGCAAACCGAGCGCATTGGGAATAAGTTGCATCCGGCCAGGCACCGGGCGCAACCGGGATACTGCCGCCAATACGGCCAGCAAATCTTCCCCTGCAAGCACCACCGCGGTAACTGCGGCCGCCAGATTGGCGAGGTTGTACTCTCCGGGGAGCGGGCTTGAAAAGCGACCACTGCCCCAGGGTGTCTGCAATTCCCCCGCCACGCCGGCTGCGTTGTACCGGGTGTTTTTAACGCGTATGTCCGCCTCGTCCCGGCTGGTGGAGTACGTCAGTATGCTGACCCCCTCGGGAACTGCAGCAAGCACCTCGGGGGCGTACTCGTCGTCGAGGTTAACTACCGCATGCAACAAGCCTGCACTGGAGAACAGCTGCATTTTTGCGCGGGCGTAGGCATCCATGCTGCCGTGGTAATCGAGGTGATCGTGAGAGAGATTGGTATAAATAGCCGTCTTGAATTCCACCCCGCTCACCCTGCCCTGCACCAGGGCGTGGGACGACACCTCGATACTGACAGTGCTAACGCCCTGGTCGCGCCATTGCGCGAGCTGCCTCTGCAGTGAAACGGGGTCGGGGGTGGTGTTAACAGAGTCGGCAACCGAGTCGTCCAGCAACGCACCCAGGGTACCAATGACCCCGCAGGATTGACCCTGCGACCGCCCCAGCTGTGCAATCAGACTGGTGGTGGTGGTTTTGCCATTCGTGCCAGTGACACCTACCACGTGGAGATCACGGCTGGGATGACGAAAAAAACGGGCCGCCAGCGCGCCCACGTCAAAGCGCAATTCGGGAATTTCAACAAGCGGTACAGGCAGCGCATCCACGAACCCCGCGACAGGCGCTTCCGCTAGCACTGCCACTGCGCCGTTGGCGACTGCCTGCTCAATAAACTGGCGGCCGTCATGTAACTCCCCGGGAACGGCGAGGAACAGGTCACCGCTTTGCACCTTACGACTGTCGAGCTGCAGACCTTGTATCGGCGTGTCGCCACCACAGCAATCGCTGCGCGCCAGTAATTCGGACAGTGGCATAGACTGCGCAACCACGCCGCGCGCGGGCATCATGCCGGCCCCCCTGCCACGGTAGCCGCAGCCGCCGCCACCGACTCAATCTCGGTGGGGGGCACGTTCAACAGGCGCAGTGCGCCTTGTGTAACAGCGGAAAACACCGGTGCCGCAACAGCGCCGCCACCATAGGCTTCACCTTTGGGATTATTGATCACCACGACGGTGACAATGCGGGGGTTTTCTACCGGCGCCACACCGGCAAACCAGGCCACATACTGATCATCGATATAGCCCTGCGGCCCCACTATGCGCACGGTTCCGGTTTTGCCACCCACCAGGTAGCCCGGCACTCGGGCCTTGCGGGCCGTGCCCTCGTCCCCTGTTACCGCGTGTAATACCTCCAGTACCTCGCTGGCGATTTGCGGGGAGACAATACGCTCACCCCGAGACACCTCACCCTCCAGCGCCAGCAGAGAAATGGGCTGTTGAATGCCGCCGTTGGCAAACACACTGTAGGCCCTGGCAATCTGCAGAGGAGAAGCCGAGATACCGTATCCGAAGGCAAGCGACACTTTCTCAGTGGCGTACCAGCGCACCCGGTCGGGCAAGGAGCCAGAACTCTCGCCGGGAAAGCCTGTACCGGGAGCATGGCCTATACCAAAGCGGTTAAATACTTCCCGTATCGGCTCGTGACCCAGGTCCAGCGCCAACTTCGTGACTCCCACCTGGCTGGATTTTTCGATAATGCGCGACACGCTGATCAGGCCGTAATTGCGCGGGTCGGGATATACCTTGGGGCCCACTCTGATCCGCCCGGGAGAAGTATCAATCATTGTCTCAGTGGTATAGCGCCCGCTCTCCAGTGCGGCCACCAGTGTCAAGGTCTTCATGGTCGACCCGGGCTCGTACACATCCGTGACGGCGCGGTTGCGCCTGCTGGCCGGATCAGCCCCCTTGCTGTTGGGGTTGTAGGCGGGGTAATTCACCATCGCCAGCACCTCACCGGTATGGGCGTCAAGCGTGACAATGGAGCCTGAAACTGCGCCAGCGGCAGTAACAGCCCGGCGCAACTCGCGGTGCTGCAGGTACTGCAGACGCAGATCGATACTCAGCGTGAGATCTTTGCCCGGCTGCGCAGGTTGCAGCACACCGATATCCCGAACGACCTCGCCGTGGAGGTCCTTGATGTATTTCTTCTTCCCCGGCACGCCTTGCAGCCATTTGTCGTAGGCCAGCTCAAGACCCGCAATGCCCTGATCATCAACATTAGTGAAACCCACCAACTGGGAAGCCACCTCACCCGCGGGATAAAAACGTCGGTACTCCCGCTCTCCGCTGACACCACTGACCTTTAGCGCCAGCACTTCCCTTGCCGCTTCCGGCACCATATGCCGCTGCAAATACATAAATTGTTTTTTACTGTAACGCGCCAGCCGCTCTTCAAGCGCAGGCAAATCAAGGCCCAGCGCAAGTGCAAGCTCCGGTAAACGTTCTGAATTCGCTAATACACGCGGATTTGCCCAGATCGAAATGACCGGTGTACTCACCGCCAACGGCTCGCCACGGCGATCGGTGATCACGCCGCGATAAGCCGGAATTTCTGCCGTACGCACCGAGCGCATGGCGCCCTGGTCTTGCAGGAATTCATAGCCACGCTCGCTATCGATAATCTGCAGTGACAGTACACGGCCCACCAGCAGGAGCAGCAACACACACAACACCGCGACCACCAGATAAAACCGCAATTGGGATTCAGGCTTTTTCTGCCGGGCACGCATCAGCGCGGCACCACTTTCATTTGGGCCAGCCCGGGTGGCTGCATACCCAGCTCTTCTGCGGCGACCTTCTCAACCCGGTAATGCGACGCCCAGGTGCTGTGCTCTAACAGCAGGCGGCCGTAGTCCTCCTGTAAATACCACTGCGACGACTCCAATTCCTGCAAACGGGCGTACATGGCACGACAGGCGTGGGTGCTGTGGATAACGGCAAATGCGGAGCACAGGATCAGCAACACCAGGCCGGCATTGAGCCAGACCAGCTCCCGGCCGGTTTTTCCTGTGTCGACTGTTGTCGCCCCCACCACCATCACCTCGTACCCATTCGCCGGTCGCCCGGTCAGCTAATTTTTTCCGCAACACGCATGATCGCGCTGCGCGAACGAACATTCTCTGCAACTTCCTCGTCACTCGCCCGCATCGCCTTGCCGATCAGCTTCATGCGTCGGTTAATGGCGCTGTCGGTAACCGGAACACCCACCGGGAACTGCTCGCCTCTGGCCATGTCACGCATGTAGCGCTTGACCAACCGGTCTTCCAGGGAATGAAAACTGATCACCACCAGCCGGCCGCCTACGCGCAACATATCCAGCGCCCCTGCCAGCAGGTGCTCAAGATCGACGAGCTCGCGATTAACCTTGATTCTTATCGCCTGAAAAGCGCGGGTTGCGGGGTGCTTGTGCCGTTCCCACTTGGGATTTGCCTCACTGACAATCTGCGCCAGGCGCGCGGTAGACGTGATGGCGCGCTCATCCCTGGCCGCCACAATGGCTGCGGCAATACGGCGGGAAAATCGCTCCTCGCCATACTCCTTCAAAACCTGCGCGATCTCGCCGACCTCAGCATAGGACAGCCACTCGGCGGCCGTTTCACCGCGTGTGGTATCCATGCGCATATCCAGCGGCCCATCCTGCAAAAAACTGAAACCCCGCTCTCCATCGTCCAGCTGAGGGCTGGAAACCCCGAGATCGAGCAAAATGCCGTCAACCGCCTCTACACCCATTGCAGTCAGCTGAGCCGGCAGTTCGGCGAAGGAACCGTGGAAAAACTGAAACCGGGGCTCTGCGTCGGCCAACTCCCTGGCGTCCGCCTGCGCCTCCGGGTCTTTGTCGACACCCAGCACCCGGCCATTAGCATCAAGGCGCTGCAGCAGATGACGACTGTGACCGCCCCGACCGAAAGTACCATCGACGTAAAATCCAGCGGGTCGTGTCACCAGAGCCTCTACCGCCTCTCGCAACAGAACTGTCTGATGCATTGAACCCACCTACAGTGTCAGCGACATTAATTCTTCTGGTAGTTCCGCCTCGGGACCCGAGTCCTGCAGCGCCTGATCGCGCTCGGCAAACCAAAGCGGCTCGGACCACAACTCGAGCTTGTTGCCCTGCCCTACCAGCACCAGCTTCTTGTCCAACCGCGCGTATTCCCTCAGGGATTGAGGCAGCAGCATGCGCCCGTTACCATCCAGCTCAAGATCAGTGGCGTAGCCCAGCATCAAACGCTGGAATCGCTTTACCGCGGGCTTGAGGGCAGGTAGTGCCTGAATTTCCTTTTCGATTCGCTCCCACTCTGGCAGCGGGTATATCGCCAGGCACGCAGACTGGGTGTCTATGGTCACCACGATCTGACCTCCGCACTCACTCAACAATGGCTCGCGCTGTCGGGCCGGTATTGCCAGCCGTCCCTTTGCGTCCATGTTGATATGTTGTACACCGCGAAACATCCCAAAATTCCCCACCTACCCGACCTGAAAACCCACTAAAAACCAATTTCTTCCACTTATTCCCACTTTTCGACACTATAGGTCTCGGCCGGAGAAAGTGTCAAGCTGGCAGGGGAGAAAACCGTTGTAATTTCAGCTAATTAGAGCAACATTTAGGGGCTGGACCACAATGACGCGGGCTGTTACGAAGGGAAATAATGTCGTAAAACAGAAGTGTAAGGGTGAATGCTGAGGATCCACTTTAACTTACAGTTTATTTTCCTCTTTATTTTTGCTCTTTTTAGCACGAAAAAACATAAGAGAATTGACTGGAGTACTGGTCAGTAACTGGCTTGCCGGATTACGCCTCTGCTGATGCGCACAAAGCGTCCGGGAAGGAGGAACTACGCGCCCGGAGGACGCGCTGAAGAATAGGTGAGTCGGTCGATAAGCCGGGTTCTGTCGTGGACGATCATTCATCTGCGACAGGTGTCACCACCTGCCTGAAGCGACCTACCCGAATCCACTGCGGGTCACAGCTAACGGATTCCTATTTGGTCTTGCTCCGAGTGGGGTTTACCATCGCCACGCCTGTTGCCAGCCGCGCGGTGCGCTCTTACCGCACCGTTTCACCCTTACCCAGCCACAAGTGGCACTCAAATGAAGTCAGACCCCATTTTTGGGCGGTTTACTCTCTGTTGCACTTTCCGTAGGCTCGCGCCTCCCAGGTGTTACCTGGCACTCTACCCTGCGGAGCCCGGACTTTCCTCCCCCGTTACGCCCGAAAGCGCCCCGGGAGCGATCGCCTGACCGACTCGGCGCGAAGACTACCGCCCCGGCCGTGTCATAACAAGCTTTTGCGTTCCAGCAGGAAGTTATACAGCACTTTTTTGCGCAGGCCGGTGTAATCTGCCACCACCGCCGCCGCAGTCTTGGCGGGGAGTTCTTGCGCCAGACGCAGTAACAGGCCGGCAACTTCCGCCGTTACCTCGGAGTTATCAGCCCGGGAGCCAGCCACCAGCAATACAATTTCACCCTTCTGCTGATTGCTGTCGCCAGCGACAAAATCCCTGAGATCTGCCAGTGTACTGCGCCTGATTGTTTCGAAGGTTTTGGTCACCTCGCGCGCCAGCACTGCCTCGCGCCCAGCCCCGAATGCGCCGATCATAGCCTCCAGGCAGGCAACTACGCGGTGTGGAGCCTCATAGAAAATAAGCGTCGCCGTCTCATGAGTCAGGTCAGCCAGTCGATTCTCCCGCGCGCCAGCGCGCGCCGGCAGAAACCCCTCGAAAAGAAAACGATCTGTGGCAAGGCCCGAGGCACTGAGTGCTGCCACCGCCGCACAGGCTCCCGGCACCGGGACCACCACAAAACCCTGATCCTGCATGGCCCGGACCAGGCGATAACCCGGGTCCGAAATCAGCGGAGTACCGGCATCCGATACCAGCGCAACACTGCCCCCGGACGCCAGACAGGTACTGATCTTGTTAACCGCCCTGTTATCGCTGTGATCGTGGTATGCCATAAGTGGCGTGGATATAGCATAATGCTGCAACAAGCGCTGGCTGTGGCGAGTATCTTCGGCGGCTATAATGTCAGCCTGTTGCAGCACACTCACAGCCCGAGCAGAAAGATCTCCGAGATTACCAATAGGTGTCGCCACAACATAAAGACCCGATTCCACTATTTCCCCTTATAATGTGTTCCCACACCAATGCAGAAGCACCTCAACCCACAACCAGCGGTAAAGCATAGCATGAGAAACACCCGCACCAGCCACCTAACCCGCAGTGCACAGCTCTGCCTGACTCTGGCGATCCTGGGCCTGTTGGGCTGCGGCAGCGAGCCGACAAGAGCACCTCAGCCGGCGCCACCACCGGAAGAGGTGCCAAAACCTGCCGTCCCGGACCAAACCAGCCTGACTCTTCCTTCCAGCACCTACAGTGCGCAGTTTCGCCAGGCGGATCAGCTGTTAACGGAGAAACAGTGGATGGCTGCAAGCGAAATAATGGCGCCCATACCCACTGAGAATGTCAGCGACACGGACAGGGTGTACCTGGGCTACCTGCAAGCACGTATAGCCTATCTCAGAGGCAAGCCGGGCAAAGCCCTGACACTGCTGGATACACTGCAGTACCCGGGCATGAACCGCGGCCAGCGCTACCGTATTTTGAATCTCAAAAGACATATCATGGAGATGCAAGGGGACTACCTGGAAAGTGCCCGCCTGGGAGACCAGGCACTGAGACTGGCAACTGCGGCCGACGCACCGCCACTCAAACGCCATATCTGGCACGACCTGCAACGGGTTGATACCACACAGCTGGAACAGGCTGCTGCCTCCACCAGCGACATACAATGGCAAGACTGGCTGAACCTGGCCCTGTTAACACGTGCGCCACTCGCAGCACAGATGCAAAGCCTACCGCTGTGGTCGCAAAACAACCCAGGGCACCCGGCGGCCAACCCGCTTCCGGGAGGCCTGGCCTACCTGATCAATACTCCGCCAAAGGCTGAGAAAGTGGCTATCATCCTGCCCCTCAGTGGCCGCCTGGCACCGGCCGGCAGAGCAGTCCGCGACGGCTACCTGGCCAGTTACTATGCCTCGCGGGAGAGTGGCGGCCCCCAATACGACATTCTGGTACTGGATCAGGACAGCTACGGTTCCGCGAGCGTGGCCTACGACGTCGCCCTGACACAGGGTGCAAGCATCGTGGTCGGACCTCTCAGCAAAGAGGCTGTGGCGGAACTGGGTGCGCGTCCGGACCGCTCAATACCAGTACTGGCTCTGAACCGGCTGGATACGGGGGACTCGGTTGTCCAGGGCAGCAGTGCCATGGTCCAGTTCGCCCTTGCCCCAGAAGATGAAGCCCGGGATATCGCCGCGCTTGCCTTTGGGCAGGGAGCGCGCAGCGCCCTGGTAATTCGCCCGCAAGGCGAGTGGGGCAGCAAGGTCGCGCAGGCACTCATTGAACGCTGGAAAACCCTGGGAGGCACCATCGCCAACAGCGTTACCTACAGCGGGCGGGAAGACTACTCGGCCAGCGTCAAAGAGGCATTGGGCATTCCCGCCAGCGAACAGCGGGCCCAGGCAGTGCGGGACAGTCTGGGCAGTGATGTCGAATTCAATGCCCGTCGGCGTCAGGATATCGACGTGGTATTCCTGCTGAGCAGCAACGGAGCAGAAGCGCGGTCCCTGAAACCTCTGCTGGCTTTTCATTATGCGGGCTCGGTACCGGTTTATGCGATCTCCAGCATCTACAGCGGCAACCCCGACCCCCGCGACCGCGATCTCGACGGTATCAATTTTGTTGAGACGCCATGGTTGCTGGGAGCCAGCCCGGAGCTGAGAGGTGCAATAGCCGCGGGCCAGACCGGCACTGACAGTTACACCCGCCTGAACGCACTTGGCGCAGATGCCTTCACGGTACAGTCGCAATTTCGTCAGTTGCAGGCGGGAGCAGACGCCTTGTTGCGGGGCAATACCGGGCTACTGAGCATGAATCCGCAACTGCAGATCCAGCGCGAACTGGTGCTGACCACATTTGATGAAGGCGCGATAGAGCCGCAGTAGCATAGACTGCCTGTCTCAGATCAAATGAAGATGGGACACCGGCATGATATCCCGGGGCGAAGACTACGAGGACCAGGCGCACCACTGGCTGGAAGAGCAGGGAATGCAGGTGCTGAACAGGAACTTCAGGGGTAAGACCGGGGAAATAGATATCATCGCGAGAGACGGCGATTACCTGGTGTTCGTAGAAGTGAGAGCGCGCAGCAACCGCGCATTCAACACAGCTGCCGGCTCCGTCGACCGGCGCAAGCAACAACGCCTGGTGCGGACAGCGCAGTTGTTCCTGCAGCGCCATCCGGCTCTGGCCGAATTGCCCTGTCGATTTGACGTGATTGCCTTCGAGCCGCGACAATTGGGCAGCGATCTCGATATCCGCTGGATACCGGGGGCGTTTACCGCCTGAGCAGGGAGTTGCGGCCAGTGGAAAGCTGGCCTGAAGGACCACAAAAATAATCGCGCGCCATGGGGCATAGCAGTAAATGGATTACTACCAGATAATCTCCAGCAACTTTCAAAGCACCATTGAAACCATCGCCTCTTCGGTAGACTCCCTGGCGGAGCCCGTACACCGCGCCAGCGAGCTGATGGTCAAGGCACTGCTGGCTGACCGCAAGATTATCGCCTGTGGTAACGGAGCGGACGGCGCGTTGGCGCAACTCTTCGTCTGCCACCTGCTCAGCCGGTTTGAGCACGACCGTCCCGCCCTGCCCGCCCTCGCACTCAACAGTGATGGCACCACATTGACCGCGATTGCCGAGACGGGGGGCCTCAACGACATCTACTCCAGACAGCTGCGAGCACTGGGACAGCCCGGCGACGTACTGCTGTGCATCAGCAGCTCGGGCGAGGCCAACAACCTGCTGCGTGCAGCGCAAGCAGCACATGAACGGAACATGGAAGTGGTGGCGCTGTCGAACGCAACAGACAGCGAATTCGGTACACTGCTGCAGCCCGAAGATGTCGAGATACGTATCGACAGCCTGCGGCGGCCACGGGTACTTGAACTGCACACCATGACACTTCACTGCCTTTGCGAACTGATTGAAAACAGTCTTTTCGGCAGCTATAACCAGGATTAATGCATGAGAATTATCGCCCTCACCCTCACCCTCTGCGCCTGCCTGACAATGGTTGGCTGCGGCAGTTTTCTAACAACTGTAAAGGCCGACCCCATCATCGATGAACCCGCCGAGCGCACTCTCGCCCAACAAATAGAGGATGAGAGCATTGAGACAAAAGCGGAGGTGAACATACACGCCGCCAACGAGGCTTTCTACGATGCCAATTTGGCCATCGTCAGTTACAACGGCTATGTATTGCTAGCCGGCCAGGTCGGTACCGAAGAACTTAAAGCCCAGGCCACAGCGGTAGTACGCAAAATCCGCGGCGTGCGCCGTATATACAACGAACTCGAGATAGCCTCCCCCAGCTCCGCCATGACCCGCTCCAGCGACACCTGGATTACCACCAAGGTCAAAACCTGGCTGCTGGGCAGCTCAGATACCGAGGGCACACGCGTAAAAGTGGTTACCGAAGACGGCGTGGTTTACCTGATGGGCCTGGTAACCCGAGACGAGGCAGAGCGCATATCTGCTGTTGCAGCGGATATATCAGGCGTGCAACGCGTAGTGCGGCTGTTTGAATTGGTGAACTAAACACCAGCCAAAAATTGCGGTGTAGACCTTTGTTGGGCGAGCAATAGTAGGGGTAGAACCGAGTATCGATTGTGGGGACCGTTGAGCGCAGGGATGAAGGGGGCGGCCATCCGCAAATGAGCCTACATGGATGTACTTGCGGCGTGTCCCAACGATCGATACTCGGTTCGACACCGGTGCAGGCTGATACAGGAGAAGTGTTTAGTCTGTTTACTATTTGACGATCTTAAGCGCCGGCCCACCCTTGGGCTTGATCGGCTCCGGCGGTGGCTCATCCGGCGGCGGTGTGGACTCTTCCGGCTCAAACACCATCCCCTGGCCATTTTCCCGGGCGTAGATACCCACAACCGCAGGGATAGGCACATAAATGTCTGTCGCCACGCCACCGAAGCGGCCGTTGAAAGCCATGGCGTCATTGCCGATATTGAGATCCATCACGGCGCCTGGAGAAATATTCAGGACGATCTGGCCGTCCTTCACAAATTGCTGCGGCACCATCACGTCAGTGACAGCTGCATCCACCAGCACGTAGGGGGTGCAGTCGTTATCCACTATCCACTCGTACAAAGCGCGCATGATATAGGGACGACTGGGTGTCATAGCTGGGTGAGTGCGCCCTACAGGCGCATCTCCCGCTCCTGCTCCGTCAAGCTCTCTTGAAAAGATTCTCGATTGAAAATCGAATCCATATAGGTCAGCAGCGGCTTCGACTGTTTGCTGGTGCCTATATCAATACCAAGAGACGGCAGACGCCACAAAATCGGAGCGAGACAGCAATCTACCAGCGTAAACTCCTCACTCATGAAAAAAGGCTTCTCTGCAAAAATTGGTGAAATACCCACGATACTCTCACGCAATTCCTTGGTGGCCTTCTTCACCACGTTATCACTGCGAGAGTGGAGGATTGAATCAACCAGAGCACACCAGTCCTTCTCGATACGGTGAATGTACAAGCGGCTTTCCGCTCGTGCCACAGGGTACACCGGCAACAGAGGCGGATGGGGAAAGCGCTCGTCCAGATACTCCATCATCACCTTGGATTCATACAACACCAATTCACGATCTACCAGGGTAGGCAGACTGTTGTAGGGGTTCAGGTCTGCCAACTCCGCAGGCGGATGAGCGGCATCGGCCTCGATCAGGTCAACCGTTACGCCCTTTTCTGCCAGGACGATACGAACACGATGACTGTACTGGCTCGTGTTATCGGAGAAAAAGGTCATCGAAGACCGCTTAGCCACAACACCCATCAGGGGATTCCTCAGTTATTTCCAGGGTAAAACTACACAGCGCAACAACAGGTTGCCGCGCCGCAACAAAACGGGATCAGTGTACGTCTTTCCAGTACTCCCGGTTCAACAGCCACGCGAATACAAAAAACAGGGCGATAAAGAGCAGAACAAAAGTACCGATGCGCTGACGATCAGCCGCCATAGGCTCTGATGTATAAGCCAGGAAATTGACCAGGTCATACATCGCCGCGTCGAACTCCTCCGGCGTCATCTTCCCGGGCTCAGCAATGGTAAAGCGGCCACAGGGGTCTTCCAGAATATCCTCACCGGTCAGGGGGTCGCGCTTAACGCCACCGTTGTGAGCGGCCACCGGCCCCATCGCGCACTCCTGCATGCCCTGCAGCTCCAACAACACGTGAGGCATACCTACATCCTTGAATACCTTGTTGTTAACGCCATAGGGTCGCTTCGGGTCCGCGTAAAAAGTGCGCAAATACGTGTAAAGCCACTCGGGCTGACGCGCGCGCGAAACCAGCGTCAGATCTGGCGGCGTTGCGCCGAACCACAGCTTGGCTGTGCGATCGTCCATGGCATTGTCCATCAGCGAACCTATTTTGGTATTCGGATTGAACATCAGGTTAGCCATGAACATGTCTTCCGGAATACCCAGATCAGTGGCGACACGGTTATAACGGGCGTATTTCAGTGAGTGACAGCCCATGCAGTAATTCATGTAGAGCTTGGCCCCGCTCTGCAGCGAGGCCTTGTCGTGCGGGTTCACGTCTATCTCGTCACAGGCCATGCTACCGCAGTTGAAGTTGGACTCTGAACCCACAGCCTTAAGCGGCAGAATAGTCAATGCCAGGATAAGAGCAAGGCCCGCCAGGCTTCCCCATAAGCCAATGCCGCCGTCCATTGTGACCCGCGTGGGCACCGGCTTGGTCTTGTCCATCTTGCTCCAGATAGGCATGAACAGGAAGAAGCCGAAATAGATCACCGAGCAGATCTGCGCCAGAAATGTTCGCTCAGGATTCGGTGCCTTGACACCGAGCACACCCAGGATCAGGAAAGATGCCACAAACACCACCAGCATAACCTTGGTGATATTGCCGCGATAACGCCAGGAGTTCACCGGGCTTCGATCCAGCCACGGCAACAGGAACGGTATGGCCACCGAGGCGGCGAAGGCGATGAAGCCCCAGAATTTATCCGGTACCGCACGTAACACCGAGTAAAAGGGAGTGAAATACCATACCGGGGCAATATGCTCCGGCGTTTTCAGCGAATTGGCCTCCTCGAAGTTGGCGAATTCAAGGAAATAGCCTCCCATCTCCGGCAGGAAGAATACGATGCCGCAGAACACGAACAGAAACACGCCAACCGCCTGCAGATCATGCACCGTGTAGTACGGATGGAATGCGATACCGTCCAGCGGAACGCCATCGTCTCCTTTCACTTTCTTGATATCTACACCGTCGGGGTTGTTGGAGCCAACCTCGTGCAAAGCCAACAAATGCAGGACCACCAGGGCCAGCAGCACAATGGGCAAAGCGACCACGTGGAGTGCAAAGAAGCGGTTCAGGGTGATGCCGGAAATGAGGAAATCACCACGAATCCAGGTCACCAGGTCGTCGCCAACCACCGGAATAGCCCCGAACAGCGAGATAATAACCTGGGCACCCCAGTAGGACATTTGGCCCCAGGGCAGCACATACCCCACGAAAGCCTCAGCCATCAGCGCGATAAAGATCAGCATGCCGAAGATCCAGATCAGCTCACGGGGTTTTTTGTACGAGCCGTACAATAGAGCACGGAACATGTGCAGGTACACCACCACGAAGAAAGCTGATGCGCCGGTCGAGTGCATGTAACGGAGAATCCAGCCGAAATCCACATCGCGCATGATGTATTCGACCGATGCAAATGCGCCTTCCTGACTGGGGTTGTAACTCATGGTCAGCCAGATACCGGTCAGCAGCTGATTGACCAGTACCAACAGAGACAGCACACCGAAAAAATACCAGAAGTTGAAATTCTTTGGCGCGTAATACTTCGCCATGTGGGTGTTCCACGCGCGCATAATAGGCAGGCGAGCATCGACCCAATCACGTAAACCAACAAGCATATTGACCATCAGACAGCCTCCCAATCCACGCCAATTAACAGGACATTATCACCCTCAAAGGTATAGGGAGGGACTTCCAGGTTACTTGATGCCGGCACGCCGTTGTAAACGCGACCAGACAGATCAAACTTGGAGCCGTGACACGGACAGAAAAAACCACCCAGCCATTCTTTCCCACCCGATCCCTCAAGATCGGCGGCGCCCACTTCCGGACGGAATTTCGGGGCGCAGCCCAGGTGAGTACAGAGTCCGACGATGACCAGCAGGTTGGGCTTGATTGAACGGTCGATGCCGTGAATGTACTCGGGTTGAGCCGAAATAAGGGACTCAGGATCCTTCAATTGGCTATCAAGACTGGGCAGTGCCTCCAATTGGGACTCGGTGCGGTTCACGACATAAACCGGCTTACCACGCCACTCTACAACCACCATTTGGCCAGGTTCCAACTGGCTGACGTCCGCCTTGACGGGCGCTCCGGCCGCTTTGGCCTTGGCTGAAGGATTCCAGGATCCCACGAAGGGGACTGCTATACCCACCGCGCCGACCACACCCACGACACTGGTGGCTGCCGTCAGGAATTTCCTCCTGCCGGAGTTTACGCCATCGCTACTCATGCTTTTCTCTCCTGATTTCCCGCCCCTGTACAGCCGTTGCTACGACGTCGCTTGAGCTCGCCCCAAAAAGGATCAAATGGTAATGATTTTACCCTGCCCTTACAAGGAGAACCCATTGACCTCAAAGGGTTTACAGCGACATTTTACCGCAACGCCAATACCCCGGGGGAACTGGTGGAGAAGCGCATCGCGCTCCCCCCACTGTTGCAAATACTGTACCTAAAAAAAACGCCCGGGCTGAACATACAGCCGGGCGCTTCCGGTGCTTCCGGGACTCCCGCAATACGCGGGTCTCCAGACTGCTTAACGCTTGGAGTACTGAGGACGCTTGCGCGCCTTGCGCAATCCGACTTTTTTACGCTCAACTTCACGCGCGTCGCGGGTTACATAACCGGCGCTACGCAGCGGTGGGCGCAGGGTTTCGTCATATTCCATCAGGGCCCGGGTAATCCCGTGGCGAATAGCGCCGGCCTGGCCGAAGCTTCCGCCGCCTGCAACGGTCACATTAACATCAAATTTATCATTTAAATCAACGAGTTCCAGCGGCTGACGCACAATCATGCGAGCCACTTCCCGGCCGAAATAAACGTCCAGGGGACGCTGATTGACGGTGATATTGCCGCCACCATTCTTGAGAAAAACACGGGCTGTAGAGGTCTTGCGACGTCCGGTTCCGTAATATTGCGTTGTTGACATAAGTAGTATCCGTTAAACGTTCAGTACTTGCGGCTGCTGCGCAGAGTGCGGGTGCTCGGAGCCAGCATAAACCTTGAGCTTCCTGAACATGGCGCGACCCAGCGGATTGCGTGGAAGCATACCCTTCACAGCACCCTGTATAACACGCTCAGGCGCCTTGGCGATGAGTTTTTCGAAGGAAATATCCTTGATCCCACCGGGATAGCCAGTATGGGAGTGGTAAATTTTGTCGGTAGTCTTCTTACCGGACACCCGAATCTTCTCAGCATTGATCACAACGATGTAATCGCCGGTGTCCACATGCGGAGTATATTCCGGCTTGTGTTTGCCGCGCAGGCGGTGAGCAATCTCACTGGCCAGGCGGCCCAGCGTCTTCTCAGCGGCGTCTACTACGAACCAGTCGTGGTTGGTTTCCGCTGCTTTAGCACTAAAAGTTTTCATCAATAACTGCCTCTTGGAAGGCTCCAATTTCGAGAGCGCGAATACTAATCAATGGCGGGCCCTATTTCAAGCAAAAAAAACACGGGGAGCTTAAACCCCTTACGCAGCCACTATCAGGCCTTGTGTTCGCGAACCAGATAGTCGCGCGACTGCATCTCCTGCAGGCGCGAGGTAGTCCGCTGAAACTCGAAAGACAAGCGGCCGCCGGCATAGAGCTCCAGCAGCGGTACAGCCGCAGCCAGCACCAGTTTAACATTGCGATCATAAAATTCGTCCACCAGGTTAATAAAGCGCCGTGCCTGGTCATCAGTATCGGGGGTAAAGGCGGGCACGCCGGATATCAGCACCGCGTGAAACATCCTGGAGAGCTCGATATAGTCGTTTTGTGATCGGGGACCGTCACACAGCTCGGCAAAGTCGAACCAGCCCACATCGTCGGCCCGGCAGCGACAGGTAATGTAGCGACCATTGACCTCCATACGTTCCCAGTGGTTACCCGGCTGACCAGCCAGCTTGCCAAAACTGTCACGCAGACTGTCGTCGGCGGCCGAACCCAGCGGAAAGTGGTACAACTCCGCCTGTTGCAAGGTGCGCAAGCGATAGTCGACCCCCGCATCCACATTGACCACCAGGGTGTATTTCTCAACCAGCGCAATGGCCGGCAGAAAGCGCTGACGCTGCAAGCCATTCTCGTACAGCCGGCCGGGCTCGATATTGGAGGTGGCCACCAGACTTACTCCACGGGCAAAAAGCGCCTCCATCAACCCCCCCAGGATCATGGCATCGGCAATATCGCTGACATAGAACTCGTCGAAGCAGATCACAATGGCCTCCTCGGCCAGGCGGTCTGCCACCTTTTCCAGCGGGTTCACCTCACCCTCCAGTTGCTTCAATTCCTCGTGAACCCGACGCATAAAGCGGAGAAAATGCACCCGCATTTTTTGCCGAAAGGGCAAGCAGTCAAAAAAAGTGTCAACCAGATACGTTTTACCGCGGCCCACACCACCCCATAAATAGAGACCCACCTCCGGCTCCTGGGGCTGACCACGCAATTTCTGCAGCCACCCCAGCGCGCCACTCTTGCGCTCTCGCCGGAGCGCTAACAGGCGCTCATAGAGGTCCTGCAACAGCTTTACGGCATGCTCCTGAGCAGGGTCATGGGAAAAGTCGTCACGCAGCAGGTCTGACTGGTAGCGTTGCCAGGGTGTAGTCATGAAAAATAGTTCACCGGCATTAGGCCCGGCCCTATTGCCTTGCGAGCGCAACACTTTAACCACCGGCCGAAGACTTCGCAATATCCGCGGCATCGCCGCGAAGTGCAGTAGCCCTTTCGGATGCTTACAGTCGAGGTCCCATGGGGGTATACTGCGCGTCTTCAAATTTCCCGGTATTATGAGGACCCGCCTGTGGAACCAGTTCAGTACAGCCAGACTATCCTGATCATTGCGGGGGCAGCCCTGTTTATTCTGGGCCTCGCCCTGGGTGCCCTGTTGGGCCGTCGCAGCTCTCCGGCGGCTCAGCGTCAGCGCGAAGCCGAGCTCAAGCTGGACCAGATGCTGCAAGACAAGAAGGCCTACGAAGACGAAGTGGTAGACCACTTTACCGAGACGGCTACGCTGCTCAACAATCTCACGGAACGCTACCGCGACGTCCACAACCACCTTGCCAAAGGCGCCAATACCTTGTGTCAGGGCAGAGGCCCGGTGTCTCTGGATCGCCTGGAAGACAGCCGTGAGAGCTCTGAAATTCCGGCGCACCTGGCGGATATTCGCCCACCTCTGGACTATGCACCGAAAACATCGCCTGGCGAAAAGGGCATGCTTAACGAGGAGTTCGGCATAGACAGGAAGAACCCTGCAGAGGCTCCTGACACGGCCACACCCAAGGCGGCGACCCCAGCGAAAGACTAAGGAAGCTGCCAGGGCAGATACATAGATAGCGGCGGGCTCGTGAAGAAACTGACCTTCCTACTCTGGCCCGCTCTCGCAGGCCTCCTTGCCGCGCTGCTCATTCTTGATCGCTGGGTGCTGCCCGCGACAGGTCACCGCGGCACATTCGACTATGAACCCGTCAGCTATGCCAGCGCGGTGCGTCTTGCCACACCAGCGGTCGTCAACATTTATACTGAAAAGCGGGTAAGTTCTCGCCCCAACCCATTGCTGGATGACATCTTTTTCCGGCGATTTTCCAAACCGGGGCAGCAGCGTCAGCGCATAGAGCGGTCGCTGGGCTCAGGCGTTATCGTCACGGCAGAAGGCCATATCCTCACCAACAACCACGTCATCGCGGGAGCAGATGCCATCCGCGTCTTGCTGCAGGATGGTCGCTTTACCAACGCGGTGGTGATCGGCACCGACGCCGCGACCGACCTGGCTGTACTGAAGGTAGATTTACCTGACCTGCAGCCGATAACCCTGGGAGACTCCAACGCCGCGAGAGTGGGCGATGTGGTGCTGGCAATCGGCAACCCACTGGGTTTTGGACACTCCGTTACCCAGGGGATTGTCTCGGCACTGGGCCGTTATGGCCTGCAGCCCAATGCCTATGAAGACTACATTCAAACAGACGCCACTATTCACCTGGGCAACTCCGGCGGCGCGCTGGTCGATACCTCCGGCCGCCTGCTGGGTATTAATACGTTGATTTACACTGGCAATTCCGACGGACAAACGACTGCCACCGGAATTGGCATCAGTCTGGCGATACCGGTGAATCTTGCCGTTTTCGTGATGCAGGACCTGATCGACTACGGCGAGGTCATACGTGGCTGGCTGGGAGTTAGCGTGGAAGTTGTTGGCGTACCGCAAGGAGACGGCAAAAGCGGCCAGGCACTTGCTGTCGTTGAAGTAGCGGAAAACAGCCCGGCAGAGAAAGCAGGCGTCATGCCTGGCGATCTTATCACCCACATCGATGGCGAACCGGTAAGGGATGGCCGTATGACAATGCAGCGCATCGCCATGCTGCGCCCTGGTGATTCGGTAGATATCGCCCTGCTGCGTGAGCAACAGAGTCTGGAGTTACGGGCGATCGTCGGGGTACTCAATCAATCTCGTAACTGAACGCCGGTGAAGGCCAGCGCTAGTCGGGCGTGTAATCAGCCAGCCGCATTTCTGCACTGCGGGCGTGCGCGGTAAGCGCCTCACCGCGCCCCAGCACGGAGGCCATGCGGCCCAATTCCTGCACTCCGCTCTCACTACACATAATTAACGAGCTCCGCTTCTGAAAATCGTAGACACCCAGTGGCGAAGAGAATCGTGCGGAACGCGACGTAGGCAAAACGTGGTTCGGACCTGCGCAGTAATCCCCCAGTGCTTCCGAGGTATACGGGCCCATAAAAATGGCGCCGGCGTGACGCACCAAAGGCAGCAGCGCTTCCGGGTCTTGCACAGATAGCTCCAGGTGCTCCGGCGCAAGCCGATTGCTGACAGCAATGGCATCCTGCAGATCCCGGGTTTTAATCATCGCGCCGCGTGCGGCAAGGGATTTGCGGATAATATCCACTCGCTCCATACCCGGCAGCAGGCGGTCGATACTCGCCTGCACCTGATCGAGGTATGCAGTGTCCGGGCACAACAGCAATGACTGGGCATTTTCGTCGTGCTCTGCCTGGGAAAACAGATCCATCGCGACCCAGTCCGGGTCGGTAGCGCCGTCGCAGACAACCAGAATCTCCGATGGGCCGGCAATCATATCTATCCCGACCCGGCCAAATACCTGGCGCTTGGCTGTGGCCACATAGATATTTCCGGGGCCGACGATTTTGTCCACACCGGGCACCGTTTGGGTCCCGTATGCCAGCGCAGCGACGGCCTGGGCGCCACCGATCGTAAATACCCTGTCTACACCAGCAATCATCGCGGCAGCCAGCACCAGGTCATTCAGTTCACCCCCCGGAGCCGGCACGACCATAATAATCTCATCCACACCTGCAACTTTCGCAGGCAGTGCATTCATGAGCACCGAGGAGGGATAACTCGCCTTGCCTCCCGGCACATAGATGCCGACACGCTGCAGTGGCGTAATCTGCTGGCCCAGCAAATTGCCACCCTCATCCCGGTACTGCCAGCTCTGTTGTGATTGGTGTTGGTGATAACTGCGAATTCGGTCGGCCGCATAGTCCAGGGCTTCGCGCTGTGCCGGTGCAATAGCCGCCAGCGCGGCCTCCATGCGTTGCGGCGAAACCTCTAGTTCAGCCACTGATGCGGCCCTGAGCTGATCAAAGCGTGCCGTGTATTCCAGCACTGCCTCGTCACCCCGCGTGGCCACATCCCCGACAATGGTGGCGACCGCCTGACTGACCTGCTCATCGAGGTCATCCTGCCAGGCAGTGAGTTGCGTCAATGCCGTATCGAAATCTACCTGCGTGGTGTCCAGTCGTTGCATGGGGGGCTCCGGGTCAATCCTTCGGCACTGCGGCTGCAAGGTCCTGCACCACCTGTTGGATGATGGCGCAGCGCGACCGCATGGCCGCCTTGTTGACCACCAGCCGCGAACTGATTGCGGCGATCTCCTCCAGCGGCTCCATACCGTTGGCGCGCAATGTATTGCCGGTATCGACTATGTCAACAATCAGGTCAGCCAGATTCATGATCGGCGCCAGTTCCATGGCGCCGTACAGTTTAATCACGTCAGCGTGAACCCCCTGACGGGCAAAATGGCGGCGAGCAATATTGACGAACTTGGTCGCCACCCGGATGCGAGCGCCAGAGGCGCGCCAACCAACCGGGCCGGCGGTCATCAGGCGGCAGCGCGCGATACCCAGGTCCAGTGGCTCATAGAGTCCCTCAGCTCCGTGCTCAAGCAGGATATCTTTACCGACCACCCCCATATCCGCCGCGCCGTGGCGCACATAGGTCGGCACATCCGACCCGCGAATAATAACCAGCCGCACGGACGGGTGACTGGTCTCAAAAACCAGCTTGCGACTGCTGCCGACATCGTCCAGTGGCGTAATTCCAGCACTGGCCAGCAATGGCAGGGTTTCCTTCAGGATACGCCCCTTGGTCAGGGCAATTGTGAGTTGTTGCGTCATAGTCTTTGGCAGCGGGCGACTCAGTCGCGCGACTGCGCCTGCCACTCGGTTGGGGTGAAGGTACGTATATTCACAGCGTGTACGCTGCCGTTGCCGATGCAATCACTGAGGGCGCCATACACCAGTTGCTGCTTGCGCACCGGGCGCAGCCCCTCGAACATCTCCCCGATTGCGGTTATTTCAAAGTGACTGCCCTCCCCCTGCACATGGAACTCACAGTCACTCAGGTGGTTTTGTAACAGCGACTTAAGGGTGTCGGCATCCATAAAATGTCTCCTGAAATAGGGGCCAGTGCGCGCAGCATCGCGGCCGGGCGAGGCGGCAGTAAAAACCGGCCATTCTAGGAGAAATCCGCTGGGATGGCGACCGCTACTTAAACCAATGCTGATTCAGCTGCACAGCTCGGGCCGTCCGATACAGACATCCCAACGCTGGGGGAATACACCCACAACAGATCAGGACTCCTCTGTCTCCACCTCAACTGCAGTCCAGCTGGCAATTACCGCGTCTATATCACCGTTATTCTTGCGCGCGCTGGCCTCAAACTGGCTGCGATAAATTTCGCCCAGGTTCACACCCTCGATGATGATATTGCGCAACTGCCACTCCCCGCTCTTGGCGAGCCCCATGTGGTAGATCAGCACATAGGGTTCCGGCTGGTTGTTGTACACCAGTTGCCTTACAGCCGCCCGCCCACGTGCGACGTCTTCCTCGGCAGCGGCGAAAACTTCGATACGGGAATCGCCGTAAACCAGCAGGCCCTTGCTGTAGGTTCTGACCAGCCCCACACGCATCACATCAGTGAACGCGTCCAGTTGCTCGCGCAAGCGCTGCCGCCCCGTCTCATCCAGCGAGCGGTAGCGCTCACTGCTGGCATACGGCCCCATGACACTGCGGGCAAAACCCCGGAAGTCGATCACAGGATCAAGAATGTCCTGCACCTGTTGATAATACCGCTCGGGGTCCTCATCCATATAGGCACCGGACTCGGACACCACCGCCATCACTTTCTGGGTAGCGTCATTTACCACCTCGTGAGCACTGGCTACTGTCTCCTCTGCCCAGGCAGCTGAAACGAGTATGGCCATACCGAAAAACCAACCCAAAGATACCTTCAACACCATTACTCTCCTCAAATTGTAATTTGCACTACCAAGGCTTATGCGGGCCTGTATAATCCTGCCGTGTGAAGCACCAGCCTTATCCTGCCGCTGGAAACACGCTATGGAATAGACATTCGCCTGCCTCGCCTGGTTCCCACTGACAGTGCGGGGCATACTTTAACAGGAAATACCCTCGTATGCTGATAGCCGCCGCTGCCATAATCGCCGGCTTTGCAATTCTCATCTGGAGCGCCGACCTGTTCATCATTGGTGCTGCAGCCATCGCCCGAAATCTGGGCATGTCCCCCATAGTCATCGGCATGACCATCGTTTCCATTGGCACCTCTGCTCCGGAGGTGCTGGTATCCCTGACGGCAGCCTTTACCGGCGCCGGCGAGCTTGCCATCGGCAATGCCATCGGCTCCAACATAGCCAACATTGGTATGGTACTGGGGATTACACTTTTAGTAACACCCTTCGTGGTACTGCAAAGTGCTGTGAAAAAAGAACTGCTGATCCTGCTGACCGTAACCGCTGTGGCCGGCGTAATGCTGGCAGACAACCTGCTGTCGGGCATGGAAGGCTGGCTGCTGCTGGCAGCCCTGGCCCTGGTGATGACATACCTGCTTCGCAGCCAGGCCACGGACGCCAAGTTACAAGAGGAAACAGAGGACGAGTGTTTGCGGGAACTGCCAACACTGCGCGCGTGGCTGACTTTTGCCAGCGGCTTGATACTCCTGATTGCCAGTTCACGCCTGCTGGTGTGGGGTGCCGTCATCACCGCAGAGGGTCTGGGCGTATCAGAACTTCTGATCGGCCTCACGGTGATTGCCATTGGCACCAGCTTGCCGGAACTCGCTGCTACCGTAACCAGCGCCCGACGCGGTCACACAGAGATTGCCATTGGCAATGTGATCGGCTCAAACCTGTTTAACTTGCTGGCCGTCATGGCCATACCGGGTATCGTATCTTCCCAGTCACTGACCTCGGAAGTCATCAGCAGAGACTACCCGTTCATGACCTTGCTTACGGTACTGCTGGCATCCGCCGTCTACATCGGTGGACGCCGACGCAAGGCGCCGCCGGGCTATGCCTATCTGGGGCGCATGGTGGGGTGGCTGTTGCTAACGTTCTACGCACTGTACTATTACCTGCTGTACCTCAGCTTCTAGGATTTTTTATGTCGGGGACCGATTTCGCCACCTCAGGCCGGCGCACAATCAAAATGGAGTCCGATGCAGTTGCGGCGCTTGAAAGCCGCATCGGTCGCGATTTTGAGCGCGCCTGTGAGCTACTGCTCGCGACCCGTGGCCGGGTCATCGTGACCGGCATGGGCAAGTCCGGGCATATCGCCAGAAAAATCGCCGCGACCCTGGCCAGCACGGGAACCCCCGCTTTTTTCGTACACCCCGGCGAGGCCAGCCATGGCGATATGGGCATGATCACAGCCGATGACGCAGTTATCGCCCTGTCCAACAGCGGCTCTGTTGCCGAAATTGTCACCCTGCTGCCGCTGTTGAAACGCATGGGGACATCACTGGTCAGCATGACCGGAAACCCGCAGTCGGTATTGGCACAGGCCTCCGATGTACACCTGGACACCGGTGTGGAAACCGAGGCCTGCCCGCTGGATCTGGCGCCCACCTCCAGTACCACAACGGCCCTGGTAATGGGCGATGCTTTGGCCATCGCCCTGCTGGAAGCGCGGGGCTTCACCGCCGACGATTTCGCTTTTTCGCACCCGGGAGGCACACTGGGAAAGAAGCTTCTGCTAAAGGTAGGAGACATTATGCGTTCCGGCGAATTGATCCCGAGTGTTGCACCAGAGACATTGCTGTCAGAGGCCCTGCTGGAGATCAGCAACAAGGGCCTGGGGATGACAACCGTGCTGGACAGGGACAAACTACTGGCCGGTATTTTCACTGATGGCGACTTGCGTCGAACCCTGAAAGCCCGGATCGACATCAACGAAACACCCATACAGCAACTAATGAGTACCGGCGCCAAGACAGTCACACCCGACATGCTCGCCGCGGAAGCGATGCGAATTATGGAAGAAAACGAAATCAGTTCCCTGGTGGTGGTCAATGCCGATAACAGTGTGGCTGGCGTGATCCACTTGATGCACCTGTTACATGCGGGGCTTGCCTGATCCATGCCGGAACTGGAAGAAACGATGTGCGCAAGAAAATATAGTGCCTCTGCCGGCGAACCAGTTACCATCAGCACGGGTCAGATAATAAGCGACTGCACCGCCGTCAATGACGGAACCGGGTGTGTATTGATGCGCAATGCGGAGAGTAAGCATGTTCTACCATAGCCTCAAGGGGCACCAGAGGTGGTTTCCAGATCAACTGAAGCAGCTCCGTACAGCGGTGCTGCTAACCGGCCTGCTTGTGTGCGGCCCCGCCCTGTCACTGCCAGACGACCGCGATCAGCCAATTCGCATTACAGCTGACACCGCCATCCGGGATGAAAAGCAGGGGTTTACGGTGTACACAGGGAATGTCCATATGATTCAGGGCAGCCTGGACATCGTCGCGGACAAACTCACCATATATCATGAAAATGCCGACGCGGACAAAATTGTCGCGGAGGGCAACCCGGCCAAGATGAAACAACGGCCTGCGGTAGATGAACCCATGGTTCGAGCCCGCGCCCAGACCATCGAATTCTACAAGCTCGAAGACCGGGTGCACCTGAAAATCGATGCGCATATCACGCGCGATGATGGCAGCTCTGTCACCGGTGATTCGATCGATTACTATATAAGCGACGAGCTGATAAAGGCGGATTCTGATCAGTCACCGGACGGCAGCCCGGTTGTGGTGGTGATTCCGCCCACTGTTCGCGATAAAGCAAAAGCACCCCCATCGGAAGATGTGCAACAGGATGACAGCGCCGATGGCCCAGCTCAAAGCAACTAATCTCGCCAAGAGTTATGGTGGCAGGGATGTCGTGCAGGACGTTTCCCTCGAAATCGAGAGTGGCCAGGTGGTGGGCTTACTGGGGCCGAACGGTGCCGGCAAAACGACCTGCTTCTACATGATCATCGGTATCATCCGGGCTGACCGCGGTACTATCACCATCGACGGCGAGGACCTCACCAACCTGACGATGCACCAGCGCGCCCGCCGTGGCGTTGGCTATCTTCCCCAGGAGGCTTCCGTGTTCCGCAAGCTCACGGTGGGAGACAACATAATGGCAATCCTGCAAACCCGGTCCGACCTCAACAAAGCCCAGCGAGTACAAAGACAGCAGGAACTCCTGGAAGAGTTCCATATAGAGCACCTGCGTGACAGCCTGGGTCAATCACTCTCCGGTGGAGAGCGCCGACGGGTAGAGATCGCGCGCGCGCTGGCCACTGAACCAGAGTTCATTTTACTGGACGAACCCTTCGCCGGTGTCGACCCCATTTCCGTCAGCGATATCAAGCAAATTATTAATCACTTGCGTGACAGGGGCATTGGCGTGCTGATAACCGATCACAATGTACGCGACACTCTCGATATCTGCGAAAAAGCCTATATCGTTGGCGAAGGGCACATTATTGCCGCAGGTTCTGCAGACGAGGTACTGGCGCACAAAAAGGTCCGGCAGGTTTATCTGGGCGATCATTTCCGTATGTAACACCGTTCAGGCGCGCCCGCCCGGGCGTGTATTTTCAGAGACCTCCATCGCAATCCCAAAACTTACAAGCAAATTTCGCGCCAAGTGGTTGCCACACCCTGCGCGCGAGTACTACACTAAGTTCGTAATCGCGCATTTGCGTCACCGGGGCGCACGCCCTCACGAGGAAACCCGATACATCCATGAAGCAGTCGCTGCAACTAAAACTGGGCCAACAACTGACGATGACACCGCAGTTGCAGCAGGCAATCCGGTTGTTACAACTGTCGACCATGGACTTGCAACAGGAAATACAGCAGGCACTGGACAGCAACCCCATGCTGGAGGTGACAGATGAGGACAACGAGGGCGAAGATCGTTCTGCCGAGCGCGATGACGATAGCCCCAGCCTGCAGTCAGCCGCCTCTGACAGCGCGACGAACAGCACTGACGGCACCGCCTCGGACCAGCCTGCGGACGACAGTGAATGGAGCGCGGGCCTCCCCGAAGACCTGCCTGTGGATACCCAGTGGGACGACCTGCTTCCCGCCGCCTCCGCCTCGGTCTATTCCGGCGACGATCTTTCGGATACAGGCTTTGATAGCGGCAATGCATCAAACGGTTCGCTGCGCGAAGAATTGCTGTGGCAACTTAACCTCACGCGCCTCTCCGATGTGGATCGCCTGATTGCCCTGGCCATTATCGACGCCACCGATGACAACGGGCGGGTAGCGCAGGAACTGGAGGATATACACGAGTCACTGTCACGCGAGGTAGACATCGAAATCGACTTCGATGAGATAATGGCGGTACTGCACCGCCTGCAGCAATTTGAACCCGCTGGCGTCTGTACTCGCGATCTTCAGGAATGTCTGCTGGTTCAACTGCAACAGCTACCGCCCTCTACCCCGTGGCTGGACCAGGCCAAGCTGGTTCTGAGTCGCCACATCAACCAGTTGGGCAGCGGTGACTTCGCCCAGATTCTGCGGCGCACCCGCCTCAAGGAAGCTGACCTCAAACAGGTACTGACGCTAATCCAATCACTGGATCCGAATCCGGGTCACTCGGTTGGGCAAGACACCACCGAGTACGTCGTGCCCGATGTTTTTGTCAGTAAAAAAGAGGGCCGCTGGGTCGTCGAGCTCAATCCGGATATAGCACCCAAGCTGCGTATCAACAGCAATTACGCCGGCCTGATCAAGCGCGCCGACAGCAGCGCCGATAATACGTTCCTGCGGGACAATCTGCAGGAGGCACGCTGGTTCCTCAAAAGCCTGCACAGCCGCAACGAGACATTGATGAAGGTTGCGACAAGAATTGTCGAACACCAGCGTAATTTCCTTGAATATGGCGCTGAAGCGATGAAGCCGCTGGTGCTGAGTGAAATTGCGGAGTTGGTAGAAATGCATGAGTCCACCATTTCCCGTGTCACCACCCAGAAGTACATGCATACGCCACGCGGTGTCTTCGAATTAAAATACTTCTTTTCGAGCCACGTGGCCACCAGTTCGGGTGGCGAGTGTTCATCAACTGCCATTCGTGCGCTAATTCGCAAACTGGTAGGGGCCGAAAATCCACGCAAGCCCCTCAGTGACAACAAAATCACCAAGCTATTGCAGGAACAGGGCGTACAGGTTGCGCGTCGGACTATCGCAAAATACCGGGAGTCACTGATGATTCCGCCATCAAATGAACGCAAACGACTGGTATAGCGGCCCGTGTCCCATGTCCTGGTGTGAAATATCTCGTGCCTCGAACTGCAGTGGTCTAGAATTCGAGAAAGAATCAGGAAAATCCGGTAACCGCCGGTGCCGGTAGCCCCGGCTTAACATAGAAAAGGAGCTGTATATGCAACTAAACGTCAGCGGACACCACGTGGAGGTTACAGACCCATTACGGGACTATGTTGAGAATAAATTCGAACGCCTGCAGCGACATTTTGACCATATCACCAACACACAGGTCACATTGATCGTAGAAAAGATGGTGCAAAAAGCCGAGGCGACTATCCACATATCCGGAGCGGATATTTTTGCCGCATCCGAATCCGAAGACATGTATGCAGCGATTGACGCGCTGGCCGACAAACTCGACCGCCAACTCATAAAACACAAGGAAAAATCCAGAGGCCGTTAGCCTCCGATACTACTGTGAACTTCCTCAACGAAATCCTGAGCCCGGCGCGAACCATTTGTCACGCGCCTGGCATCAGCAAAAAAAGACTTTTTGAAACCATTGCCAGAGTTATCAGCGATGACCAGCCATCCCTCGTGTACGACGAGGTGCTCGGTCAGCTCATCGCCCGGGAAAAGCTGGGCAGCACTGGCCTGGGCCAGGGAATTGCCATTCCACACTGCCGTGTCGATGCCTGCCCCGAGCCATTGGGGACCCTGGTCACCCTGGAACAGGCGATAGATTTTGACGCGCCAGATGACAAACCGGTTGATCTGCTTTTTGCGCTACTGGTACCCGGAGAAGCCCATCAGCAGCATCTGGATATTCTCGCAAATGTAGCGCGCCTGTTTAGTCAGGGCAGCTTCTGTCAACAACTGCGTGCAGCAAAAAATAGCGACGAATTGTTCACCGTGGCCACCAACCGGGACGTTTAGACGCGGCTCTAATGCAGCTAACCCGGAATCGGCAGCCCGGAGGGTAATACTATGGCTAATGCAGCATCCAGAACCATTGAACTGGTCATTATCAGCGGGCGCTCGGGCTCGGGGAAAAGTACCGCACTACACCAGCTCGAAGACGAGGGCTACTACTGCATCGACAATTTGCCTGTCTCGCTACTGCCTGCGTTGGTGCAAGAAACGGGGCGCGAGGAATTCAGTCATTTTCGTGGTACTGCGGTTTGTATAGATGCTCGCAACGCATGGAAAGATCTGGCGAATTTCGTCGATATCGTCGAGGCGCTGCCGGCCTCTGTCCACCGTGAGATCCTGTTTCTCGACGCTCAGGACTCAGAGCTCATCAAACGTTTTAGTGAAACCCGTCGCCGGCACCCACTGAGCAGCGATACCACACCACTGGCAGAGGCAATTGACAAGGAACGTCATTTACTGGGCCCCATATCCGGTGACGCGTCACTGGTTCTGGACACTACCCAGATGACCATTTACGAATTGCGCGACGCGATCAAACAAAGGCTGCTGAAAAACAGTACCGGCAGTATGTCGCTGCTGTTCCAGTCTTTCGGCTTCAAACGCGGCGTGCCCGCCGACGCCGACCTGGTTTTCGACGTGCGCATGTTACCCAACCCCCACTGGGTGAAGGAGTTGCGGCTGAAGAGCGGGCTTGATGCCGAGGTGCAACAGTTTCTGGAGTCGCAGCCCCTGGCGGAAGAACTTTACGCCGATATCTGCCATTATCTCGACACCTGGCTGCCGCGGTACAAGGACAGCAACCGCAGCTACATGACAGTGGGGCTTGGTTGTACCGGAGGCCAACATCGTTCAGTATATCTGGCTGATCGCCTGTACCGTTACTATAAGGCGCAGTATCAGAACATTCATGTAAGACACAGGGAACTGCAATAAACCCGTGATTCAAACTCAGGTAACCATCATTAACAAACTTGGCCTGCACGCGCGCGCGGCGGCGAAGTTTGTCAGCTGCGCCGCCGCCTTTGCCAGCTCAATACAGGCAGGCAGGGACGGCAGCCTGGTCGATGGCAAAAGTATCATGTCAGTGATGATGCTGGCCGCAGGGAAAGGCACTGTACTCGATCTCCGGATAGAAGGCCGGGATGAAGACGCCGCGCTGGAAGCTCTGCAAAACCTGATCACAAACCGCTTCGACGAACCCGAATAGCCCCTCAGCCACCACCATCTGTAACTAATCACATTGTTGTAAGCACAGCTTTACCCGATAATTGCCCCCCACCGGGCAGCAGCCCGATACGGGCTATTTACGGGAAAAGACGGTGAGCCAGATAGAGGAAAGTTCCCAGACCACCATCGACAAGCTGAACCTCGCTCTGGACAGCGGCACGTTCGTGGACGTCAGGCGCATGCTGAACAGCCTGCCTACGGCCGATGCTGCTCACCTGTTACAGTCGTCCCCCCCCAAGGTCCGCCATATCCTCTGGAAATTGCTCGACGAGGATAACGAGGGCGAGGTTCTCAATGAGCTGAGCGACGAAGTCCGGATCGACTTCCTCAGCGAAATGGAAGTGACCAAAGTCGCCGAGCTCATGGAGGGGCTGGAAGACGACGATGTTGCAGATATCCTGCAGCAGTTACCCGACCGTATCACCTGGGAAGTCCTCAACTCCATGGACCAGCAGGACCGGGGCCGCCTGGAACGGGTAATGCTCTACCCGGAAGACACTGCCGGTGGCCTGATGAACACGGATACTATTACCATCCGTGCGCCGCTGACACTGGACGTGGTATTGCGCTATCTGCGACGCCACGAAGAAATACCGGAAATGACTGACAGCCTGATAGTTGTCAACCGCGCCGACCGTTTTATCGGCCTGCTTCCACTGCGCACGCTATTGGTCTCCGACCCCTCCGCCACTGTTCGCGAGATGATGGACACGGACGTGGAACCCATTCCGGACGACATGCCCGACTCCGACGTGGCCAGACTGTTTGAGCGCAATGACTGGGTATCGGCACCCGTTGTCGATGCGGAAGGCCGGGTAGTGGGGCGGATTACCATCGATGACGTGGTCGATGTTATTCGCGAAGACGCTGACCACTCCTTTATGTCCATGGCCGGCCTGGGTGAAGATGAAGACACTTTTGCGACGGTGTATCGCACCGCGCCCAGGCGCGCAATCTGGCTGGGCATTAACCTGATCACGGCGTTTATTGCTGCGGGGGTGATAAACCTGTTCCAGGGCACTATCGAAAAGGTGGTGGCACTGGCCGTACTGATGCCGATAGTGGCGTCCATGGGCGGTATTGCAGGTACCCAGACGCTCACGGTACTGGTGCGCGGTATCGCCATGGGCCATATAGGCCGCAATAACCAGATGTGGCTGATAAACCGGGAGGTCATGGTCGGCATTCTCAATGGCGCGCTGTGGGCCGGAGTGGTCGCGGTGGCGGCATCCCTCTGGTTCGGGGACTGGAATATCGGGCTGATCATTGCGGCTGCCATGATCATCAACCTGATTACCGCGGCCTTTATGGGAGCCGTACTGCCGCTGCTGATGACCCGGTTTAAAATAGACCCGGCCTTGGCGGGGGGCGTGGTCCTGACTACTGTCACTGACGTGGTCGGGTTTGTTTCTTTCCTGGGATTGGCGACACTCGTTTATGCGTAAATGGGATGAACAGCCGGATAGCGACGAAGGAGAGGCGCCCAGCAAGAGTGCGCTAAAGCGTCGTATGCTCGCATTGCAGGAACTCGGCGAGGCACTGGTCGGTCTCAGCGAAAAGCAATTGGAGAAGCTGCCGGTGGAGGATGAGCGTCTACTCGAGGCCATTCGCGAAGCCGCAGATATGCGCAGCCACAGCGCCAAACGGCGGCATATGCAACTTATCGGCAAGTTAATGCGCGACATCGATGCCACGCCTATCGAGAACGCGTTGAACGCCATGGACAACCAACGCCGGGAGGATGCCAGCTCATTCCAGCAGTTGGAGCAGCTGCGAGATGAAGTACTGGCCGCAGGGCCCAGCGGTACAGAATTGGTCATGAAGCGCTGGCCCGGGGCTGACCGTCAACAATTGCGCCAGCTCATACTGCAACACCAGCGCGAAAGTAAGCACAACAAGCCGCCCGCCGCGGGCCGGAAATTATTTCGCTTGCTAAGAGAGTTGGAAGAGCTTTACGGCGATGCCGGCTGAACCGGAATCACTGCCGCAGGGGGGGTAGTTTCTTGCTTGGCCGCTGGCGGTTGAACTGCCCCATTTGCCTCAGTGTCATCAAAAACCCGATCAAACTCGACCTGTGGGTCATCCCAGGTACCCGTGGCGCTGTAGACCGCACTGGTCAAACGATTGACCTGATTTTCAAACAGTTTGCTCAACACAAAAACACCCGCCGCCACCGGCAAGCCCGCGGTAAACGCGGCCAGCCACGGCAGGTTACTGGCCACCGGCAAGATCACCACGAGTTCGCCATCCAGGGAACGGGATGCCACCTCGGAGACCCCACTGAACTGAAAGCTGCTGGCTCCACCATCTACATCCATTCTCGCAACATCAATGGTACCGCCGCGAAAAATTACTTCACCATCCACCTTGTCGAATGGAACGCCTGATTTAAACATATGCGACAGGCTCAAACGCTGAACAATTTCTGTCAGGTTAAGAATACTGACGACGCGCAACGTGCCCGACGCCCCTCCGGAGACGTCGGGGAACGTTCCCGCGCCGATATCCACCAGTAGCGACCCCTGCGCCTGCTCCAACGAAAAATCCTGAGGGCCTCCAGGCCATTCCAGTGTCAGCTGAAATGAACCGTCTTCCGTAACAATGATACGCTCGTAGCCAAGGCGCTGAAGGGTATCGCCAAAATCGCCAAAATGCAGGCGCGCCTCAATGCCGGTATGGCCGAGGAGACCTTGTCGCCACACCAGACTGGCAGGCTCACTGGAGCGTATCTGCATCGCGGCAATTTCCCCGCTGATACTGTGTGCATGAATGTTCTCGCCATCGCTGTAGAGCTTGAATGCCAGATTGCCAAGCAGCGTATCACCTCGCCGCATTTCACCGACGGTGACATCCAACTCGGGCAATTCAACTACCTGCCCCTCCCCGGTCTCCGGGTTGATCCGAGCCAGGTCATCCAGGCCCGCCAGGTCGATGTATTCAATGTCCAACAATGAGGCACCACCATCGCGATATAGCAATTCTCCGCGCAACCACCCGGCATCGGCACGCAACCGCCAGTGCTCGCCCTCATCCGCCAGTCCGAGCGTTACCGCACCCAACTGCCACCCACCCACTACAAGTTGATCGATTTGCAGTTGATCTATGGAAAAATGCAGCGGTGCAGGCGCTTCAGCCGCAGGCTGTCCCAGCGCAGGCACCTCAACTGTGGGCTCAGCCATACTTCCGCTACCAAGGCGATCCAGCAAGCCCTCCCACTGGGCGACATCAGCGAACGCCACATGGCCGCTGATACTCACCAGTCCCTCAATCATCTCCATGGGATCACTGTCGATACCCAGAGCAGCAGCCCGAAGCTGACCATCCTCCAGACTCAGTTGTGCTGACAGACCACCGGCCATCTCAATATCGACTACCAAGTCACCTCCCGCAAGGCCGAGGTCCAGATGTAACGGTCGCGTACTGTCCGCGGATTTGCCCCAGGGGAACGGTAAATTCAGGCTGACGCCCTGGAGATCCGTGTCGATAGTCAGCCGTGGCGTGGCGCCCGCAGAGGCGGCAAGCTGAACCTCTAACTCCGTCCGTCCCTCGGCAATATCCTGCACTTGCAGGCCCAACCAACTTTGTATCTCTGCCAATTCCACTGCAGCGGACAGCTTAACCGTAACCAGCGCCTGGCCGTCTTCCACTGCGGCTAGCGAGTGCGGAGCCAGCTGTTCAACGACGACCTGTACCGGCTCACCCCATAAACTGGCCCGCAAGTCCCGGGAAGAAAAACCCTCTGCTGTGGTATAGCTGAGAACACCGTAAATATCCCGGAAGGGCAGCTTACCTGGATTCAGATCGAGCTCTACAGCGGAAAAGCGGTTCACTACATCTACTTCCGGTACCGCAGCCTTATCACCCAGGTTTACGAGAAGACGAAGCTCAGTCTCCAGCTCTCCGCGCGCATCTGCATTGGCAAAAACACCACCGGTGTAACCGCTTAATGGTGAGTCATTAACAACAGCGAGGGCATCAGCCGCGGGGCCCGCAAGGCTCCCGTCCAGCGCCAACCATAATGCCGAGGGCTGGGCCGCCCATACTTCCACCGAGAGATCTTCGACGGACGAGCCCATGAGCCTGCCACTTTTTGCCCAGACACTGACATTGCTGTTATCAATCAGTACTGTGGCATTCACGGCTGTAAGCGATGGCCATCGCGGGTCATAGTCCAGAGTGGCATCCATGATATTGAAAAACAGCTGAACAGTGTGCTGCGCGGGCACGCCACCGGTAAGACTGCCACGCCAAAGAAAACCGCCCTGCTCTATACGACCGTCTCCGATACTTGATGCCAGCCAGTCTCGCAACTGCGGGTCGAGAATATGGGGTATGTATTTTTGCCGTTGCGCCGCATCGGTATTTTCGAGCCCTACCAGAAGATCCATTTCGATTCCTGCGTCGTCGGGAATCAACGGGATCGACAGACCGAACTTCACCGGTACCCTGCCCTCAGCCCCATGCGCTTCCACAAGACCGCTGGAGAGGCGCACAAGCTCCTCATTCCAATCGATAAATATTGTTCCGTGAAAATCATCGTAACGCAGGGCGTGTGAGTAGACAGTGGGAAAATCCATACTGAAATGCTGACTGTCCAATACCACAAAACCGGAACCGGGAGAGAGATGTACGTAGCCTGTGGCGCCGGCCACGCCAGGGGCACCGTGCCAGGGCGCCACCGCCAGCTCGCTGAAGTTGGCGGCCAACTGCCAGCCGACAAGTGGTGCGCTGATGTCAGTGACATCCAGCTCGAGCAAAGTCAAAACCCCCTGCGGCTGCAGTACACTCAAAACCTCCATGCCAGCGGGCGGAAACACATTCGTATTTGCCAGCAGCTCAGCCAGCGGCGCAAGTGACAGCGCCTGCGCCTGTAGCTTCAGGGTTTCACCTCTTGCCAACATTTGCATGCGGGGAATCTGTAGTAGTGTTTCTCCCCGCTGCAGTTCCAGCTCAGCAATGTCCAGGCCCCAGCCACCACCTCTATTTACTAAAGCGGCTGCGAACTGAACCCTGTCCAGGGGTAGTCTCGATGTATCCTCTAGAGACGACAGCAGCACCCTATCCATGCCGATCCGAAACTCAATACTGGGCTGGGTCTGCCCCGGCTCCCAGTGCGACCACAGTGCCAGATCGATTCCGCCGGCCAATTCCACTCCCGACATCGCCTCGCCGAACAGGTCTGTTACGGCACCCACGTCAGGTGCAGTCAAGTCCAGATACAGCTGACCGGAAAATGCTCCAGGCTCGAAGAAGTTACCTACTCCGTCGCCCAACACCAGCGCCTCCAGGCCTCGGGAAGAAGACAGCTTACCGTTGAGCTGACGACGACTGCCTTGCCGCGACAACGCCAGATCCAGCGTGAAATCACGTTGTTCTCCGTCGGGCAGCAGCAGACTGAGACGAGCATCGCGCAGAGCGAACCGCTCGACGTTCAACAGGAAAGATTCCAGCCATTCGCCAAGCAACGGATCGCCACCACCAAACCCTCGGAGACGCACCGCCCCCTCGGCATCCAACTCCGCAGCAAGATCCAAGCCTTTGAGACGCAGCAGTGTCATCTGCAGGGAACGCGAGGCAAGACTAGCCGCCACATCGAGCGCGATACGTCCTTCTGAAAGCTCTATCGAGCGCTCAAACTCGCCCGGCAGTGTAAGACGCAAACCCTCCAGCACGATCACCGGTGTGAACGATCGCCACTCCGCGCTTACCTTGTCTGCATCAATGAAAAAAGGAACACGGTGGTTTAGTTCCTGCAAAATTTCTGTCTGGTAGGCACCAGTCAGTGAACTCAACATACGCCCGACGCTGACATAAATCGCCAGCAACACAATCAGGATAACGATGGCGCTCCAGAGTACACTGCTGAGCTTGTGAAAAATTGATTGTTTCAATGCGCGCCCTATGACCGCCTATCTAGCTGAGCCATCGGCGGGAGTCAGTCCTGTCGCAATACCGTTGGCGCGCAGTAACTGCCAGGTTTCACATAGAGGCAGCCCCACAACATTGCTGTAACTGCCCTCTATGCTCCGCACAAACGCGCCCGCCATACCCTGTATGCCGTAGGCACCCGCTTTATCCCAGGGTTCATCGGTGGCGAGATAGGCTTCGCACAGCTCGCGCGTCAGCGTGATAAACTCCACCTGTGTTTCGACCAGTTCGCAGCTCACAGTGCCCTGAACCTGCAAGCATACGGCCGTTATTACCCTGTGGCGACGCCCACTCAGCCGAGCCAGAATTGCCAGACCGTCGAAACGATCAGCAGGTTTGCCCAGCACGTCTGCGTCGTCCACCAGCACGATAGTATCCGCGGCAATCACCACCTTGCCCGCGCAGTGATCGCGCGCGGCGACGGTTGCTGCTTTCTCTCTCGCCATGCGCTCAACGTAGGCGCGCGGGCTTTCACCAGGGTCGAAACTCTCATCGATATCCGCCGGGTCGCAGACATAGTGCACCCCCAACTGGTCAAGTAGTTCACGCCTGCGCGGCGAAGCTGACGCCAATACCAGGTCCGCCACTTCAGGTAACCCAGTAATGACGTCGCAGGCGACGCAAAACATGTAGCACCACCGGCCACAACAGAGCACTGGAGACTGCCGGCAGCAGGAACAGCAGTGACGGACTGCCAATACCCTCCAGGTTCTGCACCCACTGGCATACCAACTGGTTGATCCCTATCACCACAAACACCGTGCCAGCCTGTTGCAACACACTGAATACGCGCAAACGCTGGTACAGCGTCTGGCACAACACTGCCACTACCACCAGAGAGAACGCATTCTGCCCCAGCACGGCGCCTTCCAGGGCGTCGAGCATAATCCCCAACGCCAGGGCAGTCAGTATCCCCACCCGATGCGGCAACGCTATTGCCCAGTAGATAAGTATCAACGCCACCCACTCAGGGCGCACCCACATCAACCACTGGGGCATGGGCAGCACTGCGAGCACATAGGCCACAAGAAATGAGGTAACAATCAGCCAGTAGCCGTGTGATCCCTGCTGGAACACTTGCTACTGATCCCCGGTGGGGTCAATGGTCTCGGGAGCGACAGAACTTTCGACGTTGTCGGCAGCTGCGGGTGCCTGCAATGGTTCGGATGGCCGTGTGGCGAAGACCAGCAGTACATGGCGGCTGCGATCAAGCGCGGCACTGGGCCGGGCCACCACATGGGCGAACATCTGGCCTGGATCACGGTCTATCTCCGTCACCACGGCCACGGGATAACCGCCCGGAAACCGACCACCCAGGCCAGAGGTCTCAAGCAGATCACCGATCTGAATATCGGTGGTGGCGGATACGTGTCGTATCTCAAGCGCGCCCAGCGACCCCGTACCCTCCGCAATCGCACGAACACCGTTGCGATTAACCTGAACGGGGATTGAATGCGTGGCGTCGGTTATAAGCAGTGCCCGCGAGGATGCGGGGCTCACTTCCACAATCTGGCCCATCAACCCGTCGGCATCGATCAGCGGTTGCCCCACAAAAACACCATCTGCGCTGCCTTTGTTCAGCACCAGCCGGTGCCGCACCGGGTCCGGAGAGATTCCCATCAGTTCAGCGACCAGAACGTCGTCGCGCAGCATGGCAGTAGAATTCAGCAAGGCCCGCAACCGCACATTCTCCGCTTGCAGGGCTGCCATCTGCTGGGAACGACCCTGCAGAACCAGGTTTTCCCGGGACAGCCGTTCGTTCTCTTCCAGCAATTGGATGCGGGATTGCACATGCTCTTCCCCCCAGTCACGAAAACGCAGCGGCAGGTCAGCAAGCCAATAGATAGGGGCGCCCAGGGTATCCAGTGCAGAGCGGGTCGCCTGCATGCTGTTATAGCGCAGATCTGCTGTGATCAGAATGAGGACCACGAGTATCGCCAGCAATAGGCGCGGCCCCACAGAGGACTGTTTGACAAATAGTGGCTTTATGTCCAGCCCTCACTAAATCCAGCAGCCCGAAGAATTTTTCGGGCGCCCATTCAAGCCATCATTCCGTGGACAGCAGTTCCAGTGTGTGTCTATCCATGCGCTCCATCGCCATGCCACCGCCACGGGCGACACAGGTCAGCGGATCCTCTGCCACGATTACGGGCAAACCGGTCTCTTCAGAAATCAGCCGATCGAGGTCACGCAGCAGCGCGCCGCCCCCGGTGAGCACGATGCCGCTCTCGGCGATATCGGCAGCCAGCTCTGGCGGGGATTGTTCCAGGGCCGATTTTACCGCCTGCACTATAGACGACAAGGGATCCTGTAGTGACTCCAGTATCTCGTCACTGTTAAGGGTAAAGCTGCGGGGTACACCCTCGGCCAGATTACGGCCCCGAACATCGATTTCGCGCAGCTCGCTACCGGCAAAGGCACAGCCGATCTCTTCTTTTATTCGCTCCGCAGTCGCATCGCCAATCAGGCTGCCGTAACGGCGTCGCACATGGGCGACAATGGCCTCGTCGAAACGGTCGCCACCGATACGTAGTGAGTCCCGGTAAACCACACCATTGAGAGAAATTATCGCGATCTCAGTGGTGCCACCACCCACGTCCACCACCATACACCCCGTGGCTTCCTCCACGCTGAGACCCGCCCCGATGGCTGCCGCCATAGGCTCCTCGATGAGGCGCACTTCGCGAGCTCCGGCACTGAGGGCTGATTCGCGTATTGCGCGGCGCTCAACCTGGGTAGACATACAGGGCACACAAACCAGCACTCGAGGACTGGGCCGAATGAACTTACTCTCATGCACCTTGGCGATAAAGTGCTGCAGCATCTTTTCAGTGACCTGGAAATCGGCGATGACACCATCTTTCAACGGCCTGATTGCCGTGATATTGCCCGGCGTTCGACCCAGCATGCGCTTGGCCTCGGTGCCCACGGCCTCGATGGTTTTCTGCCCATTGTGGACTCGAATGGCCACAACCGAGGGCTCATTCAGTACTATTCCTTTATCGCGCACGTAAATAAGGGTATTAGCGGTACCCAGATCTATGGAGAGGTCGTTAGAGAACACTCCGCGCAGCCTTTTCAACATTGATTTTTACTACCTTCTGAGTACAACGGAGAGCCCCGGTAACAGGCCCTGTATGCTTCGCTACCCATCGCCTCCAGGAAAAAAGCACCCCGGATGGGCCGGAAAGGGCCCCGAAATCGTTGTGGCGACGGTTGTTTTCTTGGAGTTGTAATTTTCCCGCAACTGTATCAACCGCGGGGATTTTGGGCAAGGCGCAAATATGATAACTTTACGCCCCCGCTGCTCCCGAGGCAGCCCTTTCCGGTTAACAATACCATGGCAATTGAGCAAGACGAGTTAGAGAAAATTGCGGAGCTTGCGCGCATCCGCATCGCGCCCGACCAAATCGGCCAGCTTACCCAAAGAATTACCGAGATTCTCAGTATGGTAGAGCAGTTGCAGGCGGTCGATACCCACGATGTAGAACCCATGGCCAATCCTCTTGACGCGGTGCAAAGCCTGCGGGCGGACGAAGTGACAGAGGGCAACCGCCGCGAGGCCTTTCAGGCCATAGCCCCCGCCGTGGAAAACGGCCTGTATCTCGTTCCCAGAGTGGTGGAGTAGGTAATGAAAATCGCGTCACAGGATATTTCTTATGCATGACCAAACCGTCGCCCAACTGGCCGCTGGACTGCGAGACAAACAGTACTCCAGCACAGAGCTGAGCCGCTGCTTTCTCGACCGGATCACCAAACTCGACGCTGGCTATAACAGTTTCGTCACTGTTGACGAAAATGCCGTGCTGGCCAGCGCCAGGGCTGCTGATGAACGCATAGCGGCGGGAAAGGCTACAGCACTGACCGGCATTCCCATCGCCCACAAGGACATTTTCTGCACCGAGGGCCTACGCAGCAGCTGCGGCTCGCGTATGCTCGATAATTTCGTACCGCCTTATAGCGCTACCTTGATCGAGAACTTCAACCGTGACGGTGCCGTGATACTGGGCAAGACCAATATGGACGAGTTCGCCATGGGCTCTTCCAATGAAAACAGCTACTACGGTGCCGTGGCGAACCCCTGGGATACAAGCCTGGTACCAGGTGGATCATCCGGTGGCTCTGCCGCCGCCGTCGCAGCCATGCTGGCGCCCGCAGCCACTGGTACCGATACCGGCGGCTCGATCCGCCAGCCCGCAGCCTTCTGCGGCATTACCGGTATCAAACCCACCTACGGCCGCGTATCTCGCCTGGGTATGGTTGCCTTTGCGTCAAGCCTCGATCAGGCCGGGCCAATGGCCCACAGTGCCGAGGATTGCGCCCTGTTACTGAATACCATGGCGGGCCACGACCCCAGGGACTCAACCTCGTCCGCACAGCCTACTGAAGACTATTGCACGGAACTTGAAACCAGCCTGCAGGGATTGCGCATCGGGCTGCCGCGGGAATACTTCGGCGAGGGCCTTGATGCAGAGACTGAACAACGGGTAAGAGACGCTCTTGGTGAACTGGAAGCCCAGGGGGCCACGCTGGTCGATGTTTCGCTGCCGCACAGCCACCTTACCGTGCCGGCTTACTACATCATCGCCCCCGCTGAGGCCTCCACTAACCTGTCGCGCTTTGACGGTGTGCGCTATGGCCACCGTTGCAAAAATCCCACCGACCTTCACGACCTCTATACCCGCACCCGGGAAGAGGGCTTCGGGGCAGAGGTAAAACGCCGCATTCTGGTGGGCACCTACGCGCTGTCAGCGGGCTACTACGATGCCTATTACAAGAAGGCCCAGCAGGTCCGGCGTCTGATACAACAAGATTTCACAACCTGCTTTGAGCAGGTTGATGTCATTGCCGGGCCAACAACACCGGGACCGGCCTTTGCCCTGGGTGCCAAGTCAGATGACCCGGTGGCCATGTACCTGGAAGATATCTACACCCTGGCAGTCAATCTGGCAGGATTGCCCGGCATGTCTGTACCCGCCGGCTTCGCGGACGGCAAACCGGTGGGACTGCAGCTGATAGGACGACATTTCGCCGAATCGCAATTGTTGAACATCGGCCATCGCTTTCAGCAGGCCACGGACTGGCACCAGCGCCGCCCTGCCACGGCGACCAGGGAGGCAGTGTGATGCAGTGGGAAACCGTTATCGGGCTGGAGGTGCACTTGCAACTGGCCACCCGCTCCAAGATCTTCTCGGGCTCCGCCACCACTTTCGGTGCCGAGCCCAACACCCAGGCCAGCGCCGTCGATCTCGCGATGCCCGGCATGCTACCGGTACTGAACGCAGAGGCTGTGCGCTATGCAGTGATGTTCGGGCTGGGAATTGGCGCAGAGATTGGCCGCCGCTCGGTGTTCGACCGCAAGAACTACTTCTATCCGGACCTGCCAAAGGGTTACCAGATCAGCCAGTTCGAGGCACCTATCGTCGGCCGTGGCACTTTCGAAATCCAACTGGAGGACGGCACTACCCGCTCCATAGGAATCACTCGTGCCCACCTGGAAGAAGATGCGGGCAAGTCCCTGCACGAGGACTTTCATGGCCAGACGGGAATAGACCTCAATCGCGCCGGCACCCCCTTGCTGGAAATTGTGTCCGAGCCGGATTTGCGCAATGCTGCCGAGGCCGTGGCTTACCTGAAAGCCATGCACAGTCTGGTCACATACCTGGGTATATCCGACGGCAATATGGCAGAGGGCTCAATGCGCTGTGATATCAACATTTCCCTGCGCCCCGTGGGCTCCGAAACACTGGGTACGCGGGCGGAGATCAAGAACGTCAACTCCTTCCGCTTCGTAGAGAAAGCCATTCGCTATGAACTGCAACGGCAGGCCGAAATTCTGGAAGATGGCGGTACTATTGTGCAGGAAACCCGGCTCTACGACGCCGACCTGGACGAAACCCGCTCCATGCGCTCCAAGGAAGTCGCCAACGATTACCGCTATTTTCCCGAACCGGACCTGCTGCCCGTAGTCATCGATGAAGCCTATATCGATGCGCTGCGCGCCGGCTTACCGGAACTCCCCACCGAAAAACGCCATCGCTTTGTGGAGCAGTACAAGCTCGGCAAATACGACGCCAACGTGCTGGCCCACAGTCGCGAACTGGCGGATTACTTCGAGGCCGTTGTCACCTCCTGTGGCGACGCCAAGATCGCCGCCAACTGGGTACAGGTGGAATTGCTGGGCCAGCTCAACAAAAGCGAGCTGCGTATTACAGACTGCCCGGTCAGTGCAAGCGCGTTGGGCGGGCTGATCACACGCATACTCGATAACAGTATTTCCGGCAAAATCGCCAAGCAGGTTTTCGAGGGTATGTGGCAAGGTGAGGGCAGCGCAGACGAGATTATCGAAGCCCGGGGCTTGAAGCAGGTCAGCGACAGCGGTGAATTGGAGACCATGGTGGATGAAGTCATTGCCGCCAACACGGGTCAGGTCGAGCAATACCGCGCGGCAGACGACGACAGGCGCAAAAAGCTGGTGGGGTTTTTTGTTGGCCAGGTCATGAAAGTTTCCAAAGGCCAGGCCAACCCAAAAATGGTTAATGAATTGCTGGCGAAAAAGCTGGTTTAGGGGTTTTTAGAAATGAAGAAAGACAAGGTAAAAGTTCTCGACGAGGTGTGGACGGAGGATCATGTCAAAAGCTTTCTCTCGGTTCGGCCGCACGACGGCAGTGACGAGAATTTCCATATGCTGTTGAAGGCCTATCAGAGTATGCGGGCGGACGACTTCGAGCTGTTTGTCGGGTTTTTTACCGGCGAGGGACGCGATGTGAATGCTACCGGGCAGGATGGGAAATCAGTGCTCGATATCGTTAAAACGCATCGGCATGGGGTGGAGTACGCGAACATTCTTGCCGCTGCGGGTGCCGTTTAGAGTCTGCTCTGATTTATCTGTCTTCGTTTTGGCTGGGTATTTGCCAGATTTATTGTTCACTTCCATTCCCGTTCGCCGCCCGGGGCAAGTGCCCGGACGGCGAACTGTCATTGAGTATGAAAGAAAACCCTGGCATGAATCGTATGGATCTAAGCTGGAGAGCATTAAGGCTGGCAAAAAGGGTGAAATTTGTTTGGAGCTATGGAGGTAGCCTCGGTAAGAAGTGCTGATGATCGACCGTTGAGCGCATGAATGCGCGATACGAGCCTACATGGATGTATTCACGGCGGGTCCAGCATCAGCACTTCTTACCGAGGCAGCCGGATTGTAAATGACTGAGAATTCGAACTAATCGGCATCATACGACACCCGCCCTTTCGAAATCTTTTCCCGATTCTCCCGCTTTTTCTCCTCGCTTTTCTTCAAGAGCACATACACAGCGCCAGTACCCCCATGCTGCGGCTGCGCGCTGTGGAAGGCCTGCACCATGTCCAGCTCCCGCAGCCACTGGTCGGTGCAGCCTTTCAGGATAGAACTGCGCTCTTTTTCAGCGCTGGTCTGGCCCTTGCCGTGAATAATAAGCACCGTGCGCAGGCCCAACCTGGTTGCCTCCTCGAGGAACCAGAACAGCTCGCGACGGGCAATGGCTGCGGTCATCCGGTGCAGGTCCAATCTGGCATCGGTTTCGTAGCGCCCCTGCTTGAGCTTACGGAATACACCATTTTGTACGCCGGACCGTTTGAAATCCATGACATACCAGGAATCCAGCGGTACCACAGCGCCGTCTGTCAGGGTATTGCGATCCCGTTCGGGGCCCTGTTCCGCAGCCTGCCGGCGCAGTTCCTGCGAACTATCCCGAGCGGAAACTGCACCGGGACGAACGGCGACCCTGGGCTCTCGCTTGAGGGGCACCACATCGGCCATTTCATCGATAAATCTCTTTTCTTCGTCGCTGGCCATACTTACACCTCGCCATGAGTTCGCTATTATAGCCTCAGGCAATACAGCAGAGAACGGGGCAAGATGACGACACAACAAACCTGGCTGAAAACCTGCCCGCTTTGCGGCGGCGAGAACCAGTGCGCCATGGCATCGGGTGACGACGGCAGAGCCTGCTGGTGTCAGGCAGTAATCATCGACGCAGCAGCGCTGGCGAGGATTCCGGCAGACTCGGTGGGCAAGCGCTGCCTCTGCCCGGCCTGCGGCCAAACTTCAGGAGACACATCCGATGCAAGGTAACATCTCCCACGGCGCACGTTATCTGGGACGCGGTGCCTCGATGCTGAAACACCCGTCTCTGCGGCTGTTTGTATTAATACCACTGCTGGTAAATATCGTGATTTTCGGCAGCTTCATCTGGTATGGGCTAGGTTACCTTGATGCCCTTATGGATGAGTGGCTGGGTAAAATTCCCGACTGGCTGAACTTTATCAAATGGATTCTGTGGCCTGTGATCGGCCTGACCGTGAGCCTGGTGACAGGCTACCTGTTTACCGCCGTCGCACTGATTGTCGCCTCGCCCTTTAATGCCCTGCTGGCGGAAAAAGCCGAGGAACTGATCACTGGCAAGAAGGTGAATTCGCTCGAGGGTCTGGGCGCAGCGTTGATGGCTATGCCAAGAGGCATACTGCGCGAACTGTCCAAGTTGCTCTACTACGTGCCGATGGCGGCTTTTGTGCTGATACTCTCGTTCATTCCGGTACTCAATGTGGCGGCGCCGGTGTTGTGGTTTCTGCTGGGTGCCTGGATGATGAGTATACAATTTGTCGATTATCCCATGGACAATCATCAGCTGAGCTTTGCCGATGTCAAAGAGGCGGTGCGGTCCCGACGCCTCAGCAGTATGGGTTTCGGTGGGGTGGTTGCCCTGTGTACCGGCATTCCCATCGTTAACTTCTTCGTGGTGCCCGCCGCCGTGGTGGGCGCCACGTTATTGTGGTGCGAGGAGTTGGATGTCGGCGGCAGCTAAGCCCGCAGGCGGCTAAACCAGCAATTCCTTTGGCGGGTGTGTACATTCCAGCCGCGTTCCCAGCAGAGCCTCCAGATCGGGCAACAGGAAAGCGTCATCTTCACTGGCAAAACTGATGGATACGCCGGTGGCGCCGGCACGCCCGGTACGCCCGATGCGATGCACATAATCCTCAGGATCTTCTGGCAGGTTGTAATTCACCACGTGACTCACTCCCTCCACGTGAATCCCGCGCCCGGCGACGTCGGTTGCCACCAGCACCTTGATTTTTCCTTCCTTGAATTGCGCCAGGGTACTGGTACGCTTCGCCTGCGGGATTTCTCCGGACAGGATACCCGCGGCAATACCTGATTTACGCAAACGCTCATGTAAGCGTCTCACCTGATCGCGACGGTTGGCAAAGACAATGACGCTGGTGGCATCCTCGCTGCGAACCAGATTATTCAGCACGCGATAGCGCTGCTCGCTGCTTACCAGATAAACCTTCTGGTCCACCGAATCGGTAGCCACGTGGTCGGGTTCAATCTCGATGGTAATGGGCTCGTAGGTCCACTGCTCGGACAAATTGATAATGTCCTGGGTAAAGGTGGCCGAAAACAACAGGGTTTGCCGGTCTTCACGGCGCGGGGTCGCCCGCACTATACGCTTGACCTGCGGTATGAAACCCATGTCCAGCATGCGATCCGCCTCGTCCAGCACCAGGATTTCCACGTGGTCCAGGTAGAGGTCCCGGCGGCTCATAAAGTCCAGCAGGCGACCCGGCGTGGCCACCACCAGATCAATCACATTATTGTGCAGGCGATTGAGCTGCTTCTGGTAGTCCATGCCACCGATTAAGGTCGCCACTTGCAGATCGCTATGGCGAGCAAGGTCCTCCGCATCCTGGGCTATCTGCATCACCAGCTCGCGCGTCGGCGCAATCACCAGCGCCCGCGGCTCGCCAACAAAGCGTTCGCCTTCTACGGGATTGCACAACTGGTCATTAAAAATGGTGACCAGAAAGGCAGCGGTCTTACCGGTGCCGGTCTGAGCCTTGCCAATGGCGTCACTGCCCTGCAGGGTATGTGGCAGTACTTTGGCCTGAATAGGTGAACAGTACTTAAAACCGAGATCTGCGATCGCCTGCATCAGCTCATCGCGCAACCCGAGGTCGTGAAACCGCGTCTCACCCTCCTTGGGGTCTACGGGGAACATATCAATTGACCAGGCCGCCTTCTCCGCCTTCGCCTTACCACCACGTCGACGTCGTGTTTTGCCCTTCGTCTTGCCACCGTCGTCACTGTTACTACCGGGTCGCGCCGGGGTGGAAGCTTTATGGGAGGGCTCATGCCTGGGCGGAGTGCCGTGCCCTGAGGTGGCCGGGCTGCGGTCAGTCGGGCTGCGATCAGCCGGGCTGCGGTCGGCTGGAGCGTGATTCTGAGGCGCAACTTTTTTGCCTGTAATACGCCCTACTAGATTTTTAATCAATGCTGAATTTCCCGTAGCTGCTCAAAAAACGCGCTAGTCTACCATTGTCGGCGAGAAATAGGTGAGCGCTGATAGCCACAGTCAGTGGCCGCAAACCGAAGGGATAAGGCCCTCTGCTCCTATCTACCCACGCGACGGATACAGGCGGGAAAGGTAGTAATCAAGGCTGACGTAACGCCCGCCGCCACCAAACAACAGGGCGATCAGCATAACCATGTAGGTAACTGCAAACTCAATACCGTTGTTGAGCACTACCAGACCACCCTTTTCGGTCAGCCAGGCATAATTGCCGTGCTCCCGCAGCAGCTCTTTGGCAGCACCCAACCGCACCGCCACCTCCTGGGAACTGGAGTCGGCGATGGCAGCCCAGCCGTGATCCCAGTGCACGGTAAAAATCGCCACCAGCATGGTCACAATCAGGGGTATGGATATCCATCGGGTGGCCAGGCCAACCGCCAGTAACATTGCGCCGACGAGCTCCGTATAGGCCGCGAGATGGGCCAACAGCCAGGGGAATGGCAAGCCCAACCCCCAGTCCGGATTCCCGAACCATTCAACCGTTTGCTCCATGCCGGCGATTTTGTGACTGCCCGCCATCCAGAATACCGGCACGAGAAACAGGCGCAGCGCCAGTGGCCCGAGGCCATCGAGGTGTTGCAGCCGGCCGAAGATTGCGTTGTGCACACTGTAATACCACTGTGCCAAAGTATTCATAGCTCAATTCCTGGTAGGCTTGCTCTGTGTGACAGCGGGGACGCAATAAAGTTTTCCTAGCACCGATTTTCCCCCGGCTTCGTCATCCTGTTCTGCAGATCGCCGCAGTCCGGGCACCCGGGGCGTGGCACCAGACTGAGCTGGCGCATATCCATACTGCGTAAATCCAGTAACAGGAGCTTGCCGCGCAAGGGCTCGCCATAGTCCGCGAGGATCTTGATAGCTTCAAGCGCCTGCAGGGAACCCAGAACACCCACCACGGGACCAAGCACCCCGCTCTCACTGCAACTGAGTGCCGTCATATCATCCGTGTCCGGGTACAGACAGCGATAACAGGGCGCACCGCGATGCGGGTCGAATACACTGAGCTGCCCCTCTGTTCGCACCGCGGCCGCCGACACCAGCGGCACGGCAGCGGCGATACAAGCCCGGTTCAAGGCAAAACGTACCCGGTAGTTATCGCTGGCGTCCACCACCAGGTCCACATCGCGGACCAGTTGCGGAAGTTCTGCCTCTGTCAGCCGTCGAGTTATAACCTCAACCGTGATGTCCGGGTTCAGTGCCGCAATTGTCGCCGCCGCCGAAGCCGCCTTGTTGGCACCTATATCGGCGATGCCATGGGCGATCTGGCGCTGCAAATTACTCAGTTCTACCGTGTCACCGTCGGCCAGCTGCAGCGTGCCCACACCGGCGGCCGCCAAATACATCGCCGCCGGGCAGCCAAGCCCGCCCAACCCCAGCACCAACACACGGGAGCGCTGCAGGCGCTCCTGCCCAGCCACATCAAAATCGTTGAGCAGCAACTGTCGGCTGTAGCGCTGCAGCTGTTCGTCACTCAGCACGGATGCACGCTCCGGTGATGCGTTCCTGGCCAGCCAGATCACGGCGGGTGGCGATGCCGGTAAAACCGGCTTGCGCAAACAGGCCGCGAACCGCCTCGCCCTGATTAAAACCGTGCTCCAGCAACAGCCAGCCCCCCGGCTCAAGCTGCATTCTTGCCCCGCCTACCAGCACCGCAAGATCCGCCATTCCCGCCTGGGGTGCGACCAGCGCTGACTGCGGCTCAAATCGCACATCACCCTGCTGTAAGTGGCTGTCCAGCGGATCGATATAAGGCGGGTTGGCTACCAGCAGGTGAAACTGCTGGTTCTCTAAGGCGGAGTACCAGTCGGATTGGCAAAAAGCCACGCGCTCCAACTGCAGTTCTGTGGCATTGCGGCGGGCAACCGCCAGGGCGCCCTCGCTGCTATCTACGCCGCGCACCTGCCACCCCGGGCGTTCGCTCGCCAGCGCGAGAGCAATGGCGCCGGAACCTGTGCCCAGATCCAGCACCCGGGCATCCACAGGCAGCGCCAGCTCCAGCGCCCAGGTCACCAGTGTCTCCGTCTCCGGCCGGGGTATCAGCGTGTGGTGGTTGACCGCCAGCGACAGTGACCAGAACTCCCGCCGCCCCACCAGGTAGGCCACCGGCTGGCCGCATTTGCGCTGCTCGAGCAATTGCTTGAAGTGATCGACATCGGGGGTGGGAACTTCACGTTCGGGCCAGGTGTATAACCAGCTGCGGGGCTTTGACAGACAATAACCCAGCAGTATCTCCGAGTCCCGCCTGGCGCTGCCTCCCGGCAGGTCGTCACCACTTCGCAGCAGCTCCTGCACCGTGGGCATTAGTTATCAGCCATGGCCGCCAGTTGGTCGGCCTGGTACTCCTGGCGTAGGGGCCCTACTACTGCGTCCACTTCGCCCTCGAGAATTTCCGCGAGCTTGTAAAGCGTCAGATTGATACGGTGATCGGTCATCCGCCCCTGGGGAAAATTATAGGTGCGGATGCGGTCTGAGCGGTCGCCGGTGCCCACCAGGTTGCGACGCTGCTCGGCCTGCTCTGCCGCCGCTTTGTCCTGGGCAGTAGTCGCCAGTTTGGCCTGCAACAGGGACATAGCCCGCGCCCGGTTCTTGTGCTGCGAGCGCTCGTCCTGGCACTCCACAACAATGCCGCTGGGAATGTGCGTGAGGCGCACTGCCGAGTCAGTTTTGTTCACATGCTGACCACCAGCACCGGACGCCCGGTAGGTATCGACTCGCAGATCGCCTTTGTTGATTTCGATGGCGTCTACTTCATCCGGCTCGGGCATAATTGCCACGGTGCAGGCGGAGGTGTGGATACGCCCCTGGGATTCCGTTTCGGGTACACGCTGCACCCGGTGGGCGCCGGACTCAAACTTCAGGTGGGCATAGACATCACGCCCTTCAACCCGGGCAATGATCTCCTTGTAGCCGCCGTGATCGCCGGGGCGTTCAGACAGCACCTCCACCTTCCACCCCTGGTTTTCCGCATAGCGCGAATACATACGAAACAGGTCACCGGAAAAGATGGCGGCCTCGTCACCGCCGGTACCGGCGCGGATCTCGAGGAATACATTGTGCGAGTCCATCGGGTCCCGCGGCAACATCAGTGCCTGTAGCTCAATCTCCAGCTCCTGCATCCGATCGGAGTTGGATTCCACCTCTTCCCGCGCCATTTCCCGGACATCGGGGTCTTCGTCTTCGAGCATCTGCCGCGCTTCTTCCAGGTCGCGCCTGAGGTTGCTATACAAGGTATAACAATTCACCACACCCTCTAGCTCGGCGTACTCCCGCGACAGCGTGCGAAACCGTTCCTGATCGGCGATGGTTTCGCTGTCGCTAAGTAACGCCGACACTTCTTCGTGCCGGTCGGTAAGGCTTTCCAGTTTGGTTAACAAAGAGGGTTTCATTGCAGTGTGCGTCCGGGCTTTTCCCTGGTTTGTCTCGGCGGATCAAAATTTTCTTCGTCTTCGCCCTCGTTGTCCTGCTCGGGCTGTGACGGGAGGGTGAAGCGCCCCGTCTCTATGCCCAGCAGCTTGCAGGCGTGGGCCAATTGATCCTGGCGCCCATCCGCGCTGGCCTGTCTGAGCCCGGCCGTCGGTGCATGTATCAGCTTGTTGGTGATGGCCCGGGCCAGCTGGGCAGTGATTTTTTGCGGGTCCTCTCCTCGGGCCAGTGCCCGCAAAGCGCGTTGTAACTCGAACTCGCGCGTTTCCTCTGCCTGGCGCCGGTAGTCTTTCACCACGTCCACAGATGCAAGGCGCCGCACCTCCTCCATATACAAGCGCACACCGTCAGCAATAATCTCATCTGCCTTACGGGCCTCCTGATGCCGGCTGCGCATGTTCTGCTCAACGATTTCCCGCAGGTCGTCAACGCTGTACAAATAGACGTCGCGCAAGTCTCCTACCTGGGGCTCTATATCCCGTGGCACCGCAATATCCACCATTAACATGGGGCGATGCCTGCGCGCCTTCACCGCCTGTTCTACCGCACCCTTGCCCAGGATAGGTAGCTGACTGGCTGTAGAGGTAATGACAATATCCGCGTCCAGCAACTGCTCCGGAATTTCCGCCAGCAGCACGGCTTCAGCACCAAACTTCTGGGCCAGCTCCCGCGCTCTCCCCAGCGTGCGATTAGCAATGACAATGCCACTGACACCGGCTTCAATCAGGTGCCGGGCGACCAATTCGATCGTCTCCCCCGCGCCCACCAGCAGGGCATTACACTTGTTTAAATCAGCAAAGATATGACGCGCCAGATCGACCGCCGCATAGGCAACTGACACCGGGTTTTCGCCGATGGCTGTGTCTGTACGAACCCGTTTGGCTATGGAAAATACACGTGGAAACAAGCGACCCAGCTCGCCACCAACGGTGCCGGCCTCACCCGCCACAGCATAAGCAGATTTCAACTGGCCAAATATCTGTGGCTCGCCGAGCACCATGGAATCGAGACCACTGGCGACCTGTATTATGTGCTGCAAGGCCTGCTCCGACTCAAAATGGTAGGCCGATTCGCGCAGCTCTCCTACCGACAGGTGGTGGTAGTTCGCCATCCAGTCGATCAGCTGCAGCGCCTTGTCCAACGCGCAGATCCCCTCGGGCACAATGGCGTACATCTCCGTGCGGTTGCAGGTAGAGAGAATAACGACCTCTTCCACCTGCCCCTGTTCACAGGCGTCAGACAGTGCCTCGCCAACCTGTTCCGGAGCAAAAGCCACACGCTCACGCACTTCTACAGCGGCAGAGTTGTGGTTGATGCCCAGTGCGATCAGGTTCATGACAGTGCGTCGTCTCTGTGAGGGAGGTGTGACAATGGCGACCAAAACGGGCCGCACATTAGCATAGCTACGGCAATTTTCCCTTGATTTTAACAACTTAAGCAGCAAATGACACGGGGGCAAAGCCGGCCCATACAGATCTCAAATAAGTGGCCAGGCGCAGAAGTGGGTTTCGTGCCCGGTCTATGTCATCATACGTGTTATCTTTCCGCTGGATTCTTGCGCTGTTGTCCACCATGTTTCGTCTACTACTCCCCGGCATCGGCTTTGCCTTACTGCTCGGCTGCGCCAGCCCGGCACCTGTGACAACCCACAGCCCTGTCGATGCGCAACAGCCAGACACGGCTGCACCTGTCATCGAGCTGCCCGAACGGCCTTTTCCCGACGACAGTATCTACCCCCTGCTGCTGGCAGAGTTCGCCCTGCGGCGCCGCGAGTACGACGTCGCACTGCAGCAATACATGGCTCTGGCGCCACAACTGCGCGACGCCAGTGTCAGCGCCCATACCACCCACCTTGCGCAGTTCATGGCAAACGAGGCTGCGGCCCTGGAGGCAGTCCAGCTGTGGGTGGAACTGGAACCGGAGAGTGTCGAGGCCAATAACACCCTGTCCATCTTACTAATACGCCAGGGGCGTGCCGTGGAAGCACTGCCGCTTATGGCAGGATTAGCGCGCCGGGGAGAAAAGGTTAACTTCCCGGCCCTGCTGAGCGGCTTTGGCCAGCTCAACCCGGATCAGCAACAGGCCCTGGTCACTGGCATCAACGGCCTGGCGGCAGAAATTCACTCTGACGTGCAGTTGCTGCTGACCCAGGCGATGGTCAGGGCAGAGCTGGACGAGTTTGACCCCGCTCTGGATTCACTGCGGCAGCTGTTCGAACTCGACCCCGACCAGAGCCAGGCAGCGCTGCTGGAGGCCAAAATACTGCTGGCGCAGAACGCATCGCAACCCTACAAGCGGCTGGAGCGCATTCTCGAGGAGAACCCCAAGGACACACAAATCCGGCTGCAATACGCCCGCCTGCTGACAGCCACCGATATGAATGCCGCCCAAACCCAGTTTGAATTGCTGTCTGAGCAATCTCCCCGTGACGGCGAACTATTATTATCACTGGCACTGGTCAACCGGGAGACCGGGGACGCCGATGCGGCTAAGGCCTACCTGCGCCAATTATTGGCACTGGAACAGCATGTGGACGAAGCCCATTACTATCTTGGGCGATTCGCGGAAGAAGAAGGCGATCTGGAAACCGCGTTGCGCGAATACAGGCAAGTTGATGAAGGTAGGGAGCTGTTTGTCGCCACCAGCAGAGCCAGTGTCATCCTCATCGATGAGGGGCGCATAGCCGACAACAGCGCCTGGTTCGAGGATGTGAGACAGCGACATCCGGAAAAGGCTGAACAATTCTTCGGTATTGAGGCAGACCTGCTGACTCGGGCCGGCGAACTCAACGCAGCCGACCGGGTACTGGGCCAGGCGCTGGCACAGATGCCGGACGCCAGTTCGCTGCGCTACGCCCGGGCCATGCTGGCGGAAGAGCGGGGTGATCTGGCCGCTATGGAAGCCGACCTGCGAGCCATAATTGCTGCAGAGCCTGACAATGCGACCGCCCTCAACGCCCTGGGATACACCCTGGCAAACCGCACCGCACGGTTTGAAGAAGCCTATGCCATGATCGCCAAGGCACTGGAGCTGCAACCGGGAGAACCCGCCATTCTGGACAGCATGGGCTGGGTGTTATACCGGATGAACCGCAACGAAGAAGCTATCAGCTATCTTACCCGCGCCTACGCCGCCTTTCCGGATCCGGAGGTGGCAGCCCACCTGGGCGAGGTGCTGTGGATTACCGGCGACACCGACAATGCCCTGCTGGTTTGGCGGGGAGGCCTGACGAAAGACCCCGGTAATGCTGTGCTGGCTGAGACTCTTGAGCGCCTGCAGGTCACCAGCCTGGAGTTCGGTCTGCCCGACAGCGTGACCCCCGCTACGAAGACACCGGAGCCCGAACTCTAGTGCACTGCAAGCTGGCTGCGGCGGCCCTATTGCTGCTGATACTCACGGCTTGTGCCGGCCAACAAGTGCAACCCCCTGACGCAGCAAACTGGCAACAACACAGCGACGCACTGCGCGGGCTGACCAATTGGAGCGCTGAGGGCAAGCTCGCCCTGCGCACCCCGGACCAGTCAGAATCGGCCTCGCTGAATTGGCACCAGACCGGTGTCATCACACGCTTGCAACTCAGTGGGCCGCTGGGGGCCGCCGCGACCACACTTTACAGCGACGGCAAGACCCTGGAAGTCCGCCAGGGAACAGAACTCAGCAGCTGGGACCTGACAGACACCAGCGCCCTGGAGCAACAAACCGGTTGGGACCTGCCGCTGCAGTCACTGCCCCACTGGATAAAAGGTCTACCGGCCCCTGGCAGCGACATCCAGGAAATACAAATGGGGCCAGATCAAACACATATCGAAGTGCTGAAACAGAACAATTGGGAGATTCGCTACGAGGCCTATGCCGCGTTTGGCGCACTAACGCTCCCCACCCGCCTGCACCTCCAACGCGCTGGCACCACTGTGCGGTTTATCATCCGCGACTGGCAGACCAGCGGTAACTGATGCACCCGACCCTGACCCTGCTGTCACCGGCCAAACTCAACCTGTTTCTGCATATCACAGGGCGTCGGGAGGATGGTTATCATAATTTGCAAACCCTGTTCCAACTGTTGGACTGGGGAGACCTGCTCAGCTTCACAGCGAATCACAGCGGCGAGATTACGCTGCAAGGCATGGCGATCCCAGCTGCCGAAAACCTGATTTACCGCGCGGCGATGCTACTGCAGCGCGGTGATCTGGGGGCAGATATTACGGTGCAGAAGCGCGTTCCCGCCGGGGCAGGCCTGGGGGGCGGCAGTTCAAACGCGGCCACGACCCTATTGGCGCTAAACCACCTGTGGCGGCTTAAACTGCCGCCAGAGGAACTGCAGGCGCTGGGCATGACACTGGGTGCGGATGTGCCGGTATTCGTGGCTGGGCGCACGGCATGGGCCGAGGGAATTGGCGAAGTACTAACACCGGTGAACCTTGAGCAACACTGGTATGTAATTATTACCGCTGCCTGCCACGTGTCCACCCGACAAATATTTTCCCACTTACAATTGACACGTAACACCTCTCCGATCAAAATGGCGGCCTTTTTTGAGGGGTACTCCCGGAACGACTGTCAGAAGCTTGTCACACGCCTATACCCGGACGTCGATGCAAGTTTAAGCTGGCTTAATCAGTTCGGAGAGGCCAGACTAACCGGCACCGGCGCCAGTGTTTTTGCCAGTTTCGGTACAGAGTCAGAAGCTAGGGCAGTGCTTCAACAGCTGCCAGGTCAGTGGCTAGGTGTCGCGGCGAGGGGGCTGAATCAGTCACCGGTGACGGCTGCCCTGGAAAGAGAATAACCCACAAGTTTATTGGGGTGTCGCCAAGCGGCAAGGCACCAGGTTTTGATCCTGGCATTCGGAGGTTCGAATCCTCCCACCCCAGCCATACAGCAGAGCCCTGGCGGTTAACCGTTTCAGGGCAGCGAAACCGCAAGGTTTAAAAACATCAGGCAACAGGTAGCGACCGTGTCCTCAAAAATGATGGTCTTCTCGGGCAATGCGAACCCGGGTCTCGCCCAGAAAGTCGCCAGCAGACTCTACCTGTCCCTGGGCAAGGCGGATGTTGGTAAGTTCAGCGATGGCGAAATCGCCGTGGAGCTGAACGAAAACGTGCGCGGCAAGGATGTTTTTGTCCTGCAATCGACTTGCGCACCGACCAATGACAATCTGATGGAATTGATTGTGATGATAGACGCCCTGCGCAGGGCATCGGCATCACGTATTACCGCTGTGGTGCCCTATTTCGGCTACGCTCGCCAGGATCGCCGCGTGCGTTCCTCCCGGGTGCCGATAACAGCCAAGGTTGTGGCGGACATGATGGTCACAGTTGGTGTTAATCGCGTACTGACCGTCGATCTGCACGCGGAGCAGATCCAGGGCTTTTTTACTTGCCCAGTGGACAATATTTACGGCTCGCCGGTGTTGAATGACGATATCCAGGCCTGCCGGTACGACAACCTGATGGTGGTATCACCCGATATAGGCGGTGTGGTGCGCGCCCGGGCGATAGCCAAACAGCTGAACGAGGCCGATCTGGCCATTATCGACAAACGCCGCCCACAGGCTGGCGAAGCTCAGGTGATGAACCTGATTGGCGAGGTTGAGGGCAGGACATGCCTGCTGGTGGACGACATGGTCGACACCGCTGGCACCTTGTGTAAGGCCGCCGATGCGCTCAAGGAGCGCGGCGCTTCCAAGGTCGTGGCCTACTGTACGCACGCCGTACTGTCGGGCAACGCCCTGGAAAACGTACGGACTTCCCAACTCGACGAGTTGATAGTCACAGACACGATTCCCCTGAGTGCCGAGGCGCGGGAAATCAGCAAGATACGTCAGCTCACCATAGCTGGCCTGTTGGCTGAATCCATGCGTCGCGTTGCAAACGAGGAATCAATTAGCGCGCTGTTCGAATAAGAACAGCGTTAACAGCAACTCATTACCGCATCGGTCGCAAGTGCAGTAATGATTCATCAAAGGAGTCACGACTATGTCTGACCAATTTGAACTACACGCAGAAGTACGCGAGGACATGGGGAAAGGTGCGAGCCGCCGCCTGCGTCGTCTCGCAGACCAGGTTCCCGCTATTATTTACGGCGGAGACAAAGACCCCCAGCCCCTGACCCTCATCCGCAAGGATCTGGAGAAAGCGCTGGAAAATGAAGCATTTTATTCTCACGTGCTGACCATCAATGTCGGCAAAGAGAAGCAGAAGGCCATTCTGAAGGACCTGCAGCGCCATCCCGCACGGGAGAGCGTCATGCACGCGGATTTTCTGCGGGTTAACGAGAACAAGCCCATCAAAATGCACGTGCCTATTCACTTCGTCAACGAAGCGAAGTCTTTTGGTGTCAAGACCGAAGGCGGTATCGTCCAGCACCAGGAAACAGACGTTGAAGTTCAGTGTCTTCCGAAGGATATCCCCGAGTACATTGAAGTTGATATGCTCGAGGTGAAAATCGGCGAGATTATCCACCTGTCCGATATCGTCCTGCCGGAGGGTGTCATATCTGTCGCCCTCGCACTGGGCGAAGACCACGACCTGGCCGTGGCCTCTATCATTGCGCCTAAAGGCGGCAGCGATGCCGACGAAGATGATGCTGAAGCTGCTGATGACGCGACTGATGCGGAAGGCGAAGCAGAAGGCGAAAGCGAGGACTAAACCTCTCGCTGCAGGCGGCTTCCAGTTTTCGGAAGCCGCTAATATCGTCTGGACAAGGTGCCAACGTTGACTGCAATCAAACTGATCGTAGGTTTGGGCAACCCCGGTAGCGAATACCGGGGTACCCGGCACAACGCCGGTGCCGACTTCGTGGAAGCATTGGCCAGGCAGTGTGGTGCCAGCCTGCAAGCAGAATCCAAATTTTATGGCATGACCGGAAGGGTGACACTTTCCGGGCATGACTTGCGCCTGTTAATTCCCACCACATTTATGAATCTGAGTGGCAAGTCCGTGGCAGCTATGGGCCAGTTTTTCAAGTTTACACCTGAGCAAATGCTGGTCGCGCACGATGAACTGGACCTGCCTGCGGGTACGGCAAAACTGAAACAGGGCGGCGGCCACGGCGGTCACAATGGCCTGCGTGACATCATCCCCGCGCTGGGGAACAACAAAGATTTCTACCGGCTGCGCATCGGCATTGGGCACCCCGGGCATGCCTCAAAGGTGACGGGCTATGTACTGGGGGCACCGTCGCAAACGGACCGCACGGCGATAGATGCGTGTATCGATGAGGCCATAGCTACCCTCCCCCTTCTCCTTGGTGGGGACAAAACCAAGGCAATGACAAGGCTACACAGCTTCAGCGCAGCCTGAGCTGCGACAACCACAGACTAATCACACAGGACAGCCAGATGGGTTTCAAATGCGGTATCGTCGGTTTGCCGAATGTCGGCAAGTCCACTCTATTCAACGCGCTTACACAGGCGGGAATCGATGCGGAAAACTTTCCTTTCTGCACCATCGAGCCTAACGCCGGTGTGGTGCCAGTGCCGGACCCGCGCCAGACGCTGATCTCAGACATTGTCAAACCAGAACGGGAAGTGGCCACCACCATGGAGTTTGTGGACATTGCAGGCCTGGTGGCCGGAGCCTCTAAAGGTGAAGGCCTTGGCAACCAGTTCCTGGCGAATATTCGGGAAACCGATGCCATTGCCCATGTGGTGCGCTGCTTTGAAGATGAGAACGTTATCCACGTGGCGAATCGTATCGACCCCAAGTCAGATATCGAGGTGATCAATACCGAACTGGCGCTGGCAGACCTGGAAAGTTGTGAAAAGCAACTGCAGAAAGTGATTCGCACCGCCAAGGGCGGCGACAAGGAATCCATTGCCATGAAGGCACTGCTGGAGAACAAGCTGCTACCACACCTGAATGAGGCGCAGCCGGTGCGCTCACTCAATCTGGACGATAACGAGCGCGCCCTGGTAAAGCAGCTGTTCATGCTTACAGGCAAACCCACTATGTATATTGCCAACGTGGACGAAGAAGGTTTCGAGGGCAACCCCCACCTGGACACAGTGCGCGCCATTGCCGAGCAGGAAGGTGCAAGTGTGGTTGCCATCTGCAACAAACTGGAATCCGAGATTGTGGAACTGGAAGACGAGGAACGCATAGAATTCCTCAAGGACCTGGGCATGGATGAACCGGGCCTCAACAAGGTGATCCGCGCCGGCTATGACTTACTGAACCTGCAAACCTACTTCACCGCCGGCGTAAAAGAAGTGCGGGCCTGGACCGTTAAAATAGGGGCCACCGCACCGGAGGCCGCCGCCGTCATCCATACCGACTTCCAGAAAGGCTTTATTCGCGCCGAGGTCATCAGCTATGACGACTTCATTGCCTACAAGGGTGAACAGGGCGCCAAGGATGCCGGGCGCTGGCGCCTGGAAGGTAAGGAGTACGTGGTGCAGGACGGGGACGTGATTCACTTCCGCTTTAATGTCTAAAGCGGCCCTTAATCAGCTAGTCACTGCTGAGAAACGGGCCTTTCCCCACAAACTCACCTGAGTCGATCTGGCCTACGACAAAGCGTGCCAACTCGCCGGCACGCAGGGTAAATGATGTCGGCGTCTCAAGCGACACGACGGGAGCTTGCACAAAGGGCTGGGCCTCCAGCAACGGGCACCTTATCAGTGTCCATTGCAGCGAGCTGTCCGCCAGTATCTGATACTCCGCCTGCTTGTCTTCAAGTTCACTGTGCAGGCCCAGGAAAACCAACTGTTGCATCAGCCAACCCGTGAAATTACGGTCATCTCCCGGCAGCACCACAGCTGCCCCGGACACCAGGATATAGCGCTCTATCCCGTACTTTGGCATTAAATGAACCAAATCAGCTGTGACGCTGGAATTGAGCATTTTTGCCGCGCCCCCATCGGCCTTGACCGGCCCCAGCGCACTGATCACCACGTTACTCCCGGCCAGCAGAGCCTCCAGTGCAGCCGGATTGAGAGCATCGCCTTTAATAATGGTTATCCGACCCTGATATCTCTCCAGCTTTTGTGGCGTTCGTGCAAGGGCCCTGACGGTATAGCCCTCTGCCAGCGCCTGCTCCAGAATAAACCCACCAGCCAGGCCGGTAGCGCCCAGTAGCGCGATCGTGACATTCTTTGGGGCTGCTGCCCTACCGCCCTCAACTGCCGCGGTGGGGAGCGTCTGTTGGCCGTGGGACACACAGCCTGACAGGATAACCGCGAAGATAGCGACCAGAAATGTCCTGCTGGTACTACGCCCTGAGTTTCCAATGCTGGCAAACATAGTTGGTTTCTTTATTGACGAATTATAAGCAGTGTCGAATTTGCAGTGGCCTGGCCAGTACCCTGCCACAAGCACCCTTGACTTGGCATCCCAAAATCTGGAGAATTCGCGCCTCTCGAGAAGTCTCGAGTTCTGCACTGTCTAAGGCTACGTAGCTCAGCTGGTTAGAGCACAGCATTCATAATGCTGGGGTCGGTGGTTCAAGTCCACCCGTAGCTACCACCTATTTTCCTTCAAAAACAGTAACTTACAGATCGATCAAACCAGTTTTACGTTTTCCCGTCTCCCAACTGCGGGAGATTTGCGGGAGTTTTCATTTTTAATCAAGGTCAGCGTCGGCGCTGAACTACCCGACCAACTCACTTTCTCCACCGCGTCTATCAGTTCCCCAATTTCTGCAGCGGAGTAATGCGTGGTGATCTGGCCGTTTTTATGGCCCAGCAGGACTTGCCGGGTTTCATGACTGACGCCTTTGGCCCGCAACCGGCGACCGAACGTATGCTTTAAATCATGAACCCGCGCCTGAGGTAATCCAGCTTCCTCCCGCGCCCTGCGCCACGCCTTGGTATTGATGCGATCAACAGGCTGACCCTTCGAGTAGGTAAAAACATATTCCGGGTTCCTCCCACGTTGGCGATTGATCACCGCCCGCGCTTCGGCATTCATCACTACCAGTCGATCCTCCCCATTCTTAACACCGCCACCCGGGACAACAAAGACGCTGGTTTTCAGCTCGGGAATCGATACTTCCCAATCCCACCGTAAACAAACCACTTCCTGTTCCCGCGTTCCAGTATTGACCTTGAACAAGGCCATTTCCCTTAAGTGTTCCGGCAAGCGCGCAAACAGCCTCGCCTGCTCGTCCCATGATAGGGGATATGGCTTTCGGGCATCGTCACAGTCGAGCAACTGCAGCAAAGGGGCTGTTTCAAGCCAGGTCAAACCCGAGTCATCCCGCCATAATCGGGCGGCAAGCATCAGAATTCGCCGCACCACCGCCAGATCGCGGTTTATGGTGTTGGCTCGCATACCCTGCTTACGACGATGCCGGATAAACGACTCCAGCGTGCCCTGATGAACCCGGCGCAATGGCAGATCACCTATATACGGGTCCAGAATTCTCAGGGATTGTGCATAGCGGCCAATACTGCGCTTATGCTGGTTATCCAGCAGAAACCTGGTGGCCGCCTGCCGAAAAGAGCGCTCCGCTCGAATGCCATAAACATTCGCCTTGCGCATCTCTTCCAATCGTCGAATCAGGTACCTTTCCGCCTCCGCGAGCTCACTTGTTCCAGTGCTCTCGTGAAGTCGGCCATACCCCCTGACGCATTTATCAATGTGCCAGATGCCCTGGGTGCCTCTTTTGTAGAGGCCCGGGATTCGCTTTGACATAGGAAATCTCCTCTATGTTTTGGCGAACACCCACAGCGGTCCATATACTGCTCCGCCCAGGCGTCCATTTCAAGCCGATCAAAGGCAATGCCCTGCTTACCGATGGGAATCTCCGTGAGGCTTATCCGAACCTCCCGGTTGAATCGGTTCTTGTCCATTCCCAAGTAGCCGGGGGCATCACGCAAACGAATAAATCGGGGGAGAATCGAAGTCATCTCTCAGCGGCCCAAGTACACAGCAGTAATCTGCTCTCTGACATGGCCCAGCTCTTTGCTTACGGTTAACCGGGCCTCGTGATCTCTTCGTCTTTGAGCCTCGCTGAGCTTTCCTTTGGAAGGCCCACCCCCATGGGGCGATGGCCAGCCCGTGAGTTCTTGGTAGCGTTGCTGGGCATAGGCGTGGCGCAGGCCATGCATTTTCGATAACCCGGCATTGGCAGTGTGGCGCTCGTAGATTCTCAGCTGCTCGATGTACTGCCGGCCACTGGGGATCATAGAACCCAACCCGGCCAGTTGTTTTGCCTGTTCCAGTAAAGCTCGCTGCTCTATGGTGCGAATGGGCACCGTGCGTTCTCGCCCGCCCTTGGTCCAGCTGGCCTTGAGATGCAGGTGCTTGCCCCGGTCCGCCCAGCGGGGCTGAATCTTTAAGGCTTCTTCCCGCCTTAGCCCAAAGGCCTGTTGCAGGCGCAGGCTCATACGAACGTGTTCATCCTTGACCTGAGCGAGTTGCTCCTCGGCCAGGTCTTTCGCCTTGCTCTGCTCGGACACAAACTGCCGGTCCGGTATCCCATAGAAATCGTTACTGCCGGCGACCACGGCCCGCTTGTTAACCTTCTCGGCCCACCAACGTAAGCAACTCATCCTGTTCTTGATGGTGCCAGGGGAAAGGTTTTGTTTGAGCCACAGATCCACCAGAGACTGGACGTGCTTTTGCTTAAGCGACGTGGCTTTCAGTTGTCTAAATCCGAGGTCGTGCAGCTGGTTGGCGATAGCGCTCAACTGGCGCTCCCGGCCCACCCGGGTTTCGAAGCTGCCTTCGTGGCTGTGTTTGCATAGCATTTTCAGTTGGTAGTTCAGGTCTCGCATAGTGTTGCATCCGTAGGTGAGTGTTTCTGATCACCTGGCAACAATGCTGCGCAGGTCCGCCGAAGCAGTACGATCACGGGACACCAATCCCGGTTGACCTGAATGTGTCTGGCCATAGACAACACGGTGTGTTTTCGCAAGAAAACTGGCCCGTGCAAACCAACGGTTATCCAGCCTTGGGCTGGGGTGGAATTTCCTCCTTTTTGAATTGAGCAGAACGCACTGACCGCGAGTGCGCTTGCGTGGTTGAAGAGACTGTCGTTCAAACCGGGCGTGATCGCCCGACTATCGACAGCGGTTTTAGGACAGATCCCCATAGCGAGCGGGAGAGGTTTGAATGAACGCTACTCGGATAATGCGGTACCGCGATAGTTCGAAGATGGACCCGGTCATTGCTGAGCGTTGCGTCAAAATGGCCCTGAGTGACGCTTTCGGCGGATTCCAATACAGCCGGACTCTGCCTACCCCTTTCGCTTGCGCAAGGTGGGGTCATCCTTGCCACTTTTCCGCAGTGGCCGCGTCTAGTGAGTCCACTATACGAACGCGTAATACGGGTGTCACAGGGAATTCGATCCGTATCCGGCGTGGTTTTTATCCGACGCCGGGTGCCTTGATGTTCAGGACCCGGTCGAAAAAGGACACTTCGGCGGCAGTGAGCGCGGTCTGGAATGCGGATATCCACAAATTTCGCTACTTAATGCAGTGGTTCCAGTGGAACCACTCCTCAAAACTTATTGAGCAAATGAGGTGCTGAGATTATTGCGGTAGAGCGGAGGCGCCCACGTCACTACCCGCTGCGCTTGGCAGTGACATGAGCGCGTGCTTACCGGCGCAACACCTGTTCCAGTGCCGAGAGTGCCTGCGCACGTCCAAGCAGGGTCCATACTAAGGTTCATTAACTTTCGTAAACGTATACTGTGGGTATACGTTTACGACATTTTACAAACCGTCTCGCCAACTCACTGTCCCATACGATGTTCGCGTGATAGCATCAAGTGCATACACGCTGCCACTCCATAACAAAGAGGGTACCCATGCGCACTGTCGTCGGCATCCGCTCTGAAAAGCGGACCAGCCAAGCTTCCAGCCACAGCGAAGCACCTACGCCCACGGTCTGGTTCGCGTCATGGCGCCAGCTGGCCGGCGTGTTGTCAGACGAGAACCGGGCATTGCTACGTTTGATGCAGGATAAGCAGCCGCGCACGGTACTGGAACTTGCAGAACTGTCTGGACGCGCGGCCAGTAACCTGTCGCGCACGCTGCGCAATCTGGAGGGTTACGGCCTGGTCAAGCTGCACCGCAGCCCGGACACCCGCGCCGTGCGCCCGGAAGCGCTGGCCACCGAATTTCTCGTAGTGCTGGATTAACAGTGCTGGACTGACCCCCACCGCGACTGAACAACAGGAACTATAATGGCCAAGGGCAAAGACAAAAACAACGGCGGCAAGTCCCAATCGCAGCTGGGCTTCGAAGCTGACCTGTTCAAAACCGCTGACAAACTGCGCGGCAATATGGAACCCAGCGACTACAAGCACGTCGCCCTGGGGCTGATCTTTCTCAAGTACATTTCCGACGCCTTCGAGGCCCGCCACGCTGAACTACTGGCCGAAGACGCAGAAGCAGCGGAGGACAAGGATGAATACCTCGCCGACAATATTTTCTGGGTACCCAAAGAAGGTCGTTGGTCTCACCTGAAAGCCAACGCCAAGCGCCCTGAGATCGGTACCCTCATCGACGATGCCATGCGCATCATCGAGAAGGACAACGAATCCCTGAAAGGCGTACTCCCCAAGGACTACTCTCGCCCCGCGCTCAACAAGGTCATGCTGGGAGAGCTGATCGACCTGATTTCCGGCATCACCATGAACGAACAGGGCGGCAAGTCCCGTGACTTACTCGGCCGCGTCTACGAGTACTTTCTAGCCCAGTTCGCCGGCAGCGAAGGAAAACGCGGCGGCGAGTTCTACACCCCGCGCTCGGTGGTGCAGGTGCTGGTGCAGATGCTCGAACCCTACCAGGGCCGCGTCTACGACCCTTGCTGCGGCAGCGGCGGTATGTTCGTGCAGAGCGAAAAGTTTGTACTGCAACACGGCGGACGCATCGGCGATATCGCCATCTATGGCCAGGAGAGCAACTACACCACCTGGCGCCTGGCCAAGATGAACCTGGCCGTGCGCGGGATCGACTCGGATATCCGCTGGAACAACGAGGGCAGTTTCCACAAGGACGAGCTGCGCGACCTGCGCTTCGACCATATCCTCGCCAACCCGCCCTTCAACATATCCGACTGGGGCGGTGACCGCCTGCGCGAAGACCCGCGCTGGCAGTTCGGCGTGCCGCCCGTGGGCAACGCCAACTACGCCTGGTTGCAGCACATCCACTGGCACCTCGCGCCATTCGGCACCGCCGGCGTGGTGCTGGCGAACGGTTCCATGAGTTCCAACCAGAGCGGCGAAGGCGAGATCCGCAAGGCCATGGTCGAGGCCGACGCGGTAGATTGCATGGTCGCCCTGCCGGGGCAGTTGTTCTACTCCACCCAGATTCCCGCTTGCCTGTGGTTCCTGGCCCGCGACAAGTCCAACGACAAGCGCGGCAAGGAGACTCTGCGCGATAGGCGCGGCGAAGTGCTGTTTATCGATGCCCGTAATATGGGCACGCTGGTGGACCGCACCCGGCGTGAACTCAGCGACGCCGACATCCAGAAGATCGCCGATACCTATCATGCCTGGCGCGGCGAGAAAGAAGCCGGGAAGTACGCGGACATTCCCGGTTTTTGCAAGAGCGCCAGCATCGAGGACATCCGCAAGCACGGCCATGTGCTCACCCCGGGTCGCTTTGTCGGTGCCGAAGCTGTGGAGGATGACGGTGAGCCATTCGCCGACAAGATGCATCGCCTCAGCGCGCAGTGGCGGGCGCAGCAGCAGGAAGGGGCGCGGTTGGATGCCGCGATTGAGGCCAACCTGAGGGAGCTTGGGTATGGCGGGTGAGTGGCGCGATACCACGCTTGGTGAGGTGACTGACTTCTTATCGGGCGGCACCCCGTCGAAGGGCAGAGCCGACTACTGGGACGGCTCAATCCCTTGGGTATCTGCAAAGGATATGAAGCGGTTCCGGCTCGACGATTCAGAAGACCACGTTACTGAAGATGGAGCTTCTAACGGAACGAGACTCGCTCCGGCTGGCTCGGTATTGCTCCTGGTTCGCGGAATGACCCTGCTTAACGACCTTCCAATCTGCGTTATCAGTCAGCCCATGACGTTCAATCAAGACGTCAAGGCTCTTCGACCGAACGCGAATGTCACTCATGAGTTTCTTCCGTATCTACTGCTTGGCAATAAAGATAGGCTTCTAGCGCGAGTCGACCTCGCAGGCCACGGTACGGGCCGCCTGAACAGTGACGAATTGAAGTCGCTCGGAATTGGGCTGCCGCCCCTACCCGAACAACGCGCCATCGCCCATATCCTCGGCACGCTGGACGACAAGATCGAACTCAACCGCCGCCGCAACCAGACCCTGGAAGCCATGGCCCGCGCCCTGTTCAAGGACTGGTTCGTCGACTTCGGCCCCGTCCGCGCCAAGATGGAAGGCCGCGACCCTTACCTCCCCCCCGACCTCTGGCAACTTTTCCCTGATAGCCTCGATAATGACGGGAAGCCAGATGGGTGGGAGGTGGTTCCCGCAAGCGAGCTCATCGAGTTCAACCCGACAGAACCTCTGCGTAAGGGTACGCCCGCGCATTACCTCGAAATGTCCTCTCTACCAACATCAGGAAGTTGGTCGGAACCGCCTGTCATGCGGGACTATGGGAGCGGGATGCGATTTCGCAACGGTGATACCCTGTTAGCGAGAATTACGCCATGCCTTGAGAACGGGAAGACGGCACTTGTACAGTGTCTTCCTGATGATACTGTCGGATGGGGGTCGACAGAATACATTGTTATGAGACCCAAAGCGCCGGTTCCGGCTGAGTTTGCCTATTTGCTTGCGAGAGACGGTACGTTCCGCGAACATGCGATTAGAAGTATGACGGGTACATCTGGCCGTCAGCGCGCACAGGGGGATTCGGTCGCTGCATTCAAACTAGCGTCACCGGCTCACGAGAACGTCTGGCATGTATTCGCAATGCAAGTAGCGCCAATATTTGAAAGCATTAAGTCAAATGCGAAGGCGTCAGAGACTCTCGCCCAACTACGCGGCACCCTGTTGCCCAAACTGATCTCCGGCGCGCTGCGCATCGCGGATGCTGAAAAGTTTTTAAGCGTACAATCGCGAAAACATACATTGAATGCAATATGGAGCGAATATGGCCAGAGCTGACCTATTAATTCGCCTTGTCCAATCCGGTATAAGGAGCGACAAGGCCAGCTTTAGAAAGGTCGTTGAGGCGATCATCGCCGAAGAGCGAACCAAGCAGCACAAGGTGCTGGCCGAGAAGCTCGAGGAGTTACTGAGCGCCGCGCCGGTAGAACGCACCGTTTCCAATGGCGGTGGTCCTATGCTGGATCAGCGCATGGGCAACCTGTTTCATGAGATTATGCCCCAGCGAAAGCTGTCCGATCTCATCCTGCCGGATGAGGTGCTGCAGATTTGCCAGAGCCTAATTCAGGAACAGCACCGGACCGACCTGCTCAGGTCATACAACCTGGAGCCCCGTCATCGCTTGCTCCTCATCGGACCGCCAGGTAATGGCAAGACTTCGTTGGCCGAAGCCATTGCAGAAGCACTGGTGGTCCCGCTGCTTGTGGTCCGTTATGAGAGTGTCGTCGGTACATACCTGGGCGAGACCGCTGTCCGCCTGAAGAAACTGTTTGAGTATGCCTCCACTCGGAAATGCGTGCTCTTTTTCGATGAGTTTGAAACCCTCGGCAAGGAGCGTGGTGATCTGCACGAGACCGGTGAGATCAAGCGCGTGGTGAGTTCGCTGCTCATGCAGATCGACAACCTGCCGAGCCATGTCATGGTTATCGGTGCAACCAATCATGCCGAACTACTGGACCGTGCTGTCTGGCGGCGCTTCCAGGTCCGCATGATTTTACCCGGCCCGACCCGCGCTCGCCTGACAGAGTGGTTCGAAAAATTCGAGCGCCGGATCAATATTCCCCTGGGATATGCTGCGGGCACGTTGGCAAAACGTCTCCATGGGTCGAATTTCGCCGAAGTCGAAGAGTTCGGCACGACCGTGTTCCGCCAGTATGTGCTAGAACAATCGAACGCCAACATGAAGGATATCGTATCCAAAACCCTCCAGAGTTGGTCCGCCAGATCAGTCACCGTAGCGCAACAGCACGAACCGGAGGCGAAGGATGCCTGAACGCCCACTACTACTTTTCCCGCTGCCACAACCGGCTGATAGGACAAAACAGAAACCCCAGTTCGGACGCGTTCACAGGCCCAATGTAACACGACAAGGGCAACGCCTTTCACCGATGTTCAACCAACTGCAGGCAGCTTTTGAAGCCCGCAGAGTTGAGATTCAGCAAAACACTACGGGTATAGATCCCGAGCAAGTTTTAGTCATTGAGACCATTGGCAGCGTGGACAATTTTGCCAATGCCGTGAAACGTATCGAGGGACTCGAATGGATGGGTGAACTCGATAGCGACGAGATTGCACCCGATCAAGATTTTTATGATGAGAATAATCCTGAAAAGGAGCTGAATGGGCGTCTTTATCTGGTAATGTCCAATCAGCGAGCCCTCGACGAAATGCTGTCCCTGTGGCGACGCTACCAGACTGATCCAAGCATGCAGTTCGAGCGCGGCCTTACAAAGTTCCGCGACGTGTTCCTACACTTGAAAAGCATCCGTCGGTGGGATGTTCAGGACAGACTTCTTGAAACCGGCGTGATCGATATCTGGCAGGAAGATCTTGTATATGACGCTAATCGTGTCATTCCGTTTGAGGCTGAGCTTTGGTTTCGTGGAAGCAACGAGCTTCGCGCAGTTAGCGCGAACCAAGTCACGAACCTCGTTCAGCAAGCTGGCGGTCGAATACTGAACCAGTCAGTCATTGAGGGCATCGCCTACCATGGACTCCTGGCCGAACTGCCGGCTCATGCCATCCGATATATCGTGGAGAACCCAACAACTGAACTGGTTAGATGTGAGAACGTCATGTTCTTCAGGCCTGTTGGGCAAATGGTGGTCGGAGACAAATCTCCAGAGGGTGATGTGGAAATCGCCCAGATTGAAGAGATGCCAATGCCTACTGGCGACCCTGTCGTGGCTCTTTTTGATGGGGTTCCGCTGTCCAATCACCGCTTGTTGGCTGGCCGTTTGATTGTCGACGATCCAGATAACTGGGAAGCTGATTACGCGGCCTCTGAACGGGTCCATGGCAGCTCAATGGCATCGCTAATTGTCCATGGCGACCTGAATCAGCCACAGCCCTCTCTATCCAGACCGGTTTACGTTCGGCCTATCATGAAGCCGCTGAACTGGCTCGACACGCCTCGACCAGAGGGGATTCCTGAAAATTGCCTTGCGGTCGATCTTATTCACAGAGCGGTTAAGCGATTATTCGAGGGAGATCAGGGGGAAGGACCGGCAGCTCCTCACATTAAAGTAATCAACTTGTCAATCGGTGACCGAGCCCGCCAATTTACACAGTCTATGAGCCCGATTGCCAGATTGCTGGACTGGTTAAGCATGAAGTATAGCGTGCTGTTTGTCGTCAGTGCCGGGAATCACCCAACAACAATTTCTTTGGGCGTATCTCGGGAGGAATTCGACTCGTTTCAAACTGACGAATTTGAAGCGGCAACGATCAAAGCCCTGTACCGGGATGCCCGACACCGGAAACTTCTTTCGCCAGCCGAAACGATTAACGGCATCAGCGTTGGGGCAGTACATCTTGACGAGGCACAGGTTACCTACCAGGGAAATAGGATAGACCCATTTGGACGTCCATTACCCAGTCCCGTTTCAGCATTTGGCAGCGGTTATCGACGTGCAATAAAACCCGATGTTATCTTCTACGGCGGGAGACAATGGTACCGGTTGCCTTTACAGCCAACCAACCCAGTAACCATTGAGCCCGCAATTTTTCGCACAACCCCAGGAAACAAAGTCGCCTCACCCGGAAGCCTTGCGGGTGAACTAAACGCCACCTCCTACAGTTGTGGAACGAGCAATGCGACTGCTTTGATCAGCAGAGCCGCTGGCATTTGTTACGACTCTCTGCAGCAGATCTTCAATGAGCAAGCGGCTGAAATCGATCCATCAAATTATGAAGTTCCCCTATTGAAGGCGATGTTGGTCCATGGTTGCTCGTGGGGCGATATAGGTTCACGAGTTTCCGAGGTGCTTCGTACTCCTGAAAACGGCCGTCAGCTCAGTGGGCTGATTAGCCGGTGGATCGGTTATGGCATACCGTTGGTAGACCGTGTTCTGGATTGCACAGAACAGCGAGCAACAGTCTTGGGCTTCGGGCAGCTTTCCGATGGTGAAGCTCACGTTTTCAGCCTGCCTCTACCTCCATCGCTGGGATCGCGCCCTGAGTGGCGACGCCTGACAGTTACCTTGGCTTGGTTGTCCCCAATCTCGGCAAGCACTCAAAAATATCGCACTGCAAGCCTTTGGTTTGAAATGAACAACAACGGCTTAGCTCCAACTCGAAGTGATGCCGATTGGCGAGCAGTGCGGCGCGGAACAGTCCAACACGAAGTGTTCGAAGGCCAGAGAGCGGAGCCGTTCATCGACGGGGAAGCTATCGAAATTAAAGTGAACTGCCGTGAAGACGCCGGAAAAATCCAGAACCCTATCGCGTATGGATTGACCGTCTCATTGGAGGTGGCTGAGGGTACCGATATCGCTGTTTACAACGAGATCCGAACTCGAATTGCACCTGCGATTCAGATTCGCCCTGGTGAGAACCAGACAACAGATGAAGGACCAGTCGCGTGATTCGCATCCATCATGATGTATATCCGGGTGGGAACCCATGAATAATATCGTGATTTTTGAAACCGAAAATCAACCGGTACAAGTGCGACTGGAGGGCGAGACTGTCTGGCTGGTTCAGGCGCAAATGGCGGAATTATTCGGCACTTCGGCTGACAATATCAGCCTGCACCTGAAAAACATCTTTAAAGACAAGGAGTTGGACGAGGAGACAACTACCGAGGATTTCTCGGTAGTTCGTCAGGAAGGGGCGCGCCAAGTCAAAAGGCAGCTCAAACACTACAATCTCGACGTCATCATCTCGGTAGGCTACCGGGTCAGTACCACTCGCGCTACCCGCTTCCGCCAATGGGCCACCGGCGTACTGCGTCAGCATTTGGTGGAGGGTTACAGCCTCAACCAGCAGCGATTGGAGGAACGCGGCATTGAGTTCGAGCAGGCGTTCGACCTGCTTTCCAGCACCCTGGCCAACCAGCAGCTGGTCAGCCCGGAGGGTGAAGCGGTATTGCAGGTGATCGCCGACTACGCCCGCAGTTGGAGCATGCTGCAGGGCTATGATGAGCAGAGCCTGATCGGGCAGACCAGCATGCAATGCGGTATGCGTTCGTTGCATCTGGACGATGTACTCCCGGCGATTGCCCAGCTCAAGGCGGAGCTGATCGCCAAAGGCGAGACCACCGAGCTGTTCGGCCAGTTGCGTGGAGATGGGCTTGCGTCCGCCATCGCAACTATAGAGCAGGGCTTTGGTGATGAGCTGTTCTACCCCAATGTTGCCAGCCGGGCGGCGCATCTGCTGTATCTGGTTATCAAAAATCATCCCTTGGCCGATGGCAACAAGCGCACTGGCTCATTTCTGTTTCTGTGGTACCTGCGCCTGAACGAGCACTTGTTGGCACGGCCAGTGGAAAGGCTGATTAACGACAATACGCTGGTAGCGCTAGCGCTGCTGGTAGCAGAGAGCAAACCTGCGCAAAAAGAGCTGATGGTGAAGCTGGTGGAGCATTTTGTGTTATTGACAACTGACTCGGCGGCCAAGGACGACTGATGGCCTTTCTTTCGGAAGCACAATTGGAAACCGCACTGTTGGAGCAGCTTGCCGTGCTGGGCTATACCTGCGCCTCCGACGATGTCATCGGCCCCGATGGTAAACAACCAGAGCGGGATGCCTACGACGAAGTGGTGCTCACGGCGCGACTCACCGCCACTGTAGCGCGCCTGAACCCGGCGTTACCGCCAGAGGCGCAAGCGGATGCCGTGCGCCGCCTGACGCAATCAGAATTGCCAAACCTGCTGGAAGAGAACCGTCGCATACACAGGCTTCTCACCGAAGGTGCCGATGTGGAGTATTACGGTGAGGATGGCACGCTCACAGCCGGTAAGGTGCGGCTGATCGATTTCGAACAGCCTGCCAACAATGACTGGCTGGCAGTGCAGCAGTTCACGGTGGTGGCAGGCCAGGCCAAACGCCGCCCGGACGTGGTGGTGTTCGTCAACGGACTGCCACTGGCGGTAGTCGAGCTGAAAGCGCCCGGTGGGGAAAGTGCCACACTGAGCAGCGCCTTCAACCAGCTGCAGACCTATAAGCAGCAGATTCCTGCCCTGTTTCAGAGCAATGCCTTGTTGGTAACCTCAGACGGATTGATGGCCCGCGTCGGCTCGTTGTCGGCGGAGCAGGAGCGCTTCATGCCATGGCGCACCACCGACGGCACACGCATTGAGCCGAAGGGCATGCCTGAGATGGCGACGCTGATCGAAGGCGTATTCGAACAGGGGCGGTTTCTTGACCTGCTGCGCTACTTCACCGTGTTTGGCGAAGGCCCGTCTGGTCTGATCAAGATCATCGCCGGTTATCACCAGTTCCACGCGGTGAAGAAGGCTGTCACATCAACACTGCGGGCCAGCATGGAAAACGTGCAGGCGGAGGACCCCGCGGAGTACGGTCTACCCAGTGTGGAAAGCCAGCCTGAAGGTGACCGCAAGGCGGGTGTGATCTGGCACACCCAGGGTTCCGGCAAGAGCCTGCTGATGGCTTTCTATGCGGGCCTGCTCGTATTCGACCCACGCATGGCCAACCCCACGCTGGTGGTGCTCACCGATCGCAACGATCTGGACGACCAGCTGTTCGCGACCTTCGCCATGTGCAAAGACCTGCTGCGCCAGACGCCGGTGCAGGCGCAGGATCGTGATCACCTGCGCACTTTGCTCAATCGCGCTTCCGGCGGCGTGATCTTTACTACTCTGCAGAAGTTTTCGCCGGCGGCGGACGAGACTGATTTTCCGGCACTGACCGAGCGCTCCAACGTGGTGGTTATTGCTGACGAGGCGCACCGCAGCCAGTATGGTTTCAAGGCCAAGGTGGCCAGCAAGACCGGCGAGATCGCCTATGGCTTTGCCAAGTACCTGCGCGATGCACTTCCGAATGCGTCCTTCATCGGCTTTACCGGCACGCCCATTGAAGCCACCGATGTGAATACGCCGGCCGTGTTCGGCCACTACATCGACATTTACGACATCAGCCGTGCCGTGGAAGACGGCGCCACAGTGCCTATTTACTACGAATCCCGGCTGGCGCGAATCGAGCTGGACGAGGATGAGAAACCCCACATCGACGCGGAGATTGAGGCGCTGCTGGAGGACGAAGACGAGCCCAGCGCCGAACGCACCAAACAGAAATGGAGCACAGTGGAGGCATTGGTCGGCAGTGATAAGCGCCTGGCGCTGGTGGCCGACGATCTGGTGCAGCACTTCGAGGACCGGGTAGCGGCGCTCAGCGGCAAGGCGATGATGGTGTGCATGAGTCGTCGCATCTGCGTAGCGCTCTATGACGAGATCTTCAAACTACGGCCGCAATGGCACAGTTCGGACGACAATGCTGGAAGCATCAAGATCGTGATGACCGGCGCGGCCAGTGATCCAGTGGAGTGGCAGCAGCATATCGCCGGCTCAACTGGGCAGAAGGCGCGCCGCGACCTGTTGGCAAAGCGTGCCCGTGATCCACAAGATCCGCTTCAACTGGTGATCGTCCGCGACATGTGGTTGACCGGTTTTGATGCGCCCAGCATGCACACCATGTACATCGACAAGCCGATGCGCGGCCATGGCCTGATGCAGGCTATCGCGCGCGTGAACCGCGTATTCCGCGACAAGCCCGCTGGCTTGATCGTGGACTACATCGGCATCGCCCAAAACCTGAAGTCGGCGCTGGCGCAGTACTCCAAACCCGATCAGGATAAGACCGGCATCGACGAGTCCGAGGCAGTGGCTGTATTGCTGGAGAAGTACGAGATCGTGCGCGACATGTTCCACGGCTTCGACTACCGCACCGGCCTCCAAGGTACCCCAGGCGAGCGGCTGGCGATGATGGCCGGGGCTATCGAATGGATTCTCACCAGCCAGCAGCAGTGGGCGGAGGCAGAGAAAACACCGGAGGCCAAGAAGGTGGCGCATCGGCGCTTTGCCGATGGTGTTCTGGCGTTATCCAAGGCGTTTGCGCTGGCCGCCAGTTCGGATGAGGCGCGCGGCATACGCGAGGAAGTCGGATTTTTTCAGGCGATCCGTGCCGCGCTGGCTAAGACGGCCGGCGTTTCAGGCACCACCCGGCAGGACCGGGAATTAGCCATCCAACAGGTCGTCAGTCGAGCTGTGGTCTCCACCGAGATTGTCGATATTCTCTCTGCAGCCGGCATCCAGACACCGGACATCTCCATCCTCTCTGACGAGTTTCTACTCGAAGTACAGCAGATGGAAAAGAAGAACCTGGGGCTGGAGGCCCTGCGCAAGCTGTTGGGTGACAGTATCAGCTCGCGCACCCGCAGCAACGTGGTCGAGACCCGTGCTTTCACAGAACGTCTGGAAGATGCCATCGCGCGCTACCACGCCAACGCGATCACCACCGCCGAGGTGCTGCAGGAGCTGATCAAGCTGGCCCAGGATATCCGCGCTGCCCGGAACCGGGGAGAAGAACAAGGCCTGTCTGACGAGGAGATCGCCTTCTACGACGCACTGGCAGAAAACGAATCTGCGCTGCAGGTGATGGGTGACGACAAGCTGCGCGTAATTGCACACGAACTCCTGGTGAGCCTGCGCGAAAACGTCGCCGTCGATTGGGCCCACCGCGAATCGGCAAGGGCGCGGCTGCGCGTGTTGGTCAAACGTATCCTGCGCAAGTACGGCTACCCGCCCGACCTACAGGATGCGGCGGTACAGACAGTGCTGCAGCAGGCCGAGGTGCTGTCCGCCTTGTGGCAGCCTGGGCATTCACGTGTATGAGAAGTCCTTCCGGTATTCGCCAGAGCGATATTTCTCTAACCTGATGGTCACATAGACCTTCGCGCTGCTGAATGAAAGTGAAACACAGAAGCCGTTATTTCACTTTGCGCATTAAAAGTGAAATAAGGAGCCCCTTGATGTCATTTGCGGCTGGTAAAAAGGATAGACGAAGTCGCGAAGGCACCACTGGTACCTGCGGGAGATTTGCGGGACTTGTGATGAAATGCTGTGCTCTGTCGTGCAAAATGCGCTGTGAGTGTTCGGATTTATGTTAATAAAATCAATCAGTTAAAAATATCCAGCACAATTCATAATGCTGGGGTCGGTGGTTCAAGTCCACCCGTAGCTACCACTTATTCTCTTCAAAAACAGGGCTCTTCCCCATTAAGGGGGGATGCACCGATATTCACTAAACCCGGTTAATAATGCCATCCCACCCGCAATGGGTTAAGACGCGCAATCGGTAATTCTCAAAATTTCGGCTCTACCCCATTAACAATGGGATGGACTCCTCCTCATCCGCTTTCGGCATCTATGTGCCAGACTGAATATGCTATCCAACAGTCGCTAGCGAGGAGGAACCCACAATGAACATTACTCGAGTTGGAGTCGATTTGGCAAAAGAAGTATTCCATCTGCACGGTGTGGATGCACATGACCATGTGGTCTGGCAAAAGCGAGTGCGTCGGAAGTCTTGGCTCGCTGAGCTACAAAGGCATGTGCCAGAAGGAACTGAAATTGGGATGGAGGCATGCGCCGGAGCTCATCATTGGGGGCGAGAACTCATCGCTCGTGGTTACCAAGTAAAGCTCATGGCGCCTCAGTTCGTGAAACCATACGTAAAAAGTAACAAAAACGACCGCAACGATGCCGCAGCTATCTGCGAAGCCATGAGCCGCCCCTCAATGCGCTTTGTCCCTCTTAAAAGCACAGAACAACAGGATATACAGGCTGTACACCGAGTACGATCGGAGCTGGTTAAGCAAAGGACCGCCAAAGCAAACCAGATACGCGGCTTGGTTGGAGAATATGGCCTGGTGGCTCCACAGAGTATCCTCGCCCTACGTAAAGTATTACCACGCTGGCTTGAAGATGCAGAGAATGGACTGAGTCTTCGCTTTCGGCGTCTCTTGGCTGGCTTGGCTGAAGATTTCCGGTACCTTGATGAGCGCATCAAGAGGCACGATGACGAACTCGCGCTGATGGTAAAGGAAATGCCAGCAGCTCAAAAATTGATGGCACTTAGGGGGGTCGGACCAGCAACAGCCACTGCGCTAGTTGCGGCCCTGGGAACTGGCGAAGGGTTCGCTCGAGGTCGCGACTTTGCCGTTACGCTCGGATTAACCCCCAAGCATCATGGCACCGGCGGTAAGGACCGTATTCTCGGTATCAGTAAAAGAGGCGACGCATATCTGCGTACGCTATTAATCCATGGAGCCAGATCGGCGGTGAGCCGAGCGGAAGGAAGAAGCGATCCACTGAGCTGCTGGATCAATGCGCTATTGGAACGGCGTCATAAGAATGTTGTGATCGTGGCGTTGGCGAACAAAAACGCTCGTATGGCCTGGGCGGTACTGCGTCACGATCGAGAATACGATGCAGGCTGGCCCAGCTTGGCAGCATATGGGCACTAGAGCGAAAAACTGCTGAGAAATTTTACTCATCGACGATTGCGAAGGAGTCTGATTGAAGGAAAACAGGTCGAACCGGCACTGTCAAAACCCGAGTCCCCCGAAGGGTGAGAAACCCGGACTAACGTTAGGGAGTCAGTGCGCGAATAGCCCATCAAGGCCCCGTGTCTCGACACGATCAAGAGGCCGAATACACGTGAGCAATCGATCCCAATTCCAGATATCAAATTCCTTGCAAAAGAGGAGGAGTCCATACACGGGGGACGGGCATTCATACTCACCCGATTGATAATGCCATCCCGCCCACAGTGGGTCAGCACTCTCAAACGATAGTTCTCAAAGTTTCGGCTCTACCGCCTGATGGGTGGCGCGTCGTCAGGCACGATGAGTTCGCCGATCTCGCGCCAGAGCGCGTCTGCGCGATTCGGGGGCGGGTTCCCGTCCTCATCGAAGGAGTCCTCGCTGAACGTCACCGCGACGGCAATAGCCACGCCTTTGGAGGGCAGGTAGCCGAAGGCAGCAGCCTCGCCTGCGAACATCGGGTTTTGAGCCAACCAGTTCCCGGTCGTGATAATCCCAAGCCCATAGCTGTAGCCCACCGACTGTTGGAAGCAGGTTGCACAACCCTCGACCGCTGAACCGAAGCCCCTGAGATCGGTTGAGACCATCAGCTTGTGCGACTCTGGCGACAACAGCCTGCCGCTGGAAATGGCGCTCGCCGTGGCGTTGAGGTCGTGGATGTTTGTCGTCTGGATGGCCCCGCGTGTGATGGTCCACGACGGATTCCAGAAGGTAGCCTCCTCGTAGAACGGGGTGCCAGCTGCAACGCCGAGGTGGTCGCGACGCTCGGAGGTGAACGCGTGGAGCACTGGCTCGGAGATGGCCGGCGTGCCGGGATCGGTGGTATTTATAAGTCCGAGGGGGCCCAGGACGCGCTCCTCCATCGCCACATCAATGGGTTGACCGAGGATTTCCTCCAGCGCGAGGCCGAGGATCACGTAGTTCGTGTGAGCGTAGTTCCAGTTCGTCCCCGGCTCATAGAACAGTGGAGCATCGGCGATCTGAGCGAGCAACTCCTCCGGTTCCCACTGACGGAACGGGTTGTCGTAGAGCATCGCCCCAAACGCTTCATTGCCGATGACATAGTCGGGATAGCCCGAGGTCATCTGTGCGAGCTGACCGAGAGTCACTCGCTCGCCATGCGGGATATCCGGCAGCCAGGTCGCAACGGTATCGTCGAGATCGACCCTGTTTTCGTCGACGAGTGTAAGCAGCAAGGTTGCGACGTACGAAATCGCCACGGCACCATTGCGAAAGTGCATGTCGGTAGTGGCCGGCACACCCGTCAACGACTCGCCCCGGGCAAAGGTGGTGACCTCCTCGCCGTCGATGGTCACTCGAACAATCGCGGCGCGCAGGTCGAACTCTTCCATCCGCCGCTCCACCAGATTCATGATGTCAGCCTCGAGCTCGGGGTTCGTAGGCGAAACGGGGCTGGGTGTCGGGGACGAGCCCGAGGAGTTGCTACAGGACGCGACGAGGAAAACTGACGAGAGGGCGAAAACGGTGGTGCGAATATGTCTCATAACTCCGCATTTGGGCTTCTTGGCAAAGTTACTGCGGGCCGCAATATAGCTTATGCTTTCCATGTTCTATCACCTGTACATGTACAATAATTCATACGTTTGATTATCAGCGCGCAACCCGTCAATTCGAGCAGACGTCAAAATAATTCTAGCAAATTAAATAATGGGGCTGTCTCCAAAAATAGATGAATCCCAGCATTTGGAGAATATATCCGCGCCCTGGACCTTACTGATAAACCCGGCGATTAGCGAGCTCTGTGCCGGGCATATACTCCACGGTTTGCACATCCAACCATACCGGCAACAAATAGCGTACGTAGAATACCCGGTGGTGGAGGCACCAATAATAATGTCATCGCAATGCTTGTTCTGCTGACGACCATCTTGGCACGCAGTGATAATAACCCGCGTCATAGCCAACGCCTCAAGTTCCTATACTGTTGTGAAGGGACGTTATTACTTTTTGTGTAATGTTTCCATGATCTGATCCACCGTGAAAGTGCCCGGACGCTGTCGGGGCGGAAACTGCTGAAACGTCGCGACAAACTGAGTGACCGCGCCCATTCCCAGCATGCCGACCGAGCCGATTTTCTTGTCCCACCACAGGTTGTAGCTATTGGAATCGGTGTCCGCACGCTCAAACGGATCGCGGCGCAGATTAAACACCTTGGGAATTCGCAGGGAAATAAAGGGGTCGCGCCAGACATCAAACGTATGAGCGCGTTGCTCCGCAAAGACAAACTTCCAATCACCTACTCTGGTAGCCGTCAATAAGCCATCGTCGCTAAAGTAGAAAAACTCGCGCCGTGGCGCGACCGGCTGTTCACCTAGCAGAAAGGGTAAGAAATTGTAGCCATCCAGGTGAACCTTGAAGGTCTTATCGCCCACTCTTTTGCCGTTCTTCAATTCACTTTTAAGCTGACTATCACCCACAGCGGCCATTAGCGTGGGCACCCAGTCGAGGTGCGACATTATCTGGTTACTGATTCCACCCGGTTTTATGTGGCCAGGCCAGCGCACCATCGCTGGAACACGGTAGCCACCTTCCCAGTTCGTGTTTTTCTCACCCCGATAGGGTGTGATAGCCGCATCAGGCCATTGATTGAAGTGCGGGCCGTTATCCGTCGAATAAATCACGATGGTGTTAGCCGCTATGTCCAACTCGTCCAGTTTAGCCAGCAAAGCCCCCACATGCCCGTCGTGCTCGACCATAGCATCGTTGTAGAAACCCTGGCCGCTGGCACCCAACTGCTCCGGCTTTACATGGGTGTAATAGTGCATGCGTGTAGAGTTAAACCAGACAAAGAAAGGTTTGCCCTGCTCGTGTGCCTTGTCAATAAATTTCAGTGATGCCGCCAGAAACTCCTCATCCACAGTCTCCATACGCTTACGTGTCAACGGGCCACTGTCCTCAAGCTTGCCATCGGCATGACTGTGAATGACACCGCGTGGACCAAACTTTTCACGGTACCCGGGAATCTGCGGGTAGTCCGGATCTTCCGGCATCTCCTCGGCATTCAGGTGGTACAGGTTTCCAAAAAATTCATCGAAGCCATGGTTGGTCGGCAGGAATTCATCGAGATCTCCCAGGTGGTTCTTGCCAAATTGGCCGCTGGTGTAGCCATGCGGCTTTAAGAATTCCGCGAGAGTGGGGTCTTCGGCTTGCAAGCCCAGATCAGATCCCGGGATACCGACCTTAGTCAGTCCTGTACGCACGGGATGCTGCCCGGTAATGAAGGCAGACCGGCCTGCGGTACAACTCTGCTCGCCGTAATAATCCGTAAACACCGTGCCTTCGTTGGCGATACGGTCAATTGCCGGGGTCTGATACCCCATTTGCCCCATGCTGTAGCGACTGATATTCCAGATACCAATATCGTCCCCCCAGATCACCAGAATGTTAGGTTTGCCTGCGGCCTGCAGCCCGGGAGACAATAAACAGGCCCCAATTATTAAAGCAAGGGTATGGAACGGGCTCTTCATCATGGGGGTAATCTCCGCATTACCTGGATAATTATTAGTGACATATCAATCGCGTGCAGCATTGATAAGCACTGTATACGCGCTTTATCAGCTACTACTCTTGTCTATGTTGAGTGCGGAATCTATATCATGACAGCAAAGCTGTATTGATCTTTAGGGACAATAACTTGATGGCTGGGCGGAAGTGTCTGGTGTAAATTAATTTGAATGCGCGTTGCGGAACTCTCGCGGTGGTTGCCCAAACCAGCGCCGACAATTCCGAGTGAGCACGGCCTGTTCAGCATAACCCAGAATAGCGGCCACCTGCACAAGCGGAGCGTTAGTGTTGCACAAGTAGTACTCAACCTTCTCGCGGAAAATTCTGTCTCGAGTCTGGTCGAAAGTGACACCCTCTCGTGCCAACTTGCGATGAAGGGTACGTGGGTGCAGCCCCATGGCTTGTGCTATATCTTTTCGGTTGCAGCTGACGGTACCCAGCGTTCGGCGGATCGCAGTTTCGACACGCTCAGCAACACGGCCATCCGGTGCAGGCAACTGCACGTTCAAATATTCAATGGCGGCCTGGTACAAGTGCGCGCTGCGCTCAAGCATTGGGATGTCCAGAGTCTTTGAATCGATAAAGATCGCGCAGTCCGGCCGATCAAATTCCACCGGCGCACCAAAATATTTTTCATAAACAGCAGGCGGGCAGAGGGGATCGTGGGGTAATTCGACTTTCAGCAGCGGGTAGTCGTCGCCAGCTACCATGCGCAGGACCTGGTGAACCAGGCCTATGGCAAGGTCCTCCGCCTGCCGCATTCCCGAGTGCGGCATATTGTTGAGGTCTATCCGTATAGCGAGCCGGGTCTGATCTCCCTGTTTATCGAAATCCAGCCGTAACGCAGAACTCTGGATAAAAATAAAGTCCGCCGCACAGTGCATGGCACGTTCCACGGTGGGTGCGTTCTGTATGGCGGCCGCCAGGGGACCCAGTATTCCAACATCCTGAACCGCCGCAAGACGCAGACCCAAATCAGCTACATTGAGCTCTGTTGCACTGTGCTCCATCAAGTGAATTATCTGGCGATAGGGGATCAGGGCGTCCTCGAAACTGGGTACCTGTAAATCAATACCGCAGTCTTTGCTCAGTTGCTGGGGGTCCCCGCCCAGGGCCTGAATCAGACTGCTGTAACCACTCAGGCCGGAAACTCTCACCAGGGCTGTCATGGGTAAAACCTCACCGTTTGATATTCTATCCAAGTATCAAATAGCTGTCCCCAAACATCAAGTTCCTGACTCTTTCACACGTCTACCGTGTTAGTTTCGAAGACGCCGTGAGGCGGGCACCACAGCAATAGTGACCCGGCAGATATAAGCCGAACTACTATCAGCTTTTCACCCAGATCGGCGAACTCCAGGCTCGCTCCTGAATGGTTTTCTTCAGGTCGGAGCGGGGTTCTACGCCTTCCCTGATAGCGTCCCAGGTTGACCAGCGACAGGTGGGGTTTTCTAATACTCGCGCATAATAAAAGGCTTCCGTGTCGGCGTCGTAATCGGGATCTTTCCACAAAGTGAGCATCTGTGTATCCCCGATGTCTTCGGTAATTGAACAATCGGCCAGATTGACCTTCGCCCCATTGTCAGGACAGCGGTAGGTATTGGGGTTCGGCGCGAGGCCATCGGAACAGGCAACGTCGTAGATTTTCTCTACTGCGTCTCCGTCTTTAATGTAGCCCTTGATCACCTGCATTCGCTGTAGCCGCGTACCGCGTGGATCGCCGGAAGCCAACACGATAAAGCTCGGGATAGCGCCATTCGTCGTCAACTCCCCACCCATGGGCACGCCCTGGGCATAGGCGCTGGAAATCATCTGTCCGTCGTCAACAATGCCTTCGTCGAAAGCCGTTCCGGCGAAAAAACGTACCTTAATACGCGGCCCTGTAGTGGCAAAGGTTTCCTTGCGACGCAAGGCGTCGTAAATGGCCTCACGGGTGTTCTCCTCCGCCCAGACCCCGGCAATCCCCGAAGCGCTCCAGGTTTCGAAACCACTTCCATTAAGATAATCGCGACCATCGATCTCCTTGAGATTACCGGGTGACATTATGCGGATAACCGTTCCGTACAGAAGGGATACCGGAACGGAACCCCGGCCTTCAGGTTTACCATCGAAGATTCCCGCCTTGGAAAAGTAAGTCGATTCGTCATCGGTGTTCGCCGCCACGTGGCTATCACTGCCAGCCACCAGACCGAACTGAAAGGGATTGGTAATGCCCTGCTCTTTTAGAGCAAGACCATTCTGGAGCGCCTGGCGCACGTAGCTGCCATCCGGTTGGCTAGGTAGGGTGGTGCCTACGCGCAGGTCATATATCTCAAAATCAGCCCACTCATCGTTGGGCGAGAGTAGAGGATGGGTATCCGATGTGCCCTTAATCTGGGTCACCTCCACCAGCGGCTCATTGCGTATACGTTGCTGTGCATAGGCTTCGTCCAAGGGATTTCCTGCCCAGTCCTCCAACTTGAACATCTGTCCGTTAGAACCATTCGAGTTATGAGGGATAGCCAGGCTTTCTATGCCTTGCGCCCGCATTTCGTCCATCCAGTCCCATAGTCCTTCCGGGTTGCGAGAGTTCAATTTTGAAAAGGGAACCGCGGGGAGTTTATCGCTGCCTCGGAAAATGACATTACGGTGCAGGTTACCGCGATCCTCAGAACTTGCTGTGTACTCGTATGCGACAAAGGTTGTAAATTTTCCCGGGGCGTTGAACTGTTCAGCCGCCTCGATGGTATCAAGCCATGCGCGACGGCTGATGTCGGTTGCCATTGCCTCGTCGATAGTAGCGTCCTGTATTCCCTTTAAACTGTCCCGTATAAACTCTCCGAACTGACCCACGCGCAGTGGAAAACTGAAAACGCCCATGTTGTCAGGAGCGTTCAAATTATGCATGGGCTTTGCCACCGGGTATTTGGAAAACTCGGAGTTGGTGTCCGCCGCCTCCTTGACCAGCCCCAGAAACATGGCGTGATCAGTCACAGCGTAAAAATCCAGGGGCGTACGCAACTGTATCTCGAAGCCACTGGGATGCATTATTGTCTGACCCTTCGCATAGCGATAAGCATCGTAAGGGGTGGCCGTGGTGCCGAAGGAATAGGCATCAAAGGAGTACTCTGTGTGTACGTGCAAATCGCCGAAATAGGCATTCCGCTCCGGATTGGGTGGTGGCCTGGAGAGCTCCAACAGGTCCATTACTGGCTGCAATTGTGTGTTGTTATTCTTTCCATCCCGGTCACTCCAACTGTTGGCCTGCTCTGACAAGGAACCGTCTCCGCTACAGCCCGTTAGAAGGATGGAAATTGTAGTTACAATGATAGTAATACGGAGCATAGGACCTTCTTATCTCGTTGAGTAGATGTGTAGCGAATATCTATTTCCGACAGCTCAAATCAGTAGTGACCGAACTTCCCAGGCACTTCGTGTGTAAAACGCAACTAACAAATTTATCTCACTGGGACCAACAAATATTGATCTCTAAGGACAGTTTCGCCTGATCCCTGCGACTCAAAATGTGTAACTGGCGAGAGAAATATAAACCGTACATTCGTTTTCATCTGCTGCCGAAGACTCCGGCTCAGCAATTGAAAACTGTCCTTAAAGATCAATATTTGTTTGGCTCAGTGAGATAGATTTCCCAATCACTATTTTCAAGCGCAGCGCTTGATACCGTGTTCACTCGTTCTTGTCCCGGGACAAATACACAGTAGTAGTTCGAATGAGAGATTGAAAAGAACGATTTCCATAACAAAATAAAGGAAAACGATAATGAAGTATTTTCAGCCCCTGCATTTTAAGACCACGGCCCTGGCGCTGGCCCTGGCACCGATCGCCTCATTTGCCCAACCTGTGCTTGAGGAGGTTTTGGTCACGGCTCAAAAACGTGTAGAGAGTCTCCAGGATGTGCCAATCTCCGTTTCCGCGATGAGCGGCGAAAAGGTGATGGACAACGGCATCACCAATCTGGAGGAGCTCTCGCTCTACATTCCCAATGTGAATATCAACCAGGGACAGGCGCAGCCTAACCTCTTTATCCGTGGCGTAGGCTCAGGTACCAATGCTGGCTTCGAACAGTCGGTGGGGATGTATATCGATGGCGTTTATTCAGGCCGCGGCGCGCTGGCGGCCGTGCCACTGACAATGGACCTGCAACGTGTAGAAGTATTGAAGGGACCGCAGGGAATCCTGTTTGGCAAGAACACTATCGGGGGAGCCATCAACATAACCACCAACAAGCCCAGTTTTGAAAATGAGGGCATGGTTGACGCGCTCTATTCCGACGACGCGAATGAGCAAATTTACACCTTCATGCTCAACGGGAAGATATCGGAGAAGGTTGCGGGCCGACTCGCGGTACGTTATGACGGTATGGACGGCTGGTGGGACAACCAGTACCTAAAACACCAGGGGCCAAACAGTGACAATTGGTATGGTCGTGGCCAGCTCTTATTCGATGTCAGCGACACGTTAGAGGTATTGGCCAAGTATGAGTATGGTGACTTTCAGAGTAACGACCTCCCCTCTGTTGTCTACCAATCTGATCAACCGCTGAACTTTCGCGGAGAAAATGTCTTTCCGATTGTTGACGATCAGGACAAGGCTGCTTTCGACATCGCTGACAACAAGGATGTGCGTACGGATGTGGGCGCTATCACAGTTAATTGGGACATAGACTTCGCCACCCTGACGTCCATCTCAGCCTATTCGTCCTATGATTTAAAGCGGCAGTTGAATTCCGACCGGAGTGCTACGGCTGCAATTCACAGAACCCAACACGAGCAGTTTGATCAGTGGAGTCAGGAACTACGGTTGGTCTCGCCCGGCGGGGAAACTCTGGACTGGATAGCAGGGGTTTATTATGAGCATTCCAATCTGGATATTTCACGCACCAGCCCGGCGGCAGATTTTGCACTACAAGGTCCGCTCACATCGGCCCCACTAGTTGCACTGCCCGAAGCGGGCATCATACCAACAGAGTTTGATCAGGATACCGATGCTTACGCGGCCTTTGCCCAGTTAACCTACAGCATCACCGAGACCATTAGAGTCACCGGTGGCCTGCGCTACAACTATGAGAAGAAGACGCTAGACAAGAGCGTCGACAATCAAGTGGGCGCACGAGGAACTTCATTTGGTTCACCTGATCTGATTGTGCGCGCAAACCCGGCCTCTGGCGCGATCATCAGCGACCTGCGTAGCCATAATTGGCCGGGGCTTAGCCAGAATGAGGACAAGTGGACCTGGTCTGCCAATACCCAGTGGGATGCGACCGATAACGCTATGCTTTATGCCAGTGTGAGCACTGGCTTTAAAAGTGGCGGCTACGATGAGGCCTACTCCAGTGCTGGCGATGTTATCAGGTTGTCCGACAATATTCTTACCGGTGAACCCAACGGCGAGACCATCCCCGGCGCAGACCCAAGTGTCCTCCAGTATGACCCGGAGACCGTGACCGCCTATGAAATCGGCGCAAAGATGACATTGCTCGATGGCGCAGCTGAGCTGAACGCGGCCATTTTCCGCTCAGATTATGACGACCTGCAAACCAGCTCTCTGGAAGGTGATGTATTCGTGGTGGGCAATGCTGGCGAGGCGCGCATCCAGGGGGTGGAGTTAGACGGTCGCTGGGCACTCACTGACAACCTGACTCTCGGCGGTTCGCTCGCCTATCTGGATGCGCACTACGAAAATTTTACGGGAGCGACCTGTACCATCCCTCAAGTTACGGACCCAGTGGCCCACCCGGGCTGCCTGAATAACGACGGCAGCAATATTGTGAACGCCAACGACCCCGGCGGTCAGGACCTGGGGGGCGAGGATCTCCTGTTCGCCCCGAAATGGAGCAGTAATATCAGTGTCCAGTACGTCTACCCATTATCGAATGGCCTGCAAATCATGACCAGCGTCGATATGAACTACAGTGATGACTACTATTCGGCGTTGGATCTGGATCCAAACACACAGCATGATAGTTATACCAAATGGAATGCTCGCATTGCTCTGTCCGGAAATGACGATCAGTGGAGTGTTGCTCTTCTAGGTAAAAACCTCAGCAATGAGACCACCCATGTCTGGAAGAATGATGTGCCGGTAGCCAACAGCAATTCCTACTTTGCTATTCCTGAACGCCCACGCTCGGTGGCCGTTCAGGTTCGGTATCGGTTCTAGATCCAGGCCTGAATCAATTTCTTTATGCGATTGTTTTTTGACGTCTAAAAATTAGACAGAACACACTACGGGAGAAAACCATGCAGGGTGAATCCATGAGTATAATCCGCGATGCCAATCAGGAATGGTTGCGCATACCGCTGCCGGGCGCGGAAGGTGTATGTATCAAAGTACTCAAGGCGGACGAGGCGAAGGACCGCGTTGTGGTGAAAATTCGTTTTGATCCAGGCAGTCGTATGCCGAGACACATTCACGACTGTCGCGCGGTCGCCTATACGGTCAGTGGTAGCTGGGCCTATGACGAAGGCAGCTTCGTGGCAGGCGAAAGCGCCTGGGAAGACGAGGGCAACGACCACACACCCTGGAGCGATGAAGGTGCGGAGTTATTCATCGTGTTCGATGGGAAGGAGGGACGCTACCTGGATAACATCCTGCCCGATGGAACGATTATCAAACTCGGCATGCCGATCCTCAAAGCACTTGTGGGTGTCACCCAGGCCGAAGCCGACCGCATCGATATCGGATCGCTGATTGAAATTATACCTGCGGCGGCCTGACCAGGGCTTACCCTCATCTGACTGCAATTATTGCCCGGAGTACTTATGGCAGAACTGACCCACCCCACCACAGTTTATGTCACAGGCGGTATGAGTGGCCTCGGCAGGACTCTGGCAGCGGAGTATGTCCGACGTGGTGCGCATATTGCGATATTCGACCTGACAGTCAAGGATGCCGTGCTGCAGGAATTATCCAGCCGCAGGCTACATGCGTGGCAGAAGGTAGTCGCATACCCGGCGAGTGTCACTGATATTGATACGCTGAACGAGGCCGTCACACAAGCTGTCGCGGCAATTGGTGCGCCGCAACTTGCGCTCAATTGCGCGGGTATCCAGCGGGCGCAGCCCTTCGATGAGTTGTCGGCCGAGCATTTTGAGCAGGTGGTACAGGTTAATCTAATCGGGTCGCGCAACTTTGCGGCAGCGGTACTACCTTTCATGGGTAAGGGTTCGCGCCTGGCGCTGGTGTCATCGATGGCGGGGTTTGTCGCCAATTACTCCTATGCGGCCTACAGTGCATCCAAATTTGGCGTGATTGGCCTGGGCCGGGTGTTGCGGCTGGAGTGCAAGCCACGAGGTATCGCAATCTCGCTTATATGTCCTCCGGAGGTCGATACACCGATGGTGGTCGATGAAATGAAAAATATTCATCCGGTCTCGCGCCGGCTCAAGGAATTTGGCGGTTCACTGTCACTACCGAAGGCCATCTCGTTGATTGTCGCCGGGCTCGATGCCGGTCGTGGCGTTATCATTCCGGGCGGCAAGGCGAAACTGGCCTATTTTAGTAGTCGCTACCTGCCGGATTTCATTATGAATTTCATCGTGGACAGGATTGTCTGCTCTGAGCTTCGCAAAATGGAGCCCCCTAAACCAACACCGGTAGACCCATGATGAACAACCGACTGAGTATTTGGTACGCCTCGCGAAAACAACGGGATAGGAAAAGTGTCTGATAAACATATTGCCCAGGTCGCTTTCTGCGCACTGAATTCGGGTCATTTGAGAGACTGGTACCAACGTGCCTTTGGCATGGTAAAAGCGGGCAAAATCTTCAGTGCCCCGCCAATGAATACGGACCGGATACAGGGCATATCCCCCAATCCAATTGAATCCGTTTCCTGGCTTGTCGATCAACAGGACTATTTTCAACTGGAATTCTTCCAGTTCTATCGCCCCAAATCACAAGCCAAACCCAGCGATTGGCGCCCGTGTGACATCGGCTACAACATGGTGGGAATATTTGTTAGCGACTTCGACAAGGCCTTACACCAGATTGGTGCCGTGAGCGATAGACCTTTGCCTCTAGCAGTAGGCGCTACTGGTGACAGGCGGCTGTGCCTTCAAGACCCCGAGGGTAATTGGGTTGAGGTGATGGAACGCGACCCCATCACACAAATAGGCGGAACCGACCCCTGTATAGTTCGGCCAGAGCTCCAGTCAGCCACTAGGTTTGTGCGCGTATCTGTTCCCTGCCTTGGTCAAACTCGTGATGCCTTCGTCAATGCGATGGGGTTAACCGTAGTAGAAGGTTTTCAATTGCATACGCCAGAGCATGAGGCGCTGTGGGGGCTGGAAGGCGCGATAGTGAACACGGCGTTGTTGCGCAGCCGCAATTTTCTGGTAGAGCTGGTGGAATATAAGAGTCACCAGCCCAGAAGCAGACCTCAAGGTTACCAAATTAGCGATCAGGGTTTCATGAATATCGCTCTGGGTTATCGTGAAACTGCTGAATTCAATGGCGCATTTGAACATGCTACAAACAACGGTATGAGGCCAAACGGCGAACCAGTTGATGTGGGAATTTTTCGTGTGATGTACGTCAATGACCCGCAGGGTTTCAGCGTAGAGATGTTAAACGCGAGACGACCACTATGGTCGCTATCAGGATTTAGCCCTGGCGGGCCCTATGTAGAAAATGTAATTCATGTAAACGCCTCAGCAGACCAGGTGTGGAAAAAACTCACTGATCACTCGGCAATGGGAAAATGGGGACTGTTCAATGGAAAGGTTCTCCGTCCAGGCTCAGAGTCGAAAAACGGCCTTGGCTGCCTGCGCGAACTAACTGCCTTTGGCGTGCGAATCACCGAAGAAATAGTGGCGTGGAAAGACGGCAGTCATTACACCTACAAACTACGCACAGGCGCACCGTTCAAATGGCATCAAGGTGATGTTTTTGTCAGTGAGGACACCGGGGTTACCAAAGTCCGCTGGGTCATTCGTTTTCAATCTTACATTCCGTTCACAGGAAAACTTTTTGCATTTTTCCTGAGGGTTATTTTCAAAAATGCGTTGAAAACGTTCCGGAGAGAATTGGAGGCCGGGCAGTGACAATTATGTCTGGACTATAGAGTAAGTCGCAACAGACTCACCGAGAAAACTTACTATCAACAGGCCAACGCAACCATATGCTTTATGCGGAGGATGGCGAATATTGCGTACTAGGCAATCACCACCCGGTTTTTGCCTTCCGATTTAGCTTGATATAAAGCTCGGTCGACCCGTTTGAAAATTACATCAGTAGTATCATTTTCTTCAATAGAGGTAACGCCAAAACTTGCTGTAACTGGAAAATCAGCCAGGGCTTGTAATACCGCGCTGCTTTCAATAGCAGCTCTTAATTTTTCCGCAATCAGGGCGGCATTATCGCTGTCTGTACCAGTCAGCATGATAATGAATTCTTCCCCACCCCAGCGGGCAACAAAATCACTGTTCCGGACTGTTGTTTTTAGTAACCTGGATAAATACTTTAAAACCTTATCGCCACTATCATGCCCCTTGGAATCATTAATTTTTTTGAAATTATCCACATCAAGGAAGGCGATCGACAATGGAGCATCGCTTCTCTTTATGATCTGCAGCAAATGCTCTAATGTGTCATTGAAAGTGCGGCGGTTTGGCAGCCCGGTTAAAGCATCTTTATTGGCCAAATTATTCAGACGAGCATGCATTTTTCTAACATAAACCAGCACAATCAGGGTAATAATTAGAGTAAGCAACACAGTGACAGCAATATTGAAATAAAATGTCTTTTTTAATTCCTCGGTGAAATCATCCATCTTGGCTTCAACCATCAAATAAAGATCCAGCTCAGGAATATACTTTCTATTTAACAAATACACTTCATTGTTTTTGGTGTATTCGTATATCCGGCTACCGCTATTGGCAAATTCCAGTTTCAGATGATCCAAACCAGGCATCTCATCGAGATAGCTGGGCGCATTTTTAAGCTGCTCTGAAATAACAATTTGGCCGGCCTCATCCACAAAATAGACGTTAAACTTATAGACCTGCCTGAAACGTTTGAGCATGTCATCGATATATGAGGTTTTTAAGCCAACCCCGATCGTTCCGATGAGATTGGAATTTTCATCAATAATTTTGTGATTGATAAACATAAGTAACGATGTGCCCATGAACTCATTGTGATCGATATTTATCTCATGCATTTCCGGGTTGCTTTTAAAGGAGAAATACCATGCATTATTCGGATTCCCTTGCCTTACAGTTTCGATTAGGCCTTTTGGCGTGTAGTAATTCATGGTTTTTTCAGATACAAGAAACGTAGTCGTCATATTGTATTTGTTTTGAATAGTGCCCAGGTACCTGATGATCTTATCTGTATCGCTCTCCTCATGAGCCAGCCAATATTTCATAAATGTATCATTCGCCATCATCGATGAAATAAGATTGGGCTCAATAATTTGTTTTTGGATCTCGGTGTAAATATTATCTACGGTTAAAGGCAGTGAACTACTTTTTAACTGTGACTGGGTGAACTCCATCGATACGAAGTAGTTAACCACCGTCAAGCTGGTCGACAAGGTGAAGAGCAAAGCGGTAATAATAAAGATGATACGGTAATCGAAACGCATAATTTATTTCATCTACGAGCAAGTGATATTAAAGTAAGGCTGGTTTAACTGATTAGCGACTTTTCATGTGCGCCGGCACCCTATAAAGAAGGTTAACTAAAACCTGCATCTCGCTCAGTATAACCGTCCCGAGCAAAGATATTTGCGGGGCCCGCTCTGATCCGTGGCGCTCTATGGTGCACAATGCGCTGTGGGTATTCGATTTAAAGTTGATAAAATCAACTGGTTAAGATTATTCAACAAAATCTGTAATGCTGGGGTCAGCGATTCAAGTACATCCGTAAAAACCAGTTTATTACTATGTAAATCAATAAGTTAAATAATTTTCGACTCTATCTCATGACTGGCTCTAACCCATTAACGATCTGCAGCAGTGGGGCTAAATTTGGTGCTGGGAAAAATATCAGGCCGGTAAAATGGGAACTGTAAACCAAGGTTTGTGAAAAAACCTCTAATTTGCTGCAGTGTGTTATATATCTTTGACGTTTTGAAGCGATTTTTGCAACACAGCGGAAGCGTTTGAGGACCAAACATCCGTATTTTGGTGTAAGGACAGGGGCCAGGTGTGACTGAAAAAAGAATCTATGCCAACGTGCAGTTGCTTCGATTTATAGCAGCCTCGTTGGTTATATTTGTGCATATAAGCCCTTACTTCGTTATCTCCGGTGTCGAAACAGATTCCTTCATCTCCGTAATCTCGTTCTCGCACGGAGGTTTTGGTGTAGATGTATTTTTCGTAATCAGCGGCTTCGTGATTGCGGCAACCACTTTGCACAAGTCGCGGGAACTGGGTGAAGGGCTTCACTTTGCGCGAAAGCGCGGATTGCGTATATATCTCGGTTATTTGCCATTTTTAGTATGGGCGCTTATACAGACATATTTTTTAGAGCCGGAAAGGTTCGCGAGACTCGATATTGTCGGTTCTATTTTCCTGACGCAGACCAACATCTTTAAAAACGCACTGGGTGTGTCATGGTCTTTAACATATGAGCTTTACTTTTATATGATATTTACGTCCTTCTTTTTCCTATCCAGGCGAAACGTCGTTTTTATTATCCATATTCTCTTTGCTGTGATATTGACCAAGACACTATTTTTTGAGAAAGGCTCTAGCGCATATCTCAATTTTCTATTTTCGCCCTTTTTGCTGGAATTCTTAGCGGGTTCTATCCTTTTTATTCATATGGACCGGCTCAACGGGCGAATCTGGTTGATCGTTTGTCTTGTGGCTATCTACCTGACCATATCAAGCGATTTGAATCCTTTCGAGTCCGTGAGAATACGAGTGCTGAGATATGCGCCCGCCGCTGTTGCTTTAGTGATGATGGCTGTTTTGTTGGAAAAGTGGGGGGCTTTTCGTTGTGGCGCCACAGGGGTACTACTTGGTGATGCATCTTACACGCTCTATTTGTGTCATGGACTCATTCTCCAGCTGGGATTTCAGCTCGTATTACTACCTCTTCAATTTACACTGTCGACGCCAATATTACTTTTGCTCACCTTCGCCACGTTCTGCCTGGTTATTATTTTCAGTATTATTTTCTACCGTGCGGTGGAGATGCCTCTCTATAAATGGGCGTTAAAAAAGTCTCGCCCAGTGGTTGAAGGGCTTATTCAAAAGCCTGCCACTGATTCCAGGCCCCTATAGGAACAAACTTGTGTATGGCGTGGAGTAATACAGGAAAAAGACGCGGTTGCGCGTCCTTGGAATCACTTACCGTTGCGATTTCGACCGGTAAGCTTCCACGTCAAGGCGACAGCTCATAAATAGAGTTTCCGGCGGACTGTTGTCCTGCTTCCAGGGACATCATGTCGCCAGTGAACCGTGTGGTCTCTCCTTAGGGTAATCGATCATCCACCAGCTGTTGGCCTCAGAATTCGGGCCCGTGGACGATTCTGAGAACCTGAGGAAAGCCATGCTGGTCGCAAAGCTGTCGAATACGCTTACCAGGCGCGTGGATGTGACTGAGGTGCCTACTTCGATGTAGATAGCGTCGCGACTAAAGCCCCCGGTAACATTGAACTAGTGGAACCGCCTACCCGTATTCAGTGCATCTGCTAGACTAAGAAAGTGAACACTCGGCCGATTTATTTCGACAAGGGCATTCTTTCAAGGTAGATAGCCATGCGACCACAAATATGATGAGCCGCTTTGCCTATTCGGGCCCAAAAAAAACGGGGCCCACCCTAGCCTCTCGGCACCCAAGTGTTTGTTTTGCCGCGGCTTTAACTATCTGCCTGTCTCCGAGTCCACCTGCCTTCTCCCAGAATCCTCCCGGCAAAGATTTTGGCTTGCCAGCCCCGCAGATTGGAGCGATACCCACTTTAGACCTCGCTTCGCTGGGAAATCTGGCCTACGAATTTAACACGGCGGTACTATCCGACGAAGATTACATCGTTCAGCTAAAGGTTGAGCGCAGCGGCAAGTCAGACACGAAGACATCGAATTTTAGTTATCGTGGAAAAGACTACTGGAAAAGCGACGTCGTATCCAACTGGGTATTCGGCCCCTACGAAGCCGAGGTCAGATTTCCGGTTCACAGTGAGCAATTGACGCGTATCGGGCGCGCCAGAATTCTCAGAGCTTTGGGCAGCTGGTCTGACCTGCGAGATCACTATCTGCTTATTTTGGAGCAGTTCGCTGCAGCCAAAATTGATTTTGAGGGCATGGAGCAGCAGCGGCAGGAGTATTTCGACGAGGTTGGCCCAGAGATAAGGCGTCTTATGCGCGAGGCGAAAACGGTACAATCGGATGTTGATTTTTTGAAATCCATTCTCAATCACCAACGACATTTCGTTGTAAAAGGCCAGCGCTCTGGCTTTGCGTATGATCGCTCAGACGCACGTGTAGACACCAGTCTCGCCGGAGCAACGTTGACGGAACATAAGAAAACTACCAGTGTTTACATGGGCCATGTCGATGGGACAACGGATAACAAAGATGCGCGGGTACTTAAAGCGGAGAATTTTTCTGTTACAGGTGAGTTTTTAAACAGCTATGAGAGTTTACCGTTCAGTCTCGCGCTGGCGACAATGGATCTATCCGATTGCACGCTTGATCGGTTACGGGAGCTTGCCGAAGGAGCCTTGTCGAGATTCGAGGTATTGACCCCGCTGTCGGCCGAAGACCTGGATCTTGAGGATCACCAAAAGGTTTGGTACGAGACAACTACCGCCCCCCTGATTACACAGCTTCACCGCGACACATATCGTCAGGCGCTCTACGAAGCAGTGCGCTATGCCTGGTTTTTCGCAGCTCAGGATATGCCAACTGATATGCACCTGGGATCTGCTAAAGGACAAAGAGCCCCCGGCACAAGCTTTTGGCACTTGGCCTATGAAAGCCCCAACAGACCCGGCTATTGGGTTGACGGTAATGGCGCACCGATCATCCGCGATGGTGCTTCCCTTGAGCTACCTGAAACATTAGGGGCACGTCAGTTGCGGCTCTGGGTGAGTGAAGCGGGGTACAGGGAGCCGCGGGATGTATCGCCCCTGGCCAGTTTTTCACAGTTCGATACACTCAATGTCGAATCCACCTCAGACTCCGATATACGTCACCGCCGCGTTAGTTGGCGATTGGCAAATGATAGCAGTTATGTTGTAGCCGAAATGAATACAATAGGGATTAATGAACTGCACTCGTTTGACTTTACCAAGTTTGACCAGACGCCACACGCCTGGATGAGTTCAGTTACGTCCTATGTCGGAAGCTCTTCTGTGTCGGTTCACGGCACGGATTTTGATACTCTAACTTTTGTGCCGGCGGGTGACATTGCAGAGCGTCTCGAGTTTTACAAAACCCCCGGGTTTCATGAGCTCAGTGTGAATAATGTAGCCTTGCCGATAACTGCACAGTTGACTCTCAATTATGCCCGCGATCGGTCAAGACCAAAAGAGAGCTACGACATCGACAGTGCGAGCCAAACAATAAAAATTAGCATAGAAGTTGATACTGTTGAGCCAGCACCGCTTAGGGAGGAGTGCCCCGAACCGATATTTGACGACCCACCGAAGCTGCGTATTGTTGAATTTTGGGAGCACGACCCCCAGGACCGCGATGATAATGAGTTCGAAGAAGCTGCGAACATCTGGCCTGGTCACCCGTACTACATCGAAGCACAGTTCGACGACGCGCCGCCACTGGAAACCTACAAAGTACGCGTAGACGGACAACGCGAGGTTCGCGTGACCCGAACAACACAAGATGCGGAGCTGTATCGCAGTGAAGTAATTACTTTTACACCACAGGAGCGGGCACCATGACAATGCTCCTGTTCTGTAAAGTGCTAGTACGAATCGCCGGTACCATCATCCTATTGTCGGTTGTATCTTGTGGCTCGCCAGAGGAGATCCAACCCGAAGGTCCGGACAGCATCACAACTAAAGCCGGGATAAATGGCTCTTGGTCAATTGTATATCAGGATATTCAACTAGGATTTGTCAAGGGCAGAGCATTCATAGACACCGACGCAGCGCATGCAGAGATTCTGTTGCGTCACCCACACAGTGGTAAAGAGACTCACCTCATCGCCCAATCCATAGAAATAAACGGCGACAGGGTCACGATTACATGGGGCGCAGAAAAGTCCGAGAACGAACGAGCCTTTAAACCGTTTGGTGAAGCGGTACCGACGGCGGGGCTGTCTCTCGTGCTGGGTTTAGGAGAAGCGCAGCAAAAGATCAGCCTCGAAAAAGCCGTAGTACCCAGTGGCAAAATAGTCACTGACCTTGTGTATTACCCTGTCTCAGAGAAATTGTCGGGTGACTGGCGTCAGTCGATCGATGCCGTTACAGGTGATGCCGGTACCGGGAAAGGGCGTGCGGGCTTTTTCAGATACGGAGCGCCCGATGTGGGTGGTGCTGAATTGACAGGGATAGAAGTATGGAGCCGCCCCCAACCCGTCATCAAAGACACGTTTTCGATTAACAAGCAGTTTGCATACGATTTCGCTGGTCCGACGTACCCCTACCCGTTTACCAACAGTGGCGGCGAAAAATCTGAAGGTAACAAAACGCGCTATATTTTTGTTCTTGGTGAGGACCTGCCCCACAGACGCAGTGATCGTATCGAGATAGAAAGCCTTGACGAGGATGTAGACTATTACCTTTATGAGCTTAGAAGTTCTTACCAAAAGCGAGGCGGACCGGGCAAAGCCGACACCTATTGGCCAGATGAAGGGTATAAGCTGGTAGAGCAACGCGTAAAAAGCGGCAAGGCTAATTACAAACCAGAGGCCGACGACGATTTTTTGATTCTGGAAGCAACCTTGAAACCCGGTGTAACGCCCGGTTACAAGGCGCTCAAAATCAACGGGGTTGAAACTGCATGGTTGCTCCGCTTTGGCGACCACCAAGCAACTATGGGCTTTGCGCGTGACCTAACACTGGATCTTCGTGATCAGGTCGGCTTGGATCAAAAGCAAATTCCAGTCGAGTATGAGCAAACAGACCTAGTCTATCGACAAGAGCAGGTTGTTCTGGAGATTAGAACACAAGGGCATCTGCCAATAGAGGAGTTTCGTATACTGGTCGGTAAAAATGGCCAGATGATGAAATTTGGCGATGATCGCGGGTTGCTTGCCAAGCGCTCCAGCAACCCGGCGAACCCCAATATTTATCATACTGCGCCTATCTATTTAATTAACAAAGGCGAGCAAAATCTGTATCCACCGGATGCAATAACCATCGAGGTGACCGCCCGGGACAAGCTGCAAGCTGCACTGGGCGGCGCACAAATTCTTAATCTACAAACGCCCTTGGTACAGGCTCAGGTTCTTGGCAACCCCACGGAAGTACTGAAAGCTGTACAGGGTGGTCGAGCCCGGCCAGGTCGGCTATGGCGCGAGGCAGTACTGCGCGCGGCGCAGTGCGCCGGTATTGAAGGTGCCCAGTCAATAGCGACCAGCGAGATGTCTCGGCTTCAGGCCGACGAGTACACCGATTTTAACGTGAGTACGATCTGGCGTGACGTAGAGACTCTTCTACAAACCCGGATCAACATAGGTGAGCATGCCGGATCAATCATGATGCGACCCATGTTTATTGCAATGATGAAGCAGTCGTTGGCCTACTACGAAACGGAGCTTGATGACACCGCCGTTATGGGGCTTCGTCGAGAGCTTGAATCGGCTGTTCTGTACGACCGACACGCGCTGGAAAACGTCATAATTTTGGCCCCAAAGGGTGGCTCTATCGCGCTGGCAACAACTTTTTACGATACGCACATGGAACGCGAATACGGCCTAAGCTCCGCAGCACTTGCTACCTATCAGGTCAAAGCAATGCGGGAGGCGCGTTCGGCTCTTGCCTCGGCACTTAAAAAGTCCATCAAAAAGGCCGAACAGACGGACGAGTGCAACGTGCGTGACATGTTATTTTTAACCGGGTTTGGCTGGCAGAATGTGCAACGACGAACGCACGCAACGCTAATGAAATTGAAGAACGTGCGCGAAATATTCAACGACGCCACCGGCAAAACAGTCATCCGTCAGCGGGCCAATTGGGTAGCTGACCGTCAAGCGCGAGCGCGGGTTGCCAATGTAGCGCTTTACGCACAGATGTTAAAACGTCAGGAAGATTTGAGCGACGACGAATGGGACAATTTTCTCATCACCGTAAGTCTGCTGTCTTTACCGATTGGTATTGGTGCCGAGTTCCTAGCTATTGAAAGCGCCGTTGCCGGCGTTGCCCTACTGGACGCTTCGGACCTCATAGTGAACCTCTACCAGGAGTCTGAAAAACAGGTTGGAGAACACGTGGAACTTGAATTCGCCCGAGGTGCAAGTGCCGTTATTGGATCATCGCGCTTTGACAAAGCTGTTGCGCAAGACAGCTCTATTGTTATCAGCTATTTCAAAACCATTCTGTCAGCCAGCCAGGTGGCAAACTCTATAGCATCTCTGTCTAGCGCCGCGCGACTTGAACGATCAGTGCGGCGGGCCAACCGTGTTGTCAATAGAATGTATGCTAACAAGGCCTCGGTCGGCGATATCCTTCCGCGTCTTTCGGCGTCGGAAAAAGTTGATATTTTCAGAGCCATAATGCGTACGCGCAGCAGACGAGCCGCCCTGGGACCGAAAGGTCTGGACGCTAATGAACTAAGGATATCTGCATTTGACCGCGCCTTTGCCTCTCGCGCTCACCCCCCTGGAGCAGTCGATGCAGCCGTGCGACCAACGTGGGCTACACGCCTTTCCGAGCAAGCCTTTAATCGACTTGACGACATGATTATGCGAGCAGACGTTATCCGATTGGTTGAGGCGCACCCTGCTGAGATGAATCGATTATTGATGGATGACGACGCGCTTGGCATCTTGCGTTTACCACAAGAAGATTTTCAAAGTTTTGAGCGAGCGGTCCGGCGTGAGAAAAACCGAGCGCCTATGCGGGGGAATGAAGTTGTAGACCAGGCGGATGAAGCGCTTGGAAACCCGGAGGGACTAACGTACAGCAAGGTCCGTTTCGATCGCGAAGGGGATTATCTAACCGCTGAAACCAGGGTGTATGCTGGCCGCGAGACTAACGGTACGAAATATGGTTGGTTTATCCGAGGGCGAAAACCTGACCCGGTCTTTAACACCGGCAAGGATTTGTTTGTCTTCGACCTTGCGCAGACCTTCCGCCACGCTCCCAGGGCGACAAAGCCCGGCCGAGAGACTGGTATGGTTGGATACGGTGCGGCCCCGCGTTGGGTTTATGACGTTAAAGTACCGTTGCGCGACGATGACCCTGGCCTGCCCTTTGTTATGTTCAGTAACTTTCGAACCTATCGAGCGTTGGGGTTCAGTTTTGCAGATCCACAATTGGGCGGCATCATGCTCAAAAACGTAGTCAGTGTAAATTCAGTGGGGGAATTGAACTGGTTGCGCCACACCTACCCGAACAAATCTGTTGACGAATTATTCCAGTACACGCACTCCTATCGTTACGCAAAGAACACGGCCGAACAGCTTGGCTTTCGCGTTACCGAGGTTCGCGTGCGAGGGGCAGTGCCTGGTGAACCGGGGTATGTCTACTCGGCACCACTGGCGCAACAGGTCAAATCGCGCTTTTTCGACCCTGGTGCGGCAAAAAATGCGGGTGAGGTCGTGGAAGCGCAGCGTCGATTTGTCGAGAAATACGAAGTTCCAGGGCACCCCGACGCACCGGTGTCATTCGATGTCTACCTGAAGCTGGAGGCACAATAGAGTCCATTTCAGAAATAAATGAAGACGACCACTATCGCCTTTATCAATTCAAAACCACTAAGGCCGCATCAGTTTTGCAGTACCAGGTATCCATTGATATGGTAGAGATAATTGAGGTCTTCAGCGAAGGTGTCTACAAACAGGGGAGCAAATTAAAATGAGAATGGCAAAATTTTTGAGAAATTTTCTGGTGCTGGCTATCTCAATGGCAACATCAGCACAAGCCGATACCAACGTGTTGGTGATTGTCGATGGATCCAATTCGATGTGGGGGCAGATTGATGGGGTCGCAAAAATAGAGACTGCCAAGAGAACACTGGTCGACCTGGTTGGCAACCTATCCACCGAAACCAAGGTTGGCCTGATGGCCTATGGTCACAACACCGAAGGCGATTGCGAAGATGTCGAAATTTTGAGTGCGATCGGGTCCGATAATCGGGAAACGCTGGCTTCACAGATCAACGTCCTACAGCCCAAGGGTAAAACCCCCATTGCCTACTCACTCAACCACAGCATCGCCGCTTTCGCTGACTTTAGTGGCCAGAACAACCACGTCGTTTTGGTATCAGATGGCGTTGAGAGTTGTGGCGGAGACCCTTGTGCAGCCGCCCAATCATTGAGGGATGCCGGGCTGAATGTTACCGCCCACGTAGTTGGGTTTGGCTTGAATGCGGAACAAGGCGGTCAACTAGAGTGCATCGCAAACAACACCGGTGGCCAATATTTTGATGCCGCTGATACCGCCGGATTTGATGTAGCTATTAAACAAGTTGCCCAGATTGCCGAAGCAGCACCTGTACCTGAAGCAGAGATCTATTTTGAAGATAGTTTTGAAGGGGACGCGCTTTCGGTCGACTGGGAAGTGGTCAACGAAGACCTGGATCAATATATCGTCGAAAATGGAGAGTTGCTATTGCTGGCAACCGATGTAGGCGGACTGTCGAGCCCAGAAAGCTCCAATTTAATTGGCCTGTTAAGAACTATGCCCCCCGGTGATTGGATCGTAACCATTGAGTTTATGCCGGACTATCAGACCTCAAAGGACCGATTGTATATTGGCCTTTATGACAATTCGCAAAAGTACCTGTCTAGCTCGGTGTATTCTGATACAAATTACTGCTGCGACTGGGGAAACAAAGCCACAACTGTGATGCTTCAGACCAAGAGTGTAAACGGCGAGAAAGTTACCAAGTTTGCTCTGCCTATCAGTACACCCAAAGATAGATCCAGCTATACATTTGTGGAATATATTGACGCTTATGGCCTCAATGTGAAAACAACACTTCAGTTCATCAAACAAGGGCGAACCTATTACTCGCGTTTAACCCGCGACGGGCAAATAGATGAAAGCGGCGACCCAGTCTGGATCAAAACAGAATCTGTGACGTCTCTAAGGGCGCCCAAGAAACTCGTGATTAGCGCCGGCCAGTGGGAGGCCAACGAGGGAGAATCGCTGTTTGCGATTCACAGTGTCAAAATCGAGAAAAAATGACCGGAACGCATTCAATTTCTAGCAGTTCGAAGCATATTCGCCGAAGAAGACACACTGTCCACGACAGCATGTGCAAATGAGTAATTGAATCAGAACAGTCTATTGTGTGGCCGGCGGTTTCATACCTGCAATCCCGTCCTTGATTTTAACCGAGAAGTGCCCGAGATAGAGATCGACCTACCAGCACCTACGGTGATTCCAGTACTTGATCAGGCTGTGGCCGCCAGTTTCTTGATCTGCGACTCTTCGTCGCTAATCTATCAGTACTACGGCAGTGAATTTGCAGCCCACGCTGTGCACAGGATACTCAATTAAAAAAAGCATCAACGCGCAGTACATAGCCTGAGCACAACTACTCAACTACGTGTTAAAAAATGTCAAAGTCTGCAGCCGCTGCGCTGGTTCTGTGAGGGTCATTCCCTGTATTGGCAAGCAGGATGTTATCGACCATATGCTTGCTCATCTTCGCGATCTGGACACCGCCATCCAGTCATTCTTGGCATCGCCAATCACTGCACCACCTGAGACATTGCCCTCGACGACTTGCTCGAAATTGGCACTGAAGCTCTGCTATATGACAAATATCAGTACAAATTATCGCTTGAATAGAGCTCAAGTGTTAGGGTGACCAGATATAACCTACCGGAAAATCCTTCTTATTAAATACTCTCGCGTGCTTATCACTCTCTGTGCAGCTTTGGCACTAGCCTCATGCAAGCTCCGTATCGTCGTGCCCGAGGGTGGCAATGTAGTCGCCCAATCAGGGGCATACTACTGCGAGAGCGGAAGTACATGCGATATAGACGTCGTGGACTTTTTCTTCAATGAAACATTTGACGCGTGGCCCGCAGAGGGCTACGCGTTTAAGTTCTGGAAGAAAGAAGACAGTAGATTTTGTGGAGAAGTGACAGCCCCCTGTCCGGTAACCACGCTTAACTTGAGTGATGTCAATTCAGAGCTCACGGCCGTAATGACGATGTTTTTTGAATCAGAAAAAGTATTCTATCTGGAACCGGTTTTCGAGAGAGTCATCACTGAGCCCCCTCGAGATGACGTTACTGACAGTACAATTAGCTGCTCGGTGTTTAGGCCGGGTACTACGCTATGTGACCAAGGCACGTTTCCCACATGCCCAGTTACCATGAACATGGGTTCAGCAATATCCGTCGGAATGACATATGACGAACTCGCAAACGTTGTAGGTTGTCATGGTGTCTTAAACGTTAACGCCAGCAAGGAGAATGCCGGCGTATATATTTGGGGCCCTGCCCACCACATATTTGGCTCTGGTATTGCAGGATTAAGATTAGTCGTCTTCACGGAGGCCCCCGTTCTTGCACAGGACACAGCGCAGCGAGTGATATCGCATGGCTTCCAGCCTCTATAGATCGTTTCTGCAAAGCCCCCTCCACTGCCGCCAGCAATGAATTAGCCAGGGCCCCAAGGGATTCGCGTAACCTTCCGGTGCAGATTGGCTACTGGTTTAGCTAAAGCTCAAACATGAAAGCACTGGAGGGAGAAACCTTGGCCGTGAATGCATAGTTTCTTCGCGGCTTCACTGGCATTGGGTCCCTAAATTGGCACTTATGATCGCCTCGTCAGTATAGTCCGTGATTCCGTCCGGGCGGCTCCAGTCATCAGGCCCACCAAAGTCGTACCAACTTCCTTTACCCCCGGCATTTCCAGTTGTTAACCCCGGGGTGGTCTCAGCAAATTTTGCCCATTCATCAAGATCTGTCTGGTCGACGACTTTGTCCATATTGCCGTCACCGGGGCATGCCACGACACTACCCTCTATTCCCGCCAGACGGTCTATCAAGGACTGGTACGCGGCGTTTTGGGTCGCGGTCAGTTCCCCGCGCAGCAGGTCCGAATCAGCAGTATCAAGCTGAGGATCATCGACATCTTGATTGATCTGGTAGAACTCGTCTGTCACGATCGGAGGATCGACAGCCACGCCATCCTGGCAATTCTCACCAACCTGCTGGACGAGCTTGTAATCCTTGTTGCGAATCCCCGTCGAGGTAATCGCTGACAAGTAATTGATACCCGTGGCCTGATTCACCTGACAGCAGGAGGTGTAGTAACCCGGCTCTTCAGTGACCTCCCCTTCGGGGCCGTACCATTTGCCACTTTGATCTATACAGGCACCCTTGGCGGGGAGGCTATACGTACACTGCTGGAGGCCGTCAATTACGCATGGATAGGATACGGTGCTGCTGGCACGTATGTTGTTACCCTGGAGCGTGTAGTTGGTGGTGCGAATAGCCTCTTGCTCCGGATTGAGCAGGTAGGGCATGAGCTTGTTGGAGTCCAGATCGCGGTATTGTGGCACTACAGCATGAACGTCCAGGCCGGCGACCTCGCCAAAGAAAGTGTAGAGATCGGTCAGGTTTACCATGTGGTCAACCTCGCGATCCGGCGAGTTAACATTGGGGCCGGCGATAATCAAGGGAACCCATACGCCGGTTTGATAAGCTGTTCCCTTCGCCCTGGCGGGATCAAAAGGCTCTCTTACGCTGGTCGTCCAGGTGCCGTTGTCTGAGGTAAACACAACGTAGGTATTGGTTGTTTCCGGCTGGTAGTTAAGGGTGCCATCACTGTTATAGGTGGCCAGATTGGTTTCCACCAGCAATCGACCTATCTCATGGTCTATGGCTTCCACCATCTGCGTGGCAAGCTCCCGCCTTTGACTTTCACTACTGAGGCAGTCATAGCCGTCTGTGACAGGCGAATCGGAAGCCACCAGGTCAGCCGGTGACTGCTGAACCGGTTCATGGATAGCCGACAACCCGAGGGTCAACATCCAGGGTTGGTCGCCATTTTGTTTGTTAATCCAGGCAATAGCCCTACCAACTTCCTGTTGAGTTTTGAACCCTCGCCCCCTTTCATCACTCGGTGGCTGGGTAAGCGTTGTTATGCCATCTTCTTCGTTGATGACCCAATTGCCGGTGTAATGACCATTTTGAGTATCAAAATTCAGCGTGCTGGGCATCGCACTACAACTGGCGTTGGGAACAAATATGCCCCCCTGCTCTAAACAGCTTCGCCCCGGTGTGCGGTAACTTTGGGTTGATAGCTCACTACAGGAGCCACCAGAGAGGTAGCAGGCGCCATAATCAGCCCCCGTGGCTTCATTGTCCGCCAACGAGGGGACAAAGCCGCAATTATAGGTACCCTCAACGCCAACGCCTCCTGCCGTGGAGTCGATCGGATAAGGCCCCCCTTCCAGATAGCCTTCAAAATAGTCAAAGCCCAGCTTACGCATCGTTTCGTTCATAAAAGGCAAGTTGTCTGGGTCAGTGGTAATAGTCGACATATGCAATTTGCCGATCGCCGCGCTAACGTAGTTTTTCTCTTTTAGTACCGTCGGAATCATGAATTCGTAAGGCGAGGTCTGCGAATTGGGCAGATCCGGGGGCACAGGCGCAGATAGCACGTTGTTACGGATGGTGTAGCGACCGTTCAGTATCGATGATCGGGTCGGCCCGCAGCTGGGATGCGACCAGGTGTTTCGAAAGCGAACACCAGCTCGGCCAAGTGCATCAATATTGGGTGTCTTGGCCTGCTCATCAGGATCGCCACCGTAACCGAAAATCGTAAATTGGTCGATTCCGGTATCGTCAGTGATGATTGTGATGATATTGGGTAACTGCTCGATTGGCTCCGGGGCGGGATCCGGTATCGGATCGGGTTCATTTCCACTGCCATTGCCACTACCACTGCAACCTGCCAGCAGGAGGGCCGTGCAAAGCGCCACAATAGTTTTTGTCGATCGCGCTGCCATATCTACCTACCTATCTTCGCGGTGGGTAGTAGATGCCCAACACAGTTATTTGCCCTTGTCGCACAGCCAACTCGCCCGAAGCACGACTCGTCGTCTGGTGAATTGCAGTGGAAAAATCATAATGCACTTTTCACTGGATAACAATCCTGTTGGAAAAGCGCCTGGAGCACTGGTTCCCTGGCGTTGCGATACCTGTCACCCAAGCGCCTGGTGGTGTTCTCTCGAACTTTTCGAAGACTGCTTGTACTTTCTTGCTACAGGTGAGTGTGGGGAGACCCGCTAATTGGCGGGTACAGGGCTAGCTTCCGGCTTCACTATCCGGTCTACCTTCTGTTGTATCTGTAGTTCCTTAATCTGAGAAATGATCGTGGGAATAAAGCCCCCTCCGACCGTTGATTCCGGAGTGATAATTTCGTCAAAAAGACCTTTACTCTCTAGTTGCATCTTTTCGGTTGGCCAGGTCACATCTGCGAAATATTGATTTACTTTCACATCCCTGAGGATGCCTGTAGCGTTCTCGAAACCACTAACTGATATGAAATTTCGCTTGACCAGGTCAGGCCTAAACATTGTTTCCAAATGTAAATAGGCTGTTGAAAATGTGCCGCTTCCGCGAATTTGTGCGCCTATTCCAGCGCCATCTGGTGCGCCGGGTGCCATTAATACATACAATTTATTCCACTGCTCCTCGCCCATTCCTTCTTTCCACTTATTTAATTGCAGATGAGTTCGACCCTCAATCATATAAAATGCGGCATACGAAACCTCGATGAATAGCGAAGCATATTTTTCAGCGAAAGCTTGATAGCTGGCGAGGGTGTGATCTCCGCTCCTGATTCTTTCATCTATATAGCTTGAAGAAGCTTCCAACACAGCTTCCGAAATCGTCATCATCCGATTCGGTGTTATGTTCATAGCCAGGGGTATTTTTGCCTGAGGGCTTTGTGACAAATCATTATACCGGACTAGTTCTTTTTCTATTACCGGAAGGTTTTCAAGAGCCTTTTCTATTTTTTGTTGCTCAATTGTTAGAATTTCTTTCCAGTTTGCCTGATTAGTTGTTACTCCCAGTAATACAATGATATGCCCAATGGATTTGGCAAAATCAAATAGAACTGAAGCATCATCAGTTTGATCAAAGACCTCAACCGAATTTTTGGACATATATAAGGTGTATATACCACTCCCTGCAAATGTCATATAGGGATAGATATCAATAGTAGAAACAGCGGTTTTTGCGGCAGTAAAGGCGTCTTGCATTTCTCGATCAAGTGAATTGTAGACGTCGATGTCGTCCTCAGACGGGGTCGTGTTATCAGTAGTTGAAGCAATAATCTTCGGCTGATACGCAAAAATCATGCTGAGAAAAACGAGTCCTAGATAAAAATTTTTCATTCCCTTGAGTTTTCCTTCTAAAAGTGGAGTTCACCGAATTTTTTACGTCATTTATCTTATACCTACAATTCCCGACTTCGTAAACTGTAAACGCAGGGGTTTTCTATCCCGTTAACTCATGTTTCGTAACCTCAATTGGCCAACTTGGGGTGTCAAAAAAAGGGGGGTTTACATCTGGGCACTGGCAGCCGATAGAGATTCAAATTATCTAATCAAAAAGTAAACATGTTGTATGCGCCGGAAATTCATTTGCTGTAGCTTAGGGTTAAATTTTTAGCGCTATAAAAAATAGGTGAGATGATGAGTAAGCTAGCTGTTTTGAACCAATCCCCGATTCTGACCTTCCTTCTATTTGTATTAGCACTACCTGGATGCTCCGATGGGGGAAGCAGGGACTATATAAGCGAGCTGGAAACTGACCTGGTGGGCAATAACGTGCTTGAGATTGAAAGAGCAGTTTTCAGCCAGCAAGATGACGATGTTTGGCAGTTGTCGCTGGTCGGTAACCATGAACTCATAACACAAGATTTGTGCGGCAAGATTTACAATTGCGACTATTCGACTGATGATTTTCAAAAGCTGATAGAAGGCAACAGCTACTTTGATCGTTTGGACGATAATACAAAAAAGCTAATCGTGGAAAGCAATGAGTATTTTTGGCGCGTCAAACGTCGTCGTTTACGATCACAACAACCTCGAACTGTACACCGATCTAAATAGTTTGGACCCTGTTCTCGGAAAACACGAGCTGGCACTGGTAAAGAAAGACGCCCTGGAAGCCCTGAAAAACAATAATCCATCCTACGGTGATATATTTTGGCAACCCGGTTACGCATTCGAACTGGAAGCTTTTAGCGCCAATAACACTTGTGTCTCTGCCTACAACAGCAATACTTCAGCTTGTTTGAACGCAGACAATAACGTGTCGTGCCTGGTAACCGATGGCAATACTAATGAGTGTTCCTGCTACACATACAAGCAAAGCACTGAAGATCGATGCGGTTATGTGGATCTGAGTCAAAAGGTGCTTGCCACCCCTTACCGGGTTTCGGCCAAAGGCTCCTATTATGACGCACAGGACAGTGTGCGATTCGGCTTGTCATTTGGAACCTTAACGTTTAATCAATCCCCCTACATCTTTAGTCAGATGATGAACGCAAGCAGTAATGCCAACGAATGGGTTAACGATTGCGCGCTCCTTGCCAAAGGGGTTAACCAACTGGGCTACGGTGCCTATTGCTATACGCAAACAGGTGCTCTCGGATTTGGGTTCCAGTCACAGCAGTATTTTTTCCAATGCAGCGGAAGTGGCTGCTATCACCCGGAGATGACCGGCAACACCACTGTCTGTGGCGCTGCCACCTGTACGCTCTGGGGAGAGCTGTTAGAGGGCGCCGCCGAAGAAGTTGAATTAGCGCTAAGGAACTTTACGGTTGAAAGTGGCGGAGAAAATGATTACGAGGGCGATCAGGATTTAACCGAGGCTGAGCTGGAAGCCCTTAATGCGCTGGCGGAGGTTGCGGGCGCTATAGTAGGCGGTTGACCGTCGTATCGGCTCTATGTATCAAGGAATCCTGGTAGAATCAGTACATCGCTGATGTTACTTTATAGGAGAAGACGCGTGACAAAGCCTGCAAACGCACTGGATTTTACCGATAAGAGAATTGTTGTGTGCGGCGCCTCTGATGGTATTGGCTACGGCGTAGCAAAAATGTTTCTTGCTCTGGGCGCGGATGTGGCAATTACCGGCACCAGAATGGCCGACAGCTACGACAATGACTTCGCCGGCATGGAGTTTCATACACTCGATTTACAGAGCGATGAGGATATCAGTGCGTTTGCAGCAAAGTTTGAGCGAGTGGACGCGCTGGTTAACTGCATCGGTTCAGTACTCTGGAAAAAGCAGGAGTTCGAACGCGCAGGTTTCGAAAAAATTGTAAATATCAACCTGACTGGGGCCATGCAGTTATGCATGGCGTTTTTCCCACTATTGGAAGCTACTGGCGGCAACATCATCAATTTGGATTCAGTTGTCTCAGTCCGTGCCGCCCCTAACAATCCAGCATACAGCGCAAGCAAAGCGGGCCTGGTGCAAATGGGGAAAGCCCTGGCCATCAAGTGGGGCCCCAAAGGGGTTCGCGTCAACAGCGTAGCACCCGGTATGGTACCGACAAAATTGACCGCTAATCAGTCGAGCCCGGAGCAGCAGGCGCAATTCGAAAAAAACAACCCCATTCCCCGTTTCGGCACACCGGACGATATTGCCGGTGCAGTGGTTTTTCTCGCATCGCCATTGGCTTCCTACATCACCGGCCACCAACTGGTTGTTGATGGCGGTATGACTGTCTAGTAGTCGCTTGCAAACACAGTCTGCCAGGGAAAGAGCTGAAGCAATCAATGACGCCTACCTGCGCCAATAGATCGGCCTGCGTGGTTCATAGCATTAATACCTCATTCCCGTATTGATGCTCCCCAGATAGTTCAGAAACCCTAAATAATCTGCCTTCAAATACTCGAGACTCGGCCGGGATATACCGAAATTTCCACAAATACCTTGAAAAGAAGAGAATTGTCTTGCCCAACACAGGGCAAGTATATTGCAATGGTTAGAGTTTTCTGGCCCAAAAAAGGGGCTTTAATACTGCCCTTAATTGCGCTTTTGATAAGAGTGGGCGGTTTCACCTAAGTACCGAGCCAGTTCCTATAAATGGATTGCCCTTGTTGCTGATGAAGGTAGGGAGCCCGGATTTCCTATGCCTAAGAATGGTGCCTACAGGTATGCGTAAACAGATTTCGCTGCAGCAGTTCTTTCTGGTGGTGGTTGCCTGGGGGCTGCTCTGGTCTCCCGCTTCCGGAAAAACAGAAGACATACAAAATTATGCCATGCTGCTGGATATGTCTGCCAGTATGCTCGAGCCCCTCGATGGAACACCCAAATATAAGCTGGCGCAGCAAGCGCTGAAAAATCTTGAAGAAGCCCTGCTGGGTCAGACCAATATCTCCTTGATTTATTTTGCCAATGGAACTGACCAACAGAATGATGCCGCAAATTGTCTGTCATCGCGGCAGGTTATCCGCAATGGCGAGGCCGTTACGCTCGAGCACGTGAGCACAGTTGTGCATAACCTGGGTCAGCCTGAAGGGCGAAAAACCAACATTGCCCATGCCATTGAGATCGCCGCGCAAGAGTTGAAGACACTGGGGGGCGGCAAGATCATTCTAATTTCGGACGGGAATGAAAATTGTGAGCTGAATCCCGTAGAACTCGCACGGGAACTACAGGCTGCCAACATTCCCATCGACACGATCGGCATTGGCAATGCAGCGGACTTTTCTGAGTTGGGGCGAATAGCTCTGGCCGGCGGTGGTACCTTTCAACTCGCCAACAGCGCAATCGGTCTGGCGGAAGCTATATCCAACGCGGCGCCCATGAGCGGCGCGGTCGGCGCTGGGCCACAAGCTATGTCTGTGGACGCTGGTAGCCAGCAGATACCTGCCATGCCTGCACCGGCAACAGAGCCCATGGTGCTGGAGATGGATGTTAATGTTGCTGAGGAGGTGACGCTTCCCGTGGCAGTGGAGATTATTCTGGACGTTAGCGGCTCCATGGCCGGACGGCTGCAGGGTATTCCCAAAATGACATTGGCAAGACAGGCGCTGTCCGAGGCTTTGTTGGGACTTGAGAGCACCGCTTTTGCCGTTGGTTTCAGAGCTTATGGGTTTGATCACTCTGTCGCGAAAACCGCTGAAGCCTCGTGCCCGAATACCGTGTTACTGAACCCCGTGGCTCGGAATCAGATTCCCGGTATACGGACCCAAGTAGGCGGTTTGATCCCCTATGGCTATACGCCATTGGCCAAAAGCCTGGAACTGGCCGGGGAAGATTTGCTGGCGGTGGAAAGTGACAAGCAAATGATTATTCTGCTGACCGATGGAGAGGAAAGTTGCGGCGGTGACCCGGAATCAGTTGCGGCAAACCTGCGGCGCAGGGGTATTGACGTAGAGGTGCATATTGTTGGCTTTGACCTGACGGCAGAAGAGGCCACAGTCATGAAGGATGTGGCAGTCGCAGGTGGCGGAGCGTATTACGATGCCCACAATGTGGCAGAGCTAAGCAGTGCGCTGTCTCAGGTAATAGAGGTGACTGCAAACAAGGTTGACCCGGACTGGCTACGCACAATTTCACCTGTGATTGGCGGCAAAACGCCAAGCGAAGCAGTATTGCTGGCCCCGGGCACCTACACCCTGACCGCCCACCTGCCGAAGGGTGAGGAGATGTTTTTCCGTGTGACCACTGCCAGGGGGCAGCACGGGGTTGTGCGTGGGCTGATACAGTCCCGCAGGTTGATCAGGGAAGGCGATACCAGGGTGGAATCAGATCTTGGCTATGCGCAGTATGCCATTCGCCTGTACGAAGCAGATGGTGGAAAAATTGGTGGCAGGACCGTGCGACTGCACGGGGAGCCGGGGAGTTTTGGTCATGTCGGCTATTCTGATCTGCTCGGCAATGGCTTTATCTTCAGCATAAGTAGCAACTACGACCAGGTTCATAAAGACGCCCTGTTCAATATTGAAGTTACGGATGCCAGCGATCAGTACGTGGGTGTAGAGGCCTCGGAACAGCTAACCAAAACGACCCCGACAATCACTTTGAACACGCCAACGACCGGACATCTGGGAGACGGTGACCGTAAGGATGTGTATAAAGTTGAACTTGGCGAAGCTACATCTGTCGTGACGATAAATCTGAATTTTCGCGAGCCCGATTTCGTCTCCCGCGTCATGGTAAAAGGACTCTCGAGAGGACGAAAAATTCAATCCGCTGCCAGCCGGGGTGACGCCTATGCACTGGTGGTGGATATCCCGGAAGCTGAAACGGAAGGTCTGATGATCGAAATAAAATCAAACAATCCAGCCCTAAAAGAAAAGTTTTCTTCATATGAATTAGCCGTAACGACAAAGGATGTGAAATGACTATGCAAACCCTCTTCAGGGCCGTTGCTGCGTTGATCGTGGCCAGTTGGATACAAACCTTATCAGCAGCAGAGAGCCCCAGCGCTAAAGAGATTCTTGAGGCTTACATACATAAAGCAGTTTCTACAGTAAATGAAATATATCAAGCCCGGCCGGATGCGTTGGAACGCTCTAGTTTGATCGGCCAGGCAGGCTTGAATGAGTATTGGCTGACCAGTCGACAAGCGACAACGGAGGCTGAGGGCAGCGGCGCGGCATTTGCTGAACTCCTGGGCTTTCGGCCTGACAACTGGACTGTGGATGAATTCAGGCAGGCGGGAGACTTCGGTGAAATGGCCGTGGAGTTTTCACGCACCAGGACTTTCCGGTCCGGCGAGCAAAACACATCAACAATTGCCCTGATCTTCGAAATGATCAAAGTAGAGGATGATTGGTTCATCGCTGCATTTCGGAACATCGAAGAGGACGATACGGAGGTCGTAACCTGGGATGAAAACCCTGACAGCACTAATATGGTCACAGAAGGGATTGGCCCGCAGGATGTGGTAAGGGCGCAATTGGACTTGCTGCAGAGTCTGCCCCCCCAGGCTCTGAGCAGCGCCAGCGAAAAATCCGCACCCCTATGGCAAGACACCCGCGAGGCCAGGAAGGGGCTGGGTCGGGTAATCGCCACAGTAATGACTCTTTCAAGCTTTTCTCCTGACCCACTAGTTTGGAGACTCTCTGTCTCAGAGCAGGGACCAGCCACCGCAAAGGTTATGGCTGAAGCAGTTTCTGACAAGGCCATGGCATTCAATGGGCTTATGTTTGAACTGGAGAAGAATGGTGATCAATGGCTACTGTCGGCCGCGGTAGCAACCAGGTAGGAGGCAAATCATGCCAAAGTACAGACTACTACAGTTAATACGTTATACCCTTATTTCTGCCTCACTGGCCCCGTTTAGCGTGGCAGATGCACTGGCACAGGAACCCGTCGGGGTATATACAGACCACCTCAATGACGCCGCACTTAACAGCAAGAACCCGCCCCGCATCCGCCTTGCTACAAGCCCTGATGTAAAACCGGGCCGCATAGGTGGTGTGTGGGGTACCCTCGGAGACGATGATCGGGGTGACAGTTTTTTTGTGGGCAAGACCCCTGATCTCACCAATTTGCAAATCAGCATGAGTACGCCTCCAGGCAGCCCTTCTGTTCACTATGTAATCAAAGGTACGGATGGCCAGGATGTGGAAACCTTCAGCATGGAGTCAGTCCCAGGTGAAACCATTACTCACTGGATTAGCATAAAAGGCAAAATCAGCGTTGATGTACTGGCCACTAGCGATAAGCCCACCAGCTATGCGCTGTATATCTGGTATCCCGGGGGCTCTGTAGATTCACTGAATGCAGAGGAAATTGCAGAAATCTCATCCGGTGACTTTGCCGAAAAGCCCGTTATCTTCCGTGCGAAGAAGGGGGATTGATCATGAAGAAATGTATGAAACTAGTCGGCTTATGCCTTCTCGCAAATTTGGCGGTAATAGCTGAAAGCAATGCTGATATAGCCGCTGTCTTTTCATCATCATGGGCGGATATGGTCAAAGGAACTGCCGAATTTAAAAATGGGATGGATAACTATCACGCTGCGCAAGGCTGTGCTGCGGACCCTGCTTGCGAGTCAGGTGGAGACACATCCTCGGCGTTTGAAACTGGCATTGCCGACTGCTGTTATGACAACGATGCCTGCTACAATGAATTTAACGAATACGTCAGAAAAATAGATGTCGCGTTATTCACGCTTTATAAGAATGAGCGCACTTACAGCACCTTTATGCGCGCACAGGACGCTCGCATAGCGATGATGAAAGGAGCCGCGAGCACCAGCGCGGCCGGTACGGCGATCGGTGGCAAATTGGAGGCAGATATCATCAAGGCCCGCGAGAATTATGTAGACAAATTTAATGCCACCACTGGTAAAAATATCGACCGACTCAATGAATTTCTTATCGGGCTGGATGGAACGCTTGGGCAGTACTGCGAGGCTAATAACTGGTACCAGACCAATGGCCTACCAATCTATATTCATGCCAAAACCAAATTTCCAAAGTAAGTGGGTGCACAACTTAGTGATGGCCTCCCATTGGTTGGGTTGTATCGGGCCAATGACCGCACCCTCCTTGAACTCCTGTCTTTTTCATGCACCCAGCAAGCCTCGCCAACGAGGCCCACCATGCCAATGGTATGGCCAGACCAAGCATCGAGATGTAAGAAATGAAAAAGCCGACTTCAACATATCGTTCACTATTCATGACAAAAAACCATATTGCTGGCGCAAATTCGCATCTGCAATTAGCGTCAATTGAACATGTAAATATTGATGCCTCATATAACAACGATCAAACCGCTCCCCCGCCCATCACTGGCACGACAAGCCAAGGCTATATTATGCAGCTTTGGTAAATTGGATACTCTGAATCCAACTATAGAGGCTTCTACCTGCACCGAGCGAAAGAACCTGTTAGGAGGCCGGTGGGATTGCTGTATTGATTTGTTGAATTGAGTCTAATCAGTCGCGCGGCCCGAAGTATTCATTCCGAAGCGTTTCAATCTCTTCGTCTTCATGGGCGTCCAGGAGTTCCAGCGTCAGCAGGTGCGTCAGTGGACTATTCAGAGGTAAGGCGAAGCCGTATTTCACTGGATGGAAGATCGGCCCTACCACGTCCAGCGAGTCTTCGGGATGGGAATGCGCATAGTATTCCAGCACTGGCGCATCCCCCACCAGGGCATCGATCTCGTCGGTGTGCAAGGCCTCAGTCGCCTCCGCGATCGTGGAAAATTCCTGTACGTCCATGCCGCGCTCCAGTGCAAACTGCTCAGCGACACTTCCATCCAGCACAGCCACCACCTTACCCGGAAGGTCAGCGAGGCTGTTCACCTGCCGGGTCAATGTCTGGGCGGTCATAACACTTGTTACCGACGAGGTCACAAAGGCCACGACCGCGACACCGACCACCAGCCAGATCCCCTGCCATATGCGCCCTATCCATCCGAAAACATGCGCGCGGTTCGGCAGCTTTCCCGAGGTGGCGACGGTCATGACATTGTAGAAGCTTTCCGCGACCCCATCACGCCAACGGCTCGGGAAATTCGGGGTGTAGCGGCGATCAAATACGGTTAGAAACAAAGTGCCGGCCACAAGCAGCCCGGCTATCCAAAGATAGTAGCGGAGGAAGCCAGCATCTTGCAGGCCCTCGATAAGCCCTCGCAGGCCCGAAAGGGTCGGAGCATCCACCATGATACGCAGGCCACCATCATAATAGGGCTGCGTAAAATTCATGATCTTCGCCCGCTCGGAAGTGATCGTCATGTCGGCGACAGCCACGTCGATTTCACCCGCAACGGTAGCGCGCAAGATTGCCCGGATGGAGGGGTAAAAAGTGTAGTCGTATTGGAAGCCGTTATCCCTTGCGAGATGCTCCCAAAGTTCGATAGCAATACCTGATGGATCCCCGTCGGCATCTATCACAAAGGGTGGGCTTTCAATTATACCCACCCGATAGATTATATCGGCGGCGGCGGTGCTATCAGCCTGCGATAGCGTGCCGGCCTGTGTTTGAGCAACAGAGGAATCGTTCTGCTGGGCAGCGAGCGGTCCGGCCGCGGTCAAGGCCAGAGCCGCCGCCACACAGACTGATGCAACACTGTAACGAAGATAGGTTAAAAAAATGGTGGGCAGCATGGCAACCTCTATAAGCGAAGTCCGGATACTAGGGGCTAGCCGAAAAACTCCCCACATCGAGATCCAACGGCATAAAGTCGCCGGCGGGCATATCCTTGAGTGGCGGTAAGATATTCCATACCTCGTCCAAATCGGCAGTAGTAGATTCCCACTGCTCGGGTTCCACCCGGCCCGTCGCCGTAAACTCGCGATACCGATACGGAATGCCGTCTGCAGCCAGCGCGCTGGGGCTGTTCGAATAGTGAATATGTAAATGGGGTGCGCTGGTATTACCGGAATTGCCCAGTTCGCCAATCACCTCCCCCTGGCGAACGTTATCACCTTTAGCGACGCTCACTGAGCCTCTCTTCAAATGCGCGTAGAAAACATAGGTACCTCCGCCAATATCCAGGATCACATGATTGCCATCGACTGTTTCAATGGTAATAGAAGAAGGGTCGGGCAATGAACCCGGTGATTGGTCATCCAACTCATCGAGCACTTCAATGACAGTGCCATCGGCTACGGCCAAAACGGGCTCGCCATAATTGTGCCAATTCTCTACGTTGGCAGGATCCCCTTCGAAAAACATGCCGTTGTCGCCTATTTTCATCCAGTCTATGGCGAAGCGTTGCGCTACCCGAAGGCGGCCGCTGATGGTCTGAATAGAGCCTCGATGGGCGCCGGCGGGCGAGCAGCAGCCATTAATCACGACCCAATTTTCCCCTTGCAAGGGAGCCCCAACCAGGGGCAACGGTTCTTTATTAATCGCCTGAGGCACCATCAGATACGCCACGTCCTGGGGGTAGGATGAGCCCGGATTGGTAGCGGCACTGCCTGAGAATTGATGTACCACAGCGTCGGGAACGTCATCGATTGAATCAAACGCCAGCTCGATAAAGACTACCATCGATTCATTAGGTTGCAGAAAAGCGTCTCCATCCATCAGGGAAGGCGTCTGGGGTTCCAGACGAGGTCGCCCGCTCAAATTAACGCTTAACTCAATGATTTCTGTCTCTGTAATAGACCGCAGTACTCGTTCGTTATCGTAATAATCGAGCACCTTGATCTCATGAATAGAAGCGGGGATCGGGCGGCCATTGGTCAGCATAAGTTCGTAAACAATATGCCACTTGTTATCACTTCCAAGTACGGGGTAAAGCTCTTCACCCACAACCTGTCCAATTACGGCGGTAAATGCATCCGGAGTCCGAAGGATAGAACCCTCATCGATTGGCAACTCCTCGCAAGTATCGGTTGGGTTTTCTGCAGATTGGCCCCCGCTGCAGCCTGTGCCCAGCAAAGCGACGACTATCGAGAGTGCAGACAGATACTTTGTTGAAGAAAACATAACTTATTGCCTTTCAATATTGAATGCCCTGGAGGCCAAGGCTTGCATCAAATCAGAAAAAAAATGCTTGATCAATCAAAAATGCTACCCGTATCGTTAAAGTGCTATGAAGTTCCGTCGGCAGATTCTATTAGAGAAAAATATCGAGGGCTACATTTTCAGGACGGATCCGGACCGCATGAACCCTGAATGCTTGCATAGCATCGAATTAGATTTTTCCCAAGCTGGGAACTGGTGAACCAACTGCCCTATTGAAGGCGGCGACCGAGAATCAGGTTTGATTATAGATATCGTTGGGGTATCGCCTATCGTGTTTTTTTATTTGCTTTGTTCTGTTGCTCCATTTATCAAAACGTGAATGGGCAGGTTAATTTTCCGGCTGCAAAAATCCAGTGTTTAGATTTATACCACTGTCCTATTCCATTCACTGAACAGCCAGATCCTGAAATTTCGATAGTGATTTAGACCTACCCGATGCCCGCTAAGACCGACTGGACTTTGGGCTGCCCTCTCAGGGATATGGGGTGAGGCGACTTCATTTTATTTGCCAGTACCCCGTTAGGTTACAAGCACCCTGCTACGTACAAACAAGCCTAGCAACCCGGTAAGCAGGAGTACCAAAGGAGCCGGTGCCGGAACCGGCGATGGCCCTGGGTCATCCAACAGGGAGGCAATGGTTCGCACCTGGCCATCGCCAAACCGGAAGAACTCGAAGTTGCGGAATGCCAGCACGCTGCCCGAATCGTCCGCATTGCTGAAGGCCAGGGTAAAAGCGTCCAGACCGGCGTTCGGCATTGCCAATAACGACCCGATGTCTGCCAGACTGAGCAGGGAATCAAAAACAAGGGTGTCGTCATCGGCCCCGCCGTCGAAGAACGCCGCCCCATTAAGCAGTGCTTCGGCAAACTCAATGGCAGTTGTGCCAAAGATATCCGGACCGATGCCCGACCCGGCGCCGACCAGAGGCGCCATCAGACCCGATAGCCACAGCTCGTCCGCTCCAGCCCCGAAATCCACCAGTCCACCCATGACACCGCCGGGGAATATCTCCAGCATATCCGCACCCCCAGCAAGGGACATGGCGATACCTCTGCGGCCGGTAATTGACCCACTGTTTGTAATGCGCTGGGAACCCATGTCGGCCGCATCGACGGCGATGCCGACCTCACCGATGACGGATCCTGTATTCTCCACTCTCAGGGCTGGCTCTGCACCAGTCGTCGCGGCCAGCGCGATGCCGTCATTCGCTGCGTTGATCGTACCGGCTACACGTATTGTGCTGGCCTCTGGCCCGGTGTGCCCAATAGCGATGCCGTTTGACCCCTCCCCTGTTGTCTCTATCTCGCCAGAGGCCGCCAATGTGATGTCAAAAGCGCCGCCCTCACCGGATATGCCGTGAGAACCGGCTCCTGAAGTAGTGATGATGCCATCATAGGCCAGGGTATTGGCTGCAGCTACGGTCGGGTCAGACAGCAGGAGGGCCCCGTGAGCGCCGTCGCCGGAGGTGGCGAGTGTGCTGTTATCGACCACAATGTTAGCGCCAGCGCCCACCACGAGGGCGTTGGAGCGTGAGCCACTACTGGCGATATCAAGCCCGAACATTCCGACATCGCTTGCGACCGTAATCGGGCCGGGTCCAATCAAACCACGGTTGCGCAATTCCTCAGTTTTGGTAGCTAGCTCTGCCTCTAGAAAGCTGCCACTCAAGGGCGTGCCAGCTATAGATCTGCCCAGGCCCGCGCCGAGAATCATGCCGTCAGCATCGGCCCCCGAAGTCCGCACTTTTACGGTAGATGCTAGAAGCGTATACACCGACGTATCTGAATTTGTATCGAAGGGGTCCAACACCACACCCGCCGCGTTGTCTCCGCTGGTGGTTACATCAATATTGGCAATCGCTAACTGACTGTTAACCACCAGCGAACCCGCGTTATTGTCCGGTCGGTCGCCAATCACAAGACCTGTAGAGGCGGCGCCCTGTGTGACAATCGTCAACGTATCAATAACCGTCGTGGCGAGGGAGCCTGTTGCATTGCGCAGGACCGTATCTATGACCGCACCGGCAGAATTGTCGCCTTCGGTAGTGATGCTATGGTTTTCCAGTAACAGTAGAATGTCTGAATTGACTACACCCGCACCGAAACCGTTGATGGTCAAACCGGCAGAATCTGCACCCTTGGTCATAATGTTGGTATTGTCACCAAAAATACTACGCGTCATATTCGCTACAGGGCCGCCGGATGCGTCATTACTGTCCTGATCACCCAGCGTCACACCGGCCGAACCTTCGCCGTGCGTGCTAACAGTTACATCGTCGTAAGTGATGAGGGTTCCGCTATTGGAACTGCCCATTTTGCGCACTCGCCAGCCTGATGAGTCATCTCCCTGCGTGGTTACGTTTGCGTCGAGCAAATCATATGAAAACACGCTGCTAGTGCCCGTGATTCCTCCAACGTCTATACCAGTCGAGTCGGCCCCAGCTGTGCCTATTTCGACGCCCAACATCGATACTGTTTTGGCGGAACCGCTGGCCAGTGCACCGATCTCAATGCCCGCCGATGCATCGTCGGTGGTCGATGCGATCAGCACCTTGATCGTGGTCTCTGACGCACTGGAAGACCCAAGGCCGCCGACGATCAGGGCACCACTGTTTGTGCCTGTGGTGGACAGTGTCGAGTCCAGAACCGTGACCGTCTGATTGGAGTTGGCCGATAGGCTGGTATCATTTCCAAGAGTGACGGCGACCGCCTCATTACCGGAGGTGCCAATATCTGCGCCGCTCAAAAAAGTGGTCATTGAGTGTGTATCACCACTATTATTTACGCTAATACCGCTGGCACCATCACCTGCAGAACGCAGGTTGACGTCAATACCGACCAAAGTAGTGATGCTTGATGCCCCATTTTGTATATTGAGCAAGCGAGAATCGCTGCCCTGCGAGCGCAGTGACGCATCCTCCAGAAACACCAGGATATCGCTTCCTGAGCCGGCAACCAGGTCTATTAAGCTGGAGCGATCGCCACGGGTCTCGAAACTCGCGCGCTCGGCAGTCACGCTGAAGCTGGAGGAGCCTCCCGGCGTGGAAGCCCGGATCAGCGCAGAATCATTGCCCTCAGTGAGATAGCCAGGGCTGTTCGTATTGGTCGGCGCATCGGTAATCGATACCGTCAGCGTTGAACTATCGTTGCCCGTGAACGCTATACCGCCGGAGCGTTCACCGCTGGTATGAATGACGGGTGAATCGGCCGGCCTGCCCTGTGCCTCGAAGTTTGCCACTGAGTTAGTGGCTGCGCCGAGATTTACAGCAGTGGCATCATTGCCGGTGGTTACAATATGCCCACCGGAGACAATTTGCACACCCATTGCGGAATTGGCACCACCGCCATCAAACGCTGTTGCGCCATCGGCCGATGTCCGGATGGAGCCCCCGTCGCGCAGAACAAGCTCACCAGCGCTGCTGCTACCCTGAAAGACCAAACCGCCTTCGCCACTGGAGTCGATCACACCGTTACTCTGCACCATAACCCGTGTCGATGAAGCACTGCCACTGGAGATCGCGCTACCCGCGGCACCGCTGGATGTTACGAGCCCACCGCCTACGACAACTTCGTTCATTGCAGTAGATGACAGCAAACCACCAAGCAGCAATCCTGGAGGTGGCTGCGAGATCGGGACGCCGCCGATAATGCCACTTACCGCGTTCATTGCCCGGTCTGCGGACACAGCTTTGGCAACTGTCACGGCATCCTTAATAGCGTCAATATCGCCGATGACAGCTGCGCCCGGCCCGGACGCTGTGCCAAGGCGAACGGCATCCGTTGCCGTATTGCTAACCTCTCCAGCAACGGTAATATCTGCGCCGGAGCGCAAATCAATCGAGGCACCACTGGCGCCCGCAACCGCTGCAGCGGCCTGGACGTCAACGCTGACATTGTCAGCGCCAGCACCCTGCACGCCAATAGTGTCAGGATTGGGGGCACCTGAGGTACAAACAACCGTGTCACCTGTCAACGGCGCATTGTCCGAGCAAACGGCGAAAGCGGTGTTGCCTGCAAGCAAATACAGGACGCCGATGATGGCTGCACTGGGTGCCCTACGTGTCAGCCGTGTTGATCTTGAGTTGTGAGTGTTAGTCCGATGAAAAAATCTGACGCTGCGGGTAACAATGAGCATAATCGGTACTCCAACAATGACTGATTTTTTTCGAAAGTGTCGAGAAAAATGCAAGAGCTATGCCAGAGTGAAATAGCAGATTATTTACAGTGTGTTAGCGAGTTTGAGTGTGCAGCGCAGGGGGCAGATTGTAAATAAAGCTGACAGTTTTTTAGCATAAAACCCCTTAATATTGGTCACTTATGCTTAGATACATGTGCTCAACAGCAAGATGGTCGAGCGGGTATTTCCCCTGCGCCACAATGCGGCGGGTTCTGCATTTTCCCTCTAGATTCAGCAATGGGGAAAAACCAAATTTACGCGCGATTAGATGTGGAAAAACCTTCAAACGTTTTTTCCAACTCAATTCATCCAAACAGCAGGTATCTGCCACCTGATCTCATGCTACGGAACAACTCCATTGAGCGTAAGCCTATGGCATATATACATTCGTAACATAATTGAGAAGTAACCCAACAAGAAGAACAGGAGTGGCAGGCCCAAATAGTGCGACTAACCCAGGAATATCTAAGTACATATACTCAAATATATTCCGCACATGGTAGAGACATATACTTATATACAAGCACAATAGGCGATTGTATCGTGTCAGGATAATTTACGAAAAGGCGAATTACGGTTCACATCCTATGCGGCCTATTTCGAAATATTTCTTGAAATCAATAACTTGAAATAGGTGGCCTGGAAGTTGCTTTTCTGCCAGCAGTAAATACTTTTGAACAAACACCTCATAACTTGTAAGAACCACAGCATCAATTAGAAGACTATGAGGAAAGTGTTATCAAATACCACACCAAGGGCGTGAAGTGATGTTGTGTAGTTTGGCCTTTTACAGCTTATTCGCTTTAAGTACAGCGACATAGAGTCGCCGCAAAATGGACTTACCAAAAATATCAGAGGGCAATATCCGCGTTTCTCTATTCTACGATATTTCGGATTGGGCTTTTCATAACGTCGCACAAAATATACAGCGCGTTGCGCGCGCCCCTTACGTTATCAAACTGATTGCACGTGATGATTGGTTTGGCATACCAGGCAAGCCGGACCAGATTATTGCGGAAAGCGATCTTGCAGTCTTCTTATGGCGGTTCGATCTACTGGCTTTTCTGGATACGCTGAGTAATAGCTGTTGGCGGCAATTGATGACAGGGCCGCGCTGCGCATTTGTCACGCTCGTTTATGATCATGTCTATTCTGATGAGTGCGACCTCCGAACGCACGGGAATCCGTTCGCGGTTGCTGATTGTATCGGCGCATCGTCCTCCCGGTTGTGTCGCTACTATGGCGCTACCGAACACCTTCCGGATATAGATCATTGCATACCTGATGGAGTAGACCTCGAGCTATTCTCACCGCAGGCAGATGCGCCCGTTGAAGAAAGGCCACTGAGCATCGGATGGGTTGGCAACAGCGCCTGGGGCATTACGCTCGGCCATGATTTCAAAGGCACGCGAATGATACTCGAACCCGCGTTGGACCTTCTGCGAAATAGCGGATTGCAGTTCACACTGCACATTGCAGATAAGGCCGAAAGACCACTACCGCGCACTGCAATGCCCGATTTCTACAAAAACATCGACGTGTTAGTGTGCAGTTCCTTGTTCGAGGGAACACCCAACCCGGTATTAGAAGCTATGGCCACTGGAACCGCCGTTGTTTCCACTGATGTCGGAATTGTGCCCGAAATATTCGGGCCATTACAAATGCAATTTCTTTTGAAGGAACGCAGTGCCGAAGCCCTGGCCTCCGCTCTGGCACGCCTGTTCCGCGAACCTGAAACGCTGGCTGCCCTTAAGCGTGAAAACGTGCAGAGGCGCGAATCGTTGGACTGGCATACACGCTGGCCTGCCTGGCAGTCGCTGTTCGAACAAGCCAGGGAAAATGCGTTGACCTGCCAGGGTGCAACAGAGGCACTGGCCACCTTTCGAGCACGGCCCAGAACCCGGACCTCACGTGTGCGCCAGATTATGGCGACCAGCAGGGTAGCTTTCAAAAGCTACTCATTCCTACTGACCAGATGGCCAAGCTTTATACGTTGGTCAAAGAGACTATTGGCGTACGGGACACAATGACAATGCACCACGCTATCAACTATCGCCAGGCGACCCCCGCTATTTCTGAAGTAACATCAGATTGATTACGCCACCCCTTAATTTCTGCCCCTTCCAAAGACATAAGGAGGTCAATAGAGCATTGTGACGCGGCCTCGTATACTTCTCTGCCCGGATACACCGAACTGGGCGTATGACAATATCTGTGACCATCTCGAGAGCAATCTTTCAGACCGGTTCGATTTCAAACGCTTTCACATGGCTGGAGTAGTCGGCTACCCCGAGGTATTTCTGAACCAGGTGTTCATGATCAGGGAGGAGTTCGACATCCTGCATCTTTTCTGGCGCGAGGATTGCCACTTCCTTACCAATCCGGAAGTGATATTCAAAGCAGCAACAGCGTTTCGACAAAGTCCCGAGGCTTATTTCAGGGCAATGAGCCGTGTTGTCGTCACGTCCTCTGTCTATGATCACCTGCATTTGGAGCCGCAACATTTTCTTTGGCGCGAACGTTTTTTTTCCTTCGTAGATGGTTACACGGTTTCCTCCAAATTACTCGATAGCATCTATCGGGACATCGACCTTTTTCCAGATCCTCTTGCGATAACCCCCGACGGGGTGGATACAAGCCTCTTCAAGCCCGATAAGCTTGAGAGATTGGGCACACAGGGCAGGCCCTTGATTGTGGGATGGGTCGGGAATCCGCATTGGGGTAATGACCCGGTGCGCGATGCCAAGGGAGTGAGTTCCATCCTGAATCCGGCACTGGATCTTCTCGCAACTGAGGGAGTCGAAGTTGTGCCTCACTATGCAGACTCCAGCATCCGCATGCGCAGCCGGCAGGAGATGGCAGAATATTATAGTGAGATCGATGTGCTGGTTTGCGCATCGGAGGTGGAGGGCACGCCAAATCCGGTGCTGGAAGCCATGGCTTCCGGCGTTCCGGTCGTTTCGACCCGAGTCGGTATCGTACCGGACGCTTTAGGCCCCTTACAGCACGATTTCATATTATCCGAACGGTCAGTTGAGGCAATGGCATCAGCCCTGAGACGGCTGGCCCAGGATCGATCGCTACTTGTGCAACTGTCCACTGAAAACCTGGAGCGGTCCCACAACTGGACCTGGGCGGAGACAACAAAAACTTGGTCGGTGTTCTGGGACAAGGCCACAAAGAATCACCGCATACGGCGTGCGCTGAAATTCCACCTTCTGCGAGAGGGGTACAGCGCCTGGTATGCCGACAATGTCAAATATAACGAGCGATGGTCACTTGCTTCTGGACCAGCTATTACACATCGCTCTATCAAGCAGCGGATCGCCGACTGGATATATCACAGCCCGCGACTAGCAAAAATTTACAATAAGCTGCGCGGGCGATCATGACCGGACAACACCGGGGTGACTAGGGATAGGACGCGCTTTTTCGCGATATTGATGCCCTGGGGCCGTGTGGGGAGCAATCTTGTCACCATGGCACTGGCAGCATCCGAAAATATCGAAATCGACAATGAACCGGCGACGCGCTTGAGTACATCGGGACATCAGGAAGGTTGGTCGAAAGAGATGATTGGTGCTCGGCAATTGGAGCATCTCTCAAGCTTTCATGAGGCGCACCGCGATGCGGGCGGAGCAGCTGGCTTGAAGCTCTCTCATCGGTCACTCATCGCGCCCCGCGACTATGCGGAATGTCTTATCGAACTGGATTTTCTTCCAATTATTATGTTGCGCAACAACTTTCTCAAATGCGCAGTATCGCAGATGCGAGCCCTGGCCCGGGTAGAAGCGCTGCGAAGACAACGCCCCAATTGGCGTAGCCCATGGGCTGTTGGCCGAACGGAGCCGAAACCCGGCCCTACAACCATCGACCCCACAGAAGCAATCCGACTCACTCAGGTATTCGAAAAACACCATCTCGCGCTTCTGGAGACATCCAGGGCCGCCTTCACTCGAGATACCATTCAGATAGAATATCGTCAACTTGCTTCAAACCCCGGTGCGACGATCGAGAGACTATTTCGAGCACTGGATCTTTCCCCTCCCAAACGGATACGGGTCCCGCACAAGAAGGCGACGTCCGATCTACTGAGCCAGGACATTACCAACTACACGGAATTCGCAGAAGCAGTTCATAGGGCTGGACTGGGCCATTTCCTGGCGGCGGACAGCTAAGCTGTAGATACCAGCTTGTCAGGTCGCAATAGAGTTAAAAGACGCTCAAAAATGCCCTGCGGCGGCGTCTCGGTTTGCAGCAGTATATCGACCCTATTCGCCTGTATTTCAATCACATAAAGGCAATAGTCATCGGCCATCTCGTTATGCACGATACTAGCCCCTTCGCAACTGGCGATGTGTACGCGAGGAGATCCGTTGGTACGCAAGCGGAAAAAACTTCCAACAGGTCCATTGACTACAACCTGGTCGACCGTGATATTCACCTTCCATTCGCTCTCGAAAAATTGCTTCAGAATGTCAGCCGCATCAGATGTTGACCGAAAAACCAACCAGGGAAACTGCGATTTGACCTGTGCGAACATTCTGGCCAGTTGATCGTATAAGCCCGGCTTGCCATGTCGTCGGCGCCACGGACGACCGTTAGGGTTACGGGCGGCCTCTTGCGTTCTTCCAGGGCCAGGCACATCAGTGAGATCATCAGGATGCATGAAATGTGTCCAAACACCCAGAGCAGCTACCTGGTTTGCACAGTCAAAAAATAGTTGCGGCGAACTTTCGTGACCGCAGGTTGCGCGGGGCAGACAAAACAGTGCGTTGTTCCAGGGTTCGGGGCCAAAGTCCTGTTGCGTGGCAACTTCCCGGGCACTGTTTAAAACACTGGAAATACTCTTGATACCCGGGAGACCTGCCACAAGTGCGGCAACACCAGTGCGATCGTACATGTTCATGGGCGGCACGTAGCTGGCGGGCAGTGCGCCAAGCCCCGCTGCGTCCCATTCCACTTTTGCCCGCTCTATAGATCTCTCCATGGCCGCCTGATTTGGCCAGTTTTCGACCGTAAACGGCAGATGATTGTAGCCGTGTAAGCCAATTTCAGCTGGCGGCAAACGTCCGATGGCCGCTGTGATTGCCGGATCAATCTTCACCAGGCCAGGCTGTGGCTGAGGCATCGCGGCTTCCTCCACGACGTTCGAATAGTCGAATGCGACAAAGCAAGTTAGGGCAATATCGTAGCCTTTCGCGAGACGATAAACATCTGGCCACCATATATGACTATAGAATTCATCAACCTTCGCAGATCCGCCCAGGTCAGCGCTGGGAGCAGGTAACGGGGCTGGAAAATCGTCAACCTGGACGACCCCCGCATTGGCAACTGGAACAACTGAAATCCGAACAACACTCTCCAGAGACTCGATGATCAAACCACGCATTCGCCTCTCGCTACAGATGGTGGTATTCCAAAATAGAACAAACCCATTGCCAAACTGCGTGCGCCAGGCCAGCGGCTTTCCGGTCGAGGTCGTTGCCACAACACAGGCATGTGCGCTCGGTACCACATCAAAGGACGCATGCCCGTCGATCACTGAAGGGTCGAGAATCAAACCTTGGAAAGATGGCAGAACGCGTGAGGGGAAGACCAGGCCACCAGCCTGAAAGCTCGACACAAGGGCGGCAGAACGATCCTGAGAGACAATCCCAAACAGTCCGCAGAAATTGTCGCTCAGGCCACGATGGAGAACGACCAGGCCGCCACCAGCTGTGACAAAGCTCTCAAGTGAATTGGCCAAACCTTCAATTGCCTGGTCCAGGCGTTCGGTGCAAACAAGGACGGCGTTGAAATCGTCAAGCTCAGGCAAGGGGTCGGAAATTTCACAAGTTACGAAGGCGATATGTACTTGCGTGAGCGCCACTATCGTATTTTTTGCCGTGCGCTCTCCGAATTCATCCCCACGATGCCGCAGCACAGCAACTCTGGCACTTCCCGTTAGCTCGCTCGCTGTCATAAAACGCGTTTCGTGTTGCATGCATCAAGCATGGCTATCAGATCTCTGTAACGCAAGGCGCGTATTGCTTCTCTCGTGATGAGGTATCCCGCCTCTCCTGCTTGTACTGCTGAAACAACAAGACAAACCCTATTACCGGCAGGAAGAGGTCAGTCCAAAATATCACCCCGGCGTTTCCCGGAGCGAAGTTATTTGCTGTAACCATCTGGTACACATGACCTCCGGCAGCACCCCACAGAAAGAGCGATGGCCCAATAACAGCGGCAGCGCGAAAAGAGAAACTCTGCCTGAAGGCAATTATCCCTACAACAGCGAAGCCCAAACTGGCGTAACCCACTTCATATTGGAACGGACTGTTCTTCCAACCAATAAATGACGCAGCCATTTCTGCGAAAAATACATGCATGACGAAGTTGTAGAAAAAACTTATCCCGATGCTAAAAAGAAGGTAGTAGGAAAAGAGCGCCTCAACAATCTGTCGTCTCTGCAAGGGCTTTTTCCTGGTCGAAAGTACGGCAAGGGAGATCACTAAGCCAATGACCAGAAACGTCAGCGTAAAGTTGCTGAGTACAAACTTTATCAATTCGGCAATCATTCAATTTCTCCGCCTGTTGCACAGCACAGATATAGCGCTTTTTTTGCTAAAATGCCATGCGACACGGGGTTACCAACTGGCTTCTACTTTCGGTTGGTAGCCTGACTTTTTCGCTTCACCTGGGATAGCTTTTTCAAAAAATCTATCCCGTGCTCTATGGTAGGGTTTATAACCCATAAAGCGGTCTGGCACATTGCCTTTATCCCATTGCTGCCATTGCGCATACATCGCTTTAGCGAGCGCGCCATTCTCGGACAAAATGTCATTCGATTCACTTACATCATCTGGTAGATAAAACATTTGCGGCTTTTTGCTATCTTTATCTTTCAAATACTTGGTACTGTCTGAAATGAGTATAGACCAGTGACTCCTGGCACTTTCACCGCTTCGCCAAAACAAGGCATTATGCGGTGCATCCAGTTTTTCTCCAGTAACAAACGGGATTAAATCAACGCCTTCCAGCGCCGGAGAGCCCAGGCTGCCACCGGCCTGGGCAACAGCAGTACTGGCGATATCCAATGCAATAACCGGATATTGATAACGTGTACCCGCGGGAATTCTCGCTGGCCAGGAGGCGACGAATGGCACGTGGACACCACCATCATAGAAGTTGGCTTTCCCTCCTCTAAAGGGTGCATTTGATGAGCCATTACTTTTACCCGGATTTGAATCTGATGCTAGCGGACCGCCGTTGTCACTCAAAAAGAAAATCAGCGTGTTTTCATAAATTCCGTTCGCTATCAACGCGTCAATAATTTCACCAATACCGCGGTCCATGACATCAACCATAGCTGCATAAATACGGCGCCTTTTGTCGGCAATATGCGCATAACGAGCAATATCTTCAGCGGGCGCTTGCAGTGGCTGGTGTGGTGCGCTGTAGGCCATATACAGAAAAAATGGTTTATCTTTGTTATCTACAATAAATTGTACCCCATCTCTACTGAACGCCGTTGTCAGGTACCCCTCAAAGTCCGCCACACTTTTATTACGGACGAGGCCTTGTAAGTACCCCTCCTTTACTGGCTGACTGATATCAATATCGAAATAGTCATGGCCACCTCCCAAAAATCCGTAAAAATAATCAAACCCGCGTTGGTTCGGATGAAAGCCATCTGCAGCCCCTATATGCCATTTCCCGACAGCCCCCGTTATATAACCAGCCTCCTGCAGACGTTTAGGGAATAGCTTTTCGGTTGGATCCAAGCCCATCAATGTATTGGCAGGATCATAAGCCGGGTTGGCACCAAAACCGAATCTCTGTTGATAACGTCCAGCCAATATGCCTGCGCGACTTGGCCCACAAAAAGGATGGGTGACGTACCCCCGCTCAAAGACCACCCCCGATTGTGCTAACGTATCCAGATTAGGTGTTTTTATATCTTTCGCGCCGGTAAAACCGGCATCGGCATACCCCATATCGTCAGCGAGAATAACAATAATATTCGGTTGCTTGGCTAGTGCAGAAAGGGAACAAAGACAAGTTAACAGTAAAAGTATTCTAGTCATCCAGACAATCTCTTCTAATGACTGTCCCGAGTAGGCATAGGGGCAGACTGATTAGTGCGTACATTGACAGAATTGCGCAGTAATTGTAAGAATTGAGGCCGGAACGGAAGGCGCCTATAAACCTCATTTTCTATACAGCGAATCGCTGACTGACCTGGCAATCAATGGGGCATTTTAAAGAGGCTGCGCACCCACATCCTGAGGAATTGTGACCAAGCTGACTTGCTGTGCGCGAAAAATGTCACACAGACTACTTTCACGTCTCAAAATATAAAGTGCTCGGCCTCTTCACCGGGACTTTGCGCCTCAAGGCTCATTAGGCCCTACGGCGTCGTAAGGAAGCGCCAGGGTAATGCTACGGCCCACGCCTTGACAGGCATAATTATGCTAGCGGAAGTCAGATATATCCAATATCCTGTTTATACTACAATTCACAGTCGAACCCTCGAATACCAATGGGCCCTTAATCAGGACAGTTCATGAGCAACTGGCGAAAGCACCCCGCCTCCGTCGTCATCCTGAGTTTCGTTATTTACAGTTGCCTGGCCCAACTGGGAGCACTGCTGTTTCTTCGCTCCGGCATCCTCGGTCCCTTTTGGGCACTGGCCGGATTCGGTCTGGCGATCTACCTGATACTCGGAAGATACGCACTGATTGGAATATTTCTGGCGTCCCTGGGCAGTCACCTCCTCCTTGCCATTTCCGGTTTCGAAGCTTACTCGAGTAACCTACTCACAGGTTCCGCAATACTCTCCCTCGGTACGGTCCTCCAGTTAATCGTAAGCGGCGCTCTGATACGCAGATTTTGCGCGCTGCCGCTACAGCTCACCTCTCTCGCCGCTGTCTGCCGATTCCTCCTGCTGTCAGGCCCGCTGGGCTGTCTCTTTGGCAGTTCGGTAGAGGTTGCATGGGCTGTGGTGAGCCAGGACTTGACACTACTGGAGGCTGTTTCCCTCAATTTTACAGGCTGGCTTGGGAACAGCCTGGGTGTAATGTATTTTACTCCCATATCCTTGTTGTTAATTCCGAACGATGTGTTCGACACGATATCCGATCGCTGGAAGGTGCTTATTCCGGCGCTTGTGCTTTTTGTGCTGGTGAGAACGGCATTTATGATCTCTACCACCCAGTTCAATAACGAAAGGCAAAACGAGTTCAACGACAATACTTCCGCTTTCCTGGAGGAGCTCGCACTCACCGAAAATGTCGCCAACGAATTACTGCACGCTATTGCCGGGCTGTATCGCAGCACTGAAAGTACACTACCAGCAGACTTTCGTACGTTCATGAACGATGTGCAGCCAGAACACATTTTCTGGCGATCCATCAACTGGGCACCCTATGTACCCTATCGCAACCTCAATCAATTTTTGCGGCTTGCACAAGATCAGGTGCATCCCTTATACCAGATCAAAAAACTGACTGGCACCGGCGGTGATACTGTCGCCGCACCCAGGCAGGAGTACTACCTGCCCATTCTGAATGTCTACCCTCTGGAAGAAAACAGGGCCGCACTCGGCCTGGATTTGAGCACACACCCGGTAGTAGCTAGTACCGTAGAGCAGGCCATTGCGAGCGGCACCGCCATGGCTACCCCCCCATTTGCGCTGCTTCAGGCGTCCGGAAACGATACCGGCGTGTCGGTTTACTACCCGGTCTACCGGCAGAATCACTCGTTCCCGAAGGGAGAGGGAAAACCCACTGATTTGATGGGCATAGCTAATATCGCATTTGAATTTGACAAATTACTGCAGTTTATTCACGCCAAAACCAACGGGAAAGACTATGGGTTTCGCCTGATTTTGGACGGCACGCAAATCCAACTTGGAGGCAATGGTAAAGCTGCATATCGAAGTGATGCATTGTTCCTGCGCAGTGTCGAGACACAATTTTTTGGCCGGAAATACCAGGTACTTTTTTCCAGTAGTGCGGAGTTTGATCAACTGTTCCTGAGCGCTTTTGGTTGGGCTGTTTATATCCTGATTTTCGTTTCTGGTCTCATCGGCATTATATCTCTGCTGGCTATAACAGGCTTGAACCAGCAACTGAAACAGCAAGTCGAGACACTAGAAACGAATGATTACCTGCTGCAGGAAGCTCAAAAAAGGGCTCATCTGGGGAGCTGGGAGTGGCGCGAGACACCCCCATCTCTCAGCTGTTCTGAGGAGATGTACCGGATCTGGGGAGTAGACCGTGAGAGCGGGCTAGACTACGAAACCTGGTGGTCCAGGGTACACCCTGATGACAAGGACAGAGTTCGTGCGATTTTTTCCAAGGCCAGTTCTGGCGGTAATCTGACTCCATTCGAATTTCGAATTGTCGCCCCGGATGGGACAGTAAAAACTGTTCTCTACGAGGGGGTGGTGATAACCGATGCCGACGGTCATGCGACCAGAGCTCACGGTTCAGTGGCAGATATTACCGAGAGAAAAGCGTATGAAGCAGAACTGATCAGCGCCCGGGAAGAGGCAGAGGCGGCCAACGCGGCAAAAACTACCTTCCTGGCGATGATCACTCACGAGATACGCACTCCGGTCAGCGCCCTTATTGGAATGCTGGATTTAACATTCAAGACCCCGCTGTCACAACAACAAAACAAGTACCTGAAAAGTGCGCGCCAGTCGGCGGAACTCTTGTCCCATGTTGTGAATGAAGTTCTCGACTACACCAGGATAGAAGCAGCTGAACTTAAACTGGAGTCCATTCCACTTGATTTGTATGCCGTGCTGGACGAAGTCGCAAACACCCTGGCACTTAACGCCCAAAAGAAGCAACTGGAGCTTATCTTCGAGATAGATCCACAACTTCAAGCCCAGCTGATTGGCGACCCCATGCGCCTGACACAGGTGTTAGTAAACCTGGTCGATAACGCGATCAAATTCACCAGCAGCGGCGAGATCACACTGTCGGTGAAATCGGTGCACAATAGTGGCGGCCAGATGTCGCTGCGGTTTGCCGTCCGCGACACTGGCATCGGCATCGAACCGGCGACACAGGCCCTGCTGTTCGAACCTTTCACCCACGCTGATATCTCGACTTCACGCCGCTTCGGCGGCACCGGGCTTGGGCTGATGATATCCACGCGACTGGTCGCAATGATGGGCGGTGATATCACGGTGGAAAGCGAGCCAGGGGTTGGCAGCACTTTCGCATTCATAGTGCCATTCAGCTACGCCAAAGAGCCAGGTGCAACGTCTTTGCACTTATCTCCAGCGCTGACGAAAAAAAGGATACTCTTACTGGACGACAACAGAGCCGCACTGGAATCTTTGGCGGCAATGCTTGAACAGTTGGGCTTCGATACTACCCTGACAAGCTCCGGCGGCGAGGCAGCAAGTGCCCTCAATACTGGCCAGCAGAACGATAATGCATTTGACCTTGTGCTGATAGACTGGTCTGCGCGCGAGCTTGACGGACAACGCTCTGTCGATTGGGTAAGCCTGAAGGTTGGAGAAAACATGCCGGCGATCATCGCCATGACCAGCGCCGGTGATGAGGAGGGCCTTAGTGGGGATTCACCAAACCCTGCAGTACGTGGCTCCCTCAGCAAACCGATCGTGCTGCCATCTTTACTGCGAGCGATCTCCGTCGCGCTGGCTGTGGATGAGCCAGCCAATAATGCAGAGGCCGCTACTGCCCCACCCGCGGCCACTTCCGATCAGGACTTAAAGGGACTGCGTGTATTGCTGGTAGAAGATGATGAGTTTAACCAGGCGGTTGCCACCGAATTACTCGGTATTGCGGGGCTGCTGGTGCTGAATGCAAACAATGGTCGTGAAGCACTCGAGATATTGGAGACCACCCCGGTCGACTGTGTCTTGACGGACATTCAGATGCCTGAAATAGGCGGTTATGAACTCAGTACGCGAATTCGCAGCCAGGCCCGCTTCAAGGATCTACCCATCATAGGGATGACTGCAGGCTCGGCCACAAGTGGCCGTGAGCAAGGCCTGGCAGCGGGCATGAACGACCTTGTCATCAAGCCTTTTGTGTTCCGTAAGCTGCTAGCCATGATCGCCAGACTAACAGGCCGTATCTATATCGACGACAAAGCCAGAAAATAGCTGCCGGGCTTTGAATTGAGACAGATGCATGTGGTGCCATGGCGATGCAAGTGCTGGCATGCGGGAAATGATGTGCTCTGTCACCCGGTGCTGTGCAGGTACACAGCGGATATCCGGAAGAGCTTAACAGTTACGTGCCATCAAGCTATGGGCGCGTCACTGGTCGTTTCCGAGCCTTCGGCAACAACGTCTGGCAAATGCTCCTCCTGGAATTGCTCCACGTGTTTCTCGACAGCGCCCACCTTACGGCCATACTGGGCGATGTGGAATGTGGCATCACCCTCATAAACCAACGGTAAGTTGGTACGCCCTATTACCATACCGTCGTTGGGTGCCAGTATTGCTGTCTCCCTGGTGCCCAGAGGATCGGCAACCATCGCCATTATTTGCCCGGTGACAACCTTGCCGCCCAGTGGTACGAACGTTCTGAGAATGCCACTTTCTGGTGCGCGTACCCAGCCAGTCTGATTACTGATAACCAGAGCGGGGGGCGCCCTTTTACTGCGTGTTTTTGGCAGCATTCCAATGCTTCGCATGACATTGATAATCCCCTTTACGCCGGCCCGGATATACGTCTCTTCGAAGCGAAGTGCCTCCCCCGCCTCGTAGAGCAGCACAGGGATTCCCGTCTCACCGGCACAGGCTCGCAGGGAACCGTCACGAATTTTTGCATCGATAGCCAGCGGCACACCAAAAGCCTCCGTCATAGTCCGGGTCTGGGGGTCGTCCAGGTCGGCGCGAATCTGGGGGAAGTTACTTCTGTGTCGCGAGCCGGTGTGTAAATCTATGCCGTGAGAACACTTACTGACAATTTCCTGAACAAAGGTATGGGCTACCCGCCCGGTCAGTGAACCTTTGGCAGAGCCGGGAAAAGATCGATTAAGATCCCGGCCATCGGGTAGGTAACGGGTGTGGTTCAGGAAACCGTATACATTCACTATCGGTATTGCCAGCAAGGTACCGCGAAGATTTTTCAGCGCCTTGTGCTGGAGCAAACGCCGTATAATTTCCACACCGTTGATTTCATCGCCGTGTATGGCTGCGCTGATGAACAGCACAGGGCCCGGGCGTTTGCCACGCACAACCTGCACCGTAATCGAAAGGTCATCGTGCGTATACATGGGCGCCACAGGAACATCAATAACCCGGTGTTCGCCCGGCTTAATAGCAATGCCCCCGATAGTGAGTTCACTCATAGATAACTTCCAGCAACACTGCTCTGATTACGAAACGCAGACATAGGCCGACCACTATTGAGCATGGATTTCATTTGCCACCTGCAGGGGGTTCTTCTTTTTTGACATTGCGCTTTTTTCTACCCATTAAGTAGGATTTTCCTGGATCGACCACATATCGCCCCTCCATTGCTGTGCGCCCCAGTAACACTCTGAACTTCATTGAATCCCGATCAGTCAGTGTCACTTCCACCTTGTGTGTGCGGTCGCCTATCGATACCTCCGTCTCCACAACATAGCGTAATTCTTCGTGCCCTCCTGAATCTCTCACCAGCCGCTGATCCATTACCGGCGCCATGCAACTGAGCACTTTACTGGTATTGCGTTGGTTGGGATGGATATCAAAACGCACCCACAACTCACCGTCGCGGTCAAAAGGCTCCACCAGAAACGCATGCAGGCAACTGGTGCGAGCGCCAGTATCGACCTTGGCCTTTATCTGAAAAATGCCAAGACCGGGAAAGCCTATCCACTCCCGCCAACCTATAACTGTTGGCTCATCTATCACCGACACAATAGCGTTCCCCGTTTATTTTTCTTCGCCTAAATGTGTATCCAGTTCCTGCACTACCGGCCGACGCCTGCGCCGTGTGCGAGCGGGAATCATTCCCCTCATGGATTCGAGTTTGCCAAAGCACAACAGCTTGTCGCCCGGTTCGAGCACACGGTCTTTCCGCGGATTGGGAATAACCTTGGCGCCACGATATAAGGTCAGGATATTGATATCGCTTTCTGACAGTTGAGTTTCAACAATCGTCTGACCTATAAACCTGGACCCTTCCGGCACATATATCTCACTCACGCCGTAACCTTTACTGACAGTCAGTCGCTGCCTGACATCAATTTCAGGAAAATCGACCTGGGCCGCGATGTAGTCGATCACCGCCCCGGCGACATCGAGCTCGGTACATTTTTCAATACCTTCCAGGCCGGGGGATGAGTTTACTTCCATTACCTGAGGACCATCCTTGCCTTCCAGCATATCCACTCCGGCAACTCGTAGCCCAAGAATCTGAGTGCACCTGACGGCAGTCTCGCGATACTGCTCGTCCAGCTCGACTGGCTCGGCGACCCCACCGCGGTGAACATTACTGCGAAATTCCTGCCCTTGAGCAACCCGCCTCATGGCTGCGACAACCTGATCGCCAACAACAAATGCCCTGACATCCTTGCCTTTGCTTTCAGCCACAAATTTCTGAATCAGCACATTCTGCTTCTGACTCTGCAGTAGCTCAATAATTGATTCGGCCTGCTTGACGGTATCGGCGAGGAGCACACCAATACCCTGCGTTCCCTCAATCAGTTTAATTACCACCGGCGCGCCACCAATTCTCTGAATGGCCGGCAATACATCCTTCTTGTCACGCACAAAAGTCGTCCGGGGAAGGCCCACATGATGTCGGCTCAGTATCTGTAAGCTACGCAGTTTGTCACGTGAATTGGTGATGCCGTGGGCGGTATTGGCGCAGAACACGTCCATCTCCTGGAACTGCCTGACCACAGCGGTACCGTAATACGTTATCGAGGCGCCGATTCTCGGCAACACTGCATCATAGGTACTCAAGGGCTTTTGCCGATAATACAGATCAGGCGAACCACGCTCCAGATCGATGGCAAATTTTAAGGTGTTCAGTACCTTCGCACGGTGACCGCGTTGTTCCGCCGCCTCTTTCAGGCGGCGTGTACTATATGCATTGGGGCTGCATGACAGGATGGCAAGTTTCAATTCTATAGCCTCACTTCTGAAGAGTAAGCCCGGGTAGATTCAGGCCCGAAATTTCATAATTGATGGATCATACCACAGGCCATTGTCAGCAATGTTGATGTTCGCAGCGGTTTTCATTCTCCACCTGTGGCGCTACCAGACGCCCAAAGTTTGCGAGAATTGCGGGCAGCGGCCTGCTGCCACTGGCGTTACCCTACATCGGGTATTACTATCAGCAAAGACCTGCTGAGGGTAGCAACCATATGTTGTCTGATTTACTGAAGGATAATCCAGAAATTCTGGCGATATTAATTGCCGTTTTGGGTTTTTTGGCGGCAGGACTTTTGTCCAGGCTGATGGATCGTTGGCTCATCTCGCTGGAAGGCTATCTACGCCATCGAGCGCCACAGAAGCTTGAGCATTTTGATCTGAGAGTTCTGCGGCAGGTTCTTCGCGCCACCGCGTACTATGGCACGCTGGTCATTTTTCTACTCGCCTCGCTCCAGACCCTGAGCATTTCCGTGGTAAAGGAATGGCTCTCGCTGCTACTACAGTATGTCCCGCAACTCATCCTGGGCGGTCTCATCATACTCTCTGGCTATCTGATCGGTGTGGTTATTCGCAGCCTTCTGGCAGGCTTGATGGGCGTCCACTCTGACCACCTGGTGCCCCGCTTTGCCCAGTTATTGATTGTCACTGCGGCGGTACTCACAGGTCTGGCACAAACCTCGATCGATATTTCCTTCATCTCCAACGTGATGGTCATACTGCTGGCTTTTTTCTTTGGCGGCCTCTCACTTGCCTTCGCCCTTGGCAGCCGGCAGCTGGTGGAAAACCTTTTAGCCAGAAGAGCACTGGACCGCTATCGCGTAGGGGATACCATCAGGGTCAATGGCGCACAGGGCAGGATTATAGAGATTTTGAGCACTGCGGTGGTTTTAGAGTCAAAAGAAGGGCTGCTGACATTGCCCACGGCGAGTTTTGTTAACTCCGAAATACTTCTTGTCAACGAGGATGATTCAGGTAATGACGGAACCGGTTGACCCGCTGCTGCTGCAGTTCGCGTCCGACAGGCCGGACGAATTTGCGTCCTTACTCGCCAACACCGGGCTGCAGGAATTATCTGCGATGCTGCAAAGCCTGCCAGTGGCTTCTGCAGCCAGTCTTGCAGCGCGCCTGCCCAGTTGGCAGCTTAGCGGCCTGCTTGGAACGGTCGACCCCGCGCTGCTGGCCCGGATGCTCAGGGCGGCGAAAACCGACGAGGCAGTGGCGCTCGTATCCCACCTGAACGAGTCCCGCTACGCCGGCATACTTGATGCCGTGCCAGCGCCGGAGCGACGGTCGCTTTACGAATTGCTGGAATTTCCGTCCTATAGTGTGGCTTCCCTGGTCACCACGGACTTCATCAGAGTGCCGGAAAATACCAGCTGTCGAGTATTCTGTGAGCAACTGTCCGCCAGTGCCGATACCAGTCCGCGACCTGTGCTCGTGATTGACCAACAGGGAAAGTACTATGGCATCCTGAGCCTGACAGCAGCCTATTCCCGAAGAAATCGCGCCAGACCGGTGGGACAGGTTGCCACCAATGTTGAGCCGCTCAATGGCAATACTGCGGCCAGCACAGCTCTCACCGCTCGACAATGGATGAAGTACTCGGAGCTGCCCGTGGTCGACAGCCGGCATCGTATCCTTGGCGTGGTCAACCGCGCGGCTCTGGAGCGGGTCGCAGGTGACTCTACACCGCTGGAGTTCAATTTCGAGCAGGTACTTTCTGAACTCGCCAGCGCTTACCTGAGTCTCTGTGCCAGGGTACTGGAATCCGTCCTGGGCAGACCAAAATGAGACTCCAGGACGAGTTGCGTGAGCATTTTGTGCGGGAGCATCCAGAGGACGCCGCGCGTGTCGTCGAAGGCCTGGAGGATCTTCCCAGTGGCTTGGACCAGTTATCGGCGGAGAGTTTCAGCCGACTGCTGGAACACATCGATCCCGGCCTTTTAAAACCGCTATTTCTATCTCTCGATCTGGAACGCCAGGGTAAAGTACTCGCATCGGCAAGCATCCGTACTGCCATGCTGATTCTTCGCAGTCTGTCAGAGAATGAACAGCGAGCCGCACTGGATAGCTTGCCACACGGTATCCGGAACGAATACCTGGAACTGCTCGAGTTCCCCGATCGCACAGCAGGCCGCCTAATGGATAGACTGCTGGCGCGTTATCGTACAGACCAGACGGTCGGCGAGGCGCTGGCGGAACTACGCAGGTCCAAGGCACAGCGGGTGCGGTCACTCTATGTGGTCACAGAAGGCGATGTGCTCGCTGGCCGCGTCGATCTTCAGGATATGGCCCTGGCTGAACCTGAAACATTAATGTCCGAACTGTTAAACACAGTGCAGGAAGTCGCCCGGTTGACGTCGACAGAAGCCGATCTGGTGGAGTCCTTCGACCGCAGCCGGGTGGATTCCATCCCGGTGGTCGACCATGACTTCAAGCTCCTTGGCATCATTCCTTACGGCAATCTCTTCCAGGCAGCAGAAGAAGCAGCCACAGCCGACATCCAGCGCATGGTAGGTGTCAGTGCTGACGAGCGCGCGCTGTCCACGCCTCTGTTCGCTGTCAAACGTCGGCTGGTCTGGCTGCACATCAACCTGCTGACGGCTTTTCTCGCCGCTGCCGTGGTGGGCCTGTTTGAATCGACCATCGCCCAGTTCACTGCGCTGGCCATACTGTTGCCGGTAGTGGCAGGACAATCCGGAAACGCCGGCTCCCAGGCCCTGGCTGTCACCATGCGCGGCCTGGCACTGAGGGAGATCAGCACGCTGCACTGGCGAGCTGTGTTGAGCAAGGAGGTGCAGATCGGCCTGATCAACGGCACCGTCCTGGCGCTGACCTGCGGGTTGGGGGTGTGGGTCTGGAGCCAGTCCTGGGGGCTGGCCCTGGTTATCGCCATCGCCATGATAACTGCTATGATAATGGCAGGCATCTCAGGAGCTCTGGTACCGATGATCCTTTCCCGCCTGGGGCAGGATCCCGCCACTGCCTCCTCTATAATCCTGACCACCGTCACAGATATAGCCGGGTTTATGGCCTTCCTCGGCACGGCTACTTTATTGTCAGGTATTCTGTAGGGGGTGTGAGAATATCAGCCCTGCAGGGCTTCACCGCAACTAACGGAGAGCAGGAATGCTGCCAGTATTAATTCCCATAGCAGCACTACTCTTGTCCGATGCCCTTTTGCTGGTGGGGCACGGTTTGTTGCTCACCATGCTGCCAATTGCTGCCGCGAGCGCGGGATTTTCCGATACCCAAGTGGCCTTGACCGGCTCCGCGTATTTTCTTGGATTTGTCTCCGGTTGTTTGCTCACGCCGTTCGCGGTCAGGCGAGTTGGGCATATTCGCAGTTTTGCCGTGCTGGCAACCTCGTATTCTGCATTGGTGCTGGTTTTTCCGATGCTATCAGCGTTTGTCGGCTGGTTATTGCTGCGGTTCCTGGTGGGCGCAGCCATTTCCGGGCTGTACATGATCATCGAAAGCTGGCTCAACGAACGCGCCACCGGGGAAAATCGCGGCACACTGCTCTCTATATATACCGTGATCAATCTATTGATGATCACGGTCGGTCAGCAGCTGATGAACCTTGTTTTACCAGACCCATTCTATATTTTCGCCCTGGCTGCAATACTCCTGTCTGTAGCGATAATTCCGGTATCTCTCACCCTCGCACTGGCCCCCGCTCCATTGCAGAATGTGAAGATCAGTTTGCGCAGAGTCTGGCAGCTCTCTCATATCGGTCTGGTGGGAGCCGCGGCCTCCGGCCTGGTTACCGGAGCCTTCTGGTCACTGGGGCCCTTGTTTGCCAAGATGCAGGGCCTGGAGACACTGCAGCTCACAGTATTCATGAGCGCAACGGTATTTGGCGGCGCGGTCTTTCAACTACCTCTTGGCCGCCTCTCTGACCACGTAGACCGCCGCATCGTTGTCGCCGCAGCCGCCTTCGGCGGTGCGCTGGTATCCTCGCTTATGGTACTGCTTCCGACACTATTTCCGCAGCACAGCGCCTGGCTGTTGTGCGTACTGGCGTTCTTTTGGGGCGGCACAGTTATGACCCAATATGCCATCTGCCTGGCTCACGCCAACGACAGCGCTGAACCCGAGGAATTTGTGATGGTCGGCAGCGGAATGCTGCTCACCCTGGGGTTGTGTTCAGCGATAGGCGCGCCACTCGCGTCATTGACCATGCGCTACCTGGGGGCTCCCGGCCTGTTCGTGTTTACCGCTGCCTGCCTGTTTATTACTTTTATGATTATTCTGGTACGCCGGCACATGCATACACTGCCAGTGGAAGTAGAAGTTGAGCCGTTTCGCGCTGCGGCAGATACAACCACACCTACCGTTTTCGAAATGGACCCACGCACCCATGAAGAAGACCAGGACAAGTAAGCTTAATCAGCTTTCCATGGCTGTAATGAGAGAGATCCAGCTTTCAATATCCGATTCTGCTGCATTGAACAAGACAAAGCCGGCCGCCCAGGCGGGCTCTGCACCGGTGGCGGGAATCGGCTCACTCCAGATAACCTCGCCCACAAGGTATAAAGTGCCAACATTCGCTGGCAACTCCAGCCCGATCTCCAGGATCGCGCCCACTGCCAGTTCCTGCTCAAGCGTCACCCGCAGCCCGTCCCTCGAGGCCTCAACCGATTTACACCTGGCGATGACGCCGGACTCTTTACTGCCAAACTCCGGAGCTACCAGCTCTATAAAAACGGTATTCTCAACCGGGAATCTGGGTTGTTGGCGCTTATCCTCTGGCATCTTGGAATCCCTTTTCGCCTGACAGCCTGTTTATTATTCCGCCTGGGCTCGCTCGGCTTCCTGAGCCAGAACAACTTCGTCCCTGAACCTGGAGCGGGCCTCAAGTATATCCATCAAGCCACGGCTCAGAATGAGCCGCAGTTCGCTGGAGCTCAGCTGTCGCACTTTCATTCCATGCCGATCCACGAATATGTAATTATTTAGCTCGCGGTCGTGCACGGCAAGCCGAGCCAGCACCACGTCGTCGCCGTCGCCGTCGCGAAAACCCAGCCATGTACACCTGGGGATACTCAAACCGGGGCCATCAGCCGGCTTGTCAGCACCCCCTGCGTGCCCACGCCCAGCTTGTTGGCGTTCGACTTCCACCCCGTCATACACCCTGCGGGTAAGCTCCTCCCACTTTAACTGCAGCCGCTTCGTTTCCTCCAGCTCACAGCGCAAATGCAAGCGCTCCTGCTCCGCCTCTGCCATCTCGCGCTGCTCATTTTCGATCTCTTGCTGTTCCTGCAGCTGGCGCTCTTCTTCGAGTCGCTCCAATTTCGCCTTTTGTCGCTCCAGACGCAGGCTTTCCCGTTCGGCCTTTTGTTGTTGCTGCAATTTGCGCCGGGCCCGCTTTGCCGCAACACCGGTCAGCTCATCCAGGTCATTCTGAGTCTCTACACCCACACTGCGTGCAAGGCAACGGCTGAAACTTGCCCCGGCATCAAGCGTGGTTACTCGACCTGCGGCCACCAGTTGCTCAAATTCACTGAAGCTCTTTTTCAACACCTTGATTCCCGCCTGATTGGCAAACAGCAATTGCCGCTCATCCTCCAGACGCAGTGCCAACATCGCACGAAGAGGGGGGTTGTCATCGATATTCAGAATAAACCACTGGCCTTCAAGAAATCGATCCAGGTTTTCGTCGGACCCGAGTTCAGCTGCAAGATTGCTCTGCAGCGGAAGAGGGGAAATCTTCTCCAGGTCAAGGCTGCTGCCATGCAATACCTGCGAATGGAGCTCCCGAATCTGGTCAACCGCTTCGCCAACCGCCTCACCATCGTGCTGCAGGCTCAACAACCATCGAACGAGCTCTTTCGGCAGTTGGGCCAGTAACACGAAAGTTCGCTGTCGGACGTCAACACCACCCTCCTCTTGCTCAATCGGATTCTGCAACGACTCCAGCAGACGAATCGTTGTGAGGGACATATGCTTCCACTCAGCAGATTTTTCACCAAATTTCATCAGTAGCAGCTGAGCACTGTCGTACCAGGGACCTTTCAGAAAGTCGCCAATATCCCTGGGGGCGCGATATTTCTCAAGCGCCGCATTAATCATCAGGGCGGCGTGATGCTTACTCTGGACGACCCTGATTCGCCCGAGTTCTGTTTCAATCAGCCGCTGTGTCATTTTGTGGGCCCGCGCTGACGCCTTGGTCGCGCTGGCAACTATCCGGGCACTGATAAGCGACAGGTCTGTCTCCGGGACATCAAACCAGACCAGGCAGTCAGAGATAGCGCCGCGGATCTCATCTTCCATCGCCCGCCCCACGCGACCCAACCGCGCCTGCCAACCAACGGCATACACTTGAACAGCATCCAGTAACTGGTGCAGTGGATGTGCTCCGGGGGTGAGAAAGCGGGTTTCCGTCAGGGCCTGTGCTGCAATAAGCGGCCTGAGCCGTCGCAACTCAGCCGCCAGAGGTTCTTCCAGTGGAAAACTCTGATCCCAATCCTGCATGGCCGCGTCAAGCCAGCTCAGAATCGCCCTCTGTTGAGTGGTTGGCAATGCTGGGTCGCCAATGGCCTCGGTCTGGGCAAGAACGCCACGGGTCGGGTAGAACGAATCGTAGTCCATGTTGCGCAGATAGGCGCGCAGTTCCTCCGCATCCATAGCCAGGTCGGCGTCGATAGGCGAAGAGCGATCCGCGAAGTGCTGCATCACCAGGGCTTGCAGTGTGCAGGTGAACGGGAAGTGTTCGGCCGTCAGTTTCAGCTTTGAAGCCCCAGATAATCAGTTTTTTCAGTTTCCCCAGATAACCCCGCCCCCTGGCACGCTCTCGCCGGCTTCCCTATCACGACACGGGAAACGCTGGAGCGAGGTAGCCGCCGCCCTGGCCGACTGGATTTCTGCGGCAGCTGCAGTCTCTGCAGTGGTAGGCCGTGGGAGTGTTCGGATGCTCGTTAGATTCTGGTCTACGATTTCTCACAACCCAGCTAGGTTATTGCATTGAAAGGCTAAATGGCAAGCACTCAAGCCGGATTCGCTGCCTCAAAGCGAAAGGTTACGCTCCCTGGGTATATCACTGAAATACTGAACGAATTCCACTTCGAAACCGTTTGGATCGATGAAATAGACATTCCTCCGATGAGGCTCTTCGACACCAGCGTTGGAAACGGCATGGCCGGCTGCCGTTAACCTGTCTATCAATGCCTCAATATTGTTTGTCACAAAGCCAAAATGGGCCAAACCGGTCTGATGGCCGCTGAGGTCCCTGTTTTCGCCCTGGCCATTATCGTTAAGTGTCAGGTACTGATAGTCGTCACCCAGGTGCAGCCATTTTCGCTTCTTACCGTACCATTCGCTATCTGCCTCCTCTCGGATACGCCAGTGCGGAAAGGCAGCCTGGTAAAAATTGACAGCCGCGGGAAGGTCTCGCACAACCAGATTAAGGTGTTCAATATACATCATGATTTTCCTCCATACGTTGACTTCACAGCTATTCTAATACCTCAACCTAAGTTGAGGTAAAGACCTGAAATCGCTAAGCTGGAAAAAAATTTCAGGGGAGAGCGCGCATGGAAAACTCGAACTGGACGGTGGGAAAAGTCGCACAACGCACAGGGGTGCGAGTGAGCACCCTGCATTTTTACGAAAAAAAAGGCTTAATCCGCAGTTGGCGCAACGCGGGTAATCAGCGGCGTTACAAAGCTGATGTGTTGCGCCGTGTTTCGGTGATCAAGGCAGCCCAGAAAATGGGGATAAGCCTGGCCACTATCAAGGAAGCCCTGTCCAGCCTACCCAATAGCCGCACTCCCACAACCAGAGACTGGGAAAAGATGTCTTCCCGCTGGCACGCAGAACTCAACGCTCGAATTGCCTACCTGGAACGCCTGAGGGATTCACTTACCGGCTGCATCGGCTGCGGCTGTCTCTCAATGAAAAACTGCCCTATTTACAATGAAAACGACAAACTGGCGTCCGCAGGTAGCGGACCGATAATTCTCGACAGCACCATGGAGACATAGCCACGCCTAGTAAAACAATACCGACACCGGCTCACCGGTGATTTCTTCCAGAAGATCAATCAACTCGCCCTCCTCCTGCTTCGTCAGCTGGCCGTCTTCGAGTACCACTCCCAGCAGGCTGTGAAGCTCGTCGGCAGGCCAGGTCTGGAGAACGTCACTGCGATCATTGAGCCAGCTCAGAATAAATTCGGCCTCTGCCAGATTAATGGTGCCATCAGCGAGAACGCCTTTGCACAGGCCGATAAGCTCGGGGATATCGATAGAGTTGAACCGGGCATCCGCCAGGCGCTGAGTGACCTTCTTTGTAGGTAGATCCACTACTGTCATGCCAACACGCTCGATAACGTTGTGTCAGGGGTCTTACTCATGCTGGGAAGCTCAGTGGCTGCAGCTTGTCAAACGACTCATGCATCAGCGCATTCCAGGACTGGCGCAGTTCGCGCAGATAATTATCATCCTCATCAAACGACAAGTAACGACCTGGCTGCAAGCTTCCGGCCTCCAGCAGATAAAGCTCCACCGGCGGACCAACCGTCAGGTTACTGCGAATGGTCGCCTCCATGGACACCAGCCCGCACAGTGCCGCCCGTTCGAGTGAGGTGTCCTGCTGGAGCACCCGATCGAGAATAGGCTTGCCGTATTTTGTTTCACCAATCTGCAGGAACGGTACCTGCGAGGAGCACTCAATAGAGTTTCCCTGCGAGTAAATCATGTGCAGGCTACAGGGCGCGCCTTTTACTTCCCCTGCCAACAGAAATGTCGATTCAAACAGCGCACCACCGCCAGTGTTTTGCTGTTGGCTTTCAACATTCACCCGGCCGATGTATTCCGAGGCCATGTTCAGGTCAGGCACGGTCAGCAAGCTGGTCTTTGCATTTTCGCGGATATCCCGCTCGATTATTGCGATGGCTGACTGGGTAGTCGCCAGGTTACCTGCACTGCAGAGCACAAATTGGCGCTCGCCAGGCACCCCGAACCGCCACATTTTGCTGTAGGTACTTATATTGTCGACTCCCGCGCTGGTGCGGGAATCAGACACCATAACAATACCCTGATTAACTTTAATCCCTAAACAATATGTCACCCTGATCTCCTGGTTAATTTGGTGCCCAGCTGACAGAAATCGCTGCCTGGACCGATACCGTGGGAAATGTAACGCACTATGCGACAAACAAGTATTGCATTTTTTAACATTGGCGTTATAGTTATGTATAACACCATATCATTAATACTCACCTATTCTGAGAAAGAGAGGTCACTATGAAACGATTGTTGCTATTCGTTTTCCTGTTTGCGCCGCTGGCTTGTGTCGCTGCCGAAGACACCTTGCGGGTGGACAATCTGGCGGTGGACAGCGTAATGATCTACGGGCCGGTAGAGGTCGAAATCAGCCAGGGAGAGCCCACTTTGCTGTTACTTCGTGGCGACCCCAAGAGCCTGCAACAGCAACCTTTTTTTGTACAGGGCACCACACTTATTCTCGGCAGAAGCGAGGATGGGAAACGCGTTGACCGCGACTTTTCCAAGACAAAGTTCAAGCTGACCCTGCCAGTGTTGCGCTCGGTACAATTAACCGGGTCCGGAGACGTATATGTCAAACCCCTGGAGGTGAGCGACTTGTCCATCGCGTTGGAAGGTTCCGGCGACATGAAATTCTTCGCCGTGAATGCCCAGAGCGTGAAAGTCGCCGCCACCGGCTCCGGCGACATTCAGTTGGCGCAACTGACAGCTGACTCACTGACACTTGTGCAGGCCGGCTCAGGGGATATTGAACTGGGAGAGCTGGAGGTTAAAAATTTGAGCGCCTCCCTCAACGGCTCTGGAGATATCGCTCTGGACAAGCCGGCATCCGCCGCGAAGCTGACGATGAATATCGTCGGGTCCGGTGACATAGACTTTGAGAAACTTGATGCAACCAAGGTCGAGGTCAACATAGTAGGCTCCGGCACCGGCAACGTCGGCGACAGTTCAAGCATAGTAGCCAACATTATGGGAAGCGGGGAGATTTACTATCACGGCAATCCCACCATCGAAAAGACTGTCCTGGGCTCAGGCGGACTGCACCGGCAGAATCGATAGCCTGCCACCACCGGGCCTGGAGGCTGTGTGACCTACGAATGGAAAGAAAATCAGCCAATCTATCGACAACTGAAGGAGTTGGTAGTGGAGAGAATAATGGATGGAACATTTGTAGAGGGTGAGGCCATACCCTCAGTGCGGCAGGTGGCGGCGGACTACCAGGTAAACCACCTGACGGTGGGCAAGGCCTACCAGGAACTGGTAGAGCTGGGTCTGCTGCAGATGCGCAGAGGCCTGGGCATGTATGTTACTGAAGGCGCCCGCAGCGGCCTCACCCGTCAGGAGCAACAACAATTTATCAACGAGGAACTTCCGGCCTTTGCGGAACGAGCAGCTATGCTGGGGTTAGATCTCGACAAAATAATCGAGCTACTAAGAAGCAGCGGGAGTACATCATGAGCCACGCTATAGTCCAGGCACACGGACTGAGTCGCACATTTGGCCGACTCAAGGCGGTGGACAATATCGATCTTGAGATACCCGCAGGAGCAGTGGTGGGCCTGATCGGCCCCAACGGGGCGGGCAAAACCAGCCTGTTGCGCGCGCTGCTGGGTTTATCCGCGTACCGGGGTGACCTCGAGGTACTGGGCGTTAATCCGCGACAGCAGCGCGCGGAACTCATGAAGATTGTCAGCTTTATCGCAGATACCGCAGTACTGCCGGGCTGGATGAAAGTCAAACAGCTACTGGACTATGTCAGTGGCGTTCATTTGAATTTCGACCGGGGCGCTGCCGAGCGGTTTCTGCAAACCACCGATGTAGGTCTGAACAGAAAAATCAGGGAATTGTCGAAGGGCATGACTGTCCAGCTTCACCTGGCAATGGTTATGGCGATTGACGCGCGACTACTGGTTCTCGACGAACCCACACTGGGGCTGGATATCCTGTTTCGCAAACGGTTTTTTGACCAATTGCTCAACGATTATTTTTTTGGTGATCGCACCATCATCATCTCAACGCACCAGGTGGAGGAAGTGGAAAACATCCTCACTCACGTGGTGTTTATGAATCGCGGAAAAGTCGTCATGAACAAAGCCCTGAGCGAAATCGAAGAGGACTATATCGAGTTGCATGCCGTAGGCGAAGCCGCTGCAAAAGCCCGGGCTATCCCCCATATTGGCTCTCGCAATATACTCGGTGGCCAGGCCATCATCTACGAGCATACGGATCAATCACTGCTGAGCCCTCTGGGCGAGCTGCGAACACCCTCGGTCAGCAACCTGTTTGTGGCCAAAGTGGCGGGGAGCTCAGACCATGAATAAACGCCCGAAATCACGCATGTACACACTGGTAATCAGAGAGCTTCAGGAGTACCGCAATTCCCTGGTTATCACACCCATTGCCATCGCAGCCACGCTCACTCTTGTGATGCTGTCCAGTATTTTGCTGGCAGACCGTATTTCCTATATGGGCCAGGTGGTCATGGATACGGTTGTGTCCGAAGGCAGCAAGCAGGTCCAGATAACGATTGAAATGGATCAGGACGGAGACACAACATACCAGGACTTTCAAATTAGCCAACAGCAACAACCCATTGCCGAAGAAGACTGGAACTTCTCTCGTGGCTGGAACTTTGATCCCGCAGAAAAACCGGATCGGGACGGTTCGAATAAAGACGATGCGGATGACGGGGGGACGATCAACCCGATGCTGAACATCCTGCATAGCTTCATGATACTGATACTGGTGGCCGTCACCATAAACTACCTGTTGGGCTGCCTTTACAACGATCGCAAAGATCGCTCCATCCTGTTCTGGAAGTCGATGCCGGTGTCCGATACGGAGCAGGTCATTGCGAAGCTGCTGGTCGCCTTTGTGGCGGCGCCAGTCATCTACATTGTCATGTCTTTGCTTACCCAGCTCATCACCACCGCGCTGTCCATGCTGCTGATGTTACGCCTGGACAAAAATCCCTACGAAACCATCCTGGGTAATATCGATTTCCTGCCGCTGTTGGTGAACCCACTGGCAGGCTGGCTGGTAACTGCGCTCTGGCTCGCACCACTCTACGCGTGGATTCTGCTGGCCTCAGCCGGCGCCAGACGTTCGCCCTTTATGCTGGCGGTAGCACCGGTGCTTGCGCTGGTGCTGCTGGAGCAACTGTTTCTGGGTAGCGACCTGGTGGGCTCAGCCGTAAGCCAGCATTTTCCGCACTACACCTCCGAAGATGATGCCGTGGCTTTCTACTTCAGGGGCAATGAGTGGCTACATATCGATTTTCTTAAAATGGGCGGCGGCATACTGTTTGCGGCGGCGGCGGTCTGGGTAACAGTATGGCTGCGACGCTACCGCTTCGAACTCTAGAGCGCGCCAGCGACCAGCGGCAACGCAGCCGCTATTGCGACTGACTGGGAATCCAGTCGTACACCAACTCTTCCAGCAGGGAGATGGGAACCGAACCGTTACCAACCACGACATCGTGAAAAGCCCGAATGTCAAAATCAGGACCCAGGGCCTGCTCTGCCCTGCTGCGAGCGGCCCTGATTTTCAGTTCCCCTATCTTGTATGCGGTTGCCTGGCCCGGCCAGGTAATATAGCGGTCAACTTCTGCCTCCACCTGGGGGCGGGTCAGGGCAGAATTTTCCAACAGGTAATCTATGGCTTGCTTCCGCGTCCAGCCAAAAGCATGAATGCCGGTATCCACCACCAGCCGGTTTGCTCGCCACATTTCAAAGGTGAGCCGGCCGAAATTACTGTAGGGGTCGGTATAAAAGCCCGCCTCCAACCCCAGCCTTTCAGAGTAGAGCCCCCAGCCTTCAGAGAACGCCGCGTGATAGGCAATTTTCCTGAACTCGGGTAGATCCAGCTCCATGGCCAGTGCGGTCTGGTGGTGGTGCCCCGGAACAGCCTCGTGCAAGCTGAGGGCCTCCAGGTTGTACAGCGGCTGGGCCGCCAGCTTACTGACATTGATGTAGTAGATTCCCGGTGAACTGCCATCCACTGCCCCGGGCACATAATAGGCACCCCGCCTTTCCACCGGCCTGACCGTATAGGTATTGCGTGCCAGCAGACCAAAAAAGGTCGGCATCATGCCATCCATCTTCTTGACGATATACGCTGTTTTTTCCAGCAGGTCCTGAGGATCTGATGCGTAGAATTCCGGCCTGTTTCGCAGATCATCGAGGAACTGCGCAAAGCTACCCTCGAAACCGAGCTGTGTGATGATCGCTGCCATTTCACCGCGAATCCGCCGGGTCTCGGCCAGGCCAAGCTCATGGATTTCAGACGGCGTCATATCCGTCGTGGTAAAAAAACGCAGCAGGTACGCGTAGTAATCAGCACCCCCTGACAATGAAGAGATTCCGGCCTCACTGCGACAGGCCGGCATATAGCGTTCCACAAAAAACCCGTAGAGCTCGCGATAAGCGGGAACTACAGAGCCGGCGATAAGAGCGCGACCCTCCTGACGCAAGCGGTGCTGCAGCTCGGCTGGAAATGTTGCCGGCATTACCACGAACGGGCTGTACAGGGCACTCTGCTCTGGGTCTTCGACAATCTGGTCGCTGATGGTGGCTTCGTAGCCGACCATGGATTCGCAGTACTGGGTATAGCCTCTGCGCACTGCCTCCGCCAACAGTTCGATATGCTCCGCATTGTACCGGGGAAAATCCGCCAGGCTCAGTAGATATCGCTGGTAGTCTTCGGGCGTGTTAAACGCCATTTTGGCCGGCGCCTCGGCGAAATAGCTGTGATACCCCGCAAGACTGGTAATGGGAAACAGGTGGTCGGGGTATTCGTAACTCTCGCGCTCTGCCTCGCGTTCATAGCGAAATAATTTGTAGCTAATCTGCTCCTGCCCCGCCAGAGCAGACTCATCAATCAGTTCAAGGCGTTTCAGCACAGCGTCATTGAAGGCTCGCCGTCGGGCCCTGGCCTCAGCGCTTACCTCGGCAAGTTTGCCATTGGGGCGATACGCGTCCGCATCAGTACGAAAAAATACCTGCTCCTCCTGAACACGCTGCCAGTGTTCAGCCATAAGCCGGTTAAAGTCCTGGCTGGTCGTACTGGCCTGCACCGCGGTTCCCACAGCAAGCAGCCACACGAAAATTACCGTTATTATCCTTTGGATGTGAAGTGCCTCCGGATTTCGACTGTTGGGCATGGCACAGAGTAATGCAATAAAGGCCAGCGCTGAAGCCATAATGGACATCAGCTGGCGTTCAAAGCGACCAAACTTGCCTATATACTCATTGTGCCGGGAACGTACCGGCAGATACGCAAGCAGGGGATTACCAGCTTATGGCACAGGGCACACACGAGCACCAGCAGGACCCGAGGAACGAGACCATACACATCAATATCAACGGCGACCTGTTCCCTCGAGAGGAGGCCAAGGTGTCGGTATTCGACTCGGGCTATATTCTTGGCGACGGCATATGGGAGGGCCTGCGATTTCACAAAGGCAAGGTACTGTTCGCCAAAGAACATATGCGGCGCCTGTACGAGGGCGCCAAGGCGCTCGATATGGAGATGGAAATCGGGCCACAGGACATGCTGGACCGGGTTTATCAAACCTGCCAGGCCAACAATATGGAATCCGGCGTGCATATCCGGCTGATGGTTACCCGTGGCATAAAGTCTACTCCATACCAGGACCCCAGAATGACTATCACGCCACCAACGGTGGTGATTATCCCGGAATACAAGGCACCGGTGGAGGCCACCATCGAGGCGGGTATCCGTTTGTTTACCGTTCACGTCAGACGCGGTTACCCGGACGTACAGGACCCAAAGCTGAACACGCACTCCAAACTCAACTGCATCACAGCATGCATCCAGGCCGCCAAGGCCGGCGCAGACGAGGCTCTGATGCTGGACCCTCACGGGTTTGTGGCCACCTGTAACTCCACACATTTTTTTATCGTACGCGACGGCGAGGTGTGGACCTCGTCCGGAGACTACTGTCTCGACGGGATTACCCGCAGAAGTATTCTAAACCTGTGCCGCGACAATGGTATTCCAGCGTTTGAGAGGAACTTCAGCCTCACCGATGTCTACGGCGCAGACGAGGCATTTGTGACAGGCACTTTTGCCGGCGTAGCGCCTGCGGTGGAAGTTGATGGCCGGACTATCGGCAATGGGGCGCCGGGGGAGATGGTGGCGAGACTACGCAGCCTCTACCTGGACAAGATCGAGCGGGAGACCGGGCAGTTGTGACAGTTCGGATTGCGATGTGGTCAGGGCCGCGCAACATCTCAACGGCGATGATGAGATCCTTCGAAAACCGGGATGATACCCAGGTGATAGACGAACCATTCTATGCCTGGTATTTGCACACCACCGGCATTGAGCACCCCATGAACCGGGAAGTCATAGCCAGCCAGCCCACCGACTGGAGAACCGTCGCCAACACCTTATCGGCAGAGCGTGAGGGTGTCGCTGTTGTCTACCAGAAGCACATGACACACCATATGCTGCCAGAGATCGACCTGGGCTGGACCAGCCGCCTGCGTAACTGCTTCCTGATCCGCGACCCGGTATACGTGGTGAATTCCTATGCCAAAAAGCGCGACACTCTCACCCAGGACGATATCGGCATACGGCGCCAGTTCGAGTTGTACAACGAAATCGCTGACATCACAGGGCAACAAATCCCGGTCGTCGATGCGGCGCAATTCCTGGTGAATCCGGAGCGGCATCTGCGGGCGCTCTGTACACACTTTGGTATCGGGTTTTCGGACAAAATGCTGAGCTGGCCCAAAGGCCGCAGGGATAGCGACGGTGTCTGGGCAGCACACTGGTATGAGGTGGTTGAGCAGTCCACCGGATTTCAAACTTTTACTGCGCCAGCATTGAGTCTGAGCCCGCTACAGCAGAGCATTGCGGAAGAAGCGGGCGAGTATTATCAGTTGCTCTTGTCAAAATCACTCGCGCTATGACGCTCAATCAGCTGTAGCTCTTCCGGGCCCCATGCCCGGTTGACCCGCCTGCCCCGCTGGTACGCAGGACGCTCCTCGATCTCCTGCGCCCAGCGAATGACGTTCGTGTAAGACGAAACATCCAGAAACTCGGCAGCATCGTAGATATCGTGCAGTACCACAGCGCCATACCAGGGGCAGGTGGCCATATCGGCAATAGTATATTCGTGGCCGGCCAGAAAGCGGCTGGTAGCCAGGTGCTTATCGAGCACGTCCAGTTGACGCTTTACCTCCATGGCGTAGCGATCGATAGGGTATTTGAGTTTTTCCGGAGCATAAGCATAGAAATGGCCAAAACCGCCGCCGAGGAAAGCCGCACTGCCCATCTGCCACATCAACCAGGATTGGCACTCCGACCTGGCCGGCAGGGTCTTGGGATAGAAGGCATCATATTTTTCCGCAAGGTAGAGCAGGATCGCACCGGATTCGAAGACCCGGGTAGGTGGGTTGGTACTGCGATCCATCAACGCCGGTATTTTCGAATTCGGATTGCTAGCAACAAACCCGCTGCCAAACTGCTCCCCCTCGCTAATATTGACGAGGTAGGCATCATATTCGGCATCGTGCTTGCCCAACTCCAATAATTCCTCAAGCATCACCGTCACCTTCACACCGTTGGGGGTAGCCAGTGAGTAAAGCTGCAGCGGATGCTCGCCGACAGGCAGCTCTTTCTCGCTGGTGGCGCCGGATACCGGACGGTTAATATTTGCGAACTTGCCGCCATTCTCTTTATCCCACGCCCAGACCTTGGGCGGCACATATGTGCTTGTATCGGTCATATATCGTCTTCCTGTTTAGCCAAGGGCCGGCTCGAGCCTGACCCAGTGTGAGCTATTCTGCCACAGCTTGCTGCGAGACTCCCAGGGCCCAGCTGTACTCACACCGCGAATTTGCGCGTACTATCTTATCAGTAACAGCCGCAAACACTACGCTATGGATGCATTATGAGACACCACAATCGCCCCTCCCACAAAACCGGCCTGCCGCCAGGATCACTGGTGCATGTTGGTGATGTGCGGGTGGAGGAAACCACCATCTCTGTTATCGACTACAGCAAAGAGAATGTGGCCGAAATCGATATTACATCCGTGAGTGAGCTACTGCCCTTTCGCCACAGTGACACGGTGACCTGGGTCATTGTTGAGGGCCTGGCAAATGTCGCCGTGGTGGAAGAGATTGGTGATCTTTTCGGTGTACACCAGCTGGTGCTGGAAGACATCCTGAATACTCATCAGCGGCCAAAGTTTGAAGAGTTTGACGACTATCTCTTTATTGTGCTGAAAGGACTGGCGGTAGCAGAGGAAGGCTTTTCCGTATCCTACGAGCAGATCAGTGTGCTGGTCTTCCACAACGTGGTTATTGCTTTCAAGGAAAGGCAGGACGAGGTACTGGAACCTGTAAAGCTGCGAATTAAAACCAGTAAGGGGCGCTTCCGCGGCATGGGCGCGGACTTTCTCACCTATTCCATCCTGGATGCGATCATCGACCAGAACTTTATCCTGATAGATTCTCTGGATGAGGCCATTAACCTCATCGAGGACCAGTTGCTGGTGGGTGAACCCGGCAACGAAACGCTTAACTCCATACAGCGACTGAAGCGGGAGATCGTCACCGCCAGGCGCCATATTTCTCCGGTTCGCGAGCTGATAAACCAGATGCTTCGCAGCGAATCCACGCTTATCGATGAAAAAACACACATCTACCTGCGCGACGCGTCTGACCACGCAATACGTATTATCGAGTCAATCGAGCTACACCGGGATATCACCTCCGGCTTGCTGGACATTTATATATCGAGTGTCAGCAACCGCATGAACGAGGTGATGAAGGTGCTGACCGTGTTTGCATCCATATTTATACCCCTGACATTTCTCACCGGTATTTACGGTATGAACTTCGAATATATGCCCGAGTTAAAGTGGCGCGGGGCCTACCCCGCACTGTGGTGCGTGTTCATATCCATTCCAGCAGTGCTGCTGGTGTATTTCAAGCGCAAGAAGTGGCTATAGGCGGGAATTTTCCAGGGCTGAATCAGGCGAGAACTGCAAGGAGCCGTCGAGTCAGCCCACCACAGGCCGGGTGTCAATACGGGTCAGGGCGCAACAACGTCCCGGCGACCTTTAATCAGGCTCCGAAAGAAGTCCAGTACCGATTCCTGTTTGAAATCCTTGAACTCCCCGGCATCCATAAACATGCCGTGTTCCGGGCAGGCCTCAAACCAGATATGCTTCTGTTTTGGGTCGTGGCCCTTCTCCATCTTCTTGCCGCAATGCGGACAATCGATGTCCGCATGGCTATCCCACTTCCAGCCCTCGGTGGCATCGCCCGTGTCCAGCGCTTCGCTGCCCTTGATGTTCTTGAGCTCATGGGCTTCGTCCGTATCAAACCAAAGTCCGTGACAGTGTGTACAGCGATCAATCGTTACATCTCCATGGCTGATCTCTTCCATACCATGGTGACACTTCGGGCATTTCAGGTTGTGTGTATCGGGGTGGTACTCCATTGTTATTTCCTCTTATCGGGATGGTAAAGATAAATCAGTATAACCCCGCTTTGGGTATTTTCCACCACAATGCTGGAGGTCGCAATCGCTTGAGAATCCTGCTTCGCTCAAAGCCAGTGCCAACACAGGGCGGATAGCAGCTGCCGTCTGTCGGCACCCCGACCGCTATCAGCGCCCCAAAGGCTTCTTGCCTCCCCTGGAGATAAGCGCTGTTGTGTCCATTAGCACGGCAGGTAGTTCAATACCGCCTTTGCTGGCAAGGTAGCGGGGCGACCATTCGGGCTCAAATTTCTGCTTGTATTGTCGCAGCCCCTCAAAATTGTAGAAGTGCTCGCCGAAACGGTAGACCACGTTACCCAATTTACTCCAAACAGGCGCCAGTGAATGGCCATCCAGCCCGGAAAGAGGTGCCATGCCCAGGTTGAACCACTGGTATCCCCGCTCCTTTCCCCACAGCATTATTTGGGTAAACAAGGCGTCCATTGTCCCCTTTGGCGCCGACTCGCTAAAACGCATGAGGTCAACGGAGAGCTCCTGCAATCCAGCACTGGCCCAGAGATTGGCAAAAGCCACCACCGCCCCATCGACGCGCATCACCGCACAATCAAAATTCGCCAGGTAGTCCACATCAAAATAGCCGAGTGAAAAGCCCTTCTCTCGCGCATTCTTAGACGCCAGCCACTCATCGGAAACCCGCTGTAAATCCATCATTACAGCCGGCACTCCGACGGCCGCAAGCACAGTGAATTCTGCGCCATCCCGGGTGGACCGACTGACGGCTTGCCTGAGCTTCGCGCGTTTGCTGTTGCTCAGGTCAAACTCAACGAGGTTAACCCGCGCCTCCTCCCCCAATTTTGAGAAGGACAGCCCCAGGTCGATATAGAGCGGAAGGTAATTGTCCCCGACTTCGTAAAAAACACAGCGCGCACTGTTCACATCGCACAATTCGCGAAAACTCCACGCCAGCTCGGTAAATCGGCTCGGATTACCCAGCGGATCTCCCATGCTGATAAAACTTCGGCCAGATGACTGGTACATAAGAAGCGCATCACCGGCGGGGTGGATCAGGAATTGTTTATCACCCAACAAAGCAAGACTGGCATTACAGCGGGCGGATAGTTCAACGATAGACTTGACCTGAGACCGCGTTGAAGCAACGCCCCCGGAGTCAGCCCCCGGGTCGCCACGCAGCAATTTCAACCCGGCAACCACACCGGCGACAATCATCATCAATAAGCTGGCACGCAACCACCTGGACGCATCTCCGCTGAGAGTAAACTGCCACCAGAGCTGGTCCGAGTACTCTACATGTCGGTGGACAAACAACCCCATCGCAAGCGCCACCGCAAGCACCACGGTGATGTTCAGCACCCAGCCGACGTCGAAAACCTGCTGCAGCTGGGTTCTGCCGCGGTAAAACTCGGCCCGGGCAAGCCAGCCAAGCACAGCCAGTGCCAACAGCAATGAGGCCTGCAGCACGCTGTCGCGGTGAACAAACATCGTCATTGCACCCAGCAGCAGCAACAGTACCGCCGCCATGTGCGCGCCCTGGAGGCGGCGGTATAGTCCCCGTGACAGTAGCAGCAAGGCAACGCCAATGGCGCTGCTTGCCAGGTGGGACATCTCCAGTAACGGCAGGGGAATAGCTTTCTCTATAACGCCACCATGGAATGCACCTAACGGCACGGCGGCTCCGATCACCAGATAAGCACCCACCAGAAATACAGCCGCTCCAAGGGACGCTGGCACCAGGCGTGAACCCCATGCCGCCCCGCGTGCGGAGACCGAAAGTAATTTATCCCTGTGCTCAACCACCTCGTGTGCCACCACGAGAACCAGCGCCAGTAGCAGCGGAATCAGGTAGTAGATCAGGCGATAGGCCAGTATCGCACCCAGCAACGTTGCCACCGGTATCTCGGGCAACAGCAACAGCATAGCGGATTCGAACACACCCACTGCGCCGGGCACATTACTCACGACACCGGCCACCATCGCCAGGAGATAAGCCCCCAGAAAGGGCAGGAATGAGATATCCACAAACGCATGCAACACAACATAGAGCACCGACGAAGCCACCACCAGGTCCGTACAGCCCAGCAGGCACTGGGCCAGACCTAGCCGCAGGCCGGGGGGCGGTACGATCCAGCTTTTAAACGCGAGGGGCTCACGCCGAACAGCATTCCCCGTGAGGTACAACAGGGGGATTGCCAGCAACAAAATACCCAGCATCTGCAAAATCAGCTTGCTGACCGGCACAACTTTAATGGTCACCGGGTCAACCAGCAGTGTCACCCCCAGCAGCACTGCCGCGCCAAGTCCGTAGGTCACAGGTATGAAAGCCACGACTAAAGCTATGCGAGATGCCGAGAGACCGGCAAGGCTGTATGCGCGATAGCGAATAGCGCCACCGGACAGGGAAGACAGGCCCACATTATGACCGATGGCGAACGCGGAAAATGCGACTGGCGCAACCCGGGTATAGCGCAAATCAGCATCGACATAGCGCATTGCGAGAAAGTCGTAGAGCGTCAGGATGGAATAGCTGGCAAAAGCCAGCAGCCCACTGAGCGCCAGCACCCAGGGAGAAATCGCATTGAACTCCGCTACCACATCCGCAATTGAAATCGAGCGGGCTTCACGCACCAGAATCCAGATAGCCAGAGAAAAAATGGCTACCGCCGCGGCGGGCAGCAAAAAGTGTAAAAGCTGGTGCTGCTTTTTAAGCGGAGAGTTCACAGCGCCTGGCGCAGCGTAGTTGCCCGTTTGTCTGGCCCGTCATGGCTCCAGCCCGGCGCCAGCAAAAGATAACGCAGACGGTCGCGCCAGTTATCGGCGCGTCGCACATCCCGGGCGATCGCCTGATATTCATGGCACACCACCCGCCAGGGGTTGTAGCTGTGGATATTGCTGGTCAGCCCGTAGACAACGGGTTCCTCATCCACTTCCTCACTAAATGTACCGAACAGGCGATCCCAGACAATAAGAATACCCCCGTGGTTACAGTCCAGGTAACGTACGTTGGAGGCGTGATGCACCCGATGGTGGGATGGCGTGTTGAATATCGCCTCTATCCACGGATGCAGCTTGCCAATCGCGCGCGTGTGTATCCAGAACTGGTAGAACAGACTGATACTGATCATGGTGATAATCATAGCCGGTTCAAACCCCAGCAGGGCCAACCACAACCAGAACAGGTACTTGTGCAAGCGCTCTCCCACACCCTGGCGCAGCGCTGTGCCAAAATTCATGTACTCGGAGGAGTGATGATTGACATGACCGGCCCACAGCAGCCGGACCTGGTGATTCAGGCGGTGGTACCAGTAGTAGGTGAAATCATCGAGCAGAAACAATAACAACCATGCCCACCACTGGTAATGAATCACATCACGCAAGGGGCTGATTGCATGTAACTCCACCATCAGGGCAATGGCCAGCAAGCGCGGCGCCAGTTCCACCACACCGGCCAGCACCATCATGCTCAGCGACGCGAGCGTATCTCTGCCCCGATACCACTGCATTGAATTGTGGCGGGCCCACCAGGCTTCCAGCCCGATAGCCAGAAAGTACAGCGGCAGGGCAAAAAGCGTGAGATCGTCCTCAAAAAAATCCTGCACTATGGTGCTCCTTTCATATCAGTGCAGCAGTCTAGCCATTAGGCAATCCGAGGGCAATCAACCACTCCGGCTGGTATCTGGCAGCTGCGATGCGCTACTATCCACCACTTCAAACTACCGGCTTGCATAAAAGGTGATAGCCCCCCGCAATCTCCGTTGCTGCAAGTCAACAGAAGGGCGGTATCCATGCGGTTGATTGTAGGCATAACCGGTGCTAGCGGAGTCATTTACGGTATCCGCCTGCTGCAAATGCTGCGGGATCTGCCCGAGGTTGAATCGCACCTCGTTATCAGCAATGGCGCGAAACTCAATATTAGCCTGGAAACCAACTGGCAAACCAAAGCGGTTGCTGAACTCGCAGACGTTGTATACAGCGACAATGACCTGGCAGCCGCCATCAGCAGCGGCTCCTACCCCGTTGACGGCATGGTGATTCTGCCCTGTTCCATGAAAACGCTCTCTGGCGTGGTGAACTCCTACGCCGATAATCTCATCGTACGCGCCGCCGACGTCACCCTGAAGGAGCGGCGACGTCTGGTGCTGGTCCCCAGGGAATCACCGCTGCATGTGGGCCATACCCGGCTGATGCACGAAGCGGCGACTATGGGAGCAGTAATTTGCCCGCCAGCCCCAGCCTTTTATAATAATCCACAGACTGTGGATGACATTATCGACCACACAGTGGGTCGCATTCTCGACCTGTTCGGCTTTGACTGCGAAGCGGTAAAACGCTGGCAGGGGCCCACGGGCCGCAAGAAGGCGGTCTGATCAGTAAGTAACAGGAGAACAAGGGCTATGAAAACCTTTACGATTATCGCGCTGATGCTGAGTCTTGGCCTGCTGACCGGCTGCGCCTCAATGGAAAAAACCTCCGCCCAGCGGGAAAAAATTGAATCCGAGCCTTTACCACAGGCCATCGCAGACCTCGGCTACCAGGCGGGAGACCCGGTAGAACAGGTAACAGACTGGAACCTCTACAACTGGCAGGCAGTTGACGAAAATGCGGTGATAATCTGGGTGGATGCATTCCACCCCTACCTGTTCACTCTTCGGGAGCGCTGCCCTATGCTTAATTTTGCGCAGACCATCGGGGTGTCCAACACCGGCAGTATCATTACTGCCAAGTTTGACGCGATAGTCGTACCCAACCCGCCAGCAGGTGGCGAGAGCTGCTATATCGACACAATCTATCCCCTGAAAAAGATAGCGGAGTAAGCTCTCGCCCCGGCGGGGGCAGGCCTAGACCGTGCCCCTCGCCCTGGCCATATCCAGTGCCAGGTCCTCGATCATATCTTCCTGGCCGCCCACGGTGCGGCGGCGACCCAGCTCTACCAGGATATCCCGGGAGGAGAGCTTGTACTTTTCTGCGCTGCGCTTGGCGAACAGCAGAAATGACGAGTACACACCGGCGTAACCGAGAGTGAGCGAATCCCGGTCCACACGCACCATGTGATCCATCATAGGCACAATCTTGTCCTCGGCTATATCCATGGCCTTGAACAGATCTACGCCGGTCTCCACACCCATGCGTTCGCATACAGCAATAAATACTTCAAGCGGCGTGTTGCCCGCGCCCGCGCCCAGGCCCGCCAGGGAACCGTCAATGCGGTTGGCGCCCGCCTCCACTGCCGCCAGGGAGTTGGCAATTCCCATCGCCAGATTGTGATGCCCGTGAAAGCCGAGCTCCGTCTCGGGCTTGAGCTCAGCACGGGCCAGCGCGACCCGGCTGCTGACATCGTCAGGCAGCATATAGCCAGCGGAGTCGGTGATGTAAACACAGTTGGCGCCGTAGTCTTCCATCTGCTTCAGCTGGGTAACCAGTTCGTCAGCCTCGATCATATGCGCCATCATCAGGAAACCCACCTTGTCCAGGCCCTTGATTTGCGAGGCCATCGTCAGGTGTTGCTCAGAGACATCCGCCTCCGTGCAGTGGGTGGCAATGCGGATGGTGGATATGCCGCAGTCCACCGCCATTTTCAGGTGATCCACGGTACCGATACCCGGCAACAGCAGCGCGGATACTTTGGTGTTTTTCATTTCCTTGCAGACGGCGGTCAGGTATTCCTCGTCTGAGGCCGCCGGGAAGCCATAGTTCACGCTGGCGCCACCGAGACCGTCACCATGGGTCACTTCGATTAGTGGAATGCCGGCCTCGTCCATGGCCTTGGCGATATCGACCATTTGTGCCACGGTAATCTGGTGCCGTTTGGGGTGCATGCCATCGCGCAGGCACATGTCGTGCACAGTGATTTTTTTGCCTTTAAGATCCATTGTCTGTTCCCTCGTTCAAGCCGCAGCCGGCACAAAATTGCCCGCGAGAATTTCTTCCGCGTACATCTCTGCGGTGCGCAGGCCCGCCGCAGTCATAATATCCAGATTGCCGGCATATTTCGGCAGGAAATCACCCAGGCCCTCCACCTCCAGATAAATCGATACGCGCTTGCCATCGAACACGGGGCCATTTTTCAGGGTGTAGCCGGGCACATACTTCTGTACTTCCGCGATCATAGCCAATACCGAACGCGTAATTGCTTCCTGGTCCGGCTCATCCACGGTAAGGCAGTGTACGGTGTCGCGCATCATCAGTGGCGGCTCGGCAGGGTTGATAACAATAATCGCCTTGCCGCTCTTTGCGCCACCCACCTGCTCGATGCCACTGGCGGTAGTGCGGGTAAATTCATCAATGTTCTTGCGGGTGCCAGGGCCCGCTGATTTGCTGCTCACGGTAGCCACGATTTCCCCGTAGGACACTTCCTGCACGCGACTCACAGCAGCCACCATCGGTATGGTCGCCTGGCCGCCACAGGTCACCATATTTACATTCATGGCCCTGGCCGTCACGGCCTCCGCAAGGTTTACTGTGGGTACACAAAAGGGGCCTATCGCCGCCGGGGTCAGATCGATCATCACCGCCCCCTGCGCATTCACTTTGCGGCTGTTTTCAGCGTGCACATAGGCCGAGGTTGCATCAAAACAGAGCTGTATACCGTCGGCTTTCATGCTGGGAAGCATGCCGTCAACACCGTCAGCGGTGGTTTTTAATCCCATCTCTGCAGCGCGCTTGAGTCCCGGGGATTCGGCTTCAACACCCACCATCCACACGGGCTCAATCGTTTCGCTGCGCATGGCTTTCATCAGCAAGTCGGTGCCAATATTGCCGGGGCCGATGATGGCCGCTTTGACTTTCTTACTCATCTCATAACTCTCGTGTTTTCGTTAAGCTCAGGCTATACAAATCGGCAGCGACAACCACCGACACCCTCTATCTCCAGCGACATCTCATCGCCGGCTACCACTGGGATCAGCGGCGCCAGTGACCCGGATAAAATCACTTCCCCGGCTTTGAAGGGGATACCAAACTCACCCAGTGTGTTTGCCAACCACGCCACCGCCGTAAGGGGGTTTCCCTGCACCGCGCTACCGAGGCCCTCGGCAATAAACTCGCCATTTTTATGGATCGTCATCTTCAGGGAAGGCAGGTCGAAGTCCCGCGGATCAACTTCCTTGCCACCAAAAACGTACACGCCACAGGAGGCATTGTCCGCGACGGTGTCCTGTATCTTGATTTTCCAGTCGTCTATGCGTGAATCAACGATCTCGAAGCAAGGCATGATGGTGGCTGTAGCGTCGAGGACGTCCTGCTCGGTAACACCAGGACCCTTCAGATCCTTCCTCAGGCGGAATGCTATTTCACCCTCGGCCTTGGGCTGAATGAGGTGACCGGCAATCGGAATTTCGGCGCCATCCGGACTCTCCATAACGTCTGTGAGAAAACCGAAATCCGGCTGAAATACACCCAACATGTCCTGTACCGGCTTGCTGGTAACGCCGATCTTCTTGCCCACCAGGCGCTCGCCACTATCGAGGCGACGCTGCAGGAAGCGCTGGGAAATACGGTAGGCATCTTCAATGGTGATATCAGGCTCACGGTCGGTCAGGGGCGGCAGGGTTTTCCCCGTGCGCAGCGCCGCATACAGGGCGTCGCCATATTCATTGATTTTTTCGGGCGTCATAAGCTTCTCACGGATATTTTCTGTAGACTTTGCTAATAATATATATATTATCACCATTATCAATAGTTTTATCGATTTTTATCCCAAGGTACTCCTATGGCCGATGCCGGACCAACTGCCACCACCACTGCGACAGGCAATCATAAGACCCTGAGTGACCAGGCCTATGCACGCCTGCGCAACGATGTTATCCAGGGCGAGTTTCCGCCGGGGGCGAAACTGGGCATCGAACAGTTACGCACCGCCTACGCGGTGGGTGCGACCCCCCTGCGGGAGGCACTGCACAGACTGAGCGCGGAAGGTTTTGTGGTAGTGGAGGGCCAGCGGGGCTTCCGGGTGGCGGATATTTCCGCGCGGGAGTTACGGGAACTGACCGAGTTGCGTATTTTGATTGAAGGCCAGGCCCTGCGGGAGAGCTTGCAACACGCCGACGACGACTGGGAATCCAGACTGGTAGTAGCCTTTCACCATCTGCAGAAAATCGAAAAACAGAGTGACCCAGACCCGGTACTGTGGGAAGCGCGCAATAACGAGTTTCACCTGGCATTAAGCAGCTGCTGTGAATCGGGCTGGCTGATGCGTATCTATGAACTGTTGTACGACCAACATCGACGCTATCGGGTAATCGCCCGGGTAGCCCGGGCGGAGAGGGATATTCACGGCGAACACGTGGCCATGATGGATGCCGCCCTGGCCAGGGACATCGAGCTGTTGCTGGTATGCCACGAAGCGCATATCAGGAATACGGTGCGCTCACTGGAACAGATGCTAGACTTCAGTCAGTAGACCAGTTCCACCCAGCGCTGCCCTGCCTTCAACTCCGCCTTGCGCCGCGACCACTGGTCGCTGGAGCCGATCATATGGCTGAATACCCGGTCCAGAGTTTCCAGAATGTCCGCCCGGCCCGCCACATAAACCCGCGCATGGGGGCTCTCCAACAGGGACAGTATCTCCTCTGAGCGCTCCTCCAGGGCGTAGTCCATGGCGATGGGGTCAGCCCAGTTCGGTCTTGGGCTCAGTGCCTTGAAAGCTTCAAAGGTATCGCGGTCGTAATACTGGCTGAAGTCATCCTTCTCTTCATTCATATACAGCATTTCCAGCCCGCTCTGGGCGCCGTAGAACAGGCGAACCTTACCGGTGTAGTCCTTCACATCCTCATAAATATGGCGTATCAGTGCTCGAAAAGGCGCTATGCCCGTACCCATACCAATCAGTAGCAGGTCAGTTTCCCTGTCCTCGGGAACCTCAAAGGGAATGCCAAAGGGCCCGTTGATTGTGATGGTCTCACCGGCGCGTCGATCACAGAGATAATTGGACGATATGCCCTCGTAGCGTTCCCCGCTATACTCATCGATGTAATTGCAACGTTTTACACACAGACTCACCCGCGGACGACCGTTGTTGGCAGCCTGCGGCGTGTCGGCAACGCTGTAGAGTCGGAAATGGTCCTTGTGACCCTGAGGGTGGTCACCCGACACAATCACGCCGATACTCTGCCCCGGCTGGTAGTCGAAATGATCCCGCTCTATTTCCAGCACGATTTCTCGCACCTCCTCTGGCGAACTCGCCGGTGTAATGCGCTGTGTAGACAACACTCGCGCTGTGTAGCGGGTTCCAGTATCAAAGTCCTCAAGGCGCATATCGAATCTCCATTGCTATGTTGGTCGAGCGCAATTTCATTTGCGTTCGCAGTGGTCAGGCGTGCAGTTACACCCGTGGCAACCACTGCGACCCGCCAGGGCATCGCCCTCCCCCGGGTCATCTTCAGAAAACTGGTGCCACCACAGGCGCTGCACCACAAGCCAGCAACAAGTGATTACGACCATGCAGGCTATCGCGGTTAGAAAAGTGATTAACATCGGGTCATGCCCCCAGCCCCGCGAAGCCCATAAAAGATAGGGATAAAATACCTGCGATCATCAAGGTGAGGGCCGTGCCCTGCACCATATCCGGCACCGCGGCCAACGCCAGTTTTTCCCGAACACCCGCCATCAATACCAGTGCCAGGGTAAAACCACTGCCGGCACCAAGCGCGTACACCACGCATTGCAGCAGGTCGTAGCCCTTGTTGGTCTGGAATAATGCCAGGCCCAGAATTGCGCAATTGGTGGTAATCAAAGGCAGAAAAATACCCAGGGCGCGAAACAGGGTTGGACTCATCTTCTTGATAAACATTTCAACCAGCTGCACTGTCGATGCGATCACCACGATGTAGGAGATGAGCTGCAAGTAGGGCGCGTCGATGGCAATCAACAGCTGGTGTATACCATAGGCACAGACTGAACTGACGAGCATGACAAAACACACTGCCCCACCCATTCGGGTTGCCGTCGCCAGCTTGCCCGACACACCCAGGAAGGGACAGATACCGAGAAAGTAAGCCAGTACGAAATTATTCACCAGACTCGCATTGAGAAAGATGGACCAGAGAGAATCATTATTCACACACTCACCTCCTGCGCCATGTCCTGCCTCACCTGTCGACGCGCCTTGACGTAGTTAAACAACAACAGCCACAAGCCGAGCGTGAAAAAGCCGCCGCTGGGCAGAATCATCACAATCCAGGGCTGGAAGCCCACCGGAAAAAGGGCGACGCCAAACAGCGAACCGCTTCCGAGAATTTCACGCACTCCCCCAAGACACAGCAGGGCAAAGGTGAAACCCACACCCATGCCCAGACCATCGAGGAGGGAGCGCCCAACAGTGTTTTTGGAGGCAAAGGCCTCGGCCCGCCCCAGGATCAGACAGTTCACCACGATCAGGGAAATGAAGGCACCCAGGGCCCTGTGAAGATCCAGGCTGATGGCCTGTATCAGGTAATCCACTACGGTCACAAAGGTGGCGATAATCAGGATGAAGGTAGCGATGCGCACCTGCCGGGGAATGAAGTGACGCAACATCGACACCAGAGCATTGGACAGTACCAGCACGAAGGTCGTGGCCAGCCCCATGGCCAGCGCATTGATACCCGAGTTGGTCACAGCCAGTACCGGACACATACCCAGCACCTGCACAAACACGGGATTGTCTCGCCACAGCCCTTTGATGAATTCGTCTGTAGAAGAGTTCGTCACTGCTCTGCCCTTATCTGTCATCCGGCCCCCCTTCGCCTGCCAGGTCGGCCTGACGCGCATGGAGCCTGGGCACCCACTGAGCACTGCCCTGGCGAAGAATGGAAGCAACCGCCTTGGAGGATATAGTGGCCCCGGTGATGCCATCGATCTGCCAGGGCGAGGTTTTCGTGCCCTGCTTTACCGCCTCGATTGTGTGCTCCAGGTTTTCACCATTCGCGGCCAGTCGTACGTCAAGGGCACGAAAATTCGCGAGAAATACCGCGTCTTTTTCGATTTTGTCTCCCAGGCCCGGGGTTTCCTTGCTGGCCAACACCTGCATACCCACAATGACTTGCTGCTTCGGCGCGTAGCCGTAAAGAATTCGGATCACGTCCTGGTAACCCATACCCTGCGCTTCCACGGCCACTCCTACCAGCTGGCCCTCGACATCATAGCCCGCGTGCACAATCTCGCCCGTGGCACTGGCCCCAGTGGCAGGGTGAAACGTGCCATCGGCGGCAAAGACAAAGGACGCCTTGGCAACAGCACCGGGCAGTACCTGCAATACGGCCTGTTGCAAAGCCTCTGCCTCGTTGCGAGCAATAACCGGCAGAGTCAGCACATAAACCGAAACAATCAACAGACCGCATGCCACACCAACACCCACCAGCGCGCGGTACATGGGCCAACTGGCGGCTCTCGCGGGCACGCTGTTGTCGCCTGCGGTTTGCATAACTCAGCCCCTCCCCGTGCCAAAAACACGGGGTTGAATAAGCCCGTCGATGTGGGGTGAGACCGCATTGGCCAACAAAATGGCGTACATCACACCTTCCGGCATACCGCCCCAGAAACGAATCACGGTGACCAGCAGGCCGATCAACACACCGTAGATGACACACCCCGCATTGGTGATAGGGGACGCCACCATATCGGTAGCCATAAACACAGCGCCCAGCATCAGCCCGCCGGAAAACAACATAAAGCTCGCGGGTGGATACACCTGCGGGGCCACCGCATTAAACCCCCAGGCCAGTAACGCAACAGTCGAAAATATCGCCACAGGAATTCGCCAGTTGAGCATTTTCCTGGCAGCGAGATATAGACCACCCGCGAGGATAAGCACAGCACAGGTCTCCCCGGCGGAACCGCTGGTAAGACCCAGCAACAGGTCGCTGCCGGAAGTCAGCTGGCCATCGAACTTGAACAGGGATAAAGGCGTGGCACTGCTCACCCCATCGTAGACCGGGGCGGCAAAAGGCACGGTGAACGTACTCGCGGGTACCGCGCTGAATCGCTCCGGCGCCATCGCCGGCACCCAACTGGTCATGGCGGCGGGAAAAGCCGCTTGCAGGAACGCCCGCGCTACCAGCGCGGGATTGAACGCGTTGTAACCCAAGCCGCCAAAAAGGCACTTACCCATGGCGACACCGATAAAACCGCCACAGGCCACCATCCACAATGGCAGCGCTGGCGGCAGTGTCAGGCCGTAAAGCAGACCGGTAATGGTCACCGACCAGTCCCGCACGGTAGTGGGGGTAACAGCGAACCGACACAGCAAGTGCTCTGTGGCGACACAGGACAAGACCGCAACAGCAATTGTCAGGGCCGCCGCCAGTCCGAAGCTGTACACCGCGAACCCAACCACCGGCAACAGGGCCAGTACCACATTGCGCATGATGACATCAACACTGGCACCGCTTGAGAGGTGCGGCGAGGTATGTATTTCCAGTGTGCGCCCGCGGTCGCTCATGGGGCGGCCCGGCGTTTGCGCAGTTGCGACTTGGCACCGCGAAAGCGCTGCACCAGAGGAATATGCGCGGGACAAACATAGGAACAGGCACCGCACTCAAAACAATCCATCAGTTTGAACTCGTCCGCCATGCGCTCGAACTCCCCCACTCTCGCCAACAGCCCCAGTTGCGAGGGGTTGAGAAACAGCGGGCAGACATCGACACAGTAGGCGCAGTGGATGCACGGGTACTCCGCTGGTGCCGCTGTCTGCGTGTCGGTAAACGCGATAAACCCGGAGGTACCCTTGGTGATGGGAATATCGAGACTGGGCAGCGCCTGCCCCATCATGGGCCCACCGATAAAAACACGGCTCAGGTGCTCGTCCATGCCGGCGTACTCCAGCGCAAAACGCAAGGGCGTACCAATCGGGATGCGGTAGTTTCCTTTCTTGCGGATGGCGGGGCCGCCAATAGTAATCACCCGCTCCTGGATACCGCGACCGTGTGGCAACAGGCGGCCGATCTCGGCGGTGGTAGCAACATTGACACTGACCACACCGACATCCAAGGGCAAACCACCGGAAGGCACCTCCCGCCCCAGCAGAGCCCGTATCAGCATTTTTTCAGCGCCCTGGGGGTACTTCACTGCCACCACCTCCACAGTGAGCGGCACATCATCGGGCAGAGCGGCCCGCAGTGCGTCCACCACATCGGGCTTGTTGGCTTCCACGCCAATGATGGCTCGCTCTGCACCGGTCACTTTCAGCAGATAGCGGATACCCGTGAAGATATCGCCGGGCTGTTCCAGCATCACGCGATGATCGGTGGTGAGGTAGGGCTCGCATTCCACACCGTTGATAATCAGCGTGTCCACGTGCTTGTCCGCGGGCACTATCAATTTCACGTGGGTGGGAAAGGCTGCACCCCCAAGACCGACAATGCCCGCCTGCTGGATCGCCAGCAAAATGTCGTCGGGGCTTGCAGTCTCCAGCGCGCAGGGCAAACCCTCCCGGACTTCCTGGCTAGAGCCGGGGAAGGGCTTGATAAATATTGCCGGTGCCATGCTACCGCCAATACCCGGCGCCAGCGCGATACGCTGCACCAGCCCCGAGGCGGGCGCGTGCATCGCCACAGACATAAACCCGTCAGCGTCGGCAATAAGCTGGCCCCTGGACACCTCCTGGCCCGCGCGCACCACCGGCACTGCCGGTTTACCAATATGCTGCGCCAGCGGCACAATCATTACCGGCGCAAAGGGAAACTGTTTTATCGGCAGGTCCCGCGTGTCATCCTTCGCCTCAGGCGGGTGAATGCCATGGGCGAAGCTGCGCTGACCCTGAAGTGCGCGCAACATCAGTTGTACTTCTCACCCCGCGCGATCCACTTGTCGATATCTGCTTCGCCACGATCGGCAGGCAGCCCCGGGTGAATAATCTGGGCCGTGCATTTTTCCGCCGCCTTCACCAGGTCGCGATAAGGGCCCGCCAATGGATCTTTGATAAAGGCTTTCTTCGACTCGTTGTAGGCGAACATAGCCGAATTCAGGTTGGTGCACTCGTCACAGGCAGTGCACTCCTCGGTATCGATCCAGGGTGCCATATAGTTGCCACCCCCCGCACGTGTCTCTGCGGCGTGCGCAGAACCGTCTGGCGGACTCTCACCTGCAGCCACTGCAGCGTCCAGAAGATCAGCGGGCAGCGCAGAATCACCCTCCGCCATGCGCATCAGGCCATTGGCAATCCTGCGCACTACATCCCTGCGAGCCTTTCCCTCCAGATCGGCAGTGGTATCCGGAGCACTCGGCCTGACTTCGGCAATGGCCTTTAACATCACCCAGAAGTCGCGCCGCTCCTCACTGGATTTGACCATGGTCTCATCCACCAACAACCGGCTCAGGTGCTGACGCTTATCCACGGTCCAAATAAACGGGAACTTGCCTTCGCGTGCGTCGGCCTGCACCTGCATAAACTCCGCCAGCGGCACCATGTTGTCGTGCCAGGTATCCGGCGGTGCCATGCGGAAATGTTTGCGAAAGCGCGCCTCCGTCATGGCAAAATCGGCAAAGGTCATGGGCAGCTCCAGGGTTTTCTCCTTGCTGCCCTCCAGATAGCTGAGGCTGTAGCGGGGCCAGTCTTCATACATCGCCGGATTGCCGTCCAGATCGAAACACTCCCCTGGTGTCTTGCCCTTGTCGGGGTTGTAACGGTAAAGCGGATAAGCCCGGGACTCCACCGCCAGTTTGGCCTGATGGTGGCCCATGTCGTCGCCAATACCATGCTCAGGTTGGCATGAGGTATAGAGGTTGAAGAGCGCTGGTCGCTTCGTCATCAATCCCTGGATAAAGCCCTCTATCATATGGTTGGGCTGGGCAATGGTGCTCTGCATCACATAGGTGGTGCGATGCGCCATGGCGATCAGGCCGATCTCCTTGCGCACCTCCTGTTTACCCGACCCCACTTTGCCAAACTGTGCCATATCTGAAACCTGGCCGATAAAACCGGAGGTGCAGGCCTGACCACCGGTATTGGAGTACACCTGTGTATCCACCACAAGAATCTTGATTGGCTTACCCGACATCATCGCCCGGGACAGGTTCTGGAAACCGATGTCGTACATTGCCCCATCACCGCCCACGGCAACTACCGGCGGACACAGTAGAAACTCCTCGTCGCTAAACTGCTCCCAGTTAAAATAGCGGAAAAACTCCTCGTGCTCGTTTTGCCGGTAATTACCCGCAAGTTCAAGTTCCGCCGCGCGCACGGTTTTGAAACCCTCGGCCATTTTTGCCATATGCCCCTCAAACACACCCATAGCCAATGAGGCGGTGTCCTGGAACAGGTGATTGGACCAGGGAAAAGGATAGGGGTTAAACGGATAGGTACTGCCCCACACCGAGGTGCAGCCGGTTGCATTGAGCATGCCCATGTTGGCCCGACCGCGCCCATTATTGCCCTCAATATAGCGCTGCCGAAGATCCTTTAACTGCGCCAGCAGACCGGTCACCCGCTTTAGCCAGGCGGGGTCAATCGGCTGACTGCCCTGTGCGCCCTCCATCTCCCTGGCAATGTCCGACAGGGTAAGGTCCTGATCCACATGGCTGCTGAGGATATCTTCCAGCGCGCTGGTATCGCTGACGTTCACCTCCTGCACCAGTTGCAGCCGGATATGCTGCTCCAGCCTCGCGATCATATCTTCCAGCCGTGCAACATGCGCCTTCACCCGGGGCTGCATCAGCGCGTCCACCGTGGCGATAAACAAATGCATAACGGTTTTTTCCGAGCAGCCGAGGCAAGCACCGTCACCACTGGACAGACCAGAGTAGGCCTGTTTGTCCAACAGGATAGTTTCCAGCGCACCTATGCCCTCTTCTATATCGTCCACCCGGATATATTTTTGCGGCGTGGTGGGCAGGTCCAACCAGAAGTTCCACTGCTCCCGCAACTGCTGCACCGACTCACCGGTCTGGCGCACCGGAACCAGGGCCTCATCGTCGCAGACCTGCACACACTCCATACAACCCTTACAGGTGTAGGGGTTAACCGTGATACTGAGCAGGCCACCACCACCCGCGGCCTTCTTCTCGGGCAGTGTGTAATAAGGCCTGCTGAGGGCGAATTGAAAGCCGTCCAACTCCTCCTCAAACCACTCGAATTCATGCTTGAGCTCTTCTCGCTGGGGCTCGGGCAACTCGGCATTCTTGATATTTGCCTTGATAGCCTGCTGCAGCAGCTCACCAAAATTGTCGGTCTCTTCCGACTCGTTAAGCGAAGTGCGCAGCGTGCGCTCCAGCTGGCGCACCGCACGCGGCAAATGCTGTAGCTGATGTCCTTTCTTCTTTACACGGGAGACGACGGTATCCAACACCTGTGTCACTTCATTCACCAGGCCGGGAATTGCCGTATCGGGGCACACGGTGTAACAGTTGCCACAGGCCGTACAGTTTTCGGCAATCCACTGGGGGTGCTCGAAGCGAATACCGGTCATGTCGCGAAATAATGCGGAGGAAGCGGGCATGACACCCAGGCCGATAAAGGGGTCTGTAATATTGTCGTTGCCCATACCCCGGGCATAGAAGTTACCCGTCTGCTCCCAGAAACGATGAACGTCTGCACTGGATGATTTCGATTCGGGAAGGCGCTTTACCATCACCGGCAGGGGAGGTTCGGCGCGCGCGTCGATCAGGCGGGCGGCCTGAACACCCACTTCCTGGTCGGTGATTTCCGTGACCTCGTCAAAACCGCGTTTCACTACCCGGACGTTGTCCTCTACCACCCTCGCGCCCTTGGCGCCGAATTTGTGTTCCAATTGGCTGCGAATGGCCTGCAGCAGTTTCTCATCGCTGAAGCCGGCCTGTTGCGCCAGTGGCGAGGCGGCGAAAAACGCCCCCTGGAACGCGATACCCTGCATGCGTAATTGCAGCTCTGTATCACTGGCCTCTTCCCGGGCGATATTGAAGGCATCGAGATAAAACAGCCGGATACCCTTGTCGACAATAATTTGTTGGTAGTGCTCGGGAATATCGGCCCATACCTGCTCCGGCGAGGTACGCTCGCTCTGGATAATGAACACGCCCCCTTGTTTCAGGCCGGCCAGGGCATTGGTGTGATGAAACACGTTGGGGTCCGGCGACAGCACAATATCCACATAAAAATACTCGCAGTTAATGCGAATGGGCTCAGGTGCTGCGGACAAATAATACGTTGTGGGTTGGCCCTTCTTTTCAGACCCGTACTTGGGGTTGGCCTTAATGTGGTAGCCCAACAGGTCGAACAGGGTCATGGCCAGGTTCTTGCCGGTGGTGATGGCACCCCAGCCGCCAATAGAATGGAAGCGCACTGTGACGCTGCCCTCGGGCATAAGATTGGGGTTTTCACTGCCGTGCACTGCCAGTGCCCTGACTGCGGGATATGCACCCTCGATATTGTCCTGGTATATGTCCTGCTTGGGGGTCAGCGGATCATCCCGCAAAAAATCAATGGACAGGTAAAACTGCTTCTTGCGGCTGCCCTCCGCCAGCATGTTCTCCACCGCCCCAATAAGGCCCTCGGGCTGCAGGTCGCGACTGCCGAGGCCGAAAGAGCCGGAGTACAACGGCGACATGTCGGTGATATTGCTATAGGTGTCCAATTGCGGATAGGGCGTCTCTCCCTTGTCTCGACCGTTCTCCAGCGCCTTGCCTAATGTGGAGCGAATCTCCCGCATCAGCGGCAGGTCCGCCGCCAGAGGCTGGTCGAGTCGTTCCAGCACCACAATACCTTTTCTTCCCTTGAGCACTTTGCTCAACTCGGCTCCGGGAAAGGGCCTGAACATGGTGAGATTGACCACACCCACCTTGATATCGCGGGTTTCACGCAGGTAATCCGCCACTGCCTCGGCGCTGGGTATCACGCTGCCCTGACCAACAATCAGGTAGTCGGCATCCTCCACTCGGTAGTTCGCCACTGGCCCGTACTGGCGCCCGGTCAGCTGGTGAAATTCGTAGAACGCCTGCTCCGCCAACTCGCCAATATGGTCGAAGAAAAAAGGTCGCTGGGCCGCAACGCTCTGCATATAGGAATCCTGGTTCTGCACCAGACCCGACATCAGCGGCGTATCCACATCCCACAACTCCGGAATGCGCCGGCGCATCTCCCCGTAAATGATGCGCTGGGCAGGCGTCGGCGTAGCGATAATATCGTCCGGGCGGCCAAGGTACTCGGCAATCAACTCACGCTCAGGCAATAACAAAGACTCGATCAGGTGAGTGGTAAGAAAACCATCCTGAGCAACAATACCGGGTGTCAGCGCGAGTTCGGCAATGCGGTGAGCGATAATATTGAGATCCGCAGCCTGCTGCGCCGTGGCGGCAAACAACTGGAAAAAACCGGTGTCGTCCACACAGTGGTAATCGTCATGCCCGGCGTGCACATTCAGGGTGGCCTTGGTCATCGCTCTGGCGCCGATGTTCAAGACATAGGTCAGGCGCTTACCCACTGCCGCGTACAGCGACTCATGCATATAGGCTATGCCCTGCCCTGAGGAAAAATTCGCCGCGCGCAGCCCCGTCATGGACAAACCCGCCGTTACGGCCGCAGCGGCGTGCTCACCTTCCGGCTCGATGAAAATTAGCGGGCGCCCGGAGATGTTGATATGGCCCTGGGCGGCAGCCTCCGCCCAGTACTCCCCCATCTGGGTCGAGGGCGTAATTGGATAGGCCCCCGCCGCATCACTGGATTCGCGCTCGCACATAATGACCGCCGTATTGCCATCCATGGCCGCGCGCTGCCCCGGGTATTTGATGGTAGTGCCTGCTTTAGTCATGTTTTATCCTCGTTGTACTGATGCTTCCGGGCTCGTCCCGGGTCAGCTCGGCGCCTCGGGCAGCGCGGAGTGGCGCACAATAGGTTTACTGGCAGCGCCTCGAATCCCGCTGTCGGAATTATCGATCCACACGATGGCACCCGTGGGACAGCGCTCAATGGGAATCCGTGTGGCATGGAAGCGGCTGTAATCGATGACCGCCAGGTTATTCTGCATACTGATGAGCCCGGCGGGCGCATCTTGTGCACAGCGCTCACAGCCGGTACAGGCCACCTCGCAACTGGTCAGAGCGGCATCGCCCTGCTGCAGACTCTTGCACGCCACCCACAGCCGATGATCCTCCGGGTGCAGGGAAAAGAGATTCTTGGGGCATACATCCACACAATCTCCGCAACCGGTACAGCTGGTGCTATCGACCACGGGGAGCCCGTGTATATTCATTCGGATCGCATCGAAATCACAGGCCCGCTCACAGTCGCCATAACCCAGGCAACCCCAGGCACAGCCCTTGCCACCACCGGCGACCTGTTCCGCCGCGATGCAGCTGCGCGCCCCTGTATAATGGGCCCGGTTGCGTGCGACGTTAGTGCCGCCGGCGCAGGCGAGGCGCGCCACAATTCTCGTCTGGTCACCCACATCGATACCCAGATATTCTGCAATGGCCTCTCGCTCCTCGCTGTTGCTTACCGAGCATTTACCCGGTGCGACTGCGGCCCTCACCAACGCCTCGGCAAAAGGCCTGCATCCGGGGTAACCGCAAGCTCCGCAGTTGGCGTGTGGCAGCATTTCCTCAACCACGTCAATACGCGGGTCTTCTTCCACGTGGAGTTTGCGGTTGGCAAGGATTAGCACCGTGGCGAGCAGAAATGTCAGCCCACCAATTGCCAGCACTGCGGTCAGAACCACCATGTCAGAAAGTGTCCAGCAATTGAGTTCCCGGAGGCTGGGTTGCATACCATTATGAAAAATTTAGGCTCCGCCCGGAGGAGAGTCAAACCTCAAGCGCCACAGGGGGGTGCTAGTAGGGATTCACTTGATCAAGCTCAATTTTAGTCACCCGAAATGGGCAAGAGATGGCCTCCCGCTATACCGGTTTTTACGGCGGCTCTTAGGGCGGTAGCGCCTACAAATTGGTTAAAACGAGACTTCGCGGGGGGGATAAAAAAAGTTCATCATGGCATCTTCCTGAGCCATGGCATCGCGATAACCACAGGCAATCAAATCGCGGCAAAACGCCCCCTCGAACAGCAGGTAACTGGCCATACTGGTACCGCCACCAGAGGGTGTGGCGCCAGTCATTTTCAGAATCGCCCGCATGGCCCGTGGCAACGAATTGATATGCCGCGAAACCAGATCATTGATTTCAACTGAGGGATTGATACAGAGAAAATCCACTTGCCGCAGGCCGGCAGTTTCTGCCTTCGGGTTTTCGTTTTCGATAATGCCAAGCAGCTCGTTGATTCTCACCAATTGTTCCATATCATTTTCCAGCGCGTCGATGAACGCGCTGTTAAATACATGGCCCATAATCCGTGCCATAGAGGGCGAGTGCAGTTCGTGAGAATCCACCGGTGCGGAGTTGGGGTTGCCACTGACACCTACCACCATGACCCGCTGGGCTCCCAGGTGAATGGCGGAACTGATTGGGGAAACCTGGCGCAATGCGCCGTCGCCATAATAACTGTCACCAATCCGCGCAGCCGGAAATATGGTGGGGATTGCCGAGGACGCCAGCAGGTGAGCCACTTCGAGTTTTGCTGGCAATCCACAACGCCGGGCCTGCCGCCAGGGCGGCAGAATATCACCGTCGAGATTACTCTGGTAAAAGGTGACTGACTCACCACTGTCATAGTTGGAGGCGGTAATACCGATGGCATCCAGCAACCCGCCTTCCAACCGTCTCTCAAGATCGCCAAAATCAATGACCCGAGAAAGTAACTGTGCCAGCGGCTCGTTGTTGAGAATAGAGATAGGTTTACGCACCCCACTGCCCTGGTGAAACAGGGAAATAGCCAGCCGGAGCATGCCACCCACCAGATGGATAGAGCGCGATTTGTACACCTGGTTGACATGCAGATTGCTCCAGATACGCTCCACTTTCTTGACAGCCAGGCGAAAATTGTTGGCAGATGCGCCCAGTGCCACCGCATTGACGGCACCCGCGGAGGTGCCCGTAATAATAGAGAAGGGATTGTGGGCGCGCTTTGGCAACAACTCCGAGGCGGCCTTGAGAACGCCGACTTGGTATGCGGCCCGCGCTCCGCCACCGGTAAGGACCAGTGCGGTGCGATCAGCTGCGGGCGGGTGATGCTTCATTTGATGCGCTCCCTCTGCTGGCAGACTACCACGGAGCGCCTTGATGGATACCAGGATCAGACATCATGCCCGCTATTCGCTCAAATAACGGACATCGCTAACTAGAGCATGGGATAGATTAATCGGGTCTCGGCAACAATAGCCGGCGCAACCAGGCGGCGATCTTTACCCTGCCACTGCATCAGGTAATTGTTTTTACCAAGCTGCCGACCATCGGCATCCACTTTGTAAATCCCCAACAGGGAATTGAACACCATAGTATGCAACTGCTCGCGCACCGCCGCGTGGTCGGTTGTGCCCGCCAGGCGCACTGCTGCCTCGATGACCTCTCCGCCGCTGTAGCCCAGGGCGGCATAGGCAGCCGGGTTGTGGCCATAAAGCCTGCGAAAACGGTAGGCAAAATCCTGGGCTCCAGGCATTTTGATGCCGCGCAGCCACTGCACCACACCTACCACACCCTCGGCGTCGCCCAGCAGTGCCTGGCCAAATTCAGCCAGGGATGCACCCACGCCAAACACCAACATTTTTGGTTTAACACCCGCCTGCTTGAGCGCTCGTACAAGATCGACGGCGCCTTCCAGGTAGGCGATTGCCATGATCACATCCGCATCGACTGCGCCTAACTCTGCGACTGTTTTTGGAATTGCGGCGGCATCATCCAAAGATTTATCCAGCACAATCTGCAAACCCATCTCACTGGCTTTGACATGTACACCGCCGACCACATCGTGACCGAAGTCGGTGTCAGCCCACACCAGAGCCATAGTTTTCGCACCCTGCTCAACCGCCGCCTCGATGGCAATATCCATATACCGCGTGGATGGCGCATCCAGACCGACTATGTTGTCGTAACCCTGAGCCCAGATTTCGTCCGCCGAGGCACCCAGCGTAAGCATGGGCATATTGTGCTCCTCTGCCACCTGGCTGGCAGCCAGGGTGATATCCGAGGAATAGGGGCCGATCAACAGATCTACTTTGTCTTCCACAATCAGTTTCTGGTAAAGCTCGGCACTGCGGCCCGGGCTGGACTCGTCGTCATAGTAAACCAACACCACCGGGCGCCCCAGCAGGGAACCCCGCGCATTGACATCGCCCATCCACATCTGCAAGCCTCGCAACTGGTTAGTCCCGAAGTCCTGAAGCGGCCCGCTCAGGGACTGGGTAGTACCAATCCTGATGGGTTCAATGGCGAAGGCCCCGGCGGCGAAGGTCAGCGCCAGGGTACATAAGGTCAGAAGCAGGTTACGGATCACAGTGGTCCCCGATTACTTTTCTACGTCAAGTTCGCGCTTGGTGGTGTACAACCAACGCACTGTCTGGTATTCGAATGCAGATCCGGTTTCATAGTACCGGAATGAGGTGTGAGCCCTGGTATCGATACTGTCAAACAGGAAGGCCGTTGCGCGCACTGGCTTAGCCAGTAGGTCACCCTGAATATAGTTCTGCAGCGCCAAATCCGGAAGCTCGCCGACACCGTCCCGAAGGTTGGATGGGCCCAGCAGTGGCAGCACCAGATAGGGCCCGGTACCGACACCCCAGTAACCCAGCGTCTGGCCAAAATCCTCATCGGGTTTGGGCATCCCCATGCTGGTAGCAACATCGATTGTGCCGAAAAGACCGATGGTGCTGTTGACCAACACCCGCCCGATACTCTGGAAAAACTTGGTCGGGCTGGCCTGCAACATACCGTTGGCAGCTGAGCGCACATCCCTGAAGTTTTCGAAGAAGTTGTGCACCCCGGTACGCGCAGGGCTGGGTACAACCGCGCGCCAGCCGCGAACAGCAGGCAGGAATATCCACTGATCGAAATGGTAATTGAAATTGTAAATGCGCTTGTTCATTGGCTCCCAGGGATCATAGACGGAGGTCACATCTATTGCGCCCGCTGGGACAATGCGCTTCGCTTCAAATACAGGCTCGGGGTAAACCTCGGGCTCCGCCGGAGGAGTTGAACTGCAAGCTGCGAGAAACAGGATCGCGACAAGGCTTATTAAGCGCGGCATGATCGAGTTCATTGCGGCGCTCCCTCGGTAAACGTGGCAAGCATGTGAGCCACGTTCTCCGTGTAGTTAATATTGCCGCAGTGGCCGCCATAGGGGTAAATAGTTGCCCGTTCGCCGAAGACCTCGTTAAAGAAATTGATTTCGCCAGGCTCCAGGATAATATCGTCCTGATTGTGCATGACCGTAATCTTTTCTGAACCGCGCAAGTAGCCCTCTATTTCGGTGAGGCTGACAGCCGAAATAAACTCGTCCCGGGAGACACCCGGATAGTCGTTCTTATAATACGGGTAAAAGAAGTTGTGGTAGTAATCAGTGAACCCCAAGCGCTTCGCCACTTCGTTATACACGGTGAGGTTGGCATACCGGTCGAGCACCAGTCCTTTGGGCTTGACGTAGCCGAAGTCTGTCATGACATCTGAGGTAAACACAAGGGAAGTGGAAGACATACGAAAAGACACCCCAATGAGTGCGGCTAACTCCTCGTTCTTCAGATTCATCGCCTTGTAGGCGCTATACAGGAAATCCCCCCCGATACCGTCTTCCTCCTTGTATACCTTGCTAAAGGCACTCACCAATTGGTCAAAAAATTGATCAAAATTGTCTTCGCCTCCGGGGATATTCTGGGTCATACGATCCAGCAGAGAAACGGAGTTATACAGTGATACCGGCGGGTTGATCAGCAGAACCTTGCTGAAGTTGAAGGATTTGCGGTCCTCATCCAGCTTGGCCAGGTAAGCGGCGTTGAATGCGCCCAGGCTGTAGCCTGTAAGGTTAAAGGACGTGACGTCAATTTTGTCATCCAGCTTCGCCCAGATCATTTCCATGACACGGTACAAATCCTCAGCATCCCGCTGTCCGTGCCCAACTACTCCGGTACTGGATGCCGAGGTGACAAAATTGGGATAGGTAGGTGAGGAAATGGATACGATATGAAAGCCGGCCTGGTGGAATGCCCTGGCCATATTGACATTCTTGGCGCCATTGTGGGCCGCGCCGGTACCGGCGATAAGAAAGATAAGTGGCGCCGGGTGATCCTGCAGTGCCACGGAGTAAATCATCTCCTGGCCGTACCAGAGCAAGTCCGGTAAATGGCGTTCAGGGAACACATTGAGCCACTGCTTCTTGAATTTAATCTGATCCACGCTCGGCAACTTCGGTTCCAATCCCTCCGGCGTACCGACCACGGTGGCGACGAAGCGATCAGTAAGTGGGTAACCGTAATTCTTTACTGTTGCCGTCGCGGAAGCAAAAGAGGCGAGCAATAAAAAGCTCAGCCCCGCCACAACGCGCTGCGCAAAGATAATATTATTCACATGAATTCCAGATTATTCCCCTGAGCGAGCAAACATTCTGGCACGAAAATATTTCAAAATCATCCGTTATATGGTTTGCTTCGTGCCCGCAGCGGCCATCGGTCCAATTTCGATCAATTTCATGCCGGGCGGCCCGCCAACTACATGGGCAATGGAAGGAATACCGAGGAGACCGTGCGAACCGACCGGGACACAGCCCTGTCGCCGCGATCGCCAGCAATGCGAGCCATCATCTCCTGTAGAACAATGAGCTTGCCAAACAGGCGTTCAAAGCTGAGGTTGTCGACCACACCCTGATATTCATAGGTAATCAGGTAGAGATCACCGTTCGGTTTGCGGGTATTCTTGAGTTTCCACACCAGTATCTCGACATTGCGGGCGCTGGTCATCAGCGCTGCGCCATTCAATTGATCGTGCATGAACATCTCCGACTTGAAGCCGTAAGCCTGGCGCAACATACCCCCCAGCCCAACGATCAGTGCAAATACCCGATCACCCTTGAAGTCGCGATCAAAAGCGAGATTCATGGCGTCTATCCCCTGCAGGCCATCCAGCTCAGGAAAATCCAACTCCCCCTGGGATATCTTCAGCTGGGCAAGGCGCCCCCTCACTGTCATGCCTGGAATCACCGCCAGCTGGTCGGGGTTGCGCTTATAGAGCTTCACCATCAGCTCCCTTACTTCCCGGCGGCTCTCGTCGATAAATTCATCGGCCACCAGGTCTACTTCAGTCTTGGCCAGGTTTTTCACCTCATAACCACCACAGGCCGCCAGTAGTAGACAGCCAAGAACAGGGATGAGCAAGTTGCGGATTCTCATACGCAGATTCTAACAAGACACCGGGACCAGCGGGTGTTTCCCGCAAAATAGATATCGGTAACTGTCCCGCATCAGGGTAGTTGCAATCGGATGCCCAGATCAGGTTAATGTACGCCGAGGAGGGTAAACCCATGAAACACCTGGTGATCTTTACTGCGGCAATGACGGCCGGCAACTCGATGGCAGCTGGTGACACCAGCCTGGCGGACTGTGCTGCGCTGTCCGACGACAAGGCACGGCTGAGCTGCTACGACACTTTGGCGGGCCGGGGCAAACCACCGGCCGACGACGCCCTGCTGCACGAGACAGCGGTGGCTGCCACGGCAGATAACACTGCGGATGAAGAGGCTGAGTTCATTTCCCCCAGACTTGAGGAAGAACAGGAAAACGCCAACAACCGCTTCGTGATCATTCCCTATCAGCGCAACTACTTGCTGCCTATTACCTATAACAGCAATATCAATGAGGAAGACTGGGAAATCGCCTACCCGGATACCGGCATGGACAAGGCGGAGGTCAAGTTCCAGATCAGTATGAAGGCGATCATCTGGCAGGATATATTCGGCAAGGATATGAACCTCTGGGGTGCCTACACCCAGACCAACTGGATGCAGGCCTACAACACCGACGCCTCTTCCCCCTTTCGGGAGACCGATTATGAACCCGAACTGATACTGAGCATCGCCAATGACTGGCACTTCCTCGGCGTGCACAACACCCAGCTCAACATTCACCTGAACCACCAGTCCAACGGCACATCCGAACCCCTGTCCCGCAGCTGGAACCGGGCAATTGCTTCAGCCCTGTTCGAGCACAAGAATTTTTCCCTGGTGACCAGCGCCTGGTACCGTATACCGGAAAGCAGCAAGGACGACGACAACCCGGATATCGACAAATATATGGGCAACGGCGAACTACAGGGTGTGTGGAAATGGCCGGAATATACTCTGGGGTTCACCTTTCGTAACAACCTGAGACGCAACAACAAGGGCGCCATCCAGCTGGACTGGACCTTCCCAATCAGCGCCCGATTCCAGGGGTATATACAGTATTTCAACGGCTATGGTGAAAGCCTGATCGACTACAACGAGAGCACCAACCGCATAGGGATAGGTGTGAGCATTACCGACCCCTTCTGATATGGCCGCTGCTGCTTCAGGACACCGCCAGGGCCACCACCGAGATAGCGATGATACTCATCAGTTTGACCAGTATATTGAGGCTGGGGCCCGACGTGTCCTTAAAGGGGTCACCAACCGTATCGCCGATCACCGAAGCCCGGTGAGCGGGTGAGGTTTTGCCGCCATGCTGTCCTGTCTCGATAAATTTCTTGGCGTTATCCCAGGCGCCGCCAGCATTTGACAGAAACACGGCCATGGCAAAGCCGGTACACAATCCGCCCACCAGCAGGCCGATAACCCCTGCCACACCGAGCAACAGACTGACTGCCACCGGCGTGACCACCGCTATAACAGAAGGCCAGATCATTTCACGCTGGGCGCCTTTAGTGGAAATCTCTACGCAGCGGGCATAGTCCGGCTGGACAGTGCCTTGCAGTATGCCGGGGTTGTCTCGAAACTGCCGGCGCACCTCGACCACCATTTTTCCGGCGACGCGACCCACCGCCTGCATGGTCAGGCCGCTGAACACAAATGCAGACATGGAGCCAATGAAAAGCGCCGCCAGCACTATCGGATTCAGCAACGTCACGTTGAAATAGGCCATAAACTCCGAAAGCGTGGCATCCCGGGTCGCCACCTCCACCGAGTGACCTAACTCAAGTACGACGCGCCCGCTGTGCAGCAGCTGAATCCGCACCACTTCAAGGTAGGATGCGATCAACGCCAGTGCGGTCAGAGCCGCAGATCCGATGGCAAAACCCTTGCCGGTAGCCGCAGTGGTATTGCCAAGGGAGTCCAGCGCATCAGTTCTGGCCCTGACTTCCGGGCCCAGGCCGCTCATTTGAGCATTGCCACCGGCATTGTCCGCAATAGGGCCGTAGGCATCACTTGCAAGGGTTATACCCAGTGTGGACAGCATTCCCACTGCCGCAATAGCAACTCCGTAAAGCCCCTGGGCGAGGGCAGTCACGTCAAAACCGGCACTCAGCAGAAAAGCACAAAGTGTGCCTACCGCGACGGCCAGCACCGGCACCACCGTGGACATCATCCCCGCTCCGATACCGGCGATTATGACGGTGGCCGGCCCACTTTCAGCGGCCTCTGCAATTGCACGTGTGGCCGGATAGGATGGGGAGGTTGCATATTCAGTCGCCCGCCCGATGACCAGCCCGGTAACCAGCCCTGTTACCACGGCCCCCCATGTACCCCAAAGGTTGGGCATACCCAGCCAATACAGTGCGGGCAGTGATAACAGCACCACCATCAGGGCGCTGCTGTTAACCCCCCTGGACAGCGCAGCAAGCAGCGCGCGCTGGTCCGCACCCTCTTTCGCACGGACCAGGAACACGCCCAGGATAGAGGCCAGCAAACCCAACCCCGCGATCAGAAAAGGCGCTGTAATTGCCCTGCCCTGCAGGCCTTCATCGGTAACAAAGGCCGCTGCGCCCAGTGCGCAGGCCGCGAGCAATGAACCACAATACGACTCAAAAAGATCGGCACCCATGCCTGCCACATCACCTACGTTGTCCCCCACATTATCGGCAATTACCGCGGGATTGCGCGGGTCATCTTCGGGAATACCCGCTTCCAGCTTGCCCACAAGGTCTGCTCCCACATCGGCAGCCTTGGTGTAAATGCCGCCACCGACACGGGCGAACAGGGCCTGCAATGAAGCCCCCATACTAAAGGTGAGCACGGTGGTAGTTACCACCACCAGCCGGTAGTTGTCGGCAAAATTCGGCGTCAGCCAGTTAACCAGCAGGAACCAGGCGACACAGTTGGCCAGGCCCAGGCTCACCACCGTAAGCCCTATGACAGCGCCACTGCGAAAAGCCACACGCAAACTCAGCCCCAGCGAGGAGCGGGCCGCGGCAGCGGTCCGGGTGGAGGCCAGAGTGGCAGTCTGCATACCGACGTATCCGGCCAGCGCGGAAAAAAAACCGCCACACAGAAAGGTGAACGGAAGCCAGGGGTTCTGTACCCCAAAGCCATAGGCAAGCACGGCAAACACCAGGGCCAGCACAGCGAAGACCAGCCCCATAATACGGTATTGCTGCCGCAGGTAGGCCATGGCACCAAGGCGCACGTGTTGTCCGATCTGGCGCATCAGATCGCTACCTTCATCCTGTCTCCGCATCTGCAGGAAAAGCAGGCGTGCCACCAGCAGCGCAACCCCGGCGGCAACTGGCGCAAGCCAAAACAAGGGTTCATTCATGAGTCAGCAGCCTTCCTTTGGCATCGGGAAAATGCTTATATTCCAATGGTCGCCGCCTGGGCAGGGATGCAATCAGCTACCCGGACAGTGGCGCATCAGGCGGAGATAAAGCGGAGCGCACCGTTATCTCCTGGAGTGACTTTTATGGCCAGGCCCGGGCGTCTGGCAGACAACACCGCAGCCACGGCCCCGGAGTCAATCGAATTGGCCACAAACCGTGAACCCTCGGCGGTCTCGGCAATTACGATTGCCTGCACAGGCACTCCACCCTTGTAATTCACGACATAACTTTTCACAACGCCGGCTTCAGGTGCTTCATCAATTGGTATGCGGGGAATCATATCCCTGTCGAGTTGCGTATCGGCGTTCGCACAGTCCAGCGACGAAGGCTGGCAGGAGTAAACACCCACGGCATGCTTTGACAAGAACCCCCCCAGAGTGGCCACCAGGGCATAGGATTCAGGTGACTCCCGCAGCCGGGATACCGCCTCTGCCAAGGCATGCATACTGTAGTTATTGCCCGCCCCACCAAAATAGGCAAGGCCTCCGGTGAGGGTCAGAGACCGGGAGCCATCAACGGGCAAGCCAAGTGCATCGGCCGAGGACGAGACCGCACAGGGGAAGCAGCTGTAAAGGTCGATGAGATTAATGTCGTCAATCGTCTTACTTGCCATGGCCAGCGCGCGCTTCAGCACAAGTTCCGCCATCAGGGAACGACCCGGGTCTTCGCGTTCACTGAGATTCACCTCGGCCCCTTCAGCCAGACCGTGGAGGAATACCCAGTGTTCGGGAGGGATTCCCAGCCGGCGCGCGGCAGCCACACTGCACAGCAACAATGCGGCGCCCTGGTTCACGCCATCCTGGGCCACCATGCGCTTGGTATAGAGGTGGTTGAGCGAATCGGCAGAAAGAATGTCCTCTGCGGTCAGGGTATCCGGAAACTGGGCGTAAGGATTCGCCGTGGCAACTTCATTGAGCGACAACAGCAGTTCAGCCATATGTGATCGCTGTTCCTGCGTGGAGCGGTCAGCAGCGAAGGCGCGAGCCTGCTCTATCAGCGCATAGTAGGACATTGGCGCGAGCAGGCCGTTATGGACTTCCTGCATGGTCACAAACAGCTCGCCCCAACCCCTGTCCTCCAGCGGAAAATTCGCCGGGTCAAAGGTGTCGCTCCAGTCCAGCTCCCGGCCATCGCGGACGGCATTGCGCTGGTTGCGAATAGCCTCGGCCCCGGCCAAAAGCACTACCGACCGCTCACCCCGGGCTATTGCGCCGGCAAATTCAATAATACGGCTCTGGGGGTCATTACCACCCACGGGCCCATAAATGCAATGAGATGGTTCGGCGCCAATGGCACGGGCAACAGACATGGGGGGGTTGTCACTGCGGCCAAAGGGACAGGGCGGCATGCCCATGGAATCTGCAAACAGGCGGGTGACCGCAATCGTGTCAATCGCCGCAAGCACATTACTGCCGCCGGCATGGGCCAGTGCACGACGCGCTGCTTCGGCGGCCAGCGTCATGGGGGAATCGTCGGTAACCCCGCGCTCTACAACCTGGCCAGCACCCACCAGTACCGGCGTGTTGTCTGCCACCGAATTCCAGTCCATATTCTTTCGCATCCGTTACAGAAAATCAGGGCAAGTGAGTGTATCAGGCGTTGGCTGCCTTGTCGGCGAGCTCCTGGCTGGCGAGGTACTCCTCGTAGCTGCCCTGGAAATCAACCAGCTGATTGTCCTTGATCTCGATGACACGTGTGGCCAGGGACGAGACAAACTCGCGATCGTGGCTGACGAAGATCAGCGTGCCATCGTAGTGCTCCAGCGCCAGGTTCAGCGCCTCGATTGCCTCCATATCCAGGTGATTGGTGGGTTCGTCCATCAACATCACATTGGCGTCGGTCATCATCAGTTTGCCAAACAAGAGGCGGTTCTTCTCACCCCCTGAACAGACCCGGACCTGCTTCTTGAAATCATCGGATGAGAACAGCAGGCGACCTAAGGTGGCCCGCACAATCTGGTCGTCGTGGTGGGCTCGCCGCCACTGGCTCATCCAGTCGAAAAGGTTGAGTTCGGTATCAAAATCGCTGGTGCTGTCCTGCGGGCAATAGCCCAGTGTCGCGCTCTCCGCCCATTTGATCACACCCTCCCGTGCCTCCAGTTCGCCCATCAGGCAGCGCAGCAGTGTCGTCTTGCCCACGCCGTTCTCGCCGATGATGGCCAGGCGGGTGCCGGCTTCCAGCATGATACTGGCCTTCTTGAACAACGGCTCATCGTCAAATCCGTGGCCCAGCTTTTCCAGGGTAACGGCCTGTCGGTGAAGCTTCTTATCCTGCTTGAAACGGATATAGGGACTGACCCGGCTGGAGGGTTTGATGTCGTCCAGTTGTATCTTGGTGATCTGGCGGGCCCTGGAAGTCGCCTGCTTAGCCTTGGACGCATTGGCGGAAAAACGGCTGACAAACTGCTGAAGCTCGGCAATTTGGGCACTCTTTTTGGCGTTCTCAGAGTGCAGTCTCTCCCTCGCCTGGGTGGACGCTGTCATGAAATCGTCATAGTTGCCCGGGTATACCCGCAGCTCGCCGTAGTCGATATCGGCCATGTGAGTACATACCGCGTTGAGAAAATGACGGTCGTGAGAAATAATGATCATGGTGGATCGGCGCGAGTTCAGCACGTCTTCCAGCCAGCGTATGGTATCGATATCCAGGTTATTGGTAGGCTCATCCAACAACAGGATATCCGGATCGGAAAACAGCGCCTGTGCCAGCAGCACCCGCAACTTCCAGCCCGGGGAAACCTCACTCATGGGGCCGTAGTGCAACTCCTGGGCGATACCGGCGCCGAGCAAAATTTCCCCCGCCCGGCTCTCCGCCGTGTAACCGTCCATTTCAGCGAACTGCACTTCGAGGTCGGCAACCTTCATACCGTCGTCTTCTGTCATCTCCGGTAAAGCATATATACGATCGCGCTCCTGCTTTACCTCCCACAACTCTCTGTGACCCATGATCACGGTGTCTACCACTGAAAATTTCTCAAAGGCGAACTGGTCCTGGTGCAGTCGCCCCAGCCGCTCATTGGGGCTGATGGAAACGTTGCCTGACGAGGGCGTGAGACTACCATCGAGGATTTTCATCAGGGTCGACTTACCGCAGCCGTTGGCACCGATAAGGCCATAGCGGTTGCCATCGCCGAATTTGACCGAGATGTTTTCAAATAGCGGTTTGGCACCAAACTGCATGGTGATATTGGCAGTAGAGATCACGAGAGTATTCCTGGGGTATTGAGTTGCACTTGCCCGGTACGAGAGGCGCAAAGAGGCGGCGTATCCTACGGAAATTGTGCGCAAATGTCGAGAGCCGCGTACCCCACGGCAGCGCAGACCCGGCGATCAATTGAGTTGTCATCAGGCTCTCTTATGTGACTGCCCCTGTTGAATGCTATTATTTCGACAGATATTCGGGAGCCGGAAACAATGAAGTACGCGGTACAGGTGTGGCTGTGGCTAGCATTGCTGGGTATAGCAGCGTGCGGGGATTCCCAGCTATCGCAGCAGGTATCCAGCGACAGCAGCGCGACCTCTCTGCTGGGCCCAATGCCCGGGGAGGGGAAGGAACTCGCAAATCCATTTCCAAACGCGTCCACCCGGGCCGAGAATCTGCTGGCGTCGAAGGACATGCTACTTGCGCCCCGAACGGGCGACTTGGACAGCATGAAAGAATGGCACGGAATTCGGATTCTGACGGTGTACAGCACAGGCCAATACTACTTCCATAACGGCCAGGAAAAGGGCTTTACCAAGGACTGGGCAGTCCTATTTGAGAAATTCCTTAACCGCAACAAGCCGCGCAAAGACATCAAAGTCCGCGTGGTGATTGTCCCCGTTGCGCGAAACCAGCTAATTCCCGCACTACTGGCGGGCCGCGGGGACATTATTATTGCCAACATGTCCATCACAGCAGAACGCGAAAAAGTGGTGGATTTCAGCATTCCTGTGAGCAAAGCGCTTTCGGAGATACTGGTTGCCGGCCCCTCCGCGCCGACACTGGCCACAGCCGATGATCTTTCCGGGCAGGTCATGCACGTACGCCACTCCAGCAGCTACAGGGAGAGTCTTGATCGACTGAATAAACGCCTTGAGACAGAGGGCAAACCACCGGTCGATATCGAGCCGGTTTCTGAATTTCTGGAAGATGAGGACCTGATTGAAATGGTGAACACGGGGTTGCTGCCCTGGACAGTTGTCGATGATTACAAATTGCTGATGTGGAAGAATGTATTTCCCGACCTGGTTCCCCGTCCGGATATTGTGCTTCGCGAGGGCGGCAGGACGGCCTGGGCTTTTCGCGAGGACAGCCCACTGCTGGCGGCAGAGGTCAATGCATTTCTCAAGAAGAATCGCCAGGGAACGTTGGTGGGCAACGTGCTTATAGAGCGATATGTCACAGACTTTGATTGGACAAAAAATGCTTTCTCGGATGAGGCATACGCGCGCTTCCAGCAGCTGCTGGGGATTTTCAAAAAATACGGTGAGCGCTACGACATTGACCATCTGCTGGCAGCGGCACAGGGCTACCAGGAGTCCCGGCTGGACCAGAACGCCCGCAGCGCTGCCGGCGCGATCGGCATCATGCAATTGTTGCCTAGTACGGCGCAGGATCACAATATCGCCGTGGAGAATATCGACGAGGCGGAAAACAATATCCATGCCGGAGTGAAGTATCTCAGTTTCCTGCGCAGTCGCTATTTCGATGATCCCCAAATGGCGGAAACTGACCAGACACTGATGGCTCTCGCGGCCTACAATCTGGGGCCGGCACGCATGATGCAACTGCGAAATAAGGCAAAAAGTAAGGGCTACGACCCAAATGTATGGTTTGATAATGTCGAGCTCGCGGCGGCGGCTCACGTGGGCCACGAACCGGTTCAATACGTTGCCAATATCTACAAGTACTACATCGCCTATCGCGGCGCGCTTCGCGACGTCTCGCTGCGCAATAGCGCACGGGAAAAAGCGGGCATTGGCGACCTGTAGCACCCTTGAGAAGGAATCGTCATGCATAAAGACAACATAGAAAATTGGTCCCACGACCATACTTTTGCTCAGGATCAGCGAAAGCCCGGTGAATCCCGCACGCTGATCGTGATTGGCATAACCGCTGTTATGATGGTGGTCGAATTATTCGCCGGCGTCCTGTTCGGTTCCATGGCACTGCTGGCCGATGGGCTGCATATGGCGTCGCATGCCGTGGCCCTGAGCATCACAGCATTTGCCTATATTTACGCACGACGCAATGCCCGCAACAGAATCTACAGTTTTGGCACAGGCAAAGTGAATGCGCTGGGTGGGTTCACTGGCGCAGTATTACTGGCCATTTTTGCAATTATTATGGGTTTTGAAAGCGTGGTGCGCATACTCAACCCCGTTGAGATCGTGTTTAACCAGGCTATTTTTGTTGCCGCTCTCGGGCTTGTCGTGAACGGGGCTTGTGTATTCATTCTGGGTGGCGGTGATGGTCATCACCACGATCATGGACCCGGGCACACGCATCACCACGACCACAATCTGAAATCCGCCTATTTGCATGTTATGGCGGATGCCCTGACGTCCGTTCTCGCCATAGTGGCATTGCTCGCCGCCAAGTATCTGGGGCTGATATGGATGGACCCGGTTATGGGTATCGTCGGTGCAATTCTGGTGGCGCGCTGGTCCTATGGCTTGCTGGGCACCACCAGCGCAGTATTACTGGACCGGCAGGCTCCGAAGAGCCTGCGCGAGCAAGTGCGGGAATTGATCGAGGCGGACAATGATTCCCAGGTCGTGGACCTGCATATCTGGTCGATCGGTCCGGAAATCTATTCCGCCCAGATAGCCGTCGTCGCTCACCACCCGCTGCCGCTGGCGGAGTATAAATCCCTCATTCCAGAGTCCCTGAGGCTGGTGCATGTTGCCATAGAAATCAATACCTGTACTGACCGGGAAATCACAGCCTGATCGATGTCATCTCAGCGATTACAATGAAACATCAGCCGACAACTGCCGCCCCCGCCACAGCAGATAAATTGCCGGCAACACCAGCAGCGTCAACAGCACGGCACTGAGCATCCCGCCGACCATCGGCGCCGCCAACCGGCTCATCACTTCAGAGCCGGTACCGCTGCCCCAGAGAATCGGCAACAGGCCGACAATAGTGGCAGTGGCCGTCATCAGTACCGGGCGAACTCGCAGTCCCGCGCCCTGCCATACCGCCTGTCGAAGTGTGTCCGGCGTTATTTCACCCCCGTCAGCCAGCAGGCGCTGCCAGGCCTGATCCAGATACACCAGCATAATTACCCCGGTCTCTACCGCCACCCCCGCCAGGGCGATCATGCCCACCCCCACCGCGATGGAAAAACTGTAGTCCAGCGCGTACATCAGCCAGAGACTGCCTACCAGAGACAGCGGCAGCGCAGCCATCAGTATCAATACCTGGGAGAAATTGCGAAAGTTCAGGTAGAGCAACACCACGATGATCGCCAGAGTCAACGGCACAACATAGGCGAGCCGCGACTTGGCGCGCTCCATGTACTCGTACTGGCCCGACCACACCAGCGAATACCCGGGCGGCAGTTCCAGCCGCTCAGCCACCAGCGTTCGCGCATATTCAACATAGCTACCCACATCAACTCCCTCAATGTCCACATAGGTCCAGCCATTGAGCCGGGCGTTCTCACTCTTGATACCAGGGGGGCCGTCCTCCAGGTAAATGGCAGCCACATCACCCAGTGCGATACGCTGTCCAGCGGGTGTCACTACCGGTAACAGTGCCAGTTGCTCCGGGGAATTACGATAGGACTGAGGATAGCGGATGTTGACCGGATAACGCTCGCGGCCCTCCACGGTCTGGGTGATATTCATACCCCCCACGGCAGTGGCTACCACCTGCTGCACATCGGCGATATTGAGACCAAAACGGGCCGCTCGCTCACGGTCGATATCCACCTTGATGTAGCGTCCGCCAGCAACCCGCTCGGAGTAGACAGAAGCCGTACCCGGTGCGTCCGGCAATATCGTTTCCAGCTGCTGGCCTATACGCTGGATGACCTCCAATTCGGGGCCCGCTACCTTAATGCCTACCGGTGTCTTGATACCTGTGGCCAGCATATCGATGCGGGTTTTGATCGGCATCACCCAGGCATTGGTTACACCGGGCAGTTTGAGAAGTGCATCGAGCTCACGGGTCAGACTGGCGGTGGTGACCCCCTGCCGCCACTGGGAGCGCGGTTTCAGCTGGATGAAGGTCTCTATCATGGTCAGGGGCGCGGGGTCGGTGGCGGTATCCGCCCGGCCAATTTTACCAAAGACCGTTGCCACCTCGGGCACGGTACGGATCAATTTGTCGGTCTGTTGCAGCAGTTCCCTGGCCTTGCCCACGGAGATGCCCGGATAGGTAGTGGGCATATACATTAAATCGCCTTCATCCAGTGGCGGGATAAACTCGCTGCCAATACGCTGCAGGGGCCACAGGGCACTAAGCAACAGCAGCGCAGCGATCAACAACGTGGTTTTTGGATAGAGCAGCACCTTGTTCAGCAGCGGCATATACCCCCCAATAAGAGCCCTGTTGAGCGGATTGCGCCGCTCCGGTAAGACCTTACCGCGAATAAAATAGCCCATTAGCACCGGCACCAGTGTAACCGCGAGAATTGCTGCGGCAGCCATGGCGTAGGTCTTGGTGTAGGCCAGCGGCGAGAACATGCGCCCCTCCTGAGCCTCCAGGGTAAAAACAGGAATAAAACTGGCGGTGATAATCAGCAGGCTGAAGAACAGGGCGGGGCCGACCTCCGCCGCCGAGGCAGCCACTACCTGCCAGCGATTGCTATCGTCCACCTGCACACGCTCCATATGTTTGTGCATGTTCTCAATCAGCACGATGGCGCCATCAATCATGGTGCCTATGGCTATGGCGATGCCTCCCAGTGACATGATGTTGGCGTTCAGGCCCTGCAGGTACATGACTATAAACGCGGCGAGAATACCCACCGGCAAACTGATAATGGCCACCAGCGATGAACGCACATGGAACAGGAAGGCCACACAAACCAGTGCCACCAGCAACAGCTCTTCCCCCAGTTTCTGCCACAGGTTGTTCACCGCACTCTCGATAAGGCCGGAGCGATCGTATACAGCAACAATCTCGACGCCGTCAGGCAGGCTGGGGCGCAACTCCTCCAGGCGGGACTTCACCCGACTGATGGTGCGCTGGGCGTTTTCCCCGAAGCGCATTACCACGATGCCACCCACGGTCTCGCCCTCACCATTAAGTTCGGCGATACCGCGACGCATTTGTGGCCCGGTGGCAATATCCGCCACATCCTTGAGCAGCAGCGGCGTGCCATTGCGGTTGACACCCAGCGGTATCACTCCAAGGTCCGCAACACTGTGCAAGTAACCAGAAGCACGGACCATATACTCAGCCTCCGCCATTTCCACCACCGAAGCGCCGATCTCCTGGTTGCCCCGTGAGATGGCATTCTGTATATGGCTGAGGGGGATATCGAAGGCGCGCAGTTTGTCGGGATTCACCGTCACCTGATACTGCTTCACCATGCCACCCACCGTTGCCACTTCCGACACCCCGGGCACACTTTGCAACTCGTACTTGAGAAACCAGTCCTGCAAGCTGCGTAGCTCACTGATATCGTGCTGCCCGGTGGTATCGCGCAGGGCATAGATATAGACCCAGCCTACACCGGTAGCATCCGGACCCAGCTGCGGCCGCGCCGCTTCGGGCAGGGTTGGGGCCACCTGGCTGAGGTATTCCAGCACCCGACTGCGAGCCCAGTACAGATCTGTGCCCTCATCAAAAATGACGTAGACATAGGAATCGCCGAAGAAAGAAAACCCCCTCACCGTTGACGCACCCGGCACCGACAGCATGGCTGTTGTAAGGGGGTACGTCACCTGGTCTTCCACCACCTGCGGCGCCTGCCCCGGGTAGTGGGTCTTGATGATTACCTGTACGTCGGACAGGTCGGGAATGGCATCAACAGGAGTATTTTTCAACGCGAAGACCCCCACCCCAATCAGGATGGCGGTGGCCAGCAGGACAAAAAACCGGTTGTCTACCGACCAGCGGATAACGGCCTCAATCATGGTGGCCTCCTGTCTTTTCCAGCCTGTCCGCGCCAGCGTTACCGCGGGTAAATACCGGCTCCCGGTCAGCGGATTCCATCCGCTGCAAATCCGCACTCTTGCTGGACTCGGAGTCCAGCAGGAACTGGGCAGATACCACCACGTCGTCCTTTTCTTCTACACCGCTCAAGATCTCGATATAGCGCTCACCCACGCGACCGAGCGCCACCTCCCGGGAGGCAAAGCGCCCCTCTCCCAGCGCCAGCACAACCCGATCCTGATTGCCCGTGCGCACAACCGCCTCCCGTGGCACGACCAGTGCCTGCGCCATCGGGTCCGCTTGAATCACCACCTGGGTAAACATATTGGGCTTGAGAAGCCTGTCATCATTGGCAAAGCGCAGGCGCACTCGCAGTGTGCGATTTTTCTCATCCAGGGAGGGATAAACGTAATCTACCCTGCCCTGCCATTCTCGATTCGGCAGGTAATCCAGGCGCATGGAAACGGGCAGGCCTACGGTGACCAGCGATGCCTGTCTCTCGAAAACTTCCGCCTCAACCCAAACGTCCTCTAGTACCCCCACCGACATCAGGGTGGTACCGGGCATGACAAAAAATCCCTCACGGATATTGAGATTGTCCACCACACCAGTCTGCGGTGCATGGAAGGTAACCGTCTGACTTACTTTCCGATCGCGGCGCAGTTGGGCAATAAAGTCTGGCGACAACTGCAGTGCGCGCAAACGGTCTTCGGCGGCGGCAACCAGGCGCGGATTGTCGCGTTTCAGGGCCAACAGTAACTCTTCCTGGGCGTTCACCAGTTGGGGCGAGTAAAGCTCATAGAGCGGCTGGCCGGCTTCTACCGGGTCACCGGATGCCTTTACATAGAGTTTCTCTATCCAACCCTCCACGCGCGGATGTATGTGTACGCGGCGGTCCTCGTCGTATTGCACATATCCCACTGTCCTGATCTGCGTGGGCAAAGCCCGGTATTCCACCGGTGCGATACGCACACCGATATTGTTGATCACCTCCGGGGAAATACGCACCGTTCCGGCGCCCGGATCTTCGCTCTCATATACCGGGATAAGATCCATACCCATTGGCGACTTACCGGGCGCATCGCGCCGGTAGGCTGCGTCCATTGGGGCAACCCAATACAGTGGTTTCCTCGCTGCTGCAGGCTGTTCAAGCTCCGACATCCCCGCTCCCCGTTGGCTGACGAGAATCAGGTAACTGGCTATAGCACCGGCGATCGCGGCAGCAACAGCGACAAGCACGGTCTTTCTCACAGCGCTCATGACGATTCTCCCTGGGTGGCCACGCTACTGGTGGCGAAAAAATAATTAAGTTGGGCGATGGTCTGCAAACGAGCGATATCGATGTCCAGCGCTTCAATCCTGGCATTGAGCCCGGCGATGCGCGCCCGCACTACTTCGGCAAAATCCCCGTCGTCGCGGGTGTAGGCAGTAAGAGAGGCCTCTGCTTGCTCTGTCATCTCCAACAGCAGACGGCTGCGGTACAGCTGCTGCCGCTGTTCCAGGCGCAGCAGCCGCGCATACTGGGTCTCAAAGCTGGCCACCATTTTCCGCAGGGCCAACATCTTGTCAGTGCGCATGGCCTCGCTGTCTGCGATGGCGGATTGCAATTGCTTGTCCTGACGACGGGAGGTGAAAAACGGCAGATCAAAAGCCAGGCCAACGGAGAAAAAGTCGGGCCGGGCCTGTCCCAATGGCCCGTCTTCGCGATAGCCATAGCTGGCATTAACTTTCCACTCCGGTCGATATTTCTGCCGCGCCAACTCTACATCCACCTGACTCGCGTCTATCCTGCTATCGATCCCCAACAGCGCCGGGTGCTCACTGAGCAGCGCGGCTATCTCACCGGGTGCTGCAAGACTGCCACCTCGATAGAGGTCCGGGTGCTGCAGGCGCAGTTCCGGTAGTTTCTGAGCCAACTGCGGCACGGTATAGCGGTCCCATGCGGCCTGTCCGCCTGCGCGCAGCCACTCCCCGAGTTTGGCGCGGGCAGTGTCCAGCCGCTCATAAAGTACCGACAGTCTGTCTTCCAGCCGGGTGAGTTCAAGCTGAGCCCGCACAAAGTCCTGCTGCCGCGTGCGACCCACAGCGCTGGAGTAACTGGACTCAGCCACATCCACCAGGTGTTCAAACAACTCCCTGTCCTCCTCTATCAGGCGAATGCTTTCCCGCGCCCGCCAGGCCTCCAACCACACCTCGGTCACGGCAACCGCCAAGCGGGCGCGCCGTTCATCACGCTGGTAGGGAAATTGCTCACCCAGCAAGTTCAAACGCCGCTGGCCCAGAGCGCGGCTGTCGCCCCTGGGGAAGGTCTGTACCACCCCCACCTTGAACTGGGTCATCGCCTCCTGGTCGAAATCAAAAGTGTCGGTAGGCAGGTTGGCGAATGCCAGATCGACCATCGGATCCGGCAGTGTGCCCGCCACCACCGCCTGCGCCGCAACGGCCTGCTGACGGAACTCACTGCCCTGTAGCCAGGGGTCATTGCGCTGGGCTGTGGCTATAGCTTCTGCCAGGTTCATCCCTGCCCAGCCGGCATTCGCCTGGAGCGCGGATGTGACCATCAGCAGGACACAGCTGATACGCCGCAGCAACGCTGCGCGCTTTACAATTGCGATTGAATTCATAGTTACCCGCCCTCTCGTGCAGGATTCATCTACGCGGTGTTTTCAACACCGGAAGGAGAGGTTGGGTAGAGCAACCTCCCGCTACACTTTTGCTGGATCGGCCCCGGAATCCAGTGAATTCCGGGCGCAGCTATCCTGTGTTAGCGGGTGATGGGCGGGCGGTAGAGAGAGTCGCCGATGCGGGTGGGCGCAGCAAACGAATTGGAGCGGAAAAACACCGTGCCGAAATCCGGCCTGCTGGTGAGGTAGTTCAGTGGTAATGTCACCCCGGACTGGCAGTGGCTCATGGAGCACACACCCGAGTCGCAACAATCTTCGCTGCTCATGCTATCGACTGTGTCGGCAACAGCGCCCGGCATGCGGTGCGCAGAATGGTCCATGCCGGCCATATCAGCAGCGCTGGCCGTCGATTGGGCATGGAACGGCAGCTGGCAGGACAGTGCATTGGCAACCAGCCCCTGGCCGACGAGAACAAGCGCCAGCAGCAGGAGGAACGGTTTGCGAAAGTTTTTCATACACTGCAAGTGTACCTTATTCCGTTGGCTAATTAGAGTGACGAATGCACAGATTATCAAAATCGCGTCAGGCGTGGCTTCAGCAGGATTGGCCCCACCAGGGTAGTCAGTAACACCACCAACACCAGCGCAGAATACATTTGCGCGTCAAATACCTGGTGCCCGAAGGCAAACGTCGCAAATACCAGACCAACCTCGCCCCGCGGAATCATGCCAAAGCCAATGCCCAGCCGATCGAAGCCGGGGCCCCGCACCGTATAACCTGCGACCCCCTTGGAAAAAATAGCCACCAGCGTCAGGCTTACGATCAACAGAAGAATTTTGGGATCCAGCAGTGACTGCAACTCCACCTGTGCGCCTATCCCGACAAAGAAAATTGTCAGCATAATGTCGCTGATAGGTTTTACCAGTTCCTCCAACCGGTGCTTCTGCAATTCGTGACCCACGCGAAAATCCACATCATCAAGCAGCAGTCCGGCCACAAATGCGCCAATAAGTGGTGCCAGGCCGGCAAAGTGGGCGAGCTGGGCGAAACCAAGCGCCAGGCATAGCGCGAATCCCGTCCAGACACTGGAGTGCTTGTTGAGCGAAATAATATGCACAACACTGGGCATAAGCTTCTGCCCAACGAGTATCGCCCCGGTAAAGAACAGCAGCGCCTTGGCGACAATCCACAATAACTGCCCGGCAGAAACCTCACCGGTCACCACCACGCTCGCCAGTACCGCCAACAGTAAAATGCCCACCACATCATCGATAACCGCCGCGCCGAGAATCACCTGCGCTGAGCGCGTCTTGATCAAGCCATTGTCACCCAGCAGTTTCGCGGTTATTCCCACCGAGGTGGCGGCCAGCATGGCGCCTACAAACCACCCTTTAACGCCGGTACCGAAACCCAGGAATGCCCCCGCCGCGAGCGCCAGCACAACCGGGAGCGCTACACCGGTAACTGCAACCGCCACTGCATTACGGCCGACCCTTAGCAGGCCGCGCATGTCGGATTCCAACCCGACAATAAACAGAAGTAACACCAGCGCAAGTTCCGAGGAATACACCATAAATTCGCTGGAGCGCAACAAATGACTCAGGTCAAAATTGATGCCTACCAGCGCCAGGTTGCCAAGCATGATACCGGCGTAGATTTCCCCAAGAATCTCCGCCATACCGAGACGTTCAAAAATAAACCCGCAAACATCGGCCAGTGTAATCATCAGGATCAACAGCAGGCTGGTGCGGGTAAATGTCTCGCTCACACCATTGGCCATCGCGACTGCCGGCAACAACATTGCCGCCACCAGCAAACAGAGGATTCGTCCAGGTCTATTCAGCACGGAAAACCTTTTTTATAGTCATAAGGTGGGCACAGCAACGATACACATCCGCAATGGACACCTGGAGAGTAGCTTAGCTGAGCGCAGCACAAAGCCCTATTGATTCATGACAAGAGCTGGCCATTGCCAGAGTACATCGCTACACCCAGAGCATAAATCCCAGCTCAAAGGGGTGACTAAGCGCATCATTGTAAGGGTACATACGCAATTTGTAATACTGCAGGCCCGCGATCTCCGGCACCAGGTCGATACCGAATTCGGTGTAATGATCATCACCTCCAGTCGCGGCAAGTTCAGCTTTCTGCAAAACCTCAAATTCACCGTTGGCATCATTGCTGCCCAACAGGCATTCCAACCGAACATCGTCCGCATGCAGGCCATTGAGTTCCACCCGCACCTGCAAAGCTATTTTATCGTCGTGATAAAGATGTGCGGGTGGCTGCAGCATTAACTGCATATTCACCCCTGGCCAGGCGGAGCGCACACGCTGCTTCCAGTTGGCGAGGCTGCGCGCCAGTTCGAAGTTATTGGCACTCAGCTTGCGCCGCTGTTCGCGCGCTGGCCAGTATAATTTGGTGACGTAGTCACGCACCATACGCTCGGAATTGAAGCGCGGGATAGTGGATTTCATGGAGGCCTTGGACAGGGCTACCCAGTCCTCGGAATAGCCACTGCCATCACGCCGGAAGTAGATCGGCAACATCTCGTGTTCAATAATGTCGAGCAGATCATTGGCCTCTTCCTGCTGCCGCTGATCGTGGTCAAAACGCGAGTCGCGGGGCTGGATGCCCCAGCCGTTGTGCCCGTTATATCCCTCTCCCCACCAGCCATCCAACACACTGAGATTCACGGCACCATTCAAGCCTGCCTTCTGACCGGAGGTACCGCTGGCCTCCAGCGGATACTCCGGTGTGTTCAGCCAGACATCGACACCCGTGACCATCAGCCGGGCCAGGGCCATATCGTAACCTTCCAGCAAGAGAATTTTCCCGATGAAGTCCGGGCGCATGGAGAAGTCGTGAATCACCTTGATAAGTTGCTGGCCCGGCTCATCGTGTGGATGCGCCTTACCGGCAAAAACGATAACCACGGGGCGCTCCGGGTCACCTAGTAAACGTGCCAGCCGGGCCGGGTCTGCGAACAGCATGGCGGCGCGTTTATAGGTGGCGAAACGGCGGGCAAAGCCCATCACGAGTACATCTTTTTCGGATTCATCCACGTACCGTGTCATGCGTCGGATAACCGCGTCGCTGGTACCGTTGCGACGCTGCTGCGCCAGCACCACATCGTGTACGTGCTCCAGCAATTGCTGCTTGAGAGCCTTGTGCACACTCCAGTAGTGAAAATTCGGTATCTGTTCCAGACGCTCCCAGTAATCCTCGTTCAATAACTCGTTACGCCAGTCATCAAAACGCAGGTCAAACAAGCTGACCCATTCCCGCGCCAGAAAGGTTTGCAAGTGAACACCGTTGGTAATATGGGTAATGGGGTTTTCCCGATAGGGAATCTGCGGCCACAAATCGGCCTCCATTTCTGACGCCACCAGACCGTGAATGCGGCTGACACCATTGTGGAAGCGGGTACAGCGCAGTGCCAGGCAGGTCATATTGAAGCCATCGCCGGAATTCAAGCCCAACCGATAGACCTGGTCGAAGTCCAGCCCCAATTCGCGCGCGGCCCCGCCCAGGTATTTTTCCACCAACCCACGATCGAAAATATCGTGCCCTGCAGGCACCGGGGTGTGAGTAGTAAACACCGTAGACGCCGCTACCAGCTCCATAGCGGTGGCGACGTCCAGGCCCTCACGCATACGGAACGCGCAGCGCTCCAGTAGCTGGAAAGCAGCGTGGCCCTCGTTGATATGCCACACAGTGGGGTACAGGTTCAGCGCTCGCAGCGCCCGCACCCCGCCAACACCCAACACCAGTTCCTGCTGCAGACGCATTTCCCGGTCGCCGCCATAAAGCTGGTGCGTAATAGCGCGGTCTGCCGGCGCATTTTCGGGCAGATTTGTGTCCAGCAGGTACAGGGTGATATGACCTGCCTGTGCCTTCCACACCCGCACCTTGAGGATGCGACCGGGGAACTCCAGTTCCAGGGTCAGATGCTGACCTGCCTCCGTGAGCGTGGGCACCACGGGCAGGTCGTGAGGATGAGAGCGGGTATGGCTGACCTGCTGGTGGCCCTGGCCATCAATGGTCTGGGTAAAGTACCCCATCTGATACAGCAGGCCGATCGCAACGAAGGGCAGGCCGACATCGCTTGCCGCCTTGCAGTGGTCTCCGGCCAGAATACCCAGCCCTCCCGAGTAAATCGGAAAGCTCTCATGAAAGCCAAACTCCAGACAAAAATAGGCAATGAGATCTTCCTGCGGATCGAACAGTGATGTCAGTTCCGGGCGGCCACGGTGCTCGCGATAAGCGTCATAGGCAGAGATGACGCGGCGATAGTCCTCCATATAGGAACGATCTTGCACGGCCTCATCCAGGCGCTGTTGCGAAACCCGGCGCAAAAAGGCTTTTGGGTTGTGGCCGCAACTCTCCCAGACACTGCGATCCAGGCGGTGAAACAGACCGCGAATAGATCTGTCCCAACTGTACATCAAGTCGTTGGCCATCTCGTTCAGGCGTTCGAGCTCGGGCGGGATTCGGGGCTGGATTTCAAGCGGAAACTGGGAACCGGGCATAGCTAATACATCCTCAGAATGGTGTGGGGCTGTGGTACAGCTCCTGGTATCGTTGCGCACTTTGCTGCCAGGAAAAATCCTGGCCCATGGCAGTCAGTTGCAGCTGCCGCCATGTCTCCTTGTCATACCATAGACTAGTGGCACGAGACAGACATGCAAGTAACTCACTCGCCTCGGGCCGCTGGAATACAAATCCGGTGGCGGTGCCTGCCGCCAGGGTCTGAGCACTGCAATCGACCACAGTATCTGCCAGACCACCCACTTGCCGCACCAGCGGCAGCGTGCCATAGCGCAGAGAATACAGCTGGTTTAGGCCACAGGGCTCAAACAGCGAGGGCATCAAAAAGATGTCGGCGCTCGCCTCTATTTTGTGGGCCAGGGATTCATCATAGGCCAGCACCACCGCCATGTTGCCGGGGTTGGCCGCGGCAGCCGCTTTCAGCGCGCGTTCGTAAACCGGATCACCGGTACCCAGCACGGCGATTTGCACCGGGCTGGCAAGTATCTCGTTCAGCACCGGCAGAATCAGCTCCAGCCCTTTTTGCTCGACCAATCGTCCCACAATGCCCACCAGGGGGCAGTCTTCCCTGGGCTCAAGGCCCAGCGCCGCCTGCAGCGCTCGCTTGTTGATCGCCTTGTCTGCCAGAGTTTCCGCACCGTAGCAGCACTCGAGGTAGGGATCAGTGGCGGGGTTCCACACCTTGTTGTCAATGCCATTAAGGATACCCACCAGCCGCTCACGGCGCTGGCGCAGCAAGCCCTCCAGCCCCATGCCACCAGGTGACTCGCAGATTTCACGGGCGTAGGTCGGGCTGACCGTCGTAATGTAATCGGCGTAGACCAGCCCCCCCTTGATAAAACTGCACTGCCCATAATACTCCAGTGCGCTGTCGTTCCAGAAATGTTCGGGCAGGCCCAGACGATTAAAAGTTGCCCGGTCAAACAAGCCCATGTGGGCAAGACTGTGAATCGTGAATACCGTGCGCGGGCGCTGCTCGCTCAAGTGGGTGAGCGCAATCGCCGGGCCGGTGTGCCAGTCATTGCAGTGCAGCACATCCGGCTTCCACGCAAGCCCGGCATGGCCGGTGGCAATTGCCGCGGCGACCCGGCTCAATAACATAAAACGGTCGGCATTATCGGGCCAGGGATGGCCTTGCGGGTCGTGGTAGGGGTTGCCCGGGCGCTCTGAAAACAGCGGGTGAACCAGCAACCACACTTCCAGGTCTGTACCTGGCAGGCGTGTGGAGACCAGCCCAACCGGAGAGCCGGCCATCTCAAATTCCGCCATTGGGGCCGCCGCCTCAAGCGTGTCCAGTACAGGCTGATAGCCCGGCAACAACAGGCGCACATCCATACCCTGTTGCCGCAACACTTCCGGCAAGCTGCCCGCCACATCCGCCAGGCCACCGGTCTTGATTAGGGGGTAGGCCTCACTGGCCGCAAACAACAGGCGCGCCATTTATCCTGCTCCTGCCAGCTTGAACACCAGTGCTCCCAGCGGCGGCAGTGTCAGGAGTATGGAATTCTGGTGCCCCATCCAGCACACCGGCTGGCTGACAAGCTCGGTATTATTGCCGACGTCGCTGCCGCCGTAGAAGCGCGAATCGGAATTGAGGACCTCCTGGTAACGACCGGACCGCGGCACACCGATACGGTAGTCCCGCCGCACAACCGGTGTGAAATTGAGTACGACTATATGAAAGTCCTCGCCGTCACGGCGCAGGTAACTCAACACCGACTGGGTCGAATCATGACAATCAATCCATTCGAACCCGGCGCTATCGAAGCCGTTGCGGTGGAGGCTGGGTTCGCGGCAGTAAAGGCGATTGATATCCCCTACCAGTTGTTGCAAGCCCCGGTGCGGCGCTTGCTCCAGCAAATCCCAGGACAACTGTCCCTGGTGGCGCCACTCTCCGGGCTCACCCAGCTCGCAACCCATAAACAGTAACTTGGCCCCGGGATAAGTGAACATGTACGTGTAGAGCAGCCGGAGATTGGCAAAGCGTTGCCACTCATCACCGGGCATCTTGGACAGCATGGAGTACTTGCCGTGGACCACTTCGTCGTGGGAGAACGGCAGCAAAAAATTCTCCGAAAAAGCGTACATCAGCCCAAAGGTGAGCTGATCGTGATGATACTGCCTATATACCGGCTCATGGCTCATATAGTTCAGCGTGTCGTGCATCCAGCCCATGTTCCATTTCATCGAAAAACCGAGGCCACCCACCCAGGTTGGCCGTGTCACCTGCGGCCACGCGGTGGATTCCTCGGCGATCGTCAACGTCCCAGGGTGCTCGCCATGGGTGAGCGTGTTGAGCTCCCGCAGGAAGTCTATGGCCTCCAGGTTTTCGCGCCCGCCGTAGCGGTTGGGCTCCCATTCACCGGCCTCGCGAGAATAATCGAGGTACAGCATGGACGCCACTGCATCCACCCGCAAACCGTCCAGGTGGAACTCCTCCAACCAATAGTTCGCACTGGCCAGCAGGAAGTTACTCACTTCGTTGCGACCGTAGTTGAATATGAGGGTGCCCCAGTCCGCGTGTTCACCCCGACGGGGATCCTCGTGTTCGTAAAGGGCCGTGCCATCAAAGCGCGCCAGCGCATGGGCATCTCTGGGAAAATGAGCCGGCACCCAGTCCAGGATAACGCCGATACCTCTGCTGTGCAGATGGTCGACAAGAAAGCGGAAATCGTCCGGGCTGCCAAAACGCTGGGAAGGCGCGAAATACCCCGTGGTCTGGTAACCCCAGGAATCGTCCAGCGGGTGTTCGGTGATAGGCAGCAACTCGACATGTGTAAAGCTCAGCGCCTCCACATAATCAGCCAGCAGTGGCGCCATATCGCGAAAGTTCAGGAAACTACCATCGGGCGCCCGACGCCAGGAGCTGGGGTGAAGCTCATAGATGGAAATGGGCGCGTGCTGCCAATCCCAGCCGGCCCGGCGAGCCAGCCACTGTTGATCTGCCCACTCAAACTGCGTCGGTGCACAAACGACGGCCGCCGTGTCAGGCCGCAATTCGAAACGATTGCCGTAAGGGTCAGCTTTTAACTGCAATTTGCCCTGCGCATCGCACAGTTCGAATTTGTATTTCTCACCGTCGACCAGGCCGGGGATAAATAACTCCCATACGCCGCTGAGGCCCCGCACCCGCATGGGGTGGCGCAGACCGTGCCAGAGATTAAAGTCACCGACCACACTGACCCGCTGTGCGTTGGGCGCCCAGGTGGCAAAGCGCACCCCGGCAACACCTTCATGCTCACAACAATGGGCACCCAGTACCCGGTAGATATGCCGGTGCCGGCCCTCGCTGAACAGGTGCAGGTCGAGGTCTCCAATAGTCGGGCTGAAACAATAGGGATCATCAATTTCCACCCACTCGCCCCGCGCGGCGCGCCAGCGCAGGCGATAGTGTGGTGCGCCAGCAGCGTCCAATGTGCACACAAACAGATCGGTATCTGGCTGTCGCTGCATGGGCAGCCTGGCCTCACCCAATAACACCTCGGCTTCTACCGCGGCGGGAAACAGGGCCCGCAGCTGCCAGCCAGCCCCCTGCCGATGACAACCCAGAACCTCAAACGGATCGCGGTGACGGCCTTGCTGCAGCAGGCGAAATGCGTCATTGACAGTGTTTTTGCGCGAAACCGTTCTCATCAATTATCCACTGATTTATATCAATCGTGAGAGGGGACAATCTTCAACAAATTGTCCACAATGTAACTTGATGTTAATGCAAACACTTTAGGGTCTCCAGCTAACAGATCAATGAAATGCCAATGAACGATTCAGACTCCGCGCGGTACGTCAGTCGCCTCACCAAGGACACACTGGCCCTGGTTCTTGCGGGTGGGCGTGGCTCTCGTCTGCAGCAATTGACTATGTGGCGCGCCAAGCCGGCGGTACCCTTTGGCGGCAAATTTCGAATCATTGACTTCCCCCTGTCCAATTGTGTCAACTCCGGCATTCGCAAGGTGGGTATCCTCACCCAGTACAAGGCGCACAGCCTGATCCAGCACATCCAGCGCGGGTGGGGGTTTATGCGCGGCGAACTGGGTGAGTTCATAGAACTGCTGCCGGCCCAACAGCGCCTGGAAACCTCCTGGTATGCGGGCACGGCCGACGCCATTTACCAGAATATTGATATTATCCGCATGCACAAACCTGAATTTGTGCTGATACTCGCCGGTGACCATGTTTACAAGATGGACTACGGCACCATGTTGGCCGCGCACGTGGAAGCGGAGGCCGATATTACCGTGGGTTGTATACCGGTTCCATTGGAGGAGGCCCGGGCTTTCGGCGTAATGGCGGTGGACGATGACAACCGTATTGTAGAGTTTGCCGAGAAGCCACAGCACCCCAGCCCCATGCCCGGCTACGACGACCTGGCGCTGGCCTCCATGGGTATTTACATCTTTCGCACGGACGTGCTCATAGAAGAACTGTTGCGAGACGCGGACGACACAGACTCCAAACACGACTTCGGCAGGGACATCATACCTGAGGTGATTCAGCGCTTGCGGGTTACCGCCTTCCCTTTCCGCAAACCCGGTAGCGACCACCACGCTTACTGGCGGGATGTAGGTACGATCGACGCCTACTGGCAGGCGAACATGGAGTTGATTGATGTCAGTCCCGAGCTGAACCTGTACGACCGGGACTGGCCTATCTGGACCTATCAGGATCAGGTGCCTCCGGCCAAATTCGTATTTGACGACGAGGGCCGCCGCGGGATGTCGGTAGACTCCATGGTCGCAGGTGGCTGTATTGTCTCGGGTTCCTATGTGCGCCATTCACTGCTGTTCAGTAATGTGGATGTGCACTCCTACTCTACAATCGAGGATTCCATTATTTTTCCCGATGTCGATATTGGTCGGCGCTGCATCATCAATAAAGCCATCATCGACCGGGGCTGCATTATTCCGCCCGACACACAGATTGGCGTTGATGCTGAAGAAGACACTCGACGCTTTCATGTATCCGACGAGGGCGTGGTATTGGTAACCCCGGAAATGGTGGGCCAGAGGTTACATTATGCCCGCTAAAAACCCCATGAGCGTAGTACTGTGCTGGCACATGCACCAGCCTGAGTATCGCGATCTTCGCAGCGGCAGAGTGCATCTTCCCTGGACCTACCTGCATGCGACCAAGGACTACGTCGACATGGCGGCGCACCTGGAAGCGGTACCGGCAGCGCGAGCGGTGGTCAACTTTGCTCCTATTCTGCTGGAACAACTGGAGGCATACGTGCACCAGGTTGGGGCCTACCTCCAGGGCCATGGGGTAATCAAGGACCCCTTGCTGGCTGAGTTGGCCGAACCCGCCCTGCCGGGAAACGCCCAGGCAAGGCTGCGTCTCATGCAGGAATGCCTGCGCGCCAATCGTGAGCGCATGATCGATCGCTTTGCGCCCTATCAACGCCTGGCCACCATGGCAGAGTGGTATGAGGCTCACCCCCAGACGCTTATCTACGCTTCCAACCAGTTCCTGGCCGATCTGCTGGTGTGGTACCACATCAGCTGGATGGCAGAATCTTTGCAGCGCAGCGACGAGCGACTGCAACGCCTGCGTGACAAGGCCCATAATTTCAGCCTGCACGACCGCAGGGAATTACTGACAATCGTGCTGGAGCAAATACAGTCAATCGTCCCTCGCTACAAGGCACTGGCAAGCAGCGGCCAGGTAGAGCTGAGCATGAGCCCCTACGCCCACCCTATCATCCCCCTTATGCTGGATATGGAGTCGGCCCGCGAGGCCATGCCGAATGTACACTTGCCCGTTATCACGAAATACCCGGGTGGCGAGGAGCGAGCCAACTGGCACCTTGAAAAAGGTCTGGAAACCTTTGAGCGGGTATTTGGCCATAAACCCACAGGACTGTGGCCGTCAGAAGGCGGCGTAAGCCAGGAGGCGCTGGCTCTGTATGCCGAGCATGGGTTCAACTGGGTTGCCAGCGGCGGCACAGTACTGCACAACAGTCACGATGCCACCTCGAAATCCTGCAGCCACCGGGTATACCGTTTTGGCGACGTAGCACTTGATTGCTTTTTTCGTGACGACGGCCTGTCCGACCTGATCGGCTTCAACTATTCCGACTGGCATGCCAAGGATGCCGTGGCTAACCTCATAGGCCACATGGAAAATATTGCGGAGGTCTGTCCGGATCGCAACGACTGCCTTATCGTCATCATCCTCGATGGTGAGAACGCCTGGGAGTACTACCCTGAGAACGGCTACTACTTCCTCGATGAGCTATACCGCGGTGTAACCGACCACCCCGGCCTGGAGCTCACCACCTTTGAGCGGTTTCAGGCAGAAAAAACACCCAACCCGGCCCACGAAAATCACCTCACTGCGGGCAGCTGGGTCTATGGCACCTTCTCCACCTGGATCGGCGACCCTGACAAAAACCGGGGCTGGGAAATTTTGGTGGAGGCCAAGCGCACATTTGACGAGCAGCTGGCTGCCGGCAAGCTGACCGCAGAAGAAATTGCAGCAGCAGAGCAGCAACTGGCCATCTGCGAGGGCTCTGACTGGTTCTGGTGGTTCGGGGATTACAACCCCTCGGCAACGGTAAATCAGTTTGACCAGCTGTTTCGCATGCACCTGTCGAACCTGTACCTGATGCTACACGTGGAAGCGCCGGCCTACCTGTCGGAGGTGATCTCACACGGCGGAGGTCAACCCAGCCGCGGTGGCGTCATGCGCCAAAATAGCGAGAGCGGGCCGTGACAAGACACGCGCTTACCCAGCGTCGCTGTGGGGTATTGCTGCATCCTACGAGCTTGCCGGGGCCGGGTTATTGTGGTGTCTTTGGCAGCGAAGCGCGGCGTTTTGTTAATCTCATAGCCGATGCCGGCCTGCAAATATGGCAGGTGTTACCACTGGGCCCTACCCATGAAGACGGTTGCCCCTACCAGTCTTTCTCTGTACACGCAGGCTCCCCCGACCTGATAGACCTCGAATGGTTGGTCGCGCAGGGCTGGCTAACGGCAGCTCAGGCTCATGCTGGCCAGGGCGATCGCCGTGCGAAACGCGAGATGCTGGACATGGGCGCCGCTGCTTTTTTCCGGCAAATGGAGTCGGCGCCAGACAGCCCCATGGCCACGGCTTATCGGGAGTTTCTGCAAAATGCTGACTTCTGGCTGGAAGATTATGTGCGCTTTCACGCCTTTCGCCACGCCCAGCAACGGCGCTCCTGGACCCAGTGGCCCGAGGGCCTGCGCGACCTCGACCCCACCGACTGTGATGCCCTGGCAGAGCAGCTGAAGGAACCAATTGCTGCGCTGCGATTCCGCCAGTTTGTATTTGACCGGCAGTGGCAGGAACTGCGGCAGTACGCCCATGAGCGCGACGTGATGCTGTTCGGCGACATGCCTATTTACGTGCACCTGGAAAGCGCTGATGTCTGGGCGCACCAGCAACTGTTCGACCTCGACGACGTGGGCCAGCCGATCACGGTCACCGGCGTGCCGCCGGATTATTTTTGTGCTGAAGGGCAGCTCTGGGGCAACCCACAGTACAACTGGAAGGCAATGCGCGAAACCGGGTTCCACTGGTGGTTGCAGCGTTTCGACTCCGCTGCCAGGCAATTTGATATTGCGCGCATAGACCATTTCCGCGCCCTGCAGGCCTACTGGGAAATTCCGGCAAATGCCACTTCAGCGCGAGAAGGCCACTGGGTAGAGGCACCCGGACGTGAACTCTTGCAGGCGGTACGGCAGAGATATCCCGCGCTGAAGCTGGTCGCTGAAAACCTCGGCTCTATAACAAACGAAGTGGAAGCCCTGCGCAAGGAGTTTGAACTGCCGGGCATGCTCATTCTGCAATTTGCCTTCGATGGCAACCCCGACAACCCCTACCTCAACCACTGCCACCAGGCCAATGACGTCGTCTACACCGGCACGCATGACAACAACACCACCCTGGGCTGGTTTGAAAGCCTGGATGACGAGACACGCGGGAAGGTGTACAGCTATTTTGGCAACCCGCCAGAACAGATGCCGTGGATGCTGATCAAGCAGGCCATGGCATCACCGGCTAACACGGCCATCATCCCCTGGCAGGATTTCCTGGCGCTGGATGGCGAGCACCGCATGAATACCCCCGGGACGACCGTGGGAAACTGGGGTTGGCGCTTTCAGTGGTCACAAGTTCCGGCGGGGCTTGCGCCCTGCGTGGCGCAGCTGATAACGTCCAGTGAACGGTGCAAGGCTGATACGGGATCGGTGCCGAGCCAGCAGGATAAGAGGGCAGAGGGGTAGGCGCCGGGCCAATGGGAAAATTCAACGAACAAAACAACTTTATTTACCTGACAGCTGCATTGTTGGTGCTATTACTGGCACTGCCGCTGTTTGCAATACTCGACCAGGGTCCGCTGCAGTGGATGACCCGCACCCTCGTTATCGCCATTTTGTTATTCGCCTATCTCAGCCTGGATTTCGGCCGCTGGTGGGGCCGGTTTGTTCTGCTGACCCTGTTCCTGTTGATCGCAACCAGCATTGCGCACCGGATATACCCCGATTATTCACCCAGCTCCGCGCATCTGGTTCTGCTGCTCCTCTTTTTTGGATCCATGGCCTATTCTGCCGGTCGCCGGGTACTGTTGCGGGGAGACATTAACAGCAATCGGATTACCGGCAGCATCGCCGTCTATTTATTACTGGGACTGGTCTGGGCCATGCTCTATCTGTTGCTGCTGGAATTTGTGCCAACGGCCATTCACGGCATTGAGTACCAGAGCTGGGAGGACAATTTCGTCAATGCGGCCTATTTCAGTTTTGTCACCCTCACCACGCTGGGCTACGGTGATATCTTCCCCGTTCACCCCACCAGCTCGGCACTGGCCTACCTGCAGGCCATCTGCGGCGCGTTCTATATGTCCGTGGTCGTCGCCAGTCTGGTCGGCGCCAGAAAACCGGCAATGCGCGCCAGAAGCTGATCGCAAAGATGGGCACCAGGAACCAAAGGTATACATTTGTATACTTTTAGGGAAGTTGGTAGACTGCTCACTTTTGCTCTTACCGTGCACGTTTGGGGCAATATTTGCTCCGCTTGTACCGAGGATAAAATATGACAGGCGCAGTCGCTGGGCTTCCACCCATTGAAGAAATTTTTGACCCCAATTCCGCCGCTTACATGGCAGACCCGATAGGCCCCTGCCTGGCCCTGGCCAAGCGTGGTCGCCTGGTCTGGTACGAACCCTGGCAGGCCTGGATCATGACACGCATGCCCGACATTATGGCCTGCTGGAAAGAGGAGCCGCTGTCCTCAGACTTCTACGACTGGGAATTTGCACCCCCGCGCCCCCCCGAAGACCAGTGGAGCAATTTTGAGCGGGCCCTGATAGGCCACAGCTTGCTGGCGGACCACGATCACCACCGTCTGGTGCGGCGCGTAACGGCGCCAGCCTTTTCCCGCAATGTAGTGGACCAGATACAACGCAAGATTGAACCCGACATAAAGAAGCTGTTCGACGAGCTGGGCACTCCCGAGCGCTTCGACTACATCGAAAAAATCGCAGCCCATATCCCGTTTATCTCCATTACGCGCATGGTGGGGATACCGGAAAAATACTGGCCGGATATCAAACAGGTGACCGAGACATTCACCGAAACCTGGAACCCGACCATTTCAGACGAACGCCGCGAAAAAGCGCGCCAGGACAGTAACCGCGCCATCGATATCCTCAAGGTGATTATCGCCGAGCGACGCAACTCACCGATACAGGACGATTTCCTCAGCACCCTGTTGAAGATAGAGCAGGAAAACCCCGGTTTTGAAGAAGGCGATATCATCACGCTGATCCTCGCGTTGATCGGGGCCGGCGCCGACACCACTCTGGTGGCACAACAATGGTCGGTATACGCCTTGCTCAAGCACAAAAACCAGATACCAAAAGCATTGGCCTCCCCCGACGCGTTCACCAATGCCTTCAGTGAAATCAGCCGCTGGGGTACTGCCTCAAAAATGGGCTTTGCCCGCTATGCCCCACGCGATATGGAAATTCTGGGCGAGCAGGTGCGCAAGGGTCAGATGGTACTGATGATGCCACACCTAAAGGACCACGATCCCGACTATTACGACCACCCGGAAATATTTGATGTCGAGCGCGAGTTCAAGCCGGACGTACTGTTCGGCTACGGCCCCCGCTTCTGCATCGGCGCCTCATTGGCCAAGCGCCAGTTGTATCTTACGATCTCGGAACTGTTTAAGCGCTTCCCTGACATCGAGCTGGCAGCAGAACCCGAACGCGACGGTAGCGACCACAATGCGGTGGTGTTCAAACAGCTCATGCTGAACACCAACTGCAAATAAACGGGGGAAAACCCTGTCCAAGTGGTGCGTGGCTCCTTTAAACTTGCTTGCACAAAAACTCTCGCCTGTCTTCGAGAGCAGATTTTCGCCCCGGGGGAGCAAGCATGAAGAAATCGATAGTAGGCTGCGCAGTGGCTGCGGCGCTGTTCAGCGCTGGAAATTCTGTGGCTGGCGGCCTGTGGATTAACGATTACGGTGATTTTGCCGGCGGTAGAGCCAGTGCAGGCGCAGCAGCAGGTACGGACGATGCTGCTGCGATAGCACACAACCCGGCCAGCGCGACCCGCATAGAGGGCAATCAGCTCTTCACCGCAGCCGGCGCTTTTCTTCCCTCGACCAAATTCGACACACAGTACAGCAACCCGCGAAATGGCTTTGACAATGGCAAGGACGCGGGCGTGAACGCCCCCACCGGCAGCCTGTCGTACATCCACGATTTCAGCTCCGATAGATGGGCAGGGGGAGTCTATTTTATCGGCGCGGCCGGGGCGGGGCTGGACTACGGCACCAAATGGTCGGGGCGCTACCAGGCCACGGACGTTGACCTGTTAATCGCGACAATTGCTCCCACAGTGGCTTACAGACTGACCGACAAGCTTTCAATCGGGGCCTCACTACAGTACTGGTATGCCGACCTGGATTTAAAGCTTAATGTACCGCGCCGCTCTATAAATCTCCCTGATGGCAAGGCTTCAGTCAATGGTGATGATAACGGCTTCGGTTTCACGCTGGGCGCCATGTATGAACTGACCAACCGGACCCGCTTCGGCATTAATTACCAGAGCGAATTGCAGCCTAAATTCGGCGGCGACATCAAGCTAAAATATCCGGACGGCCCTCCCCTGGCCGAGGAAGGTGCACAGGTGGCCTCGGATACAGAACTCAGTATGGCCCAGTATGTCAGGGTCGCAATGCATCACGACATGGATGAAAAATGGTCTGTCGACTTTACCATCGGCTGGGATGACTGGAGCCAGCTGGACAACGTTCTGCTATCCACTGAGCGCGGCAGTGCCGGCATTCCCACTAAATGGCATGACACTTACCACTATGCCTGGGGAACCCAGTACCGGCTGGACAAATACTGGACCTTGACCACCGGCGTGTCGTACGACACCAACCCGGTTAACGCGAACAACCGCAATGCGCAACTCCCTGTGGACCGCCAGGTTCGTGTCGCATTTGGTGCGCGTTATGATGTGAAAGAGACATTGTCCATAGGCGGCTATCTCAACTACGCCGATCTGGGAAAGGCGCGTATTGAAGCAGACAATTTCGGCGGCAAATACAAAGACAATAATGCGCTGCAAGTGATGGTAAACGCGAACTGGACGTTCTAGCCGCCCTTAAAGGGTTTCCGGCGCGTCCCGCCGGGCGCCCGCACTTCCCGGCATTTGCCGCCGACACTCCGGCCGCGCCTTAAGCACCATAGGGCAATTCCCAACATACCGAAATCGGGCCGGGCACGTTACAATTCGTATAAAACGCGCGCACAGCCCGAAAAGGAAACCCGTTGATGAAGAGCTACCGGTCTAGCCTGGTGGCGGCTGTTACTGCTGTTGCCTTGTGCAGCCCCGTACATTCGCAGGAAGTGGCAACTACCGCATTATCGGCTAACGCCGAAACAATGGATATGGCCGCAGTTATTGCCCTGTTGCAACAACAACAAAAGGAACTGGCGGCACAGCGCGCCCGACTGGACGAACAGGCCAGTAAGATCTCTATGCTAACCCAGGAACTGGATACCCTGCGCGCTGCACCGGGTACTGCCGGTGCAACACTGGTGGCAAGCGAGGAAACTTCCCGGCACAGTCCCCAAGCCGCTGCGGACACGGCGCCGGCAATATTGCAACGAGCTTCCTCCTCCGCTCCAGTGACGGCGCAAGCCGGCACGACAGATAAGGGCGGTATTGAGCAGCAGAACATGGATCAGGACGAGGCCGCCGTGGCCCAGGCCCAGACAGACGACCCCACCCAGGACATACTGAGTAACTTCCCGGGCGCCTGGCGTCTGCCCGGCACCAATGCAGCTATCAGCGTAGGCGGGTACATCAGGACGGCCGTAGTGCTGAACAGGGATGTGCTGGAAATTCCGGACCGGTTTATTGTCGGTTCTATCCCGGTAGATCAACCCGCCGATGGTGACAACGCGGCGCAGTCGAGCATTACGGCAAATCAGTCTCGACTCAACTTTGACATGCGCGATACTACCGACGCCGGTATTCTGCGCGCTTTTATAGAAGGCGATTTTACCGGGGACGGCAACACCTTCAAATTGCGACACGCATTCGGCCAGTGGGACAGGGTGCTGGCGGGGCAAACCTGGTCGGCCTTTGTCGATACCCAGGCGACCCCCGAGGAAGTTGACTTCGAAGGCCTCAATGGCCGCATCAACGTACGCCAGAGCCAGGTGCGCTACTCCCCTCGTATCGGAGAGGATTTCCAGGTCGAGCTGTCATTGGAAGATCCCAACCCGCAAATCCAGAATGGCAACGGGGTAACCCGGATACCCGATGTCGTGCTCGCCGGCCGGTTCAGTCCCCACCAGCGCCTGCACCTCAAGGCCGCAGTGTTGGGGCGCCAGATCAGGGGGCAGGAATCCATCTCTAACGGCACAGGCGGTGAAGTCGAGACTGGTGGTGTGGATAAAAGTTATGCCTGGGGATTGAGTTTGAGCGGCAGCGTTGCAATGCCCACGTTCGACAGCCGGGACAAGTTCCTGTTCCAGCTTAATCGCGGCAACGGTATCGGCCGTTATGTGAATGACCTGAACAGCATCGGCAACTACGATGGTATTTTCAACCCGAATACCGGCGAGCTGGAACTGTTTAATGTGTTTTCAGGCTACGGCTCGGCACAGCACTGGTGGGGCGACACCCTGCGCTCGAACTTTACCCTGGGGTTCGTCGACATAAACAACCCCGGCTTCATCGACGGAGACGCCTACAAGCGTACGATTCGAGCCTCCGCCAATATCCTGTGGAACCCCACGACGCGTATTGATACCGGCATGGAATACCTCTGGGGGCGCCGGGAAAATAAAAACGGTGACCATGGCGACGCGCAGCAGATTCAAATGATGGTGCGATACCTTTTCTAGGGAGCAACAATATGCAACTTTCCAAATTAATGGCCTGCCTGTTACTCGTCGCACCAGTTGCCCTGGCTGACACCCTGACCGTAAAGAATAACAAGGGCGAACCCCTGGCCAGGGCCATGGTTACGCAAACCCCGGTCAGCCAGCCTGCGGCAGATCTCAGCGACGACGGTTACGCCCCGGACGGCGTCACCAATACCAGCGCAACAGTTCTCACCCGCTTTACCGATAGCGCCGGCGAGGTCGACTTTGATTCCGCCACTGTGCCGGTGCGCTACCGGATTCGTGCCCAGGGCCATGTGGACAGTTACCTCGACGTGCTGGAAGACGAGGTGGTACTGCAGCCTATGACAGAGGAGCAGTACATTGCCAGCTACCCCTCCAATGTCTGGCTGTCGCAGCTCAGCTTTGGCGGCGACGAGGAATTGAAGAAGACGTTTCTGCTCAATTGCGCCTTTTGCCACCAACAGGCCTCCCCGTTTATGCGCAATGAACGTACCCAGGAGCAGTGGATCAACGTTATCGAACGTATGAATACCTACGGCGCACGGCTGCCCGACGATGACCATGCACGGGTCGCCAAATTGCTGCAGGAAGAGTACCGCGAACTGCGCGAGCACCCCGAACAGGTGCCCGAGCCGCGCCGCTGGGAGGCGCACCTTTCCGCTATCGAGATGACCGAGTGGCCCATCGGCGACGGCTTCTCACAGATGCACGATTTCCTGCTGCACCCCAACGGCTATATTTATATTGGTGACAATCTGTTTGACCGCATTTACGAGCTGGATCCGGACAGTGGCGAATACACTGTCTACAAGGTGCCTCACGACGAAGACATGGGCCTCGGTGGCATCATGGGCAATCGCTTCAAGGTGTTTCCCAAGATGTACAACTACATGGGCGTACACTCCTTTGCCTACTCGAAAAAAGACGGCAACATATTTATTACGCCCTCCATGCAACAAGCCCTGCTTGAGTTCGACATCGAGACCAAGCAATTTATCAGTCACGAAATGCCGGAGGGTTATTACCCGCACACCATTCGCGTTGATGACAAGGACCGCGTGTGGTTCACCCTGGCGTTGTCATCCCAGGTGGCGATGTTCGATCGCACCAATGGGGAATTTACCCTGTACGACCTGCCGGCGCGTGGTTTCAAGGAGTGGCTGATACTCAAATCGCTGCCAATCTTGTTCAGTATTAATCCGGAGAACCGTCCACAGCCCTCCCCCAATCGTGAGTCCACCGGGCTGCCTATGCCCTACGGTATCGATATCGCGCCGGACGGCATGGTGTGGGTGGCCAGGCTCTACGCCAACGATCTCGCCAGAATCGACCCCGACACTGGCGAGGTTACGATGATTGATTTTCCTTTCAACGGGCCCAGGCGCCTGCGCATAGATGCCGACGGCAACCTATGGATTGTCGCCTTCCAGGATTCACTGCTGGTGAAATATGCACCGGGCACAGCAAAGTTCACAAGCTATGAACTTCCTGTGATAAACGAAGTACCCTACGCGCTCAACGTTGACCGCGACCGCGGGGTCGTCTGGGTCAATGGCAACCAGTCAGATACCATCCTCGGCTTCGATATCGCCACTGAAAGCTGGAAAGTCTACCCTATGCCGCGCCAGCGCTTTTTCACCCGGGATATCGAGATTTCCGAGGAAGATGGGGCCATCTATACCACCAACTCACACTTTCCCACCTGGCAGTCGGAGGGCGGTGTGCCCACGCTGCTGCGTATTACACCGGTTTCCGAGTAGTCACAGTGCGGCCACCGGCACCAGGCCCCCTGCCCTCACTGATCAGCTTGCTGATACTGTGCTGCTGCACGTTTACCGCTGCGGCAGCGCCTGGCTGGATGTACTACGGCGGCGACCAGGGAGGACGCCACTACTCCCAGGCGGGCCAGATCAACCGCAGCAACGTCGGCGATCTGGAGGTCGCCTGGGTCTTTCAAAGTGGCGACATGGAGCGCTACGGCGAAGAGATGAAAAACACCTCCACGCAAAGTACACCCATTCTCTTGCCGGAAGCTGCCGGTCAATCCCTGGTGTACTGCACACCCTTCAATCGGGTCATCGCACTGGATCCTGGCGATGGCAGCAGGCGCTGGAGCTTCGACCCGAAAATTAATCGCGGCGGTGACAGGCCTTTCCGCTGCCGCGGTGTCAGCTATGCCGAGGAACTTCGTGCAGGCGCGGATGATAGCTGCCGCCACCGCCTGTACTTGAGCACCCATGATCGCAGCCTGTGGGCCATAGATGCGATCACCGGAAAACCCTGCGCAGAATTCGGTGAAAGCGGCAGGGTGCTGCTCTACGGCGAGGAGGGGTTTGTACCGGGTGAGGTTAGCAACTCCTCCGCCCCGATGGTGGCAGACGGGATAGTCGTCACCGGCTCAACGGTGCTTGATTTCGCCCGCGCCACCACACCGCGCGGCACCGTTATGGCATTCGATAGCTTCAGCGGTAAATTACTGTGGCAGTTTGATCCCCTCCTCGGTCGCCCCAACAGCGGCAGTGCCAATGTCTGGGCACCGATGTCCGTCGATATTGAAAACGGCTTGTTGTACCTGCCTACCAGCGCCGCATCGCCGGACTACTACGGTGTAGACCGACCCGGCGACAATCTCTACGCGAACAGTGTGGTGGCGCTGGACCTGCACACCGGCGAGGTCCGCTGGCATTTTCAGCACGTGCGCCACGACCTGTGGGACTACGACACCCCGGCGCAGCCAATCCTGTTCGAGTGGCGCAAAGGCGGGGCGCGCATTCCAGCCCTGGCACAGCTGACCAAGCAGGGACTGGTATTCGTGTTCAACCGCCTGACCGGCGCGCCCTTGTGGGAAATCACCGAACAGCCCGTACCGCCGTCACAGATTCCCGGCGAGCACAGTGCCGCCACGCAACCAAAACCCATCGCCCCACCCCAGCTGCTGGATCCTTTTCTGATGCCGGCGGATGCCTGGGGATTGACCCCATGGGACAGGGGCGACTGCGCCCGGCAGTTGGCCGAGCTGGAAAACCTGGGCCTGTTCACACCTAACAGTGAACGCCTGACGCTGATGTTTCCCGGCAGTCTCGGCGGCGCCAACTGGGGTGGTGGCGCGTTAGTGGGCGATTCCGGACTGCTGCTGGTCAACGTCAACAACGTGGCATTCACCGGGCAACTGATTCCCACCCCGCTGAATGCCGATGCCGATGGCGACCGCCAGGATCACCCGGCCGCGGGACACCGAATGCGGGTGACGATGAAAGGCACGCCCTACGACATCGAGATTGGCAGTCTGCAATCGCCCCTGGGTATTCCCTGCAACCCGCCGCCCTGGGGCAAGCTGGTGGCGGTTGACCTGTTCAAAGGTACCATCGCCTGGGAGACCGCACTGGGATCGGTACATGAAATGGGCCCGGTAACCGCACCCTTCCACATTGAGTGGGGCACCCCTAATCTCGGTGGCGGTATTGCTACCGCTGGCGGCTTGTTCTTTATCGGCGCCACCATGGACCGACAAATTCGTGCCTTTGACGCAAGTAACGGCGATACCCTGTGGCAGTACACCCTGCCGGTAGACGCCGCGGCCACACCAATGACCTACGAGTACAAGGGCCGGCAATACGTGGTGATAAACGCCGGTGGGCATCATATGTTCGGCCGGGATATGGGCGACTACCTGTATGCCTTCGCACTGCCTGACTAAAGGGAACTGATTGTGAAAAAAGCACTGACCGTATTTGCCCTGCTCCTGGTCATGATAGTGCTGGTCGCCGGCGGCTTCCTGTTACTCAATGACTCTCCGGCGAAAACTCTGGAGTCATTTGCCATTCGTCACGCGGACAAACTCCCACTGGCCTACCTGGGCGAAAAACTGTTCGACAAGCACTGCGCCAGCTGCCATGACAACCCGGCGATGCACGCCCCCAGCCGGGAAGCCCTGTCCGGCTTCTCCAAGGAAACGGTAATGGTGGCCCTGGAATTCGGCAAGATGCAGCCCATGGCAGCACACCTCAGCAAGCAGGAACGCGGGCTGATAGCGATCTATCTCGCGGGCTCTGCGCCGGCTGATGAGTGGATTGCCGAACACCAGTGCAGCGAACCGGCAGGCGACGATGTCACCGAATATGTCGCCAACTGGGGCCTGGGCACCGACAACAGACGATTTGTCCCGGCCGAACTTACGGGTATCAACCGCGGCAATACAGGCCAACTGGAGCTGGCCTGGAGCCTCGCTTTCCCCAAAGTCACAGACATGCGTTCACAACCCGCCATCGTAGGTGACACGCTGTACTTCGGCGACAAGACCGGCAAGCTATACGCTATCGACCGCTTTAGCGGATGCATCCGCGGCCACAGGGAAGTTCTCAGCGGCATCCGCTCAGCCATTACCGTCGCCACACTGGAAAACGGCAGAAAACTGCTGGTATTTGCCGACTCCATGGCGTCAATTTACGCACTGGACCCGGAGACCCTGGAGACCGTCTGGCAGGAAGCCGCCCGCATCTATGACACCTCGGTTATCACCGGCTCTATCAGCTACTACAACAACCGCCTGTTCGTGCCAATATCCTCCTATGAGGTGGCGGTGTCGGGCAGCCCCAGCCATATCTGCTGTAAATCTCACGGCGGTGTGATTGCACTGGATGCCAGCAACGGCGAAAAAGTGTGGGAATGGCACGGCACTGAAGACGCCACGCTGCAGGGGCAAAATGCAGATGGCGCCGATCTCTACGGCCCCTCCGGAGTCAGCGTCTGGAGCACACCCACCGTCGACGCGAAACGCAATCGTATCTATATAGGCACCGGTGAGAACCTGTCACACCCCACTACCGACACGTCTGACGCGATCGTCGCGCTGGATATGGACAGCGGCGAACTCGCCTGGCGTTTTCAGGCCCTGGCAGACGATGCCTGGAATGCCGCCTGCCTCAATGGCGGCGCCAACTGTCCGCCCAATGCCGGCGGTGATTTCGACTTCGGTGCATCGGTAATCATGGCAGCACTGCCGGATGGCTCGGAGCTGCTACTGGCGGGCCAGAAATCCGGTGATGTGTATGCGCTGTCGCCAGAACCCGTCAGCCCTGACGGGGAGCTCGTCTGGCAACGTCAGGTCAGCAATGCCGCGATCGGGCCCAATCTTGCCCAGACGACCACGAATGGCGGCGTGCATTGGGGCATGGCGCTGTCCGGCCAGCGCCTGATGGTAGCCGCAGCAGATCCCGAAAGAGTGCGCCCGGAGTATGTCCCCATGCCCGGCCTGCACGCACTGGACCTGGCAAGCGGCGAGATACTCTGGTTTCAGGGAGTCACCCGAGGCTGCGAGATTGCAGAGGAGGACAAGCCAATGATAGGTCTGCAGAATATGCGCGCCGGAAAAAAAGTTGAGCTGGCCGACCAGTACCGCTGCTCCTTCTACTACGGCCTGTCAGCTGCCCTGCTGGCCACCCCGGAACTGGTCTTCAGCGCCGGCCTGGACGGCAGGGTTCGCGCCTTTGATATCACCACCGGTGACCTGCTCTGGCAGGATGCTACCGCCCGCGCTTTTGATGCCGACAATGGCATCAGCGGCCACGGCGGTGCCATCGATGTCAGCGGGCAGGTGATTGCAGGTGACTGGCTTTACGTGCAGTCTGGCTACTCCATGTTCGGGCAACTACCGGGCAATATGTTGCTGGCCTACCGGGTGGGCGCAGCGCACAGCGAACCCTGAGCTACACTGGTACAAACCCCGACAAACAGACGCGAGCGAAGACACCATTATGGACAAGGCAAAACGGGCATCCGATACCCCAATAGCTGTCGAAGTCGAAGCCGGAAAGGCCTATTTCTGGTGCGCCTGCGGCCTCAGTCAGGTGCAGCCCTTCTGTGATGGCTCCCACCAGGACACGGGTTATTCACCGCTGCGCTACGACGCCAATGAATCGGGCAAAGTCTTTTTTTGCGGCTGCAAGGCCAGCAGCAACGCCCCACTGTGTGATGGTAGCCATAACAACTGATGGAAAAATTTGAGCAAATATACCAGCGGGCCAGCGAGCGCAAAGGTGGTGAGACGGCACTGAAACGGCTGCTGCCAAAAGTGCGCGGCGCCAGAGCACTGGGCAATACTGGCGACGATCGCTACCTCGCCGAAATGACGCGCTGCGTATTCCAGGCCGGCTTTGTATGGCGAGTAGTAAATAACAAATGGGACGATTTCGAGGACGTGTTCTTCGGATTTCCACCGGAAAAAATTGTGATGTTAAGCCCTGACCAGATCGATCGTATCTGCCAGAACCCCCGCATTATCCGCAATCGTCAGAAAGTCCTGAGCATACAGCACAACGCGCGTTTTCTTCTCGATGTCGCCAGAGAACACGGCGGTTTCGGCAAATTTATCGGGCGCTGGCCCGCGGCGGACTTGATTGGACTGTTCGCCTATCTGAAAAAGTTTGGCTCACGCCTGGGCGGCATGACGGGCCAGCGGGTGTTGCGCAATATGGGTAAGGATACCTTCGTAATAACCGCCGACGTGGGGCGCTGCCTGCAACGGGCAGGGCTGGATATCAGCTCCAACCCTGTCAGTAAAAGGGAGCTGACACTGGTACAGCAGGCCTTCAATACCTGGCACGAACAGTCTGCCCTGCCCTATAGCCACATCAGCCGTATTTGCGCCTACTCACTGGAGTAACCCCCCAACAATCGCTTTCATTTTTTGTGAGCCGCTTCACAAGTCGGCCTCAAAACAGCACTTTGACGCCCGAAAATAAGGCTATCCGACACGATTTAGGACACACTATTTGGCAACTTGAGAAGCTACCCAGCCGCCAAAAACAGGGGCGTTGCCTACAACTATGAATACCATCGTCAAGAACCCGCAGGGAAGATCTGCCGTTTTCGAGGCCAAAGATCTTTCACCGCATGCCTATAGGGGCGCTGAGCGCAGACGCCTGCACCGCCGCGGCAACATTGATCGCCGCGCGGAAATGCGTTTCGATATGGACAAGCCTGACCGCCGAGCCTGCGCCGGTCGTCGCGCCGACGACAAGAGACCGAGTTTCTGGTAGCGACCGCTCGCTACTGCCTGGCCAGTACATGACTGGTATACACTGTGGCGGTAAGCAATAACATCGCCCCACCCTGGTGAGCGGCCGCCAGCGCCACGGGGACATGCAACAACAGGGTGCTGATCCCCATTACCAACTGCCCCGCAAGCACCACCAGCAAAAGTGTCACCGCCATCCTGCCACGACCGCTTCTATATACCAGCGTTGCGAAAATGCCGATAAGCACCGTCAACACATAAGCAAATATACGGTGGTTGAATTGGACAGTGGTTATATCCTCGAATATATCCAGCCAGGCCGGGGTACCCGCATACAGGCCCCTGGGAATGAATGAGTCTCCCATCAATGGCCAGGTGCTGTAGGCAAACCCGGCGCGGGTGCCAGCCACCAGACCGCCAGAGAGAATCATAAGATAGACCAGCCCCACCAGGACACGAGAGAAACCTGCGTGCGGTCTAGCGACCGGTGAGCTGCGGGAAGGGTCGGCGCGAAACAGCAGATCAAAGGCGAGCCATATCATGTAGGCATAAATTGCGACGGCCAGCCCCAGGTGTGCGGTCAAGCGGTACTGACTGACCCGGGGGTTATCCACCAGCCCGCTCTTGACCATATACCAGCCCAATAGACCCTGGCAGCCACCCAGAAAAAACAGTACCAGCAACTTCGGCATCAGACCCGGCCGAATCCGCCCCCGCCAGGCAAAATACAGCAGCGGCAACAGGAACAGTACACCGATAAGCCGGCCCAGCACGCGATGCAGATACTCGTACATGAAGATCGACTTGAAATCATCTAGACTCATACCGCGATTAACTTTCTGGTACTCCGGGAACTGCCGGTACTTGTCGAACGTTTCCTGCCACGCCTGTTCCGACAGTGGCGGGACTACCCCCACCAGGGGTTTCCATTCAACCATGGACAGACCGGAGTTGGTCAGGCGGGTAACGCCCCCGAGCAGAATCATGCCGAGAATAACGACTGCACACAGCAACAGCCAGCTCGCTACCTGACGGTCGTGATAATCTTTTTCAATAAAGCTCATGCGTATAAACCCAAATCCCGGGCGCGAAATAATACACCATATCGCGCTGCGGGGCAGGCGTGAGGGAAGGAGTCCACCACCCTGGACAGGTCAGTTCAAGGAGTGACTGGTTGTGGGTTCACCCCACTCAGAAGCTACTCAAACACCATTTCAGGCACGTCATCCGGCACCACCAGTTCACCTGCGGTCAGTCTCTTGATCTCCTCCACGCTCACACCCGGAGCGCGTTCCCGCAGCATAAACCTGCCATCTTCGATATCCAGCAGTGCCAGATCGGTCAGCACTCGCTTGATACAACCCTTGCCCGTTAGTGGCAGGGTGCACTCGCGCAACAGCTTGGATTCGCCATGTTTGGAGGCGTGGGTCATGGTGACGATGATATTGTCGGCACCGGCCACCAGATCCATGGCGCCACCCATGCCTTTTATCAGTTTTCCGGGAATCATGTAGGAAGCGATATTCCCCTGGCAATCCACCTCAAACGCACCCAACACCGTGAGGTCCACATGGCCGCCACGAATCATCGCGAAAGAGTCTGAGGAGGAAAACAGCGATGCGCCCCTGGCCATGGTGACGGTTTGCTTGCCGGCATTAATCAGGTCCGGGTCTACCTCGTCCTCCCGCGGGAAAGGGCCCATACCCAGCAGCCCGTTTTCCGACTGCAACATGACCTCCACCCCATCGGGTATATAATTCGCTGCCAGCGTCGGGATACCGATGCCAAGGTTAATATAAAATCCGTCCTGGAATTCCTGCGCGACACGTTGCGCCAGTTGTTCACGAGTCAAAGCCATTGCCTGCTCTCCTTATGCGCTGCGCACGGTGCGCTGTTCGATGTTTTTCTCAAAAGTCCCCTGGATGAGCCGGTGTACGTAGATACCAGGCAGATGTATCTCATCCGGATCGAAGGTACCCACCTCTACAATCTCCTCAACTTCCACCACCGCAACTCGGCCCGCGGTAACCGCCATGGGGTTAAAGTTGCGCGCCGTCTTGCGAAACATCAGGTTGCCATAGCGGTCAGCCTTCCAGGCCTTGGCGATAGAGAAGTCGCCCCGGATAGCCTCCTCCAGAATATAGTGCCGGCCATCAAATTCCCTTACCTCTTTGCCCTCCCCCACCGGCGTGCCGTAGCCAGTTGCAGTGTAGAAAGCCGGTATACCCGCGCCGCCCGCCCGCATTTTTTCGGCGAGAGTGCCCTGGGGTGTGAGCTCCACCTCCAGCTCACCACTCATCATCTGGGCTTCAAACAGGGCATTTTCGCCCACGTAGGAAGCGACCATTTTGCGAATCTGCTTGTCCTTCAGCAGAATGCCCAGGCCGAAATCGTCGGTGCCACAGTTGTTGGAAACCATGGTCAGGCCACGGGTACCCTTGCGCCGGATCTCCTTGATCAGGTTCTCCGGTATCCCGCAGAGCCCGAAACCGCCCGCGACGACCGTCATATTATCTTCCAGGCCAGCCATGGCTTCTTCATAGCTCCCCACTACCTTGTCAAATCCGGACATTATTCTCTCCTGTAACGACCCGCACGCGCTGGCGCGTTCACACTCTAGCGTAGCGTATACCGGTACGACCGCGGCAATTATTCAAGTTTGCCTAGAGTGCGACAGCGGCCTATATTTATCAAATTAATTTAATTGAATAACTAATAGGTATTTTAAATGAGTGCAACCATCCGGCAACTGCACTGTTTTGTGGCAGTGGCCCGGTCCGGCAGCTTTGCCGAGGCCTGCTCCCTGTTACACCTGTCGCAGCCTGCGTTGAGCATCGCTATCAGGAATCTCGAGCAGGAGATTGGCGGCAAATTGCTGCAGCGCTCCACCCGCTCTGTGACACTGACGCCGGAGGGTGCGAAGTTCTATCCCGTGGTACAACGCTTGCTACGAGACTGGGACAGATCCCTGGAAGACGTGCGCAACCTGTTCGCCCTGCGTCGCGGCAAATTGGATATCGCCGCAGTGCCCACCTTTGCCAGCAGTTTGCTACCTGCGGTACTGGCCGAATACCACGGACATTACCCCGACATCAATATCAGCGTACACGACGTGATAACTGAGAACGTGGTGGAAATGGTTCGGGAGAGCCGGGTTGAGCTCGGGGTGACCTTTGATCCCGGGGAGGCCGATGACCTGAATTTCGCACCGCTGTTTCGCGATCGGTTTGTCGCGGTACTTCCAGCCGGACACGAATTGCTTTCCAGGAAAAACCTGAAATGGCGCGAACTGAAAAAATACCCCTACCTCGCCCTGCAGCGTCCCTCCAGCATCCGGCGTCTCATCGATACTGCCCTGTTGAAGCACGATATCAACCTTCTGCCCGCTTTCGAGGCACATCAGTTGGCCAGTATCGGTCGCATGGTCACGGCCGGACTGGGAGTGAGTGTCGTGCCCGCCCTGAGTATCAGCCAGATGGAGGAAATGGGCGCCGAGTGCCGCCCCCTGAGTGGACCTGTGATCACCAGGGAACTTGGCGTCATCACCCGCAAGCGGCAGCCTTTGTCAGCGGCCGCACAGGCCATGCTTGAGGTCATTGCCCGCTGGGCTGATCCCGCGATTCCGACGCATTTGACATCATCCTGATTTCCAGTGGTGTGCTGGTATCGAGATGAACATCGCGTTGCGGGAACGCTACAACAATACCCGCCGCGTTGAGACGGCGATTGATGTCCAGCATCAATTCGCTTGAGGTCACCAGGCGTGTGTCCAGTTGATCCAGGAAAAAGCGCACCCGGATAAGCAGGCTGTTATCGCCGAATTCTTCAAAGGTGACGACGGGTTCCGGGTCACTGACGATCACAGGGTGCTGGTGTGCCGCTTCCCGCACAATCGCGATAGCGTCATCCAGGTCGGTGCCATAGGCCACACCCACCGCCACCGTGGAACGTGTAACCTGATCCGACAGCGACCAGTTAAGCAGTTGTTGAGTAATAAATTCCTTGTTGGGGACCAGCAGTTCACGCCGGTCAAAATCCCGAATAGTAGTGGCCCGGATGCGAATTTTCGTCACCCTGCCGGAAGTGTTGCCCACGGTGACCACGTCACCTACCCGTATCGGCTGCTCAAACAGGATGATAAGACCGCTGATAAAATTGGCGACAATCTCCTGCAAGCCGAAGCCTATGCCGACGCTGAGTGCTGCCACCGCCCACTGAATCTGTGACCAGCTGCCGCCCATGGAACTCAGCACACCCACCACCAACGCACCTGTTACCGCGTACTGGAAGACCCGGGTTACGGCGTAGGCAGATGCTGCCCGCACACCCATTTTCTGGCGCAGCAGGATCTCCAGCAGCCCGGGAATCCGGCGCAGCACCACCCAACCCAGCACAGCAATGGCCAGGGCAAATGCCACATCGGCCAGCGTGACTGGTACCGGAACCACCTTGCCGTCAACCTGGCCAGACTGGTACCACAACTGCACCGAATCGAGAATACCCAGAGCGGGAACCACCTCCGCCCAGATCGCCAGGATGGCGCCAAGCAGTCCAAGCAGCGTGAGCAAGCTGATCAGTTTTGTACCCTCGTCGCTGAGTAACTCCGGGTCGTTCTCCAGCGCTTCCTCTTCGGGGCTGGGCTCTCCTTCCTCGGCGGATGCTTGTGCACTCTCTGCCCTGGCCCGGGCAACCATGCGCCGCCGTGTCATACGCAGCCAGCGCATGGCCAACTCGTTCAGCAAAAACACCCCGGCACAGGCCGCTGCCGTCTTGGCAAGCAGTAAACTGAATAGTATCGCCGTGTAAATGTAGCCACAGACGACTGCAATGGTTGTTGCCACCGGCACCCATATGAGCACCTGGCGCATAAAGCGGCCAAGTGTAGAGCCTCTCGAGGAGACCCTGTCGGTAAGCAACATGCTCACTTTGTCATCCATATAGGGGGGTATGTAGCGGAAGAAATACGCCATGGAAAGAAGCACAAGAATCACGGCGAGCGCGCCAAGGGGGCCGCCGATTTCCCGCGGGTAGAGAGATATGGAAAAGAACACCAGAATTGCCGATGGCAGGAAAGTCCGCTGCAACACCCTCAGTTGCTCGTAGACCTGCGTTGTGCGCTGGGCTGGCCAGCGAAAATGCGAGGCCACCAGGCCCCTGGGCATCATTACCACGCGCAGGAACTCCAAGCCCCAGAAATACAGTGCCCCCCGCGCCAGCGCTGTGTGCAAAGCGACCGCCAAAGCCGACTCAGTCTCCTGCATTTCAAACAATTGCCCAATGGCCCACATCAGCAGCGGCCATTTCACTGACAGTACTCCGCTGAAAAAAAGCGCCTCAAGCGTATTGGCATATTTGTCGGTTCGCACATATCCGACTTCCCTGCCGCTGCCGATAATCCGGGCCCTGATGTTGCGGCTGCGATAGACCAGCAGGAGCACCAGCGCCAGCGCGGCGACCACGACCGGTTGCCTGAGAAGTTCACCCGGCAACAAACTGGCCTCCCGTGCCCAGCGTTCGGCCGTAAAGACTTCACTCAGCTGTGCCGGCAGGCCATCGGCTCTAAAAAGCGAAAACGGATCACGCGATGGAATCCACAGCAGTCGCTCCTGAATGAAGTGCCGGTAGTCATTGATAGCTTTCGCGTAGCTCTGCAGGTCGATCTCGAGATTAGTCAGAGCGTCAATATAGAGATTCTCAAGATCCAGCGCCTGACGCACCAGATCGCGTCGATTATGCGCAAGTTCAAGTAAGTCCGGACGAACCAGCGCCTGCGTTTCGCTATCCAGGTGAACAATCAGCTTGTCCACGTATTCACTGGTGTCGAACAGCTGGCGCCGTTCTTCCTCCAGTTCGAGCTGGCGCACGCTGCCCAGGGCGATATTCTCGTTAACCTCTTCAATTTCGTTTTTTTGTTCCCGCTCACGCGGCAACTGCGCCTGCTGTTCACGCAGGACGTGGCCAACAGCGGCGTTCATACCGAGAATGTTCACCTTGCGCTCGATAGCCTTGAGTGCTGTCTCCAGCAGCTCCGCGCGCTCTGACACAATCTGCTCACGCGCTCTGGCACGCTCCAGCGCTTCACCGGTCTGGACAAATGAACCGCTCAACTCAGCGTTGTCATCCGCCAGCTGCTGCACCAGAGCATGCTTGCCCTGGGCACCGGCCAGCACCTTTTGAGCTTCTACCTGGGCCTGGCTGGCCTCTCCCTGGCGCAGTGAATTCGCCCGCTGCTCCATGGCGGATAAATGCCGCTCCAACTGCTTTATATCCTGCGTAACGCGGTCCTGTTTAGCGATCAGGAGCTGCAGTCGCATCGGTTGACTCAGCAATTCCTCGTCCAGCGCGGCCTCTTCAGCCAGCGCGCTGGCGCTCCGTGCCTGTGTCAGCCAGCGATTGGCCTCATCCAGGCGGTCAGCATTGTCGTCCTCAGGCAAAAAGGCCAGGCTGGATTGAAGATCGGGGATCAGGCTGCCCAGCTCTGTCAACCTCGCGCGAATCTCTGCCGCTCGCTGCGGCATGCTATTGATCGCAGCTCGGATATCGTCGAGATTACTTTTGCTTGCCGCCAGTTCAGCCCGGCTGAGCTGCACCTGCTGTTCCATCTCCGCCAGAGATGTAGAACCTGCTAAATCGGGAGGAGCAACATGTCTCTCGACCAGAGTTGCACCGATGGCGATAGCCTCTTTGCCGGCACCGGCCCTGGCCTTGGCATACTTTTCACGCAAGTCCAGATACTCGTCCCTGTCGATCAGGGCTGCCCGAGTTTCATTGTAGAGAGCGAGCAATCTGGCTCGCTCTGGATCATCCGGCGTGGTATTCGCGGTCACATCGGCGACCGCATTATCCACATCTTCCAGAGTGACTTGCACCTCTGGCGGCTGCCCCAGCGCAGCTGTGGCGAGCATCAGTAGTGCCATAAATGACACTCCCAGCTTGGAAATGCTGCTAATTGTAAACACCGCCAGTAGCCCTTATTGTAAACTAACAACACTCTAACCTGCCCGCACACATGTGGCCAGCGCGCGGCCCGTGGCGTAGAATGCGCGGCCCATTATCAGTGTCCTACCCCATGCCTCTACTACGACTCGACCATGCCAGCCTGCACTACGGAACCCAGGTGCTTCTCGACGAAGTCGATCTGGTTATCACCAAAGGTGACAAACTGGGCCTGCTGGGACGCAACGGGACCGGCAAAACCACCCTGCTGAAAGTACTGGCGGGGGAGCTGAGTGCAGACAGCGGCGAGCGCTGGCTGCGCCCTGGTGTAAAGCTGGCGCGGCTGCAGCAGACATTGCCCGACGCCGACGAACTGACGGTATACGATGTTATCGCGGCAGGCCTCGCCGAGGCCGGCGCACTGGTTGCCCAATACCACCATCTCGTGCACGACACCGTTGACACAGATCTGGACAAACTCGCCCGAGTGCAGCAGCAGTTGGAAAATGTGGATGGCTGGACGCTGCAGCAGCGCATTGAAACAATCATCAGCCAACTGCAGCTGCCCCCGGATTCCACCATGGGTGAGCTGTCTGGCGGCTGGCGCCGCCGGGTGGCCCTGGGCCAGGCTCTGGTGGGCGACCCCGACATCCTGCTGCTGGACGAACCCACCAACCACCTCGACATCCCGGCGATCAACTGGCTGGAAGAGCAACTGCGCAATTTTCGCGGCTCTCTCATCCTGATCACTCACGACCGGCGCTTCCTGCAAAATGTCGCCAATAGCATTGCCGAGCTCGATCGAGGCCACCTCACCGTATGGCGCGGCCATTACCAGGGCTTTCTCGCTCACCGGGAACAGCAACTGCAGGCTGAAGAGCGGGCCAACGACTTGTTTGACAAGAAACTGGCCCAGGAAGAGGTGTGGATACGCCAGGGCATCAAGGCCAGGCGGACCCGCAACGAGGGCCGTGTAAGGGCACTGGAAGCCATGCGGAATGAACGTTCCCGGCGCAGAGAGCGCCAGGGCGGTGCTGGCTTTGCGGTGGAAGATGCAGGCCAATCCGGTAAAATCGTCGTAGAGCTGAAAAAGGTGTGCCAGGCGTTTGGCGATCGCACCATCATCCGCGATTTCTCCACCATTATTCAGCGCGGTGACCGCATTGGCATAGTCGGCGCCAATGGCGCGGGCAAATCTACCCTGGTTAAAATTCTGCTGGGCGAACTGCAGCCCGATAGCGGGGAAGTCAAACGTGGCACCAAGCTTGAAATCGCCTACTCGGACCAACTGCGTGGCAAGCTGGAACCCGAGAAAAACCTGATCGACAACATTTGCGGCGGCCAGGAGTTCATTGAGATCAACGGCAAGCGACGGCATGCGATCTCCTACCTCGGAGACTTCCTGTTTAGCCCGGAGCGGGTCAGAACCCCCGTTAAAGCCTTATCCGGTGGCGAGCAAAACCGGGCAGTATTGGCGCGTCTGTTCAGCAAGCCAGCGAACCTGCTGGTGCTGGATGAACCCACCAATGACCTGGACATCGAAACGCTGGAATTGCTGGAGGAAATCCTGCTCAGCTTCGACGGCACCGTTTTACTGGTAAGTCACGATCGCGAATTTATGGACAATGTGGTCACCAGCCTGCTGGTCGTAGAGGGCAATGGTGTGGTGAGCGAACATTCCGGTGGCTACAGCGATTGGCTGGCGCGCGGCGGCCGTCTCATTGAGAGCAGCGGCGAGTCAGGCAAGCCGTCTACAGAGGCAGCCGCCCCCTTGCCGGCGGCAACAGCGACACAAAAGGCGCCAGAGAAAAAGAAGAAGCTGTCTTACAAGGATCAGCGCGAACTGGACGCAATGCCCGCGTTGCTGGAGTCGCTGGAACAACGCCAGAAGGAACTCGAAGCCGCCATGGCGGCGGCGGACTTCTACCAGCGTGAGCACACAGAAGTGCAGGATGTGATCGCGCAACTGGCCGCGGTAAACGCGGAAATGGAAACCGCCTTTGAACGCTGGGCGGAACTCGAGGGCGCTGAGTAGCAACCCTCATTTAACCCGCAGCGGCCGAGTTTTCACAAGTTCACAATACAGCCACCACCGCATCCACCAGGTAATCAATATTGCGGGCATTCACGCCCGCAACATTGATCCGGGATGAGTCCAGCATGTACACACTGTATTCCTCACGCACCCGCAAGGCTTGTTCAGTGCTCAGGCCGAGGAATGAAAACATGCCATTCTCCCGCTCGATAAAACCGAAGTCCCGGCCACTTTTCTGCTCCAGCTTTTGCCGTAAGTCTGTGCGCAGGCCGTTAATACGCTGGCACATTGACGCCAGCTCAGTGCGCCAGGAATCAGCCAAGGCCTCGCTGCCGAGTATCCTCCCCGCCAGCAGGGCGCCGTGCGCCGGGGGCATGGAGTAGATCCGCCGCGCGGCAACCAGCGCCTGGCTTACAATGGCCTGGGCGTTGGCTTCATCCCGGCAGACGAACAGGGCGTGGCCCACACGCTCCCGGTACAGGCCCATATTTTTGGAACAGGATGCGGCCACTATCACTTCCGGTAAGCGCTCTACCAGCAGGCGCAAACCGGCTGCATCCTCCTCCAGCCCCTGTCCCAGACCCTGGTAAGCGATATCAACAAATGGCGTGAAGCCCTGGCGCTCGGCCATCCCGGCGATCACGCCCCACTGATCCAGCGTCAGATCAGCGCCACAGGGGTTGTGGCAGCAGCCGTGCAACAGCACCACATCCGAGGCCCCGGCCTGCTTCAGATCCGACACCATGGCATCAAAATCCACGCTGTGGCCCAGCGGGTCATAGTAGCGATAGGCCGCAAACTGCAGCCCCGAACTCCCCAACAGCGGAAAATGCACGGGCCAGGAGGGGTCGCTCACCCAGACTTTCGCATCGGGGGCTGCCGCACGGATAATTTCGGCACCGATGCGCAGGGCACCACAGCCGCCCGGTGCCTGTACGCTACCCACCCGATTTTCGCTGAGAGCCGAACTGTTTTCACCCAGTAGCAGGCGCTGCATACCCCGATTGAAACTCTCGTCTCCCGCCGGCGGCATATAGGCCTTGGTGACCTCCTCGGCCACCAGCGCCTGCTGCGCCTGCCGGACTGCGTCGAACACCGGGCACAGGCCCTGTTCGTCCATGTAGATTCCGACAGTGAGATCAACCTTGTCGGGGTTCGGGTCGGCGCGACAGGCCGCCGCAAGACCGAGGATAGTGTCCGCGGGCAGTCGTTCAAGTTTATCCAGCATGGTGATAATGACTCCTATTAAATGTGCGGGTGTCGGGGCAGGGCTGCCACATATTACAATTCTTCCAGTAGCGCTGTCAGGAACTGCCAGAACGGTGCCACCGTATCAATCTGCAGGCGCTCCGTGGGTGAGTGCGCCCCTCGAATCGTCGGTCCGAAAGAGAGAATATCCATATCCGGTTTCTTGCTTTTCAGAATCCCGCACTCAAGCCCGGCATGTATAGCCTTCACCGCCGGACGCATACCAAAGAGGCGTTCATGCAGCTGCGCGGCCTGCTCCAGCAGGGCACTGTCAAAGTCCGGTTGCCACCCCGGGTAAGCCACAGCATTGGACACCGCCAGATCAAAAACCCGGGCCAGGCCAACCACCTGCTGTTGCAATGGCAGGCTCTGTGCCTCATTAAAAAATCGGAAACTGGATTCCAGCATCAGCTCGCCATCAGACAGTGATAGCCGGGCTAAATTGATGCTCAGATCAACCAGGTCTGCCGGGTGCACCAGACTATAGGCCTGGGCGCCGTGGGGAAAAGCTGCGACCAGAGCCAGTATTGTGCTGCTGTCATCCGCCGTCAGCGCCAATTCGAACGAGGCCGCTTCCAGCATAAGCTCCACCGCACTGTCGGCTTCCGGCAAATAGCCCAGCCACTGCCGCCGCAAATCCTCGAGGTGACCCTGTAGTCGCGCGCCGCCGCCAGCGGGACAAGAAAACATCAACCGGCCCTCCCGGGGGATTACATTGTGTGCGATACCCGCTTCGAAGCTGGCCAGTTGCAGCCCTTCGACGTCTGCCAGGCACTGACCCAGCAACTTGATCGCGTTACCCAGCTGCTGGTGTATCTGTAGACCGGAATGCCCTCCCGCCAAGCCCTTGAGAGAAAGCTGCCACTGCTCCGCGCCGTGCGGCACCTCGCCGGTAGCAAAAGACCTGTGCAACTCCCAGCCGCCAGCGCCTGCACAGCCAATATACAACTCGTGCCAGTCTTCCGTGTCCAGGTTCAGCATGAGCGTGGCGGACAGTAACGACGGATCAAGATTGAGCGCGCCGCCCAGCCCGGTTTCCTCATCCACCGTGAACAGCAGCTCCAATGCCGGGTGCGCCACCGTGTCGTCGGTCATCAACGCCAGGGCGGCGGCCACACCCACACCATTGTCGGCGCCCAGGGTGGTGCGGTCGGCCTGCAACCAACCGTCTGCTACCTTCAGGGTCAGCGGGTCGCGGGTAAAATCATGCGCCTTGTCGCCGGTTTTGACGGTTACCATGTCGAGGTGATTCTGGATGATTACCGGGGCTTTGTCGGTCATACCGGCAGTGGCAGCCACCGAAACCACCAGGTTGCCGGTCTCATCCTGGCGCCAGGGGTGAGACCCCGCCTGCGCGAGATCGATCACGTACTGGCGCACAGCCTGTTCCTGCTTCGAGGGCCGGGGTATGCGGGATATCTGGTAAAAATGTTCCCACATATGCGCGGGTTCGGTAGGGTAATCAGCCGGTTTCATATGGGGACTCCTGCACGAAACGCGTGATTATACCCGAGCTGGAAGCGCTACCAAGTGAGTTCACTATGTTAATCTGCCCCCGGCCTCTCCACCGTCTCCAGGGCGACCGTATGAACAAACAATACCTTTCCGCGCAACAGTTATTAAGCGATGCTTACGCGCTGGCTGCGCAAGTGTTCGAAAGCGGCTTTCGGCCCAACTACATTATCGGTGTCTGGCGCGGCGGCACACCGGTGGCTATCGCGGTACATGAACTGTTGCACGTACTCGGCGTCGAGGCCGATCACTTCGCTATACGCACCCAGTCATATAGCGGCATCGGTCAGCGGGAGGACCACATAGCGGTGGATGGCCTGGACTACCTCGAAGGCCGGCTCGCCAGTGGCGATGCGCTGCTTCTGGTAGACGACGTACACGACAGCGGCCTGTCCCTGCAACGGGCAAGCTCTGAATTACAGCGGATTTACGCAGCGCAAGGCCCGGAAATCCGCATTGCCACCCCCTACTTCAAACCGGGCAATAATCGCGTCCAGAGGGCACCGGATTATTACCTGCACGAAACCGACGACTGGCTGATATTCCCCCATGAACTGGAAGGATTGACACTGGCAGAAATGCGCGCACACAAACCGGAACTCGCCGAAACGCTGGCACTGCTGGAAAGCCGACTGAAGTAGTTCCACCGCCAAACGAGACTTTTTGCACAGAAAAAACGGGGACTTTTTACACCCATCGCGGTATTGGGCGGCGTAGAATTCAAGAGGTATTTACACGGTTTAGCAGAGCACGCAATGAAAAGAACAGACAACTGCAGGCACAGCCTGGTGGATTTTCTCGGCAGCATCAAGTTTTCCCGGGAGCCCGGCTCATCGGGCCCATCTGGCGAAAACCATAGTCACTTTGCTCGCCCGCAACCTCTTACCCGACGCGAGCGAAGTAGCGAAGACACGCAACTGGTCCGCAGCGCCAACTAGAGCCGGCGGTCGCTGGTATTTTTCATGCTAGAATCGGCGTCTTCGCACCCTCCAATCAGTCTGGAGGGAAGTAAACCATTCCAGTGTGACTAACGTGACCAACTGCCGCGACAATATCGACACAAATACCGAAGCATCACTCCCCACAGATCCAGTCAATGCCACCGGCCTGTTCAACTTCGGTGAGAGCGTGGCGCGGATTTCGCCCGATATGATCAAACGCTCTGAGCCCGTTTATTTCAACACCGTATCCCTGAAGTGATCGATTACAGCAGACTCATCGACCGCTGGCGCGACGGTGACATGGCGGCCTGGGCAGAGATGCTGCCCGAGCAGATCGCGCGGGGCTTGTCGACACAGCGCTACGGCGACCTGCCGCGCTGGTTGCAGGTGCTGGACGACCTGCCGGATATCCCAGTCGATCAAATTCAATTGTCCAGCTCACGTGTGGGTGCCAGCAGCAGCACATCACCTGTCGCAACCGTTATTGAACAACTTCGCACAGGCCTCAATGAATTACACCCCTGGCGCAAGGGGCCCTTCGACCTCTTCGGCGTACATATAGACACAGAGTGGCGCTCGGACTGGAAGTGGGAGCGGTTGGCGAGCGCGATCGACAGCCTGCATGGTCGTCGCGTGCTGGACGTGGGTTGCGGCAGTGGCTACCACTGCTGGCGCATGCTGGGCGCCGGCGCCTTTGAAGTAATCGGCATAGATCCCACCCCCCTGTTTGTCGTGCAATACTGGGCCCTGCAAAAATACCTGCAACGCGATGAAGTCTGGGTATTACCCGCGGGTATCGAGCAGATGCCAGCGAAACTAAAGGCCTTTGATACGGTATTTTCCATGGGCGTGCTATACCACCGACGTTCACCCATGGACCACTTACTGGAGCTGCGTGACTGCCTGCGACCCGGGGGCCAACTGGTTCTGGAAACCCTGGTAATTGAGGGTGGCCCCGGTGACACTCTGGTGCCCGAGGGCCGCTACGCGCGCATGGGTAATGTCTGGTTCCTGCCCAGCACAGACACCCTGCTGGGCTGGCTGCGCAAACTGGGTTTCCACGATATACAGCTGGTGGACGTTGCCGTCACCTCCACCGGCGAGCAACGCTCCACCGACTGGATGCGGTTTCACTCACTGGCCGATTTTCTGGACCCCTCGGACAGCAGCAAAACCATTGAGGGCTACCCCGCGCCGCGCCGTGCTATTGTCACGGCGCGAGTTGCCGGCAGCTGGGAGCCAAACAAGCCCTAGTGCAGCGACTTGTCCGCCTGGTGGTCTTGAAACACACACTCGAAGACCTCGCGGAAGGTGCGGGCGAAGTGAACATTGATACCCTCGCGCAAGTATTCCGGCAGTTCCTCAAAGTCGCGGCGGTTGGCGTGGGGCAGTATCAGCTCCATGATCTTGCTGCGCCTGGCGGCGATCACCTTCTCGCGGATACCGCCAACCGGCAGCACCTGCCCGGTCAGGGTCAGCTCGCCCGTCATAGCCAGTGGGCGCTTGATACGTTCCTTGCGGGCCAGTGATACCAGTGCCGTGGCAATGGTAATGCCGGCGCTGGGGCCGTCTTTTGGGGTCGCGCCTTCTGGCACATGCAAATGCACCATACTGATGTCGAAGAAATCCGGATGGCAGCGGTAGTCTTTCAGGTGTGCCGACACATAGCTGTAGGCAATTTCTGCGGATTCACGCATCACTTCGCCCAATTTCCCCGTCATCTTGAAACCCCGGTTCAGGGTATGAATCTGCGAGGACTCTATCGCCAGAGTGGCGCCGCCCATGCTTGTCCAGGCCAGGCCGGTGGCAACACCCAGACCACGCAGTGGCTTGTCCGGCTGGAAGGGGGGCTTGCCCAGCAGATCATCGATGTCCTTCTTGCCTATACGCAGCTTTTCCTCACCGCTATCCAACATACGCACTATCGACTTGCGCATAATACGTGCGAGTTGTTTTTCCAGGGTGCGCACACCCGCTTCGCGACAGTAGGAATCGATCACGTACTTCAGGGCGGCATCGTTGACCTTCAGCTGATCTTCACTGAGCCCGTGGCGCTCCAGCTGGCGGGGCCACAGGTGCTTCCTGGCAATGGCCAGCTTTTCCTCGGCCACGTAGCCAGACAGGCGCAGGGTTTCCATGCGGTCCAGCAGCGGGCCCGGAATAGTGTCCAGCTGATTGGCAGTACAGACAAACAATACCTTGGACAGGTCTACCCGCAGATCGAGATAGTGATCCAGGAATTCGCTGTTCTGTTCGGGGTCCAGCACCTCCAGTAATGCCGACGCCGGATCGCCCTGAAAGGACGCGCCAATCTTGTCAACTTCATCCAGCATGATGACGGGGTTGGACACATTAACCTCTTTCAATGCCTGCACGAACTTGCCTGGCATGGCACCCACGTACGTGCGGCGATGGCCCTTGATTTCCGCCTCGTCGCGCATGCCGCCGAGGCTGAAACGGTAGAACTTCCGGCCCAGCGCATCGGCCACCGAGCGCCCGATACTGGTTTTGCCGACACCGGGCGGGCCTACCAACAACAGAATTGACCCCGATATCTCGCCCTTGAACGCACCCACCGCAAGAAACTCGAGAATACGATCCTTCACATCCTCCAGACCTTCGTGATGCTCGTTCAACACCTGACGGCCGTGTTTCAGGTCCAGCTGGTCTTCGGTATGCACACCCCAGGGTACCGAGGTGGCCCAGTCGAGGTAATTGCGGGTGACACCGTACTCGGGCGAGCCTGTTTCCAGCACGGAGAGTTTGTGCAGCTCCTCCTTGATTCGGCGCTCTGCCGCCTCTGGCAGCGTGAGGTCGCGAATACGCTCCTCGAACATTTCCACGTCCGTGGTGCGATCATCCTTGGAAATACCCAGTTCTTTCTGGATGATTTTCATCTGTTCACGCAGGAAAAATTCCCGCTGCTGGGCCGAGACCTTTTCGTTTACCTGGCTCGTGATCTGGCCCTGTAACTCGGCAACCTCACGCTCCTTACGTAACAGCCTGAGGACTTTTTCCATGCGCGACACCAGCGGCAGGGTGTCGAGAATTTCCTGCAGTTGTTCGCCGGAGGCCGTCGTCAACGCCGCGGAAAAATCCGCCAGCAAACTCGGCTGGTTGGGACTGAAGTTGGACAGGTACTGCTTCAATTCTTCACTGTATAGCGGATTGAGAGGGAGCAGCTCCTTGATCTCCTTGATCAGGGCCATAGCATAGGCTTTGACTTCATCAGCGTTTTTATCGCCCTGACTGCGCGGGTACTCCACCTGTACCAGGTAAGGTGGTTTATCACTGAGCCAACGCACTATACGAAAGCGCTTTACCCCCTGGGCCAGGAACTGACCCGGCTGATCGGCGAGAGCTGATGGCGGGCGATGCAGGCGCACAATACAACCGATCTCGGGAAATTGGCGAGGGTCCGCATCGCCAGGTTTTGCCTGCCCGATATAGGATAGCCCAATCAACCCGTTCCCCGCTTTACCTACGGTTTGCAGTGTGGATTTCCACTGTTCCGGATTGATAGTCACCGGCTGCACCTGCCCGGGAAAAAAGGGGCGGTGGGGTATCGGCATAAGACAGAGCGTTTCCGGCAACACATCATCCGGCACCGCCGGGGTGTGTACCCCGGGCTCCGGGGACACTACTTCCGCCTCTGGCGCTGTATCGCTATCACTCATTTCACGGTGGCCTTTGCTATTGATTGGATTGTTAGTACTTATCTGAGATCAATACTTATATAAGGGTCTGCGCTGATTTTTCAAGCCAGTGCAGACTATTCACATTCATACACTACTGATCTGGCTGTATACTTTTCGGGCCCGGGAAAACCCATCACACCCGGCGTAGACGAGGACAGAATCGGTGCAGGACGACAAGCAATCAATCTCTCAATCAGAGGGGGAACTGGCAGCGCTTGAAATGCAATACGAGCAACTCAAGCAGCTCAATCTAGCCCTCGATCTTACCCGGGGCAAGCCCAGCACGGAGCAGCTCGCGTTGTCAGATGCCTTGGATGGCATCCTGGAAAACGATTACCGGGCCGCGGATGGCACAGACACCCGCAATTACGGCGGCATTGACGGCCTGCCCGAGGCGAAAGCCCTGTTTGCCTCTGTACTGGGGCTGAACACAGAAGAGACACTGGTGGCGGGCAATTCCAGCCTGACCCTGATGTACCAGGTGGTGGAATTTGCCCTGACGGAGGGGCTGCGTGGGCCGGAGTCTGCCTGGGGCAACAGCGACACTGTCAAATTCATCTGTCCAGTACCGGGCTATGACCGACATTTCGCCATTTGCGAGCACCTGGGCATCGAGATGATTACCGTACCCATGCTGGACACCGGACCCGATATGGATGCGGTTGAAACCCTGGTGAAGCAGGACGAGTCCATCGTGGGCATCTGGTGTGTGCCGCGTTTTTCCAACCCCACGGGTTGTGTCTACAGCGATGCCACTGTCGAGCGCCTGGCGCGCCTGCCCGCTATGGCCTGCAAGCATTTCATCGTTATGTGGGACAACGCCTATGCGGTGCACGCCCTGCGCGATGATGCACCGCCTCTCGCACCGATTGGCAACTACTGCCGCGAGCATGGCACCATGGATAACGTGTTCCAGTTCGGCTCCACCTCCAAGGTCACCTTCCCGGGCGCTGGAGTGGCATTTCTTGGCAGTAGCGGCCGCAACCTGGATGCGCTGCGGGAACACCTCAGTTTTCAGACCATCGGGCCGGATAAGATTAACCAGCTGCGCCATGTGCGGTTTCTTCAGGACGGCGATACGATCGCTGCACATATGGCGAAGCACGCGGACATTATTCGTCTGCGCTTTGACAGCGTGCTGGAGACATTGCAACGAGAACTTGGCAACAAGCGGGTCGGCAGCTGGACAACACCCGGGGGCGGGTATTTTATTTCCTTTGATACGTTGCCAGGGCTGGCGCAAGAGGTGGTTCAACTGGCCGCTGATATCGGCGTCAAGCTGACCCCTGCCGGGGCCACATTTCCCTACGGGAAAGACCCACATGACTGCAATATCCGCCTGTCACCCACCTTCCCGGCAGAGCGTGCCGTCAAAGACGCGGTAGCCGCTTTTGTGGTGTGCGTGCAATTGGCCACGCTGCGAAAACAACTGAAAAGCTGAGTGGACCGGGCCGGAGCGCGGGACGGGCTTATTCTTCGCCGCCGCGTTGCCCCGGACTCATGCCGGAAAAAGGAAAGCTGGACACATTGCCCCCGGCGGGTGTCTCGGACACCTTGCCGCTCCCCTCTTTATCGACCTCGTCGATACGGATAATCGCCTGTAGAGGAATGTAGCTGCGCTTGACCCCGTTAAACTCGTTCTTGAGCTTTTCTTCAGCGGGGTCTACCACAATCTTGGAGCGCTCACCGAAGACAAACTCTTCGACCTCGATAAAGCCCCACATATCGCTTTGATATATCTGTCGGGCGAATACCTCGAACACCTGATTGCCGTTCTGGAAAATCACCTTATAAACGGGTTGGCTTGCCATGCTTTCCTCATTCTTTGGCCCTGCAGAAGAGGCCGTAAAAAAAACACCTGCAGTAAGCCGCCTGATTTCAGGGGGCGGCAATATTACCACCATCAACGCAGAATACCAGCCGGGGTGGGTTTCAGGGAGGTTCCTCTGTATAATCCGCTGCCCTTTTCAGTATGGTTCAATAATCAGCTCTGTGAGTAAAAAACTTTACATCAAGACCCACGGCTGCCAGATGAATGAGTACGACTCTTCACGGATGGCCGATTTGCTGCTGGACAGCCACGACCTGGTCCCGACTGACGACCCGGAAGAGGCCGACGTGCTCCTCCTAAACACCTGTTCTATAAGGGAAAAAGCCCAGGAAAAGGTTTTTCACCAGCTCGGTCGCTGGAAGAAACTAAAACAAAAAAAACCCGGGCTTATCATCGGTGTCGGCGGCTGTGTTGCCAGCCAGGAAGGCGAGGAAATCGGCCGGCGGGCACCCCATGTAGACCTCATTTTCGGGCCTCAAACCCTGCACCGCCTGCCGGAAATGATCGACCAGCGCGGTCCCGGGGGCACCATCGTGGTGGATATCAGTTTCCCCGAGATTGAAAAGTTCGACCGCCTGCCGGAGCCTAAAGTCGAAGGGCCCACCGCATTTGTCTCGGTGATGGAAGGCTGCAGCAAGTATTGCACCTTCTGCGTGGTGCCCTACACGCGAGGTGAAGAAGTATCACGGCCGGTCGACGATGTAATCGCCGAAATTGCCCACCTCGCCGGTGGCGGTGTCAAGGAAGTCAACCTGCTGGGGCAGAATGTAAACGCCTATCGTGGCGACAATCACCTGGGCGAGACCGTGGACTTTGCCGAGTTGTTGCACCTGGTTGCGCGTGTTCCCGGAATTGAACGTATCCGCTACACCACCTCGCATCCGGTCGAATTCTCCGATGCGCTCATCGAGGCTTACGCGGATATTCCCCAGCTGGTAGACCACCTGCACCTGCCTGTGCAAAGCGGCTCAGATCGCATCCTGATGGCCATGAAACGCGGCCACACAGTGCTGGAGTACAAATCAAAGATACGCAGGCTGCGCAAGCTGCGGCCCGGTATCAGCATCTCCTCTGATTTCATTATCGGTTTTCCGGGTGAAACTGACGCCGATTTCGCCGCCACCATGAAACTGGTGGAGGAGATTGGCTTTGACAGCTCCTTCAGCTTTATTTACAGCGCGCGCCCCGGCACCCCGGCGGCGGAATTGCCGGACGCAACCGACGAGGAAACGAAGAAACAGCGCCTGAAAATTCTGCAGGGGCGGATTCTGCAGGAAGCCCAGCAAATCAGCCGTCGCATGGTGGGAAACTGCGAGAAAATTCTCGTTACCGGTGTCTCCAAAAAAGACCCCGGCCAGTTACAGGGCCGTACCGAAAATAACCGTGTCGTGAATTTCACCGCCGCAGATAGTAGCCTGATTGGTCAATTCGTACAGGTCGACATACTGGATGCACTGCCCAATTCCCTGCGCGGCGTGCTGACCAATAGTACGCAAGCAGGTTGACGCCTGTGATTTCCGGTATATCCTTACAATCTTTACTACTGCCCTTTGCGGCCCAACATTATTTTGACTAGCGACCCCGCCCAGACACTGTCAGCGCAGCAAACTCTCACCCTGGACCCCAATGATGCGCGTCACCTCGCCATCCTGTGTGGTCAGCTGGATGCTCATCTGCGCCAGATCGAACGGCGTTTCGGGCTGCAGATCAGCGCCCGCGGCAACCTGTTCCTGCTGGAGGGTAGTGCCGACAGCATAGCAGCGGCCGAACGCCTGCTGAATCATTTGTATGCAGAAGTCTGTCAGGGTATTGAGTTGACGCCGGAATCACTGCACCTGCAATTGCAGCACACAGAGCTGGAGTATCTCGTCGAGCACGATGCCGACACCGATGAGCCCGTACAGGCTATCCGCGTTATCCGTACCAAACGCGCACCGATCAAGCCGCGTGGCAAAAACCAACAGGCGTATGTACGCGTCATCGGGCAGAACGATATCAACTTTGGTATCGGGCCCGCCGGCACCGGCAAAACCTACCTGGCGGTGGCCTGTGCGGTGGAGGCGTTGCTGGAAGACCGGGTGCGCCGCATACTACTGGTGCGCCCCGCGGTGGAAGCCGGGGAGAAACTGGGGTTCCTGCCCGGTGATCTCAGCCAGAAGATCGACCCCTATCTGCGCCCTTTATACGACGCACTCTACGAGATGTTGGGTTTCGAGACCGTCAACAAATACATTGAGCGCCACGTAATCGAAGTGGCCCCGCTGGCGTTTATGCGTGGGCGCACACTGAACAATTCCTTCATCATTCTGGACGAGGCGCAAAATACCACCCGGGAACAGATGAAAATGTTTCTCACCCGGATCGGCTTCGGTTCCACCGCCGTCATTACCGGCGACGCCACCCAGATCGACCTACCCAAGGGCACCCCCTCGGGCCTCACCCATGCCGGCAATGTGCTGGACGGTGTGGATGGGATCGGCTTTACCTATTTCGGCAGCAAGGACGTGGTACGCCACCCCCTGGTACAACGCATTGTCGAGGCCTATGACGAACATGAAGACAGCGCGACCACCCTGGACAGGAGCAGGCAGTGAGCCTGACGGTGGACATCCAGTGCGCCTGCGCCGAGCCCGTACCCGATGAAGATGACTTACGTAGCTGGATAGCCGCGGCGCTTGCCAGCCAGAATTCCCACGGCGACACCGAAATCAGCCTGCGCCTCGTCGACGTCGAGGAGATGGCAAAGCATAACGAAGCCTTCCGCGGTGTGGCCGGCCCCACGAATGTCCTGTCCTTTCCAGCCAATCTGCCGGCAGAACTGAATTTGCCGCTGCTGGGCGATATCGTCATCTGCGCACCGATTGTTCGCGCCGAGGCGCAAGAACAGCAAAAATCGCTGGCGGCCCACTGGGCGCATATGGCGGTGCACGGCACGCTGCACTTGCTGGGTTACGATCATATCGAAGACAGTGAGGCGACAGCCATGGAAGCACTGGAAAGCGCCATACTTGCCGAGTTGCACTACCCCTGCCCCTACCAAACCAACCCACCTCCGGAGAATTCCCTGGCATGAGCGACGACCGATCTGGCAACGATTCGGGTGATAAATCCTGGATCGACAAGTTTGCCGAACTGTTTTCCTCCGAGCCACGCAATCGCAGTGACCTGCAGGACGTGCTCGCAATAGCGGTGGAGAACGAAATTATCGACCCGGATGCCCGCAGCATCATGGAGGGGGCGATGGAAGTCAGCGACATGCAGGCCAGGGATATTATGATCCCCCGCACGCAGATGGAAGTGATCAAGGCCGACTGCTCTTTGGAGGATATCCTCGAACATATCGTGCGAACGGCCCACTCACGCTATCCGGTGGTAGGCGATGGCCTCGACGAGATAGATGGCATTCTGCTGGTGAAAGACCTGCTGCCTCAAATTCTCAACAAGGATCGCAGTGAATTCAATATACGCGAGCTGTTGAGACCCTCAGTGGTTGTGCCGGAGAGCAAGCGGCTCAACGTGCTGCTGAGGGAATTCCGCGAGAACCGCAATCATATGGCCATCGTAATAGATGAATATGGCGGTGTGGCCGGTCTGGTCACCATAGAGGATGTGCTTGAGGAAATTGTTGGCGAAATCGAGGATGAGACCGACGCCGAGGCTGATCACTTCATCCGCAAGATCACCGAGGATGACTTTTTTATCAAAGCACTGACACCCATCGAGGATTTCAACGAGTACTTCAACACGAGTTTTAGTGACGACGAATTCGACACCATCGGCGGTCTCGTCATCCAGGCTCTGGGGCATATGCCCACCCGCAATGAAACCGCCACTATCGATAAATTCGAGTTTCAGGTGATAAACGCAGACCAGCGCAAGATCCACAGCCTGCGCATGCGCCCGCTGCAAGATTGACCCGGCATATTCCGCAATGAAAAACGGACAAGGCCTGCACCCGCTGTTTGTGTTGTTGCTTGCACCCTTCGCCGGGGCACTGGTTACGCTGTCGCTGGCGCCGTTCAACCTGTGGCCAGCCGGCATCATCAGCTGCGCCCTGTACGCTTACCTTCTGTGCACCTGCAGCGTGCGGGAAGGCATCTGGCGCAGCTGGTTGTTCGGCCTGGGCATGTTTGGCAGTGGTGTGTCCTGGGTTTACGTCAGTATCAATGTATACGGCGGCGCCGGGCCGCTGCTGGCCGGCTTTCTCATTATCCTGTTCTGCGCCGGACTCTCGGTGCTATTCCAGGTCAGTTTTGGTTGGTTCTACGTGCGCTTCGTACGGGCACTGCCCGGGGGCATGCTGGTGGGTTTCCCCGTCACCTGGGTACTGGCCGAATGGTTGCGCAGTTGGCTGTTCACAGGGTTTCCCTGGCTTTACCTGGGCTACGCCCATATCGATACTCCGCTTGCCGGGTGGGCTCCTGTGGTCGGAGTGTACGGCCTGTCATTTATCTGCGCCCTCACCGGGGTCTGCCTGTTCCTGGCCTGGCGCAGCCGCCAGGCTATTGCCTGCACCACCTACGCCGTTATCGTGGTCACCCTGTGGGCAGGTGGCGCTGTGCTCAAGCCCATAGAGTGGGTGGTCAGGGCCAGCGAGGAGCCGTTGGAAGTGGTGATATTCCAACCCAACGTCCCCCAGGAACACAAGTGGGATAGGGACTGGTACCAGCCCATATTGCGCCAGTTACGCACCGCCAGCGAACCGTATTACGGTGCCGATATCCTGATCTGGCCAGAAGCCGCCATCCCCAATTTCTACCAGCGTGCCCGCAGTTTCCTCGACCCCATTGCACAACGCGCAGCCGCCACAGAGACTACGCTGTTTACCGGCGTGCCCTACCTGGTGGAAGAAGGCGAGGGTTATTACAACAGCGTCGTCGCCCTGGGGCAGGGAACAGGGGTCTATCACAAGCAGCACCTGGTACCCTTCGGTGAATATGTACCATTGGAAAGCGCGTTGCGAGGCATGATCGCCTTTTTCGACCTGCCCATGTCTGCATTCAGCGCTGGGCCGGCTGATCAGCCCCCATTGCGCGCCGGCGCCTACCGGGTGGCACCCTACGTCTGTTACGAGGTGGTCTACCCCGAAATGGTAGCGCGCAGCGCCCGCAATGCCGACCTGCTCCTCACCATCAGCAATGACAGCTGGTTCGGTAAATCAATAGGCCCCTTGCAGCATCTGCAAATGGCACAAATGCGGGCACTGGAAAATGGGCGGTATATGATCCGTGGCACCAATAACGGCGTGTCAGCGATTATCGACCAGCGCGGCCAGATCGTCGCCCGCAGCGAGCAGTATGTGGAAACCACCCTGACGGGGCAGGTAGAAGTAATGATGGGCAACACCCCCTTTGGCAGCTTCGGAGTCACCCCCGTCATCGCCGGCTGTGGAATCACCCTGCTCCTGATGGTGTTGATGTACCTGGGGTTCTGGCGCGAACAGACCTAGTAATTCGCAATTCACCAATGAATTACTTGGCAGAGGACTGGAGGATGAATTCCTCCAGTTTTTTGTCGATACCGAACACGTGCCGGGTCAGCCACTCTGTCAAAAAGGTGGAGATGATTTCCCGAAACATGGCGTCAATCTCCTCGTCCCCCTCCAGCAATACTGTTATCTCCCTGCGAAACCGTGCGTGGGCCTGCATATGCTCTATCCTGCCCGGATAACCCAGCTCCTGCATGTACTGCTCTTCCAGCGCGAAATGGTTACGCGTGTATTCTTCCAGCCGCTGCAGCAACTGCCGGTCAGCCGTGGGCTCCCTGAGCAGGTCAAGGATTTCAAACAGGACCTGATGCTGGGCGTCCTGCCAGATAAGTTCGCTGGTTTTTCTCATGTAACAAGCTTGGACGCAAAAATCTGACCGCGCCACGATTTGGGTCAAGTTTTTTGGGCGCAATGGGCTCTAATTTCATCGGCATCTACCGGCCACTACGGGCATGTCAGATGATGATGCCCGACTCGCAAACGGCGCAACTTGAGAGGGCTGTACCCAATCGCCATGGATATACAGAGGTTTGCTGCTGGACC